>Ga0209431_10000001_pt1 | contig 606420 bp, 581 predicted proteins | sample RifCSP13_3_FD_184021 | JGI IMG/M metagenome (GOLD analysis project Ga0209431, IMG submission 184021) | Soil microbial communities from Rifle, Colorado - Rifle CSP2_sed 13_3 (SPAdes) (version 2) | ecosystem: Environmental > Terrestrial > Deep subsurface > Rock core/Sediment | place: Rifle... | reverse complement strand
GGAATTGATATTAACTTCGGAACAGGTGATCTTGATATAGACGGAACAGGAGCTGGAAGCGACTTTACTCTTGATGCCGGAGGGATCTTCTCCATTGATGGAGTCGGAGCAAGTAATGTTACAGCAACTTCAGGAAACTTGACATTGTCAACTGCAACAACCGGGAATGTCATTATTAATGCAGCGCAGGCACTGGACATAGATGCAGCAGGAGCCATAACAATTAATAACTCCGGATCAGGAAACGACATAACAATCTCTTCGATCGACGACCTTGTCCTTGATTCAGCCAATGATACATCATCGGTACTTTTCTCCGACTATGTTGATTGTGAATACCTTTACACAGGAACTTCCGGAGTCCTCTCCTGTGGAACAGCAGTACCTGCAACAACGGCTGATATCTACTGGACCCAGAATGATGCGACAGGTGTACTTTACCCAAAGAATGCAACCGTTGACCTCTTGGTCGGAAGCGATGCCACAGCAACTGCAAAGTTCAGAGTAGATGCAACAACGGGAGTCATTAATGTCGGCGGAGGAGGAACAGCTGCCTACAACTACTTTAGTAATGGAGCGTTTTCAAATGTCGATATCGCCGAAGGTGCCGGAGATCTCTTTATCGAAGACGAATTGGAAGTAAATGGTGCGACAAGATTTGATGGGAGCGTAGATACTCAATTGAGTGGCACGGAATATGTCAATATCAGCAACACAGATTTCACTAACACAGGATTATTAATGCTAACTGCTACAAATACTGTTACAAATAACGACGATCAGTCCGCTATTAATATTTCCTACAGTAATATCGACGATCTGAACGCAGAGGCATTATATGGAATAAAAATAATGATGGATAATAAAGAGGCTTCTGCAGCCGATTCCGTTTACGGGATGATGATACGAAACGATAACACTTCTACTGCCGACCTTGATGCCGGACTATACATCAACAATGCAGATGCGGCTCAGGCAATCACCGACGGAATTTTGATCGCGGGAACTTCAACGGGATTGATAACAGATGCAATTGATGTATCTGATGCTGAGATAGGAAATGCACTTAACATGGGTGCTAACTTTGCAAAATTTGATAATATCAGGATGTTTGAGGGAACTACAGATATTTTAACTTTTGAAAATACAGCCGGGAATGATCTTCTTAATTTAACAGTAGAGAGCAATTACGGTAATGCAACTGCATCAGGAAGCCTTGCAAGTAATACCGGTATTATAGGGATAAACTCAGATGCATCCGCAAATAACGTCCTTTCTTACGGAGCATCTTCTGCGGTTGTAGCCGGAGATGCAACAGGAAACCTTTACTGGGGACAGGATATTCTTTGTGACGCTGATCAAACCAACTGCGGTTGGGCAACTGCAGGAGAATTTACCAACTACTGGCAGTTGGATGGAACAAACCAGACACTCTCTCCATACAATGAAACTCTTGATGTTCTCATAGGCGATACGGCAACAGCAACTGCCGAATTTGCTTTCAGGAATCTGGCAGGAGGAACTCCAACATTTACATTGGGAGGCGGAGCTGCTGCAGTTATTGATACTGTTTCAAATGACAACCTGACAATCGCTCCTCAAGGAACCGGAGACCTGATACTTGATCCAACCGGTGTAGCAGACATTCTCATAGGAAGTGCTGATATCACAAGCATTATTCTTGATTCAGATGCTTTCTCGATTGATGCTGATGCCGGAGCATCAAATATCACCTTAACCTCAGACGGAGCCAATGATGATTTAACAATCGCTCTTGCCGGTAATACCGATTCATCACTCTTCCTTTCATCAACTGGAACTGCTGCTGATGCATTAACAATATCTACAACTCAGGGTGGAATTGACATAACAGCAGCAGGAAATCTGGCAGGAGAGGATCTTGATATCACAACAACGGGTACAACAACCGAATTAAGATTAACTTCCGCATCAACCGAACTCGATGCTATAGCTTTAAGCTCAGCAGGCGGAATAACTCTTGATGCGGTAACCGCCCTTTCAATAGATGTTACCAATGCGGGAGGTGCCTCAAATATAAGCGTTGCTGCCGATGCAGATGCAGAAGATCTGACAATTGAAACCACGGGATCAGCGGGAGATCTCATCCTTAATTCAGCCGATACCTTAACACTAAATGTAGCAAATGCAACTTCAATTATATTTTCGGATTATATAACTGATGCCAACGCGGTCCTATACACTGACACCAACGGAGTTGTAACAAGAGTCGTAGAAGATGAAACAGGTGATCTTTGTCTTCTTTCAGGTTCCGGTGCATCCGGTGTTCCCTCTTGGCAAGCTTGTCCCGGAGGAACAAACTACTGGCAATTAGGAACTGATGCTAAGGAATTGGCTCCATATAATCTGACACTGGATACAATGTTTGGAGGAATCGCATCAGCATCAGCGCAACTTCGAATTGCAGGAATTGAGACAGCTGCCGGAAATATACTTGACATAACAAGCGACACCATAACAAGCGGGACTGTTCTTGATTTAACAAATACCACATTAGTTGACGGAAAACTTCTTAATGTCCAATCAACATCAACCGCGCTAACAACAGGCAACCTTGGACTCTTTGATTGGAGTCCCAGTGTTTGGGCAACGGCATCAGGAGATCTTTTCAAAATAAACTTGGGTCAATATGGAGATACAACAGGGAACCTATTTGCAATATATGATAACAGTACAGAGCTCTTCTCTGTAGATTCAGCTAAGATAACTTCAAATCTTCCCCATGAATTTACAGGACAGGGCGATGTTTCATTCTCATATGATGCCAATTTCGTAAACCAAGGCATATCGCAAATTGAAAGCAACGCACCATTCTCGATCGTAGTCGGCGAAAGCAATGAGAATAACGATCTGACCTTAAAAACCTACGGTACCGGTGATGTCATTGTCAATCCTACCGGTACAGGAGAGCTTGTCGTCTCAGCAGCCGACCCGACATTAATCCTTGATACAACAACAACCACCGATACGGATTACTGGGCAGGAGTCGTTGAAGATGCCGGCGGAGATGACGATGACACATTCCAGATCGGTGACGGTACAACCCCCGGATCAAACACTTTCTTAACCATAAATACAAATGGTGAAACAACATTAAACGGAGTCTCAGGAGCAACGACCGGGTTAACCATAACCGACACTGATTATACAAATGCAATGTCAATTGCTGATAACAACATTACAGGGACCACCTATTCATTGGTGGGTACAACAGGCAATATTAACTTCATGCCGAGTAATGATGTGGATGATTATCTTTACATGAATACCGCCGCTGATGTCCCCGGTCTCTTCTGGGAAGGCATCGCCGGTACCGACCCCGGTATCTACGTGACCGGTACCGAACTTGGATATCGTGACGAAACCGACGCCTGGGTCTCCTTCGATTCCCTGGCCACCGGTGCAACCAACTATTGGCAAATAAATGAAGGAGCGCTTTCTCCTTTCTCATTGACCGCTGACATACTTCTTGGAGGAATCGCATCAAGTTCAGCCAAGATAGATCTGTCCGGATCATTAACCAGGGGGCGAGCGGTTGCAATCTTCAACCAAACTGAATCACAAGACATACTCTCAGCATCCGCATCCGGCTCTACTAGAATGTCACTTGATAATGACGGAGACCTTTTCCTTTACCATACAGACGGAACATCTTATCTTTCATTGGGACATGACGGAACAAATGCCAACATCACGACAAATGTTGGTGATATTAATATAGGAACAGGCGGTGGAGATTTAACTCTCGGCGTTAACGGAGGCGCCTCTGTCGGATTACTCTTTGACGAAACCGATCAAATTTATGCAACAGCCGGAGAAACAATTTCAATTTCTGATGTCTTAACCATACTTCCGGACGTTGCCGATACTAATACTTACGACATAGGCTCAACTACTGGAGAATGGGATGCTCTCTTTTTGGGAAGCGGTGAAGGAGCTTACTTTGGTGCAGGACAAGAATTCATGGTTGCCTATGACCAGGCTACCGACACCGCTTTTGAAATAACAGACGGAACAAACCTCTTCCTCGGAATAAACGACAACGGTTCCAATGGAGATATTCTTCTCTCCGATAATGCCTACCTCAACTGGGGCGGAGCAACTTACGGGACGACCGGATACGGTGTAAGGGATAATAACGGAAGAATGGAATTCAAACACGAAAGTGAGTCATGGACGGAATTCGGAAGCGGTGTGGCATCGAATTACTGGCAGTTAGGGACAAATGGCCTTGCTCCATATATTCTACCTTTAGATACATATTTCGGAGGAATCGCAACAGCATCAGCACAACTGAGAATCGCAGGTATTGAGACAACTGACGGGAACATCCTGGATATCAACTCTGATACAATAACGACCGGGTCAATAATCGATATCGACAATACAACGCTTACCACAGGATGGGGGTTTGATCTTCAATCAACATCAACCGCATTGACAGGAGTTGGGGGCCTCGCCAAATTCGATTGGTCGCCATCCGCCTGGGCAACTTCATCGGCCGATTTAGTTAAAATTAATCTTGGTCAGTTTGGTGATATGACAGGAAACTTATTCGCAATTTATGATAATTCAACTGAACTTTTCAGTGTTGATACGGCAAAGATCACATCTGCAATCCCCCACGAATTTACAGCTACCGGAAACGTTTCAGTTGCTTATGATATGACCTTCACCAACCAAACAGCTGCAACCATCGACAGCTACGGCCCGTTGACAATAAGAGCCGGCGAAAGTTTTGAAAACAATAATCTGACTCTTAAAACCTGGGGTACAGGAGATATCATTATTGACAATGATGGTTCTTCAACCGGAATCATTACGGATACAGGAGATGTTGTCTTAGGTGCAACTGATGCGACAAATATCGGCGGGTCCGGACTTTTGGCATATGGCGCAGTCTGTGCTGATGACACAGTTGACTCGGCCGATGATTGTATCGATGCAGCAAGAACTGCCGGAACGGTATACGGAATAACTTCACAGTTTGATATTGATGATATTGCTGAAAATTTCCCTACAATGGACGAATCAATTGATACCGGTGATATTGTATCTCTGGACTACCAGGCAATTCCGGATGGAGCCGGAGATAATTATGAGGGTGAATTTGTTAAAAAAGCCGTAAATGGAGATAGAAATCAGATTCTTGGAGCAATCTCACAAAGAGCGGGAGTCCTTCTGGGAGGATTCAATCAGGATAATGATCCAAGATCTGTAAAAGAAGCTAAAGTTGCACTGGCTGGCCGTATTCCGGTCAAGGTCAATTCTCAAAACGGGAATATTAACCCCGGCGATCCTATCACAATCAGTTCAGTTGCGGGAGTCGGTGCAAAAGCAACCTCAGCCGGTTATCTTGTTGGTGTCGCCCTCGGAAAATATGAAAATACTGATCCATCAGAAACGGGTACTGTTATGGTATTTATCAATAGGACATGGTTTGATCCAGCTATCGCATTCGATCAAAATGGTTATGTCAGGTTTGCTGCTGATGAGCTGAATCCTGGTTACCAGAATCTGACTGACACAAACGGCAATTTGGTTAATAAGCTCTCTGTAATTGACCTTTTGGTTTCGGATTTCAAGGTTGCTGTTGCACAAGTTACGGAAACGCTGACTGCCAGGGAGATTAATTCACAAAATATTGACACTCAGGATTTGAATTCGCAAAGTATATCAACTTCAGATATTGAAGTTACGGACTTGCTCACAGCTCAAAACATTCAGATTACAAATGCAACAATTTCAGGTGAGTTGACCGTCGGCACAATCCACGCCAATGAAATTATTGCCAATAGCGCAACGTTTACTGATACCGATACTGCCAAACTATTTGGTATGACTCGTGAAGATATCGAAAGCTTACTGCAGGAGGCAGAAATCAATAATAACCTGATCCAACAAACACAAAGTTGGATTGCTAATACCGCAACTGGTTCTGCAAGTTTTGCAGACATCGCAGTTGAAGATTTATTCGTAACCGGTACGGGAGCATTTGATAGTTTGTCGGTTACTAATGCAGTTACTTTCGGCAATGATCTTGTCATATCGCCAACCACCTACAACTTAGAACCGATAACAAGTATTGATACTTTGACGGCTCCCCTTTCCATTCAATCATCGGCTTCGCAGCCACTATATTTGATGGCAGGACTGGTAAAAATCAATACTAACGGAGATGTTGAAATAGCAGGAAATCTCTTTGTTGCAGGAAATGTGGAATCTAAAGGCTTAAAGCTCAAAGCTGATGGCTTACAAACTACAGAAGGAGAAAATCTTCTTAGTATTACTAGCGATAACGGAACGGAGATTGCGGGTATAAACGCTTCCGGCTCGGCACGCTTAACAGGAATCGAAGCCGGTTCAGCCCAATTTACAGATGTTCTGACTGGTACTATCGCAATTGAATCTGATCCAACAGCAACAACTAGCGCGCAACTTTCCGGGTTAACTTTGACAACAGAGGCCGTCGCCGGAAGTGCAACAATCACATCGGGTTATTCGGATATCACAATCGTAAACAGCAAAGTCAAGCCCGATTCACTCATTTTTGTCACACCCAAGACAAATACACAAAACCAAAATCTTTATCTTAAGAGTCAGGATGATGGTCATGTGGTAATAGGATTTGATGCACCAGCAGATATGGACGTCGAATTTAATTGGTGGCTTGTTGATCTAAATTAAGCACACAAATACAACAGATATGGCACAGATAAAACAAAATTTAATCAGAATTATTAATTAATAGTTTTTAATTTCTAATAAATTTTTAATTAAATAATGAATAAAAGAAATAAAAATTAGATAAATAAAAACTCAATAAAAATTGAAAACTGAAAATTAGAAATTTAAATAATGAACATCTATAAACAAAAAATAAGAGACTTCGACTTCGCTGATCCTGATTTTTCGTGGCTTCCCGCAGATTCCAATCTCATCGATAGATTGCACCTGACGAAGATGGAAAGAGACATACTAGATGGAATTGTCTATCAACATAATATCTCGAAAGTTCTGAGCCCGCAGATGCCTGATTTACTTAATGGATTCTATCGACTATCGCTTTCAGGTGCGGTTGCCGGAGTATTTTTATTCGTGTTTCTGATGATCTCCTACTACGTAAACGTCAACTACAACCTCGGTTTTACATTCTTAACTAATATGTTTGCTTAAATCTTATGATCAAAAGAATCATAAATATTTTACTTTTGAATTTAAAGTTTGAATTGATGTTTGTGAATTTGAATTTTGAATTTAAGAAGACACGAATCTTGAATCATAAATCATGAATCATTTATTTAGTATGAATATTAAATCATTTTTTAAAGGTATTCGAAGAGGAAGAAGAACAAGACTAATTGTAGCCATTACCGTCATCGCCATTGTCGCACCCCTTGTTGCCAATACCATTCTCCAAATGCCAAAGGAGGCTGAAGCTTCGTGGTATTCGGATTCCTGGGGATTTCGTAAGAAACTGACTATCGACTATACCAAAGTCTCGGGAGATCAAACTAACTTTCCGGTTTTAGTCAGTTTCACCGATGCCTCTCTTGCTAAAGCACAATCAGACGGAGACGACATACTCTTTACCGACTCAACCGGAACTGGTACCAAACTGGACCATGAAATTGAGAAGTTTGACCAATCTACCAATACCTTAGTGGCCTGGGTGGAAATCCCCTCCCTCTCCTCCAGTGTAAACACCATAATTTATATGTACTACGGCAATCAATCCATTACTTCTCAGCAAAACGTAAGTGGCGTCTGGGACGCTAATTATGTGGCGGTATATCATCTGCCCGAAAACTCCGGTCAGCATGCTGACTCAAAAGGGGTAAATAATACAAATTCAGTAACGGTGACACAGCAGGGAGCTAATATTGGTAAAGTCGATGGTGCAGATGAATTTAACGGCACCAGCGATGTGCTTACGGCTCTCGATCATAGTTCCCTGGATGTAGCGGGTGATATAACTCTTGAAGCATGGGTAAAATTGGATACATTACCTTCTCAAAGAGGTCCGGCCCAAGATGCCATGCTTATCCGGAAAGCTAACGCTATATCTCCTTTCAATCCCTATCAACTAAGAATTAAATCCTCAGGAAATGTGGATATGATCGGTTTTGACTTATATGACTCAAGTGATAATTTTATGGGTAATGTAGGTCAAACCGCATTGACCACAGGTAGCTGGTATTATGTTGCCGGTACAAGAAATGGTACCTCAACAAGTGTTTACCTTAACGGTGATGACGATACTAATGCTCCAACTAATAATTCGACTGCAATTGTAAACGGTAATAGTACTTTAAGAATCGGTGCCAGCAGTGGAACGGTTAGCAGAACCGATGGAATAATCGATGAGATCCGCATATCTTCCGATGACCGTTCCGCCGGATGGATCACTACTACCTTCAATACCATCAACTCTCCTTCTACCTTTTTCTCAAAAGGGATCGAAGAAAAAAGCCGTGGTCCTATCCTCTACTATTCTTTTGATGAAGGATACGGAACTTCAACCATTGCTGATTCGTCCCCCGGAGGAAATACGGGAACACTAGCAGGAGCAACCAAACCTACCTGGCAGACAGAAGATATGTGTGTTTCAGGAAAATGTTTATACTACAATGGCTCAACTTCCTCCGTCACCGTTTCCAATACTATTAATAACGTCCAATCTGTATCATTTTGGGTAAAACCAAAGACAAATGGGGAAACTCTTCTGGACCTTGACGGAGGAACTCATGCTCTGTCCGCTTCAGGTGGAACAATTTCCGCTACCGGTTTTTCTTCCCCCACTATTTACGTCAACGGTCAGGAGTCCAAGAACTTAACTGCAAACAACTGGCAGCACATTACCGTTACCACCGCCACCCGCTTTAATGCCTCATCAATTAAGATCGGTAACGTCTCCTCAGCTTACTTAAACGGCTTTGTGGATGAATTTAAAATCTATGATTACGTTAGAACTGCATCTCAAGTTAAATCTGACTATGCCGGCCGAGGTAGTGTTCAAGGTACTTCCGCTAGTTACGGTCCGGACAATATTTACCTCTCCCAAGGTCTTGTCGGATATTGGAAGATGGATGATGCAGGAGTTGATGCAGAAGGAGAAACTTCTACCGATTCATCAGGAAACAGCAATTCCGGAACGCTTTACGGGGATAACAATACCGGAGACAACGGTACCGGTATGGATTGTACCGCTAGCGGAAAATTAGGAACAGGATGTAACTTTGATGGAGTGGATGATTACTTTTCTGCATCAGACAATAATAGCTTGGACGCAAGCACTCAAATTACTGTTGCTGCTTGGGTATATGTTACTTCTTATGGCAGTATTAGTAGTTACCCAAGAATTATCATAAAATCTGGGGCATATGACCTACATATGTATACATATGTAGGAGGTGAAGGGAGATTAGAATGGGATATCCGTATACCTTCTGAAACCGATTTACAAACCGGAGCAACCAATGCCATACCTTTAACTACATGGACACATATAGCAGCAACTTATGACGGTACTGCTTCAAGAATATACATCAACGGTGTGGAGGTAGCAAAAAGGACAGATATATCAGGAAATTTAACAAATTCAGGTGCAGGATTAGGAATTGGCGCTACATCTACGGGAGCTGCTTCTTTTCCGGGGAAAATCGATGAAGCAAGAGTTTACAACCGCGCCCTTTCCCCAGGTGAAATCACCAATCTCTATAACTTCGCTCCGGGACCGGTGGGGTATTGGAAACTGGATGAAAATACGGGCCAGTCTGCAAATGATTCATCCGGCACCGGCAACAACGGTACTCTCGGAGTCAATTCATCGGCAGGGTCAGATGACCCTGCCTGGACTGATGGCAAATTCGGCAATGCCTTGAAATTTGATGGCACAGATGATTTTGTCACCACCGGGCTTACTTCTCCTGAATTAGGTGCCAATGATTACACCGTTGGTTTTTGGTTCAAAACCAATTCTACTGCCAATAACCGCAACTTCTTTGATGACTGGCAAAACAATGATCGTAGTTTGCTTATTCGGATTGCTGATGGATTTATCCAACAGTATGTCGGTAGTGGCACATCCACACTCACCGGCAACAACTCAGCTGCATTTACCGATACTGCCTCATGGCATTATTTAACCGCCACCCATATTGCTTCATCTCAAACTTTAAAATTATACCTTGATGGTGTCAAAGTTGATGAGGATACTTATACCGGAACACGGGGCGTCTCGACTCAAACGTTTCTCCTCGGAAAATCTCCCGTTGGTGATCCATTTGCCGGTCAAATGGATGACGTTAAAATCTACAACTATGCCCGTACTCCGGGTCAGATCATCGAAGACATGAATGCCGGACATCCGGCACCGGGTTCCCCTGTCGGGTCAGCTGTCGCTCACTGGCAATTCGATGAAGGATATTTAACCACTGCTAATGATTCAACTGATAATAATAATGATCTGACACTTAATTCTGCATCATGGACCAATTCCGGAAAATTCGGTAAAGCCTGGAACGGAACGGGAGGAAATATCCGGCTAAGTAAAACCACCGATTCCGACCTGGAGTTTTCTGCAACAGACAGTTTTACTCTTTCTACCTGGTTCAAATCTGACACTGTCGGAGTACCGGCTGCAGCTGAATATCTGATGGCAGACGGAGGTCCTGCCGGAAGTGCAGGTTATGCACTTTATATAAATACAAGCGGTTATGCATGTTTTGGTATAGATGATGACACTTCCTGGGGGCCGGATATCTCTTCCTGCAATACCACTAACGTTTACGATAACATCTGGCATCATTTAATTGCTGTCAGGGATGTAGCTTCGGACAAGACTTATCTTTATATCGACGGAGTACTTAAAGATTCGGATACCGACTCAACTTCAGCAACACTTGACGCCTCACCCACTTTTTACATCGGAGATATCGATACAGATAATGCTGCATCAGGTGAAGAGTTCGCAGGGGATATTGATGAAACCAAAGTCTTCAGACTTGCAATGACCGCCGACCAGGTTATAACCGAATATAACCAGGGTCAAGGTACTGTAATGGGAGCTCAAAGTTCATCTTCAACCAACGTTGTTTTTGATACTTTCAACCGCAGCAACGGAGCCCTCGGAAACACAGAATCACCAACTTTATCATGGAGCGGTTCTACTTGGACGATATCGTCAAATAAGGCAATCAATACTCCGAATTTGGGAAGCGAACTGATCTCAAACGGCAGTTTTGAAACAGGTAACCCGCCGGATAATTGGTCTGTTATGCAAGGAACTCCTGCTACTTTTGAACGATCCGGCACTCAGGTCCAAGACGGGACATATAGTATGCATGTGATAACAGACGGAGTCAATGAGAATGTGGCTCAAGATCCTAATTTGACAAATGATGTTTGGTATACCTCCACAGGATATTTTTATCCTGTCACATCCGGAGATTGGCAATATTTTTATTATGGTACCGGTGACCCTTTTATTTACATACCAACTGGCCAATGGAACAAGCTCACGTTTATTAACAAAGCGGATTCAATTGGATATATCCGGATTGGACCAACATATGCAAACGAATTTTATTTCGATAATGTTTCAACTAAAGCTCTAACTCTAAACGAACTTTTCGCTACGGTTCAATCCAACAAATCAAATGTTACTGCCGAAGCCGCAATAACATTAGAAAGCACTTTACTGAACCGTACCCCAACAGGTTTTGTGTTGCGCTTAGACAATAAGGATAATCCGCAAAATTTCCTGCTTGCCTATGTCGACGGATACGGGGCCAACAATTGGGGTAAGGTCACATTACTTAAATATGTAAACGGTACTTATACCCAATTATTTTCATCCGATTTGTATCCTGCAGGTGCTATGTACACAGCGGGAAAAATTCTCAAGGTAGTAATGAACGGATCTTTGGTTCAGGTATATTATGATAACTACTTAGTTAATTCAGCCACCGTAAGCGACTCGAGTATAATTAATAACACTATTCATGGCCTCTTTTCTACTTATAGCGGAAACAGTATCGATAATTTTTCTCTAAAAACAAACAGCATTAACTATGATTACTGTGTCCCCGGTGACACCGCCAATTGCTCCGCTCCTGTTGCTGAATGGAAATTAGATGAAGGTACCGGAGCGAATGCAAACGACACTAGCGGAAACGGATTAACCGGTACTATTACTGGTGCAATTTGGAACAACGGTAAACACGGCCAAGGAATCCGGTTTGACGGAGTCAATGATCTTATTCTTTTACCTAACAGTAGCTTACTAAAATTTTCCTTAACCCAAGACTTCAGTATTGGAGCCTGGATCAACACCACCACCACTTCCGATTCCGATATTTATTTCAAACATTCTTACGGTTATATAAATACTTATGGTCTGATGGTATCTTCGACCAACAAAGCTAAGGTCGTTCTCCAAGACGAAAACGCACATGTGGTAAATTGCGAATCAACCTCCTCTATCAATGACGGTCGGTGGCACTACGTTTATGGTGTACGTAATTCCGCCGACGATAGTGTCTATATTTATATTGATGGGGTCAAAGAAAATTCATGTAACGACACCACAACCGGACCGGTAAATCGAGACGCTGACAATTATATTGGTAACGACTACTATAACAACAACCCCTTAAATGGTTTAATTGATGAAGTTAGAATCTATAACTACGCGCGTACTCCTGCTCAAATTGCCTGGGATTATAACAGAGGAGCCCCTGTTGCTCAATATGATTTTGATGAATGCACGGGAAACACCTTGCATGATACTGCTCCCAAATCGGATAAAAATGTTACCGGAACTAACGGTACAATATATCCTCAAACAGGAAATAATGTGGGTACTTGCGGAGGTTCTGCCGGTGATATGTGGGCAGACGGAGCAACGGGGAAATACTCCTCTTCCCTGGATTTCGACGGCACGGATGATTATATCGACGCTGGAAATGATAGTAGTCTAACTTTCACATCTGGTTTTTCAGCAGCCGCTTGGATAAAACTAAATTCTTCCTATTCCCCCTGGGTAGCAATACTCGGAAAAGAAATATGGAGTCCCGGATCTGGTTGGACTATTTACATCTCAAGTTCGGGTGGGAGTCTTTCATACTCAAAAGGAGGCGGATCTACGATTACAGCCAATAATGCGGTCCCTAGCGGACTTTGGAAACATGTTGTTATAACTAACGATAATGGTAATGCAAAGATATTTATTAATGGAATTGAAAAAGCAAATGGATCTGTACCAATTGACAATGCATCAACGAATTTGTTTATAGGTTCCAGGCATGGAAATACAGGAACTGGAACATTAAACCATTTCCCCGGTCAAATCGACGACGTCCGAATCTATAACTATGCATTAACGGCGGAGCAGGTAAAAAATGTATATAACAACGGTTCAGCGGTACAGTTCGGACAATGATAATATGATTCACACGGATAATTATAAATTGACCTAATTACCTAATTAACCTAATCAATGACCAAGCACCAATTATAAAATTACCAATGCGAAGTTAGATAATTGAGTTTTGGGTATTGGGATTTGTTTAAATCAATTAGAGTAATGTCGAGCAAGCTCTCTTGTCTTCGACACAGAAATTAGAAATTATCTTAGGAGCAATTAGATCAATTAGGTTAATTAGAAATTCACAAAGGTATGATAAAAAGAATATTTAATAGAATACGAAAAGGTCGTAAGTCACGATTGGTTTTACTTGTGGTAATTATTTTAGTCATCCTCCCCCTCGCTATTAATACCCTTCTCTCTCTTCGCACTAGTAAGGCTGCCTGGTGGGATGAAACATGGGCTTACCGGAAAAAAATTTCTATCGCTAATTCATCCGGCGGAACTCTTACCGATTTTCAGGTCAATGTCAGTCTGAACACTTCTACTCCTATTTCTGCCGGCAAGATGCAGTCCGACTGCGATGACCTTCGGATTACCGACTCAGCTGGAACGGTACTCACCTATTGGCTGGAATCGGGTTGCAATTCGACGGCAACTTCAGTTTGGGTTAAGATCCCCTCGATCCCGACAACCGGAATCACTGTCCTTGCTTATTACGGCAACCCTTCAGTCTCTTCCGTATCAAGCGGAGCCAATACTTTCCTGTATTTTGATGATTTCTCAACCGACACCTCCGCAAGCTACACAACAACAAGCGGAAGTTTTGCGATAACCGGAGGCGAAATGAATATCACGGGCGTTAGTAACGACAGCGCAATCATAGCACTCACCACTCAATCTCCACCCGCATCCTATACCACCGAAGCACGGATGAAAATGACAACGGATATCGGCGGAAATAGTGACTCCAGGGTGGGACTTCTGGGCTTCCAAACCACAGTTGGTTCATCAACTACAGGATATGTGACCCAATTCGGTACTCTTTCTGGTAGTCCGAGCGTCGGTATAGAAAAACTTAATGTCAGCCACCTGGCAACAACTGCATCGTCCTATTCCACCGGTACATACTATCTAATTAAGGGGAAATTCGCCTCGGGAGCTCTTACCGCAACTCACGAGAGAACTACTAATGCAACGTCCACCGATTCAACCTACACAAGCGGTTATTTCGGACTTCGAACCTATGATTCCCACGGAAGTGTCGATTGGTGGTTTGTCCGGGCATATTCTGCCACCGAACCGACGGCCGGCTCAGCCGGTGTTGAAGAAAGATCCCCCGGTAAGCCCATTGCTTATTGGAAACTTGACGATCCGCCAACTCAAACAATCACAAAACCTATCGCGAAAATCGAGCAGTATATCAATATCATCGATCAGGAATTTTCTACAACTACCGGAGAGTTTCTACCCAATGGAAGCGATGCCAATTCCTTGGGACTCTTCAACTGGGATGCCGATAAGTATCCTAATGCAACGGCAGTTTATTTTGAAGTCTCAGCCAAAGACAGCCATTCTTCCAATGTAGGATATTTTACCCTCTTCAATGAAGCAGGCACCGAGCTTTCGGCTTCTCAAATATCGACAGACTCACTAGCAAGCGACTACGGTTTCTATCAGTCAGCCAATATTATTACTAATCTGGTCGATGGTACTGATTATACCGTCAGAATAAAACCGAATTCTGCCGGGTCTCTCTCCGGTGTTAAGTCTGCCCGTATCACTATCATCCAAAGCGCAGCACCGGTAACCCAAACTGAAACTACAGTTGAGTTGGGAGCCAATGAAACTACAACCCAAACTTCATATACAAATCTGACAAATAAAAAGATCTGGCTTTATAACTCATCTCTTTTCAATCCTACCCCTACCGTCTATTTTGAAGCCACTCTTGCCAACAATACCGGGGGTTCGATTGCTTATGCAGCTTTATATACAGACGGTGCAACCTGTTCAAGCGTCGTCTCCGGCTCTGAAGTTTCCGTAACAGGAACATCATGGGACCTGGCAAGAAGCGGACCGATCACGCTAACAAGTAACACCCAGTATTCGGTTTGCATTAAAGCCGATGCCAATACTGCCAAGATCGCAAATGCGAGAATAATATTGGACCAGCAAGACAGTGCCGGAATAAAAGCGGCCGAAACTGCATACCAGCTTGTAGATTACGCTTCAACAGATACCGACGGCTACACCGGCCAGAAATTCTTTGGCTATTATGATCCGTCGAATATAGAGTTCGAACATGCCATGCCGTCGTACTTCGAATCAACAATTAAAACCAGTGCCGGTACCGGTAATGCCCGATTGTCTAATACAAGCGACACTGCGGTTATCACCAATTCAACCCTCACCACCACTTCAACTACGTACGAACGCCAAAGAAGCAGCGACTTGGGGTTATATCTACCGGTAACCGCCAAACAAATAGACACAGATATCAGTAATTCAGGAAATACGACGACGGTAGCCGGCAGCTTCCTTCTGGTCCAAAATAATTATTCATACGTAAATGCAGCTGCCGATTCGACCGGTAATGAAAATCATTTATCTTCAAGCGGGTCATCATTCGAAACTACCGGCTGTCCTTCCGCTTCATGCTACCGCTTTGACGGCACGAACGATTATTTACGGGGTGACGATTATCAGGCACTTGACTTCGCTTCATCCGACCAATTCACGATAAGCGGCTGGTTCCGGCACTCATCCCAAATATCGGGAACCGATACGATAATCTCAAAATACAATGCCACAGCGGGCGGATACAAACTGTATTTGAACTCAGCCGGACAACTAATATTCGCTGTCGACGACGATTCGTCCTGGGGTCCCGACGATTCTGCTACTTCGCCGAATAGTTATACGGACAATACCTGGCACTACTTCACGGCTATTAAAAATGGCGTCTCATCGATAAGCTTATATGTTGACACTGTCAAAGTCGCGGATGACCAATCGATAAGCGCCACCGGTACACTTGAAAATACTAATTTAATTTATATCGGTATCGATGGTGACCAATCAAGCAGTCCATGGACCGGGAATTTGGATGAGATAAAAGTTTATGCTTACGCCCGAAGCGTTAATGAAATTAAATCTGATTATACCCGCGGTCAGACGGCGTTTGGCGGCGGTAACCTTCAGAGTCTGACAAATGGCCTGGCTCTTCATTGGAAGATGGACGAGTCAGCCGCTAATTCCTGCGACGATACCAACGATTCCTGTGATTCTTCAGGAAACTTCAACCAGGGAGCGTGGTCAGGAAATACCGCGGTAGCAGGGGGTAAATATGGTAATGGTTTGAATTTTGACGGAACTTATGACCAAGTGGCAACTGCGAGTGCCAACGCCATCCCACCTTCCACCTGGCAAAACAGGTTGAAATTAACATTTGATAATTCGGCTGCAAGCGAAGACCTCAACTATTTCCCTGTCCTTGTCAAACTAAATTCGGGAAGAATTGACTACAGTAAAACCAAAGACGCCGGTGAAGACATCCGCTTTTATGACAGTAATGGTACCACCGCACTCCCTTATGAAATTGAAAAATGGGACGAAAGCGGAACTTCTCTCGTTTGGGTTAACGTTCCCAATATCCCTACAGGCTCGACAACCGATTATATATGGCTTTATTACAACAATCCCGGTGCGGCGGATGCCCAAGCCCCGAGTGACGTTTGGAACAATGACTATGAACTTATCTACCATTTGCCAAACGGCACCGCCTTAAGCGCAATCGATTCCACAACAAGCGATAATGACGGAACAATAACGGGAGCGACAGCTACTGCCGGCCAGATCGATGGCGGTGCAGATTATAATGGGAGCCAATATATCTATAAAACGACACCCGTAAATCTTCCGACGGGTACCGCAGCCAGAACCAGTGAAGCCTGGATCAAATTCGGATCGACGACAACTTCCCGGGCACTCGGCGGCTGGGGTGCCAATTCGGGATCAGGAGACAGGTGGAACTTTTGGTATGATAGCGGAAGCATGTTAGGAGTGGAAAACCAAGGCTACGGAGGTGTATTTTCTTTCACCTATGATACCAATTGGCACCATCTAGCCGCCACCTCCGCTCAGGGGAATACATCAATGGCAGATATTCTCCTTTATCTTGACGGTGAACTGCAAACAACATCCACTGTCGGTGGTGCCAACACTATTAATACATCGGGCAGTGAATTCGCGCTGGCCACTATTCCCGGTGCTGTCAATAACAATAACTGGACCGGAAGTATGGACGAATTCAGGGTTTCTTCGATCGTAAGGCCGGCAAGCTGGATCAAAGCAAGCTATATGACAGGTGCTGATACTTTTAATACATATGGAGGTGAAGAAGCAATTCTGGCGGAAAGCGCATCTCTAACACTTTCCTTTTTTGTCAATCCCGATACAATCGACAGCGCTCAAAGGATACTCGCGTCCCGAGGCTCCTCGCCTTCTTTTGATTGGGTAGTCGCTCTTTCAGCAACTGATTCCGGAAAACTCTGGTATACGGCTGACGGATTGACCGACCAAGGAACCAGTAACGGTGCTTTATCAACAACTTCGTGGCAGCACGTTGCAATGGTAGCTAACGGTACAAATACTAAAATTTATATCAATGGTCAATTCGATTCGGAAACAGCAAACTCCGGTACATTATCGGGGTCAGGCAATGTCAGTGTCGGAGCTGCTGCCAACGGAACTCAGGGTTATGACGGCAAGATCGACGATTTTCGTATCTATAACCGAGCCCTTAACGAGACAGAGATCCGCCAACTGGCAGGACTTGGCAGCAGTTCAGTAGCCCCGGGACCTGTTGCCTGGTGGAAACTGGATGAAAAGTCAGGCGGGTACGCATATGATTCCACAGCTAATAGTAGTACAGCGACACTGACCGGAGGCATGACCGATGCCGACTGGGTTAGAGGGAAATATTCAAATGCTTTGGATTTCGACGGAGACAGCGAATATCTGCTAATCGCTGATAATTCCGTTCTGGATGTCGGCGGCGGAGATTGGACAGTTTCGTTATGGGCATATTTGGATAATGTTGAGAGTCTTCAGTCCATTTTCGACAACGGAGTTTGGACGACATGCGGATTCTATATCAATTATTACAATCAAAGATTATACATGAGTTCAAAAGCTGCCGGTGGCTTAATTCAGGCATACACGAACACTTATCCTCTGGCGGTAAGTACCTGGAATTATATTTCCTTAGTCAGAAACGGGACAAGCGGAAAAATTTATGTCAACGGAGTAGATGTAACAGCGTCATCAGGGACATTCGGAGATGCCGCGGCTTGCACCAGTAGTACTTATATCGGAAGGACTAATCCCCTTCATGGAGTCGCGGATCAATTTCTTAACGGAAAATTGGACGATATCAAAGTATATAACTACGCTCGCACTTCGGGACAGGTCGTCGAAGACATGAATGCCGGCCATCCGGCGCCCGGTTCCCCAATTGGTTCAGCCATCGCTTATTGGAACTTTGATGAAGGATATTCGACTAATGCCAATGACAACACTGACAATAATAATGATCTGACTTTAAATGCCGCGTCCTGGACCAGCGGTGGTAAATTCGGTAAAGCCTGGAACGGAACAGGTGGAGATTTTCGGTTAAGTAAAACCACAGATCCCGATCTGGAATTTTCAGCCACTGACAGTTTTACTCTCTCTACATGGTTTAAATCGGACACGGCCGGTACGCCGGCAGATGTCGAATATCTAATGGCGGACGGAGTCGGAGCTGCCGGTTACGCGCTTTATATCGACGGTAGCGGATACGCTTGTTTTGGAATCGATGATGACGCTGCCTGGGGACCGGATGTAGCATCCTGTAACACAACTAATGTTTACGATAACACCTGGCACCATGTTGTTGGTGTTCGGGATGTCGCTTCGGATAAAAATTACGTATATGTGGATGGGGTCTTAAAAGACAGCGATACCGATTCAACTACGGGAACTTTGGATAGTTCACCCACTTTTTACATCGGTGATATGGACGCCGACAATGCCGGATCGGGTGAAGAGTTCGCGGGCGACATCGATGAAACGAAAGTCTACCGGTTGGCAATGACCGAAGATCAGGTCAAAATCGAATTTAATCACGGCCAGGCATCGGTTTTTGGAGCCAACACTGATTCATCAGGAAATGCCAGTTGGTCCGACACCGACTCCTATTGTCCTCCCGGCCAAACAACAGCCTGCGTAGCTCCCGTAGGTGAATGGAAATTCGACGAAAAAACCGGTACCACAGTTAATGATTCAGGTGGGAATGGATACAACTCCACGGCCTTTACCGGAAATACTTCCTGGTCAAAAGCAAAACACGGCTCCGGATTGTCTTTTGATGGTGACGGAGATCGTATTACCATTTCCGACCAAAATGATTTTACAATTACTACCACCAATCAACTTACTGTCGAGGGTTGGGCAAAGTTTAATACCGTTTCTGTCGCGCAAAGCATAGTTAGCAAATACGCATCGGGTACCGACAGGGAGTGGGCATTAAATATTACGTCTGCTGGTATATTAAATGGTGAAATAATAAATAATGCTGGTGGTAATTACTTAGTTAAAACTGGTGCGACTACTTTAATAGCTAGCCAGTGGTACCATCTGGCTATGACGATGGATGAGAGTAATACAACTCTTACCATTTACTTGAATGGTGTCAAAGAAGGTACAACTACAAGCCCATCGGGAACCATTGCAAACAATACTACAACAGCTGTAACTTTAGGGGAACGTACTAACGGCAGCCTGGATGTCAATGGCGTAATCGACGACGTTAAAATCTACAACTACGCCCGCACTCCAGCCCAGATCGCCTGGGACTATGACCGCGGCGCTCCGGTTGCATGGTATAAATTTGACGAGTGTTCAGGGGCGGTCCTTAATAATTACGGATTCAGTCCGACCGATAGTCCTGTTGGTAATAATGCGACGATTTATCCAGTTTCAAGTGGAAATGATGCAGTCGGATCTTGTTCTTCCGGGGATATCACCGAAATGTGGAATAACGGAACGAGCGGAAAATATTCGGCATCGGTAGACTTTGACGGAGGCGATGATTACGGCGCAACAAGTAATGCTTCAATAATAGCCTCTAATACTTCCACATATACAAACTTATCATTCGGCGGTTGGTTCAAGCCAGCAACGTCCCCGACTTCCGACACCTTTATTATGAAAGGTAATGGAAATACGACAAATGAATTCAGACTGACAACGGATGCCAGCGCGTATCCGCAATGTGAGATCTATTACTCTGCTGCCTGGCATGTTATTGCAAAAAAGACAACTGCCCTTGCATCGTCCGCATGGACTCACCTACTTTGTACGTATGACGGTACAAATGGAAGACTGTATATAAATGGTATCCAGGCTGATTATAAGGCTGATACCAATTCTGTTACTTCTTCATCCTCAAGTCCGTTAACTCTTGCATCCGACCCGAATAATGGTTCACGGACAGGTTTCTTTGACGGCCAGATCGACGAGGTTAAGATCTGGAATTACGCTCTGTCGGCTCAACAAGTCAGGACTGATTACAACCGCAACTCAGCCGTTAAGTTCTAACTTTAGTGTCAGATTATCACGGATGGCAAACTGATATACACTGATAAGATATGAAATTTAATATAAAAGATAAAAAGACAGGTTTAATGGTTTCTCTGATCGCAGCGGCTGTAGTTATTCTCGTAATTTCGTTTATTGTGGTAAAGGGACCAAAAAAGAATGAAGAAATTACATTTGAAAATACTGGGAATAAAACACTTGTCATAAACATCGACAAAAACCAATATCTTCCTGGTGAAGAGGTCTATATCCAAATGGCTTCTCTTGACGATCAGGGAAACACTCTTTGCAACAGCAAGCTCGAAATAGTTATAACCAACAACCTACAACCTACCCCCTACAACCTACCCCCTACAACCTACAACCTGTCTGTATTCCCCTCTACGACCTGTAGTCCTGACAATAACGTTACCAATAGTCCTGATTATTATGCTTATTTCATTCCCAAAGATATTGGAATTTATAAGATAACACTCAAAAACATTGACACTGGCAACACTGTAAAAACTGAATTTGAAGTGAGAGATAATCCGCCGGATCTGTCCGTCACTCGTTGGAGTGCAACCCGTATCAATCCTTCCAAATCCAGCCGTTATCCGATGGTGATAACTGTAACAGCAAACGAGGACTTCATAGGTACAATATCCGATACAATTCCTGAATCATACAGCTTTGCTTGGACAGGACCGGGAAAAGTTGAAGGGAACTCAATCACTTGGGAAGCGAAATTAAAAAAAGGCGAAAAAACCGAACTTAAATATGAATACATACCCGAAAAAGTAAGCCCAAAATTATTTACAATCGGCCCGATTATTACCAGTAAACCACAAAACATTACTAACAACTTACAACTTACAACCTACAACTCGACATGGTATATCGCATCTGACTCCGTTATAACCAGCAAAACCACCGGTGGTGATTGGAACGTCGGAGGCTCATGGGTTGGTGAAGTTGCACCTGGGACGGGAGATTCGGCGGTGATTGCTACAACCGGCGCAAGTACCATCGTTTTAACAAGCAGTCCGACTGTTTTGGCATTAACTATTAATAGTGGTTCTATTCTCACCAATAATTCCACCGCTCAAACTCTCACACTGACCACCACTTCTGTAACACCTCTTACCAACAGTGGAACATTTACACCGAGCACATATATAACAATTGTTGTCAACGGAGCCGCCGCCATAAACCCAGTACTTTCTGGGACTTGGACCGGCAGTAGTTCTTTTTATAACCTGGAATTCAGACCGGCTCTCGGAACAACAGCCAGAACTTACACGATGGGTACCGCTTTTACGGTTAACGGAAACATGATCCTTTATCCCACCACAAGCTCAGAAAGAGCTCTTACTGTTACCCTGAGCGGTACATCGACTGTGGTCGGAACAACCACGCTCAACGGTACCGGATGTAATGACGCCGGAGATAGCACTTCCGGCTCTTCAGTTCTTAATACCAACGCGCAAACTTTTTCTTCCGGAAAAATCGATATCAAAGAAAACGCTGAATTTTGTATACTTACAGGAAGCGCTGCTACAATTACCTTAACAGGCACTTCCGGGACACTTTTAACTAATCCAAATGCCGGTTCTTTTACACAATCCACTTCTACCATCAATGTTACAAGCACCTCCGGCCCGGTACAGTTATTTTCAGCTGCTGAAACTATCTATAACCTAACCATCAATTCCTCCTCGGCAACCACTGTTGTCAACTCAGGTGCAACACCGACATTTGCATCCAGCGGTGCTTTGACTATTACTTCAGGAGTTTTGAATTTTGATACAGGAGTAACAGGTCCGGGAAACAGTACCCTAACAATCGGAGCTTCTGGAACACTGTGTCTGGGTGGAACTGCCGCTGCAACAAACACCAGTGTAACCTGCAATACCGGAGCCACCTCAACTTCTGCGATCCTAATGCCATCTTTTACAACTTACACTTTTGACGCATCATCAACTGTTATTTTTCTTTCAGATATTGACCTAACCGCAGCAAATGTAATTTCCCGGATAGCCGGTAATAGCTACGGCAATCTCTATCTTTATCCTACATTTGTCACAACATCGCGCGCATATACTTTTGAAACAGGAACTTTAAGTATTGCCGGTAACTTTACGATTAATCCAAACGAATCGGGCGCGGGTTCTCCTGTTCTAACAGTAAACTTGGGCGGAACAACCACCATTGCAGCTGGAAAAACTACCACAATTACTGCAACAAACAGTGCCGCCTCCAACTTAAACCAAGCCGCCAATACCAACACACTTTCTTCAGGGAAAATAGATATTGCTACAAAGGGAACACTCACTGCTATTACAACAGGCACTATTACTCTCACCGCCACATCAGGTACCCTTTTTACCCGTGATACAAGCGGCTCTCCAGGAACTTTTACACAAGCTTCTTCAACTATTTCTGTAACCTCAGCCTCAGGTCCGGTACAACTGTTCTCTTCCACTAATACTATATATAGTTTGACAATTAATTCAGCTGCGGCAACTACTGTTGTCAACTCAGGTGCAACACCGACATTTGCATCCGGCGGAGCTCTGACTGTCACATCAGGAGTTTTGAATTTTGATACAGGAGTGACAGGTCCGGGAAACAGTACTCTTACAATCGGAGCTTCTGGAACGATGTGTCTGGGTGGAACTTTGGCTGCAACAAACACCAGTGTAACCTGCAATACCGGAGCAACATCAACAACAGCTATCCCAATGCCATCATTCACAACATATACATTTGATGCAGCTTCAAAAGTAATTTATCTATCGGATGCAGATCTCACCGCAGGTAACGTAATCTCAAGATTGGCTGGTGGAAGCTACGGCAATCTCTACCTCTATCCAACATTTGTCACAACATCCCGCTCCTACACTCTCGAAACCGGAACTGTCGGCATAGCCGGAGATTTAATTATTAACCCTGATGAATCGGGTGCGGGTTCTCCAGTTCTAACAGTAAACTTGGGTGGAACAACCACCATCGCAGCCGGAAAAACTACCACAATTACTGCAACACACAGTGCTTCATCCATACTTGATGTCAATCCCGGTTCCAGTTATGACTTCTCAACAGGACTCTTGGTAACCGGTACCGGAGGTACATTAGACGCAACCAGTGCTTCCTCAACAATCACATTAACAGGAACATCAGGTACGCTATTTTCAAATAGCGGAACTTTTACAATAACCAGCGGAACTCCGACCGTATCAGTTACCGGAGGGACCGGAACAACCTTAAACTCAGGAACGATCACTTTTTATAATTTAACAATCTCACCATCAGGAACAAGTACAATCAATGCTTTTACAGACGATTTAACGGTCACAAATACCTTAAATGTCGCCACTGGCGACACATTTTCCCTACCTTCAGGTCAAGATCTGACTCATTCCGGTGCAACTCTGACCTTAGACGGAACAATTTCAGGGTCCGGCAGGTACATTTACCAAAGCGCTACTGCTTTTCCGGCAACCGGAGTTATAAGTTCCGTTCTTCGTATGGACTCAACCAACAATGACCAAACTATGTCAGGGACACAAACGTACGGAGGTAATGTTGAAATCTATAACAACTCAACTTCTGCCCGAGTCATTACATTAGGTACAGCCGGAAGCCAAACTCTGACTTACAGCGGCGATGTCACTTTAAATGCGGCAAATAGCGGAAGCGTCAGCTTAACTGCTTCAGCTACCTATAATCCGGCCGTAACAATATCAACCGGAAATCTCGCGGGCACTGCTGGAAACGGAACTGAAAATATTACAACCGGGACTGGAACCTGGATCGTGGGTGGAAGCGTTGATCTGACAAATGTCGGAACATTCACGGCTACAGGTGGGACTTTCCAAATGAACGGTGCGAGTAAAACTTTGACTTCCTCGGGTAAGTCTTTTAACAATTATTCCGTAACGGGCGGATCCGTCCAGTTTGCCGATACAACCGATATCGACGCCGATCTTGCTATAACATCAGGAACTTTGGATTTGAACGGACAAACAATTACAATTGGAGGCAGTTTTGATAATGACGCTGCAATGTCCCACAACAATGCTTCTGTTACTTTCAATGCCGCATCCGGAGCCAAAACTATCGATGCCGACGGAACGGGGGCCGATGCTTTTTACGATATAACTTTTGACCAGGGAACATCTGCTTCATGGCAGATAACCGGAGCGCTTGATGCTGACCATAATTTTACGATTACCGACGGGACTGTTGACGCCAATGCTCTCGCTATCAATGTCGGAAACAATTGGGCCAACAGTGGAGGAACCTTTACTTCAAATTCAAATGTCGTTACGATGGATGCGCAGGATGCCGGTAATACTTTAACCGGTACAATGACGGGGACCTCGTCTTTCTATGATCTGGTTTTCAACGACGGAGGTAGTTCCGGCGCTTGGTCTTTCGCCGCCAATTCTGCAACAATTACTCATGATTTTACTATAACAGCTGGAGTTGTTACTGCTCCTTCTACAACTCTCACCATTGGTGAAGATTTCAGGAATAATGAAGCAACAGGGTCTTTTGTTAATAACTCCGGAACGGTAACTTTTAATACAACTAACCCATCCTATCTTTTATATGCAGCCACAACCACCTTTTACCATCTTATTATTTCAACAGCAACCAAGCAGGTATATTTTGAAGATACCGACGGAGTCGTCACCGATATCAATGGCAGTCTTACGATACAAGGAACTGATTGTGATATTAATCGGGTTTTCTTAAACTCGAATCTGGATGATGAGGATTGGGAAATTGATGCCACTGATGCGGGTTTCGGCAATGTTGATATAGATTATGCCGACGTTGAAGACTCAACAGCCAACGGAGATCAGATAACGGCCAATAATTCGACTGCAGACAATTTGGGAAACACAAATTGGAGTATCGTTGCCGGTGCATGCAATCCGGTGACTCCCAATCAACCGAATGTTCGTGGTAATCTTAAAATTAAAGGAGGGGTAAGGATTCTCTGATTTTGTAATAAAATGAAAAATTAATGATAATTCAAAACTTAAAATATGATTTACACAGATAAAAAGCGGATTAACACGGATAATTATAAATTGACCTAATTACCTAATTGATCTAAATAATGAACCAGGCACCAAGTAAAAACAAATACAACCTGGAGGAAAGAACAGCCAAGTTCGGTGAGATGATAATCGAACTTTGTAAAAAGATACCTAAAAATGTCATTACTATTCCGATCATTAATCAATTAATCAAGTGTGCAACTAGTATTGGAGCGAATTACTGTGAAGCTGATGACGCGGAAAGCAAGAAAGATTTCAAACATAAGATCGGTATCTGTAAAAAGGAATCCAGAGAATCCAAATTCTTTTTAAGGATGCTGGCAAAAGCAGTTCCTGAATTTAAAGAAGAGATCAAGTCACTCTGGCAAGAAGCAAAAGAAATCAATCTGATATTTAATTCGATTTATAAAAAGGTTTAGTCATTGTATATTGGAGTTTGGGGTTTGTTTTGAAATTAGGTCAATTAGGTTAATTAGAAATTCACAAAGGTATGATAAAAAGAATATTTAATGGTATAAGAAGAGGACGAAGAACAAGATTAATTCTTGCTGGTTTACTAATTTTCATCGTTCTTCCCTTTGCAATTAATACCCTACTGAATATCAATTCTCAAGGAGTACGGGCTGATACATTCCTCAAATTTGATGAAGGGTATGGGACAAGCTCAGCAGTTAACGACAGTAATGGTGCTGTTTCAGCCGGTTCAATAACGGGCGGCACCTGGAAAACGGAAGATCTTTGTTTTGACGGGAAGTGTCTTTACTTTGACGGTAACGGGGATTTTGTCTCTTTTGCCGATGATGCTGATCTTGATTTTGCCGGTTCCGATTCCTTCTCCCTCATGGGTTGGTTCAGACATGCTCCTTTTACACCCTCCGTTGATATCGACCACGAAACCGGAGACACCAGCCAATATACTTCCCTCACCGACCCCGATAGTGATCTTTCCGTTACCGCCGCAGCTGCCCAAAACGGCACCAATTACGGCCTGGCAGTCCAGATCGATGACACGACGGCTACTTACGGTAGAAAAGACATTACCGCCAACACCAGCGGAATCGCCAGGTATAGTTTCTATTTCGATATCAATAATTTAACAATGTCAGAGGCTGGTGATGAATTTACGTTTGCAAATATATACAATAGCGGTGTAAACTCTACTTCCTTTGTAAATGTCAAACGATTTTCCGGAGTTTACACACTTCGAGCTGCTATAGTAGATGATGCCGGTGCTGCCTCTTACACGAGCTACTACACTATTACAGATGCACCCCATTATGTTGAAGTCGAATTAAAGCGGGCTTCAACTGTTTCATCCAGTGACGGTACTGTGCAATTATGGATCGACGGGGTTGCCCAAGAAACCAAGACCGGCGTAGACAATTACGACCGGTTTAACGATTTTTGGTCAGTCCGCCTGGGAGCAGTTAGCAGTATAGACGCCGGTACCTCCGGCACCTTTTATGTTGATGAGCTGGAAATATTCACCGGCACACCGCAGGCAATTCTCGCTAAATACGAAGCTACCGAAGTTGAAGGTGGCTACAAGGTATATCTTGAAAACAACGGTCGGTTGGACTGCGGGATCGACAATGAAAACACTTACTTCCCCTCGGATTCTGCCTCTACCAACTCCTCCAACTACGATGACAACCGCTGGCATCACTTCGCCTGTGTCAAAAACGGTACCACTTCCTTAACTTTGTATTCTGACGGAAACCGGGTCGGATTGGACGATTCCATTACCTCATCCACTCTGGAAAATAACAATCTTTTTTATATCGGAATAGACGGCGACGGCGCAGCCAATGATTACCAGGGTTTTATTGATGAAGTTAAAATTTATAGAAGTGCCAAAACCGCGACTGAAGTCAAAGGCGATTATGTCAAAGGCTCAACTCTCGGAGAAACCTCCGCATCATTTCTTAAAGACCAATCCCCTCTTTCCGACGGCCTGGTGGGATACTGGAAGATGGATGAAGCCTCAGGCGATGCCGCCGATTCCTCCGGAAACGTAGTTACCTTAACTAATCAGAGTACTGTCTCATATACAGGAGGAAAATTCGGAAATAGTATTGACCTTGTTCCCGCTTCGACAGATTATTTCTCAACTGCGACAGACATAAACGGCATCCAGTCCATTTCCTTTTGGGTATATCCCGATGATGTAACGGCCAATTACTTTATCAGTTATTCCGACACAGTCTATATCAGCGTTTCCTCCGGAACATTAGCCGCCAACGGCTTTACCGGCACTTTTTATGTCAATGGTAAAGCTTCTACTACTCTGGCTGTCTCAACCTGGCAATTAGTTACTGTCACATTCGCTTCTATAAATGCCGCAGATACGTACGTTGGTCGTGTAGGTACTACTGCAAATTATATGGATGGAAGAATCGATGAAGTCCGCTTCTATACCCGGGCACTCTCCCCCGGTGAAATCACCAATCTATACAATTGGGCTCCGGGACCTATAGCTGAATTGAAATTTGATGAAGGAACGGGAGAAACTCTCTATGATTCTTCGGGCAATGGTTATTCTGCAAGCGCCATAAACGGAAATACCTGGGTCCAGGGAAAATACAGCAAAGGTATATGGTTTGACGGATCTGCCGATTATATAAACGTTTCAACCGGTTTTGGAACATTTTCTCCATCCGGAGCTACTTCCATCTCTGCCTGGGTAAATTCAGAGGTTACCGATTCTGCAAGACATATGATCTTATCTCTTACCGGTACTAATACCATTTTTGTAATGAATATCGAAGAAAACAATAACCGCTGGCTTGCCCAATCTGGAAAAGCCGGGGTTGGCGGTGATGATTGCAGTGGTACCGATGTAATCACCAATGGAACTTGGTATCACGTAACCGGTGTTTTTGCAGACAATAAGATCAAGCTTTATGTCAATGGAAGTTTGGTAAACACCTGCGATTATAATTTCTCTCTATCTGCTTCAGACAGCACTAATACCTGGCATATCGGCAATTACGAAGAAAACAGCAGTCTCTATTACTACTGGAAAGGTATCATCGACAATCCTAAAGTTTATAACTACGCCCGGACGCAAGCGCAAATCATCGAAGACATGAATGCCGGCCATCCGGCACCGGGATCCCCGATAGGTTCTTCTGTTGCCCACTGGAAGTTTGATGAGGGCGGATTGGATATGTGCTCAGGACTGACCAACGATTTCTGCGATTCATCCCTCAACGCAAATGATCTGGCATTTTCTACCACCACCGGTGGATTTACCAATTCCGGTAAATTCGGCAGAGCCTTTAACGGTGACGGGGCAGTCTGGGCTTCCCGAGCCGATGACTCTGACTTTGACGTTGGTACCGACAGTTTTACCATTTCCTTTTGGATGAAATCCGATAATTCCGGAGGCAGTGGCACCCAATACATCGTCAATCGGGCTAGCGCCACCATCGCTGGGTTTGGTGTCTATGGCAATTCATCAGGCAATATCGTTTTTGGGGTGGATGATGATACTTCCTGGGGACCGGACGCAACTGTCACCACCACCTCCAATCTGTACAATCAGTCCTGGCATAATATTGTCGCTGTCAAAACCACCACTTCCAAACTGGAAATCTATGTTGACGGAGTATTGAATAACCAGTCGACAGCCAGTATCCCCACTGGATCTCTCAGTAACGACCTCACTATTTACCTTATGGACCGGGACGGGGCTAACAATGGCGACGAATTCATCGGTGATCTGGACGAAACTCAAATTTTTCTTTCCGCCTTGACTGCAGATCAGGTTAAAGTTCTATATAACCAAGGCTCAGCAGTTGTCTGGGGAGCAACGTCCACCGATTCCTCCGGCAACGCCAGCTGGTCCTCCACAAACGAGTATTGCCCCCCCGGCCAGGGTTCAACTTGCACCGCCCCGATTGTCGAATGGAATTTTGATGAAAATACGGGCCAATATGTCTACGACATTTCCGGAAACAATGTTTGGGGTTGCCTTGAAGATGCCAATTGCAGTAGTCCCACTGTCGGAACTGAGGATCCGAAATGGTTTCCGGGAAAAATTGGTTCAGCCTTATCTTTTGACGATACGGATGATGCCGTTTTTATTCCTGATAACGCCACTATTGATATTGGCACATCCGACTTTTCGATCGAAGCCTGGATATATCTGAATGATTACAGCTCTGCAACAGACGATATGATACTAAACAAAAGAGAAACTGGAATAGGTGACTCCTGTACATCGGCGGCTGCCAACGGCTATGCAATAGTTATCTACACTACCGACGAGCTAGCAGTAGACGTATGTGCTAACCCCAATGGTTGGGAAATGTACTCGGCAGCCCAGGCACTTCCAGCTGGCGGCTGGCATCATGTTGTTGCTGTTATTAACCGCACTACCTCCACAAATAGTCTAATCTATCTTGACGGAATGTCACTTAGCGTTATACGTACAGGAACCATGCCTACTGCAACAATAGCCAACACTTATAATATTTTTCTTGGAGCTCAATATGGCAATGGAGACCTGGATTTTAATGGCAAGATCGATCAGATGAAAATCTATAATTACATCCGCACCCCCGCCCAAGTCGCCTGGGATTATAACCGGGGCAAATCAACAGGTTGGTGGAAAATGGACGAAAATACCGGAACAACAACAAATGACTCAAGCGGAAATGCTTATCACTCCCAAACATTTAACGGTGCGACTACCTGGACAACCGGTAAATACAATACCGCATTGACTTTTGATGGTACCGACGACAATGTCAGAATCACAGAAGGGACAAAAATTGATTTGGGAGCAACCACGGATAACTATTCTGTCTCAGCTTGGTTTAAAACGACTACTAACTACACAACGAACCCCGGTGCGATAGTTGCCAAAGATGACGGATCAGGAGTTTACCCCTTCAGCCTGCAGGTAAATACCTCCGAACAACCCTGCATAGTTATGAATGACGGCTCTGCCCGTACTCTTTGCGGAACATCAACTGTCAATGACGGAAACTGGCATTTTATTACAGGTGTAAGAGATGTTTCGGGTGATACTACCACCCTTTACATTGACGCCATCAGGGTCAATTACCAAACCGATCCAACAACTGCAACCATGGTAAATGATGACAATGTCTCCATTGGAAATTCAGGTGCGGGAAGCTATCTCACTAATGATTTCAACGGTCAAATCGACGACGTTAAACTGTGGAATTATGCATTAACCATTCAACAAATCAGAACTGAATATACCGGCGGGACGCTGAAATTCGGACCCTGATGATAAAACTCCACCCCGCTTACTCTTAATGCATTTATAGTTTACTCAATTAATATCAATTTAATCGTGTTATAGCCGTTTAATACATGGATATAAGACATCTGTTATTTGCCATTTCATCTACTTGGGTTTTTAAAAGAATGTATAATCAGAAAAAATGAGCATCCTGGATCCGAAGGACTTTTCAAATCAGAATTTATCTGACCGTAAAGTTAAAAGTAATAATTTACCCAGAAGATATACCCTGCTGATACTTCTTTTTATTCTGACAGTCATTCCTATTATAGCCGGAGTATATTTTTTGATAATTACTCAAAAGAAAAATTTATCTGTAAATAATAGTCAAACTACCGGAAGTGAAATTGAAATCCTTACAAAAGAGATTTCAAAAAGCATAATCCTTCCGGATGAAACTCCTGTACTTGCAACTGTGACGGATCTTGAAAAAGTGAAGGGTCAAATATTTTTTAAAAATGCACAACTCGGAGACAAAGTTCTTATATATATTCAAGCGAAAAAAGCAATCCTTTACCGCCCAAGTGGTGGTTTGATAGTTGAAATCGGAACAATTGATCAAAAAACAAAAGACATTCCTGTGGGTCAAAATTCTTTTAACGTAACTCCTTTTGTTACCCCGACAAAGTTTCCCGACGAAAATATGTATATACCTATCACGTCTCCTTCACCCACCTCCAAAGTAACTCCTTCTGCAACTCCATCCGAAAAACCAGTACCTACCAATGTGTTGTATTAAAATAAAGTTTTTTTCAGCATTTCGTTGTTTACCAAGAATCGGTATGGTGTAGGTAAGAGTAATATACTATGCCTGGCAAATACTTCATTCAATTGAATTAATTAATATTTACAGACGTAAATACGGACTTAATATTTTTCGAATTAAAATAATTCAATCAATTAAATTATTTAAAATTGTTATCTGTCAAAAAGTGCTTTAATTGCTTCGCTGTGAAAACAACAAAAATAGCTTCATTTGACTATATACTATATATATAAGATATATTCAGTTACTTAAATGATCTATTAATATTCATTAATTATACTTATGATATACCGTTTTTGACTCTTGACAGTCCTTATACCGATGTTACAGAATAAAAACTAATAGTTATTCGATTTGATTTGCGACTTTTAGATTGATGTAATTAATTTATATTTTTATGGATAAAGTATTTGAAAAAACAGAAAAATATATCCTCTTTGTACTTGTTCTGATTCTACCCTTTACAGTACTGTCTCTTTCCTCTAATCCGTATGTTGTTACAAAATTGATGATTTTGGTTTTTGGTCTCTCATTATATTTATTTGTTAAAGCTGTAAGAATTATTGCTACAGGTAAAATTACATTTAATTCTACTGTTTATGATCTTCCGGTACTCATAATAGTATTTGCAACGGTTATTAGCACCATCTACCGGACACCGAATAAAATGGAAGGCTTACTTCTCCCGGGAACAACAACGGCGATCGTAGGAGCGGCACTGCTTTTTTTCGCTCTGAATCAGATAAAGGAGAAAAGCGACATGGCGAAAGTGCTTATATTTTCAGGTGCTATTTATGCTCTTTTTATAATACTCGCCTTTTTGGGCGTCTTTGAAAAAATCCCCCAGCTTCCGGCGTATCTCCGGTCAAAAACATATTCACCGGAAGGCGGTTATTTACCGTCAATGATCTTTTTGGCATCACTTTTACCAGTTTCAATTGCTTGGATTTTATCGCAAAAAGAAATCGCAGAAAAAACAAAGTATATTGCCGCGAGTGTATCTATTGTAGCCGGACTATTATTATCTGTTTACCAAATCCTTCCCGGCAGACCCCTTTCCCCCAGATTCCCGTCAATGGGAGTTTCCTGGAATATTGCAGTTGATTCCTTGAAAGAAAGTCCTGTACTTGGAGTCGGACCGGGAAATTATTTGTCCGCGTTTAATAGATACCGACCGCTTTCATATAATTCAACCAATCTCTGGGCAATAAAATACGCAACAGCATCTAACTTTTATTTTCAACTTCTTACTGAAACCGGACTCTTGGGAATAGCCGGATTGATACTTCTCTTGACATCTTTATACAAAGTCACGAAAAAAGATCTGAAAGAAACCACTCTTGTGAAATGGGGTTTTGCCGCAATCGCACCGGTTGTTTCACTTACCCTGCTATTGATTTTCTTATTTGCCTTCCCGGCAACCGCACTATTGATAGTGATGCTTTTTGTGCTTCTTTCTCTTGGGGCTAAGACTAGCCACAACAATGTTAATCTGACTGTACAAAGACTGAAAGATGAAGACACGGGAGTCTTTTCCGCATCAAAAGTACTGGCTTATGCTGTTGCGATTCCGATGGCAGCTGTTGTTATATATGTAGTCTATATCGGAGGCAAAATATTAATTGCCGAGTACTACTTTAAGAGTTCTCTTGAAAATCTCGTTCAAAACCGCGCCCAGGAAACATATGACTCAATGAGGCAGGCAATTACTCTTAATCCCCGGGTAGACCGATACCGTGCCACATTCTCCAGAGTTGCTTTGATTCTTGCTGACGCAATTGCCCGAAAACCCGAGATCACAGAAACGGACCGGACAACAATAACTCAACTTATCCAGCTTGCAATCTCAGAAGGTAAAGCCAATGTTGCTTTGAACCCGAGAAGAGCCGGAAATTGGGAAGCTTTGGCACGAACTTACCAGTCAATCATCCCGCTGGCCAATGGTGCTGATGCATTTGCCGCTCAATCATTCAGTCAGGCAATCGCACTCGATCCTATCAATCCTAACTATAGAATTGCCCTTGGAGGTCTATACTTCAATTCAAAAGATTATGAAACTTCAGCGAGAGTCTTTGAATTAGCGGTTGCATCCAAAGACGATCTCCCTAACGCTCACTATAACTTAGCCTTTACTTATAAAGAGTTGAATAAAATTGATGCGGCAATACAACAAATGAGTACAGTCCTTGGATTGGTCCAGCCGGGAACGCCAGATTATGAAACGGCTCAAAAGGCTCTTGAAGATTTGCAAAATAAAAAGAAGGAGCTTAGTCCTGCCGCAACCGACAACCTGACTCCCCCTCAGCAGCCGGAAGACTTATTAAAACCAAAAGTAGAACTTCCTGCAGGTGCACAGCCTCCCGAAAATGTTATCACTCCAACCACTGCTCCGGGAGCAGAAGGCGGACAGGTAACTCCAACTCCATAAGAGTAAGAGCTAGAGATAGAGAAAGTGTAAGTTTAATTCCACTTGCAAGGTGGGCAAATCCTCATAATTTCTAATTAACCTAATTGACCTAATTTCTGTGTTGGAAACAAGAGAACTTGTTCGACATTAATAACCAAGCACCAAAATCCAAATAAATTCAAAATCCACGATTCAAGATGAAAGATTGGAGTTTGGAAATTGGTAATTGGATATCATTTGTAATTTGGAATTTGGTTATTGGTCATTCGTAAACAATTCGTGATCAGTTATTAATCAAAGATGGCGTCAAAGTACTGATATGTAAATCCGCCTCGATTCACCCACTCTGATGAAAAACTGCCGTTTGTTATTAATTTTTTGAAGTATTTGTATTCCCCATCTGATGCTTCGCGAAGGATAAACCAATCCCCGTCTTTATTCACAAATCCGTAATAAGAATTGGAGGGGTCGCTTGTATCATCGAGTTCGGCTATCCGGTAACCGTCTGTCGGCTGTTTGATGGCAGGATCTATTAGATTTCCACCCGAATCCTTCAAAGCTACCGTTCCGGGACCGGGTGCGCTTCCGAAGAAAGCTGCATGGGCGCGTTTGGTGAAGATTGAAAACATAAACACCGAAAGTCCTGCCGAACCGATGAGCTTTAAAAATGCCCTGCGGTCAAGGTCGAACTTCCGGTTTTCGGGAATCACATCTGCCTCAAGAAGCTCAACCTCATCGCTTCCGGAACCTTTTTTCTTACTCTTTTTTATTGCCGGAACCGTCGAAATTTTTTGAATAGTTAACGCTTTCGATCTTTTGGGGGTAATCAGAAATCCAAAATATACTAAAAGCGGTAAGAATATTAACGTTGCAGTAAGCTGGATTGGAGAAGACACGTATGATATCCCCACCAATAACATGAGTGTTACTACAATAAAATTGTAATAAATTATCAATTTCTTCATAAATTCAGGCTGACTGCGCTAATGTAATTTTTTACGCTGTCACAAAATTTTTATATATTTATCAAGAACAAATCCGTAAATGTTCGAATCTAAAACAATTTCATACCAATTGTTCTTATACTCTACATATCCGTATTCTTCACCGTCATTTGCTTTTTTGATAATTTCAAACCCCGTGGAAGGGCCTGTTCGTATATTGACATAACCAAGGTTTGCCGGAGCAATAATTTTCAACTTGCCTGCAACTTCCCGTTCCGGCTTTTGGGAAACGCTGCCGCTTTCAGTACTAACCAAAGTATTATTCTCATTTGAAAACGTTTTCTCCCATTTAGCCGGTTCTGGTTCATGATCTTTTTGTGACTTTACTTTATCGATATTTTTTACTCCGAGTGCAAAAAATATCATAAAAAGAAAAATCATGATAATAATATTCTTCCTGCCCAGCTTTACCTCTGGGTTTAAGCCTTTTTTAACACTGGCTGTAGTTTTTACCAAAGTTATAAGAAGGTATAAAGGAACAGGAAGAAATACGAATTGAAAAATTAAAGTTTTTATATCTTTTGAATTAGCAAACCCGCTGATGCTTAAAAAAATCGCAAGAATTGTGCATATGAACATAAAACCAATACCGGAAAAACTGGCCAGTTTACCTTCTTTTTTCGAAGAAATTCGGGAAGCGTAATTACCGGGATTGGAAATGGCGGTTTTTTCTATTTTGGAATCATCCGAAACGGGGTGATTCGATTTCTCATTAAGGACAGTATTCTTCATTGGGTATTTATTACTGTTTATTTGTTTCTCTCAGATACGGAAAATTGGTCCAGCCAACTGTTCCGTCAAGAAGTTTTATTTGATACCAATTGGCCTCTTTTTTCAAATACTCATAAATAAGGCCATATTCCATCTTACCTATAATTTTTGAATTGTTGAGCTTTTGTTCATAGACATCACAGGTTGCGTATTTTGAATCAGATAAAGTAAGGTATCCCAAAAGCGGTGCTTCTGTCGGGGTTGGCGTAACATCCGCCTGGTTTTCCAAGGTCGCCAAAAGATCGGCCAGTTTAGTCACATCACCTGAAACTCCCAGGATTTCATTCAAACTCCTTTGTTCTGCCCGGATTTGCGAAAGCTCCTCTTTGATTGAAGATAATTCTTTGGTAATTCCGGAGTTATCGTCTTTGGCGGTGCTTACAGTTGCCTCCTTGGTGCTGGCAGCTTCGGTATCTGTTGAAAGAACCTGTTTATTATCAGACGTCAGAGGTAATTTCCTTGTTCCGTTTATAAAATAAGAAACAGCTCCTGTTATGATTATCAAAACCATAACCGTTAACAGTTTGGCAGCACTAATTGGAGTTGCGTTTTTAGCAAAAGCATTATCTTTTACTTTTCCTGCACGAATCCCGGTAAAAGCCAATACCGGAACAAACATGGAAAGCAGTATCACATTTACCGGCATCGGGAAAAACAGTATTGTAACAACAAAAAATACAACTGTAAAAATTAACAGATAGTAATAAAGAAATTTATCTATTTTCCCCATGATTCATTTTAACAAACAACAAGCTACTAATTAACTGCTAATTTAAAATCACTAATTAATACAAATTCCTATTCGTGATAATTCGCGTTTCCCATTAGTGAGTAATTCGTGATTATAATACAATTGCAATTCGTGAACCTAATATCTTAATATCGAATCACCTAGTATCTTTTTTGGTAATTCGTAGCCAACTCTTGCAATTTATATCTTTTTGGCCTATATAATGACTAAATATGAAAAAAGAATATACACTCCTTTTTATTGCAGGACTTTTTCTTCTTGCCTACTTACTTGATGCAGTTGTAAACCCGCTTGGCGTCCGACTGCCAACACCTTACCATTACTTTACGGGTGAATACCTTTACAAATATCCATTTACAACAGCATCAATTGTCATTAAAGCAATAGGTCTTTTTCTTACACCTCTTTGGCTCTTTTCGTTCATGGGGAAAAAATATTTCCTGAAAGGCATCATCTTATTGATACTGGCTGTTTTAATGCAATTGTACGCTCTCCAGGATATCGTTACGCGTGCAGCAGTAGTACCGATTGAGTGGTCTTTATCAATTTCGATGGCCGGTGTCGCCCTTTTCATTCCTGTAGTATTATTTCTCTTCGGCGGCATTATCGCAAAAATCTTTGGCTTGGATAAGGAAGAGTTGGATGCAGAAGAAGAAGATGATGACGAAGGTATATTAACCGGTGAGAGTGAAAGTGAAACAAAAGAAACTCAAGGCTAAATCCTCAAATCAATAAGGGTTATTTTTCCCAAGAAAAAGTGTATTACAAAAGTCAATTATTGTTCCTTGCTTGTTGAGCCCGGGTAACAAGATTCCATACAAATTTTTGACCGACTACCACCAGAACTCCGAGATATAAAGCCCATCTCCAACCAGAAATACCGAATCCCAGTACGTTTGCCACACGGGTAATTAACCATATTCCAAGTGAGTTTACAACCCAAAAATAAATCCAGGTGACCGTTCCCGCTTCATATTTTATTCCCCGTGACATAATAATATCCCAAGCTGTCCAAACCAATACCGTCAGCCAAAAGGACGAATAAATTGCCGCTTCAACTGTTGTAAATTTCCAAGTTCCAAAGACAAAATCATTCGGAAAAGCCTTACCCGCGAAATAAAAAAGTAAGAAGTTTATCAGCCAAAATGCAAGATATAATACGTGGTTATACATTATTTTCTCTCACCTCCCTCAAGAATATAGTATAACAACTTTACCGAAGGTAAAGAAGAGAAAAGATATTGATTGTAAGCGGTAGGAAGTGAGATGTGAGAAGTGAGTTGTGAGTGATGGGTAATTAGTCTTAAGTATCCAGTTGTACGCGGTAAGTTGTAGGTTGTAGGAAGTGAGTTGTAGTAAATTAGTAGTAATTCGTGATAATAATTCGTGACTAATTAGTGATTCACGCCTAAAACTATTCTTGCATCGATATTCTCCAAGTCATCCGTTTCATAATCGTTTATTTTTAATAATTTTTTCGTATCACTTATGACAACATCCAGTTGATCTTCTTTATCTTTCGATATAACCAATAAGTTCTCATCATTTCTTGTTGTATTCCCCGTTTCCACGTTCGTATATCCCAACTCTTCGAAATCGCTTGCAATGCTGCCGGCCAAACCGGAGGTCCCTGATCCGTTCAGAATTTCCAGACGAACTTCAGATCTTTCCAGATCTGTGTTTGCGGGTGACTGGTCAACGGTTGAATCGGATTCAGCAACAATTTCAACTGCTTTCGTTTCGATTGTATCTGCCTGCTCACCCATATCAACATCAACTTTACTACCTTCTTCAGACGGATTTATCTTTGTTCGTGAGAATAATGCTAACGATGTTGCCGAAATAATAATAATCATACTAATTAAAGAAAGAATAAATATTTTTTTATTACTTTTTTCCAAAGGAATTTCTTCCTCTACGTCCGAATATCTCATTTCATCAGCAGTTGAGACAAAACCCGGTAATTCCTGATTTTGCGGTGAAGGTTTATCTGATGCGAGATGCCTGGACGCGGATTTTGTTACACCGGACTCATTTTCTTCCTTGACGGTCATCGATTCGGGAACATATGAACCGGATTTTGTTTTAATAAATTTCTTCTTGGCCATAAAACTTGCTTCAAAACTCACCTTCCAGGCTCGTTTTGATGCCTTTCGGCAAGATTATATGAAGTATTTTGAAATCACTTCATAGTCACACAACCACTCTTGTATTACCCATTATGACAAATGTAATATGTATGTACAAACCCAATCTCAGTTATCAGTTTTCGGTAGTTTGTTGTCGGATGTCAGTAAGTCAGTTAAATTGTAAATAGAATACCGACAAATTGTATTTTGAAAACAAAAAAACCGATACCCGAAAACCGAACATATGCTGCAAATTCAATTTTTACTTATTAACGCTCACTTTACGATAAACCTTTTGGTCGCATTGGTTTGCTTTGCTGTCGCATGGCTTTATTTTGACGCTTGGCTCGGCCGTAAGGATATCAGGGAAGGAACAAAAATGCTCGGATTTTTATTTCTATCTCTGTCATTCATAGTACACTCAACCTATATTGAACAGACTCTCCTGGAAACTTCTCTAATCGGCGTAAAAACCATAGAAATCTTAACCGTAGTTTTCAGAACATTGGGTTATCTGGTTCTTATAAGCGGTCAAATAATCGATCCTTTGCAGCCGCTTCCGACTTATCGGTCGCAAAGCAAGGAGAAAGGATTCGGTATAAAAAATCCAAAAGCCCACGCACTTTTGATACTGGGTTCAATCCCCTTACTCGACAGTGTCAATTTTCTTTTTCCTGTGTTGGCAATCATTACGGCGTTTTTGTATATCAGGCGGGCTACCTTGGGTCTTGAATTTCACCTTCGCACCATCGGTTACAGCTTAACAATACTTTCCATAAGTGAGCTTTTTCATCTGGCAAGCCTTTTCAGAAGTACGGATAACATTAATATCATTAAATTGGTGGGACCTTTCGGGCCACTCTGGATAATAGAACATGCCCTCTTAATATTTTTTATGGTTATTTTAGGGCGCTGGGTGTGGAGTTATTTGGCAAAAAGACTCGAAACGCAAATGTTTATGATATTCACTTCCGTTACTCTTGTAGTTTTTTTAACTACCGCGGTATTTTTTACATCCGTCTCGATAAAAAACTTTCGCGATGACATTTTGTCCAATCTGAAAATAAATGTTAAAGTCCTGCAATATACACTGGAAAGTAAAAAGGCGGAAACGCTTTCCGATTCTCAAGTCATAGCCCAAAATCGGGAAATCATATCGGCTGTATCAGAAAAGGACAGAAAAAAACTGGCTGACTTGACCATTGAAATGCTTTTGACAAAAAAACAGGATTATTTGGTTGTTACTGATGAAAATGGTGCGATCCTTATTCGGGCTGACGATCCTGAAAAGGCCGGAGGGTCTTTATCCGACGATCCTTTGGTAAAACGCGCTTTAACCGGCGAACCGACAGCGGGTTTGATTACAAAAGAAGGCGTACTGGCACCAACCGTATCCGTGCGGGCTTCGTCCCCGGTTAAAAACGGTACTGATACAATCGGAACTGTTACTATCGGAACAACCGTTGATAACGCATACGTAGACGGTTTGAAAGACGCTACAGGGCTTGATGCAAGCATTTATGCTGATAATGTAAGGTCAGCAACAACATTCATTGCATCTGACGGCAAAAGCCGCTGGGTTGGTATTAAAGAAGAGACTGAAGAAGTCAAAAAAACCGTGCTTGGAGACGGAAATGATTATCAGGGGTCAGTAAATATTCTTAATATCCCATATCTTGTTTCTTTCTCTGCAATAAAAAGTGTCGACCAGAATTCCATTGGGATGCTTTTCGTCGGTCGTCCTGAGGTTTCTACACTTGAAGCGGCAGCTAAGCTAATTGAACAGACATTCTTAGTGACTGTAATACTTCTTATTGTCTCCACAATCCCCGCTTATTTTATTTCAAAATATATAATTGACCAAATCAAGACTTAAACCACGAATTGGCTACAAATTTTTATAACAGATTTCAAGAAAACCACCGAGTCGGACTCGGTGGATGAATTGAATTCTGATATGTCATCCTCCGTTAAAGGAAACCCCCGAGTCGGACTCGGGGGAGGATGTCATGATATTAAACTACAAATGCAGATATCGACTAAAGTGGATATTCATTAAGAGCTTGTACTATAATCATTTGTATACATATGCCTAAAGTACTTCTAATTGAAGATGATCCATTGGTTGTAAGGATGTATCAGAAGATACTCACTTTTGAGGGTTTCCAAGTAGAAAGCGCGCCCGATGGAAGAGAGGGTGTCATGAAAGCAAAAGAAGTGAAACCCGATCTTATTTTTTGCGATGTGATGATGCCCAAAATGAACGGCATTGAAGTCTTGGAGCTACTCAAATCAGATGCCGAGACAAAAGAAATTCCAGTTATAATGCTTACCAATTTATCCGGAACTCACGATGCAGAATTGGCGCTTCAGAAAGGTGCGTTTGCCTATATGGTAAAAAGCGAATACCGTCCGAAAGAAGTTGCGGCCAAAGCAAAAGAACTTATTGCGGGTTTAAAACTTACTCCGAGTGCACCCCAGGTATCGGGAGAATAAAACACTGTAACCAAGCAACCGAATTTCCAATTACGTAATTGATCTAATTACTAAATAATTACCAATAACCAAGCATCAAATTACAAATAATAATTAATTTACAAATATTAATCAGGTATTAATTGTTAATTTTCTCAATACAGATAGTTTTTTTATTGAAATTTAGTGATTGTAAATTTGTTTGGAAATTGGAATTTGGTAATTGGATATTTAGGTATTAGGTTGTAGGAAATGGGAAATGAGTAGTGACTAGTGGGAAGTGGGAAATGGAGATAAGCAAGTAGGTTGTAGGAAATTAGTAGCAATTCGTAGCTAATTGGAAGTATTTCGTGAACTTAATATCTTAATATCGAAGCACATAATATCTAACTGATTCGTGTTTAACTAATTCTTCGTCGCTGCTTTGGGTATTTCCTCGCGCGTATAACCGGCAAGTATTTCTTTGATTTGGGCTACGATTTCCTTCGGTTTGTTTTGTGATTTCACAATATATTTAACAGCTCCCAAATCAAGTGCTGTGTCAACATCTTTATCCCCCGAGAGGTTGGTAAGAACAACTACAGGTATATTTTTGAGGTCGGGGTTGTTTTTGATTATTCGAAGGACATCAATACCGCTCATTTTTGGCATCATGATATCAAGAAGTATCATTATTGGTTTGAAACTCTTCAACTTTTCAATTCCTTCTTCACCGTTTCTGGCCATCTCAACATCAAACCCTTCAAACTGGAAAACAGTCTGATACATTCGGGATACAAGGGGGTCGTCTTCAACAATTAAAACTTTAGACATGGTTCACTAATTTTATACTAATTTTCACTAATTATATTCCATAAAAAACTCGTGATCAATCAATTCGCGTTTTTAATTCGCAATCAATTCGCGATTTAATAATTCGTAGCTAATTCGCAGCTCTAGCCAGAGGCAGACTCACCTTAAAAACCGATCCTTTGCCTTCAACCGACTCAAAACCAATTTCCCCTTTCATCTTCTCCACCAACATTTTTGTTATAAAAAGTCCCAAACCGGTTCCTTCAACATCTTCCGTACCTTCGGTTTTTGCCCGAAAGAATTTGCTAAAAACTTTTTTGTGGTCTTTTAGCGGTATTCCGTATCCCGTATCGGAAATTTCCAAAATAACGTGTTTCCCGGAAACGGCACTCTTTACAACAACCCTTCCTGCTGGTTTATTATATTTAATCGCGTTAGAGAGAAGATTTTCCAAAACATCCCTGAGCTTTTGCTCATCTGCTTCGACAATAGCGGATGCAATTTCATAATCCTCATCCAAGATCACTCTTTTTTCCTGGGCAATTGAGGCAACCTGTGAGACCACGCTTTTTACTGTTGCCATAAAATCCACCTTTGTAAGTTCAAGTTCTATTGTGCCTGATTCAGTTCTTGCTATTTCCAAAAGATCATCCACAAGATGGTTTAACCTCTGATTGGCTTTCTCGATGGCATCAAAATTCTCCAATGTATCTTTGTCCATCTTTATTTTCTCGTCTTTTATAAGACTGACAAAACCATTAATTACCGTAACCGGTGTCCGCAGTTCGTGAGTTGCGATAAAGACAAACTCGTCTCTGAGTCGTATAACTTCCTGTGCTTTTTCGAGTTCGCGCTTTTGCATTTTGCGTAATTCCAGAGTTCGTTCTTCAACTTTTTGCTCAAGTGTGTGGGAAAACTCCTGTATCTTTTTAAAAGCTTGAGCGTTGGAAAGAGCGACTGCCAACTCAGTTGAAAGAATTTCCAATACTCCCAAATCCTTATCAAAATAAATATCACCGGATTCTTTTTCTCCCAGAAGTAAATATCCGACAGTTCTTTCGTGAGTAGAGAGTGGCACAAATACCGACACAACGTACTTTCGCATAATTTTTTTAAGTCTCCCTTCCTCCATTTCTTCGAAAATTTGCGACCTGCCGCTGGCTGCAAGGTCTTTAAGCTCCGGAAAAGTCGGAAATGAATAATTTGTACTTCTATCACCAAAGACGTCTTCGATCTTTCGTGCTCCCAGAACGAATATAGCAGCTTTTGAAAAACGCAAGTTTTCCTTGAGAACTGAAAACATGCTTGCGGTCAGATCCTCAAGATCCAAAGTTGAAGCTAATATCCGGGAAATTTTTTTTAACAACTCATTGGAATGAAAATGTCCTTTGTAAAAAATATTATCTGTTAGGTCTTCGAAAAGCCTCAAAAGCGGTTGGAAAGAGTATGCGATTATTAAAGCTAATATTGTTGAAGATACAATATTGGAAGTTGACGTTCTTACATTCGTAATATAAGAAGTAATCAGAAAAAATCCTCCAGCGTAAAGTAAACCCAATGTAATTGCGAGCAATATATATGTTATAGACCGGGCAACTACCAAGCGAATATCCATAAGTCTATGTTTTAGTATTGCGTACGTAATAATCAAAGCCATTGCGACATTAACAAAAGGTCCGATATAAATAAGTCTGTAATTACCCAATTGAGGCAGGATTACATTCGGTACAATGCCAATAACCATAGGGAGCATGCTTGCAAGTAATACATATCTAATTTGGGATCGAATATTACCTTTTAATCTCATCATACCTCTAATAAGAATTACCAAAGCTGTGTTATAAATAATCCCCAGGTAAATAGCCCAAATAATATAAACCGGACCTAGAATTACAGAATTACCTTGGTCGTCAAGAATAATCCGTTCAATCCAGAGATTGGTATTAAAAAGTGGTATAAAAAAAATAAAAGGGACTGTTACCAGCAATATTGTCCAAATTTTTTCAGGAAATTTGCCGTTAACCAAGGTATAGGAGAAATAAAAAATCGCAGAAGGAACTATGCTTCCGGAAACATAAATCATCCTACTCCAAAATAAAGCAGGCTCTTGAGTCTTAGATAATCTGAAAAATGCAATTGCAAATGCCCAAACAATAACATTTAGGATAAAAACCGAAAATGATAGATTTAATGGATTTTTGGGATTCTTAACAAGAACTACTAAAAAAACTGGTATTGATAAAATTCCAGACAATATGAGCGCCAAATCTATGATATTCATCTGAAGTAACTATTTGGGAACAATTAAAAATCCGGCTGTTCTACCGGTGCCCTTGCCAAAAACTATCTTTTCCTGGACATTCCCTACTTGGCTAAGATAATAATTCATTTCCTCGGGAGTTCTCAACGGGGCGTATTTCTTCAAAATTGCAGAAAAGCTACGCATAAAATCTCTGCCCTCCGAATTCGTTTGCGCCATGGCTATTACTCCAGCTAGTCTTTCCTGTTCCTCCCGCGGTTTTTTCTTTCCTATTTCAAGCATCTCATCGAGCATCTCATCAGGGTCAAAATGTTTAGGATCCAAGCTTGTTACAAAAAACTTGTCGCCACCAATTCTGAAAAAGTTATCCACTACTCCTACCATTGTATCTGCAGGAAAATAAGATGCAGAAAAAACCGATACTCCTAACCATTTCCCGGAATCTTTTACAGGAAGGTGATCTGGCATACCTCTCGAATAATCATGCAATAAAAACTGAGCCTCTGAAAGCCTTTTTGAAGCAACCATGGAATCGAGTTTAGGTTGACTGGCATCTCTTGCGAGTTGCGATGAATCTATTGCCAGGTAAGATACCGCGCCATTGGTTCTTTCGGCAATATGTGTGGCAAGCGGACAAAGTCCGGCTCCAAAATCAAATACCCTGTCACCCGGCATTGGAGAAATAGCTCTGACCACATCACGTCGAAATTCGGTTAAATTCTCAACTAAAGGTTCATAAATTTTCATTCGTCCTGGTATATGTTTTTGCCAAATACCAGCCATTTCTTGTCCATAAGACTTCATGAAAGATATTTTTGTATCAGTAGGCAGTAGATGAACAATTGTCATCATTTCGCCTGGAGTAAGGTCTTCACCAACTTTGTAGCGATTGTGGATCATTTGTACTGATCGAGGATCTATTAATGTTGGTTTATTAATGCCAGTTTCGGGCGTCATATTATTTACTATATATGCTTATATTGATCATTGCATCATCTGATATTATTTAAGTTTTTTTACTATTCAGTAGTTCCTCAATTTTCCGTCCTAATTCTTTTGGTTCGGCATCCTTTTTCACCCAATAATCAACGGCTCCTTTTTCCTTTGCCAACTCTGAATCATATTTACCTGATAAATTGGTAAGTATTACAACGGGAATATTTTTTGTATCCGGATCTTCCTTAAGCTTCTCCAATACCTCCATCCCGTCGGGTTCGGGCATCATGATATCAAGAAGGATGAGATCGGGAAGTATTTTTTTAGCTTTATTCAAACCTTCAAGTCCGCCAATTGCTACTTCAGAATCAATATCACTGAAAGAGAGGGATTTCTGATACATCCTCGCAACCAGCGGTTCGTCTTCAACAATTAAAACCTTTGTCATAGATATAAATAACTTTTAATTGAACAATTAATAAGGACCTTCATAAATTTTCCTCCCTATTAATTTTAGGAAAATTTCCAAAGAACCTTGCATTTTTGCTTTGCAAAAGTGTTAATACTTTCGTCATGTTTCAGAATAACTATTAATTGTGACATTATTAAAGTCACATTAGGACGCTTCAATTACTTTAATTTAAAATTAGCTTAAAGTTCAATAGGATGTTTTTTTACAGCGACGAAGGTTGGAGAATTTTATTTATCTTTTTACCCATCTCTTTCGGTTTAATATCTTTTTTAACCCAATAATCAATAGCGCCTTTTTCCTTTGCAAGATCCATATCATTTTCCCCGGACAAATTGGTAAGCATGACAATCGGGATATTTTGTATTTCAGGATCTGTCTTAATTTTTTCGAGTGCTTCGATCCCATTCATTCCCGGCATCATAATATCCATCAAAACAATATCAGGCTTCCAATCACGCGTTTTGGCAACTCCATTTTCACCACCCATCGCAAGTTCTACTTCAAAGTTATCGAACGCCAATGCTTTCTCGTACATTCTTGCCACCAGCGGCTCATCTTCAACTATTAAAACCCTTGTCATATTGCTACAAATATACTACGTATTCAAAACTAATTAATCTACAAATTATTATAGTACATGTGTTTGAAAGATATCCACTCAAATTATTCTTGTATTCGAAGCTTAATTTGAATAAAATTCGTAGCTAATTTGTAGCCTAACCTTTTGGTAAAACCAGTTCAAATTCCGAACCTTTATCGACTTTTGATTTAACAAGATAAACTTTCCCATTCATGGCATCCGCTAACATCCTCGATATATAAAGTCCAAGCCCAACTCCTTGGGTTGAATCGTGTTTATAAAAATCCTCCCCCACCTGTTGAAATTTCTTAAACAGCATTTTTTGATCTTTTTCACTCATACCTCTCCCCGTATCGGAAACATTAATTTTTACACTATCTTTTTCTTCCAGCACTTTAATCGTGATTCTACCATTGTCAGTGAATTTATTTGAATTACTGACAAGATTATAAATAACTTGATTTACTTTTGTCCGGTCTGCATAAACCTTAATATCTTTATCCTCATGGTATTCAATTAAATTTCCTTTCTTTGTTGCCGGTGATGCGAGCTCTCCCAAGACGGCGTTTACTTCATCAGAGACCGAAAAGCGTTCGGTTTTAAACTGCACTCTATTATGCTCAAGTGACGATACTTCCAGAAGTTCATCAACAATTGCAATAAGCCTCGCGGCTGAGGTGTCAATGTCCTGCACCATTTCAGCAAGGTCTTTCTCGGTAACTTTCGCCGGATATAAATTTTTAATAAGATCAACATTTCCTTTTATGGCTACCAGTGGAGTGCGAAGTTCGTGGGATGCCAGGGCAATAAATTCGTCTTTGCTTCTTTCCAATAGCCTTTCGTCGGTGACATCCTCAAGAAGGATTACTGTTCCGATTGTGTCAGTTCCCCGTTCGACATTCGCCGCAATTAAACTGAAGATGCGGTTGATATATGTCACATCTTTGGTATAAACCAATTCTTCACTCTTATCTAAACTTTTTTGAACTTTCTCGACATCGAAATTCTTCGTCAGAATCTGCTTTATGGTCGATAAGTTCTCGGTAGAAAATAATTTTTTAACTTTATTATTTATCCTGCTAATGGCTCCGTCTTTGTCCAATAAGATATAACCAACCGGCATACTATCAATAGATGTGACAAGTGTCGCTTCTATTGACTTTCCATAGTCCTCAGCTAAAACAAAGGCATTGTGGGTTGACAACAAAAGTCCGGTAAGCGCAAGTATATAGCTTACGAGTCTGATAAGAACTGACATATAAAACATTAAATCACCCGGATTTGCAGACGCAAGGTAAAAAGGTATTTGGGAAAGAAGTAGAGCAATAAGCGCGGTTATAAAAACCTGGTCAAAAAATTTCTTCTTCCAAGTTCCTTTTGTAAGATAACCAAATATTGTAACCAGAAGAAGTGCACTCGAAACGGCTATCGCTATCAGTGCGGGAATCTTTACAAATAAAAATGAAATTGTGAGAAAAATAGAAAAAAACATTGAAAGCAAAAATATCTGATTTTTCAATTTACCCTTGTGTCCGACATTTCGAATTGATTCATTAGTCCAAACAAGATAACTCAGAAAAAATATAAGGGATAATAAAAGTGTTGCGGGGTCTGATACTTTCCCCGAAAGAAGAAGTGTTGGCTTAACCAAGTAGAAATAAAAATCCAAAACCGAAGCACCTAAAAAACCAAAACCGATGAATGCATACTTTGATTTGTTTCTTGTGTCAAATTTAATCAGAGATACTGCACATGCAACAATCGAAACAATTACAATAAAAGAGCCTATTATCGGGAAAAATGATACTCCCAGAGTGCCTTTGATACCTCGGGTCAAAAGATACAGCGAAACAAAATAAAAAATTGTAATTAGGTGAAAAACCAGTCTGTTGAGGTGTTTTTGGGCAAGGTCTTTCATTATTTATATGTAAGAAGATTCCCTGCGAAAGAGGAATCTTTGTCGAAAGTGTTCAAGAATCCTTCAAATCAGCCGGATTTCGACGCCGAACCTAAATATTTTTCAACCAAATCGCCTAATTTTGCTATATCGGTTTTACTTTTAATAAGATAACCGGCGGCACCTTTTTCCATTGCAAGTTCCGCATCATTTTTCCCGGAAAGATTCGTAAGCATTACGATCGGAATTTTTGCCGTTTTGGGATTGCTTTTTAATTTATCCAAGACTTCAATTCCGTCGGGTTCCGGCATCATAATATCAAGGAAAATAAAATCAGGATTTTCTGATTCTGCTTTTTCAAGTCCTTCTTTCCCGCCGATTGCCAGAACGGTATCATACTTTGCGAACCTGAGGGCTTTTTCATACATTCTTGCCACCAGCTCTTCATCTTCGACTAATAGTACTTTCACCATAATCACTAATTATACACGAATTAAAATCACTAATTTACTACTAATTACATGCTAATATTAACCTGAATGGCCAAATTAATCTTCCCTAAATTAAGTTATACCATAATGGGAATCCTTTTTCAGATTCATGCAAAACTCGGGAATCAATATCAAGAAAAATACTACCAACGAGCATTAGAATCGGCCTTAAAAGAACATGATATAAAATATAAAAAAGAACTCAAATCGGACTTATTTTATAACGAAGTAAAGATAGGGAAATATTTTCTCGACTTTTTGATTGAAGATAAAATTATATTAGAGTTAAAGACTAAACCCTTTTTTACTGGTCAGGATATAAGACAGGTTTTAGCTTACTTAAAAGCCAACAATAAACGTTTAGGTATTCTGGCAAATTTTAGAACTGGAAGTCTCACATATAAAAGAATTATTAATAACCACTACACCCCATTCATAAATAATTCGTGATTCCTATTCGTGAGCAATTCGTGATTTAGTGTATTAAATTCGTAAGTAATTAGTGATCAGCCAACGGCAGTGTCAGTGTGAATGTGCTTCCTTTCCCAAGATCGCTTTCCGTAAGAACCAAATCCCCATTCATGATACGTGCAAATTCACGGCTGATATATAATCCCAAACCCGTACCTCCGGCTTGTCTTTGTGTGATGTCATCCATAACTTGCTGGAAACGCTGGAATAAAAGATTCTGCTTGTGTTTTGCAATCCCCATTCCCGTGTCGGAAACATCCACCCGCAGCATTTTTCCATCAATTGTATTTCTGACAGTAATACCTCCTTCACCTGTAAATTTAATTGAGTTTCCGATGAGATTAATAAGTATTTCTTTGAACAAGCCTTCATCCGCAGCAATAAATTGGTTTTTGGGATCTTCAATATTTTCCGCTTTAATATACAGTCCTTTATTTTTAGCCAAAGATTCCAGTTCATGAATAATCTGTTTTGTAATAAAATTGGCGTCTACTTTTTCCATTTTAAATTTAAGCCGCGCCTGATCAAGTCGGGACACATTCAAAAAATCAGATACCAGTTTGGTAAGTCTCTCGGCAGAAGTTTGTGTATCCTGAAGAAGCTGTAAATCCACTTCGCTGAGATGGCTTTTTCCGTATCCCGCTTGGATCGTATCAAGGTTTCCGGAAATAATTGTTAATGGTGTGCGGAGTTCGTGCGATGCAATAGAAAAAAAGTCATCTTTCTGCTGTTGAAGGCTCACTTCCTCAGTAATGTCATGAATAATTCTTACAACACCTGCAAAGGATCCTTCAACCGTGACAGGTGAAGCGTTGATGCTTGCATCAATCAATCTTCCCGATTTGCTTTGAATTTTTAATTTGGTTTCTCTGTTTTTTGCCGTAACTGCAGCGGTGTCGCTAAGATGGGCAGGGGAAATCGGTTTACTTTCTTTATCAAATGCTTTGATCGTGTCGGAATAATCTCTTCCGATAAATTCATCCGACTTGTACCCAAATGTATTCTCAAATGAAGGGTTGACATAAGTTACCATCCCTTTACTGTCGGTTAATATTACCGCTTCTCCGGTATTTTCAAGGATGGCCTGGCTTTTTACCTGCTCTTCTTTGAGGGCATGAGAACCGGATCGAAGTTTTGCCTGAATTATGATTTCTGCTTCCTTTTCCTCTGAAGCATCACGGAATATTTTGATAGCGCCTTTTACCTCGCCATCGATGATAAGCGGTGTTGTCATTGAAACTATCGGGAATTTCCTGCCCGAGGATTCGACATAGTAATAATGATTGGCATCAAGATCGGTAATAATCGTTACCGCTTTTTTAAGTACCTGTACCGAAACTCTTTTTTCTAAAGGAATTTCCACTGTTCCTTCATATGCTTTTGCAAGTTCGCTCCATGATTTTCCGATAATTTCGCCTTCGGTAAGACCTAGTATTTTCGAGGCTGCTGGATTTACTAGATTTACTTTATAATCGGGCCCTATTACCAAAAGTCCTTCACCCATTGAGGAAATTATCAAATTTATTCTATCCCTTTCCTCTTTCAGATTTTGTTCAAGGTTTTTTTCATCTTCAAGAACTTTCAGTAGCGTATCCCGTCTCTCCTCCAACTCCTTTTTTGCGTTTTCAAGCTCCTCTTTTTGTCTTACCAGTTCATGCATTACATTTTTCTGATCAGTAATATCTCTTTGAATCGCAAGAAAGCCTATCAGTTCACCTTTTTCATTTGCGATCGGATTGACTGAATTGCTGATGATAATTAAAGTTCCGTCTTTCTTTTTATTAATCATCTCTATATTGACGGGCTTTTTTGATGTAATAGTGTCCCAAAACCGGGCATAAAATTCAGATGTTTGTTTTCCGGATTTTAATAGTCTGGGGGTTTTTCCTTTCCACTCATCTTGTGTATACCCATAAGTGTTGGTAAATGACGGATTAACATACTGTAAAATTCCATTTTCATCGGTGATAAAAATAACATCATTGGAGCGTTCAATCCCAAGATGGAGGGCTAACGTATGTTCCTTCAACTGGATTATCTTTTTTGTTGAATCAGTAAAATAACCAATAACGTAGGAAACCAGAATCATTCCTATTCCGCCGACGATTGGCTGATAATAGATGTCATTAAACGTTGCTCCGGAAGTAAGATAGACAAAGATAAAGTTAATAACAAAAGCGAGAGATCCGCTAACAACACCTGTTTTCATTCCAAAGACAGCGGGAAATGTCAGTATGGGTACAGCAATAGCAGCCTGAGCAATATTTCCGACAATAGGAAGTCCGATAACAAGGCCTGCAATATAAAATATTACCGAAGATCCGGCAATCAGAACTTTCCGCAAGTTTTTATTATTAAGAGTTTGGGCAGGTTCGGGCATACATTCATATTAACAAACAATACCTCACTAATTAATTGCTAATTCCAATTGGAGATTAATTCGTGTTTCTAATTTGTGAGTAATTAGTGATCAAAATTCGCTTGCAATTCGTGATTAAATTTCTTCCATAATTCCCTTAATCTCTTCCTCATTCAAAACCCCCGTTACAACTTTGACTACACTTCCCCGGCGGTCCAAAAACAAGTGGGTCGGGAGTGAGTTGATATTCAATTCTTCCATTAGCTCACCATCTGCATCGACGACAATATCGTATTCATATTGCCCGCGGCGAGAAAAAATTAAAACTCTGGATAGAGTTTCCTGACTTGCGATAACTGCACCTTTTATTGTCCGGTCCTTTAGTAACCTATCCAATACTGACACCTGTTCAATAGCCAGCGGGTTCCAGCTTCCGATAAAGCTAATTACCGCATTGTCTCCTCTTAAATCCCTGATATCGAATACTTTGTCGTTTATTGTGGGAAGATTAAAATTATCAAGAATTTTCCCCATCAGAGGATTTGAAATATTACCAATCTCAGCTTGTTTTATCCTGATAAGAGCTTTTTCGGTTAAATATTTTACAAAACCGAACCTGAAAAAACCGAAATTCAACCCGCTTGCTTTGGAAAGTTCAAAATCGGAATTCAAGACCGTTGATCTTTCTAAAGAAAATATTTGGCTCGTCAGAATGTCATAGCCTGATGCTTTGACTGTTAAATAATATGTTCCGGGCGGAAGTAAATATTGGTAAACACCATCTTTTATGTCTTGCGGATTGTCCTGTCCGAAAGTCTTCCCATCCCAAACATTCCAGATTTTTGTTAACGGATCCTGGACATAGACCGTAACTTTTCCTTTTGAAATAGATTTACCTGATTCCTTATCGCTTATTTCACCGGGTCCGACAACCAAAATTTTGTTTAATGTTTTTGTTGTAATGTTACCTGCTCCATCAACAGCTTTTGCCGAAAGATCATACAATCCGACTTCAGGAAAATTAATAAATCCCGACCATAGCCCCGTATCAACCGATTGATCGAGTGGAAATGTCAGATCACCTGCATAAAGCGTCACTTCGGATGGACCGCCAACGGTAGAAAGGGTTACCTTGTGGTCAATTCCCGTCATCGTGATAATCACACCTTCTTCGTTCGGGATAAGGGGTTGCGGGCCTACCGATATCAAATTTCCCCCAACTCGCGGAGGAAGCCTGTCGATGACAAGAATTATTGTCTCAGATTTTCCTGTATTTCCCCGTTCATCAAGAGCTCTTACAATAACCTCGTAATTTCCATCTTCAAAAACATAAGGCAGGAAATCAAAAGTTACTTCATCGGTCCCCAAGTTTTCAGTATTATCGGCTGGCAGCCAATTCTCCCCTCCGTCTGTTGAATATGAAACGCTTGCGACTTCTTCATTATCGGTTGCCGTTCCTTCAATAACCGGAGGTTCGGTGTAACTTGATTCAATATCGGTCGTCAGGCTCACCCGGGGAGCAGTTCTATCAACCGGAATTGGCGTGGGGGTTGGAGTTGACGTAGTTGTAGTAGTGGTAGGAGTTGGGGTTGAAGTTGCTGTTGCGGACGTCGGAGCAGCAGTCGCTCCGGTTGCAGAAGTTGAAAACGTATATTCACTTGAACAACCTTGATTACCAGAACCATCAGTCGAACACACGCGGTAATAATAAGGCGTACCGGCCGCTAAAGACTGGGTAATTGTTAAGGAATGAGAAGTAACCATTTGTGAACCACTTGCCGAAAAAGGATATATTTGCTCCTCCGCATTAACGTCATACTGAACTACAGAACTTGCTGATTCATTAGTCGTCCAAGTAATAGTTGCGGAACCTGTTGTGATTGAACTCGCGGTGACATTTGTAATTGTTGGTGCTGTAACATCATTTTGGCCAGTGACCGTAAAAATCAAACTTCCAGTACAACTTACCGGATTTGCTCCACCGCTATCATCGGAAACCTGAACAACCCAATCGCTGGAAGCACCTTCGATATCTCCAATGCTTAATGTTATAGTGGGGCTAATCGAGGCTCCGGGAGCTAAGGAGGTCGATGCATAGCGAAACGTATATGAATCATTTGCTACATCTACATACCAGGAAGGATATATAGAATAACCTTGAAGAGTGGTTTCATTATGTGGCTTATATAATCTAATCCACAACACATTTGCAGACGGATCGCCATTTGTAACCGTGAATATATATGGAGACTGTACATTTGGTTGGTTATCTGTAGGTGTTGCGGTTGCAATACAAGATTCGATAGCTGCCTTTACGTTCACAGGAAAAATAATTTTAGCCAAAAAAACAAGGAATAATATAACTAATAAAATAAATTTTCTCACGGCAGGTTCCTTTTTTAGAATAACACTTCACTCGATTAATATAAATTGTGCAATTTATAATGATGAAGTTTAAAATATAAATAAAATAATTGATGCTTAGTAAAATGATTCAAGACGAAATTCCAAACCTTATAAAAACTGCAATTGACTATGGAAAGAAAGGAGATCTTAAAAAATCAATAAACTACTTCTTAAAAGCTGAAAAGTTATTACCGAATAATCCCTTAATCACCTACAATCTTGGCCATGCTTATCATGTCAGTAAAAAACCTCTCCAGGCAATAAAATATTTCAAAATAACACTCCATCAATTTCCCAACGATCTTGAATCCATGATTAGCATAGGGAGCTGCTATCAGGAATTAGAAGATTATAGCCAGGCTGAAAAATATTATAATCATATTCTCAAATATTCGCCCCAACATCCAGAAACACTCGCCAACCTCGGTTCGCTTTGCCTTGAAATGAACAGACCAAAAATTGCAATTCGACTGCTTAAAAAAGCTCTCAAATACAATCCGAACTTATCTAAGGCTTACTATAATCTTGCCAACACTTACTATAAAACCGGGCAAAGACATAAAGCTTTAAAACTTTTAAACAAAGCTATTTCTATCGATCCCAAATATTCCCAGGCATACAATCTGCAAGGGCAAATCTATTACGAGTTCGAGAAACCGGAAGAGGCAATAAAATCACTCGGTGAGGCGATTAAAAATACACCTAACGAAGCCTACTGTTATCTCAATTTAGCAAATATTTTGAAAAACACCAAATACAGGAAAAAAGCGATCACACTTTACCAAAAAGCAATAAAGATCATGCCCCGCTTCAGTAAAACTTATCCGCATCTTTATATGCAGTACAGGCAAATATGCGCATGGAGCAAACTACCTAAGCTTGAAAAAAGAATTAACCATGATAACGTCAAACCTTTCAAAAGATTATTTGTTCCTACTGAAACACCATTCGGTGACTTATTCAGAATCGCAGATCCTGCCCAGAACCTTAATATAGCCCGCAGATGGAGCGAGGCAATTGATAGAAGCATGAAGATATTCAATATGAAGTTTAATTTTATACCTGCAAAAAAGGATCGCATTAATGTTGGCTACATTTCAGCTGATTTCCAATTTCATCCCGTAAATGTAATCATGTCTCCCTTCTATAAAGAACATGATAGAAAGAAATTTGAAATATTTGCTTATTGCTATGGGCCAAAGTCCAGCGATGCATACCGTAAAACTGTCGAGGACGGTGTGGATCACTTTAAAATGATTCGAAAAAATCATTTCTCAAAAGCGGCAAGAATTATTTACGAAGACAAAATTGACATATTGGTTGACCTGATGGGATATACGCAAAATTCCATCGTCGAAATTTCTGCACTGAGACCCGCACCGATCCAGATATCCTATTTAGGTTTCCCAGGATCGATGGGTGCCTCTTTTATAGATTATATAATTGCGGATAAGATTCTTATCCCGGAAAATGAACAAAAATTCTACACTGAAAAAATTATTTATATGCCCCGCTGTTATCAAATTAACCATCCTTATTTAGTATCCAACAAAGGTTTCAAAAGAAGCGATGTCGGTCTTCCTGAAAATAAATTCATCTTCTCCAGTTTCAATCGGCCGGAAAAAATTGAACCGGTGATCTTTGCGTCATGGATGAACATTTTGAAAAAAGTGGAGAAAAGTATATTGCTTCTTTGGGTGCAGCCGGAGATCAAGGATGCAAGAAACAACCTTCTTTACTATACTCAAAAACACGGCGTTGACGTCAGACGGATATATTTTGCGGACCAGCTTCCACTTCCCGAACATCTGGAAAGAATGGGGTTAACTGATCTTTCGTTAGATCCCATGATTTATTCCGGAGGACACACAACAAGCCTATGTTCATGGGCAGGACTTCCGGTTATTACTATCAAAGGAACGCACTACCTTTCAAGAATGAGCGACAGTATTCTCAAAGCAATGGACATGGATGAACTGGTTTGCGATAACTTAACTGAATATGAAAAGCTTGCTGTCAAATTGGCAAACGACAAGGAATCTTTATGGGTTATTAAAAGAAAACTTCTGAAAAAAAGAACTGAATCGGATTTTTTCCATACAGAAAAAAATATAAGATACCTCGAACAAGCTTATTTGAATACTTTTGAGATTTATCAAAAAGGTGGGAAACCTAGACATATAAATGTCTCCAAACTTTAGAATTTTGATCTGCAACCAATAAATTAGGAAGACAATTGATTGATTATTACTTGCGCTTTTTGGACAAGTGCATCCGCTTGTTCGTTAGTAATTTTATTTCCGCTCTGCGCCTCAACTGCATTGATAAACGCCTGAAGTGAATTGATCGCCGCCTGATCATTGTTTTCATTTACATCGCCAAGAGCACTTTGGGCTGTTTCAAGTTTTTGGTCTAAGCTATTCAGTATCCCGTTCTGGAAATTATACGAAATAACCAGATCAACAAGGCTTTCTATTTGTTCAGTCGGTGATGGAACTTGGAAAAATGGATATACTCCCATATCGGCTCTTGTACCATCGGGGTCAAGGGGGCTATTTGGATCCCCTGAATCAATCGAAGGAGAAGAGCTTGTTAAATGATAATCTCCGTTTAATAAATCTACAAAAAGAGGATCTATGTCTAAAATTCCCACACTATTTGTATCTGGCCAACCCCCTTGGATCAGACTATAATTTATATTTGCAAGAGTATACGATCCACCTCCAAATTCTGGTAGAGTAATAGGACTGTTAGAAAATCCCGTATTCCCCCAAACGATTGAATTTGAAATATTAATCCAACCGCCCCAGTCTCTGTAATTCCTTATCTGTACAACAGTCTCATCTGATAATACCTCACTTGTATTTCCAACAATCGTTGTATTACTTATTTCTAAAATCGAGTCATTACCATAATAGATAATACTTCCTCCCGTCTGGTGATTATTAGAAAATTCACTATTGTTGATTACAAGCCATCCACCTTGCCAATCCGTAAATGAAAAATCATAATTGTCCCTTACTATAGTATTATTAAACGTTAGTGGAGGGTTTAAATCTCCACCAATACCACTATTCCCTATGACAGTTACATTGAAGTTATTATTATTTTCGATTAAAACATCATTAAGAGTTGCTCCCGCGCCAGCAACACTCATACCACCATTATTGTTCATAAACCTAGAATTCGTAAAGGTAACGAATCCACTTTGCCCCCACTGACTACCTTCAATTTGAATGATACTATTCCCTGCATTAGTCTCATCTTCGTAATTGCTAATTTCAATATTATCGACTAAAGAATTTGGGGAACTTATAAAACAAACTGCTCTTCCCTCTTGGGCGATGTTATTATTAATTATCAAGTCCTGTAATGTAATCGAGGAATCTCTAACATATACACCTCCACCACATCTTGGATTTCCACTCGAAATGATAGTACCCGAACCCCCGATGACCGTAAATCCCTGAAGTTTTGCTAAATTAGATTCACCAGTTACTGCACTTACAACAGATGAATTAATTCCTGTACCATCAATTGTAGTAAAAGCAGCTCCATTTCCTTGTACAACAATGTCCTTTCCCTCAAAATTAATAACCTCGTTGTATGTTCCTGCAGCTACATTTACAACATCCCCTGTTTGAGCAATATCAATTGCAGATTGTATTGTTGAGTACTGTGAAGGAACTTCAAGTTGAGATGCAAATACTTTACCGGGAAATAAAATAAAAAATGGAGTTAAAACAGATACCAAAACCAATTTTAGATTATTCTTCATTCAGTTAGCCCATTCTAACACATATTGTCAAACAATCGGTTTTTTTGTAAATTGAAGTATGGCAATAACAGTCGTCCAAAACCTGACACCAATTACAGAAGCAGACAGCACCACCGGATGGGTTGCCAGTCAGGGTACAACCGCAGCCGATACAGGCGTATACAGGGAAGCAACAGCCTCCATCGCTACAGAAATCCGTACTGCAGGAATGCAATATTTAATGTTTACAAGTACTACAACATGGAATCTGAGTAGCACTCATATCTACGCATGGTTAAACTATCTTTTCGCAGCCGATTTGCAAAATAGAGCAACCGGAGGAATCAGAATCCGGGTTTCGACGACGTCCAGCGTAAATACCAACTACGGAGAATGGTATGTCGGAGGTTCGGATACCTATGGTGGAAGTTGGCGCTGTTTTGCACAAGACACATCGGCTGGTTTTAATGCAACATCCGGCACTCCACCAACTCTCTCTTCAATTGTAGGTGTAGGCTTTTCCTTTAATATTTTGAATACAGGTAAGGCTGTCGAGTCAACATTCGTCGACGCGATCCGCTATGGGGACGGTGTAACGGTTTATGCAGATGATACTGCAACTTATACAATGCAAAATATTTATGACGCCGTGGAAGCAAATACCAACGGTGCGGCTGCCGGAATAATCAGAAAAGAAGGAGGAGTCTACCTTGTTCAAGGGAAACTGCGTTTCGGAGATGCGTCAGGTACCAACTCCTTCTATTTTTCAGATACTAACCAAATTCTCGTATTTGAAGACGCAAACGTTTCGGCTTCACATTATGAAATTCTGGTTCAGGGAAACTCTACCGGAAACACTAGATTCCAACTGGGATCAGTGACTGGCAGCGGAACTTCTATGGTCGGATCGGAAGGTTTCGTCATTAAATCCGCAAATACATCACTACCCTTTGCTTTTAATGCAACCGATAACGATATTCAGCAATTTAAAATGTACGGAAGCACACTAGTAAATGCGGGTACTGTCAATCTCGGTAGTACTTCAACCGCGCTTGGAAAATCCGGATCGACGATACATCTTGTTGACAATAACTTTACAAATCCGACACAGGTTGTCAGAAATATATCAAGTTCTGCTTCAGAAAATTATTCTGTCAGAAATAATATTGTATCTGCGAATAGCTCAAGGGCATCGCTTAATATATATGACGGAGTTACAACGACATCCGGCCAATGGACAATTACCGAAGGTAAAGGATTTGAAGACTCTGCAACGGCTGCAACTGTTACCGTTTCCGGTGAACCATTTCCTAATACGACTGCAAATAAACCATATGTTTCAGTATTGGATAGCGCTTCGGCAATATGGAATCTAAACGATGTGAGTGACAGCGCTGGAGGAAGAATTAGTGTTACCGACCAAACGGAAATAGCTTTTGATGGAAATTCAAATGGACAAGTTAATGAACAATACACTGTTACATGGAAAACCCAAACACCGGAAGGTACTGCTGTATCAACATCCAGGGTGAAAATAGTTGCAAGCGACAATGGTTCCGGAAGCCCTGCACTCGAAAACGAAGGATCGAGTAATGGCACTGGAGATGCAACTACTACATATTTACGTGCAAGATTTGTTCCAAGCGGCGCATCATCATTAACCACTACTACTCATGTCCCGGCTGCATTCAAAAGCTATAAATACGGGAAGCTTCCCTTCTACACATCAGCTACAATTAATCAACCTGTTTCTGTTACCGCTACACATACTCCGGATCTTTATCAAGTAGAAACAACTGCTGCAACTGCTGTCTCAGCAGGAGAATCCGGAACTGCAGTAAGCATTTTGGAAGCTTCAACAAATGAACATTCATTAATTAAATTTGTCAATGGAGCAGGCGGAACTTTATCCAATGATGATACTATCACTGCATCAGGAGCTTCTCCTGCAACAGGACAAGTCGTAGGGAAAATTATTGAGGGCGATAGTGCTGCTGGAACAATTCTTCTTGATAACCGAAACGGATCAACTTACGATAACGGGGAAACTTTAAGCAACGGTTCGGGCTGGACCGCTAACTATACAAACAGCTCCGAACAAAGGTTCCACTGGATTGTCGACGCCGGATTAAGTCAATCACGATCAGCTCAGACACTTTATGACTATATAATGGCTAAACTTGATGAAGCCACAGCAGATACTTCACCTACCATTGACAAACTGATAATCGATGGAAGGGCAGAATTTGGTACTCCTTACCAGGGTGTATCAACAAGTCCTAATAAATTTAAGACTGTTAGGAATGTTTCTTTGACTCGCGGATGGGCGATCGCGAATTTAAACAACTTAAGCTTAATTACACAGTTCACTGACAATGCTGGAACCGCTTTCACTCCAGCCGCGACTGTTAACCTAACAGTCACAATAAAAAATCAGGCTGGTACTAACCTTGCGGGTGTTGAAGTAGCAATTTTCCAGGACAACGCAGCAAGAACCGTAGTTCTTGCTTCCACTCCCACTGATGAAGATGGTCAGGTGACAACTACTGTTGTTTCAGGACTTGGAGCTATCATCATCCGTGCCCGCCAAAGCACCGAAATTGCCACTTTTCTAACATCTCAAGCATTCACCTCAGAGCTTGTAACAACAGTTGAATCAAACCATAATTTTCAAACTGGTGATCCGGTTGTTTACAGCAAGGATGGCGGCAGCGCAACTATTGGTTTAACGGAAGGAACAACCTATTATGTCCGTGAAGATACTGCCAACACATTGTATCTTTATGATACTGCTGCTCACGCAGTCGCAGGTGGTGGCACCGGATTGAAGGATCTGACAACAAATGGTGCTGAAACACACCAACTAAACCCGGTTAGGTATGTTGCCGGAAGTGCAACAGGAACTGTCGGTTCAACTGACTTCTCTTCTCAAATCACGTTAGTAACGGATAATATTGCGACGGGGTAAATATGAATCATGAATTATGAATTAAGAAGTATGAAGAAAGAATTAAAGAAAATAAAAAATTTTACGGATTTGAATGTTTGGAAAGAAGCCCACAAACTTGTACTTACCGTGTATAAAATAACTAAGAAATTTCCTAAAGATGAACAATTCGGCTTGATAAACCAATTAAGACGTGCAGTTGTTTCAATAACATCTAATATTTCAGAAGGATTTAGCAGATATTCTTATAAAGAAAAGTCCCAATTTTACTTCATGGCACTTGGATCCCTAACGGAAGTTCAGAATCAATTAATAATAGCTAAAGACTTAAAGTACATTACCAGCAATGAATATTATCAACTAGAAGAGTTGACTGTTGTTGTAAGTAAATTACTAAACGGTCTTATCAAAGTATCTAAAACTAAAATTCATGATTCGTGATTTATTGATGTTTAATACCATGATTCATAATTCTTGATTCGTGATTCAAATATATGAGTAGTGTAATTCTCACCAATTGGACAGTTTTCTATTCGGATGATACCGGAGCCGGAAATGGATATAAACAAATCCGCTGGACGGGTGCTGGTGCACCTGAAACAAATACTAACACAGCGAATGAACTTTATTCAGCGGTTGCCGACCTCTTTTCCGTCCCAGCTCAAAATAATGCAAACGACACTGTCCCGATGCAGGCAGTAACACCAACCGTTTATAATATCGGATCATTCGACGCAGGTGATCTTGAACCTTGGTTTATCGATCCTGTCAGCATCCGTCATTTAACCGGAGGGTCACTTGAGTCTGTAAATTGGACCAGGGATTTGACTGCACGAACTGGTTCAAGAGGAATTGTAAAAATTCCCCGCTCAGGATCCAACATTGTTTCTGGTGATGTCGGAACGACAATTACCAATGACACCGATGGCGATACCGGAACATTACTGTATGTTGAAACAAGCTATTTGTGGATCAGGCCAACAAATAACTTGGCGGGTAATGATTGGGATTCAACAGGCACTACAACAATTACCTGTAATACCCATAGTGATTCCCAAACCGGTGCAAGCACAAATGGCGAGCGTCTTTGGTCAAATATTTACACACTTGGTACTATTGCAGCAAATACCAGAATTTATATCTACCAAAATTTTTCACCTATCACAAACTTCTGGGGCGACGGACATGTTGACAGGTTGTATTTGGTTAATGACGGATTTGATGCGGGTCTTATTGACGATGGTCTTCTTACAATTTTTGCCAGACAGTATGGAATTCTTTACGATCACTATTCTATCGACGTGACTCTTGGCGGCCGCAACCCTGTCCCTTTGGCCACATCTGACGATACAAACAATGATACAGGTTACCGGTCAATGACAATCACCGGCGCTACAGGTAATTATATTGAGGGAGAAGTAATTTCTAATGGTACCAATGCAAGCGGCATTGTTACTTTAGAAACGGGAGATCCCACTACCACCCTATACTATTATCTGGTCGGTGATCTGACTACTGATTTTTCAACCTCTCAAACCATAACCGGAGCTACCTCCAGTGTAACCGGAACCTCAGGGACATTTGCAAATAATGGTCCCACAGCCTTATCGGGTATAACTATTACCTTTGGCCAAACTCAGGAAGACATCGGCGTCGGTGGCAACCAACCTTATGATGTCTCAATAAATTGCGGCGGCTACCTACTAAGTCAAATTTACGAATATTTAAAATATGTCACCCGGGGAGGAAATATCAGTGATATCGATTCCGGGGGGCAAACAGTTACGGGACAACGCTATATTACTGCAGGCGACGTCAGACTCTCCTATGACAGTCAAACAGTTAATTTTTTGGAGGGGGCGACCCTCACAGGTCAATCTAGCGGAGCAACCGGAATCATTACCGCCGACCACGACGCTGGAACTACAGGAACGCTTATTGTCCGTGATGTACGTGGAACTTTTCAAGACAATGAAAATATCCAAGACGATCAAGGTACTCCGGGTAACGCGGATATTATTGCAACGGGTGGAATCGAATCGACTTTGGTTCAAAAAGCTGCACCTTTCGGAACTTTTGCCGGAGGTGTATTTTTTGGTGCAAGAGGAGTTTGGATTCACAGTATGCACTCGGATGATGCCAATAACTATGAGCTCATCGACTCAAATGGAGTTGTCCGAAATCCCCCTCTAACAGTTTCAATATCTGTTCATGTTGAAAACTCTTCCGCTACCGCTATCGAAGGCGCACAAGTATTTGTCCGGAAATCGGGTTATTACTATAGTTACACATCAGCAGCCGGAAACAATACTGCTGATACGGATTTTATTGTAACAGGAGCAGTCGACACCGATCTGCCTCAAACCGGGTGGCTGCATATTTGGGATGCATCAGCAAATACCAAGCAAAACTATCGTTATCAAAGTTGGTCGACTTCAACCAACTCTACTTTTCAGCTGAACACTGCAGTATCCGGGTCCGCAACCAGTACTCACGCTGATCCAACCACCCACCTTGTTTCAACCTCAACAAACTTTTTAACTTCAGATATCGAAGAGGGCGACACGATAAGAAATACGACAACCGGTGCTTGGGCAATTGTCGATGAAATTGTTGATGCGGATAATATTACAACTTCCGCTTTATCAAGCGGTCAATGGACAAGCGGTGACGGGTTTTCTTTTCATACTCTGGCCATTAATTACGAAAACGCTGTAGACAAGGTGGACATCCCGATTTTTAACGGCCAAACAAATGCGAGCGGCAACGTCTCATCAACTTATGGCGGTTCGCTACCAATTTCTGTTATCGTGAGAGTCAGATCAAACCAAGGATCACCAAAATATATTCCATACAACACCTCAGGGACCGTTACAACGAACGGGTATTCGCTTAATGCCGTATTAACGCAGGATACGGTAGCAGGTACTTAAATATAAAAAATAAGTCAGCTCGAATTGGTAATGGGGATTACAAAAATAATCTCCAATAGGGTCTTGATTTTATACCGGCATATAGTTCATATTAAATATATGCATTTTGTAGACTGAGGCTACTCGGAGTAAATGCCGATTGTTCATGAAAATTAAAATTGTCAGATATCCATATTATGATCATAAGGTTGGCGAGATCGTAAATTTCGGTGAAGAAAAGAACCGGTCACTTGTTTCATTCCAAAAAGCAGTTTGGGTTGATGATAAAGGCAATCCCCCTGTCGAGAAAGGCAGGAAGAAATTAGTAAACCAAGCAAAAACATTGTTATCGAAATCGTCCAATAAACCAAAAAAATTTCTTTCAAATAAACTATCCGAAAAGGTTCAGCAAAAGAAAAAAGAAATTCAAATTGAAGATGTTCAGAAACCTGTTGAATTAAAAACACAAAATTCTGAAGGGGCGAATTCTGAAGACGATAAGGCAGTTGAAAAGAAAAGTTTTTGGGATCGCTTGAAATAGAATGAAAATTTTTAATCTGCATTCTAACGCGAAAAAAGAAGTAAAAAATTTAAAAAAAGTTTCTCATGAAGAATATGATCAATTGGGTAAACTAAAATCAAATCAATACGTAGAATTTACGGTAATCGGCAAAAACAGGTCATGGATTGATTTCATGCCTTTGAAGGTTTTCAAGAAATTAAATCCTAATGTAATATTAAAATAACTAATTAAACATGGCTATCCAAAACGACTTTACGATTTATCCGGCAACAAAAACAATACGTCATACTTCAGGTACTGCCGTATACGACACGGTCGATTTTTATACCTGGTTAATGGACACCTTTGACGAACCGGGATATCTAACATACGAAACACCGATCAGGTATAACACACCTACATCATTCACTATGATTAACGGTTGGTTTTTGGATAATGGTGACGGCGATGGTGTTACAGTTGCATTGGGAAATATTCTTCAATATCTGACCGGCGGAGGTATTGATACGTCAGGGTATTCAACAGTAAATGATCCGATTTTAATGGTAGATATGGACGGAACAACGGACTTTGTATACTCCGATCTTGATAACACTGTTGTTGCAAATACCACAGAGGATGTCGGACCTCTGCTTGCTTTTAAAAACGACTACCCGGCAGCAGGTAGGGCAAGAATTTGGGTGAGGGATACAAACACACATGGTGCAATTTCAGATAATGACACCATTGCAGTTACCGGTGGGACAGGTGCTGGTGATGCTCTTGGTGCGTCAGCCAGCGGAGACGAAATCTATCACAACCTCTTTACAATTGCTTCATTCCCGACTGATGTTAATCCCCAAGTTTATGTTTATCAACGTCACCCTGTAACGGCAGGAAGCTATAACGTTAGGGTTCGTATTGCCGAGTGGTCGGCTTTCACCAACTGGGATCGGGGTTCCATTGATGTACTTATTCCTGTACAGCTTGGTGGGGCTGCGATTGATGGTGGAAATATTTCAACATTTGTACGTCAAACCGGAGACACCTTTACTTATGTTACTTCTACTCTTACCTCTTCCGGTAGAACACCGATCGCTACGGAAACTTCAGCCGATGAGGTAAACATCACTAAAGGTGAGCACTATCTCCTCTATGACACTTCCAACACAGGTTCCTTCTCTGTTGACGATGTCATATCAAACCGTGACCTATCTGCAGGAATTCCGCCGGATTGGTACGCCGAAGTTGTTGCCGTAGACGAATTTGCAAGCACGACCGAGGGTATGCTAACACTTCGGGGGTTAAGAGGGGTAATTGCAAATAATGATGCAATTTTTGTCAGTAATGTCCAGGAAGCTTTGGTAAACGGTAAAGTTGGTGATACCTATTTCACCTACACCGGAGGTACGGATCCAACAACACTTGATCAAGTCATGACAGGAAGTTCATCAGGAGCCAAAAGGATTCTCCGGGGTGTTGACGCAACAGAAAATTATTTAGTCCTTCAAGATGATCCAACCATAACCGGCTCAAACCGTAATGCATACTACAAAGACTTTACAACCGGCGATACTGTTACAGGAGCGACCAATGGATCAGTTACCCCGGACGCTACTTCGGTAACCTTAATTTCCGGCTATAACGATATAACAGTTGCACATGTCAACGGAACTATAGTGGTCAACGGTTTTTCCGGAACATTCCTGCGCGGTGAAAGAGTCACCTGGACAGGTGGTGGACCGGCAATTGTGATTTATACAGATGGCTCCAGTACGATGACATTGGGAAATGTCGAGGACGAAACAGCCCTTACCACAAGCGGTTTAACAATTACAGGACAACGATCCACTGCAACTTGCACTACTAATGGAACCGGAGGTATGACAGATAGCAATACCCAACAGTTCAACTTTACTCTCCAATCATTCGCCGCAAACTATTCTGTCTTTATTCAAGGGGGTTCAATTTATAACGCCAGTAGTGAAGGAAGATCTCTTACCGATATCTATGCCTATTTGCAGTATTACCTTCGAGACGGTCAGGATATATCAAGCAGGGTGATTTACACTTCAGATGCTTCGAGTATATTAGAAGTCGCCGCAGAGGAATACGTCAAAGCTGACGTCGACTACTCTGCTACCAAGCAGGCTCCTTTCGGAACATTGGCTGGAGGAGTTTTCTTTGGAGCACAAGCAGTCTGGGTTGAAGGTATGAGTTCAACTGATAATAACAATATCAAGTTCACTGATGCGGGCGGAACTCTAAGACAACCTTTCACCTCCATCACCCTATCAATAACAAATACAAGAGAATTCGATAGAATCGCTGTTTATCCTAAGCATTTAACATTATCGCTTCCGAATAAAACTCAGTATACAAGTCACGCGACAACTAATGCTTTGAGTGACACAACATTCGACGCTCCCGATACGGTCACTTTCCCCAACGACACTCCGACGTCCGGAACTTTTATTGTTGTTGATAATTCAGCCAGTGAGGAACACAGATACAGATATTCCGCTTTTGACAATCTCGGCGGTACAGGAACTAATGATGGAGAATTATTCCTTCCTTCCGATGCGTCACAGGGGGGTGCTGTTGCGGGTACAGCAACAGGTGGGTCAGATGGTCAAACTCTCTTTGATTCAGCAGCAAGTTTTGGCGGCACTGAGGATGTCGTGGTTGGAGACATAATAAGAAGAACCAATAACGAAGGCGGATGGGCATATGTTGTGACTGTTAATTCAACAACGCAATTGACTACTACACTATTCAACGCAGGAATTACTGCCGGATGGGATGAAACAGCAACAGCCGACGCTTATGAAATTAATGAATTAGTAGTTGCTTATACTGGTTCCGATACGTTTTTCATCCCCTATCTGGATACAATTGAAGATGTCGGAGATGACGGCTCACCCGGTTCTGTAACTCAGTCTCTTACTTATGTTTCTGACCGAAACGTTGTGGTTGAAGTAAGAAACGTCCAAAATACAACCCAAATCCAGCCGTTTAAAACTACAGGTACTATTGGATCAAACGGTTTAACCCAGTCTGTCATCCGAAATGAAGATACAGTCTACGGAACATAAACTTATTTAATAATTGGGAGTTTTAATTCTTACTTCTTAACTCATCTTTTTCCAGTTTTGCTCTTATTGTAAGCATTTCAAGCCCTTTTGCGGTTTCCCCTAAGACATAAAGAAGCTGTCCGTAATTGTAATATGCGGCTTTATATCTGGGATAAATGTTAATTGCCCGCCGGTAGCACCTTTTTGCATACTCATGATTACCCATTGATGTATAAACATTTCCCAAATTGTTATAAATTACGGCACTATAAGGCTTTATACTCAGCGCTTTTTCAAAAATATCCTCTGCTTCTTTCAGAAATCCTACATTTTTAAGCGCGACTCCCAAATTACAGAATGCCCGGAAGAAATTTGGATCGAGCCGGATCGCATCTTTGTAGCTATTTATTGCAGAGGGTAAATTGCCGTTTTTTAACAAGGAATTCCCCATCTGGTAATAAATTTTGGCTTGCTTGCGTTTCATAATTAGATGAAAACCAAGTGCTCTTAACCCTCGGTTGTTTATTATATATAATCTATTATATGGCACTTAGAGTGTATTGGTATGAGAACCCGAGAATAATTGAGATTCCGCTTCCGGCAACAGAAATTACTATTCAGGACTTGACTGATCAGATTAAAGATCTTGAAGACGAACCTGCAAATCTTGCCTTCCCGATTTTGGTAAAAACCTTCGGTAAGCAGCCGTTGGGAGCAGGTGTTTATGTAGGTATCACAGCTGAACTGCAAAATGCCAAAGTGTCTTTTGCAGCCAGAGATGGAACCGATATCCCACCGGAGGTGCTTTGTACAATCTCCGGTGGAAATTTGGTTGCTGTCGATGAAAATGGCGTTCCTATGAACCCAATACACCCGACTGCGTATACTCAAGTTGTTCTTGCCCAGTCCTCCTCGGCAACAATTGCCACACCGCCGTCGGACTACAGTTTGCTGTATCTTGTGGAGTCACTGCGGGGAAACCACGCATCGGTTGGGAACATTTGGTACTGGGACCCGGTTAGCGGGTCTGATACCAATGACGGGACCACGCCATCAAACGCAGTGCAAACCTTCGCTAAGGTTCAATCACTTTCTGATTTGGCAAACGGGGTTAATGATATCGTTTTCGCGCTCGTTACCGACCCATCCGGTATTACAACGGTTACAAATGAAAATATTAATATCACCTCTTCTACACCAGGCATGAAACTCCGGGGGCCGGGGTATGCCTTTCAATTCAAACCGGCAACGGCGGGTAGCGATGTGATTACAATATCTGCCGACAATGTTGAAGTCAGCGGCTTTTATATCCAGCCAAAATCTCCGGGATCCGATAACGGTATCACGGTAACCGGTGATAGTGCTCTTATTAAAGATATCTGGGTTGATACGGCAACCGCCAATGGAATTGATATCAGCACTTCCTCAAGAACCAAAATTGAAAAGTGCGTCATCGAAAACTGCACCGGAAACGGAGTTAATCTTGGCGCGTCAACGATCAAATCCAATATCACAACCTGTATCATCTCCGGTTGTGTCAACGGGGTTGATCTAGGAGGGTCGGGGTTAACCGACAATATCCTGGAAAATAATGTTATTTATAATAATTCCGGTTATGGGATTGATATCGGTGCCGGAGTTTTGCGGACGGGTGTTCGGATGCATCACACGTTTTCTAATAACACTTCGGGCAGTTATTACGACGAACCGCCCACTGCAGCAAAATACACTTTTGTCGAAGAAGGTGTTGCAACCGGAGATATAAACGCTATTGTAGATGCAGTTTGGGATGAGGTTATCTCACCTTCCGCCCATACCGGTGCCCAATCAGCGGGTAAAACTCTTCGCGATGCAAAAACAAAAGCCACTCTGGCATCACTTAAGTAATTTTGTAAATTAGAGATAAGAAAAAAAATGGGATGTGGGAAGTGGGTTCTAAGTAATAGGTTGTAAGCAGTAAGTTGTAGGAGGTAGGTTGTAGGAGATAGGTTATAGGAAAAGAGAAATGAGTTGTGGGAAGAGAAACTGGGAATGAGATGTGAGTTGTGAGTAGTGGGAAATACAGATAAGAAATTAGGAATATAGGAATTAAGAAATTTAGAATAAAGAGAATAGAGAAATAGGAAAAATAATTGCGGAAGGGAGATTGATAATTGTAAAATAAATCCTATATTAATGGTGTTGTGAAGACTAACGAAGTATTACTCAGCTTTTGGATCGGTCGGCTCTTCTTTGACTGCTTTTTCGAATTCACTTTTAGCCTGTTTTATGCCTTTTGTGGTTTCACCGGCTTTCTTGCCAAGACCTCTGAAAATTGCTCCACCGAAGAATAAAAGTACTACTAAAACGATAATGATAATTTCGGTCGTTCCGATATTTTGAAGAAATCCCATATTAAAAAATATATTAATACTAAGATTCCCGAATGTCCAGTAGCAGTTTTACCCCATATTAGTAAAGGGTGACAGAAAATTAGATTTAAGTTTAAGTTGTATGTTGTAGGTGATAGGAAGTGAGTAATGAGAAGTGAGATGTGAGAAATAAGAGTTAAGAGGTAGGTTGTAGGTGGTGGGATGTGGGATGTGAGTGGTGGGAAATACAAATAAGAATTTAGGAATACAGGAATTAAGAGAAAAGAAATGGGATGTTGGAAGTGGGTTTTAAGTAATAGGTTGTAAGTAGTAAGTTGTGGGAAAAAGGTTGTAGGTTATAGGTTATAGGAGCGAAGTTAGAAATATAGAAATTTAGTATTTTGTTTTAAGTTTTCAATTGAAGAACATTGGCCATTTAGCATTCGTATCTCGTCTCACGTATCACGTATTACATCGCTTGGTTTGAAAAGTACCGAACTAACAAGATCTCATTGACAGTTTCGATTACATCAAATTAATATTACCTGTATGCCTTCAGCTTTATACAATAGAAAATACGTACAGAATGGCTACTATTATATTTATCACAAGTCCTCGGGAGGAAAAGAATTATTCCGCGATGAAGATGACTATTTGAATTTTGTTAAAACTTTTCAATATTATTTGACATCACCCACCGGTAAACCTCTAAGTCAAACAAAAAAAGAGGATTTAACCCAAACACCTTCACATATCCAGCTCTCTTTCAGGATACTACTGTTTGTCCTTCTACCCAAAAGTATACACATATTAATCCGACAAAATACTCCCCCTCAGACCAACAATAATATAACTAATCTGATGCGAAGACTTTCTATCACTTATTCGATGTACTATAAAAACAGATACGATACTCATGAAAGCTTATTTGATGGGAAGTATAAAAATATTAATATCCCCGACAACGAAAAACTTCTTTATTTGTCCAAACATATTCACAGAATGCCCCTTGACCTTTATCCGCAGGAAACACTTGAGAAATACATTTACTCCAGTTATCCCTTTTATATTGGTGTGGCCGGCAAACCCGATTGGTTAGATACAAAAATAATATCCGATATACTCTTACGGTCAAGTCCGGGTTTGGGATACAAAAATTTTGTTGAAAATTCACACCTTGGCAAAGACTTGGATAAGAAATATATCGTGAATGGGGGTTAACAACCAATAATTAAATCTATATATCTGTTTTTTGGGACTCTTGATCAAACTATAAGAAGAAAGTATGATTAGGAAACAATAAATTTATGTTTTCCAACATCGGCGTCACTGAAGTTATTATCATCATCTTGGTTCTGACTGTGATTCTCGGCAGTAAGAAAATGGGAGAACTTGCCAGCAATGCCGGACGGGCTGGCGCTGAGCTAAAAAAAGTCAAAAAGGAATATGAAGCTGCTATGAAAGAATTGGACAAGGAAATCAACGTTGATGATGAAAAAAAAGAAAAATCAGAAAAGAAAGATTCTTCAGAAAAAAAAGGAGGTGAGCTTTAATGGCTAATTTTGGAGTACCGGAACTTCTCATTATTTCATTAATACTTGTGTTCATGTTCGGAAGCAGAAAAATTCCGGAATTCATTAAAGGTATGGGTCAGGGAATCAAAGAATACCGAAAAGCTGTAAGCCGTAAGTAAACCTTGGATTTCAACGTAAATTATGCCCAAAACGCAGGAGCTTCAACTTGAAGAGTCCATAAATAAATATTATCCGTTTCTGATGGAAATCAGGAAAAGACTTTTATTCCTGGCAACAATCTTTGTGGTTTCCGCAGTCGGGGGATTTTTTTATTACGAACGGATTGTCAGAATAATTGTTGATTTTTTGTCGCTTGACGGCATCAACATTGTTTTCACCTCGCCTTTCCAGTACTTAAATCTTGCCGTTGATGTTGCCTTCCTGGTCGCAGTAATTGTTATCTTTCCGGTAATCATCTATCAGATAATAACTTTCCTACGTCCCGCTCTCAAAAAAAGTGAGTACAATTTAATGATCTCCTTAATCCCCATTGGTTTTTTCCTATTTATATTCGGCTTCATCTACGGAGTTGTCATGATGCGCTATGTTATGCAACTATTTTTCGAAAAATCAGTCGAGCTTAATATCGGCAACATGCTGGATATAAGCTCGCTACTTTCCAAAATAGTATCAACTTCAACTTTTATGGGTTTAGCTTTTGAATTTCCAATCGTTGTCACGGCTTTGGTAAAACTTAAAGTTATAAAACTTAAAGTCGTTTCCCAACAAAGAGTTTACGCCTGGTTTGCATCCCTGATCTTCGCGGCAATGCTGCCGCCTACGGATCTGCTTTCTTTGGCACTTCTGACTATGCCTCTTGTAATCCTATTCGAATTTACGCTATTATTTAACAGATTATTTTCTTTGAGAAAATAATCATATTATAAGTCCGGTTAGATTTGGGCACTTGCCAAGCCCGATCGCACCTAACCATAGAGAGGGAGTGATAGTAAATGTTAAGAGGTATTGGAACTACAGAACTATTAATCATTGCTGTTGTACTTTTGGTGTTGTTCGGAGGTAAGAAGTTGCCTGAACTTGGAAAAGGAATCGGAGACGCTATCCGAGAGTTCAGAAATTCAATGAAGAATAAGGAATAATTTTTTACTTTAAAAAAATAAAAAGTTTCGGACTGCTTCATCTTTGTTTGTATGGGATTGATATCGCCGTTATTTTCGCTTATTGCACCGTTTATTATTTGGCCGGTTGAGTATCTGTTGCCTTTTCCTTATTTAGTCGAAGAAGTCTACAAGTCAATACTCGTACTTCTCGTGGTTAATGACAATCTTTCAAAGAAGGATCAAGCACTTCTTGTTGTTGTTAACGGAGTATTATTTTCAATTTCGGAAACATTCTTCTATTTTATTAATATCTATAAAGTCGGTTCTCTGACAACAGTTTTGGAGCGACTTATTTCTACCACCCCGTTACACATTGTTACGATTTTAATTATTTTCTATTTTGCAAAGAAAAATAAGAAATTGTTGCCAATTGGTTTTTTTGTTTCGGTAATCCTTCATTATTTATTTAATTTGATGATTGGAAAATAAACGGGTAAGATAGTTGCGCATATAATTAATATTGTCCTGTATAATCGCTACAAAATATAATCTCTGATGTGAGAGTTGAGAGATGAGATGTGGGAAGTGAGAAGTGAGTTGTAAGCAGTAGGTTGTAGGTAATAGGTTGTGGGAGGTAGGAAATTGGTATATTCCTAATATCTTAATATCGAAGCACATAATATCTCTCCTATTCGTGATCAGTTCGTGATTCAAAGAATCCATTGAAGAAAAACTGTCGCAAACTCATCCTCAGAAAAATCAATCAGTGTTTTTGCTCCCATTTGTTTGTAAAAATTCAAAGACAGGTTGGTCGTATCGCTGACGTAAGAATATATTGCTTTCATGCTATTTTCTCTTGAAAATTTGATGGCCTTCTTGAAAAGTCTCGATCCGTACCCCTTATCCCGATATTCCGGCCGGATATACATATACATCAACTCATAAGAAGGTTTAATCATGTGGTAATCCTCTGAAACCCATTTTTCTTCTTTAAAAGTTTTTTCCCAAAAATTCATTTTCGCATCCGAAAAACCAAAAACACAAAAACCAACGTAGTTGTCGCCGTTTTCATCTTCTTGAAATATTACATGTACTTTGGAGTTTGAATCTTTGTCGCGAAGGTCAAATTCTTTGGAAATTCTTTTTACAAATTTTTTATAAAAAGTATCACCGCCTACAATCTCTGAAATTTGCATTATTTCGTCACGGACCATACCCAAGTATATTTCAAATGGGATTTTGTAGTAAAGATTACTTTGTAGGTCAAAATAGAGCATACGGCAAAAGCACTATGGCCAGGCGCTAGGTATAAGGTAGTGAGAAGTGAGAAATGAGATGTGGAAATTGAGATGTGGGAAGTAAGTGGTGGGAAGTGGAAAATAGGTTGTAGGAGGTAGGATATCAGGAATATAGGAATTAAAGGAATAAGTAGTTTCGTTCTTCTTTTTTCGTCTCTCGTATCCCGTATAACTTGTCACTTGTTACGTATTACTTTTCCCCTACCGCTTGATATCTTTCCTATTCGAGTTCAATTCGTAGCTATAATTCGTGATAATTAGTGATGTAAATTTGTGAGCTAAATTCGTGAGTTCAATTCGTCTTAACTCGTAGCTAATTAGTAGACATACTCGTGTAGCTCTTTGAGACCCATCCCAATAGGTCTTTATCATATTCTATTTGGTACCAGTCATCTTTCTCGGAGATTACGCTATACGAATCACCGGGATTTACTTTCGCCACCTCAACACCATCCGGTTGACTTCTGACTCGAAGCCAGCCTGTCGGCGTTTCAGTTATCTTAATTTCAATAGGTTCTGCGTCAGCTACTTTTTCTTCTGATTCTTCTGAAGCGTTGGATGTGACAATATACTTATTTTCTATCCAACCGGATTTTTCAGAACCGTCCGCTAATGCTATTTCAACCCAATCTCCGTCCTCGCTGACTTTCACAACCTGTTCATCGTTTTTTACATCAAATAATATCTCGCCATCTGTATCCGGAAGGTTCCGCACCTGAATATCAGCCTCGGAATCAGACTTCAATCTTACAAATTCAACTCCCCCGACCGATTCTTCCTGGTTGGCTGTCTGTGCAACTTCTTCCTTGGTTTTGGTAACTTCCTGATCGCTCACTGCCGGCGTGTTGGACGCTGCCGGTACGTAACGAAGAATCAATGCCGTTGTGAATGATGAAGTAACCGCAACTATCATCAAAGGCAGTGCCGTTCGCAATAAACCCTTAAATCCACCCCTTTTCTTTTCAGGCTGGGTTGCTTTTTTCTTATTTTCAGGCTCTACCTCCTGAACATGATCCTGAGAAAGCTTTTTCTTTTTTCTGCCGGAAATCATTCTCATGTAAAGCGCCAGGAAGACAAAACCTGTCGCCATGATGATGATGAGTCCCCAAACTGCAATAGCCTGAGCACCTCCGACAAATCCAAATAGCGTACCGGTCGAACCAGCTTGCGTCACCAGCTCTTTTAGTTTATCCATCTTCTCAGTTACAGCTTGAAGCTCAATCACAGCTTCACGATAATTTCTGATCTTCTGTTCAGGTGTTTGAGCTGTAGCCTGAAGGTTATTGATTTTATCCAAGGATACATTAATGTCGCTTGTCAGAGTTACACCCTGGGCAAAAAAAGCCGTTCCTTCCAGTGGTTTGGAAAGCTCTTCCGCTTGTTTACGAAGACTGTCGATTTCATTGTCAGATATCACCCAAATGTCTTCCACTCTGACGGCAAAGACTTTGGTTTCGGCTGGTTCAAGTTCGAACTCACCTTCAATATAGTATTGATCTTTCTCTGTATCGTACTGGACTTTTAATCCTTCATCCACCTCTATGATATCTTCTTCTCTGACTTCAGGAGGAAGATAATATTTTATTGGTACGCTTTGAGAAACAAGAGTTGAGGGATTCGTGATCATTGATTTAAAAACCATGCTCCCTTCTTCAAGCCAAAAGTTGGAAAATGACGTTCTTCCACCCTTGGCCAAAAGCATTTTGTTTGATGAGATGAGTGCTTTAAGAGTAAGTAGCGAATTTTTAATCTTGGCAACAGCAGTACTTCCGAAAGACTTCGACTCTGTTACAGCGCTGGCTTTTGGAATTCTATTTATAGCAAGTATGCTTTTTTTGAGATCCTCTACATTCTCGGGTTTAACCTGGTTTTTAGAATCGCCTATCGATGATAAATATTGGTCCACCTGGTTATTTTTTGTATCTAATACCAAAACTGTTTCTTCGACGTCTTTGATTTTTCCGAAAACTGTCGGCTTACTTGAGCTGTCGCTTGAATCTCCGATCATTTTTTCCAATATCGAAAGATAGTTTGTGAGACCGGCAAGCTCGCGTTTTGTATTTGGTGTTTTTCCGCTTGTTGATAATGAATTCTTCGCATAAGCCACAACTTTTTTAATCGCTTTCACCTGGTCATTTACATCGGGTAGAACATCCCAGTTCCAGGAATCGGAAAGCCAATTCACCTGACCAAAAAACGAATTGACCGATCCGGAATCGCTTTCATCCCCAATCACCGAATCCAGCTCGGTTAAATTGTTCATAAGCTCCTCCTCGCTTAACGTATTCCATTTTGAGCTTATGTTGGACGATTTACTCTGAATATATTGATTGTTAATATAAACCTGAGTCGCAATACTCTTTGATTGCGTCAGTTTTTCAGTTAGATCCTGGTTATCCTCTTCGATAAAACTTTCAATAATTGGTTTATTGACCAGCTTTTCCAAGAGGAGTCTGTTTTCTTTAATCGTTTTTTTAACATCATTTAAATCTGCTGACACATTGGTGATATTCGTTGCGTTATCGATATCGGTCTTTGTTGCAAGATTTCCGCTTGTCAGGGTTGTACCGGTAAGTGTTCTTGTGGATGAATCCCAGATGTTGGTAACCAGAGATCCGAAACCCGTCAGAGTCCTGCCTGAATAATTCCAAATGTCATACGCTAGGTTTCCAAAACCCGAAAGTGTTTTGTTGGAATAATTCCAAACTGCTGAAGCGATTGAACTGGTTGTCAGACTGCTTGCTGTATCGCTGACTTCAAAGCTCTTATCTATACATAAATTCTCTGTTCCATTGGTACAACAAACCCGTGATCTATAAAATCCCGTTGCAGTTGGTGCTGTAAAATCTTTATGGTACCAACCATCAGTCTCCATAGTCATCAAAGCTCCGTTATGAATAAGGTTGTTGCTTTGATCGCGTGTGGTGATTGTGCAGGTGTAACCGGCAACAATTGGTGTATAGGAGTCATCAAACAGAAATTCACCGACAGTGCAATCAGTATCAGGAGTACAAACATTTGAGCTGCCCGACGCAGCCTTAACAAGATCAGCTCTCATCAAGGCTGCGCTAAATAACAAAGCTAAAATAGCTTTAAAGCCAAAACCTTTAGCGGTTCTTGTATAGCTTTGAGATTTAATTGTTAATTTTTGGGCAGTCATTTAATTTTTATTATGTTTTGCTTTTTATCCGGCTACTCGCGGGTAGCCTTTCTGACTTCCCGGATAGATTCGCCGATACCTTTTGCAAGTTCCGGCAGCTTTCTTCCGCCGAATAAAAACAACATTATTACACCGATAACTAATAATTCGGTGCTTCCGAAGTTTTGTAACATAATTTTATTTCACCCCCTTCCAATCACTAAAAAGCGCATGCATAAAACGATTGGTGCGTTTTTTAATGTATATCCAGTATGACTACTATAATAAAATCTTGTCAAGTACTAAATTCTATGCACAATAATCTTATCTTATTCTTATCATTTATTGAGTTGATAGCCTTGATTTAATAAATATGCATAGATTTGACAGTATGATAAGTAAATGATAATATTTTTTATATGTTAAGGCTTGATTACCATTTATCCCCCACACTCCAACATAACCTACAAAATATTGAAGCGGTGCGGGTAAAAATTCTGACAACCGCACTTTCTCCCAAGCATGAACTCAGATTTAAATGGGAAACAAAATTATTAAAGATATATTCATCACTATGCCTGTCCGGAAGCGACATATCGAAGAAACAAATAATCGGGATTTTATCTTCAGGTGAAAAGAAAAAGGCCAACCGGGAGGAATCCGAAATAATCCGCTACAGAAACTGCCTTGACCACATCAGGAATGATTGGATGGCTAGTGGTAAAAACATTGGTACTAATGATGTAAAAAATCTTTATGATGTAGCCTTGGTGCCTGTAGGAAGCTTTAATCCATCTTTATTTAATACCAAAGAAAAAGATCTGAAAAAAATTCTTGATTACGTTCAATCATCAAAAGAGAATCCTATCATTCAAGCCGGAATTGTTCAAATTCAGATTCACACACTGCAGCCTTTCAAAGAAGGGAACGGAATCGTTTCAAGATTACTGACTGATCTTATCCTTTATAAAAACGGCTATGACGTCCGTGAGCTTATTGCACCTGAAATCGAGATGTATAACAGGCAAAAATCGCACGACATCGCAATTGATCTTTGCATAAAGGAAGATTCAATGTCTAAATGGCTTGATTATTTTGTTTATATCACGCTTCTCCAGCTCAAAAATGTCGCAACTGATATAACTGAATCAAAATTTCTCACAGATTCAAAAAATTCTAATTTCAATCTTAATTCCAGGCAGAAAAAGATCCTTTTATTCCTTGAGGCTCCGAATAGTAAACTTGCAAATAAAGATGTTCAGAAAATGTTTAGTGTTTCCCAAATTACGGCGTCAAGAGATCTTTCTCATCTTGCCGGTTTGGGTCTATTGATTGGATACGGTAAAGCCAGGTCAAAAGTCTATATGAAGTCATGAACCGTATCGGTACTTCTGTTATAATTTACGTATCGGTACAAATAAGATTCTCCAACAAACAAAAATTTTAGTGGTTTTAAAGATATCCTATACTTTCGAATTTTATAAATATTTAATTTTGGTTCTTAAAAAATATAATGTTTTATTTTTCATAACGGTACAACTACATTTTTGTATTTTGTTGATAATTTTTTTATAATTTCTTATAAATTTTTTGGGTCTTAAATTGCTAAATTATTAAAATATTTCTAGGTATATTCTTATGTACCTTCGGTACATTCATATTTTCCTGCTATTTTTCTAAAAAAACCCAAGTCAGTTATTGATATCCCCCATTGGTCTAACACTGTAGTTTTTTCTAAAGAAAAATTTCATCATTTTTAATACTTCTTTTTTTGTATTTTAAATTGTTATTCCAATATTTTTATACTGCTCCGGTGCAATTACCCCTCGGTATTTTTCCTCCGTTATTTCGTATGAAGTAAATTTTCTCTGAAACTAGAATTCTCTTTTCTTATCCCCGAACATACATACATGGTATTTCAGGAAGTTGGATAATTTTTTTTAGTTTATTATTGATTCCTAATCTTCGTAACAACTATTTATGTAACGGTTGATTATTAAAATATTTGAATTTTTTATATTGTAATGACATCCTCCCCGCCTTAAAAGGCGGGGTTTCCCTAAGGAGGATGACATACCGTGCCCGCCGGCAGGCAGGTCAGAGTTCAATTCATCCACGCCCTAAAGGGTTAGGTTTTCTTGAACGCTGTTATAATTAGATTGTAAATATAATTCTTATAATATAATACAAAATTAATATTAATATTTTAAATTTATCGTTCTTGAAAGTAAATTAATTATAATTCTTGAATAGAATTTATATAACTACATAAAAATATACATTTCACTAACTACTATTATATATAACACTATATGTATTAATAGATCTCATAATAGCACTAAATACCACTTTATAATTTTTACAACATCTGATATATATAGAGTTATAAAGAGGAATTAATATGGATGATCAGCAATCAGCTGGACTTTTCAGTATCGGAGCAGCTTCCGAATATCTAGGAATATCTATTGATACACTAAGAAGATGGGAAAGAAAAGGCAGAATCGAACCCCTACGATCCCCAGGAGGGCATCGCTATTTCAAGAAGGAAGACTTGGATAATTTATTTGGAAGAAGATACACAAGAGAAGAACCGGCTAACCAATCAACTATGCCCGATAGTACACCTATTGAACAAACAAATATTAAGGAAGATGTAACACAACCCTTAAGCAATTTAAACGATAATAATTCAAGTGTAACTGAGAATTTAACGTCTACCCAATCAGCAGATGCAACCGTTCAAGATACTATATCTAAAGAAGATTATCCGCAACAAACTGCAAATCCTCAATTAAAGACTGAAGTTCCGGAAAATAATCCTCTACAAGAACCAATTTCACCTACTCCAGTTGCTATACCCGTTCCAAACCAGAATGAAATGTTAAAAACCATTCCTTATTCGGATCCGGGCGTACCTGCTGCTACCGAAAATATACAAAGTTCCTCAACTGCACCCGAAGTGCAAGTTGCCTCTCCCCAACCGATAATAGAACTGCCAAAGATCTCGCCGGATGAGTATCCCGATACGAAAGTTTCAAAGCCGGATCAAATAACTAATGAACCGGTTGCTAAACCTACGGAACCTATTCAAAGCTATGAGAACGATAATACAACACAAAATGCACATTTAGTTGAAGCGCCTTCTCAGGTTGAAAATGCTAACACACAAGAAACGCTTATACCTGTTACCCCGGTTCCTGAATCTTCATCACAAGTGCCTTTGAATGAAGCTCCAAAACAACCTGTATATGAAACAACAAAAGATATTGATAAAAAAATTGAAGAAGTTTTACAAAGCAGTAAACCGAAGAAGAAAATTACAACAGAAACCAAGTTACTAATAGCCATAGCAATCGCTATTGTTGTAAACATTATTCTTTTTACACTTTGGTTCAAATCTTACGCTTCAGTATCACCAGTAAACTAACGAAAGGGATATTACGTGCTTCGATATTAAGATATTAGGACTATTTCAATTTTTAATTTCCCTCTTTCCACCACTCACATCTCACTTCCCATTACTCATTTCCAATTTCTTTTCTCTTTTCTCTTTATTCTAAATTACTTAATTCTTAAATTCCTGTATTCCTAAATTCTTATTTCTAATGTGTGGACCGGCCGAGAATCGAACTCGGGACTCGTCGTTGCGAACGACGCGGTATTCCACTTACCTATCGGCCCTGTGATGGCACTATTATACCAATAAATGAATTTACAAAACACATTAGCCATAGTTCATACTCTCTATCTAATATCGAATCACTTAATATCAATTTATTTTTACTGAAGTACGTTCAGTGGATTAATATGCACTCCGTTTTGAATTACCTCAAAATGCAAATGCGTACCGGTTGACCTTCCGGTTGATCCCATCTTCCCTATCGTATTGCCTCGATTTACTGATTGACCCGGAACCACATAAATTTTTGCCATATGTGCATAAAGCGTACGGTATCCATTACCGTGATCGAGAATTACTCTGTTCCCATAACCGAATGCATCCGGCCATCCGGCAACAATTACTTTTCCGGAATCGGCAGCCAATATATCAGGAGCCGCACGGTTAGCAATATCAAGACCGGGATGATACCAGACAAACCTCTGAGTGATTGTACCCCCTGCCGGCCAAACGAAGGCTCCTGATGCAACTACAGTACCTGCATCCGGCGTAGTCTGTTTCGTTCTTGTTGTCGGGGACCAAAGAACTTGAGACGGCTTCACTCCGTCAGGAACCATAATTTCCTGCCCAATAGCCAGAACAAATGTTTCATCGTTGGCAAATGTGTTAAACGGGTAGTTAACAATAACCTGAGGATCTACATCATAAGTTTTTGCGATTGAATAGACCGTATCGCCCTTTTTTACGGTATGCATTACACCTGTAATTGGAGGGATTTCAAGAACCTGATCTACTTTTATCGAATCTTTGCTTTGAAGATCGTTTTGCCATCGTATTGTATCTGTAGTTACCCCGAACTTCTCTGCTATTGAACTCACCGTATCTCCGGTTTGGACTTCATAATCAATCACCCCGCCCCGAACATTTTCTGAAAAATTAGTAGAAATTTGCGTGCTCTGAGTAGAACTGGTAAGGACTGAAGTTGAGGAAGGAATTGTCCATGGATCAACATTTCGACCCGGAAATTCTTGGGAGACAATTGGGGCAATAAACATACCCAGCCCAGCCAGGCTTGTCATTCCAAAATGCACCAGCGGTTTTGCATACTTACCTCTTTGGCGATACAAAGAAACAACGATAAATCCCTTTCCGGAGTTAAACTTTGACATTGAGAAATTGATTTTTTTAAGAAAATACTCTGTCAGTTCCTTAAAAAATTCTAATAATAAATCTTTTTCTTTGTGGAAATATTTCTTGAATTTCCGCCGCCCCAAATTGAAGTGGTTTTGAATTACAATCTTTGACGGCAACACCAGATAATGGTTTCTCCTCATGACTTGGTTTGTATTAAAACATTATATTATACCAAAACTCTGCGAATTCGTGATCTATGAAGTAGTCAAACAATCCAAAAACTCTTTTTACCGAAGGTTTAAGGAGTTTATATTCAAGAAGTTGTGAGTGAATCCAAAAACTCTTTGTTGTCCTTGGTTTTTTTGAGTCTTTCCAATAGAGCTTCCGTCCGTTCATCTTCCGAAACCATCTCAAGCATACGTCGGAGTGTATACACCTTTTGCAGAATATCTTTACCGTAAAGAAGCTCCTCCTGGCGGGTGCCCGATCTTGTAACGTCAATTGATGGGAAAATTCTTCGGTCTGCCAATTTTCGATTAAGGTGCAGTTCCATATTTCCCGTACCTTTGAATTCTTCATAAATAAGGTCATCCATTCGCGAACCCGTATCAACCAAACAGGTTCCAATGATTGTCATTGATCCGCCGTTTTGAATCTTTCTTGCCGCTCCGAAAAATTTCTTTGCAGGATATAAAGCAACCGGATCGAACCCTCCTGTTAGAGTTCTTCCCGATGTGGGAAGTGCCAGATTGTATGCCCTGGCCATTCTTGTTATTGAATCCAAAAGAACTACAACATCCATCCCCATTTCAACCATCCTCTTTGCTTTCTCAAGCGCAAGTTCTCCGACTCTTGTTTGGGCATCGGGTGACTCGTCAAAGTTTGATGATGCGACTTCACCCAATCCGTTGGTGACTGTATTCATATGCATCCTGATGTCCGTTACTTCTTCCGGACGCTCCCCGATCAAAACCGCCATCAAATGCGCTTTTACATCGGATTTTCCATCCTCGGCAAAGTTTTTCGCAATCCCTGTAATAACATCTTTCAAAAGCCACGTTTTACCGGCCTTTGGAGGAGATACAATAAGTCCTCTTTGTCCAAAGCCGATTGGCGCAACGAGATCAATTACTCGCGTTGTCAAAGGTTCTGCTCCGGTCGATAGAGTGATATGTTTGTCGGGGTAGACTGCAGTCATGCTGTCATAATCAGGTCTCTCCAATAATTTTTCAGTGTCGGAACCGTTTACCTTCTCAACTTTCAAAAGCCCCCAATATCTTTCGTTTTCTTTCGGTGAACGCGCTTGTCCGCCAACCAAATCACCTACTCGCAGATTGAATCTTCTTATCTGTGAGGCTGAAATATAAACATCTTTATTGGAAGGGGTGAAATCAGGTCGGAGAAGTCCTGACCCTTCATTGGCAATATCCAGTACACCCTCGACATATTCTGTAGGAAGATTAGCGTCAGGCATATAACGGTCATAACCGTTTTGACGATAGGGTTCATCCTGAACCGGATTAACATCATTGACAGGTGCTTCCGCTTTTATTGGTTCCGGCTTCTCACCTACAAGATTTTTAACTTCGTCAACGGGTTTTACATCATTTCCGGGATCCAAAATTTCGTCTTTATCAGTCTTAGTGGACTTCTTTGTAGCCATTAAATTAATTCGTACAACATAATAATAAAAATAATATGTCGAAAAATTCTTAGGAAGTAGATCTCATTTTAGTGAGGCCATCTCTAACTAGTTACGATTGTATATACAAGCCTCGGCATTGTCAAGGCTCACTAAATTTTAGTTGTTTTTGTGCAACTTATTACTTGTTTCTTGTTTCCCAATTAGACTTATACTTTCTCTGCTATTACCAGTAGTCTTCTCCATGATGTCCCCGGAGGATCGCAGGTTTGCATAACGAGTATCTCTTTTCCGAAATCTTTGAATATATACGACGTATCCCCGGCTTCAACAATTGTTACTTCGGTAACTTTATATAAAAAGCGTTCCTGCCTGAAAAAAACGATTATTTCATCGTCAATATCCAGCTTTTTAAGATCATAAAAAACAGCATTGTATTTTTGAATTTCGGATGCTGTTCCGGTCGAATGGGAAAAGAGGTAAATATTTTTTCCATATCCGGGAAAATAAGTTCCCTTGGTATGAGCTATACCTTCTTTCAACGCTTCAAGATATTCTGTTTCGTTATTTGGATCAACGTTTTCAATGACATTAGAAAATGCTGAAATTTTCGGTATGGCAACCGAGAATTCTGTACCGATTCCGTAACTCTCAGCTTCTCTGACAATCGCCTCGATATTTTCTTTTTTTGGGGTAGGAGCAATAACATATTTATACGGATCCATTTCAGGTGCTTTACGATTTGTACCGTTCTTTAATAATGGAAATAAAATTACAATCGTCAACCCCAACGCCAAAAATGTTATAAAAGTCCCGGTGTTTTTCAGCAACCTATAAGAATAGATATGGGGTTTTGAGTATTTATTTTCCAATTTTTGCCGGTACAATATTTCTTTGTCTTTTTTGGATAAAAATGTACCGCTTCTTTTTGCTTCCCTCTCCTTCCACACTTTTGCAAAGTCTTTTGTATCCCGCATATAATTCAATAATACACTTTTAAAAAGATGGAATTTGTAAGACGAAATTTTTCACCACCCTCATCCCATTTCCCATCTCTTACCACTTACTTCTCACAACCTGTCTCCAAAATCCAAAACCAAATCCCAAATTCCAATTTCATCTCCCTTTTCTCTATTCTCTTAGTTCCTTAATTCCTGTATTCCTAATATCCTACCCCCTACAATCTACTGCCTATTTCTTATATCTTTTCCCTCATATTTGTAGCCAAATTCGTTTTAATTCGTAGCTAATTAGTAGCTACTTGTAGTTTAAAGTTTGCTGAATTTCCTATTGAGTAGTAGGCCAAAAATAGCCAGGGGTATCGTTATCAAAACCAACGAATATGAGCTGTCAAAAATTCCCGTTGCCGGAAGCGCCGAAACCGTTGCTGTTGGGAAAACGGTTGGTCCCGCTCCGCCTCCTATATCACGAAGTTCGCCTCCAACCGTGACTTTCTTTTTGCAGGCATCTGCCGTAAGAAGACTTCCCTTGCTGTCCTTGACTGTGAGAATTGCTGTATAGGTTCCGGGTGTTTTGTACTCATAACTTATAAAATATTCTTCAGTTGTTATCACAGAATTAGATACTGTTCGGTCACCTGTATCGATTCTGTATTCCTGAATGGTTCCGTAAGGATCGTATCCGGCAGCGGTAAAATCCACAGTCAAAGGTGCTTCCCCGCTTACAGGATTTACGATCAATTCCTCACAGCTGGATTTGTATAAACTTGCATATAACGAAGGCGTTGGTGATCCGCCCGTTGTTCCTGTTGGACGGGTTGATGTTCCGGTTGGACCGGTTGAACCCGTCGACGCCGAGGAGAGTTTGATCCATTCAGCCTTAATTGCCGCACTCTGAATACTCTCAAAATATTCAAGTACAACCAAATGCGTACCCGGAGTAATTCTACGGATAGCTTTGAACGTGGCATAATGCTGGCCTTTCCAAGAATCGATTATCTTGTTTCCGTCAATGTAAAGCCTTACTCCATCATCCGAGCGGACTGTAAATTGATAATCCGCATCTTCAAAAATAAAATTACCCTGCCATCTGATGGAAAAATTGTCAGCATAAATTGCAGGGTCAGGCGATCCCCATCCCCATCCAAAACTTATCTCTGGAGTCTCCCTAGTAAATGCTAGGGTCTCAAAATTCCTTCCGTTATAGTAACTACCCAAAAATTTACCGGTTGGAATTGCTTGAGCCTGAACAGATGTAACTCCGGCTAATAGTTGTATAAATAATATTGAAGTTGACAGTAAACTCAGAACTTTTTTCATATTTAAGTTTAACAAACTAACAAACATTTAAATTCTTATATCCTCCCGCACTTCTACTCTTCTACTCTTCTACTCTTCTACTCTTCTACTCTATTTTAGTATACAAAAAAATCGACCCATTTGTCTTGCTTCCTCAAGGAACAGGTAGAGCGCCTGCCCAACACTCCACCTGTCCCCTCAAGAAACAAGGCTATTTTGAGTCGATTTAGCTTCTCAAAACGGACTTGATTTTTTAAAAAAAAGTTTTACGCTTTTTATTAAGCGCTTACAAAAATTAGCGCTTACCTTTAACTTATCTTGCGACAAGCCTGTCCTGCAAGATAATTAAGAAACTTAAAGAGCATTGCTACTCGTGTTTATTCCCCTTACCCGGGAACATCGATGGTGATGCTCTTTATTTGTTGCTGGCCTCTCTTTAATACAAACAGCCAGCAATCCTCCGGCAATCGCACCTCGAGGCATATTCGAATAGAATCCAAAGCCGAGTGGTAAGATGCGGAGGATTCACCTCCATGTCATTTTTAAAGTTCTTACACTTGATATTTTACTATGTAGGGAGGTAATGTCAAATCCCATAATGTATTATTAATTAATTTGTCGCTTTCCTATAGTTTTCGAGTATTGATAAACCGCCTTAATCTTCGCCTATTCTATGGAGAAAAATATAAATGTGGATAACTCGTGAATAACTTCACTCGTTAAGACTTGAGGTAAAAGCTGTGTCAAAACTCGTGAATAACTTCACTCGTTAAGACTTGAGGTAAAAGCTGTGTCAAAACTCGTGAATAACTTCACTCCTTTCTCATGTCAGTGCGATTTGAGAGAAAATGATAACCTCCGACTTATAAAATTCAACAATTGGAAAGAGTCTTTAAAAAAACTTCCGGCAGGTCAAATATAGAAAAGGCTGCCGTTGGAAATATTAGTGTCGCTGATTTTTTATCCCGGTTATCAGCAGAAGAATTTGATGTTTTGTGGGATCTGACGGGAGAATATACGGTCAAACAAATTGCTCAAAGAAACGGTCTTACACAAAGCCAGGTGAATACGCTCAGGTTTTCCCTCGGAGTAAAAGCACGTGCATACCTTTCCTGAATTTTCCTGAAATATCCTAAACCTAAAATTCTTGGGTGTTTAGCTAATTGCATGATAAAATTATGGGAAAGGGGGTGAGAAGTATGGTAAGACAGAAAGATAACTGGGAAGCAGAATTGGATGAAAGACGTAAACAGGAAAGATTGACACAAATCCGTGATGAAGTTGAAAGAGAGTACGGATATCCTCTTACTCAATCTTTTGTAAATTATGTATATGGTGATCAGACCCCTTCGGCAGATCTTGATTCACGAAGAGAAAATTTTGTATGCAACGTAGAAACTCTTATGTCGAGTCTTAATAGTGCAGATCGCAAAAAGGGAATTAAAGCATTATTGGAAGCAACAGAGTTGATTTCGAAAAGAATTTTTGAAGAACAACACTGGTGAGTCAGATATAATATAATTACCTGCTAACTGCGAAGGGCTAAAAGTAAGAATTGATTTTGTGATTAATCGCATCAATTCAACAACCTCTGGAGTTTATATAGATCTTTTATTGTTTTTTCCGAAAATATATTTTTATAACCCAGCCGCTTCGCCTCCTTCTCCCTTTTCTCCTCAAAAGATACAGTTTTTACATCTCCCAACAAACTTACTTCTCCGAAAAAAATACTATGCTCGCCAAAAGTTTTATTATAGTTCGAAGAAAGAATCGATGCACATACTGCAAGATCGATTGACGGATCGTTTTTGGCTGTAATACCACCGGCGATATTAACATAAACATCCGATTCATAAAGACGAACTCCAAGTCTTTTGCTAAGAACAGCAAGAAGAAGCTCAAGTTTTTTTGAGTCAATTCCTTGCGCAACACGTCTTGGTATTGCCATCTTTGTGGGAACAACAAGAGACTGTATTTCTATAAAAATCGGACGGGTTCCGTTAACAATTGCACTTATTACTTTCCCCGGAACTGATTTTTTGACATCGCTTAAGAATATCTTTTCAGGATCGCTCAATCCGATTAAGCCTTTGTCCTCCATGACAAAAATCCCCACTTCGTCTGTAGCTCCGAAGCGGTTTTTGACTGCCCGGACCATACGAACGGATAACGTTTTGTCGCCCTCAAACCAAAGAACAGTATCAACCAGATGCATTAAAACTGAAGGGCCTGCAACACTACCTTGCTTAGTAACATGGCCAACTATGAAGATCGGAATTCCGGTGGACTTGGCAAACTTAATAAGTCGATACGCACATTCCCTCACCTGTCCTACCGATCCCGCCATTCCCGACAGATCTGATGTTTGCATTGTCTGGATCGAGTCAATAATTATCCCTTGCAATTGCAAGGACTGTCCTTTTACGTTGTATATCGTTTCAATTATTTCATCTATATCTGTATCTTCAAGAAGCTGAATATTGTCGTTTTTTACACCCAATCTACTTGCTCTTATAGCAATTTGGCTAACCGATTCCTCACCGCTGACATAGATGACGGCAGATTGCTTGCTATCTACAGCAGATAGCTTTCTTTCACTTTCTGAGTTTCCTATTAATGCAGTCTTTTTGCTTTGGGCCATCTGCAATTTTGCAGCAGACTGTGGACTATTTGCTGTAAGCTGGTTTGCAACTTGCAGTAATAGCGTTGATTTTCCAATGCCGGGTTCTCCGGCAATAAGTATTACTTGTCCGTTGACAATTCCCCCACCCAATACCCTATCCAGTTCAGGAATTTCAGTTAATATCCTTTCCGTTGACTTTTTCGGTACATCGGAAAGGCTTGTTAATTCTGCAATTCTCTCACTACTACCTTTTCTCTTTGCACTTTTCTCTGTTGAAACTATTGTTTCAACAGCACTATTCCACTCCCCGCATTCCGGACACTTCCCAAACCAACGATAGGATTCGTAAGAACATTGTTGACAGACATATATTGAACTTGATTTGGCCATGTTTTATTAGAAAGACTAGTGCAGTCCCGCACTTTCGCCCCTTCGACGCAAACACGCAATATTTGGGAGAAGGTAAGAATAGTGCTGGAACCAGCGCGGGCTCTCATATGAGCACTGCTGGCATATAAACTTTGAACTTGATCTGGCCATGTTTAATTATTCTTACGATTCGAATTATATCTAAAAAATAATAAATTAATAATAGTCATAACATTTGTTATGACATCTGATTAGTAATGTTAGTAATGATATTTTCCGTTTCCACCTTAGTTTGAATCGGAGGTTTTCTGATAAAGCGGATGAATCGGGGTGCCTGTACAATGCACGTGCATCGCACAGACACCCAAATATAGTAAGTGTGGATCGTATTTTTTACTTTTTGGTGGAAACTGATTTGAAGATATTTTGTTGTCTACGCTCCTGCATCAACTTTTCCAAATTGGGATTAATATCCACAAAGACTACTCCTCCTTTATTCCCTGGCGCCTGCGATTTATCATGAAGCGCTTTCATTTGTTCAATTATTTGACCGCCCAGAAATGAAATCTGAGACATATCAAAAACATAAAATTGCAGGTTTCCCGATCTCATCATTCTTTCCAACCATTTCTTAGCAAGCTCAACATTGTTTGCTATCCCGTGTCTGCCGACATTTTCCATCAATTGAAATTGCTTAACCGGATCAACAAATACAACACCGGTTGTTTCCCCCGGTTTTCGTCCCAGATATTCCAACACCATCCCGCGGTATTCAACATTATCCGATCTTGTGAATTTTTCCAGCTCCATGTTTAATTGTAATACTCCAAGTCTAGTCAATTTTAAGTTCCGGGTCGCATGGAAGGCTTTGCAAAACCTTCTTCCAACTATTTATTAATTTTAAAACATCTCTTTCAGCCATAAGATTTAATGATTATTAAATGCTTCCTCCAGTGGACACCGTGGGAGTTTTGTATTTCCATCTGAATTTCTCGCAACTACCGATGCTGTAATCGATCCGGCCGCGAAATTAAAAATGAATCTGGGTCCGCTACACTCTTTCCCAAAATAAGGACAATTCAGTTTTTGACAACCTTCGTTCTTTAACATTTCCTCTTTTCCGGAAGAGGATATTACTATATCGCCAAATTGAAAAAATATTGTAGATGAAAGAAATCTATTAACCGTCACGTTTAAATCGACGGGGCTTGATATTGAAGTCACTTTTGTTAAACCCTTATCCATAAGCCCCTGAATAATTTGGGTGCTTTGTTCTTTACCTATGCTCATTGTATTTGTATTATATTCCGTTCCCACCCTCAGTCAACATTATGAGACGCGATAAAATTAACTATAGTCAACTGTCTAAAATACTATATGCATTCAATTTAGTAATGTATAAAATTCTCAAAATAAAAAAAACCCAAGGTTAAACCTATTTGAGGTGAATTTATCGGATACTAAAAATCAACATCGGGTTCACAGGGAACCATTGAAGCCAGTGCTTTCCAAAAAGTGGTTGATAGTCTTGATTTTGACTTTATCTGGGCACTTGGAAATATTCTTAAAGATACGTCTCCTCCTTCATATTTTATTTCTCCGGGATCACGCATTTGCGTACAATTAACTTCAGGATTATTCTTCAAAACACATGACGCACAAATGTCTCTTCTGAAATCTCTGGCCAATATGAAGTTGAATACATTCCGGCCATTAATTCCAGATAATACTATTTCGACACTATCCCTTTCAGGATCAGTTTGTTCAAGTCTGAAAGGATATGCGCTGCAAATTTTGATGTTTCTGATTTGATGGATTTTCTTAAACCTACCTAATCGTTCTGACATGGTACCCTATTCTATGGCCAAATCTTTAAAAGTCAAGAAATTGTGAGGAGAATTCTCTATTCTTTCACTACATGGATTACCATCGTATCCCCGGCGTGCGTATCGCCATTCTCGTCAACTCTACCCATAGCATTAATTTTCTTGATACCGAACTTCCCAACCGGTCTTTCGAATGTTCCAATACCAACGGAACGTACCGCCCCATTTGACTGAATTCTGGCGAGTCTAAGACTTGTGAGTAGGTTGAAATCATCATTAGTTGTTTCCACCCCAAGATTATCAACAAAGGAAGTGATATTGCCTTTGGGCCAAAGTTTGTTGTTTAATTTGAACTGTTCTTCTACTGACATATAAAAAAATCTATTATTAGTTAGAATTAGTGAAGAAAGTATTCTCGGGTAATTATTTATATCCCACCGGCTTAGCGGTAAGTACCATACCTAAGGACATTTTCTTATTTTCCGCATCAATATCTTCTACGATTATATTAACCTTATCACCTTCTGACAAACTCGTTCCCGGAGGAATCTTCGTGATGTGAATAAGGCCTTCAATACCCTCTTCCAACTTAATAAACATGCCAAAATCCGTCCTGCGGACGACTGTCCCCTGGTGTTTGGAATCTTTTACATATTTCGCTCCGGCTTTTTTCCATGGGTCATCTTTTGCCTGTTTCATCGAAAGAGATAGTTTTCCGTCACTTACTCCCAGCACCTTGACCTTAATCACATCTCCTTCGAATACAATATCCCTGACGCTTTGGACTTTGCTCCATGATAACTCCGATATGTGAACCAAACCTTCAACTTTGACTTTTTGCTTTGCATCGATATCGACTTCGACTTCAACAAAGCATCCGAAATTTGCGATTTGCATTACCCGTCCGTCATAAACATCTCCATCTTTGATCATTTCGAGTGCCTTTCTGATTAGTTTAATATCTTCCGCGTCCGATACCTCTTTCTCGGAAAAAACTATTTTGTTGTCCGATCTGTCCAAATCTATAACCAATACTTTAAGCGGTCTTCCGACCAGTGAACCCGGATTTTTGATTGAAGACTTGCCAATTTGAGTTGTTGGAATAAATCCATGCACTCCTTCAAAATCCACATTTAAACCTGCTCCTGAAGCTGATTTGGGTAAAACAAACAACGGTTTTCGATTTTTGAAAGCATCTTTCAAAACCAGCCACACAGAATCCTGCATAGCCTGGCGAAGCGAAAGAATAGTTAATCCATCAGGTGTTTCTCCAACAATAATAGTCGCCTCAACCGTATCTCCAACTTTGAGGTTTTTGATGTAGTCGCGTGCTTCCTGGAATGCCTTTTCGGCAACAATTCCTTCCCCTTTTCCTCCAATATCCAAAACCAGTCTTTTATTTTCTTTGACAATTACGGTACCGGTCACCTTCTCACCACGAATAAGAGTCCGCTTTTTATTTCCATACATTGCAAGAACTTCCTCCATTGAGGATGGGGCTTTTTTAGATTTTGTTGAAGTTTTCGGTTCGTCCACTCACAACAACCACCTTTCTGTATTTAACGGTCAAATTATATCCTATATATGGAGTGAAAACAAGACAGGATAAGTACTGGTATAAGTTTAAGTCTATGAAATCGGTTGTAGGAAATGGGAAATGAGTTGTGAGTGGTGGGAACTGGAAAATGGAGATAAGTAAGTAGGTTGTAGGGGGTAGGATGTTAGGAATAAAGGAATTAAGTAATTTAGTAAATTAGAGAAAAGTAGTAAGTTGTAAGAGGTAAGTTGTAGGTTGTAGGAGGTAGAAAATGGGAAATGAGTAATGGGAAGTGGGATGTGAGTAGTGAGTGATGGGTAATTAGTCTAAAGTTTTTAGTCTTGAGTATTGAGTTTTAAGTTGAAGGCGTTGCCCTGACGGCTTGACCGCCATGCTTAGGCAAAACGTTTGCAGGAGGGTGACGTATTTTCAAGACATTTATATCGCAATCTCATCCGACGCGCACGCACACTGTTATCCGCTTAAGTTGAGTAGAAAAATAAATTTATAACAATCAATAATATTGAGAGAACCAAGGTTAATTTGGCCAAAAGGTTTAATATAAATAAACTGTTATTGACCCCTTTAAATTTACTCGCAGATACTGTAACAAAGTAAAAAATAAATCCAAGACCCAGTCTCCCGGGATCATATTTCCCAGACCTTAAAATAGGCCAATTTGATGAATCCAGATTCTTATTCAATTGTTTAAATATTTGGGGAGATTTTGAATTTATTATTAACACTGAAAATAGAAGTGAAAAAATAAATACTGAAAATGAAAGAAGTATTACTGTTACCAACATCTCTGGAATGATAACGTTCATCCTTTATAATCTTAACATAAGATTAATCACGGAATGAAGAATTCATTTAAAAATATTGTCCTGGCGATGACGTATTTTCGCATACAGTTACCCGCATACTATCGTCTGCGCTACCCCGTTTCACAACTCTGTTCGGAATGGGAAGAAGTGGTACCAGGGCGCTCTGATCACCAGGACAATATCTTCAAAATTGATAATTGTCCATTCAAACCATTTTAAATGTTAAATTGCAACTTTTTATTGCTCTTTATAAATTCAAGGAGAAAGGACGACTCTCGTGCTTAGCGCGAGAATTTCTAATTTACAATTTAAAATTTCTATTGAATTTCAAATGACTTAATGTACTTAATTAAAAAATTGGGTCAATGAAAATTGAATAAAAGTTAAAAACTACATAACTAAAAATTCTTGTGCTATGCACAAGAGAAAAATGTCTTATTGACTGATTCGGTTAAGGTTAGCTTAACTCCTTACGGAGCTTCCACATCCTTCCGAACAACCTGGTATTCTTCCAGGAGTCTATAATGAACCCTAATCTTGGAGGGGGCTTCCCACTTAGATGCTTTCAGCGGTTATCCCTTAGGAATATAGCTACCCGGCTTTGCGGCTGACGCCACAACCGGCACACCAGAGATTCCTCCAGCCTGGTCCTCTCGTACTGAGGCCAGCTCTCCTCAAGGTTCTACGATTCCACCGGATAGAGTCCGACATATAGTATGTCAATACTTCGCATGTTTTTATTTCCGAACGATTTTTCGGAACTCACGATCGCTCGTGAGATCAGACTATATCTTGTACGTTCAGTTTAAATGAACGTACTCTGACGTATAGTCGTTGAGGATTCTACGTTCAGTTTAAATGAACGTAGCCTTTCCTGCTGATTGTCCGCACCTGTTGCTTTTTTACCCTGAACGACCAATATAAGTCGAACGGGTAGCACAGGATACAACGGAGTTCCCAGCAAATAGTCAAATTTATACTCGACTGGTCGAGTCCTATAATGATAACAGTTCTCTTTACTGATTGTTCAAATCAGAAGGTTCAAAAACGTGTTATAGGAAGACAGCTCATGTCATTCCGATATGTTATCGAAATCAACTGTCTTACGACGTTCTGAACCCAGCTCACGTACCGCTTTAATGGGCGAACAGACCAACCCTTGGCACCTTCTTCAGCGCCAGGATGCGATGAGCCGACATCGAGGTAGCGATCCGCGCCGTCGCTATGGACGCTCGGGCGCGACTACTCTGTTATCCCCGGGGTAGCTTTTATCCGTTAAGCTCCGTGCCTACCATGAGGCAATCGGAGGATCACTAAAACCTGCTTTCGCACTAGTTCGAGCCGTCGCTCTCACTATCAAGCTGGCTTCTGCTTTTGCACATTGAAGTACGATGTCCATCCGTACTAAGCCAACCTTTGTGCCCTTGCGTTACTCTTTGGCAAGGTACCGCCCCAGTAAAACTGCCCACCTGACACTTTTCCTTCCGCCGTATCCAGGCGGAATAGGTAAGCCTCACATTTTCAAAAGAGTGGTATTACACTGTTCCCCGCAAAATAAATCTGCGGGGTCCCACCTATTCTACACAATTCAAAAATATGAAAAGCAATGTCAAGCTGCAGTAAAGCTCCACGGGGTCTTTTTGTCCTGGTGGAATTAGGCCGCGTCTTCACAGCCACCGCAATTTCGCCGAGTAGAGGCTCGAGACAGTTATTAACTCGTGACGCCGTTCATGCAGGTCGGAACTTACCCGACAAGGGGCTTCGCTCAAAACCTTATGAAAATCATCGTTGAGTTTTGGACTATATCTTCTCCGATTTGATCGGAGTTCGACGTATAGTCTCTGAGGATTCTAAAACAGACTGGTTTCTTTTTTTTCTTGTATTCATTGTCTCGATAATATTGATAATTTTATTTATTCCATTTTTTGTTAAATGAGTTTTATTTTTCATTAACAAAAGTATTTTAGAAAATTTACTGAAATCATCTTTTTTAGAAGTTTTCAACTTATTTTCCTCAAAAAAAGGAATAATTATATCAAAAAGTTCCTTCTGAGACTTCACACAATATCGAAAAAGATCTTCTCTGTGATTATCGTGTCTTCTGTTGACCGAAATTCTACCACATTTAAAAAATTTCATTACCGTAAATAATACGTTCTTACTTTTTTCTCCTTGCGATAAAACAAACTCGGGCATAATCTGATAACCCAGAGATGTAGTTGGATTCTTATGTAGGGTTACTGTAAAACAACCCTCTCCGTCTACAAATCCAACAATCCAGCCAATAAATTTTAGTCTTTCCTGCTGATTATCTTTACTGAATGCTTTTTCACTTGGTATCATCTACAGTATGATGTTACCTTAGTAGCTTCAGATTAACAAGATTTTCCAGCATATAGTCGAATTTTACTACGGCAGTTTTGTATTGCCCTTACCGTAGAACAGTTATAGTTACTGCTGCCGTTTACCGGAGCTTTGCTTCACCCCATAAGATATCGCTTGCGCGATACCAAACAGGGATCCGTTTAACTTACCGGCACTGGGCAGGCGTCAGCCCGTATACTTCGCTTTTCAGCTTTGCACGGACCTGTGTTTTTGATAAACAGTCGGTTAATAAACTTTCGCTGCAACCCCGATTAAATCGGGGCAACCCATCTCCCTAAGTTACGGGTAGTTTTTTTGCCGAATTCCTTAAGCCTCTTTCTCTCGCTCGCCTTACTATACTCTAGTAACCCACCTGTGTTGGTTTTGGTACGGCTTACCTTGAATCTCACTGCGAATCTTTTCTCGTAGACAGAAATGTATGGAATAGTCCAAGTAAACTTAAACTCTGCATAACTCATCGATTAATCGTTTCAGCGGATTTCCCAACTGATACTATCTATAAGCTTGCACCCCACTTCACGAAGGGGCTCCAATTTTCCTATCCAGTCAATCCCCAGTTACTCATACGCTGCGCGAGAATTTTTAATTTACAATTTAAAATTTATATTGAATTTCTAATGACTTAATGTACTTAATTAAAAAATCGGGTCAATGAAAATTGAATAAAAATTAAAAACTACATAACTAAAAATTCTTGTGCAACGTACAAGTTTGGCGATTCAAGACAAATACAGGAATTTTAACCTGTCATCCATCGACTACCCCCGCCCCTTTTTTGACAATAGCTTACGGAAATTTCATCTTTGGAAGGCGAAACGCCTCAAATTGTGTTGAGCCGTTTTCGGCTTCCGGGGTACGAAAATCCATTAAACATTATCGAAAAAGGGGCGGGGCTTGCCTTAGGTGCCGACTAACCCGTCGAGGACGAACCTCGCGACGGAATCCTTGGGTATTTGGCGGACCAGATTCTCACTGGTCTAGTGCGCTACTCATACCGGCATTCTCACTCCCATTCGCTCCACCCAACTTTACAGTTGAACTTCACAGCAAATGGAACGCTCCCCTACCACACTCGCTCGCAGTTCGAGAAAATTCAAATGATAAATATCAAATGACAAATCAATCACAAATAACAAAACTTTAAAAGAGAAAATAATTTAAATTCTTTTGTCCTCTTTTTAATTTTGAGTTTGAATTGAATTTTGTGATTTGAGTTTTGAATTTCCTTGTACTGCGAACAAGCATCTCTGGCTTCGGTATTATCTTTAATCCTCGATTAATTTTCGGCGCCTACTTCCATCGACCAGTGAGCTGTTACGCTATCTTTAAAGGGTGGCTGCTTCTAAGCCAACCTCCTGGCTGTTTATGGAAATAAACTTCCTTTGAAACTTAAGATAAATTTAGAGACCTTAGCCGAAAGTCTGGGTTGTTTCCCTTTACCCGCATCAGCTTAGCCCGATGCGAGTGTCTAGCGTGATAATGTACACCGTTATTCGGAGTTTGGTTGAGTGAACTTGGTTGCCCTCGTCCACCCATTCAGTAGCTCTACCATCGGTAACACCTTACACGCCACGGTCCCTATAGACCTTTCGGGGAGAACCAGCTATCTCCAGGTTCGTTTGGCATATTACCCCTATCCACAAGTCATCCCAAGTCATTGCAACGACAACGGGTTCGGGCCTCCTCCCGACTTTCGTCGGGATTCACCCTGCTCATGGCTAGATCACCTGGTTTCGGGTCTTATCTCACATTCAAAATCGCGCTATTAACACTTGGTTTCCCTACGCCTCCCCCCGCAAAGCGGGGTTAGACAAGAATATAAGATAAACTCGCCGGTTCATTCTTCAATAGGCACGATATCACTCGCACGCAGTTCGAGAAAATTCAAATGATAAATATCAAATGACAAATCAATCACAAATAACAAAACTTTAAAAGAGAAAATAATTTAAATTCTTTTGTCCTCTTTGTAATTTTGAGTTTGAATTGAATTTTGTGATTTGAGTTTTGAATTTCCTTGTACTACGTACAAGCTCTATCGGTTTGTCCGCAAACAGTTTCAGGTTCTATTTCACTGGGCGTCCCGCCCTTCTTTTCGCCTTTCCCTCACGGTACTTGTTCACTATCGGTTTCTGCTTATATTTAGCCTTGGAAGATGGTTCTCCCAGATTCCCACGAAGATGTCGATCGTGGTACTTAGGAAATCCCTAGAGTCATTTTTCATTTCGTATACAAGACTATCACTTTCTATGGTCGGCAATTCCATGCCGTTCTACTATGAAAAATGATCCCACATTGGGCTCCTGCAACCCCCTGCACTCTGCGCGAGAATTTCTAATTTACAATTTAAAATTTCTAATTAATTTCTAATGACTTAATGTACTTAATAAAAAATCGGGTCAATGAAAATTGAATAAAAATTAAAAACTACATAACTAAAAATTCTTGTGCAAAGCACAAGGTTTAGGCTTTTCCGCTTTCGCTCGCCGCTACTGACGGAATATTTCCCCCGCTGAGCGGGGGTTGTTTTCTTTTCCTTCGGGTACTTAGATGTTTCAGTTTCCCGAGTCTCCTCCGAAAGAGCTATGTGCTTCGCACAAGGTGGCCTACAGCTATTTGACTACAGACTACAGGAAAAACTGTGACTGTAGACTGTTGACTGTAAGCAAACTTATGCGAAGCGCTTTTACTCTTTGGTCCTCCGTTATGAGACGGAGTGGGTTTCCCCATTCGGACACCGCCGGGTCACAGGATCGTGGCTCCTATCCGACGATTATCGCAGCCTTGCGCGTCCTTCTTAGGTAAGCAAAACCAAGGCATCCACTGTTCGCGTTAGTAAAGACATTTACCTCGTGTATAAACACGAGGATTTTGGCCTTTCTCCTTAAATTTTTAAAGAGCAAATTAACTTGTTAATTTGCGATGTATCCGCCAACAAACGCCCCTTAAGTCGTGTTCGAACAGAACTAAAAGACTTAAGGTAAGTTGCGGCGGAAAAGAGCACTGTTTCAAAAAAGAAACAGCTTCTATCTCTCGCAAATCTGTTAATGTTCATCTCTTTAGTATCTGAAAGATGGTGACTCGCGGTTTAAAATATTATCCAAACCGCCAATCACCATTTCTCAAATGTCAAAGTCTTCCTTATACTCTTCTACTCTCACGCTCTTACACTCTAAATTAAGTGGACCTGGGCGGGGTCGAACCGCCTACCTCGTCATTGCAAATGACGCGTTCAGCCAGTTAAACTTCAGGCCCAAATTCGTATTTGCCGGTCCTGACTATTAAATTGTTAAAGTAAGGTACAGTTACCCTCCGAAACTTATCTCTCGGCTTCTCTTTCTATTCGAACACGCCTCGAGATGCGCTATCTGGAGGGTTGTTGCACTACATATAATTTAATTTGGAATGTGCAACAAAAAACCGGCGCGTATAGGCCGGTTATTACAAAAATGAGTGCAAAACCCCCCTTAAATCACGTGTCCGTATCAGGACCGTTTGAAAGTTGGATTGTTATTGCGTTTCTCATTCAGTAAATATCTCCCCATTCGCAAGCAATGTGTATTATACAACAGAGGTCAACGATCAGTCAACACGGGGTTAAATGGGCAAATCTTACCTTTATTTATCTTGATAAGTACGAAGCCATGCTTCATAACGTTCATCACTATCAATGGCTTTTAACTTCGCGAGTTCGTCCTCTCTTCTTTTCGGCTCAATGGCATTGGATATGGACCTTCCGATTATTTTGTAAAAGAGAGAATTTACCTTGAACATATTTTGGATTTTTGCAAGAATTTCAACCCTATACCATCTTTTTGTAAAATTCGATGCATGAGTAGCTTCCAGGGGTACACTTTTACCAGCACGGTGCGGAATGGTTACACCTACGTTTTCACCATGATATCCCAACCTCCTGTGTCTCTCTGCTACTGTTGCCGTTGTATCATCACCAGGATCCTTTTCCATATTTTGGAGAATTATATCAACTACTATGGGTATGTTCAACAGTCTATGGTTTTGTTACGGCCTTTGTTTTCTTGGTCTTACACCCGGATACCATAAGTTGTGATCTCTCACCCCAACCGGTTCCGGTGTGCACCGGTTAAATGCCGGACAACTCAAATCTTGACAATATGCATTTATCACACTATTTGCTTCTTTCTGAGCCCTTTGCGAATTTGATAATCCATATTGTTTGTATGCAATCAGATTTATTCCTCTATGATGGGGTTGCACCAAATTCGTTAATTTACCATTATTAACCACCCTTCCGCCTCGTTTGAGAATTTTACATACTTCTTCAAACCCCCAAGATTTTAACCGCTTTTCCGTATCAGGCATATGAAACTGTAAATGCAGTATATCAATATAGAAGATTTTAACATGTAATTTTGATTGTTAATTAGCCTTATTTGTGGTAAATTAGTGGTTGTTCCGAAATTCTTTTTCTATGATTTATTGGGCGCGTGGCTCAGTGTCCGATCAAGTCGGCGACATGTCTAAGAGCGCGTTCCTGATGACAGAAATTATTTTGGGCTGCTAGTTCATTGGTAGAACGCTTTATTGATGACGCAAATAATAATTTGCGACATATTGAAAATTGAAAACGAGGGCGCGTGGCTCAGTGGTAGAGCGCCTTCCTGATAAGAAGGAGGTCCTAGGTTCGATCCCTAGCGCGCCCACAAAGTTCTCAATTTTCACTATAAGAAAGAAGTGCTAGGTTCGATTCCTAGGCAGCCCACAAGTTTCTGACATATCGAACGTTTTTGAAGCTGAAAGCTTCAAAGTCCGTTCGTTATAAGAACGAGGTCCAAGGTTCGATCCCTAGCGCGCCCTCCACAGATTACTTACAACTAAAAACTTAAGGCTAATTACACCCACTACTCACTTCTCACTACCCACATCTCACTACTCATTTCCTATCTCTTACCGCCTACATCCTACAATCAATCGCCTACTCCCACTTCCCACTACTCACTTCTCATTACTTAATATCTTAAAATCCTTCATATATAATGAAGTTATGCTTAAAACATTTGTTTTGAAAGTTCCAAGAGAGAATGTCGAAACCCCCGAAGCAACACAAACTTTTTTATCAGCGCTTACCACGCTTAATCCGACAAGTACTCTTGAAAAATTACTTATAAAAAACCAAAAAGCTCTTGCTCTCGAAATTGTGCTTCAAAACCAGCAAATTACATTCAGGGTGGTTTGTGATTCTGAATTTGAACATCTGGTTACCACACAAATCCAGTCAAACTATCCGCTTTGTGTCATTCAGAATGCTGAAAATGAAATTTCCTTTGAAGACCTGACTCTGACAAAGGTTAACTTGAGGTTTGGTAATTTTTACCCGATTCAAACTTATGCTTCTTTCCGGGATTTGGATCCAATGTCGTCATTTTTATCGCTTCTTTCAAAGGCAACACCGAATGACGTCGTAATCATTCAATACGCTCTTGAGGCAGCTGGATCTTCCTGGCAGGCGAAAGGTAAAAACTTTGCTCTTTCAGGAGCCAAAAAAGCTGATGGGTCATTTGGTCCCAGACCCGACCAAAATGTCGTTAACGAAAAGATATCATTCCAAGGATTCAAAGTATCCATTCGGATAGCATCTAATTCGAAAACAACTCAAAAAGAACTTGCATCCGTGTATGATATTTTTAACCGCCCCGACGGCAATAGTTTTCGATCTTCATCCGTCATCAGGCTTTTTTTCAAAAAAGAAATGGCAAAATTCAAGAACCGGCTTTGCAGTGATTCTCAAATCCTTAACACTCCGGAGTTGGCAACGCTATGGCACTTGCCCGGTGAAAAAATAAAAGCCCCCTTAATTTCCTGGGGTTCAACAGTTTTATCAGAACCACCGGAAAATCTTCCGGTTGCAAAAATCATGTCCGATGAAGAAAAATCCCATGTCAACTTTTTTGCAAAAACACAGTTTAAGAATGAAGAGAGCATTTTCGGAATCAAAGACAAGGATAGGCTTCGTCATGTCTGGACTGTCGGAAAAACCGGAACCGGAAAATCAACAATGATTGCCAACATGGCAATCGATGACATAAAAAAAGGGCGTGGAGTTGCGGTTATTGATCCGCACGGAGATCTTTGTGATGACATACTGGATTACATTCCCAGCTCCCGTATAAATGACACAATTTATTTCAATCCGGCTGACCGCGAATTTCCAATCGCACTCAATCCTCTTGAAGTAACAAATAAAGAAGAGGCGGAATTGGTTGTATCCGGACTGATGAGTATCTTTACCCGAGTATGGGCTAATGTTTGGTCTGCAAGAATGGAATATATTCTCCGTAACTCATTCATGACTTTGGCAGAAATCCCCGACTCGACGTTGGAGGACGTACTCCACTTGTTGGCGAATCAGACTTTCCGAAACAGAGTTCTTTCAAAAGTAAAAGACGACGCTATCGTAAAATTCTGGAAAGACGAGTTCGATCAAATGCCGGAAACATTACAAAAAGAAGCGATTGCACCAATCCAAAATAAAGTCGGACAATTTGTAACATCGCCTTTAATGAGAAGAATCCTTTCAAAACCAAAGTCCGCCATTTCGATTGACGACATCATGAATAACGGAAAAATATTTTTGGCCAATCTTTCCCAAGGCCGTCTCGGTGAAGACAACTCGGCGCTTCTGGGTGCAACACTTATCACAAAAATTCAAGTTTCCGCAATGAGACGTGTGGACATTCCGAAAGATGACCGCCGGCCGTTTTACTTGTACGTTGATGAGTTTCAGAACTTCGCCACCGATTCATTCATCCGAATTCTATCAGAAGCAAGAAAATACGGATTGGCTCTGACTTTGGCTAATCAATATATGGCGCAAATTCCTCCCAACATACAAAAAGCAATTCTCGGAAACGCGGGAACTCTGGTTGCTTTCACAATCGGCGCAGAAGATGCCCAAATTGTACATCGGGAATTTGCCGAGGTGTTTTCGCAAAACGATTTGGTTAATTTGAAAAACTATCAAATTGCAGTGAAACTAATGGTCGATGCCCATTCAACCAGGCCCTTCTTTGCCTATACATTGCCTCTTCCCGCGCAGAGTAACCAAAACCGCCCCAAAGTGATTGCAGTTTCCCGGGAAAGGTGGGGAAAAAAATCGACGTAAGTTGATTTTTTTGATAAAAGTACATATTTCTCTATTTTCTTTATTCTAAACTACTTAATTACTTAAACCCCGTATTTCCCAATACTCACATCCCACTTCCCACAACTCAATTTCTATCTCTTACCCTACAACCTACTTCTTACAACCTAACATCGTTTTCACCGGTACATTTAGACCTATAATAACGAACACTATTCTCCCCCATTAGCTTGTGAAAAGAATGTGAAAGATGAATAGTTGTAGGTTGTACGATGTAGGAGGTAGGATAAGATATAGTGAGAATTACAAAACTTGATGATTTGGTTATATATCAGGAGTCAATCTTACTTACTAAGGAAGTATTTACACTTTGTAAATGTCCCAAGCTCAAGACTGAATATAGCCTCCAAGATCAAATAAAACGAGCGTGCGTTTCTGTGTCTGCCAATATTGCTGAAGGCTACGGTAGACGTACCAAGGCCGACTTTTCTCAGTTCTTATCAATCTCGCTAGGCTCATGCAATGAAGCGATAGCCTTACTGGACGTCATTAAATTAAATTTTCCCACACTGGAAACTACAGAGCTAAAAGGAAAATATCAGATATTAAGTAAAAGGATTTATTCATTCCGCAGTTATCAAATTAAATAAATATTTTCCACCTACAACTTACAACTTACTTCTTACCGCCATGTCAAGTTTTTTGAACACAAAAAACTTGACATTTAGCACTTCGTTTGATATACTGCTAGCTATCCTATAGAAATGTAGGGTAATGCTTTAGAGGTGAAAATTAGTTGTGAGTAGTGAGTAGTTGCTCACATCTCATAACCCACAACCCATAACTAATATTGTTATTGTATTAATTAATATAATAACTTGTCGGCTTTAAGTCGAGTTAGACTCGACAAGTTTTTAAGCCGCGACCTTTAAAGTCGCGGCTTTTTTATTGCTCTTTTATAAAAATAGTGATAACTCAATAACCCTCCGATAAATCTTGGCACGAGGCGTATACGAATAGTATTGAAAAGCCGAATGCTAAAAACAGTAGGGTGTTGAGTACCTTAAAAAATTTATTTTAATACCCGCTGAATTTTTGCATTGCGACAGTCCCGCACTTTTGCCCCTTCGACGCAAACAGGTAGTATTTGGGAGAAGGCAAGAACAGTGCCGGGAGACGAGTAAAGATTGAAGAACATTTTCGCGATTAGTGAAAGGTAGCCAGTTGACCGCCTTGAGCGGATTTCAACTTGCTGCCTTCCACTGGTCACGAGGACCAGTGTCTTTTGTTTAAGACGAGGGGAAGCAGGAAGTAAGCAGTAAGAAGTAAGGAATAAGCAATAGCGCATATCACCTACAACCTACCGCTTACGACTTACAACCCATTTGTTCTTTAACAACTTTGCTGTTTACCACGTTCAATTTATTTGAGCGTGGATATAATTAAGGAAAAAGGAACCCTATTATATTTTTTCGATCGCGAGGACTACGGTTCTCGCGTCACGGAAGTAGTATAACGGGGTAAGAAAAGGGAATCCGCAATATCTTAAATAATAAGGTATGTGCGGGATACCGGGGTTAGATAGTTTTTTAAAAAGACTTCTAACAGGACATGGGGTTAAATGATATATATAGATAGTCTCCTTTTTTCAAATGTCCCCTATTAATGGAGGGAACAGAGACCGTAATTATTTGCGGTTTCTTTTCCCTTCATTTTTTTGGGGCTAAAGTCCTTGGAGTTTTTTTGTTTTGGTTTAAGGCTTCGCCTTAGGCCACGTTTTTTGAATGCTGAAACATGCGATATAGTCGATTGAAGACTACGGTCTTTGTCGATACAAAAATATCAAAATGTTTTACCAGCTGTAATTCTAAATCCTTAAAAATTTAGAAGTTGGATAACCTTCAAAAAACAAAAACGAAAACAGAACCAATATGAAATTTATATTGGCGAAGTCCCGTACCGAATTTATTCTGGTGCGTGGAAAAACTTCAAAAGATTGCATCGCAAAGGATTATTATCCTGAGCGAAGACAAGTTTGACTTGTTGCAGTCGAAGGACTTCCTTTATTTCGGTTAGCCTGCTTTGCGAGCACTTCTCCTTTAAAAAGAGATTTATCAACTGAAACCAAAGGCACCCAGGATGGCGATAAAATTCCTACTTGTAGAAGTTCGCACCCGCTTCGCGACACGCATTTCCGAGTTCTTTTCTTCCGTAAACCCGAGAAGAATCGAAATCTTATGCGCGATAAGAAGAAAAAGTAAATCGAGCAATCGATTAAAAGGCCTTCTTTTTATGACAAGGAAAACTGCGGGGGTATAAGACCTATCAAAATCTTATATTCAATCCGTACCAGTCATTTGGGATTGTGACCCAACAAGGCAACAACTCAGGGATCAATCGCAACCAAGCTCAGCTTGGTAATCCTGTTTTGTATCAAAACCACTACGGTTAGATACGAAGAGATCTCGCATTTATACATGTTAAATGTGTAGAAATCGGGAAAAGCGAAAATCCAGCTCAGCTGGAGTACTTATCTTAAGTACGCGGAAACTGGACAAGCGTTTTTTGTTTTTGCTTTGAAGAGACTTCTTCTTTTCTTCTTTATAAACAGAGAGTTTCCGGTGCACCCAACAAAGGTGTCATCCGCAAGCTACGAAGCTTGATTATAGAAACTGATATGTAGGATATCGGAGAGAAAGAAAAGAATTGGAGAAGTAGGAACGGAAGACGGCATTCAGGAGATGCGGAAAAATTTTATCAATCAGGTGTAGTTTTACCTGAATTCAGAAAAAAGGAGAATGTTATGGATTACCATGGATTGATGATTGCTAGTTTGATCGCAGTTGGTGATTGCTGTTGGTTCTTCCCGATGGTAAAAAGTGGGAAAATTAAATGTTCCTACGCAATAATTTTTTTGATCGGGATGGCCAGTTCCGCCGTTGTAATTTTAATGTCAATCTTTCTGGCTAATAACTAGGAGGAGTATGTACAACGTAAGGCGAATCTTTATTTATATCATTGCTGTCGTGGCTGCTGTTTTAATTATTGCCATTGCAGCAACAATTCTACTTTCTGGAGGATTCTAATGTACCACACGCGGCGCAACCGCAAAAACCTGATGAAGCTTTTCAGCTACGTCATGGTGTTCGTTCTAATTGTTACATCTTTTCAAACCGCCTTTGCCGGCAACGGCGAGGGAGATGGTGGAGACAACGGAAATGGTAAATCGGAAACGGCACCTGGACAGGTGAAAAAAGAAGGCGCTGTTGAAGTACCTGCCGCTTCGGTTGTTCAAGAAGGCCAAACTGTTGTCGTTCAACCTGAGGTCGTTTTGACTCAGGAACCAAAAGTGGTTCAATCCAGTGAAGTTCAGTCCAATACTAATTCCGAAGACTACGGGCAGAAGAAAAACGAAGGTCACAAGGTGCCAGTTTGCCATGTTCCGAAGGGAAACCCTTCCAACGCTCACGTCATAATCATAGACGAGAATGGTTGGAAAGATGGGACAAATCCCGGTGGCCATCAAGACGGTGGACATGGAGGCGATTATTTGCTTCCTGGACCTGTAGAAAATTACAAAGCAGGTGAAAAATGTTCACCCCCTGAACCGCCCAAGGTTTGCAAGCTGACCAGTGATTGGGTAGTAGTTTCTCGCTCAGATTGGCAGTGGGATTCAGAAAAGGGAGATTATTTCCAAACAGTTACATACAAAAAGTACGACCAAAAAGACAGTTCTCAAGAATGTGATTCGAAGACTGAAACCGTTTGGAAGGGTTACTCCCCATGTGACGAGCAAACCGCTTGGACCAACTGGAATGTTATCTTGGACTGGACAAATGATCCTATCCAAAATGACCTCTACCGGAGACTCGAGCGATATACGTTCGACGCGCATGATTCTAGCCAAGTTTGCCTGAAAGAAACCAAGACTGAGCGGAAGTCCAAACCTGAGGAACCCAATATTCCAGAATCGCCTGAAACACCCAACGACAGTAAAGACATGCCAAGAAGCGTATGTATTCAGCGCGAAATTGTTTCAGAACAAAGAGTTGACCTGGAAACAGGGTTCAGCTCAATTATTCACTGGTTCGTTGATCGTATCAATATGGTGTTATACGGCGAAACATCCGTAACGGTCAATCAACCTAATTCGTTGAATTCGCACTCCAGCATCAACCCCGTAACAGGATGCGAAGAAGTTTATGGCCACGCCGAGAATACCGAGCTTTATCAGCTCTGGATACATTCAATTGACGGGTCAAATCCTCGTCCAATTAAAAACCAGGGTGAAGTAATTCACGGTAACGAAGCTGACTGGGGCATGTCAAATTTGATCGCTTACGTAGCGCCAAACGGTTACTTAAAAGTAACCGATGAAAAAGGAAGTTTTATCGATTCCTTTGTCGGCGAAGACACCAAGAGTTTCATGGCCAGCAATCCCGATTGGTCACCAGATGGCAAGTATATCGCTTACACAAACAGTGATGACTCTCTTACCGTCATGCCTTACCCTTACGAAGGTAAAGGAACCAAATCCAACATCGAGTGCGCTCCACTTCGTTGGGAAGCGGATCAGTCAGGAATCAATTGTTTCCAGAAAGAAGCTGGTTGGGTACTAGTAAAATTTCCTTCATTGGAAGTACAACCAGTCGCATCTTGGATCAGTGACATGGTTCCCGACCCGGAAGGTGGCAACGCAGTTGTTGTAGTCAACATATCAGATCAGATGTACTTCGTTCCTGATATCAGTTCAGTTGAGAATTCAACGTTGCGTAGTGCACTACCAGACATGAAAGCTGTGTCCATCGAAGCAGAAGATGTAGTAGTTCAGGATTTGAACCCAGATTGGTACTCCCCCAATAAGGTTGTACCTGAAAGTCTGGATTTTGACCAGGTCCGAGTATCGGCGCATGAGCTGGAAGCTGACAAGCCGTCAGAAGTTAACATAATCGTAGATAAAGACCAATATATTGGGGAATTAGAAGACAATTTGGTCTTTGTTGTCGGTGAAAACCAAGGCTTGAAAGAGCAAAACGATCTGCTGAATAAGCAGGTTGAAAATCTTGAGAAGCAGAATGAGCTCTTGAAGGCAGAGGTAGATTCTCTGAAAGACGGCAACACCGACGTCGCGCTGACATCAGCAAGTTTGGCTGGTAAGTCTGTTTCAAACCAGGGTTGGTTAGTTGCTCTGTTGTTCGGGGTGATTTGTTGCATGGGTATTTTCATCTATGGGATGTTCAAGGGATATGTTCTCATCTCCCAACCCAATGCCCAACCCCAGTCTCAGAACCAGAGTACCAAGCCAGTAACCGATAAAACAAAGCCGTGAGGCTTTGTGTACTTTTTGCCGCAGGGGGCGTCGCATGACGCCCCCCGCGGGATCCTCCCCTCTCCCTTTCCTTCTTTCTTTCCTTAGGGATCAGATAATCACGTAAATTATTATTTATTAAAAAAACGTGATTGGACAAGAACAGTAAATTTTTATCAACTGTTACTTACCTACTCAGCTACGGCTGAATAATTTGATTTTTTCCATGAGCAAGTCTTGTGGAAAATATAATTTCGACACTCTGTAGTTTCGTGCTACGGAAACGATTTTATGCCCAACGGATTGAAAGTTGGAAAGGTTGAGAGTGGGAGGACCTGCGGGTTCGTACCAATATTTCTTAAACCAGATACCATTCGGTACCTGGCTACTTTTTCCTAATTCCCTCCAGTGCATATTCTTGCACGGAGTAAACCCCTTATTCGAGTCAAACTCGAGGAATCAACCTGATTACCGGTTGATAAGGGAAGGTTTATTCAAGTTCAACTTGAATAAACATAGACTTTCTTCCGCGGAAGAAGTTTGGAGAGCCATTGGCCCTTCAGATCACTCTTTCCGGATGAAAGCAGCAATAAAAAGGTATTGTGTGGAAATTTTGGGAAACCAAAATTTCAGATTCTGAATTTATTCAGGATGACAAACACACAACAACCTTCTCTACTTTTTTTAATTTTGTCTACGGACAATATTAAAAAATCCCAAAAGGAATTTAACCGAAAGGTTAAATGTAGAGAAAAAGCGATAAGACTTATGCAAATTCTGCATAAGTCTTTGAAGTCAGGTGCCATATGGTACCTGACAGGTGATTTAGTTGTTGTTTTTGAGCATGGTGATTGAATCTCCAAAGAGATTCTTTCATTAAATCGAGTCCAACTTGATACCGCCCAAATAACAAATAAACTTTAATCACATTCAGATATCCTCGTGGTATCTGATCCCCCTTCGCTCTTACGAGCTACGAAGGGAAAAAACGTTTCCCATCCTCCTTCGTTCTGCACAGCAGAACTTTGGAAGGATACAATCGGCAACAACTTGCCGGTAGCAAATATTAAGCAATTGCTACATGGCGGGTTGCGCCATAGGGTATAACGAAGGGGCCTACTAGTTTGGTTTTTTCAAGATGGAGTGCCAAAGCTGGCGCTCAATATGACACCCGAGTAAGACTCGGACACAATCATACACATCTCGAAAAACAAATAAACTAGCAGGCCCCAAAAACAAAAAAACTTACAAGGCAAGTTAGAGAATGGAGAAAAGAGAAGAGTTCAAAGTTAGTATTAAATTGGTAGATAGTAGATTGTAGATCTTATATGGGGATAAAAATCCTTCCCTATATTTCATATACCGTATGCTATAAACCAATTGTGTTACTTATTAGTCAGCAAAGTTCTTTAAAAATTTATTATTTAGTACAAAGCGAAAAGCGAAGAGAAAAAAGTTTTTAAGAAGTTAGTTTGAAACGCTTAATTCTTTATTCTATATACTAATTATAGTGTTCGAAAGCGTGGGGGTTAATCCCGTTAATAAACCTCTAAAGCAACCACCCAGCTCAGCTGGGTAGGTAGGAAATTTTCGGTTCTCCCGGGGAATATCCAGGAAAGCCAAAATTTGAGATTGCCCCCACACTTTTGAACATAAAAATAGTGATTAGTGCAATGCTTGCAAGGACTGTCCTTGTACGCTGTGTATAGTAATTACTCATAACTCACCACTCATAACACACTTCTTATAACTTATCCCTCACCCCTACAACCAATCGCTTATTTCATATTGTTTTCGACAAAGAGTCTCCCAGTCACAAACCCGGAATTCATAATTAATCCCATGACTTGTTAATTCACTTTATTCATACTATAATTACCCACATTTTATATACTATGGGTGTAGAAACTAATAATACGCAAACCATCCGGATCGCTCCCGACATTACATGGGTAGTCGGACCCGCTCCCGAAGAAGCGAAACCAAAACATTCAGTTGAGGTAAAACCAATTCGGAATTTATACAGTGATCATGAAAGGTTTAATATTAACCTACAATATCCAAACACTGGGGTTAACCTAGAACAGTTTTATACAACAAACCAAAAGACTAAACGATTGAATAATCAAACTGTGGATGCACTTACACAAAACTTTGAAAGGTTTGAAGCCACCCTCCCCCAAAACCTTACATATCTGCAAAAACAAACTGCTGTCAAAGAATTCATTACATATCAAGAAGAACTAAATCCAGATGATAAAGATTTCTTGCGAATTATGAAGAGGTCGTTTTCTGCGAGAGTGGTATGGCAAAAAAGAAGAGGCGGGTTTTCTGAACACCAGCCAAATTTTGTATCAAAAAAGTGGAAAGAGATTGACACCGAAAAAAGTCCGCTTCTATTGATAACCAACACTGAAACGGAAATTCCAAATGGCGATGAAAGGATAGTAACTACGATAGACGCGGCAGCCAATGGTTGGCCGATTGATGGTTCATTACCCCAAAAAGAAAGTCATTCACAATCATTTATATATCAACTCAGATTTGTTGAAAAAGAAGATGTTGAAAAGTGGCTTGGAAAAATGAAAGCTAGAGTGAAAGATAAATTGATTACAATTATGAGTGCAAATAACCTTTCCCCGGAACAGTTCAGAGATTATTTTGATCCTCTTGTGGTATTTCTTTCTGATAGAGTTTCAAGAATGTCCCAACGTGAAGTGCTCAGAATCATTCAGACTGATGATATCGAGGAAATTTATACTATATCCAAACCTCGCTCTTCAATAATAAACGAAAAATTCAGCGCGAGTTCTTCGGAAAATGAGTTTGACAGCAAGGCAAATGCTTCAAAAAACTTTCGCGAAGATGTTTACCGTTTTGTTCGAAGGGAGAGAATAATAAACAGCTATTTGGACAAAACCAACAATAAATACAAATAATTTTACCATCCCAAAATTAGGTACAATAATATCTCTAATGATAATTCAATGAGAAAAGATGTAGAAAACGAATTACAGAAATTTAGTGATTTGTTTTCCTCTGAACAAATGAGCGAAGTAGAAGTTGCATTGCAAAAAAGGGATAAATTAGCGCGATCAATAACACTTCGAATCGAACTGGAAAACGAATTGAGAAGCGGTAAATCGCCCTGGAAGCAACTGCTTGATAAGGTTTCGGAAACCGGGGGTAATAAAGAGAGGTTTTATACTGACCTTCTCGATTTGGGTAAGAAACTTAACGATCTTTTCTCCGCAGATAATTATCAGGGAATTGATCGCAATAATCTGAATGATCTCCGGAGCGTCTATGAAATATATCTTGCAAACTTTATAAGTGGCCAAGTTACATCGCACAATCCAGGTGTTAATCCTCAACAACCACTAAGTCCTGAAAGCATCTTGGCAACTCTTAATACAACCGCAATACCCTCACCCACCCATAATACCGATATTCTTCTGGCGATCAATAGAAGCAACAACGGCAATGGTCCAATAACTCTCAAGTCCTCAGTTGAAGCTTTCATTCGAAGACAAGTCTATTCTTCAAAACTTTAATTGTTTCTATCTCTTCTTTTTTCTTTCAGCTTAAGCCTGGATTTTTTTTCGAAATATTCCCGATCACAATGCCCTTCCGTTGAATTGAGCGTTACGCTCAAAACTACTCCATTTACAACTTCGAAATTTGCCTGAAGTGAAAACCTGCAACCACCTTTATTACAGGAAATTGTATGTACACCGGGGCTGTATCCATTTTTTCCTTCAAAACTTTTAAGGTAACCTTTCCAGTATATTTTTAAACAAAACTCACTATTTTCCTGATATGTCATAATTTTAGAATCAAAAAACCCCGCAAGAGCGGGGCTGAAAATCATTTACAACTGATTCCCCTTACGCATTTTTGCATTCACCTTTTTATTCTTTTGTGGCAAACACTAAAAATGCTTAAGGGTTTGGATGTATTACTACCAAATACATCTCGAAAACTAAAATATAACCGGGAATGATGAGCCAGTTTTGTATGGACAAACTGCGAACTTAAAATCCGGGTGTCACTCACGCGTAACACAAAGTGTTACGCACAAGTGTGTATTCGCTCCGATATCATCGGAACTCACACTCCTTAGAAAGGAGGTGATCCATCCGCACCTTCCAGTACGGATACCTTGTTACGACTTAATCCTCATCGCTGGTTTCACCTTAGACCTATAACAATAGATCTTCGGGTGCCCCCAACTTTGCTGACTTGACGGGCGGTGTGTACAAGACCCGAGAACGTATTCACCGTGGCATTACTGATCCACGATTACTACCAATTCCGCGTTCATGAGGGCGGGTTTCAGCCCTCAATCCCCACTGAGAAGCCGTTTTTGGGATTAGCTCCGTGTTACCACTTGGCAACCCTTTGTCGGCTCCATTGTAGCATGTGTGTCGCCCTGGATATAAGGGTCATGCTGACTTGACATCGTCCCCGCTTCCCCCCTGCACAAGGCAAGGGTGTCTCCCATGAATATTTAACATGGGACAGGGGTTGCGCTCGTTACCCCACTGAAGGGAACACCCCACGGCACGAGCTGACGACAGCCATGCAACACCTGTTCTATCTCTCCTTAGAATAAACTAGGGATTCCAACTCATCTCTGAGAGGCATTAAAAATAGAATGTCAAACCCAGGTAAGGTTTTTCGGTTCGTCTCGAATTGAACCACATGCTCCACTGGTTGTGCGGGTCCCCGTCAATTCCTTTGAGTTTTAAACTTGCGTTCGTACTCCCCAGGCGGCTCGCTTAACGCGTTAGCTTGCGAGACAGAGCTCACCCAAAACACGTTTGTTTTGGCAATTTCTAATTTTAAATTTCTAATTTTAAATCAAATTCCAATGAATTAACTTTAAAAAATTAAATCATTTAAAAATTCAATTAAAATTGATAATTGTTAATTAAAAATTTACCAAGAACATGTTCTCGGCGAGCCCTATCTCTAGCGAGCATAGTTTACAGCTAGGACTACACGGGTCTCTAATCCGTTTCGCTCCCCTAGCTTTCGTTCCTCAGCGTCAAAATGCCTCCAGCTACTTGCCTTCGCCCTCGGTGTTCCTATCAATATCAACGGATTTCACTCCTACACTGATAGTTCCAGTAGCCCCTAAGCACTCCAAATACACTAGTATCATTATCCTTCCCGAAGTTGAGCCTCGGTCTTTGAATAATGACTTAATGTATCGCCTACGAAACGCTTTACGCCCAATAAATCCGGATAACGCTTGCACCCTCCGTATTACCGCTGCTGCTGGCACGGAGTTAGCCGGTGCTTATTCTCCCCGACCTTTCAGTCGGGGCAAAAGAGGTTTACAACGAAAACGCCTTCATCCCTCACGCGGCGTCGCGACGTCAGACTTTCGTCCATTGCGTACGATTCCCAGTTGCTGCCACCCGTAGGTGTATGGGCCGTGTCTCAGTCCCATTCTGGGGGAACATGCTCTCACATCCCCTACCCGTCGTAGCCTTGGTAGGCCATTACCCTACCAACAAGCTGATGGGGCGCAAGTCTCTCCCTCGGTGGGCAGTTATGCCCTTTTGTACTTTCGTTTTACCGATAGTACGTCATGCGGTATTAACCCATCTTTCGATGAGGTATTCCCCGCCAAGGGGTAAGTCCTTACGTATTACTCAGCCGTTCGCGACTGTCCCGACAAGTCGGGACCGTCCCACTTGCATGCTTAAAGCACGCCGCTAGCGTTCATCCTGGGCCAGGATCAAACCCTCAAATAGTGACGGTTCTAATTAATAAAAATTAGATCCATCTAATCACTCCCAGTCATATTTTAATTTTCGAATCAGTTGTTAAAGTGCGAGATCTTAACAAACAAAAGAAGCCGCCCAGACGGCGGCTTTGTAGCCTTAAAGATTAATCTTCGTCTGGTCAACCGCTTCTCATCTTTTCCTTTCACAAACCAACAAATTGATTTGTAATGTGTATTATATCAAATTTTGCAAATTGTTCAACGAATCGGTTTGTGGGATTGGAAATGAACCGGGGGTATGTTAACATTGCGCCGCTATGAGTTGTGAAGAGAAAATTTCGGTAAGCCGGTTTGACAGCCAAAATCCCTTTGATTGGGATAGAAACCAGCGCGGAATTTCAAATTACACAGAGGTGCTTTACCATCAAAGCGGCCAAGAATTAAGCCTCACTGAAGCAGAAATACTTAAGGATCGTACGGTAATAATGCCTGTCCAAACCTTTTTTTCAAGCCATCCCAAGTATGGACCTGACACACAGATGGGGAAAATTCTTTTCCTTTCAGTATGCTCATATATGATCGAAAACCGGAAATATCACGGCAAATTGAGAAAAAAGAAGGATAATAATATAGATTTGATTAAAAAGTTATATTTAAAAGCCCGAACAGAAAAAGTAATAAAAGCAGTTGGTGCTGAAATCGGCTTAAGTGACAAGAAGGCTTTACTTCTTGCAGAGGAGCTTCGGGTTGTTATGTTTCAACACCTGTCTGAAAAACCCAAAAACGGATTAAGGTTCAATCAGGTACCTACCCCGGAAAGAACAAAAAATATATTGAAAGTTATTGAAAAGTATTTACCCCAAGAAACAGGAACTTGTTAGAAAAATTAATTTAACCTACAATTTAAACTTGCACAATTAGTTATGCATTTTAATCTAATCGAAATAATAAAAACCGCTGGATACTTTGGTATTTTCTTTATGATCTTTGCCGAATCCGGGCTGTTTTTCGGGTTTTTCTTTCCCGGAGATTCTCTTCTTTTTACGGCAGGATTTTTGGCGTCTCAGGGTTTTTTGGACATTAAAATTCTTTTACCTCTTGTTGTTGTCGCTGCTGTAGGTGGTGATTCAGCAGGATTTTGGACCGGTCATAAATTTGCTAAATGGCTACTCGGGAGAAAGGAATCGTTCCTTTTTAAGAAAGAGTATATCGACAAAGCAAACGCTTTCTATAAAAAACACGGCGGAAAAGCATTAATTATCGCAAGGTTTGTTCCTGCTGTCAGAACTTTTGTTCCTATTGTTGCAGGTATGGCCGGAATGCAATATGAATCTTTCATTAAATATAATATTTTCGGAGGATTAATTTGGGGAACCGGATTGACTCTCGCAGGATTTTTCCTTGGAAATCTGATCCCGAATGTCGACAGATACTTACTCCCAATCATATTGCTGATTATTTTCCTTTCTGTCCTTCCGGGTCTTATTCACATGAGAAAGGATATTTTAAAAATATTAAGAAAAAACAAACTTGCGGCCAAGCTGTTGGTATATTTGGGACAAGACTAAATATGAAGCTTCTGGCTTTGACTAAAATGCTCTGAGAGAATTACGAATGACTTCATCGAATGTTGTTACACCTTGTTCAGCTTTCTCAAGTCCGTCACGAAGCAATGTTACCAAACCGCGTTGATTAACCTTCTTTCGGATTGTGTCTTCATTTTCTTTCATTCTTATTGATTCCCTGATCCCTGAATCAATTGCCAAAACCTCAAAAATCCCGACCCTTCCTTTATACCGAAGATAGTTGCAAGAAGGACACCCTACCGCTTTAACAAACACTTTGGGTGGACGTCCCATAACTTTGATGAAAAGTTCTTTTTCTTCAGTATTGGGTTCATAGCTTTCCTTACAATTTTGACAAATTTTCCGGACCAACCTTTGAGCAACCACACCGATGAGGGCTGAATTAATAAAGTAGGTTTCAATTCCCAAATCCAACAACCTGAAAAGCGCACCGATTGAATCATCAGCATGAACTGTCGAAAGCACCAGTTGTCCGGTAAGACCGCTTTGGATTGCAATTTCAGCCGTTTCCCGATCGCGGATTTCACCTATCAAAACTACGTCGGGAGTAAGTCTGAGAATTGTTCTTACTCCATGTGCAAAAGTAAATCCCTGATCGTCTTTTGTTTGCATCTGGTTGACTCCGTCAAGTTGGAATTCTACCGGATTTTCAATCGTCATTATATTCAGATTTTTATCGGAGGAGAGTTTGCTTATCGTCGAATATAATGTAGTTGTTTTCCCGCAACCCGTGGGGCCGCTGACAAGAAGAAGTCCCGATCTTGATGAAAGCATTCTAGTGTAATTCTGGTAGGATACACTGGAAAATCCCAATGCGGACAACTGCATAACAATTGTTCCTCTCTCATGAATACGGATCACAATGAGCTCACCTTTTATTGTCTGGGCAACCTCAACCCGCAAATTCACTGACCTATCGGTCAACTGAACTGTATATTGCCCCTCTTGGATCCTGCTTTTATTGGTCGGATCCAATCCTGATAATACTTTTATTCTCGAGGAAATTCCCGGATAGCTTTCGATGCGCGACCGCCCGAGTTCGTAAAGCTCCCCGTCAATTCTTGTACGAACCCGAAAATACTCATTTGTTACCGGTTCAAATAACAAATCCGACGCTCCCATTCTGATGACCTCCTGCAAAACTTCCTGAACAAATTTGGTCGTATCAGGATTTTCTACTAAGAAAAGTTTGGCCAATGTGGAGTTTTGGACAATAGAGTCCTGGGAAGTTTGAGAGGATGCGTTATGAGTGTCGTCCATTTTAGGCAGAAAGGTTATCTTAAGCGTAGATTAGTTTTGAAAAGGAGTCAATGAATTATCTTATGAATTAGATCGTATATATACGTAATACATAGCTTGCTATCTGAAGCTTTAGCGAAAGATAGTGACCCTACCGGGAATCGAACCCGAATTTGCACCTTGAAAGGGTGCCGTCCTAACCGTTAGACGATAGGGCCTTGTCAGGAATGGCTGTGTCGAGCTTTGCTCTCCTTTGCTTTTCTAGCCAGACGATAGGGCTTAAATTATAATTATCAATTTTCAATTATTAATTTAAGCGAACTGTATTTTATCAAAAATTATGTTTCTTTACTATTTTCCGATTTCTCTCATATCATCCGCTTTTCTCTTTTTGCTTTTCGCTTTCTAATCCTATATTCAATATTTAATCTTCTTCACTCCCCGTTTCTTATCCTATCTACCATATACTAAACTCCATATACCAACCATGTCCCGCTCTTCAACGCCCTCCCGATGAAAATTGATCAGGACTCGAAGTACCATGTCTAAACAATATTGCTTATAACGTTACAAAATTTCTCCGAATTAAATTACTGCCTCTTTTATATACTTAGCCCGAGCGCGATAAAGATTTTTACTGTGGGCTACTTCAACGCCCAACTTTTCAAGAAGAATATTTACACCATTTTTAAAACATAATTCCTCAGAAGTTACACCCAATTCTCTCAAAGCTTCATATTTTACAAACAACATATTATAGTCACTTCCAAGTTGGGGTATTCTTACAGTGAATAACAAATGTTGATTTTCTCCAAGATGGTTAGCCATTGCGACCTCTTCAGAAAATTCGTCTATTAATTCCCCTTTGTGTTCTCCGGACTTTATAAAAATAATGGGGGCACTGGTTTCATTTGCAACATTTATTTTATTCCGAATATTAGCCGTAAGTTCAGCCTCTTTTGAATGTTTTTCCTTTCCAATTAAGAATGTTATACCTAAAGGACTTACAATATTTTGGTAGCCACCTGCTTCCAAACTCATAAAAGTATTACCGAAATCGGCAATTAAAAATTGAGAGTATCTTTTTTGAGCATAACTTGGGGTCATACTCATGACTGATTTTTCGGATCTTTTTTCATCTGCTCTCCAATGGGTGTGGAAAAAAACCTTTAAAGCGTCGTAAAAACCTTCCGGAGCAACAATACCTTTCTCTTTACCAACAGAATATACTGTTTCCAAAGACTGATCTTTAAGATTATTTATCTGAATTCCATATTCTCGCTTATTTCGTTCACTTAAATTAATAATATCTTGAAAATCACTGATAGTCGGACTGCCTTTCAAATAAAAACTTTCACCGCTAGCCAGCCTTTCAATTATTGAACCTTTATCTTTTTGTTCTGTATCTTCTCCAGACATATAAATTTGTTTCCTACCCTACTTAATTAACTTAGTCATCTTAATTAACTCAATCTCTCAATCCTTTTTTCTCCCAATGTATTCATTCAACTAACCATTAATAAATAAATTCTTTACGCTTACGCATTATCCCGCTCCTCCACCTCCTCCGCCACCTCCACCACCGCCCCCACCTGAAAAACCTCCGGAAGAACTTGTACCGGAAGCTCCATATGACCCGAACGATCCGGATAGTGTTGATACCGCAGAAGACAAATCAGAAAAACCGCCACTGAACGAAGAAAGTCCCGTCCCTCCTCCGCCCGAACTGTAAATCACCGGATAGAATCCGGATGTTTCAACAGCCTTATCAAATGAAATCGGAAGTTGTGAGAGAGCCTTTGCAGAAATACCCAATACGGTTCCATAAACCAGGTACTTCTCCCACAAAATCACAGAATCGATCGGATACCTTTTTGTTACGGAATAATCCTTCATGAAGCGTTTGAAAGCAAGCCACGATGCCGCTTCATGAAGACCTGTATTAGTCTTTTTATACATTAACGGTGAAATAAAAAGGACTATTACCATAGCTACAGCTCCGAATATAAATAAGGGGATAAGTAAAACTTGAGTACTTGTTAAGGCAAAAATAAACTGTAAACCGAATATTCCAAGTCCATACAATCCAAGTGAAATTGCCGACTCTTTCATAACGCTCTTATAAGCTTCCTCACTTTCCTTTGAGATTAATTTCCTATTGATAAGTTCCGGTAAAGGATCTTTCAGCCAATCCTCCCAAAAACTTCTGGTTGAGGAGGCGTTAGTTTTTGCATAATTTTTTATTGTTTCAAAATCAACTTCTTTTTTTGAGTTTTTAAAAATGAATTTTATAAGTTTCTTTTCGCTTTCAGAAATTTCTCTATCTCTGTCATAACTCTCTATCATCAGAATTAATTTGAAATCTTTTGACTTCCCCAACAAATTCATAAATCCTGTTGTTTCATATTTTTCTATTTTTACTTTCTTTTTCCTAACCAGATTCAAAATAGTTGAGACAATTGATTTTGAGGATGGCTTGTGGTTCCAGCTTAAAAGTGCATCGACCAATACGGGTTCCAAATCACTCGGAGGTTCATGCAGTTTACCCGACAAATTTACTTCAGGCAGCTTTGGATCGTTGCCGTATTTATACCATTTCAAAAGCCAGCGAGAAATTACCACCAGAGGAAATAGGATAAATCCTATAATCAGGATAAGCTGAATAATACTCTGAAGCCTGGTTTTGTTTTGAAATGACTTTTCCTCCGAAAGAATTTTTTCAAGACTGGAATTACCTCTCTGCGCAAAGGTTGCACCTTCCAATTTTGGAATAAGAACGCGTACTTCAAAAAACTTCTTTGCCGGTAAATTTTCGGCAGAAAAAGTGACATCACTGTTAGATTGAATTTTAACAACACCATTCAGCGGTCCGTGTCCAAAAGCCCAAATGTTTTCTCCCGGAGACAAGTAGCTTGTATGAATTAACGCCACCACGGATCCTGTACCTTTGCTCCACTCGTCTCCGATTAACTGCCAGTAAAATTCCGATATATCATAGTGAATAGTAACCGCGTTTTTTATCCTGTAACTTAATTTGAAAATTTTATCTTCATTCAAAGCAATATAGTGCCATTTAACATAAAATTTGTCAGATGAATTGCTAGTTTCATATGTTCCCGGATCACCTGATATTGATGGAACATAAAGGAGTTGTTCTTCGGTATCACGGTCCACTTCCATCATTGAAAAATTATCGATTTCATAGTTTTCGCAGCCGCCGCATTTTGCTTTCAGTGGAATCCACTGGTCAGCCCAGGAAAAACTTCCATCGAACGAGTACGTCCTATCTTCCTGAATAAAAGCAGATCCATCCGGGTTAATTTTTACATCAATCTTTGTTGTTTTGATGGAATAGTCTTTAGCAAGTGCCGAGTGTGAAGAAAAAAGAAAATAGAAAATAGAAAAAAAGAAAACCAAAAATATTTTTCCGAAATTAAAGAAGCATCTGCCCATAATCCAATCATACCATTACTCTGCCCCCTTGAAACTCCCTCGTAACAAATACGGGAGAGGCCGGCATAAAAAAATTATTAAAAACACCTTCATATTGTTTTGATCTGAGGTAGGTGTATTTACCGGAGTTGGATTTATACTCAAACTGGTTTACAATAATTTCTTGCTTAATGAATTTATGAACTTTTTTATATGGGAAAAGAATTAAAAAGACAACTTAATGATTCAGTCACACCGTTTGAAGTTCCCCCAGGTTGGGATTATCTGGGAAGTGTGACAGACCAAGGAATTACGTATTTTGAGTTCTCAACCGGAGGCTCATATATCTTCAAATATTACAAATGCCCTGTAACGGGAAACCGTAGATTCACCAGAGAAGATTTGATTTGAAAAAATAGTTGTGCTTTAAAGAAGGAATTTGTTAATTTCTATGAAAGGGCTTTTATGAGAGCTTCGCGAATATTTTTTCCCCCAAACCAGCCTTTGAAATAAACAATTGCATGTTTATTCCTATTCCACTCCTGAAGGTAGTATTTATCTATATGACCACCTTTTTTCAGAAGAAGTTCGATTAATTTGTCTAACGAAAGTGAGCTGTTAATACTTCATTATAGCACGTACGAGCAAGGGGTTTTTGGGTGTTTTATAACGTCAGCTCACCGATTATTAGCGTCTCTTTTTGCTTTTTTGTCAATTTCTTAAGTTGGGCTTCCCTCTTCATAGATTCAGATCTGGTTTTGAATTTCTCCTTGAATACTAATTTAAAGGAATCAAAATATCGCATATATTTTGCGGATTTTCCGGATTTGCTTTTGTGTTCCAGCAGTCTTTTTTTTAGATTATTGGTCTGACCAATATATAAAGTGTTTGAAGATGTACGGAGGATGTAAACAAAATACATAATATTTATAAGACCGAAGCCCATGAGCGAATGAAATGAGTCGAATGACTGCGGAGCTTGGCACACTTTGCTAAAGCTACGAGGTGTCGAATCGCTCCTTAGCACTCACTTTGTTCGTGCTACCTTTTCTGTATCCGTCTGCGCCAATTCTTTTCTTTCTTCTAGCGAAGCAAGGCGCAGAATTGTGCCTTGCTGCGGGACTTGGATTCGGACCAAGATACTATCCTCCAAAGGGATATGTCCTACCATTAGACGATCCCGCATTGTACCTATCCTTATTCTGCTCTCGCAGAATCCTATCATGTCGCCGAGTCAAACTCGGCTTTTACCTCCAGTACAGACGACTACGTTTTGAAATCGGAAAGAATGTTAATTAAACAAGCAATTATAACAGATTTAGGGAATCTAAATTTGATTGACACGAATAAAAATGAATCAAATCTGATATGTCATCCTCCTTGGAGGGGTAACACCGATTCAGACTCAAGGGGGGATGTCATAGCAAAATTAAGCGTAAAATGTTAAAATATCAACGTTTGTGAAGGTACACAAGGCCCCGTAGCTCAATGGTAGAGCAACACCCTTTTAAGGTGATGGTTGAAGGTTCGAGCCCTTCCGGGGTCACCCTCCAGTAAGTTTTTTAAGACATCAAAAAAACCACACTTTAGTAAAATGAATTACTCAATGTGTGGTTTTTTCTTTTTCAGATTAACTCGAAGAAATTATTAATATCTTCCGCCTCCTCTACTACCGCCTCTTGTATCACGTCTGAAACCGCCTCCGCCTCTATCTCCTCCGCCTCTATCTCCTCCTCCGAAATCTCTTCTGGGTCTTTCTTCCATAGGTCTTGCGACGTTGACGACAATCTTTCTGCCTTCAAGTTCTGTATCGTTATACAATTTGATTGCCTCTTCAGCAGCTTTCTCGTCTTCCATCTCTACAAAAGCAAAGCCTTTGCTTCGACCTGAATATTTATCTGTGATAATTTTAACGGATGCAACTTTTCCTGCCTTACCAAAAAGCTCAGTCAAAGAGTCTTCCGTCACAGTAAAAGGAAGATTTCCTACAAATAGTCTTTTTTTATTGTCCAAAGTTTCTCACCACCGTTCTTAGCCTGAAGACGATCGGCTAACAATCAACACTTCAATTGAAGAAAATGTTTAAGTATTTTCCAAAATCAGTCTCAGACGAACTGTTCATCATAAATCGATGAACACATAAGGCATTATACATCATATCCGCAAAAATATCATTCCTGAAGAGAAATCAATTCAAATCCGGAGGAAAAATAATATCTTTCAAGTTCTTGCCTGTTGCTTCTTCGAAATTTCAAAAACCCTTCAACGTTTCAATCCGGGATGGTTTCTTTTGCAAGTGCTCGATACTTATAATTACCGATATAATATCATGTGGTAAGATATTTTAAAATCTATCGCAATTATGACATCCTCCACGGACTAAAGTCCGTGGTTTCCCATGAGGGAGGATGACATATCAAATTCAATTCCTCCACGTTCAGTTTACATGAACGTGGTTTCCTTGAAATTGTTATGAAACTTAATTCCAAACAGCTTCGGGTGTCTGATCCGACCGAAGAGGAAGTAAAAAACTTAAAAAGAAACCCGATTTATCTGGTTTTGGATGAAATAATTGATACATATAATATCGGATCTCTTTTTCGACTTGCTGATGCAACTGGGATTTCGAAAGTTTACCTCTGCGGTAACATGGAATATCCTCCGTCCAGCCGGATTCACAAAGCAGCTGTCGGAACGGAAAATTGGGTACCCTGGGAGAAGAGAGATTCTACATTTGAAGTAGTTAAGGAATTAAAAGGAAAAAGCCTCCAGCCTGTACTCCCGGTTCGGAAGATTCCTACGCTCGGAGAAGGGCTTCCGGCCCGGAGGAGTGTTCAAATAATTTCCGTCGAACAATCTCCCAAATCTATTGCCTATTCCCTATTGCCCGGTGCCTTATCCCTCCCTTGCGCCGTTGTTGTCGGTAATGAAACTTCAGGAATCAGTACGGAAGTTCTCAAGGAATCGGATGTTATTGTGGAGCTTCCGATGCACGGCATCAACAAATCCTTCAATGTCTGGGGTTCGGCGGCAGTTGTTATATATAAAATATTGGAATCGATGTGATCAAACTTTAGTCTCTAAGAAATATTTTCTAACCGAACTCACTAACTTTCTTCTGTCATTCCCCTCTCTGTACGCTAAATAACGAAGGAGTGTGTCAGGGGATCTTTTTCTCAAAGTCTTCAAAACCATTGCCTTGATTTCAATTGTCGTTATCGTTTTTCGCTTCAGCCCTAGTAATTTACTTTCAACTTCATTTGTAATTTTCTCGGTAAATTGACTGATATCTCCCCTGTCAACTCCTTTCTTATCAAGACATGAATGATAAATACTTGCATATAACTTTGCTCTGTTGTATTTTTGCTTCTTTCCTGAATTTTTAATTACTGTCAAATAAGAAAGGTGGATATACTCATATGTTGTAAAAGTATTCTCACAATCCAAACATTTTCTTCTTCTCCACACTTTATTTCTTTTCGTGTTCGCCCGGGAATTTGTCACCATCACCTGATAACTACCACAAAAAGGACAATTCATATCAATATATAGTCATATAATATTTTATATTTTGAAAATTTTGCTTCCCCTGTCATAGCTTAAGAGCTATATCGTATCAAGTTCCCGTTATATCATTTTAACGTTAAGTGTTGTGAAAATAATAATAGCATATATTGACATGAAGGGGGTGATAACTATAAATCACGAAAACGAACCCCTCTTTGTTGTTCTTTTGGAAAGTGTTATAAGAAAAATTTCAACCACCGGGCTCCCGATTCAGGAATTCAACGAAATAAAAAACTTTCCTATCGGTTATGGAAAACTTGAAGAATTTGTGAAAGCAAACGTCGGACTTGGAAACTATGAGTGGAAGAAAGGGAAACTCTATAACTCTGAAAGATTCAATTATCTCGATTTGGACGATAAACACCTGGAATCATTAAGGTTGAGAGCGATAAAAGCGGGAATGTCTGAAGCTGAACTCGCAGGAAAATTGATTGCGGAGATACTGGATATCAGACTTCCCAATGTTTGACGGTTTGAAAGCTAATCCCAAGCACGATCTTTGGATTTTAATCACAACTTTGTCTGTTAAAAATATTATAGAAATTTAATATAGTTAACAATCCGATTTGAAGGTTTACAACGCTGAAGTTACTGCGCTCTCCATATCCTTCCATGAATACGCTCCGGCAAAGTTTGTAGTATTAACATAAAATCCTGGAGTTCCCTTGACACCGATACTGGCCGCTAAGGTTGTATCACTCGACAGGCGATCGTCATACTTTCCGCTGTCTAAACAACTTTTCAACTTATTCTGATCAACTGCAGATTTCAAGAACTCGGCAATATCTCCGGACTTGGTCTTGTCATTTTTAACTTTATTATTTAAAAGATCATAACCGGCACTTGTGAAAAGAAGATTGTGTGCTTGCCAGAATTTACCTTCATCGAAAGCGCAATATAGAGCTTTCATCCCCATCTCTCCATTCCCGTGTCCCGGTGTATAAATATAAACCAGGGACGCTTTTCCTTGGTTAACCAGCTTCTCCATTTCGGGAACCGGAGCAACATATGTCCCACCCTCTGAAACCAGCTTAAACCGGTCTCCCGATTGATTATTCAATTCAGGATTGAGTCCGGATGCAATATGGCAATAAGGACAGCTTGGATCTTCAACGGCAACAAACAAAACCTTCTTTTTGTCATCACCAAATTTAATTAGGTCTTGACTGAACAATTTCTTGATCTGGTCCTGGGTCACTGCAACTTGGCCTGCTTGAGCTTGAGGTTGGGCTTGCTGTGTATTATCGGTAGATGTTGAAGGAGTTGTCGAACCCCCTCCGCCTTTTTCAAGACTGCTGACTTTTTCCCATAAAATTCCGATAACAAAAGCCATTATAAACGAAAGGGCTATGAACATCGGAAGAAGTTTATCTGTGAGGCTTTTTACCTTTTCCAGTTTTGGCATGTGTTTATTTTGGTCATTCCAGGCTCTTTTGTCAAGGAGTGAAACCTTAAGTTAAACCCTACCAGCTGGGAGTTTCTTTGTCTAGAAACTTAAGTGCATCCATCCCAGCCATACAGCCAAAACCGGCTGTTGTGATTGCCTGCTTATAGTGCTGGTCATGTACTTCCCCTGCAACAAACACTCCTTCCAGGTTCGTTGAAGTGTGCTCATATACTTTGATATATCCCCGTTCGTCCATCTCTATAGGACCCTTGAAAACATCACTATCGGGTTTATGTCCAATTGCCACAAAAATTCCGTCAACTTTGAGTTCGCTTACCTTATTATCCTTGTTATTAAAAATCTCAAGTTTTTCAACTTTCTTCTCACCTATAATCTTTTTTACTTCGCTATTCCATAAAAATTTAATTTTTTTATTATCAAACGCTTTTTGCTGCATTGCAGCGGATGCTTTCAATGCGTCTCTTCTATGAATTACTGTCACATCGATAGCATACTTCGTCAAAACTAATGCTTCAGTTAATGCCGAATCTCCTCCTCCGACAACCGAAACTACTTTATCTTTATAAAATGGAGCATCGCATGGAGCACAAGTTGCCACTCCCCGGCCGAGAAGTTCCTGTTCTCCGGGGACACCAAGCCATCTGTTACTTGCCCCTGTCGAAATAATAACTGATCTTGCCATATATTCTACATCCCTGGTTTTTACCTTATAGGGTTTTGTGGAAAAATCAGTTTGGGTTACATTTTTTTCAACAAACTCAGCACCGAAGCGTTCAGCTTGGTTTCTCATGCGGGTCATAAGATCCGGTCCTTGGACCCCTTCCGGAAATCCTGGAAAATTATCAACTGTTGTTGTCAGCATTAATTGTCCTCCCCAATTTTCTCCGCCAACTATCAGAGTCGAAGCGGCTCCCCTGGTTGTATATATCGCAGCCGTAAGAGCAGCCGGACCGGAGCCGATAATAACAACATCCCAAGGTTGACCTTCCTTTGGTTTTTCTGCATACACAATCTTTGTAATTTCCATACAAATTAATTTCGTAAGAACATGTAAAAACTATTCCGAAATATCTTTCGAAATGGTTTTACTTTAACAATAGGGCTCTCACTACAAAGACGACATTCCACCGCTTGATGAGTCATCTTCGTCACTGGCTGCATCAGGAGGAGTTACGGTTCCTGCGGTCGGAGTGTCCGGTGTCTCACTTGATGCTTCTTCAGTTGTTGTATCCACCACGCTTCCCATCGGAGCAACAACTGGTGCAGATGAACTTTCTGACACTCCTGTTGCCACGGATGGAACTTCAGGTTCTTCAACTGCCGGCATTACAGAAGGAGCATTTCCCATTGAAGGCATCTCAGCTACCGGTTTTTCCTCAGCCTGACTCACTACAGTAGGCTCTTGAGCCACACCCATTCCCACACTTCCACCCATCGGTGGCGTTGAACTTGCCACGGGTGTTGATTGTACCGGCTCATTCACAGTTGTTGTAGCCGTTCCCATCGGATTGACTGGTTTTTTTGGTTTCATCGGATCCATTTATTATCACCTCCAAACTCCTTAAAAACAAAAAAGTATATACCCCGGTATACTTGCACTCCAATTTAAAGGAGTCGGTGTTCCGGGGAACACACTTTAGTAATAAGTTAATCTTTTAAAAAGTACATTTCCCCACTCAACAATTTGCGTTAGCTCATAATACTTTTTTAATCAAATCTTCAAATGCTTGTTTTCCTGCAAATCCTATTTGTCTGCCTATTTCCACACCTTCCCTGACCATAATTGTAGTAGGAATCGACATGACATCATATTTTTGAGCAACAGATTGATTTTCATCAACATTAATTTGAGCGACTATCAACTTATCTTTGAAGGTGTCAGATAGCTCTTCCAAAGCAGGTTCTGCCATTTTACAAGGTCCACACCAATCCGCATAAAAGTCGACCAAAACTGGAAGCTTTGATTTTATAATTTTATCCTCGAAATCCGAAGCGCTTACTTTTATTATAGTCATAACTTAAATTTAATATTCGCGTAAAACACTATACAATCTTCTAAAAGTTTAAGTCAACCATCAAATAAATGCTATGGGCAATGTCAGTACCGACAGCATATAAAACAGCTTCCGATTTTTAAGATTTTTATACAAAACGATAAGTGCAAATGGGTAATAATACGAAAAATATCTTCTGAACTCTGGAAGATACGGACAGTCAACAAATCCTACGGAAAAAACAAATAATGCCAGGAAAATAGATATTAATTTCACAAAATGCACATCTCCCTTAATGAGAAAGTCATCTTTGTGTCGCAGGATCTGATACAATACCCAAACCGAAAAGATTATATACATACTTCCCGATATAATAATTCTCCATTGGCCTTTGTCCATCAAAATCAGATAATCTTTTGCAATCTGAAGAAGAGCAAAGGAGTTTCCGCAAATTTCACTGTAAACATTAAACTGATAAAATCCGTCACCGAATAATTTGATATTTGAAAAATATAATATTATGGGAAAAAAACTCACCCCTAATAAACTCACAAACAACTCTTTATATCTTTTTCCCTTGAGGAGGATTATCGCAATTGGTAAATAAAAAATAATTGATACCGGCCGAAATAAATAAGAAAGACCGGAAATTATACTCGCCCAGAGGAACCTCTTTTTCATAAAAAGTATAAATATGACAAGCAAAAATATAGCCACGGCAGATTCTGTTGAAATTTTACTGGTTTGATTAAAAACTATCGGAGGGAAAATTGTTACCAAAAAACTGTAAAGGGGATTTTTGGTTAGTCGGTAAGAAAAAATGAAGAGAAGTAATAGTATTAATATTCCAAGTACGAGTCCGGATATGTATATATTCCCGAAAATTAAGGAAATCAGATATATGGATACCGGAATTCCCGGAAAATATCTCGAATCAGCGAAAGACAAATCTTTCGGATAATCTCCCCCTTTCAGTGACTGCGTATATGTAAAAAATCTTTCCTGTTCGAAGTTATTTATTAGTAAATCAGGATGAAGAATGTTTTTATAATACAAGAGTCCGACATGGAATAATATTGTTAATGTTAGAAATAAAAAAAATCGTTTGGAGAATGTCATAAATTAAGTATATAATTTCATTTGTTATGTTAGCTAGGTTACAAAATATAATTGTTTGTTTTTCAATTATTATCGTTCTTTTCTCTTTGCACTTAACGCTATTTACCGGCGAAGTACTCGCGGTCTGCCCTGTCTGCACAATAGCGGTTGGCGCCGGACTGGGAATTTCCCGAGCCCTGGGGATTGATGATGCCGTCACCTCCGTCTGGATCGGAGGACTGATCCTTTCTATGTCCTTTTGGATGATTGACTGGCTGGAGAAAAGATTTCAGTCTAAGTACAAGTCAAAGAAGAAGTTGTTTAGTACTATAGTCTTTTTATCGATTTTCATTTTAACTTTAGTTCCGCTCTGGTACGGTAAGTTTATTGGCCGGGCTAACAATTCCCTTTGGGGAATAGACAAAATTATATTCGGTACTTTCTGTGGATCTTTGGCTTTTATAATTGGTAAATGGGCAGACGCAAAAGTCCGGGAAGTTAAAGGCAAACAGCTTTTTATTTACCAAAAGGTTGTTTTTCCTGTAGCATCATTGCTACTTCTTAGTATCATATTAGACATAATAATTACAAAGTTTTCATTGTAAAAAAATTAATAGTATTTATTCGCAGTAATTTGTATAATTCGTATAAATTCGTATATTAGTATCAAAATTATGAAAATTAATAATTACAAAAACCTTCTCGACAAAGTCGAACGGGTTACAAAACAAAAGGATCTTGATCTTTCCTCCGGAGAAGATCTCTCCATCGGAATAATGAATCTCATTTCCATAGAGGAGCATTTATTTTTCACTTATAACAAAACCAAAGACGCCAAATTCATAGACCTTCTTGATGAAGTAAGAAGAATGCGGACAGAACTTCTTAAGGAGATCATTAAGGATTATAAAGGCGAAGTTTGGTGCATCAGTAAACACTTACTGGCGGCTTCGATGAGAATAATGGAAGTTGGAACAAAAGAACTGAAGAAAGCCTCCGGCCCAGAGGGCCTCAAGCCCGGCGGGGGTGAACAAAAGAAAAAAGCCGCTTCCCTGTTTCAAAAGTCTTATGATCTGTATTCCCTTTTCTGGGGACTCAATTTGGGAGTTGTAAGTACGAAAGACGCAATACGTGATACGAAAGAGGGAGAAAGTATTTCGCTAACCAGCGATCCTACGTCCGACAACTTACATCCTACAACCAAGAACGAATCGGTTTTTTCGAAATTGGGAAACCTAGTACAAAAAGCGATTGATTGTTGTAGGGAATAATAAGTTCAGAAGGTTGAACGAAGTGAAATCCCGTACTAAAGCGCAACTTTCAGTGCGGGACTATAGACTGCTGCAGGGAATAAATTTAAACCAATTTTCTTCAAATAAAAACGGCAAGAGAATCTTTGAAAGTTGCTCCGGATCCCAGAATATGTATCCATGAGTTCCTCCGACTACCCATTTCAAAATAAATCCTTTCTTTTCCATCTTTTGACAATCTTCAATAATATCAGGATTATCACGATCTCCAACTGTCAATAGAATTCTTTTTTTCCATTTTTCTAAATCAATCGAATTTCTTTTGGCAATTTCATCAAATATAAAAATACTCTCGTCAACATCAAGGGTTTCGAATTCTTTAATCGCTCTGGAGGCGTTTTTATAGGTCTTTGTTTTTCGCCACTTTCTTGCTTCAACCAACCAGATATAAATATTGTTCACCAGAAGCATTATCTTTTTTGTGAAACCCATCTTGTACGCCGCCAAGAGTAAGAATCGCTGAAACTTTAGACTGCGAGAAAATAATTTCCTTGAGTTAATTATCGGAGAAATCAAAATAAGTTTTCTTGGTTCTATCAATTTTTTCGACAATGCCACACCGGCAATATATCCGCCAAAAGAAGTTGCAATTATTGAATAGGAATTCGGATTAAATGATCTGATAAAATCGGAAACGATAACCGCATAATCAAAAGTTTTCAGATTTTTCAACGTAAAAAGCTTATTTCTTCCACCCAGACCGGGGAGTGTAAAATTTACAAAATCTGCCTTGGGATTATCCTTCAAAAGCTCTTTTATTAATGGTTTATATACATATTCAGATCCTGGAAACGGTGGTATCAAAAATATGGGATAACGAGTTCTTGCAGATCGTTCGTATCTAATTTCGTAATTTTCAGTCCGAAAAACTCCACGCATACTTTAAATATAATGCATTTATGGAGTAACTGGTATTTGAAGTGCGGTGTTTTTGTTATTTTTCACTCTTTCAGCTATGTAAAATGTAATTGCATTAAATCCAATCAGTTTATTAAAAATTCTTTGATTGTACTCAAATCTTTTTTGTTAAAAACACAAAAGTGACCTCCTTCATTTACAATAAACTTGCTGTTTTCAAGAAGTTCGCGGAGGTGCTCTCCCCCCTTCCGGGGCATCAATAGGTCGTTTTTCCCGTTAAATATCAAGGATCTATTTTTAATATTTGGCAATATTTCCCTGTTATCAATGTTCTCAATTAAATCTAAAAGTGCAAGATGTTTTTCAAATGGGTGTTTTTTCATTTCTATCAGATTTAACTTCAGATCTTCTTCATATATTTCCCTATCTTTATCTCCGGTATAAGGATTAAATATCCTATACAGTTTTTCCAAAATCTCAATTGGAATATTATCCCCTATCCTTATTAATACCTTTCTAAAAAGTTTGACCCTGAAGACCATTATTCCTAAATTTGCCAGAAGTAAATTCGGCTTAAAATGTACTCCCGATGCAATAAAAATTAATTTTGCATTCGGATATTTTACTGCGACGCGTGGTAGTATTAACCCTCCCATCGAAATTCCGATTATTAAGTCAGGCTTTTTTCCTTCAAGTCCGTTAATTATTACATTTGTTGAATTTTTTATATTCAGATCTTTCAAATTAAAATACAGGCTGGGAGTTAGAACGTCATAACCTTCTTTTTTGAGAAATTTAATTAAAAAATGCTGATTCAATTCCGTCTGCGGCCAACCATGAAGAATAAGCGCGGTCTTTGCCATTATTAAATAATAGTAGGTGCAACGGAATTGTACATAGACCGTTGCTACTCGTCAGATTACTGTTGGAATTGCCCGAAGTTGATAGTTGTCGAGAATATGTTTAAGTGATCATTTATTCTCAAATTGAATATTTGTTATTGAACGATTTAACTGAAGAGTGTAATGTTCACCACCATCGGCCGGCTTCCAAGTGGAATCTTGAGATATTTCAAATCCTTTATAAATTATATTTCCCATATCCCAACCACCATTATATCCATATTCACTACCAGGCCATATAGACTTTATTGCTTTTTCTGCGGGTCCTGGATAAATATTACTTAAAAGAGCGAGGGATTTTACCTTTGCCTTATACAAATTTACCGAATCCATATTAATCTGATTGTCTAATGTGGGGTCATCTTCCGGATGTAAAGTTACATAAAATCCTCGTGGATTAACAATAACTTTATTATTTTCGTCATCTAATTTAAACGAATCCGCTCGTGGAATAACAATTAATCTCGTGTTGTTTTGTTCAATTAAAAACGATGAGCGAACGGGTAAGATATTCAATCCAAAAGGCATCTCAATCTTTACCGCCTTCCTCGACAAACTATTCTCGACCTCAAAATATCCATCGACCGTTGAGGCATAATCTTCAAGTATCTTACCGGAATTCTTTTCGAGACAATCCAGAAGTGGTCCTGTATAACTGTCTTCCAGTAATTTATGTTTTTCCATCATTCCGTCAACAGCCAAGACAGTACCAGGAGCAACAATACCCATAATCGTGTAGACAACACCTACTTTCAAAAACTCTCTTCTTGATATCACTTTTTCAGTCATGTACCTGAAATATAATGTTTTAAACATAAAAGTCAAGCATTTACTGAATAAATATTTAGCAAATCGGATGTGTGTTTGTATTTTGACTAAATCTACTTCAACACTTCAAACTTCAACACCGGGTGTTGAATAGCTTCGAACAATGGGGTATCTTAATCTGTGGAGCTTCATCTTTTCGGAAGCAACTCGAGTCCGACGCCTGTGAAAAATACAGCCAATCCCACTCCGGTTAAACCAGCAACTAACAAGGCTAAACCTGATGCAATACCGGCCATTCCGGCCGATTCAACAAACCCTCCTCTTTCCGGCATATTATGCCTATTATACCCCAAAACTGATATAATATGTCGACTTGGAGACGTGGCAGCCCACCCAAGGTGGGTCAGCCTTGGGTTGAAGTGGACGATGTTTTACGTATACATATTACAAAGTGAAAAGACATTAAAATTATACAAAGGTTCTACATCAGATTTAAAAAGGAGGTTACATGAACATAATTCAGGAAAAACTAAATCTACCAGAAACAATGGGGAATGGAAATTAATATATTACGAAGCGTTCTTGAACAAAAAAGACGCATTGATCGAGGAAAGATTTTTAAAAACAGGCAAAGGTAGAGATAGAATAAAATATTTGTTAAAAAATACTATAAGGTGAGGTCGCATAGCGGACTAGTGCAGCGGTCTTGAAAACCGCCGTAGTCTTTTAAGGCTACCGTGGGTTCGAATCCCACCCTCACCGCTAATGACAGAAACACATCCTTTCGGCAACTTCGTACCAAAAAATTCTAAATATTTAATTCTCGGAAGTTTTACAGGTAAGATTACTGATCCTTCTTATGACTGGTTTTATTCAAATAAAAGAAACCAATTTTGGCCGATTTTAAGGCAGGTGTATAACTTAAAGTTGGAAACGAAAGAGGAAAAACAGCAATTATATAAGAAATTACAGATCGCGATCACCGACATAATTTTAAGCTGCGACAGGAAAAAAGGAACCAATTCAGATACTAATTTAACTAATATTACCTTCAACACAAAAGCTATCAAGAAAATTCTTAATGATAATAAAATTGAAAAGATCTTTTTCTCCAGTAAATTCGTTGAAAAACTATTTAAAAAGAAATTCCCCGACTTCACTTCCCTTTACCCTTACTCTTACTTCTATACTCTTCCTTCCCCTTCTCCCCGATATGCAAAACTGAGCTTGTCTGATAAGATAAAAAAATATAAAAAACTACTGCCAACTATTGCCTAGTTTCCAGTACCCAACCTTATGACCTTTTACATATTCCGCCACGGAGCAACATATTTCAGTAAAAATAAAATTTTTTATGGAGATGCTGTAGAAACAGCTGAAATTTTACCGGAAAACACCCCGATTATCAAAAAGCTCGCTTCATATTTAAAAAAAGTAAGTATTGATAAAGGTTTTACATCACCGTACAAAAGATCTGTACAAACGACCGATATTATAAAAAAGGAAATAGGTTTGGAATTTGAAATAGATGACAGACTCGGCGAGCAAATGATGCTCTATGGAAAAGAAACATTTAAGGAATTCCAAAAAAGGTTAACCGATTTTGTAAATGAAGTTAAAGAAAAAAACTACAAAAACGTAGCCATCTGTTCACACGGTTGGCCGATTGCCGGACTGATTGCCGCTATTCTAAAAGGTAAAATTCAAAAAATAGATCTTCTAAAGTATCCTGAAACAGGAGAGTTGATTATCATCAAAGACGGCAAAGTCGAAACAATTGATTTCAATCAGAAGGATTAAGAATTAATCAATCTTTCAATCTTTTTTAACTTCAGCTTTATCAAAGACAGGAAAAAGATTATCACAAAGGCCGAGAAACTCATCCATGGAATTGTGATATACCCGAAATTTGTAACAAATCTTTCCGAACATGACACAGAATATCCAAGCGTTGCACAAGGTGCGTACGGGTTCGGAGTAACCTGAAGGGAATAATGATATATCGCGATAAGGCCTCCGATAAAACTCAACGGTAATAAAAATAAATGAACTTTCTGCGTTTTAACAAAACGCTCAGTCATAAGAAGTACCGTTGTCGGGTACATAAAAATACGCTGGTACCAGCATAATAGACAGGGCGTCAAATGTCTTATTTCAGAAAGATACAGGCTCCCAAAAGTCGCAACAAAAGAAACCGATACAATCAAACGGAAAGAATGTTTTGTTAAGAAATCATATAAGTTTCTTGAAGTTTTTTTATTTTTAGTAACCTTTGAAAGCGCAAATATAAAGACCACAAGTATAAATATTATATTTGAGAGCAAAACCAAAAAACTTAATAATTTTATACCGTCCATAAATCTTAGTTAAAAGCTGATAGAGAAAAGCGAAAAGTTATTGAGTTGAGAGTTCCTTTTCAACTACCTGATAAAAATCTTCCCTTCCCCTGATATTATCCAATTTTTTACCGTTTACAAAAAAGGTCGGAGTTGCATTAACCCGAAGCTGATATCCCCCATTCGAGTCGGCTTCTATTTTATTTTTAACTTCATCAGAATTGTAATCCCGATCGAACTTGTCCATATCAAGACCCATTTGTCGTGCATATTCATACACTTTATCCTTTGAATTTGAATCCTTTACCCACTCTTCCTGATGGCTGAATAGGAAGTCATGCATATCCCAGAATTTACCCTGTCTACCCGCAGCCTCCGCCGCTCTCGATCCAATCATGGCCTTTGTGTGTTGAGGAAGCGGAAAATGCCTGAATGTAAACTTGGCTTTATCTTTGTATTTTTCATACACATCATTTACAAGCTCCGAGAAAATAGCACATGCTGGACATTCAAAATCTCCGTACTCTATAATCGTAACTTGCGCATCCTGATTACCCCGTACCCAATCCGTCCCCGATATCGAATACAGACTTTGTGAGACAGTCTCGACCGGCGCTGAAAAATATGAATAGGCTTTAAATCCCAAAAAACCAACAATTACAATTCCGACCGCAATGAAGAATAACTTTTGAATTTTTTGCGAATTAGTTTGTTTTATTGTTTCTTCCTGTTTATGGGTCTTTGCCAATTCCCTTTTCTCCTTTTTCGTCAGTAATGACTCGTCTTTATTCTCTTCTTCCATATATGTAAAATACTACAAGAACATGAATAATCATGTACACAATCGCAAACTCCGCTTAAATCCAACTTAAATTTAAGTATTAGGAGTATACGATGAATTTTAAAAAGCCTCAAGACGATGATACAGAAATTGCCTGGTAATTCCTTAAAACATCAAAATAAAAAGCAAAAGTGCGAATCCGACCGACAACAGGTATGCTTTGGTCTGATCGGAAGATAATTCCAAATTCATTTCGCTAAACCAATAGGAGAGATTTTTATTTTTCCTGAATTCCCAAATTTGTTCCAGGAGTAACTTCAAAGACGCAGCATAGACAAGCCCCTTACCAAATAAACTTCCGGATGAACTTACAACAAAGAATGTAAGAACTAAAAATATAACCTGGAAATAAGCCGTATGAAAAATCAGTTTTTCAAACTGGGTTAAGTCTTTCGCAACATCTCCGATTTTCAGGAATTTTTTATTTTTGATAAGACTTTTTATCTCAAGCGATAACGAATTTTGCGGGCGAATTACGAAGGCATATAAAATATAATCTATATTCGGTAAATAAAACCCAAGAAGCGCTCCCAGCCATACCAAAACATAATTAAGGTTGTACCAGCGTTTCAAGACTGTAGCCAATCCGAAGATAATAATCAGCACCAACAATTGGTTTAGTTTCCTTCTTTCCACTCTACATTAAGATTAAACCAAACTCAGTCCAAAATCCATAGTTTTAAAATTAATTTTTACGCGAAAAATATTTACTGAATGGCATTTTGTTAGACACAAATTCAAGATAACTCGGATCAAGTTCAAGTTTTGATACAAGCTCGTCATCGGGAATAAATCTGTATTTTTCTATTTCAAAAGTCAGGTCATCAGCAACAACTATACCTTCCGACATAAGCAACTTTTTTTGATCATCTGCAGAGTAATAAGAGCCTTTGATGCTGATTCTGCCCAAAGTATTTACAACCCTCCACCAAGGAACTATTACACTTTTCTCGAGTTTATTAAGAACCCAACCGACTTGTCTTCCTGCTCTTGGTAAACCCAAATAAAGTGCAACCTGTCCATAGCTAACTACTTTTCCCCGCGGAACTAGTCTGACAAACTTTATCACACCCGCTTTGAACTTTGACATCTTCATATCAGTAAGTTTATTACTTTATTTATTGAATCTTAATTCAAAAACTACGTCGTACTTCCTTTCTTATTATTATTTCCATCTTTAAGCTGCTTAAGTCGCCACAGATGCGGAGTTCATTTTGAATTCCTGTGTGGTAACTTATTCACTTTGGATTCTTCTTTAAGTTGCTTAAGTCGCCACATAAACAGCTTTGGTTTGCTTTTTACCTGGTACGCATCGGATACGAAACTTTTCGCCCGTTCCAATAAAGTTCTGGGTGTATCCCTTGCAAGCTTAATATAAAGCGATCTATTATTAAGATCTCCAAGTTCCTTTGCTAATTCATACCCATACTTTTGGAATTCTCTTGAAACATATTTATCGCGTGAGAATTCAAGAGGCAACCCCCCTTGCCCTTTCTCTTCTTTGGCAAGGTTTCCCAGAACGTCTCCTATTGTCGAAAAACCTTTCTTTTTATAAAAATCCATCTGTTAATTTTACTTTAAATAATACTATGACATCCTCCCCGCTCTTGCTAGCGGGGTTTCCTCCAAAGGAGGATGACATATCAGAATTCAATTCCCTGCACCATCCGGTGCAGGACCAAGTCCCATGCCGAATGGCATGGGGCATCCCCGATTGAATCGGAGTTTTCTTGAAGTCTGTTATAATTGAAAAAATTTATGGAAACTCCGCCAAAGGGTCACCTCGAACAGGTAGTTCTCGAAATCAGAGAAAATACTGCAGCACAACTTGCCAAAGGCGGCAGTCTTATGGTCCAAATTAACGATTCCAAAACAGTAATCTTCAAACTACCGGATACGAATAATAAAAGCAACAAAATATCGTTCGAACCCCTTGTAAGTTTATTGAGGGAAAATCCAAATTCCCAAGTAAAATTTATTATCCTGAATTCAAATCATCAAATCGCGTCTGTTTACAAAGGGCATACAAAAAGTCAAATGTAGCTGGAGCCTTAAAACCACTTACTTCACATCCACAACATGTCGGCTTACTTTTCGATACCTTATTACCCCTATCAAAAATAAAATGATTCCTGCAACAGCAAAAAATAATCCTATAATGATATATGAAGGCTGTTGAAAAAATTTAACGAAACTTACACCGGCAACAAACAATGTTAAAGCTGTTCTGATATAGGAAAGTAGTGTTCTCTCCTTGGCAAGTTGAGTTCTATGCTGGGCAAGATGTCTGTTGGTAATTTTCATAATAGTTTAAAGTGAAAGGGATTTTAACATTTCAACAACAACTTTTTCTATCGTTTCGTTTAGAACCCCCAACTCATCTTCATTGAAATTCTGCAGTACATAATCTTCTCCCCGTGGTACCCGTGGTGCTTTCTCTTCTTGTGATACTTTCCTATTATCTATTCCTATCCTCACTCTCCAAAAATCATTCGTCCCGAGTTTCTCTTCAATAGATTGCACACCGTAATGAAGTTTGGGTCCGACACCAAACTGAATCTTATATTCGCCAAGAGCAATATCCAAATCATCATGAATCACGTACAAATCCGTATTTTGAATTTTGTAGAAAGTGTAAAGCGACGCTACCGCCATACCCGACTCGTTCATAAACGTCTGCGGTTTGGCAAGTAAAACGTCTCCTATTCGTAAAATCTCGGCATTAAATTTCTTCTCAATTTTAAAATCGGTATTCTGAATTTGATTGCCCTGCAGAGCAGGGTCACGCTTTGCATGAGAAATTAGAAATTTGGATTCAGAAATTGCCCGTTTAAGATTATCTAAAACGAGCCATCCCACATTATGGCGGGTATTGGCATACTTTTCACCTGGGTTACCGAGTCCAATTATTAGTTTCATAGCTCAATTCTACCACGTCGAAATTGACAAAGAAGAAGTTGATAAAGTAGAATATCCCATAATTGAAAAATGGCTGAATTATTGATAATAAAACACGTTACTCCAGATGGAAAAGAAGAAGGAATAGATATTTGGAAGGCAGATGAGCACGGATCGGCTAACCTAACAGGCCTTGATAGAGTAGTTGGTACAGGATCAGATATGACCGATCGGGCAATCCTACGAGCTGCAAGAGTCAATGGTGTAAAACCCAACGAAATTAAAGAAAAACTTCTCAGCGGGGAAATCGTAAAGTTTTAATATTTTCAGGTCTTTCGGTTTTTAAGTTTTACAAAACGCATCATAACCACCCGCACTCACCTGCTAGGTGAATTAAGTTTGCACCTGAGAATTTTGATCAACACCTACCAATTCTTTAATAAATCCACCAAATCAAAAACTTTCAACTATTAACAAGTTGGCACCGCATATACATCTTAAGCTTGTTAAAAACTTTTACTTACCCTCCCCCACAAACGGCACAAAATAAAATGTCCCGAATGTCTCTTTTTTATATCGTGCTTGCCCGCTGAAGCCTCGGCGAAAGCGGGTCATTACCGTTTCTGCTCCTTCCCCTACCGGTGCAACTAATACTCCTCCAACTTTCAACTGGTCAAACAAATCCATCGGAACTTCTTTAACCCCCGCAGTTATTAATATTGCATCGTAAGGAGCGTGTTCAATCCATCCGTGTTCACCGCTTCCCGCTTTTACAAATACATTCTTGTATCCCAACCTTGCAAGGCGGGAACCTGCAGTGAGTGAAAGTTCGGGCACGATCTCAATCGTGTAGACTTCACCAAAAAAGTAAGACAGTATCGCTGCTTGATACCCCGAACCGGTTCCGATCTCAAGAACACTTTTTGCTTTTAGCTTTTCGCTTTTAGCTATCAGCAGGTTTGTCATCCTTGCGACAGTAAAGGGTTGGCTCATCGTCTGGCCAAATCCGATATTAACAGGTGCATCATCATAAGAGATTTCTTGATATTTTCTCGGAGCAAACTTATGCCGAGGAACCATACTCATCATCTGAAGAACTTTTTCATCGCCAAATTTATACTGCTCACGTATCAACTTCACCATCTCCACACGTTTCTCACTAAAGTTCATATAACACTGATCTACAAATTGGGACGAATAATATCGATACCTACAACTTTTGGATCTTTCAAATTTTCTTTACAAACTTTCTTGCGTATCCTCCAAGTACCGGATATTCAAATTCCTCACCTTTCCAAGCTTTATAAATCAAAATCAACCATGAAACAAAAGACAATACACCCAGAAGCCCGGACAGCGGCGCTAAAATTATTGTAACTGCCAAAATCCAACCCAGTATAAAATAAAATCCAAAAACGACAATTGACTGCATCGCATGGAAGCGCACGAAGGAATTTTTCTCAAGCAACAAAAAGGCTACACCTGTTATTGGGCCCAATAAATAAGTTAATCCTCCTGCAGTATTTTTCGGTAATCCTGTAACCAACTTCTCTTCTTTTTCAGGCATAAATTATCACCACCCCTCGCCCGCCGATCAATTTTGGCACGAGGCGTGTATGAATAATACTGAAAAACCAAGTGCGAAAATAAGGCGGGTTCGCTCTTCTACTCTATAGTAATTCTATCAGAAAAAATACAATGTACACTCCAAGAAGAATCCCCGCTTCCCATCTGTCCAATCTCTTTTTTGTTCTTATAAAATAAGAAAAAAGAAGATAAACAAAAATAAACGTAAACCCGGGAATAATATACCTCATAGGTATTAATGATTTAACCGGATTAATTAATACCGATAAGCCAACTATCAATGTAGTATTAGCAGCAATTGACCCCAAAAGATTCCCGATAAACATTTCCGGTTCTTTGTCTTTCAATGATTCCAGAGAAAACGCAAATTCGGGTAAGGATGTTCCTATTGCAAGGATAAATAGTCCGATTACGAAAATGGGTATGTTATTTTTTTCGGCTAATAGAGATGAAAACTTTACAATCGTGTCAGCTGAAAAAAGCATCAGAGTGATCCCGATTGTTACAGCTGCCAGATTTTTCCATTTCTCTTCGGCAAAATGTTCAACTTTTTTTATTAATTTAGTGAAGGTTAAGCCTTTTTGGTGCTCTTCTAAAGCTCTTTGATGATAATGTCTGAAAAAATTTAGAATGTAAAATATATATACCGAAATTAAAATAACACCGTCTATTCTGGATAAATTTCCATCTACCAATAATATATAGGGTATTATTCCGCAAATAAAACCCATTCCGATCATTTTATGGGTTAAAGACTGGGAAATTACCACTCTTCCCGAAATTAAAGCAGCCCCTGCTCCTATTAAGGCAATATTTGCAATATTGGATCCGAGTGTTACTCCCAAAGAAAGTCCCGGCTTCCCTTCAACGGCAGAGGTTATACCCACAATTAGTTCCGGAAGTGATGTTCCGATGGCAATAAGAACTGCAGAAAGCCCGACTAATCCAGTAGTCCCGGCTATCTTCTTAAGGGCGATAACCGCCATATCTGCAGATTTTATTAAGACTATAGAAAAAATAATTATTGATGCTGTTAATAAGTACGTCATAACAATTTCAAGGAAACCCCGCCCAGGGCGGGGAGGTCTCCGACTCAGAGAGTCTCTGACTCGGAGAGATTTGAATTTGATATGTCATCCTCCCTCACGGGAAACCACGGACTTTAGTCCGTGGAGGATGTCATAATAATTACCCTTTAATGCTACCATAATAATTTTTAACAATTCTACTTATTCTGAAGCTTAAAAAGAGTCTTTATTTCGGAGAGTGTTGTAGCTTCGTTTACCCCCTTGTCAGCTCTGAATTTCACCAACCTCGGAAACCGAAGTGCATATCCGCTCGTATGAATTGGGCTTTCAGTCAGATCGTCACCTGCAAGTTCGACTACAAATTTAGGATTAACCCAAAAGTCAGGTGTGTAGTTTTTATGAATTTCATACTCTTTTGGCATTTCTTTAACAATTTCTTTTTCCAAAAGTTTTTTATAACTTCTGAATTCTACATCCGAAAGGCCCGTTCCAATCTTAGTCAATGTTAAAATCTTACGCCCACTCTTACTCTTACCGTTAGTGTTACTTATTACTCCCACCAAAAACTGCCCAAGACCAAAAGATGCCCTTTTTCCCTTACCTACGGTATATCCCATCACAATACAGTCAACCGTATCGGATAACTTCCCCTCTGATGCCTCCTCCTGCTTCATTTTTACCCAGCGCCAGCCCGTTCTTCCGGGAACGTAGTTGGCGTCATATTTTTTAACGATAACTCCCTCAAGTCCGAGTTTTATATTCTTCCGATACTCTCGATTAATTACTTCAGGTTCTTGAGTCAGAAGTGTCTCATCAAGAACAAGTAACTTATTTCCTTTCCTTACAATCTTTTCCAAAACCTTCCGTCTTTCAAAATAAGGCTTATCCATAAAACTTACCCCATCACAAGAAATTACATCAAATACCTGAAAACTCAATGGAATTGCTTTTGCAGTTAAGTCAATCTGATGCACTCGCCGTCTTTTCATTGTCGTTTGAAAATCCAGTAGACGCTTCATTTCCGGATCCATCCCAACCGCTTCGGAATCCAGTATCGCTTCATCACAATTTAAGATCTCACCGATCCTCTGAAGTTCCGGAAACATTTCTGTAACGTCATTCGAGTTTCTTGTAAATGCTTTAATAAATTTCCCCCGCTTGAAATGAACCAAAACCCGAAGGCCATCAAATTTCGGTTCAACAAAAACCTTTCCCATTTTCTTAATCATTTCAGCGGGACTTTTCAATCTTTGCGCAAGCATCGGAAGCACTGGTATTCCAACTATCGGTTTAACATTCTTAACCGTCCTTTCAATTCCTTTTTCCTTTACACTTCGTGCAAGTATTCCAACATCGGGTAAGATCACATATGCTTCCTCGATTGTCTTACTCTTACTCTTACCCCCTGTTTCCATCCAGGAAAGTGCGTCAAGAATTGTCTTATCTGAAAATCCCAACCTCAACTTACCAACCGGAATTCTTGCAATAAACCTTGCGCTCAAAGGATCAACTCTTTCTAAAAGTTCTGCCATTTGACCGATTTTTCTTTCGACACTTTTCTCTCCCTCATCCCGGGCAATTTCCAATAGGTTTTCATATATTGTTAAAACATTTAAACCCGTCTTACTCTTACTCTTACTTAAACTCTCCGCTACTATTCCCAAATCTCCTTTCTCCTTATATTCTCGTGTCACGTCCTTTGAATCCCGTCCATAAGCTTTCGCAATTGCCTGAAGCATCATTTTTTCTGCTAAATTGAAGACAACACTTTTATAATTTGGAGCTAAAATTCCAAGAGAAAGATAACAAATTTTATCAATTTCATCAAGCGTTGCTTTTTTATACAAATCGGATAAAATTTCTGTTATTTTCAAACGCGATGAAGTCTCTTCCAGTTTTTTCAGGTATTCTGCAAATTCGGAGAAAGTCATATTCCACCACGAATTATACAAAATTTAATACCAATCTACTAATGAATGTCATTTGATGGAGCCGATGAGATAGGTTGAAAAAAACAGGTAACCTAAAACAACAATTGCCAGAAATGTAATTCCGAAAATAAGACTTATCAGCCCGTGCTCATGGTTGTGAATTAATTTATTGGTTCCATCCCCTATCAAAACCATCCCGAAAAGAGCGGGTAATACTAAAATTAAATAAATAAATTGCGGATCATTCGGATTCATAATACAAGCTTGAAAGTAACAAGTGACAAGTAACACGTTCTTTCTTTTGCAACTTGTTGCCTTTTACATGTTACTTATTACTGGCCATCACATATCTTGCTGCTTTGGTTCGGCCTTCTTTCTTTATTATTTTCTTTTCGATCAAATAATTCAAATCGCGAAGGACTGTATCTTCGGAAACCATTGGGAGAACATCTTTCAGATTTTGCATTGCAGCGTATCCCTTCTCCCCCATATATTCTATCAACTTCATCTGTCTTTCGGTGAGAGCAACTTGCATCCCGATTACCCCTTTCAATCTTGTATCGATTGACAGTTTTCTGATCTTTTCTTTTATTTTTGAAAGTTCAATCGCAACCACCCCGGTAAAATATTCAAGCCAGGATGTTACGTCTTTTTCAAAAATATCGCCTTCTTTGGAATCCGTATTTGAAAATGCTTCATAATAATCCCCCGGATTTTCATCAAAATGTTCTTCCAATGCAAAAAACTTTTTAATGTCATAGCTTTCCCGTAAAAGTATCAAGGTGGAAAAAGCTCTGATAGTCCTGCCGTTTCCTTCAACAAAAGGATGGATGGAAACCAAAATATAATGCGCGATACCTGCCTTAATTATTGGATGGATTTCCTGCGATTGAGGGTCATTAAGCCAATCGATAAAATCTTCCAGAAGGTATGGGACTTTCTCGTATGATGGCGGACGGAAAACAACTTCCCCGCTGCCTTCTTCCTTTAAAACTACCTGAGTCTTTCTGATGACGCCAACTTTTTCTTCAGGAACAACGCGTCTGACTGTTTCCCGATGAATCTCCGTAAGCATGTTAATGTCGTATCCGCCCCTTTTCACTGAAAGTTCATCCAAAAGTCCTACTACATTACGATAATTTATGACTTCCTGGATATCCCGTTCCTTAGCAAATATCTCAATTCCTTCCAGAACTTGTTTTGTCTGATCGATATTCAAGTCATTTCCCTCGATATGGGTCCCGTGATGAACAGTTCGAAGCATCGCGTCACTTTTGAATCTTTTTTCGTACATCGGAACCAAAGGTGCGTTTTCAATTACCTCTTTGGCGGCCTCAATGGCACCGATGTTTTTCAGAATCTTATTTGTAATTACGAATTTTGGAATATACATAATATAAAGGGTAAGTATAAGTTTAAGTTGAAGGATAAATACATGGTGTTACGATCTTAAACCTGGACTTACTTATTATTGATATATTACGCATTTCCTGCGGAAAATACAAGATGTCTTCATAATGAAAACAGCAAATATTTATCGTCTTCGAACTCAAAGTGTTTGTAATATTTTTTGATTTTTTCCAGTCTTCCCTCTTCCACCAGATCCTTCCAAATAAGAACATATTTGACGCTCTTACTTTTTATCAAAGAATCAAATTCCGGACTCGGAAAACTTTGCCAGTACAAATTTCTTACCTCGTTCCAACTTGGTGGTTCGAACCCTGAAGCCCCGCCTAATAAATGTTTTCTGTGATAAAGAGAGTAAACCATTCTTTCTGTTTCAACTGCTGCTTTTTCCCCATGCGCCCAGGAGTAAACCGGTAGTTCCAAAAGTACTCCACCGGGCAATTTATTTATAAATTGATAAACTTTCGGATAATCAGCAGTCTTTTTGAATTCGAAATAAGGAATTTTCTTGGATAGTGGAAGAAGTGCCATTATAACGACGAGAGTAAAAATAATCTTGTTTTTAATATTAACTTTTGTAGTTTTTAATAAATCGGTAAGTTTTAAGCAAAAGATGAATCCTGCGGCAAATAACGCTGGCATAAGCCATCTTCCCGGAGATCTAAATGCCGAAAATCCAGGGATTATATAATAAAAAATTCCGTAAGGAAGAGGAACGAAGATCTTACCGAAGATTTTGAATGTCGAACCCGCAATTTTAAGAACCGGTCCCAAGCTCAATAATAAACTTACGAGTAAAAGTATTTTCAACCAGCCAAAATCCCCATCTTTACTTTTTTTATTTATGATTAAACCCATAATCATTAGTCCTGCAAAAATTCCATCCGTTAATAGGTTTTTCAAAAGTAAATCGATCCCCAATGAAAAGTGGGCAGCATCCCGGATAGACCTGACATAATCAAATTCATTCGATACTGCCAGATAAGCTCTTGCCGGCAGCAGCATAACTAATAAAGCCGTCATCAAAAAAAGCAGGAAATTAACTTTCTCTTTCAAAATTATTTTTACATTCCCGAAAGAAATTAAAATGATTGCCAATAATGCAAAATAAACTCCCATCGGACTTTCCCACATTTGGATTCCCCAAAAAAGTGCTGATATCAAAAGTGTCGTGATACGTCTGCTCTTGAAATATTTCCAGAAACAATAAATTGAAATCAACCACCATTGCATTGTCCACATTTGAAGATGGACAACAAATCCAAGTCTTATCACGGAAACCCCGAGTGCTAAAGAAGTAATTAATGAGGCTGTTTTATTCTTTGTTACTTCAAAAAACCAAAAATAACAAATTAAAATAGATGTAATTTGTCCGAATAAAAGTGTCGTCCCAACAGCAATATTCGGCTGGCTGAAAATCTTTACCGGTAAATAAGATATAAACCCCGAAGGAATAAGCATATCTGAATACGCCATTGTATTTTTATTCGGATAAAATATATTTCCGTTAAAAATATTCGCCAGATCATTAGGAATTTTTTGAACTGTCTGGTTGAGGATCCAAACAATCATTACCCCATCCCACTTTTCAGCAATACGTTTTGTCGGATCTTTAAGGATCGGCCAAAGACTCCAAATAGATACCGTAACGATGAGAAATAAACTAAGAAAATGTTTTCTGAGAAATTCTATCACTACAGGAAGTATATACTTCGGATTCAAAATATTATCAAATTGACTTTTGGGCAGATAACATTCGGGTTTAGGGATTAATTATTGACTCATTATCCTGATATCTTCTTCAGAGTTTTCGGTATTTGATCCGACAAGTCGTCAGAATTGTAATTGACGCCAACCATTTTATGAAGTTCATCTGCAGCAGCTTTTATCAGATAACTTGCGGCGGCGGCGGCCAAAAAAGGATCGTTTTTCGCCAAAAGCCCAACCGTAAGACCTGCCAAAATATCTCCGGTTCCTCCCTTAGTCAAACCCGGGTTTCCGCCTGTAACAGCTACTGTTTCCGATGGAGATGCAACATTTGTTTCCGGTCCCTTGGCAACTATAATACAATTATATTTCCTAGCCTCTGCCTGAATAAGTTTTACGTCTTGAGTTTTTAGTTTAAAAAGCATTTCCATTTCTTTTCTGTTCGGCGTTATTATCGCCCTTGGCGGTATCCACTTTGCATCCATCGTCTGCAAACTCCCCGCATCGATTACCCACTTTTTGGACTTGAACTTGGTTAGTAGTCTTTCTGTTATTTCTCTAGTTTTTTTTCCCTCTCTATCATTTGAAATTTGGAATTTGTCATTTGGAATTTGAGATTCACTAGTGAACCGCATAAGTCCCGGTCCCATAAGAACCGCGTCTGACTTTTTAATATATGCTTCAACATCGTTCCAAGGAACCCAAATGAAAGACATTAATTCAGATTTAATATTATTAGCAATGTCGCCTACGCTGGGCTCCGGCGAACTAAAAAATACCATATCAACAATTCTTGACGCCGCTTTAACAGCTAAAAGAGGTGCGCCATGGAAAAGCGACGACCCGCCGATAATAGTAACTTGCCCGTTTTGCTCTCCTAACGAGTTGTTTTTCGGTTTAAACAGTTTGTGTAACTCGTTTTTATCAAAGGTTTTCATATTATCTTGAAAATGGATTAGCCCCGAACAATCACCCCATCGACGCAAACACGTAGTATTTGGGAGATGGCAAGATCTGTGCGGGGCCCGTTATCTTCCCCATTCGATACCGGTGATGGTTGATATAACTTTTTCAAATCATCGAGATCAAAAATCTTCATACTAATATTATAATTGTTATAGCACACTCAAAACAAAATGTCGTATTTCTTTGAGTTTGATATATAGGAATTCTATGTTTGTTAAACAAAATGTCAGAAGTGACAACTTGTTATAATATAACTATGTAATATTATTTACCATGACATCCTCCACTTTACTTATGTCCGTGGTCTCCCCTGAGGGAGGATGGTATACCGTGCCTGCCGGCAGGCAGGTCAGAGTTCAATTCTCTCCGAGTCAGAGACTCTCTGAGTCGGAGACCTCCCCGCCCAGGGCGGGGTTTCCTTGAAATTGTTATGAAATATCAAAAAGACAAAATTTATGATCTTGAGGTTGAAAAACAAAAAAAGATTGAGGATCTGGTTGCGGAGGATGCTAAAAAGTTTAAGAAACAATTCATTGAACGTGCTTTGAAACTGGTAACTAGTGGATTTGGACTTGTGTCAGCTCTAGCTTGGAACGAGTTTATCAAAGAGGTGGTTGAAGTTTATATTAAACCTTTTTTTGGTAAAAATTCAGGTCTTATCTCACTTTTCATTTATGCGCTTCTTGTCACAGCGCTGGCAGTTTTCATCACCTATCAACTGAGTAAATTCGGAGGAGATATAAAAGAGGATTAGTCTTCTGTATACCAACGTCCCTTTATATACCGACGCTTGTCTGGTGTTTCGATTTTCTTTGTTTCTGTCACTTCATTCGCTTGTCTTTGAGTCTGATCTGCCAACGTATCCCCCCGCCGACCTTGCCTTTGAGGAGTCTTTCTCGATCCGTCCGGATTTAGATGTCTAGTATTAATATCGTTGTCGTTTCTTTGGGTTACAACCACTCCTACTAACGGTAATGCAAATTCGAATTGCCTGGCTGCCTCATCCGAAGACTTTTTATTTGCTTTTGATTCCATAATAGGTCCTATTTTACCCCCCTAACTCAACTTTTTCCACCCTATTCGCAAGTTTAACTGCCTAAATTTGGATCATTCTAAAAGTTATATAATATGATTTAGCTATGGATATAACTGATACTGAATACCACTCCACGCCGCTTCCCAAAATTGATCCGGTAAAAATGGGCGAAACAGGTCTTAATGAAAAAATTTATCCTCATACGCAAATGCATTTGGGGTCTTTAATTCACCTCGCAATTGCAGATGAACTGAAAGGAAACAACTGGCGTGAACACCCGTATTTGGAACATTTACGAGGTTTGGATGAGGGTCTGGCTAAAAGTGTAGAGGAAGGTGTTAAGAAACTATCCAAAGAAATAACGGTTAATTTAACTTCTAAGGAAGTAGGAAAAGAAACCATCTGGTTAAGCGAAGTCCCCTTCAGGGTCAGCGCTCAGCAAGTGGAAACAATCGAAAATGTATTATCTGAAAAAGATAAATATCAAAAGATTGCAGAAGCTCTCGGCTACAAATCCGTTAATGCTCTGGGTGTTGGGGTCCTGACCGATCCGGAATATTTTACAAAACTGAAAGATAACGAAAAAATCCTTGGAGATGAGAAAGAATTTACCGAAATTAAAAAATTTTCAAATGCTTTGATGGGTTACTATTATTTTGACTTTAGTCACATCCACATTAAACCTTCCGAAAAACTAAAGTCCGATAATGAAGTCCAAAGTGGAAGTGTTCCCGAATTTACGGAATTTGATATTGAAAAAATCCCAGAAAGAATTAAAAAATTAGTTGCATCAACAAGCACCACAACCGATCTCATCGGGTTAACGATTGATAAATCCGATGACGATGCAAAAGAAACCATTAATGAATTTCAAAAATTACTAACCGAAGGTTTGAATATCAGTCTATTGGATTTTCAAGCTTTGGGGGAAGATAAAAAGACAACATTAAACAATTTGATTTTATTAATTGAAGAAGGCAAAGTAAGCATCAACATCGCTGAAATCAAATGCATGTTTCAATCAGATATCAAAACAAGGGAGGGTTTGAAAAAGATCGGTTTTGATAAAGATACAATAACGGACGTTCATGTCAGAGATATATCTCACACTTTATGGTCGATGTTTCAGCTGCTATCATCTTTAAAGATTTCTACTGAACAAACCACACGTGATTCAGAAAACGTTAAGATAGCTCTTCAGAAATCAGGAAATGCCGGTGAAGATAGATTTAAATTGCTGCGCGAATCCGTCGCATATACCAATCAATTTATTCAAAACCCAAATGGTGTAAAACTGGTGCGAATTTTCTGGCCGGTAATTGATATTGATGGAAAAGATACATCGCCATTCTTCGGAATAAGTTCTTCCTCTGTTACTGCTACCCTGCCGGATTATTCCATTAATGAATTTGATGAAAAAGATTTGGTAAGACTAAGAAAAAACACTGTAAAATACGGACGAATCATCGGACAAAGGATAGAATATCAAACGAATCAGGAAAACGATAATAATGCCAAGGATACGCCAAAGTGAAGCCTCCTCAGGTGCTGAGGTTTGATGTATCTTTTTGAAAGATACATCATTGGTGATAGCTTCTAGCCTAGGTTCAATCATCCCCCAAGTAAGAAACTTAGGGAATTCTGAATCTAGTCTTAGAGATTGATAATTTCTTCCGGAATCGTAAGTTCTTCAATATAATGCGGGTCGGCAGTGGTAATAATGGTTTGTTGATTTTCAGAAACCTGTAAAACAATTTTTCTGTGTTCATGGTCGAGTTCCGAAAATATATCATCCAGAAGAAGAACGGGCTTTTCACCAGAGACGCTCTCAACAAACAGCAGTTCTGCGAGCTTTAACCACAATACTCCCATTCGAGCTTCTCCACGAGAACCAAATCGAGCCAAATCCCGTGGAGAAGAATTTCTAATTTCTAAATTCGAATTTCTAATTACAGACTGGTCTTGTGATCCGTATTTCGTATTTCGTATTTCGAAAACAAAATCGTCTCTGTGCGGTCCGACCAAGGTTGTTCCAGCATATACTTCCTCATTTGCGTATTTTGCCAGTCTTTCCTCACTGATGGTCGACAAATCATAAGTTAGAGAATAATCACGGTCTTTGAAATCTTTAGTTCTATTTACAAAGTCAATAAACTCGGATCTTTTTTCTGTAATATAATTCCCGTGCTTAATAAGAAGTTTGTCCCAATATAATAATTGCGACCTGGGAATGCCTTCATCCCTGATCCGAAGCAGAAGTTTATTCCGTTGTCTGACTCCTTTTTCGTATAGCAAGACTCCGCGTCTGTATTCCCGATCTACCTGAGATAAAACTTCATCCAGAAATCTCCGCCTTATTGAAGGAGCTTCAGTTACCAAATCCAAATCCCAGGGACCGAACAAAACAACTTTTAAATTACCAGCAAAATCAATCAATCTTTTCGGTAATCCATTGACAAGGAGTTTTTTTTTCTGTGTTTTTTTTATACTTTCAGAGTCTTCTCCTATTTGAACTTCCCCATCTGTAAGTACTGCCTCAAGACTAGTATTTTGCATCTTGGATTTTGTATTAAGTGTTTCCGGATTATTTTCTTCAGTTAAATCTACATCATAATTCAAAATTCTCAGTTTGGCGGAGATCCTTGCAATGTCGGAGTTGTAACGAATCATTTCACTTTCCAATTTTGCTTTAAAACTTTTCCCTGTAGCTAAAAGATAAATCGCTTCCAATATATTTGATTTTCCGGTTGCATTATCACCAACAATAACAGTCAGTCCAGCCGAAAATTTAATTTCTTTCTTGGTAAAATTTCGAAAATCATCTACCTTTAAACTTTTTATCAGCATTACATTTCTTCCTCCAAATAACTTAAATACTCCTTTATCTTTCTCAAGATTTTTGGTTTTTTCAAAGCGACTTTAATCTCCTGGAAAAAATCAGTTAAACCATTCAGTTCTTTTTTCTCACCATATGACCCGCCCATTGGGTATTCTGATATTTGGTCTATCTTAAGTCCGGCAAGGCTCTTCAAATTAAGTTTGGCTATTTTCCCGAAATACCTTAATTTGCCGTCCCTTCTGTAATGCCTTAGAGAAACTGTATATCGTGGATCTTTGAATATCGTAAAATCGATTCCCTTCTTATAAAGCATTCCTATATAATCACTATCTTCAGCAAACACCATTTTTTCATTAAAACCCCTATACTTTCTGTAAAGTTCATTTTTTACACCCATCAAAGCACCCTGAGTTTTTGGACTATTCGATAATTTCATTACTTCCATCCCAAAATTTATAAATTTTACCAAAGCAACATCTGAAGGTTTTTTACTATCAGCGATGCTGTAAGTTGTAAAACATTGCGGATTTTCCTTTAAAATCCGATACTTGATACCGTCCAAAAAGTAACCGGGGATTCTGTTATCCGCATCCATAAAAATGATCCATTTCCCTTTTGCTTTTTTCGCTCCCAAATTCCTTTGATGCGAAACGTTTCTTTCTTTACTGGAAATTACTTCAAGAGATAATAAACTTTTTTTGAATTCCAGACTTCTTTTCACTGTTTCGTCCTTTGAATTTCCGTCAACAACTATGACCTCAAAATCGGAATAAGTCTGCGCTGCCAGATCTTCCAATAATTTCGGCAAATATTTCTCTTCGTTCAGAGATGGAATGACAATTGAAAAAAATAAATCTTTACTGTTTTTTGGCATAATTATTGAAAATTAACAAAATCATACAATTTTGTTCTTTCTCCCTCAGTTAATTTTGCAATATTATCACCTATCCACAAGGATGTGCTATTTCTAAGGGTAAAATCTTTGTGTTTATTAATTAAACTAATACTTATACCCGTCCCCGATCTGAATATTACGCAATCCGGATCATTTATCCAAATCTTTTTGTGCCAGAAATTTCTGGACTCACAGTTTCTTAAATCCTCCCTCAACATATAGTTATTAATATATCCATTCAAAATAGGAACCTTACAAACAAACGGATTTAAAGTGTCAAGCCCTACCCTGCAATAATCAATTAAACCTACAAGTGGCGACATTTGCGTAATACACGATTGAATAAGTGCATTCTTTCCGGTAGAGTTTCTGATTATTTCAAAACCTTCTCTAAGGGCTTGTGCCCTGGTCACATTTTTGTAAAAGTTATTGGCAAAACAAACCGGATAAGTAAAATCTATCTTAAAATATTCAAATCCGTATAACTTTAATTTCCTGAATAATCCGGAAATAAATTCTTTGACTCCGGGGTGTGTTGGATCAAGGGCTCTGAATGACAATGAAGATATAAAATCAAACGGCGTTGTTAATCGGGCTTCAAAAAATTTGGATTTACCGTCTCGTAAAAACCAGTCGGGGTGATTTTGAAATAATTTACTCTTTGGGCTGGCAACATATGGCGCAATCCAAATACCTGCCATATAACCGCGACGTTTTATATCCCGGGCAATCGCTTCTAATCCGCCCGGAAAAAGACTGCTCCAACTATCCTCCCAATCCCCCCAGGGGGCCGGCACACCGTCGATTTGAACAAGCTCCAGTGTCAACTTTTTTGGAAATATTACGATCGAATCCATTTCGTCTTTGATATATTTTTCATTAACATAATTCCCTTGATAATAATAAGCGCAACAAAGTCCTTTGATAGGTTTTGGCAGGTGATTGATTTTATTTTCCCTTTTTACCAGATCTGCATATTTTTCCAAAGTTTGCCGAACCTCGCCGAAAATAATCGCAATTTTTTCAGATCTAATAGATGCACCCGGTTCCAAAGTTAATCCATCAAACTGACAAGTAACCCTTACTCTTGTTCCCTCTTTCTCTTTTTTTACGAAAATTTGGGAGAATTGATTCTCTATTGATATTGCCCCAATAACCAAAGATTCACCCTGTTTAACAAGCTCTGTATACCATTCTGAAACTTGTGCGCCCTTTATGTACCCGTATGCTTTTCGAAAACTAAATGGATTCTGATCACGCAGAAGAAACAGTTTTTTCTTTTTTGACGTATTTATTCCATTTCGATATCCGGAAAATCCTGATTGCGTCCATGCATTTTCCAAAATCTTATCAGGATAATAATTTTGAAGTTTCAGGTCGGCAACTAAAGCGGAATATAATTTTATCGATTTTTTTAAATTGTTTATTACATTTATATTTGTAATAAAAATATTCTCGCCATCTATTTCTCTTTCGATTTCTATTCCGAATTGATTGTTTTCGTCAAGGAATTGATCTTTACCGTCAATATTACAAAATAAACCATAACAGGACCTTCTTAGTACATCATTTAATCCTTTGGTGTTCATTTATTTATTTTTGGCAGTGTGGCCTGCCCGCAAAGCCTGAGCTTAGCTCTGGCAGGCGGGGCAAAAGTAGGTTCCACGTCCACCAAGCTTTATTTTTTTAATCGGGGTTTTGCATACCTTGCAAGGTTCTCCTTCTCTTCCGTAAACAAGCGTAAAATCCTGATATTTTCCCTCTCCTCCGTCAGGTGTAACAAATGCAAGTTCCGATGCCCCTCCTCTTTTAATCCCCTGTTTCAAAACCGATTCTATCGATTCGAATAGTTTTTTTCTTAAACTTAGACTTAAACTTAAACTTTTCTTGCGCGGATTTATCCCCGCAAGCCACAAAGCATCATTCGCATAAATATTTCCCACACCGGCCATCTTTCCTTGGTCCATCAACAAAAGTTTTATTGGTTTTTTGGACCTTAAAAGAATTTCCGAAAATTCATTTTCGTTTAAATCTTTTAGAAATTCCTTTCCCAATTTCCCTATAAAGCTGTCGTCTGTCAGCTCTTTGCTCTTAACTAATCGCATCCATCCAAACTTTCTGTAATCATTGAAGTACAAAACACCCCCGCGATCTAAGGTAAATATCACATGTGTATGCTTCCCCGCCTTCGTCCTGCTAAGCAGTACTTCGGCGGGCAAGCCAGGTAACCCTCCAACAACTTTCTTGGAAAGGGGTCTTGGGTTTTTTAAATTTGGACCCCGGTAGATAAATTGTCCAGTCATTTTGACATGGGCGACAATTGAATAACTATTTGAAAGATCTATTACAAGCGCTTTCCCAAAGCGTCTGACTTTCTTTATATTTGCGCCGATAATATTTTTTTTATCCTCTTCCTTTAGAGTTTTTGAATAATTTATTACAACTTCTTTAATCTCATGTCCAACGAGAAATCTTTGAAGCTGTATTCTGATTGACTCTACCTCAGGAAGTTCCGGCATATTATAATTATAGACTCTTACCCCGTATAAACGACATTGTGACGCGAGGACGTAGACCTCGGGAACAACGAGTTCTGTGCGGGGCTACTTCCGGTAATTCTGGTATAAGGATATTTTATCAGATTTCTACCCCTCGAAGCTTTAGCGAAGTGGGGCGACCTAAGGAAGTTCCGGCATATAAATTAGTATATTGTATTTGGAATATAGTATATAGTGAAAAATATGCTGAAGCAGATTTATATAAAATATTTTTCCAAAAATAAACCATTAAGACACTACTCCCAACACATGTTAGTTGGTTTCTTGGTTTATCTGATATTTAGTTTTTTAGTTGGTCTGCCATTCAATTTTTTCTACTTTTCGATTTTCATTTTGTCCACTTATATTATCGATTTAGATTCGATTGTCTCCCTATTTACTAGCTGTAAACACATCCCCGAGGCACAAGAAATAGTTCGTTCACTTAAAGCAGGTCAAATTGGAAAAGCGTCCGCATATGGAATCACTGTCCACAAGAAACTCAATAAGTTACTTCTTCATAATATTCTTGGTCTTATTCTGGTTCTATTTATTTTATTTAATTCAGTTTCTACTAAAAACTATTTTGTGTTAACTGTATCGGGAGGGGTATTTACCCACTTTGTCTTCGATATACTGGATGATATATACCAACTGGGTCACATTAAAAATTGGTTTTGGATATTTAAAAATACCACTGCGAAGGGTAAAGAAGATGGTCAACATTTATTTGCGTAAATCCACTTTTAAATCAGTTCGAATCGTTTTCTCAACTTATTCGCGTATATCTGAAATGAAGCGTTTTTTCGAAAACTTTTTTACCGGATAAACACAAACTGGCTGTTTAATATCACAATTCTTGAAAGTCGCATTTCTATATCGTATAATCCCATAACATGGAATTCGATCGCCAACAGGACAATCGCCAGGCGGCAAATTGGCGTACGATAAGATTGCTCTTAAATGGAGTAATGGCTCCTTCAAATGGAGTTTTACTTGGATTGACTGGTTATTTGTTAATATTTGGTCCCGAAGCTGCTAAAACAGTCCTACCAAATGCAAGCGCCTCCGATGTTCAGACCTTTAAAGAATTTTTGATAGGCACTACTTCATTTTTTACAGGATCTGGATTAACAGCGTCGGGGATTGTAGGAAGGCTCAGACCAAGAGGTTAGTTATATTCTAACCCTTCACCCTTTCAACTATTTCAGTTATATCTTTAACAAATTTCTCTTTCGAAAACTTCTTTGCTTGCTTTACACAATCCTCTGGTCTTATATTAGTTTTTTCAAACCGCTTTATTGCTGAAATTAAACTCTCAAGCGTCGTTTCATCGAAAAACACCCCGGTTTTACCATCAATAACCGTTTCCATCACCCCTCCTGATTTATAAGCAATGACAGGCGTTCCCGTTGCCATCGCTTCAACCGGAGTGATACCGAAGTCTTCCGACTCTGCCGGAAAGATATATGCTTTTGCTCCCGCCATTAACTTCAACTTTTCTTCCTCAGTTACCTCTCCCAAAAATTCAACCTTTGAGATTTGAGATTTGAGATTTGTGATTTGAGCCAGCTCTTCACCATATCCCGCAAAACTTTTTCCGAATACTTTCAACGGAAGGTTTAGTTTCGTGCATGCCTCAACTGCCAGATCCACTCTTTTTGCCCTCGCCAACCTCCCCCCCGCAAGATAATAATTCCTAAATCTTGAATCATGAATCTTAAATCTTGCTGGTATATTAACTGGGGGGTAAATAACGATTGCTTTTCTGCGATAAAACTTTTCAATTCTACTTTTTACTTCTTCTGAATTGGCAATAAAAAGATCTACATTTTGCGCTGAATTAAAATCCACCATTCTCAAAAAATGATTGACAACGCTGCCGATAATCTTTGAAACAATTTTGCTTTCCCAATCTCTTGCCGTTTTATATCCGTACAAGTATCTCGGCGGTGTATGGCAATAACAAATCAGTTTCGCCGAACCTTTCTTTACGGAATTGGGAAAATACGCACCCGTTGCAGAAACAATTATCAAATCATATTTTGAAAAATCGAAACTTTTAAATACCCGCGAAGATATTAAACGGAACGGGCTGATTAATTTTTCCTTAAACGGTATGTATTGAAGAAATGATGTTTTAATATTCCACTTTTTAAACCGTTCCCTATGCGGTCCCAAATATTTCGGACAATAAATTGAAGTAAAAACATCAGCATCGGGATACATCTCATGAAGTGTTTCCAATACCCTCTCCGCCCCTCCATACTCCTTCAAATAATCATGTACAATTGCTACTTTCATACTCAAAACAAACTTCCCTGTTGTTTTTCAACAATTTGTTTTTTTATTTTTTGATATTCGCTCCACCTTCCCATTTGGGCGGATTGTTTCAGCTCTATTTCCAACTTTGAAACTCTTATCTCCAAATCCCCTTGCTCTGTCTCTAACTCTATCTTATTAATCTCATCATCCGACCCATCATAGACCCCACCCCACTCTATCACTCTTCCACTCTTATGCTCTTTTACTCGAATCTGCCATTCTCCCATTACTTCAACCAGCACATTGTCCAAATTAAACTTTCCAAAATACGATTTATATTTTTCAGACTCTGAATATTTCACTTCTTCAATGAGTTCTTTTTTAAATAACTCATTCATTAAAAGCGAGGTGTCCTTATCTGCGACAACATCGATATCCTCAACTCCCATGTCGAGTCCTTGTAAAACCATGCTTGCAGTTCCCCTTATCGCATATTGTTTACCTTCCAAAGCTTTTGCGATACGAACGACCAACATTACTATCGCGTCTTTATCAAGCTTATTCTTAAAATCTGTTCCAGCTTTTTGCTGAACTCTTTTTTTCAACGTTCGAAAGCCAATCTCGTCAAACACATCTAAGACTTTACTACTTCCAAGGTTCCAGTTCTTCATCTCATTCAAATCAAACTTGAACTCCACATCCCGAACAATTTTTGCCAACTCGTATGAGATGTCTCCCGACTTTTTTCCAGCCTTTAATTTTGAAGCAGTTGCCTTGTCTATCTTTCTTAAATTTTCGTAAATTTCCTTATAGCTTTTGTATTCTTTAATTAGTTTTTCTGCAGATACAGGACCGATCCCAGGCACACCTTTATAATTGTCCGAGGAATCCCCCATTAAAGCTTTAAGATCTATTACATTTTTTGGCTCCACACCCAGCTTTTCCACTACTTCAGTTGGCCCAAATAATTTCGCATCACTCAAACCTTTGACGGGCATATATACTTTTACTCTCTCATCGACTAGTTGCATTTGGTCTTTATCACCGGTTACAATCACAATTTCATCCAATTTACTTTTAGTTTTTTCCGAGAGCGTACCAATAAGATCGTCCGCTTCGTAACCCGCTTTTGTGTAAACAGGTATTCTAAAAGCTTCGACCACTTTTTTAGCAAGATCAAATTGACTTGTTAACTCTTCGTCTGTTTCCGGGCGCTGGGCTTGATATGCTTCATACATTTTTTTTCGAAAAGTTGGTTCTTTTCTGTCAAAGCAGACTGCAATATGCGTTGGTTTGAGGTCTTCAATAATTTTCAGAAGCATTGAGGTAAATCCATAAACAGCATTAATCGGCTGACCAGATCTTGAGGTAAGCTTTGGCATTGCGTGATACGCCCGATGCATGATTGCATTGCCGTCTATAAGTACTAACTTAGCCATAACTACTCGTAAATTGTATCAGTATACATGACTTATATGAAGCTTTTTATTAATTTGACTAAATCATATCTTCGGATATTATTTGTTTAATGGCAAAGGATAATATTGAAGTTGAGATAAAAATTAAACTATCAAAAACAAGGTTCGAAAAGATAAAAAAAGTATTATCAAAGATCGCCAAAAGAATCAAATCTTCACACCATATCGATGCTTACTATAACCCCATATACAAAAGTTTCTTAAAACCAAAATATCCTTTCGAATGGTTGACAATACGGGAGCGGGATGGAATTGTAAAATTAAACTATAAACATTGGTATCCAGAAGGAGTCAAAAACACAACTCATTGCGACGAGCTCGAAACAAAAATCTCGGACAAAATCCAAATGCAAAAGATTCTCAAAGCTCTTCATTTTGAAAACTTTGTCACAATTGATAAAAAAAGGCTTGCCTATGAATATAAAAAAGAATTAGAGATCGCACTCGATCAGGTGAAGGGTTTGGGGTATTTTATTGAGGTCGAGTCGATAAATAATACCGGCGGAGTCCAAAAAGCTCACAAAAAACTATTGGAATTCCTTCAAAAAGAATTAGGAATTTCAAAAACTCAAACTATCCCGGGTGGGTATGCGGCTGAAATGATGAGAAGAAAAATTAAAAAATTCACAAACCGATCAGTCTGACCGTAAATCGACCAGTCAAAGAATTTTATCAGTCAAGACCATGCCTTCTTGCAATTATAGGTCGAATAGAAGCCTCTGGCTGGCTTTCGTCCTTTTTCTTTTTCGATTTTTTTTCAGTCTCTTTTTCACTGACTTCTGCTTCCGTTTTATGCCCCAATAATATTCCGCTATCAAAACTCCAAATTTGAAAAGCACTTTTAAATGGACTTTATATTACTCTTTCTGCCATCTTTATACACCTCCTTATTTCTTCCCCACCAACTTCTCGAATCCTTCTCTGTCAAGAGTTTCGTATTTTAACAAGCCTTCGGCAACTTTGTCCAGTTTTGCTTTATTTTTCTTGACCAGAATAACCGCAATCTTATATGCAGAATCAACTATCTTCATTATCTCGTTATCTACCTTTTCCTGGATTGCGGGAGAGATGTTTGCGGGCTCATAGTACATAGCCTTTCCCATCTCATCGGAATCGTATTGCGGACCCAAATTAACAGGCCCCAATGAACTCATGCCAAAGTCCACCACCATCGCCCGGGCAAGGCGTGTGGCCTGCTCAATATCATTACTTGCGCCCGATGTCATCTCCTTAAAAATTACTTCTTCAGCGGCCCGACCTCCAAGCATGGCCGTAATTTGCTGAAGAATTCTTGATCTTGTTTCATGAGTTCGATCAGCTGCCGGAGGAATCAAAGTATGTCCAAGACTCATTCCACGCGCAACTATCGAAATCCTTTGTACCGGATCCATAAATTCCTGGAAATGGGTAACAATCGCATGACCGGCTTCGTGGTAAGCAGTTATTTTTTTATCAAGTTCCGACTGCAATTTTTTCTTCGCCGGACCGAGTTTCACTTTTGTTGCAGCTTCCTGAATATCGCTCATTTCAATTTCTTCTTTATCTTCCCGGGCGGCTAATATTGCGGCTTCATTAAGCATGTTTTCTATATCCGCTCCTGAAAACCCGACTGTTGAATCGGCAATCCTTACCCAATCAATCCCTTTTGCCATTTTTTTACCTTTTGCGTGAATTTTTAATATTGCATCTCTTCCGTCTTTGTCCGGCATATCAAGCATCACTCTTCTGTCAAAACGTCCCGGGCGAAGGAGTGCCGGATCAAGTAAATCCCCTCTATTGGTGGCGGCGATCACAACAACATTATCGTTTGGAGTAAAGCCATCCATTTCCACCAAAATTTGATTCAAGGTTTGTTCGCGCTCATCATGGCCACCGATAAAACCCCGTCCGCGCTGCCGCCCAATTGCATCAATTTCATCAATAAATATGATTGATGGAGCTTGAGCTTTTGCGGTTGAAAAAAGGTCTCTCACACGGGACGCTCCGACTCCGACTAACATTTCCATAAACTCGGATCCGGCCATGGAGAAAAAAGGAACCCCCGCTTGTCCGGCAACTGCTCTTGCAAGAAGAGTTTTTCCGACACCAGCCGGACCAAAAAGAAGAACTCCTTTCGGAGTACGCGCTCCGATTTTCCTGTATTTTGCCGGATTCTTCAAAAAATCCACCACTTCTTCAAGTTCTTTCTTGGCATCATCAACTCCGGCAACATCGTCAAAGGTAACATCCTGTTTTCCTTTGGCAAATAGCTTTGCTTTACTCCGTCCGAAAGAAAAAATATCCTGCGCATTTTTATTTTGAGCCCTAAAGATTGCGATAAATATAATTGCCGTGATAAGAAGTGGAAGAAGAATACCCAAGATTTCGCCAAATGCTCTTGAGAAAGACTGGTCAACAACTTTATATTTCACATCTGAAGGTTTTTTACCAATTTTATCCAGAAGTTCTGAAAGAGAATCTGTACTTTCTTTGGTAGTAGTTTTTGTTGAACCGTCTTTATACGTCAGAACCAGTTTTGAATCCTGAACAACAATTTCGTCAACTTTATCGTCTTTTATATCATTCAAAGCTTGCGATATATCAAGTTTCTGTTCAAGGTTGGAAATTTCAAAAATTGAAGCAAAAAAAGGTGCGAAAAAGATAAACAAAAAGACTGCAATCAAAATTTTCCATAAATTAATTTTGATTTTTAATTCTACTTTTCTCTTTTTTACGCCATTTGCAAGGGGCTTACCTGTTTTCAATAATCCGCCGAGGAGTCTCTTCTCGATCGGATTTTGTTTTTTATCTTTATCTTTACTCTTCTTTTCCATAGGAAAATTACGTTTGAATTATAACATGGAAAGGTTGTGGGTGATAGGTTGTAGGTTGTTGGATATTTTTCGAATTTTTATGATCCTGATCTCAAGATCTTTCGCGTCTTGACCGTCTTATTGTACAAAAAGTTCTTGCTAAACATTTTGAACAGGGTAAATTTTTAATGACTTCATAATTAAGCATTCCGATATGGTCTCTCAGCTCTGCTGCATTACTGTAATGCTTCTTTGATTGGGCTTCATCGGAAGAATTTAAAGCAAGCTTTGCGCATTCCTGTTCTTCTTGGGACAATTCATCTCCCAGCTGAACCAGCTGTTCTCTACGGCAGGATGAAAAGTTGTAGGTTACCATAAACCTCTATTCTTAATACTATGGGTAAAACAACTTTTGCGGTTAATATAGGTAAATCGCAAGTAAAAAAACACCATAGTCTTCAAGTCGTGGCAGTCTATTCTTCGAAATAGGTTTTATTAACTTTTCTTAGACTTTTCCTTCCTGGCATGTACATATATTCCAGTTCTGCGGTAGTCACCTCACCAAAACCAATTGATACGGGTATACCCGAATATTTTCTTAACAACTTAGGGCTTATATCATCAAAAAAACTTAATATTAAACCTTCTTCCTTCGTTACATCCGATGAAAATTTATCATTGAAAACTACAAGCGCAACCTTTTGAATATTCAGGTCAACCCACAGCTGTCCGTAAACTATTTTCTCCCATTTCATTCCTTCTTGTTTAAGAATTATATCCAAATATTCATGCTTATTTATATTCGCAAAAATATTTTTTCTATTACCGTAAAGGTCTGTTGTGTGTGCCAAAAAAATATAAGGCGCAGAAAATTCTTGTGTCTTCACCTTGGTTAAAATTCCAAGGTTTCCCTTATCCAAAACTGAATCATAATATACAGGATATGGAAAACCCATTATTTCAGAGGGTAAATTTGAACGTTTGACAGTTTCTGCCGGTGACATGTTTAAAATAAACTACCCCACCCTACGTTACGCTTAAGGTGGGGTATTCCTTTCGGACAAGTTTGTTCGCTGCTTCGCTTCATCCCCACCCTACAGGCGGAGTATTCGCGAAGTTCGAATAGAGAAGCTATTTTAACAAATATATAACTAAATACAAAAAACTACATCACTTTTGTTCCGTTGGGTACTTTTTTTGGAAGTTGGAAAAGAACCGGTTTTTCAAAAACTTCCTCTCCTTCAACTACAACAAATGCTTTATCTGAAATCTCGACGGCCATCAACATCATTCCTTCTGAAAAATCACCCTCCGGACCGATTTTTTTCTTCTCCAAATTAGTGATAAACGGGAATTGTTTTCCTTCAAGGTCCTCTGGTTTATAAAAATGCATTATCCCGGCGAAAACGACCCTCTCGCCAATCTCGGTGCCCAGGTCGACTTTCATCTTCATCACCCAATGGCTCCACTCCGGTACTTCTGCCTTGATTACGGTTCCTACCCTGATATCTAACTTTTGAAAATCTTGAATTGATATCGTACTCATATCAGAAATAATAACACAAAAATATTAAGTATTAAAAAGAGGAGTGAAGAGGCTCAATTTAACTTATTTTTGATCTATAGATAACAAGTGAAGCTAATTCAAGTTCTCTTTGAAATACTAGAATGTCATCAGGACAATGATTATCGTTTGTCTTGTTTTTTACATCTTGATAAGCCTGTTTATGAATTGAGTCTGCCTGGGTTTTGTCTAATGTAAGATATGACTCAACCCCACCCGCAGAATATATAACACCGTCACAATCATAATCACCTTTCGAATTGCATAAAAAAGTATTAACAACTTTACACATTACTCTCCCCTCCTGAGGTTTTTTTAAGACCTGAGCTTTTACCGCCTCCGGACTTGAGCCGTTGCCTGAATGACGTGGAAACTCCATAGCAATGCGTATTATATAAAAAACCCATAGTAAGTCAAATATGATATGGGGCTTACGGGGTATAATAATTATTTATTGTGTCCTAATGCTTTTATCGTATTTTCCCTAGTTATTTGTATTATTTCTTCGAGTTCCTGCCCTAAAGTCCTTCGAGGTATCAAGCCAAGTTCAACAGAATAATCCGCCAAAGTGTTATATTTAGGATCGTTTTTCAATGCGCCCAAAGTATTGACTACTGTTCTACCTTCGCCATTGTCTTTCAACACAACCCCATCGATTTTTATATCACCTCTACCATTTATCGTGAGTGATTTGTTCCGTAGCTCCTGTAATAATCCCATAATTGCCTGAAATTGTAATTATAAAAAAATCTAAAGTCAAGAAGTCTTAAAAAACTTTAAATTTTAATTTTTTACTAATCTAGAAATTCTCATGTCTCTTAATCAGTAAAACCCTCCATTTGGAATTTCTCAAGCTATATTTGTCGTCAACGACTCCATCCCTAAAACCGTTTATCAAATTTGCCGGGTCTTTCCGAACCTGATCCTCATCACCGGTTGTCACAACAAACAAATTATCCGTAATGTCATATTGGTTTTCAGGTAGGAATGTTACGTCTTTCACCAAAAGACTTTCGCGATAGATCACACCGAACGGATCCGGATCAGGACTTTGTAAAACGGTGATATTTACATTCTTAAGATTATCGGAATGAACCCGGCTGGCAATATAATTATTGATAAACCTTACAGTCAAAGCACTTGGTTCACGAACAGGTTTCGTCAAATAATCTCTCACCGATCCCAAACTTGCTGCAAGCATAAGAATAACTGTCAGCTTAACCACGTTCTCCTGAGACTTTTCCCTTTTTGAAAAAAGCCAGACAACAAAGAAGCCTATAGATAAATAAAAATACCGATTGAAATATTCAGGTAAGAATGAAATTGCAACGATCTGAGTAAAAACAGGAAGAAAGTAAACAAGATTAACTTTCCGCTTGCGCGCATCGTTAATAACTAAATACGAAAAACTAAAAACTAAAAATAAAAATATTATGAGATTACCTCCCGATAAATGATTGAAAAGGAGTTTGAAATTATTAATTGTTGTAATTAAAAATACTGACATGTTCCCACCACCACTCCCGACAATATTCTCATGCAGAAAACGTCCGAAAAAAAGTCCCGGCGGTTTGAGAAGATCAAAAATAACAAACGGGATAAAAGCCGCTGCAAATGAAATTAATAGAAGTAAATTGTTTTTCAAATTCTGAAGCTTCCTTGATTTTTCTGTAACAAAACCCTTCACAAATAGAATCACTAGAAAGGTGGCGGTCGAAACAATTGAAAAATAATGAAGGTGAAAAGTCAGTCCAAAAAGAAATCCTGAAACCAGTAATAACTTACGATTGTTTTCGCTTTTCAGAAAAAATATTAAAGCCAAAATCTGTATAAACGGAACCAGATGGGGATTCCAGGCAATCCTTGATGAGTCAACTAGTGGAAACCACAAAAGAGTTAAAATTGACGCCCAAAAGATAAATTTCTTATTTACTAAACTCACCAAATAAACCAATAAAATCGCTGTCGCGACTCCGTAAAATGCAGCTCCCAAGGCCAAGGAATCCGGCTCAAAATTACCCCAGTATGAAAAAGGCAATAACATATAGAAAGTTAACGACGGATAAATAATATTTTTAGCGCCATTTATGGGACCTATTAGTGTGATATCTTTAGTCACCCAAATCCGATGAATATCACGAAGATTTCTTGCATCATCATGATCGAATCTTGTGGTCGCGGAAAGATTATAAAAACGTGTGAATAAAAGCGCGAAAACAAAAATTATAAGAAGTATTTTTCGAAGCATATACAAATTCTAACAAAAATTTCGCATATTTTTTGATAATTGTCACATTCGATAATATAATTCCTGGCATGAGTGAAAGATATATAAAAGAAATTCATCCCGACGGAAGAAGTTTTATAAATAAGCCCATTAATCCAGACCTACCTAAGGTGCTAATTGTCGATGATGAAAAAGACCTGGTTGAATTATTTGTAGCCGGCTTGAGGACGCGAGGGTTCAACGCAACAGGACTTTTCATCAACCTGAGGGTTGATGATAATCAAGCATTCAAAACAATAACGAATACTATTCGTGATAAATGCCAGAAAAGAATATTGGTGATTGATTACGGCTTGGGAGCTATTGATGCGCGACTAATACTTGAACGTTTGACCGATGAAACCAGAGCAATCATACTTTCAGGAGCAAGTTCGAGTTTGAAAACATATTTGGAATTTCGAAAGAACGATCTTGAAGTGTTGGTTAAGCCAGTGAGTTTTAAGAGTTTAGTTGATACGATCATGAACCCTGCACCCTCTACAAAATAAATCCAACTTTTTCATAAACTTCCTTCAGCTTCTTTCCTGAAATCTCTCTTTCAATAAAAATATTTTTATTCTATCAGCTTATTAATTCCCATTTTTTCCCTGACCTTTTCAACTGTCTCAACAACAACTTTACGTGCTCGTTTTGTCCCCTCAATTAAAATCTCTTTTGCTTCATCAGGTCTTTCTTCATAATATTTTCTCTTCTCTCTTATTGGTGCAAGAAAATTATTTAAGGCAACAAATAACTTTTCTTTCACTTCAATATCCCCCACTTTCCCATTCTTATACCTTTCTTTCAAATCAGATACTTCCTCTTTATTGGGATTAAAAGCGTCGTGGTAGATAAAAACAGGATTACCCTCTACTTTACCCGGATCTGTGGGGTGAATTCTATTGGGATCAGTGTACAAAGACATTACCTTTTTCTTCAAAGTTTCTTCATCATCGGAAAGAAGAATTGCGTTTCCGCCGCTTTTACTCATCTTTAATTTTCCATCGGTTCCGATAAGTCTTGCAACCCGACCAACTTTTGCTTCAGGAATAACAAATGTTTCACCATATGCTTGATTAAAATCCCTGGCAATTTCCCTTGTTTGTTCGATAACCGGCAATTGATCTTCCCCAACCGGCACTAAGTTGGCATTGAAACCTAAAATGTCAGCAGCCTGAAGGATAGGATAAATAACAAAACCAACCGAAGGATCCAGTTTTTTGTATATAATTTCTTCTTTAACACTTGGATTTCTCAATGCTCTGGAATGCTTTACCATCGTTAAAAATAATCCATAGAGTTCATATATTTCAGGGATTCCCGATTCTAAAAATATAGTAGAGACATTGGGGTCAATTCCGACCGCAAGGTTGTCCAAAAAGACGTTATAAACATCCTCGTTTATCTTTTTTGAATTCTGATAGTTATTTGCATAGGCATGAATATTAGCCAAAAGAATATAAGTTTCATATTCACTTTGAAGTTTAACTCTGTTCTCCAAAGTTCCTAAAAAATGCCCAATATGCAATTTTCCAGTAGGTGTATCACCTGTTAAAATTCTTTTTCTTGTAACCAACTGAGCCACGTCAACAACTTCACTCAATGGAATTTTATTAAGATCGAGGGATCTATATTTTGTGGTTACTGAAAGACTGCCAGATCCTCCATAAACAAATTCATTTTCAAAAACCCTCTTGTCAATTAAAGTTTTCAATCCTGTTAAATAATGTGCTGCACCGGAAGGCAAACCTGTTAATTTTGAGAATTCATCACGGTTTGCAATTCTCAATTTCTTAACCTTTAATGCTTCTTTTGTTTTCTCCATATCAAGTTCTGTATCGCCTCTACGGATAATAGCAACAAAATTATCATCAGCTTTCATCAGTAGTACCGCCGAACTCTCACTAATGGGTAGATTTAGGTAACTCATCACTTCTATTACATCAATTATCTCCGGGTGCTCTAAAAATTTATGTTCTATACCTAATTCGCTTAAATATTTGCTGTATTCTTCAACGATTTTATTTATCATATTTTTATAGTTTATTGTATCACCCTCACTGGGTCTTTTAATTTAGTAAGAAATATCGATCGAGATTGAGGTCTATAAGCACCAATGAGTCTAGTTTCAAATCCTCTTCCATCAATTACAACTACAGGTGGTCTTTCAAACGAATCGAAAACAGCCGATAGTGCAAGTAGATTGGCAATTTGATGTGATGCTGTATATCTTGCCAGATCACGGTTGTATTTCCTCCCAAACATCTCAACGTAATGCGTAAACTGATGATTTACTCTCATTTCCAAATTTTTTTCGCTAACCAATCTTCCCCCTCCATTTTTTGCTTCTTTGATAGCTTCCGAACAGATTTTTTCATATTCATCTTTTTTTCCCGTTCTTTCAAGAAATCCAGTTAAAGAATCTACTGTTTCGATATCTTTATTCTGCTTTTTAAGGTATATAACATAATCATTAGCTTGTCTTCGAGCACGATCTTTAGTTTGTGAATCTATCAATGGATTATTATCGGGAAAGAGATATTCCAAATCACGATCTGCAGCCAATACGGTTAGGCTGGATTTTATTCCATAATGACTTAGTAATTGCCTAATCGACTTAAGTCGCTCAAAAATCCCAATCTCATCAGGATAAACCCTTTTTTCCCCACTTAATCCAATGGATCTTGCTTGTTTTGTATTGGAGATAATTTCAAGTCCCCCTTGTTTTGGGTATGTATATCGCAAACTTTTTATATGAACCAAATTAATCGGCATTCCGCTTTCTAATGAAAACAATAAAGAACTTTTAAAGATCTTCTCGTTTACAATTGGTTCCGTTTGAAGAAGTTGCAGCTCCAGCAAACAACTTGAAAAATATTCTGCTTTTTTTGCTCCTACAGAATCAACTGCAAATATATAATCATTTTGCAGTTGGTCCTTATATTTATTAACCGCCAACTCAACCAAATAGGATATCTGCACTTTTGGGTCCTTCATTCTTGTTTGCAGTTCGTTTTGGACGATTGTTTTCGCTTTTAAATGAAGTGAAGGAAAATCAGAAAATTGCCCCAAAGCGGGATTAGCCTCAAGGTTTCTAACTTTTAAAGCTATTTCTTTTAACTCTCCAAAATTTTTTCCGTTTGTCGTACTCATTTTTTCTAATATCAAATAATCAAAATTGCTCAAACCATCAATATTTCTTTTGTCTTTAAGATGTTTTAAGGTGTACTCATACGTACACTTAATCAATCTTGTAATTTCTGTTTCATCTGTTGGTAACTTAATATTTTGATAGGTTGTTTCCTCTATAACATTCTTTAGTGTTTTAGTAGGATACAGAAAACTCTTCCTTTGCAATCCAAACTAACCCCTGCTCGTTTTCAGAACTAGGGGTCCCTTTCATAACATTTAGTTCAATTTCTTTTGACATATTCTTTAAACAAAAAGCCCTTGTAAAACCACCAAAAAGATGATCTTACAAGGGCTCTTCCTAATAAGGGCTAATGCCACCTTGTTTCGTTGTCTTAAATGAAAAATCCCGATTTAATCGGGACGTCAAATAAGTAAACCTTATTCATGACGTACTCCGTTTAAGCTTGCACTGAGCTTGCTGAAATGACATACGTTGCAGACTTTTACGGTTTCGCCTCCGTGATAGACTATCGCCTACCCAGCTCCGGGATCCCAATCAATCCCTTCACAGCTTTTAATAAATTGTATGAGCATATTATCAAATATAATCCCAAAACGCAAATTTAAATTATTTATTGTCTCCAACCTCACTCTGTATCACTGTACCAGTACGGTGATACGGACGCTTTTAGAATTGATATATATTGAAGTAAGCTGAAGTAAAAAGGATGAAATCAATCTCCTTCTCTTTCTCTTTTTATACCAAATAATATTATCCGCCTAAACAGGTTCATTTTTTCTATTTGTTCAGTGTCTTTACAAGAAAGGGCTTCTTGACGGAATTTTTTTGCACCATTACTGGCTTGTCGTATTATGGAACCTCTCATATCACCAAGTCCCTCTTCAGCTAAAACTAAAGCCGCCTCATCCTCATTTAATTCCCTACCCAATTCTCTTTTCTTAGCTGATATAATCCCCTCAGCTCGTTCAAAATATTTCCCTTCTAAACCGTATTTATAAGCTAATATTTCAAAAAGAGTAAGTTCTCGCTTCATGTTCAAGTATCATATATTTTCCTGAAGTAAAAAGGAAGAAAATTAACTTGCGTGCATTCTTCGTTCAAATTCATTTATCAGAAGAATTATCCTGTTTGACAAGTCCTCACTTGTTTCGCTTTCTCCAGGAATAATAAATATGATATCCCCATGGCGATATCTTTCGGGATGTTTTTCAAGCTCGGCGTTTATTCCACCCCATGAACTTTTTACCGACAGTTTATACCTTTTTCTGCCTTTGCGTATTTCAAAGTCAACTCCTTTTATATCTAACCCCCTGCTATGTATCACCCCATCAAGCTTCTTCTTGTCTTTCAATAATTCTAAAGCGCTTCTGATTCTCCTCTCACTGTTATTTCCTTTTTCTTTATGGATTGTCCTGAATAAACTTTCAATGCTTCGCGTTGTCATTGGAAAGAAATATACATCAAACTGAAGGTAAAAGGAAGCTAATCAATTGTCGATTATTGTGCTTGCTGTGCCAACGATAGGAATCGAACCTATGGCCCGTCGCTTATGGCAAAAGGATTTTGACATGTCGATCCAGATTCGCCATAACGAATCAAGGATTCGATATGTCACAAAATTGTGGTGCCAAGGGAGAGGATCGAACTCTCGACACCGCGCTTATGAAACGCGTGCTCTACCACTGAGCTACCCTGGCAAATTTTGTGTCATGAAACGCGTGCTCTACCACTGAGCTACGTTGGTTAGATAAAAGTTCGAATGTGTTGCGGGGCTGGGAGTTGAACCCAGCCTGGAAGATTATGAGCCTTCCGTGCAGCCGTACACTACCCCGCACGTCAATGAGCGAGTCTAATTATATCATTTTGCCTCGATTACTCAATCAATTCCAAAAAGTTTCGCCCACTTCTGCCAATTGGGTTCAATACTTACATCTTCTTTTTCCGGAGATTTCGGAACAAGCTGGAGAAGTACTTCGTCAGGAGGAAGTATTAAAACAACTTCACCTTCCTTAGAATAACCAAGCTTATCCCGGATTTGTTTCTCGAGGTAAAATTCAGTATCAACATCTTCAAGTTGTTTTTTCAAAGCTTCATTTTTCTCCTCGAGTTTGACAGCTTCGTTTGCATCATCATCAATCCTTTGATTAATCGAATGAATTATTGCAATTGTTCTTCCTATAGAAATAATAAAAAGAACAAATAAAACCCATAACATAAGCTTGCTTATACGATTTGGAATGGTATTATCCTCTTTACTATTTAACATTTTCAATATATATTACGCATCTCATAATATATTGACCTCTCGTCAATAATTGTGTATCATTGTGTACATTAGCCTTAAAATTAGTATAGAAGGGATTTGAAGGTATTAAAAGTATATTATTATTATGGCACAAGAAAGTTTAAAGTCGCTGCTCCCCAAATTTATTGCCCACCTGACCGATAAAAAAAGAAGTCCATCAACTATATTAGCCTATAGGGCTGATCTGGAACAGTTGGTAGACTATTTAACGGATAAAAACATTGCTACGGCTGAATCGGTTGAAACTTCCCACATTGAGGGTTTCAGAGATAGCTTACTAGCTCAAAAATACACCCCAAAAACAGTTTCCAGAAAATTAAACGCAGTTAAAACTTTTTTCCGATGGATGCTGGATGAAAAACTTGCATCAAACGATCCTTCAGCCACGGTCGCTCACCCCAAAATTGAAGTCAGTAAACCAAAATTCCTATCTCCTCTCGAATATCGGGCACTCCGTGATGTTGTCAGAAACGATGTCAGAATCGCTGCAATAGTTGAACTTATTCTGCAAACCGGACTTCGGATTTCTGAGGTTGCAAATCTGAAACTCATCAACTTCCGAGATTCAAATCTTACAATCGAAAGCTATGCAACTCAGCCTCAAAGAACTATCCCCATAAACGAACCCGCACAGGAAACTTTACAACAATACCTCAAAGAAAGACCAAAAACAGATTCCGAATACATTTTTGTAAGCAAAAACGGAAAACCGCTTGCTATCCGAAATATCCGGGCAGCTATTGACCGTTATTTCCAAAAGGCAGAGATTCCCGGTTATTCGGTTAATGATCTCCGAACTACTTTTGTTGTTGAGAATCTGAAAAACGGAGTCGATCTTGTATTCTTATCAAAAGTTTCAGGCCATAAAAGATTGTCCACTACAGAGCGATACCTCGAGCTTGCTGAGGTCAAAGAATCAGGTAAACGTCAGGAACTCGCAGAACTTTAAACTGTAAATTCAGAAGTTCCTGAAGATTCTCCAAATAACTTTTTAAGATTAAACTATTTCGTCCACAAATTCGCCGTCCCAATGAAATTCTGTCCCAACCAAGAGTACTTGCGTACCACCACCCAAACTGATTCTATGACCGCGAGCATCTATACCCAAAATTCGTGGATTTTTATCCTGTCGAGTTGTCTCTACTCCTTCTATTTTTGAATAAAATTTCTTATGAGGATGTACCCCACCCCTTGACCGCGACAGCACGATTACTTTATCCCCCGGTAGTGTCTCATCCGCCCTTATCACATGACCTTCTTTTTCAATATCCATAAAAACTAGCTGAGTATATCAAAACCAGTTAGATTTGTCAGAAGTTAAGTGTGTGGGCGTGCATGGGATCGTCCCGTAGAACGGGATTAATCCTGCTCTGCAGGAAACCATGGACATCTACTTTATGGCAAAGCAAAGCTTTGACATGTAAGAAAGTTTGGTGGCCTGGGATGGGTTCGAACCATCGACTTCCATTTTATAAGAATGGCACTCTAACCACTGAGTTACCAGGCCAAATTTTCTTCCATAAGAGTAGCGCTCTTAGATAAGTCGCCGACTTGATCGGACGCTGAGCTACACGCCCATACTTTTCGCTACAAGAATGGCACTCTAAAAAAAACGAACTTAAAACACCTGAAACTGAGGTTATTATATCAAGAAGCTCACAAAAACTTAATTACATCTCTTAAAGAGAAGTCTCGTTCTGCATTTTTATCCAAATCTAACGCTTTCAAAAACCACTGCTTGCCTTTGTGGAATTCAGTTTCCCCAAACCAGATTTTTAATGGTTTCACTTTCCTAATTGCAATCTTACCTTCCCAATTTTTATATTTAAACTTTAAAAAATTACTCGGTTGCTTCATTGCTAAATTATTGAAGTTTAATTAAGTAAATTAATTCTCTTAATATCTTAGTATCCCAATATCTTAATATCTTTCTCTTACAGTTTTGCTCTCCTTGCAATCTCTGCATCAACTATCTTCACATCCCGTCCGTAACGAAGCCTGCTCATTTCTTTTATAATCTCTGCCAACTTCGGATTCATTGCCGCTTTTTCGGCAACAATATCTTTGTAAAGATCCATAGAAAATGGCGAGACGGGTTCATTGTTGACAGTCGTTTTAATATATACATGGTATTTTTCAATGTTCAAAAGATCATCTTCGGCAAAAACGGGTGCGAATTCGTGCTGTAAATAATTTGCATCAGTTGTTCCGATCCGGAAAGAGATTATCGTCCCGACATTCCCAAAAACCGCGTTTTTAACCTCTTCATCAACCTGCCCGATAAACTGATTGGCAACGCATAAAGACAAAGCATATTTCCTTGCCTCGGACAATATTACGGCAAAATCCGGAGTGGCAAAGTTCTGAAACTCGTCAACATAAAGATAAAAAGGCCGTCTTTGGTCTTTGGGAAGGTCTGTCCTACTCATGGCTGCCATTAATATTCGAGGTACAAGGATAAGCCCCAAGAAACTCGAGTTTTCTTCACCAATGGTTCCTTTCGACAGATTAATAAATAAAATTTTTCCCGTATCCATCACTTCCCGAAGCGAAAATGACGATTTTGACTGGCCGATAATGTTTCTGACCATTTTGTTTGTTACAAATCTCCCGAACTTTGAAGTGATGTAATCAAGAACTTCAGATTTATGAAAATCAGAAGTCTGTGCGATCTGGTCGGTCCAGTATCTTCTTACAATCGGATCTGTTACTTTTGGAAGAATTTCCTGAACGTATCTGGCATCTGTTAAAATTCTCATCACTTCAATAAACGTTGACCCTTCATCGCTCATTGCGGTAAGCATTGCGTTTCTTACAGCATGTTCGAACCTTGGTCCGACAATACCGGTTTTGTACGGATCAAAAAGCTTGTACATCATGTTGATAACAGATGAGGATACAAAGTGCTTTTGATCTTCTGTATTTGCTTCAAGAAGGTTTAAACCCATTGGTCTTTCCGTATCCGACGGGTCAAAGTAGATAACATCTTCCGCTCTATCGGCAGGAATTAATGACATAAGTTCTTCCACCGCGTCACCGTGAGGATCAATAAAACATACCCCCTTGCCAGCTTTGATATCCTGCATGACAAGATCTTTCAGAAGTTCGCTTTTACCGGTTCCTGTTTTTCCGACAATGTACATATGTCTTAACCTGTCTTCTTCGGTAATGTAAACAGGCCGCTTCGTTCCGCGATACGAACTAATCCCAAGAAAAGTCCCTTCGGAGGGAACTTCTGCAGGAGCAGGAGCAGTTTTGGAATACAACCAGTTAATATGGGGTGTTGTTATTGATTTGTTCGGAAAATGGAAAATAGTCGCCAGTTCTTCAGAATTAAGAATTGAAATTCTATTCCCCCAAATATGAAACATTGGTTGGTATCGGTAAATAAAATCATCTATAAAAGCTCCTTTTTGGCGGATAGTCCGGCCTTTTAGAGAATTAAGATCGCTTGAAAACTGGGAAAATGCGCTGGCAATGTTTGTGAGGTGCGCTTTTGCCGATCCCTGATCGGGTGCAACACAAACAATTCTTATTGAAGTTTCAAATCCTACTTTGGAGATTTTATTTTCAACAGACTCCAGGGTTTTACCAGATGTCTTGTAACTGGCTTTTTGCGGATCGGCTTCCTGCTTTTTGGTTGATGACAGAAAACCGCTCCCTGATTTTTGCCATTCGCTTTCCGTGGGTGAAATTAAAACCTGAATCGCAGCTGCTTCGCCTTCCCCCATTTTGGCAAGAGCGGATGTTATTGCGGATAAAGGATCAGTCGGAAGTTCTTTATAAGTTTTTATGGGATAGAAATTTTCTTTACCAAGTTGAAGCGCTTTGTAGGCAACTTTACCGTCTTCTGTAAAAATGTTATATTCCTGGACTTCCACAATCTCAGCATCAGGATAGGCTCCGTGTATCTGTCGTTCCAGGAGCGTCCGGAACTCAGTCGGAGTCCAGACATAAAACTTAATATCCTCCAATTTCGCTACCAACTCAAAAGATATACCCGGTTGGATATTATACTTTTGCTTCCATCCACCTTTTTTGATCGAGTAAAGAGCAGCAAAAAGCTGTTCCATTGCGTCAATTTTTATATCGTTATTTTTGTGAACCGATATTTGCAAAAGCACCGAATCAATCGATGCTTCCTCTCTTTTTCTATTCCGGAAAGTTGTGAAGAAAAATATAAATACGACAACTGATAAAAAAGCCAATAAGGATATTACCGACAAAAACACTAATATTACATCCATTTCATTTATCATGGTTATTTAAACTTAAAAAGGAACTGTTACTGCCCGCCTATTTTTTTCACCATTCTCCAGCCGAAGTGCAATGCTTTCTTGATTAATCTGACCCAAAAAACCGCAAACCAAGTGATTGCATTATCCGGATCGCCCTTCGCCCAATCATCAAGTTGCTGCTGGGTTGCAGGGACCTGGATTGTAACCGCAGGATCCTGAGGCGTTTGAATCAGGGGCTGTCCTTTATCGTCACTCACCTGAGCCTTAAATTGCGAGGGAGTCGGACTGATCCCGCGTTCTATTTCCGGGGGAACTTCCATATCGGTTGGACGTTCTTTGACGATCGGTTCTTCTACCGGAGGCTTTCCTCCGCCTCTTTCCACATTATCTACCATATATAAAAACATTTTAGATCAATTAGGCGAAAGAACAAAGTACTAAGGGAAAAGTGAAAAGAGAAATGGATTGTTTCAATTCCGAATATCTAATTTCGAATTTCTAACCAAAACCCGATATCTCGTCTTCAAATATCTTCCCCCAAATTTGACTTTGAAAAGGAATTAGGATTAAAATCCCATCATCCGTATGTTTCCCGCTGAAAATATAAGAGTATTATTACCAGCTGAAAGACCTAAGGATTGTATTCTACCTACGATTAAAAATACGAGAGGAAGAAATAATTTTCAAGAAATATCTGTTCGCCTTCTGGATGGAAATTTCATTCTCAACAAATGTCACATAACCACTTGTCTCGTAAACAGTCGGTGTAAATTTTACGAGGAGCTTTGATAATTTATCGCTTTTTCCAAACCTCATCTTTCACTCTCGATTTAAAATTTTCAGCCCGGGCTAAGGTGAATATATAATCCGAAAGACGGTTGAGGTATTTTAAAATTGCAGACGGGATTTTTTCTTCTTCGTTAAACGCAACAACCTCCCTTTCGGCTTTTCTTGCTAAAGTTCTTGCAAATTGAAGTTTTGCTGCAGCTGGGGTTCCTCCGGGATAAATAAAATTGGATAACGCTGGTAAAACTTTATCATACTCATCAATTTCCCGTTCTAGTCTCTTAATTTCGATACCTCCAATTCTTAATCTTGATCCCGCCAGGATCGATCCGATAGTGAGCAAATTATTTTGTATTCTTTTTAAGCGATTATTAAGATCTTCATCAAATGATTCAGAAATTACAACACCAATATAGCTGTCAACTTCATCAACAGCGCCAATTGCACGGGTGTTGCATGAGGATTTGGAAACCCGTACGGATTTTCCGTCAACTTTTTTAAAAAGTCCCGTCTCTCCTTTGTCGCCTTTTTTTGTATAAATTGACATCATTAAAAAGATATTATGTGATCCGATATTAGGATATTAGGAATAATAATTCAAACTTTATGAATTAGCTTCTCGGTCGATCTTATAAGTCCTCCCAATACAACACCAGCTTTTTCTGATTGATTGAATGCTTCGGTAAACTTAACTTCACTCAAATATTTCAAATCCCGTGATGTGATCAATTGACTTTGGACTTCAGCAATTGACCCCCTTGAATCGTAATAAAAATTTAACCTATCTTTGTAATGATATCTTGAAAATCCTTCAGCAATACATGATTCCACAGAAATCACTGCTCTTCTTAGTTGACTTTTTAATCCAAACTCTTCAGATTTCGGGTACAAATCAGTATATTTGTAGATTTGAAGTGTTAGTTTATGTGCTTCTTTCCATGCATCTAGATCGGTAAACTTTTTGATTAGCATTTCTATCTTCTTCGTTTCGAATAGTATTTTTTCCCTTTTCTTAATATCTTAATATCCCAGTATCCCAATATCTTTGTATCCTAATCTCCTAATATCTTTTTTTTGAGGTCCCTCTGACGAGCCCAAAGCCGGTGTGTGGTCAAAAAGCCCAATAGAAAATGGGAGACAAATGATTGTCGACATCCTGCCAGCATAACAGCTCCGGACCCATCAGACGAATCTCAAACCCGAATGGATATTAAGTGATTCGATATTAAGATATTGAGTTACTCCGCAATTTTTTGACCTTAATATCCCAATATCCAAATATCGTAATATCTTTTTTATATTAATGTACAAAACTCCCGTGATACTTTCGAAACCTTAATTAAAAATGTCCTTTTCTCCCGGCATCTTAATGCCCTAATATCTTAGTATCCTATTATCTTTTTTCTAGAGTTCGCAGGTAGAAAACCCGCAACGTTCGCATTTATAACACTTTCCGTCTTTTTTCAGTTTTATCCCGCAGGTCGGACATTTTTTCGTAAAAACCGGATTTTTTGATCCGCCAAATTCGAAGACCTGATCGGATTTTGTTTTATCGCGATAAACGGTCAATCCCTTACAGCCGAGTTTCCATGCCATAATATATGCTTCTTCGATATCATCAGGTGTGGTATCAGAGGGCATATTAATCGTTTTTGTGATGGCATTATCAGTCCACTTCTGAAATGAACTTTGCATCTTAATATGGTCACGCCAGTCGATGTCGTGAGCGACTTTAAATATTTTTTTAAGATCATCCGGAATTTCATCCAGATTTTGAACACTCCCGTGATTGTCAATAATTTTTTGGATTAAAGTTTCTGAGTAAATTCCCCGTTTTTTCAAAGCTTCAACAAAAGTCGGAACAATTGTTTTGAGCCTCATCCCCTCCAAAACATTTTGTTCGTAGGCTAGTGCGAAATACGGCTCTATCCCGAAAGTTGTTTCACAAATCACCGCGTTTCCGCTTGACGGGGGAAAAGTTAATAATGCAACGTTCCGGGGTTTTTCCTTTTTATCTGCCCAATAAGATTTTTTAACCAGAGGGAAAGGTCCTTTTTCTTTCGCAATCGCGACAGATGCAAAGAAGGCGCTTTTATACATCGTCTTTGTTACCTTCTCGGCCAGGGCAAAAGCCGGCTCTGAATCATATGGTATTTCCATTGCTGCGAGCGCATCTGCCCAACCTACTGCTCCGATTCCAAGTCTTCGGTGAGATCGAACTGATGCGTCAACTTCGGATACCGGGAACCATGAAGCTTCAATAACGTTGTCCATCAGGCGAACCGCTATTCCCATTACTTCTTCCAATCCGTTAAAATCAAATTTTTTATTTTTGACAAACTTCGTAAAATTGACATAACCAAGATTGCAGGACTCATACGGGTACAAAGGCACTTCCCCGCATGGGTTTGTCGCCATAATGGGACCGTATTTTCGCAGAAGTGGATTCGCAAGCGCCGTCCCTTTATTGATTGCCGAAAGATTAATTATTCCGGGATCTCCGGTTTGCCATGCCATTGTAGACATCAGCTCAAAAACGGATTTGGCGTTTACCACATTCACAATCTCTCCTGTTCTCGGATTAATCAAATTCCAATCTTTTTCTTTTATAACTGCTTCCATAAACTCATCGGTGATTCCGACTGAGATGTTGGTTTTGCTTAAGTACCCGTCGTTTTGCTTTGAAGAAATAAAATTAAAAATATCGGGATGTGAAGCATTCAAAATTGCCATGTTGCCGCTTTCGTATTTTCCTTCCTGACGGAAAAGGCTCGTCATCAAATTAAACATCTCAATCATTTTTACCGGTCCCGCAGCCAGATCGGGTATTCCGGCAACAGCGTCTCCTTCAGGCCGGATTTTGGAAAAATTATAACCACAGCCGCCGCCATGCTTCTTGATAAGAGTCGATTTATGGAGAATGTCAAATACAAAATTGATATCGTCTTCCATCGGCCAAACAAAACAATTGGCAAGTTGCGGTGAAATTTTTCCGGCATTCGCAAGAGTACGTGTCCCCGGGAGAAACTGAAAATTGATCATAATATCATAAAATTTATTTTGCCAATACTTTTGCTTTTTACCCTTTTCAACTCCCGCCAAAAAACTTGCAACTCTTCCAATCATTCCTGCCGGTGTTTCGTTAATTTCGCCTTTTTCATCACGTTTCAAATACCTTCTTTTTAAAATGTAGAGGGTGTTGTAGGAAAGTCCGATATCATCTTTGATCCCGAGGGTTGACTTATCTTGGAGGAAGTGTTTTTTGTTCTCACGATAACGGATATATTCCTGTGCTGTTTTTGCGTGACCTTTTTCAATGAGGGTTTTTTCGACAAGTTCTCCGATTTCAGCTGTTGTGATAGTTTCACCATCGGGATATCGCCCGCGAAGTACTGTCACAACTTCGTTTCCCAAAATACGTGCAAGATTTTCATCTTTCCCGCCGACTTTTTTCGCCGCCATCCATATACTGTTTATTATTTTTACCGGAGAAAATTCCTGCGTGACCCCGCTTAATTTCACCACCATCTTGACCTCCGACAAACCAATCTCAGTTGTTTTATTGGTAGTTATTTTTCTATTTGCTAAAGCTGCCATATTTCATTAATTTAATTATCCAGGAATTAAATTACTAAACTATTAAATTATTTTCTTAATATCTTAGTATCTTTATATCTCTGCTAACATTCTGAGTGTCCGCATGCATAACACTTGGAACACCCCTCCTGATATACCAAGGCAGATGAACCGCATGTCGGACAAATATCTCCGGGAACTTTAACTTCATCAAGACTCAACTGATCTGCAACAATCTCCTGACCGCCGATATGGTTTTCGGACATGTTAAATTCATGATTGTGACTTTCTCCGTTAAGAATGGCGTTTTTACTTTCACCGTTCTTGTATTCTCCATTTTTCGCTTCAGGCATATCGACTTTCGTCTTATCATAATGAGATAAATATCCGTTTATCTTGAAACCCATATGAACCGATAATGCCATAGCCACCGCGTCCGGAAGCGATAAAATCTTTCTCGGGCCATAACCAACAGATCTTCTTCCGCCTATTCCCGAAAGCTGTTCTGCAATCTCTTTAGCTCTCAATTTCGGTGAAAGGTTCCCTTTAAACCGCAGCGCTATAGAGATAGTTCTGCCAAGAGCTTCTGCCATTGCGGTGACATCACTTCCTGCTTTACCGACGTTTACAAAAAGTTCCAGCGGTTCTCCCCTTTCGTCCTGGTTCAGAGTGATAAACGCGTTCCCAACAGGAGTATTAACTTTATAGGTCGAACCGGAAACAATGAATGGTCTTTCCAAAGCCGGTTCATATGATGCATCCTTAACTTTTTCTTTCTCCTCTTTTATCCCCAAGTTAAGAACTTGCGCATCTTTACAACCGTCACGAAAAACAGTCACTCCCTTACAATTGGTTTTCCATGCCAAAAGATATGCGGACTTGATATCATCAACCGTAACATTGTTGTTCATGTTTATAGTTTTTGAAACGGCATTCTCCGTATATTTTTGAAAGGCTGCCTGGTGTTTAATATGCCAGTCGTGGTGAATTTCATGGGCGGTTCCGAAGACTTTCCTGGTTTCTTCATCAATCTCTTCGATTTTACCGATGACACCCTCTTCGGAAATTCTTGCTCTGATTTTTTCCGTCCAAAACCCTTTTTCATCCAGTCTTTTTTCAAGCGCCGGATTAACAAAAGTCAGAGTCCTGTCAAGACTTTTATCTTTGACAATATGCTGATACGCAAGAGCAAATAGAGGTTCAATACCCGAACTGGATCCGGCAATTATGGAAATTGAACCCGTCGGAGCAATTGTTGTTACGGTAGAATTTCTGCGGGGTTTTTTATTTTTGTAAATACTCTGACTCCACAACGGAAAAGGTCCCCTTTTTGCTGCCAACTTTTCCGATTCATCAAGAGATTCTTCGTATATTACTTTCATAATCTCTTCACCTAATAGAATCGCTTCTTCACTGTCGTATGCTATTTCAAGATCTGTCAGCATATCTGCCCAGCCACCGACACCCAGTCCAACTCTTCGTATCGCAAGCGAGGTCTGTCTGATTTGCGGCAGCGGATACGGATTCATTTCAATGACATTATCCAAAAATCGTGTCGACAATCTTGCCACGCTTCTTAGTTTTTCCCAATCAACTTGCTTACCGCCTGCCTGCCGGTCAGGCTGGGCAGGTAAGTCTCCGTCATCCTTTACCTCTTTCACAAAATAATTCAAAAAGATGCTCCCCAAATTGCAGGAATCATAAGGGTAGAGCGGCTGTTCCCCGCATGGATTTGTTGATTCAATCGGTCCGAGCATCGGAACCGGATTAGCCAATGAATTATTAATTCTGTCAATAAAAATCATTCCCGGATCTCCCGTCTTCCAGGCACCTTTTGCAATTTCATCAAATACTTCCCTCGCATCAAGTGTGCCCACCTTCTCCCCGTGGCGCGGTTCATAAAGGTTATATTTTGACCCTTCATCATATGCTTTCATAAACTCATCCGTAACGGCTACAGAGATGTTGAAATTTGTAATCCCGCCCTCTTCCTTGCAATGAATAAATTCCATAATATCGGGGTGATCAACTCTTAATATTCCCATATTAGCTCCGCGCCTTCTGCCGCCTTGTTTTATTTCATTTGTTGCCGCGTCAAAGATGCTCATGAAGGAAACAGGGCCGGATGCGGTTCCGTGACTTGATTTTACTGTGGCGCCTCTTGGCCGCAGTCTGGAAAAAGAAAACCCCGTTCCTCCACCCGTCTGATGAATTAGAGCCTGATATTTGATGGCATCAAAAATTTCAACAAGAGAGTCTCCCACAGGAAGAACAAAACACGCAGAGTATTGAAGACCGTTTCCGGTTCCGGCATTCATCAATGTCGGAGAATTGGGTAAAAACTCATGAGTCAGTAAAAGATGGTAAAATTCTCTCGCGATTTTGACAACATCATTTCTTGACCCTCCCCATTTTGCCTCAGCGGACGCAATATCCCAGGCAACACGCCAACACATTTCTTCGGGGGTTTCAATAACATTTAAGTTTTCGTCTTTTATCAAATAGCGTTCAGCCAAAACCTTTAACGACTGTTCTGTCCAATTGCCCGATGTTAGATCTGCCGGCATCTTCGGCCTTTTACCGACTTTTCGTTCTATAAGACTAAGAAGCTCCTTATGTAATCCAAACTCAAAATCTTCCAAACGAAGATTATCAACTTTTTTAGGTGTTCTTGTTTTACTTCTTACCATGTTTAATCTTTCATTGCTTTTGCAAAATCCTCCAGATCTTCAAACTGCATATAGACGCTCGCAAATCTAAGCCAAGCAACTTTATCTATTTTTCGTAATCTTTTTAAAACTGCATTCCCGATTGCCTTACTTGAAACTTCCTCGTTTTGTTTTTTAAGCATTTCGCGCTCGACTTTATCGACAAGATCGTTTATAAGATCCATTGATACCGGACGTTTCTCCACCGCCCTCAGGATTCCTTTTTTAACCTTTTCCCTGTCAAAAGCTTCACGCCGGCCATCCTTTTTAATTACCCAAAGTGCATTTCCGCCGACCCTCTCATAAGTAGTGAAGCGCTTGGAACATTTCAAACATTCCCGTCTTCTTCGTATAGATTTACCCTCATCAACACTCCTGCTTTCCAAAACTTGAGAATTGATGCTTGCACAAAAAGGACACCGCATAAAAATAATCCGAATAAAGTTAAAAATACCAATCTACTTGATCATACGAATATTTAGTGCTCAGGTTTTACGTATTTGGATCTATTCGTATTCATTGGAATTATTCGTATTATTGAGCATCATTTGGTTTTCATGAATGAAAATAAAAAATACTACCTATAGCGTCGAGTGAATGATGAAACACTACCCCTGTATATGTCAACTGACAAAAAGTAGATCATAAACCATCATATTTTTATATTTCGAAGCTAATATTGCTCCTGGGGAAAAACAATTGACGTAATATATGAATTATAAATATAGGTCTATGTCAGAAGTGTCAATAAGACAATGAACAACTGGGTAAATGTTAGTAGGTAATATATTCAGTTATTGCCAGTTATACGGATTTTCCGGAGCTGTTAAACCCTGCTCCAACAATGAATTCATAGAGCGTTGATAGCAAGTCTTTGGGATATCCTGAATACTTCTAATGCCTGGCTTCGCATCGTCAGGAGCGATTTCCAAGATTTCGTCCATCACCTGATAATGTTTTAGTGCCGCTTTCGAAAGACGGGTACTGAATTCTTTCGTATCGACTCCCGACTTTCTGACACCTTCTTCGGCTAAATATGCTTCTTCGAGATATTTTTCCGCTTTAGTCAGAGTGGAATATGCAATTTCGTTTTTTCCGTTTGAAAACAGGATTTTCGCTCCACCGATTCTTTTATCTGCAAACAAGAGCTTAAGCTCTGCTTTTTTCAAATCACCCGTTGTTGCAAACAACCACAACCTATCCCGGACTACTTTCAACGGCCAAAAAACACTGTCGGGTAAAACCTTTCCGGGATACGCCAACTCATAATCAATTGTAAAATTATTATCCCCCATAACAGACGGGTTATTTTGCGCAGTAAATTCATACCTGACAGCAGCAGTTCTGAAAATGGAAGTTAGTAAAATTGCAAACGCAAAAACAAGAGTCGCAACTATTACAAAAGCTTTCTGAATCATAAATACTATACTATTCTACTTCAGCCTTATTCTCCGGTCAAACAATAGTCTTTCATCTGAACAAAATCACCGGCCATTCCCACAATACATGAAGTAAGACCGATGAAGAAATATTTTTTGTTCTTGCATAAACAAATGCCGACCCGATTCCGTAAATCAAAGTTAAGACCGCCATCACTGCAATTGCGTAACTCTCAAGGTTCCATACAAAAATCATTATCGGTAAATGTAAAAGCATCCACATTACACTGGAAGTCAGGTTTGCCACTAATTCATTCTTAATTGCGATTTTCAGTCTTCCGAAAATGTATCCCCGGAAAACAACTTCTTCAACAAAAGCGGTTGCAAAAGAAATTAATATTGATACCAAAATGGGATCTTCACCGATATTCGCCGTCAAATGCAAAGATTTGTGTTTTAAAATATTGACAACCAGTCCTGTGGCTGCAAATCCGATACCCAAACTGATAGTCAGATACATTGATGAAAAAAGATTCTTACCCGTCAAACCGAAATCTTTAACTTTAAGTTTCTCACGCTGCGATATGATAACTAATGGCAGAAGCCAAATTATTGGTTTAATCAGAAACTCTTCGAATTCATCCCCAAATTGAAAAAATTTCCGATAAAAACTCCACACCAAGACCAAATAAAAAAAATATACGACAGCTGTCTTTGTGGATCCGGTTTTACCCCCCGAAGTTGTTGTCATTAATTAAATATACAATACCAAGACATACTTTTTGAATCGCAAAATAATTATTTGCCGTAATTGTAAACTTGACTGAAAGTGTAACTATTGAAGATTGCATTCCGTCATCATCTGGTCCATTGCAAATATTACTTTATCGACGCACCCCCTCGCTTCCTCGAGCGAAATTGCATTTCTTTCGTTCGGAAACCAATGGAACAAAAGGTTTCTGCAGTCTTTCCAGGTGCTCCAAAGTGTTTTCGCCAAAGCTTCACCGCTGCAGTATTTTACAACTTTATCATAGACCCCCTCGCTTATCCGAAGACGCTTTTCAAGCGATGGGTTCAAAGCTTTCCCAATCCTGAAGTGTTTCCCGAAATAATCCTCTTCGGTAATAAAACCTAAGTCCAAGAAAACTTTTTTCAAAAATCCTTCATACGCTTTGGCAGCAGGAAAAACTATAAAAGAGTAATCGTGAAACTTATGCCTATTGAAGGAGTCGTACTTAATTCTCGAAGTGATATCTTTCTCCCATTTTTCGGCAGTTTTTGTTAAAAGAATTGACTGCAGAATCAATTCTCTTATATCCTCGTGCACATAGTTCCACCATTTCTTTTCGTTTATCAACCCTTTTGAATCGTTCATAATTTTCAATTGAAAATACAATATCTGTGAATCCAAACCCAATGCCCACCAGTTTTGGACATGCTTCTCCAACATAGTAACAAACTTAATAATCTCTTACCAGGTGAATTCGTAAATCAATTTAAATTTTACTCAGTATTGATACTGAGCTTGTGGAATGTATCAATTCATCCCAGCCCAGGGCGGGGTTTTCTTGAAACCGAAATAAATATATAATTGAGTGCACAAAAATTTGATTACTTACAGGCTTCCTAAAAAACCAGAGGGAGCCTTGTTTGTATATACCAAAGACTACTTTTATCGGCGACTTTGGTTTTTTGATCACTTACAATATGGCGAAAAGAAAAAAAGTAAATATTACTTCCCGGAGAGTTAAGGCTAAGATGCCCGAAAAACGTAACCGCTTGGTGGGTAGTCATAAAAAAATACTTAAAAAAATTAAGAAGATACCCTTGCGAGCGAGGCTGTTAATTTCAACACTCGTTGTTGGAGCTATCGGAGCGTTTGGGGTATTTATTTGGCTTATCTGGGGAATACCGAATCCCAAAAACCTTCTGGAATCAAGAGTACCCGTTTCGACAAAACTTTATGACCGTAACGGTAAACTTATTTATGAAATCTATACAGATAAAAAAAGCACTCCTGTTGACATCAAAGAACTGCCGCAATATGTCCTTGATGCAACAATCGCAATCGAAGATAAAGATTTCTACAAACACCACGGATTTTCTCTGTCAGGAATAACAAGAGCCTTATATAAAACTATTTTCAAACAAAAACTTGAAGGTGGTTCTACTCTTACGCAGCAACTGGTTAAAAATACACTCCTGACACCCGAACGAACAATTAAAAGAAAAGCTAAGGAACTTGTTCTGACAATATATGTCGAATTCGCTTATTCAAAAGAGGACATCTTGTCCTTATATCTTAACCAAATCCCGTATGGTTCAACTGCTTATGGGATCGGTGCAGCAAGCGAGCTCTACTTCGGGAAAAATGCAAAGGATTTATCACTTGCCGAAGCGGCACTCCTATCCGGTCTTCCGGCGGCGCCTACAAAATATTCACCATTCGGAGCCTATCCAGAACTTGCCAAAAAACGACAGGAAACAGTTCTTCGACGGATGGTTGAAGACGGTAAAATAAACCAAGAAGAGTCTGATAAAGCAAAAGATGAAGATTTAAAATATGCAACTACTGAGAGATTTACTGCGCCGCACTTTGCGCTTTGGGTAAAAGATATACTGGCGGAAAAGTATGGTGACCAGGTTGTGGAACAGGGTGGCTTGAGGGTTAAAACCACACTCGATCTTGATCTGCAAAAAATTGCCGAAAGTACGGTTGCTGAGGAAGTAAGTGATCTTTCAAAACAAAATGTCGGCAACGGCGCTGCCCTGGTTACAAAACCAAAAACCGGAGAGATTCTTGCCATGGTTGGCTCGAAAGATTATTTTGCCCGCGATGAAGACGGAAAAGTTAATATAATTTTCGCACACCGTCAGCCCGGTTCGTCTATCAAGCCTTTAAATTACGCGCTTGCCCTTAAAGATAAAAAAATCACCCTTTCTACTCCCCTGGCTGACGTCCCGACGTGTTTTGGGGTTTTTAGGCAACCTTCATACTGCCCTGTTAACTATGACGGTGGTTTCCATGGAGCCATTCAACCAAGATTCGCACTTGGAAATTCATATAACATTCCTGCTGTGCGGGTGCTGGCGCTTAATGGACTTGAAAACTTTATAGAATTTGCGACAAATATGGGAATAACCACTTTTTCCGATCCAAAAAATTACGGACTCTCTCTGACTCTTGGGGGCGGCGAAGTGCGACCGATCGATATGGCCGTTGCCTTCGGAGTGTTTGCAAACGAAGGAGTCAAAATCCCCCTTAATCCAATCCTTAAAGTCGAAAAGTGGACAGGCGAAGTCCTGGAAGAAGTAAATCCGAAAGACGCTGAAGGTGACAGAATAATTGATCCTGAGGTTTCATTTTTAATATCACATGTGCTCCACGACAATAACGCGAGGTCGGCAGCGTTCGGATCAAGCTCATACCTGAATGTAAAAGGCCATCCTGAAGTCTCAGTTAAAACTGGTACCACAAATGAACGCCGGGATAACTGGACTATCGGATATACACCGCAAATACTGGCACTTTCATGGGTTGGAAACAACGACAATACCGAAATGAGCGGTGCAGTCTCAGGAGTATCCGGAGCGTCTCCGATTTGGAATGCGATTGTTAAAGAAGCTTTAGATAAAGCAGAGAAAGGATTATACGATATGAAAGATGGCCAACCTGATGAAACAGTTGCAAAGGCCGGACACTCCTGGCCAAGGCAACCTGAAGGTATTGTCGGATCGAATGTTTGTGCAACGTCGGGAAATTTACCCGGCGGCCAGGATGCCCCTGACTGTCCAACAAGATTTGAGTATTTCCTTAAAGATGCAGTGGGGGCTGGAATCGAGACCGGCAGAAAAGATGTATCAATTGACAAAACCAACGGCAGTCTTGCGGTAAACCCGGATCTTCCACCTGATGTTATTGAAAACCAAAACCACCCCTTCCTGCTGGACCCATTGGGAACACTGGTGTGCTTGGATTGTCCTCTTCCCCAAAGCCCCGTTATTATTTCGTATCCTTTGACTTCAATTACACACCCAAGTCGACCGAACGTCGAAAACAATCAAAATAATTGATTCTCATGATATTATGATAGTCTTCACTGATTATATTATCTCCCCAGCGCTCATTCGAGCTTTTCAGCAGTTTGTATCTATGAATTAATTCATAGATACAAGATGTAAGAGTTATATTATTTTACTCGGAAATCGGTGGGTATATAATCTTATTAATGAACGACCTACCTCCCCCTCTTTACAGAAACCGTCTGAAGCATTTCCAAAATTTATTAGCCTTGTCAGCTCTAACTCTTATTATCACCGTCTGGTCAACGGTTTCCTTTCTGGCTTACCAAAACTCTCAACTTGATAAACACCTGAAAACAAACCGGGGTATTCAATTAAGTAATAAGCCACAGATAACTCCAACCCCGAACGAAGAACCGCCAGGTTTTGTTGGTTACAACCCTGACGGAAAGAGATTCAGTCTAATATTTCCCGATACTTGCATCACCACAGATAGAGGTCGGGACGAGGGTCATTTTGATAGATTTCTTGTAACATGTGTAACTGATAACTTTAAAATTACCATTAACCCCCAGGAAGGTGGACGCGGGCTTGGAGATTATCAACCAGCAGAAATCAAATCCGGAAAGATCAATGTTGATAATTATATTTGGAAATATAAAATTTGGATTGATCCTGATAAAACGGCTTTTTCTTCATACGAACTGACAGATCCAACAACAAAAGATTACTATCTAATCCGTGTCAATTATTACCCATATTCGGAAAAAGCAAAAGCATATTTTGACCAAATCCTCTCCACATTCAAATTTCTTGAAAAAGACGTCTCTATCTCACCTGCTCCAACTAAAGCTCTTACAAAAACGCTATCCTATATACTACCGAGTGGTTGGCAAACCATAAAGGATAAGGACAATATATTTTCTGTGGGTTATAACCCCGAGAATTATAACCCTATTGCTTACGAATCAAGAATCGATCTATCTTCCAAACAATGCTGTACCAGTACCTTTTTACAAGTAAAGCCTTATGACGGAGGTTCCAAACAAAAGTTCATAAGTGAATTTACACAATATTCAAGAACCAACACAACATACGAAACTGATTATTCCGTACAAGGTAAGTCTGGTTTGATCATCTATGCAATTGAATACTCCGGTACTTATACTGTAGGAATGGTTGATATAGACGGCAAGAATGCTCTTTTAATCACCAGTCAAGCCGGACAGGAAACGGTAGAACAAGTACTTCAAACACTTAAATTTGATTGACCAAATCCTCTCCACTTTTAAGTTTACGGAGTAAACTTGGCCCCTTAAAGCTTCATGCGACGTGGGGTAAGTTTCTGGATTAGTAAATCTGATTGTGGGTACCGACATCTAAAAACATTACTGTATCTTTTGAAATATTTTTGTAAATCACCCTTATATCTCCCGTAATAGAAAACGCCCTTAAGTCTGATTTAACACCTATAAGTTTATGGTCTTTAAGTATGGGATTATTAACATCTTCAGCAAACAAATACAATCTTTCATCAAATCTCTTAGAAATTTTGGAGTATCGAATAATTCTTTTTCTGTAGTTCTTAAGAAACGTTCGACTGTACAGGATCTTTTTTGCCATGCAAATAATCCATTAAATCATCTACATTCCTGGCACGATAAACAACTTCTTTCCCTGATTCAATATCTTTGATCATCTTATCATAACGTTTAACTGCTTTTGCAGAAAGAACTGTCGGTTCGTTAAAAGTAATATCCACTTTACCCAGTGCTAATTTATTAAGAAATACTCTTACCGTTTCCTGTAAAGACGAAAAGCCCATATTCTTAGCTGTAACAGTTGCCCGATCTCTAAGACTTTTTCTAATTGGAATTTGTAAAATTGTTGTATCCATATACTATAATTATAATGTTTTAATAATGTATGTCAATCTATAATTTCGTAATATAATTATTTAATGAAAAGCAAACTCCACTCCCTTCAAAATCTTCTTGCTTTGGGTGCAGCTGCTTTAATAATCACCGTCTGGGCGACTGTCACTTTTTTAAAGTTTCAAAACAATATATTCAATAAATTTACCGAGGGTTCCACAAAAACCGAATCAAACAATCCTACCGCAACTCCAAATCCGACCCCCAAAAGCGTCACAAGCGACTGGATAACTTATACAAGCAGTAAACTTGGTTATTCGTTTCAATATCCCAAAGATTGGGAACTTTTTACGTTCAATGAAAATGACCCCCAAGTAAAATTCGGTTCTCATTCACTTCATAATTATTCCGGAACCGAAATTAGTAAGTTTATGGATCACGGAATTACTGATTGGAACAAATTTATGAGAGAAAAAGCAGCCGTAAAAATCGATTTTGCAGTATATTCAGAAAAAGAGGGTCCAAACCAGTACCAGAACAAAGAAGAGTTTCTTAAAAACCTTTTACCCGATTCGTCGAAAATAGTTTCCAAATCTGATTTAATTATCGGTAACTTGAAAACTGATCAATATAAAGCAACCGAAAATCTTGGACCGACCGATGTACCTGAGGCAAATACTTTCATAGCTTACCCTAATGATTTTCAAATAATTTATATCAATCTTATGTTTTGGAATACCAAAGATTACGCATCGTTAAAACAATCTCAGGAATGGCAAGAGCTTTCACAAATCCTCTCCACTTTTCGGTTCACGGGTACTGAAGAAGACAGCGGAAAATTCTGCGGAGGGATTGCTGGACTTGCATGTCCGGAAGGCTATACCTGCATATATGATGGAGACTATCCCGATGCCGGCGGAACTTGTAGAAAAAATTAGGGTTGGTTCATGGTGGCATCCTCCCCCGAGCCAAGTCAGACTTGGTTATCGAGTTTGACTCGATCTGACTCGGGGGTTTCCTCCAAAGGAGGATGACATATCAGAATTCAATTCATCCCCGATTAAAACGGGGTTTTCTTGAAATCTGTTATAATATTCTTTTAATGGCAATAGCTCCTCAACCAAACAATCCTCCACCGACCACCACATCACCCGTTACTGATCCCACTTACGTTAATCCTGAAGTAGTAAAAAATATTGATGAAAAACCGCTTAATGTCAAACCGAATAAAATATTCCTGTTGCTGGTACTAATTATTTTCCTGATCATAGTTATAGCTGCAGCTGCTATTGAACTTCGAAATAAAAAATCCAATCCCATCAATAAACAGTCAGGACAGTTATTTATTCCGACAGCGGGTCCTTGAAGGTCTGCGTCCAGACATTGAGCTTCATCCACAAATTTCAAATCTCCAATCTCTTTTTAAAGTGACCCTATATATATTACTTATATACAATATGTCCTATTTATTAAGACGTGTTCTTGTTGATAGACTTAATATGAAGTGGGTTTTTTTAATACCCAAAACCAAAATGAGAAGTCGTTAATAAAACAAAAGCAAAATGGTCCAAAACAATTTGGTGGCCTTCTTTTTTTTATCGGTAATCCCTTTTTTAAATTACTTCTATTTCTTACGATTTCCGCATTCACAACTTCGCTTCTTATCATAAAATTAATACGGGTACTATTACTGTCCATATATGAAAAATACTTCCGTATTAATGATATTTATATAAGACTGACTTTCTCAACCGATATTACCCCGTCCAATCATAAACTTTTACCCAACCGACCAAGTGCTGTTGAGAAGATCCCCGCATCTATCAGTCAGGAAAAAGTGAAAATAACGAGAGTTCCGATATTGTTTATCACGCTTTTTACCTTAGTAACAGTTCTCATAGTCACCGGTGGTGCTTTCTTCTGGACTTTCATTCTTGAAGACATCCCCCCGCTCGATAATATTTCAAACTATAGACCGGATGTGTCTGCAAAAATTTATGACAGAAACGGAATTCTCCTTTATAAAATCTATAAAGATAAAAACCGGACAATGGTTGATCTTGATGATGTTCCAAAACATGTAATTGATGCCACTCTGGCCATTGAAGATAATGAATTTTATTCACACAACGGAATTTCAATAAAAGGAATTTTCAGATCGATTGTAAAAAACTTTAAGGAAAAAAAGTTATACGGCGGCTCAACAATTACCCAGCAACTGGTCAAAAATATCCTTCTTTCCTCGGAAAAAACGTATATCAGGAAAGTAAAAGAAATGGTCCTCGCAATGGAAGTTGAAAAAAAATTTGATAAGAAAACAATTCTTGAAATGTATCTTAACGAAGTTTCTTTCGGAGGTACTGTATACGGTATCGAGGAAGCTTCTCAAAATTACTTCGGGAAAAGTGTACAGAACCTGAGTATTTCCGAAGGGGCGCTTCTGGCCGGAATCCCGAAAAGTCCCTCCACGTATTCACCTTTTATCGGCAGTCCGGAAGTAGCCAAACTAAGGCAGGTTGAGGTACTCGATTTGATGCTTGCAAACGGGTATATTACCCCTGAGCAGCATATTGAGGCAGTAAATGAAAAGCTTGCCTATGCCGAATATAAAACAGGAATTCTTGCACCGCATTTTGTGATGTATGTCAAAAAATACCTCGAGGATAAATACGGTGAGGATGCAGTTGAAAAAGGAGGGCTAAGCATCATCACAACACTTGATTACAAAATGCAAATTGAGGCAGAAAAGTCAGTTCTCGAAGAGATTGAAAATCTTGGAAAATTCAAAGTTACTAACGGGGCGGCTCTTGTTACCAATCCCACCACAGGAGAAATCCTGGCAATGGTGGGTTCAAAGAATTATTTCGATATCGAAAATAAAGGAAACGTGAATGCAGTTTTTTCATTGCGGCCGCCGGGTTCAACCATAAAAGCCTTAAATTACTCATACGCGTTATCAAACGGTTATATACCCTCAACTGTAATTAACGATTCCCCTATTTCTTTTTCGTCACGCGGCAGTAACCCGTACACCCCTAAGAATTATGACGGGAAGTTTGTTGGCAACTTAACCGTCAGAAACGCATTTGCACAATCAAGAAATGTGCCTGCAGTTAAAGTTTTAAATTCCTACGGAGTACAAAAAATGCATGACTTGGGAATATCAATGGGAATAAAAAGCTGGAACAATTTGACAGATTACGGATTATCTTTGACCCTGGGCGGTGGAAACGTGACTCTCTATGAATTAGCCCAGGCATATAGCGTTTTTGCAAATTACGGGACACTTATCGATTTTGATCCCATATTATCCGTTAAGGATTATAAAGGGCACATCCTTCAGGAAAATACCTGCGCCAACCCACCAAGCTACAAATTTGCCAATAAAACCGATTTGGACAATTTTAAATTTATTAATCCGGTACAGGCAACAGAGTCCGCGATTGCCGAAGCATCGGTCAGCTATCCCGGTTGCCCTATCAAAAAAATCCTCGATCCAAGGGTTGCATTTATTATCACCGATATCCTCAGGGACAACATCGCAAGAACACCCTCTTTTGGAAGCCGCTCAAAACTCGTAATCAAAGATCACCCAGAGGTTGCTGTCAAGACCGGAACCAGTAACGGCCCAAGAGATAACCTGACCGTGGGATACACAAAAGACTTTCTTGTTGCTGTATGGGTTGGAAACAATGATAATACCCCAATGTCTGGAATCGCCTCAGGTGTAACCGGAGCAACCCCGATTTTTAATAACATTATGACCAGGCTTCTTTCTGATAAACCGGTTTATAGTTGGGAAATCCCCCAGGGTCTTAAAAAGATCGCAACTTGTCATATTCTTAAAAAAACTACGCCTGAAGGATATGAAGAAATAAATATCTTGAGAAATGAGGATTACTACTTTGAAGAAAACTTACCTAAAAATGTTTGTACAAATGTAAAAAATGTTATGACATCCTCCCCGCTTTAAAAGGCGGGATTCCCTTAAGGAGGATGACATATCATAGTTCAATTCTCACCGAGTCAGAAGTTTCTGTGAGCCGGTGACATTCCCAACCTGAAAAGCATGGTTTTCTTTAACGTATGTTATAATCACAGCCAATAATTAGAAATTATGCCTATCGAAAGAAATACTATAAGGCAGGAAAATTGGGGTGGTAAAAAGCACATTCTGGCCGAGGGTGACGGTAAAATTGATTTCGGAACATTTGTGTATTGTAAACCGGTGAAAAGAAGTTCCATAACAATACTTAAGGCTTTCAACTCTCGTTCAGTATTCGATGTGATTGTTGATCCGAATACACTCGAAGTAATTGAACCTAATGATAAAATTATCGGATATTGGTATAAATCTATTTTTGCTTAAGATTTACGGCATCCTCTCCAACCCAAATGGTGTCATTTGTTATCATTAAATAACTCAAAAATATTCCTTGATAGTGCGGGAAAAATTTCATCTGCCTCACGCTCAACCACACCTTCAGATAAAATCACAACCACATACGGATTTTGGTCTTCAGAGGAGTCAGACCCGAAGGAATCATCATCATAGACAATCCCCGCATCATTCACAACATGCAGCTCCCGTCCATACTTATGCGATATTTTGACGCCATCGGGAATACCAGCAGCAAGCCAATTCTCATAAACTGTATCAGTCAGGTATGCGGTCAGCTCTACCGAATTTTCTTTGTTTAATGCTTTTCCCTGATATAAATTTTTAAAGAAAAATCCAATATCGCGCGGAGTAGTTATGTTAGTTTTAATATCGGTTGAAACCATACCCAGATCACCTGCTATACGGTTAATGTTCTCATCTCCCAAATATTTCCGGCAAATATTAAAAGCAGTGTTGTCGGATTGCTGTCCCATCAAACGGATCAGATTACGGTAACTTGTTTCATAGCCGGCTGGTTTTGCATATAGACTTCCCGATCCTGCAATTTTATCTTCACTTTTCAAAACATAAGTTTGATCCAAATCCAATTCCCCATTTTCATCCGCAAGATACATCCCCACCATTACGGGTAATTTTATCAATGAAGCCGCTTCGAACTCTTCATCCTGATGAACTCCAAATGAGTAATCGTTTTTCAGATCGATAATATACAACCCATACACACCGGATAAATTAAGGGTGTTACTCTTGAATTCCGATACAATCGTTTCGGCTTTTTTTTGAACATCCGTATCAGCTTCAATTACAACTTCATTATTGAACGGATTCAAATTCTCAAGGTCCGGTTTTTCAACACCCGGAAGTTTGAAATCGCGGGATTTTAAAGCCAGATAACCTGACGCGCCGGTAGTTGCCAAAATAATAAGCATAATGATTGCCCTGTCAATTTTTGACCAGGGACGAACCGGGGGTTTTCTCTTTTTTCTATTCTCGGATTTGAGGTCCTTGATTTTTCTGAATGGTTTTTTACCTTCATCAAGCTCTATCTTACCCTCGTCCGCATCACCTTCCATTTTCTTCTTCCCAAATAATGCCATATCAAGATTTTACTATTAAATTGTTAAATTAATAACTACGTGGATGGGTGATTACTATAATCAATCCAAAAAGTCATTAGGGCGTCTTTCTTTGTTTCATTTCTTGGACGAGCAAGAAATGAAAAAGATAATCTTGGGTAAAGAAGAAAGTGAAAATCTATTGAAGAAAATCAAATATAAGTAATGAGGGTTTTCAAAAATTCATTGACGCCTTGCTTCCCACACTTCCGGATTAACGAGGTTTTCCGGTTTTTCACCTTTTAAAGTTTTCAGAATCGCATCGACCGCCAACTGCCCCATTTTCTCCCTTGCTTCCCAGGTAGCGCTTGCAATATGAGGGGTGAGAACCACATTCTCCATTCCGATAAGTTCGGGGTTAATGTTCGGTTCCGTTTCAAAAACATCCAAACCCGCTCCACCCACTTTTCCTTCACGGAGTCCATCAGTAAGTGCGTGTTCATCAACGATCGGGCCTCTTGCGGTATTTGCGATAATTACACCCTGTTTCATTTTCGAAAGTGCGTCCCGCCCGATCATCCCTCTTGTTTCATCGGTTAAGGGAACATGAATGGAAATAAAATCCGACTCTCTATAAAGCTTATCAAGGTCCGCAAACTCGATCCCGAATTCCTTTTCCGCTTCGGGGTCAGGAGATCTTTTATTATATAAAACCCTCATCTCAAAGCCTTTAACCTTTTTGGCCACCATCGTTCCGATCCTCCCAAGTCCTACCACACCCAGTGTTTTTCCTCTTAAAGATCTACCCAAAAATATATTTGGTTCCCACCCGCGGTAACTGCCTCTTTTTGTTGATTCATCCGCCTCAACTATTCTCCTCGCTAGCGCAAGCATCAAAGTAACCGCATGCTCAGCAACAGCTTCATTAACTTCATCGCATGGAGTATTTGAAACCAACACCTTCTTTTCAGTTGTATCAGGAACGTTAATATTATCAAATCCAACCGCATAATTTGAAAAGATTTTTACTTGGGGGCCGATTGCGTCAATTACCTCAGCGTCAATTTTGTCCGTAAGAAAAGATAAAACTGCATCTACACCTTTGGCTCTTTCCAAAAACTCTTCCGGTTCCAATGGCCGGTCTAGCTCGCAGACATGAACTTCATTGCCTGAGTTTTGCAGTCTTTCGAGGTGAACTCCGGGGAATTTACGCGAAACAAAAATTTTCATTTAAAAATAAGTTACTTAAATTTCTTCAACTTTAACATTACAACTTTCAGCTCTTTCTAGCCAAGTACCAATTTCGTCTTTTTTCAAAAGACCTTTTTGTGCACCGATATAACCAATAACCGATGCTGAGTTAACAGTACCCCAAAGAAGAGCTTCTTCGATTGATTTCCCCTGGATGAGCGCTGATATGCAACCCGATCCGAAAGCATCTCCCGCACCTGTTCGTTCATATGCGTCAATAGGCAAAACCCCGGAATGGTAATACTTGCCTTCATAAAAGACATATGACCCCCCGACTCCATCGGTAATAACCGGCACCTTTGGCCCTAATTTTATTAATGCGTCCAAAAGGTTTTTTTCCTTATCTTTGGAATCGGAAAAATTCGTTATTATCTCAGCCTCTTTACGGTTCACATAAACCATATACGAAATTCTGAGTATGTCCTTCATTTTTTCGTACCCGGCGCGAATTTGTCTGCTTCCGGGATTAAATGCCAGTTTCACACCGCTTTTTCCTTTTATGTGGTCAGCTACTTTGACATAGGCATCCGAAAAGTTATCCCCCATTGAAGTTAAATATATCCATGACGTACTGGGAAACTTTTCCGGGAGAACGTAATCAATTTCATCTTTATATGTGAATATTGTCCTTTCGCCGGAATAATTTATCGCCAGAGAATAGTTGGAGCGTTTGCCTTTTTGCCTCGAAACATATGTTGTATCAACTCCGTCTTTAGCAAGCGCTTCAACAATCTGGTTTCCGATTTCGTCCCCACCCAAAGTGAGAACGGCTGCGCTTTTTACTCCCAATCTGCTGGATCCGACAGAATTATTTGCAGCATTCCCTCCAACTGAAAATTCCAGATCTTTAACGGGAATTTTGTCGCCGTAAGAAAAACAAATATAACATTCTTTATCGTTAAGTTGGCAAAGAGATTCCGATTCCGTGGGAAAAATAAAAGCATCCAGTGAGGAATCACCGATAGATAGTAAGTCTAAGTTGTTCATAGCTTTCAGACTACAGTCTACTGCTTTTTAATTGAATTAATCAATTCATTAATTTTTAAAATCTGAAACTCATGCTGTAGTTTGTAGACTGTAAGCTGTCGACTAAGTATTCTCCATATCAGGAGAATACTTTCCCTCCCTTGCTAGTGAATTCATTCTTGCGCGAAATAAAAACGCCTTTTGTGCGGCTTCAATATTTTCATACACCCCTCCCCAATTCTTCAAGACCGGTTCCTGTAAGGCTCTGCCATAAGAAAAACTTAACTGCCAGGGGGTGTCCTTTTGTTTGTTAATCTCGTTAAGATTTACTGTCGCCTCAATTGGAGATTGACCTCCCGATAGAAAAACAACACCGGGCATCTCATCGGGGAGCACCTGTTTTAAAACTTCCAAAGTCGCTTTTGCGACTTCCATTGGGTTTGCTTTCGAGGAGTTTTCCTTACCGGGTAAAACCATGTTTGGTTTCAGAAGCATTCCTCCGATATCCACTTTTGCCCGGGAGAGCTCAATGAATACTTTTTTCAAAACGTTATAGGTAACTTCCCGGCACTTTTTGATAGAGTGGGATCCATCCATTAATACTTCAGGTTCTACAATAGGAACCAAGTTATGATCTTGCGCCATTCTTGCATACCGGGCCAAATCGGAAGCATTCTTTGATATAAGCTCATCCGTCGGAGTGGTATCTGAAATTGAAAAAACAGCCCTCCATTTGGTAAATTGGGCACCCATCCCTTTATATTCGTCTAATCTATCATCAAGACCTTCAAAACCGTTTGTTTTTTTCTCAATCGAACCGGGTGTTATTTCCTCAGTACCCATGTCAACTTTAATTCCGGGAACAATTCCTTTTTTGTTTAATAAATCCGGAAGTGTTATCCCCTCATCAGATTTCTGTCTCACGGTTTCATCGAATAGAATAACCCCACTTATAAATTCTTCAATCCCTTCAGTTTTAAACAACAGCTGCCTATAAATCCTATGGTTTTCTGGACTTGACTCTACCCCAATTGCATCAAAACGTTTTTTGATTGTCTGGTCGCTTTCGTCGGCCGCAAGAATTCCTTTCCCGGGGGAAACAAGTTTCATCGCAATTTCTTTTAATATATTTGTATCCATTTTTGTCCGTTAAAATAGCCAACAAATGAAATAACTATCTAATAATCTAGCATTTAATTATTGCATCAACAAGCAAATTCCTTCATACTTGTTTTTATGATGGATAATACCGGCGACCAAAAAAATCCCGCCACGGCTGGTGCAAGCGGAAGCCCTGTTGGAAGTTCGTCCGCGGTTCCCGCTTCGTCTACCGCAAGTACAACCGGTAGTAGTTTCGGGTTGGGAAATACTGCAACTGTCGTTGACGATGCTTTCTCAACAGTATCTTCCGTAACGCCAACCCCCCCATCAACCGTCTCAGAACCGGCACCGGCAAATCCGTCACAAACTGTGCAAGTTCCGTCTTTTTCGGGTCAAAGTGCGTCGTCCGGAATGGCATCTGGCACTGTAATGACTGCTTCTGAGTTTACTTCCGCACCTTCTGCTGCAACTCCGGCATCTGCCTATCCAAGCACATTTGATCAGTCACCGCAAAACCTCACACCGCAAGTACCGGTCGGCGTATCTTCGGGAACCGTACAAGATGTTTCAATGGGATCAGGTTTAGGCTCAACGAACATGTCAACCGACACTTCTTTCCAGACATCACCGGCTCCTCAGATGGCAACTCAAAGTGAATCTGTTACCCCAATATCCGGGCAACTGACTAATCCTATTGATCCTCCTCCGCCACCAGCCTCTTCGGAAGTCCCTCAGGTCGGAGGCAACTTGAACGAAGTTATAACCTCGGGGAAGCCAAAAAAGAAATTTCCGGTTCTTTTATTTCTTATAATTCTTATATTGCTTGTTTTCGGTGCTGTCGGATATCTTGCATACACCAATTTTGTTATGAAAAAAGAAGTTTCCCCTACAGCCAGTAATTCCAATAAAACCACTCTTCCGACTCCGACTCCCGGAATGTATGAAAACTTTATTTCATTCAGGAGTACTCTTTTACCTTTGACTTTTATGGTCCCGTCAAATTGGAATGTTGAAGAAAATCAAAATGTTGAACTGGCAAACCAAAAGATGATTCTGGCTCAATCGCCGGATTTTGCATATGAAGGAAGCGAAATTGCCAGCGGTTACGAGTTCCGGATAGGTCCGGTCAATGATTTATCAAAAAAATACGATTCATTTGAAGCGTTTGTTGCTGAAGAAAATACGTCCGGTGATTACAATACCGTAACTTATAATAACATCAACTGGCTGAAAAAAGGTTCATCTGCAAAAACAATTATTGAAACAACACCCGTGACTGTAACTATGTATTCAAATACCGCTCAAGCAGCCGACTCATTGTTGTTGTTTAATAAAATTCTCGAATCAATACAGTTGAGTCCGGGTACGGTAACGGGTCCGGTTACAACTCCCGGAGCGACCTCAACTCCATCAGCAACACCCCAGTAACCCCCGGCTAAAAACAAAAGTAGTAGAATAGTTTTTAATGTTAATGCGTCTTAACAAAATAATTAATTCAGAAAAACTTCAGTTGAAAATATTATTTTTCATATCGGCTGCGATCTTTACCCTTCACTTTGCAATCGTTAAGTCCTCACTCTATTCTGACATCCGATACTATTATCTGCAGGCGAGATCGGTAGTTATTGACCACGATCTTGATTTTGGAAATGAATTTCTCGATTTGGGACTTACCAACTCATTAGTACCGCTGGCTCGAAATCCCTATCCCGTTGGTACGGCGCTCTTTCTTATGCCGGCTTTGTTAACTGCGGATAACTTTGCAAGTACGTTTTCTTTTGCCAAAATTCCAACAAGCAATTATGGCTATAACATTCTTTATCAAATGTCGGCTTCGTTCGGAAATATATTCCTTACCGTTCTGGGGTATCTGGTACTTAAAAAAATTCTTGAAAATTATTTTTCAAAAAGCATTGCTTTTTATACGGCTGTTCTGATATTTTTCGGAACGAACGTCTTTTTTTATTCTGCTGTCGAACCCTTAATGAGCCACTCGTTGTCTTTTTTTATATCTACGCTTTTTGTATATGTTTTTTTGATGCGAAGGGGAGGCTTTAATTACTACAAAATATTGGGTATTTTAGCGGGGGTTGCCGGACTAATACGCACCCAAGACTTACTTCTTATTACACTTCCACTGCTTCAAATAATTATTTATTATCGAAAAAATACTGCCCTTGCAGTCACTTTCATCCTGCACCTTGCTGCTTGCTGCTTTTTGGCATTTTTACCTCAAATGCTTTATTGGAAATATTTTTATAATACTTTTTGGTATAGTCCATTCCTGGATGTCGGCTTTAATTTTTCCCAACCTCAAATATTTCATGTCCTTTTAAACACGCAAAATGGTGCATTTACAATTACACCTGTTATAGCCTTATCAATACTTGGGCTTTTTATGGCGTACAAGAAAAATGTAATCTTAAATTCCTATATTCTTATATTCTTCTTATTACAGCTTTACCTGGTTTCTTCCTGGAATGTTTATACCCAAGGCGGGTCTTTCGGAATAAGGATGTTGATTTCAACGCTTCCTTTGCTGTCGCTTGGATTGGGACGGCTTTTGAGTATATTGAAAAAGAATTTTGGCGACAAGGGAGTATTGGGGCTCTCGGGTGGTTTTGTAATCCTTAATCAATTTTTAATCGTACGATATCTTTTGTCTTTTTGACAATTGATTCTGCAGAAATTTCTTCATAATTCATGAGTTCATCGGTCTTACCGCTTCCGGGAATTTTCGTGACAGCCAATTTATATATAGGAACGTGTTTCATTTCCGCTAAAACTTCCAAAACTGCATCACCCAATCCACCGGTAGCGTAATGGTCTTCGACTGAAATTATTGCTTTTGTTTCTTTTGAAGCTTTAACAATCGTCTTCTTGTCGATCGGCTTTATCGAGTAGGCATCAATTATCCGAACGTGAATGCCATCCTTTTTCAGCATTTCATATGCCTTCAAGGCTTCATGAACGGAAATGCCGGCTGCTACAACTGCTACCTTATCCAACTTGGATTCCTTCAAAACTCTGCTTCCACCAACCACAAATTCATCCCTGTCTTTGTAAATAATCGGTTCCTTAACTTTAGTTATTCTTATGTAGCTCATGCCTTCCTCCTTATATGCAAGATCAACTATCTTCTCACATGCAACCGCATCTCCGGGGCAAAATACTTTCGTATTTGGAAGCGTCCTAAAGATTGATACATCCTCAAGCCCCATCTGACTAGGTCCGTCTTCTCCTATCGACACCCCATAATGAGATCCGACTAGTACAATATGGTTACCTGATAAATGAGCAATTCTAATTTGGTCAAAGCTCCTGGTAAAAAAAGAAGCAAACGTAGAAACAAACGGGACTTTTCCTCTTTCCGAAAGTCCCAAGGCTACTGAAACCATGTTCTGCTCCGCAATGAACATTTCCAAAAACCGGTCGGGGTGTTCACTGATCACTTCTTCCGAGCGGGTTGAATTTTTCATGTCTGCATCCAGAACGATAACATCCTGGTAAATGCCGCATAAAGCAACAAGTCCATGGCCATACCCATCTCGAGTTGAGTACTCCTCGTTTCTTTTGTAATCATAATTTTGAATTTCAATTTGTGATTTTGATATTTGTCTCCGACTCTCGAGAATTTTTCCCGAACCAAGAGGTTCATGGAACCGGAGGTCCGACTCGGAGAGATTTATGATTTTTAAATTTAATTCCCCGGGTTTATTTAAAACAACCTTTATAGTTCTATCAACCGCTCCCAATTCCTGCAGTGCTTTGTCGGCATCTTCTTTTGAAAGGGCTTTTCCATGCCATCCGTTTTCATTCTCAATAAAACTGACTCCTTTACCTTTAACCGTCTTGGCAATAATAACAAAAGGAGATTCCCCCTTCGGTAGCTCCGATATAACATAATCATAAGCTTTACCAACTTCATCCAAATTATGTCCGTCTTCTAAGACATAAGTCCTGAAGCCAAACGATCTGAATCTGTCTTCAATTTTTTTCAGGTCGTACCCGTAAATCGTCTGTTGGCTTTGCCCGAGACGGTTAACATCAACAATGGCAACCAGATTATTCAGTTTGTAATAAGACGCAATCTCGCACGCCTCCCACACACTCCCTTCTGCAATCTCACCATCACCCAGTAAAACATAAGTTTTATATCCTAAATTTTCTATTTTTGCATTTATCGCCATCCCCACGCCCACAGAAAGACCTTGCCCCAGCGATCCGGTGGGGACTTCGGTATATCTAAAACTTTTTGTCGGGTGACCCTCATATGGACTGCCGAATTTCCGAAGCGTCATTAATTCTTTTTCTGTAACACTTCCTGTTAGGGCGTAAAGTGAGTACAGAAGCGGTGCGGCATGACCTTTGGAGAAAATTAACCTGTCGTTGTTTGGATTGTCCGGATTAACCAAATCATAACTGTAATGTTTGGTAAAAAGTGCTGCCATTAACTCAACCGAGGATAAACACGACGTCAAATGACCCGACCCGGCTTCGGTTGTTGAAGTAATTAACCAATAGCGTAAAAGCTTACATACATCGCTAAAATCTGACATATTTTCATTATATTAAATGATTCGAATAAACACGAATAGTTCAAATAATTTAAGTCACCCAGCTGAGCTGGGTTTTGACCTAGCTTAGCTACTTGAGGTGTTCGCAATATTAACAATCTGCTGCTTCTGAAGCAGTAAGTCATAAGCACGCTCTGTTTCACAGAGCTAAGCTTGTGACTCCGTTCACTTTGTTCACTACGTCATGAAGGCTTTTTCACTACAAACTCGGCAGTGGGTGTGATCAATCTCCATTAGTTTCTTTTCAAACATTTCAATAGTTGGCAAAATATCCTTTTTATCCGTTACAATTTCAAAAACATCTAATTCCTGCTGACTGATGTTCATTGATCTTTTGAGACATTCAATAAGACCTGCCCATTTGTCTCCATATAAAATAAACGGCTTGTGATGACCATAGTAAAGCTTTGCCAAAACCCAGGCAGTCCCAAGTTCCGAAATAGTACCCGTTCCCCCCTGGAAAATAATATACAAATCAGCATGTTCGATCAGTTTGAACATCCTTTCAATATAATTTGTTGTTTTTATCTCAACATCCGGAACGTTCCCGACATAACGGCCCTCAAAACCGGTAGCATTTTCGGGGTAAAATGTAACCGTTAACGTTTCTCCGCCTGAAGCTTCGGCTCCTTTGGTAGCTGCGTCCATCACACCAGGCCCTCCTCCGTTTACAATCGTGTAGCCTTCCTGCGCAACCACTTTCGCAATATCGTATGCGCTCTTATAAAGCGCGCCGTTATGCGGGGCGTCTGCATCACCGAAAAAAGCTATATTTTTTATAAGAGGTCTTGGCAAGTGGTCTTCCATACTTAATTAGTAAATAGTTAAAAGTAAAAAGTGTCAAGTCTTTCAATACATTGCTTTGTAGAATTTCTCGAAATTCACTTCTATATCTTCCTCGATCAATCTCTTACCAATACTCACCTCATCAGCCCCGGATATTTTGAGCTGATTGATATTTTGAAGCGTTATTCCCCCGTCAATACAGATTGAAAATTTATATCCCGACTGGTTTTTCTTCTCCTTAAGTTCCCGGATTTTATTAAAGATTTGATTATTAAATTCCTGCCCGCCATATCCGGCCGAATAGCTCATCAGAAGAATTACATCAAGTTGGGGTAAAACTTCCGGGTGGATTTCATGAATTTCCGTCGGAAAATCCAACGCCAACCCTACCCCGAGATTCCATTGGTTAACTTTTTCAAAATAATTGAGTTGGTCCGGCATTTTCTCAACCTGTGCAATAATCCGGTCGGCTTTACCTTTCGCACATCTGTCCACCCACTCGGCCGGGTCCGTTACCATAAGGTGATAATCGATAGCAAATTTATTTTCGAGCTGTGACATTTCTTCAGGTTCGACAGTCTTTGTACCCAAAAAAGATCCATCGTTAATATCGATTTGGACTCTTTTGAGAGGAAATCCATGCGGAAGAATTACATCATTAAGCTTCTTGATATAATCCGCAAATTTTCCTTTATCATCTGTTAATACTGAGGGTATGATTTCCATAAAAAAGTGATATTGCGATACTAAGATTTTAGGATTTTAAGAAAATCCAATTTTACTTCTATATATTAACCACCGACAGCTTCGCCTTAAACTTTTCCAGCTCTTCTTTTTGAACATCTTCGATGTGAACTTCAGGCCGCTTTTTACTTATTCCTAAAATCGCATCGGCAACACTCATTTTTTGATAACGGATAAAATAGGATGCAACCATTGTCGGACTGCGGCCGTGTCCCTGACTGCAATGCACATAGATTATATTTCCGTTGCTGACGGCTTCATATATGATTGCGCTTCCAATCTTGAGCTGGTCATACGAGGGAGCTTCTTTATCCTTTACCGGAAGCCATGCGTAAATATTAATTTCGTCGGGGGGAATTTCTTTTGATTCCGCTTTCAAATTTATTTCTGCACAAACCCCCAGCTTTTTAAAATCCTCACCGTGTATTGGGCAGTAGCTCCCCCGGCAAAGGTCGCTCCCGATATAGATATTCGGGGTAATCATCGAATAATCAATTGTATGTGGGTGGACTGTATCTGACATTATTCTGCGTGCGAAAGAGTAATCGGATCGGTAGGGGCTTTCTCACTTCCAAGGGAGTTTCCGACTCTTAAGACTTGTTCAACCAACCTGTTTGCGTAGCCCCATTCATTATCGTACCATGCAAAAACCTTGACCAAATTACCGCCAACTACTTGAGTTAGCTCAAGATCAACGATTGCAGATTCACTTCGTCCGATGATATCGGAAGAAACCAGGGGTTCGCGCGAGACTGCCAAAATTCCCCTGAACAAGGCGTTCTCGTTTGCAGCTTTTTCCAAAGCGCTATTTACTTCATCAACAGTGGCATTTTTCTTCAGAAGAAGCGAGAAATCCGTTAAAGATCCTGTTGCTACAGGGACTCTCAAAGCTACACCGTCAAAAAGACCTTTCAGCTCAGGGATTGTTTCAGTTGTTGCGATAGCAGCTCCTGTTGAGGTGGGGACAATATTTTGTGCGGCTGCGCGGGCACGCCGTAAATCTTTATGCGATCCGTCCTGAAGATTCTGGTCGTCAGTGTATGCATGGATTGTGGTCATCAGCGCTTTTTCTATTCCAAAGGCTGAGTGTAAAACCGATGCTACCGGAGCAATACAATTTGTCGTACAGCTTGCGTTTGATAATACTTCACCTTCGCCTTTGTACTCATTAACCCCCAATACATAAGTTGAAACATTCTCTCCTTTGGCGGGTGCCGAAATGACAACTCTTTTTGCGCCACCTACCGCGTGCTTTTTGGCATCCTCCTCTTTGGTAAAATGTCCCGTTGATTCAATTACAACATCAACACCATACTTTCCCCAGGGAATTTTTTCCGGATCACGCTGGGCAAGAACTGGAATCTTATAATCTTTTCCGGCAACTTTAAGATAACCAATCAATGGATCCTGATCTGTAACATCTTTCGGATCTTTAGTGTTTTCACCGACGACATCAAATTCAAATTTACGGTACATTGTATCGTAATTTGTGATGTGCGCCCAACTGTCAACGTTCATTGAGCCGGAGGTGTTGATTGCAGAAATCTCCATTTCTCTTGAGTGTTTTGAAAGCCAAATCCGAAAAGCAATTCTGCCAATCCTACCAAAGCCATTAATTCCCACTCTTACCATATAAACAGTATATGTCCCGTCCAAAAGATGGTCAACCTTTGTTTAAGAAGTTTTAGTTTAAGTAATTTAGTTATTTGGAATATAATTTCCGTAGTGAAAAGTAAAAATCCCGTCATATCAATCTTCACTTCCAACTGGGGACATGGAAGTATTGCACAAGCCGCAAAAAGCGCTCTTAAACCCCTTAAATATATAATTTATTTCAACCATATTCCGGCAAGTAAATTCTCAGCCCAAACGTATGTCCTTGGATATCAGCTTTTCCCATCACTTCATAGGATTCCTTTCATAGTCACCGGAAATAAATCAGTCCAAAAACTGCTGTCTTCTTACTTGAGTAAAAAATATATAAATAAAGTGGAAAAACACCTTCGGGATCAAAAGCCTGATATCGTGATAAATACTTACTTTGCTTTTAATTCCATCATTGAAAACTTTTCCAGGAAAAAAAGTTTTTTACTTATAAATATCGTTGCCGACCCCTGGACTTTCCATCAGCTGTCTGTCAGTAAAGAGGCATATAATTTTGTCTTTGACAAAAAATCATTTGAAACGTGCAAAAAAGAAGGCTTGGAAAGTAATAAATGCATTAAAAGCGGATGGTTTGTCAGGGAAAAATTTTCTGAAAATTATAATCAGGGAATTGTTCGGAAAAATCTCAGGTTTGAACCTGATATTCTTAATTTTTGCATAATCGGAGGCAGCGAAGGGGCATATTCAATTCTGAAAGTAGTACCCGCTCTTATTGATGTAAAAAAACCGGTTCAGATTGTTTTCATATGCGGCAATAACAAACATCTTCTTAAGTCGGTCGGGATATTAAAGAAGATTTTTTCATCTGCCAAAAGCAGGGTAACAATTATTCCGATTGGATTTACCGATAGAATCGACGAATACATCAAAGCTTCGGACTTGGTGATCGGAAAAGCCGGACCGAATTTGTTATTTGAAACGGTGGCAACACATACTCCCTTTTTTGCCATCTCCCATATCGCAGGACAGGAAGACGGCAATTTGGATATCATAAAAAAATATAAACTAGGTTTCGTCGAGGAAAAGCCAATTAAAGCTGCTTTACTTATCAGAAAAATCATCAATAACCCCAAAATACTTAACGGATTTGAAAATAACCTTATCAAAATGGCGGAATACAATAAAAACTCATACAAAATCCTTCAGAAATTTATTGAAGACAAGCGACAGAGATTGAGATAGAGATTTATTTCCTGATAAGACCTGATAACATCCTGCAAATTTCATCAGCTAAATTATAAATTTCTCTTTTATTAAACTTACTCCAACTTATTAACTCTCTCATACTTAAGATGACTAAAATACTAATACATTCATAAACAGAACCTTTTGAAATATTAAAAAAATTTGAAGACTCCTTAACACCCCTCCTTCCTGCACCTTCCGCAATGTTGTTTGGAACCGAAAGTCCAGCCCTTCGTAATTGATCACTAAAGGAAAATTGATAAGTCTTGGGTAGTGAGTCGGCAATTTCAATCATTACATCCGCAAACTTAATAGCCTTCTCCCAAACATCCAATTTTTCAAACTTAAACATGTACTTTCTCTCTCTGTCTCTGTCTCTAACTCTATCTCAATGCCTCTATCCCCGGAAGCGTTCTGTTCGCCAAAAACTCAAGCATCGCTCCACCGCCAACAGATATCCAATTGAACCCCCCGGGAAGATTTATTTCTTTTCCTTCTCTTAGACTTAAACTTTTACTTAAGACTTGAAGTGCCTTTTCAGTATCGCCTCCACCGGCTACTTTGAATGCATTTCCATTTTCAACAACTGCTTTGAAGACCGCCTCAGTCCCCTGTCTGTGGCCTTCGTCTTCGAATTTTCCCAGAGGTCCCGAAACAACAATTGTTCCTGCACTATCTAACTCTTTCTCAAATCTCTCGATTGTATGGAGTGTGATATCTTCTTTGTCGGGAGTGAGTTTCGCAATGATTAACTTTCCATCCTGCAGTGTTACAGGAGTGTCACGCTCTTCCTCCGAAAAATATTCAGGAAGTCTACCTCCGACGAGAATTTTATCGGCAAACTGTAAGAAATTTTTAATATACTCTTTTTTGTCCTCTTTTATACCACTTATTACCATAACAACGGGTCTATTTGATCCTGAGCTTGCCGAAGGAAAAACTCTTTCCAAATTTTCAATTTCTTCCTTAAAACGCAAACCTATGCAAACAGGAAAGTTTTTAGACTTCATGAATTTTGGCAGTGCATTGACAGAAGTATATTCCCGATGAGACTCGGCAAAAGACTCATTAACAAACACGTCCCAGCCAACTGAAAGTTCTTCAGCCATCTCAGGACTGTTTTCCATTTCCCTATTATCGGCACGTATATCATAATTCACTTCCACTCCATCCCACCAAGAAGACATTTCCTTAAGTCCTTTGTGTCCAACTAATTTTATTTTTGTGGCACCGTGTTCTTTTAGATATGTAACTATCCCATCGGTTGCCTTACCCCTTGGAGATTCTTTACTTGTATATTCCAGGTCTACCCGGGCAATCACTTTTTTCCCTGTAATATCCAAATCAGATATCTTTGGTAATTCACTCATATCCATAATTTATCTTAAACTTAAATTATTTTATATCCTACAACCAATTTCTTATTTTTGACACTTAATACTTAGGACGTTAAACGGAATACGCAATACGATAGATGAAACACGAAGAACGAAACTACTTAATTCCTTAATTTCTATATTTTTAGTTTCCTACCGCCTAGAACTTACAACTGAATACTTAAGACTAATTACCCACCACTCACTACTCAATTCGCACTTCTCAACTCCGAAATCTGTCCTAGAACTTACTACTTAACTCTTTTTAACCTCAAGCTGTTGACTCAATTAATTATAAAACCTATAATCCGCTTAATTATGTCTGAGATTATTCAACCAGGTAAATACAGTTGTCTGGAATTTCCGGAAAATTATATCGAAGTTGAAATTCCAATAACTTCATGTATGCAGAGCACTCTTACTGATTTAGCCATGACAATAAATTTTTACGCCAGACAAGATTGTAAAAAATGCCGTGACGGATGCACGCTATCGATACTGGGAAAAAAAGCAAACGAGATGGCCATCTGGTAAGAATAACTTCTTTTATTATTGATCTGTGAAGAATAATTACTAAAATCTGAACCAGGTAATGTGTACCAATAGTCATAGTTCTTGATAACCCTTGCTGTCATTTGTTCAATCGTTTGACTTACTGATATCAAAAAAACTATACTCGATTAAAATCATGGGAATTATTAAAGAAGCTGCTATTTTTATCGGAGATCATATAACTCAACCTATTAGAGCAAAAATTGCTTCTCGAAGAATCGGCAGACCCGTTTATATAGAAAGAGTTGTGACCCATGGATTATTGGAAGATATGTTAGACCTTGATACCAAAAGAGTTAACTGGTACATCCGAACAAAAGATAAGGAAGAAAAGTAATTTAATTATTCGCTTCAATTTTTTCTATTTCGTTTAACCTTCTGACGTGTCTTGCCTTCTCATCAAACTTGGTTTCCAAAAATCCTTTTATCATCTCTTTTACATCGTGCTCGGATGTGTGATCAGCAGCAATCACCAAAACATTCATGTCATCGTCTTCTCTCCCTTCCCGCACCTGATCAGGATCGATTCCGATTGAAGCTCTAACTCCGTCAAATTTATTCGCCGTAACATCAACTCCCACACCCGACCCGCATAACAGTATCCCCCGCACTTCTTCTCTGTCTCTATCTCTGTCTCCAACGATCGATGCCACCTCGCTTGCATACTTTGTATAATCATCTTTTTCATCATAGGAAGACGCTCCCAAATCGGTAAATTCATATCCCCATTCAAATAGCCATTTGGCAATTTTCTCTTTTAAATAGTATCCACGGTGGTCCGAACCGATATAAATTTTCATTTTCTAATTTACTCATAACCTCCGACTAGCTTCCGCAGTTCCGCTTCCGGGTCTTCTGAGGTTACGATACTGCTGGCAATCGCAAATCCTGTAGCCCCAAGCTCCAAACTCTTTCGAATATCTTCTTCGCTTTTGATACCGGCACCCACTATCAGGGGAATTCCGGCAGCTTTTGCAAGATCAACTGCCTTCTGAATAACTTCAGGTTTCTCCTTTGCAACCGATGTGGTTTTGCTCCCCACCAATTCAGGCGGTTCATAGGAAACAAAATCAGGCTTCAAAGCGATTACCTTCTCCAACTCTTCCATGTTTCCTGCAAAGATAAGGGTTTTTAGGCCCACTTCTTTAGCTCTTTGATTAGCTTTCCGTAAAAGCTCAAAGTCGGTATATTTTTTCTCGGAATGATTCAAAAAAGTTCCCACAGCTCCATCTTCTTTTACGGCTTCGGGTATGATCGATCCCGTATGGGCGCCGAATTCTGCAGGATCAACATGCTGCGTCCAAATTTCCAGTTTGGTAATTTGAGACGCCTCAAGAATATCCTCTGCCTGAAGAACCGGAATAATTTTAATTGAAGCTTCGATTGATACCTTTTCCAGAATTTTTACAAGACTCAGGGCATTGTGCCCGGTTCCGGTCTCGTATGTTTTAAAATTGACGAAAATCATTAATAAAAGTATATACTCCTCTTACTTGAATTTGAATCTTCATGTAAGAGATTATATATTCAAAACCTCTCGTCCGCCTTTGGCGAGACTCAAGTTTGTTGACTATAACAAGCAGAAAACGTATAACAAGTGGGGGTCAGAAAAAAGACAGATTCTTACAAGAACTCAAAGCCCCAGGATTGTGTCCAGTCGGGCTTTGTCAAACCCAACAACAACATCGTTAGTGCCATCGTCTTTTGCGACTGCCGTAAACGGAACACCCATAAAACCTCCGGAAAGACCCAGCATCTCGCTTCTTGCAACCTCATCGTCATCAACTTTTTTTTCTGAATATGAAATGTGTTTTTCGTCAAGATAATCCTTAAGCATTTTACAATAAGGACATGTGGTTGTTGAAAATATTGTTACTTTCATCTGTCTATCACCCCCCAGTGAGATAGTTATAATAAAGCATCTCACGGGGTCACGTTTGATGACTTGTCTATCAAACTGTGACTCAGTAATTTTTAGCTTACCAGCAACTCGACTTGCTAACAACTACTTAACAACCATCACTCCCTCCATACCCATTGCCCGGTGGTTTCCAACACTGCAGTAAAAAGTGTATTCACCGGCTTTAGCGGGTGCCGTAAATTCAACAACGGATTCCTGATCAGTTGATATTTGCTTAGTGGCAATAGCCAAATCATCAAATGTCAAATCATGGATTCCACCGCTATTTTTGAAAACTAATTTTATTTTTTCTCCGGCTTTCACTTCAAAAGTTTTAGGATCGAATTTAAAATTGCTCCCCTTAACAACAATCTCTTTTACTGTTTCGTTTGCTGCGCTTGGTGTTTCAATTACTTGGTTGCCCGTAGACGTTCCTTCAACATTTCCGCTTCCTGTCGTTGTGCTTTCCGGTTGAGTTCTGGCAACAGGGGTTGGTAAGGCTGTTGTTTGACTCTTTGGTTTATTCATAAAGAAAAAATAATAGACTCCCACAAGTGCAATCAGTGCAATAAAAATCATTGCAACAAGCATGTTTTTTGAACCTTTTGAATCATCGCCCGAACTTTCTGTAGTAGTCTCAGGCGTAACCGGAGTTTCTTCATCCTGAACTTCTTTGTTATTTTCTTCTTCCATAAATTATCACCTCCCCCCGGTGAGGCAGTTCCGATTAAGTCGGAACATCTCACGGAGTCCAAGTTGGATGGCAAAGTCTATCCAACCGGGACCAACAAATTAATATTTAGAAATTTTCCCTACAATACTTGTTTGAGCATTCTCAGTCAACCACCAAGATTATTAATATATCAACTCAATTCTGAAATATAGCTTAAAAATCCCGAAGATGAAATATTTTTAAGTAAAGAAGAAGCTCAATATTTTGGTCCAAATCGTCTCTTCTACGCCCAGAATCTCTCCATTTACCGCCGATATTTTCGCCGTAACCTGAGCGTCATATGTATAAAGATCTGTTATTTGAATATCCTTTACAGCTGCAATTTCATAATACAAATTTCCCGTTTCGTCCTCGGATATCCTCATCGGGGTTAGTTCTTTCAATCTGGTAGCTATTTTTGATTTTACTAAAACGTTAACGGCCTCCTGAGGAGGTACTGGCAGAAATCTGTATCCTGTTGGAGTGAGAAGTGTAATCTTTGCTTTGTCGGGATCAACATTAACTTGAAAATCTGTTATTGCCCTGAAAGATCCCTGTCCGACAACAAAATTTTTATCGTTCTTTGCAATATATAAATTACTGACGGCCGGACGGTCTTCAAATTCAATAATTTTTTCGTCAACATCCGTCACATCAAAATTTTTTTCACCAACATCGGTTGAAATATTCAAACTCAGCTTCCCATCTTTTTTCGTCAGCGATATCGGCAAATCCTTTCCCACCAGATCAAAAACCGAATTAATTACCGATTTTTCTTTATTCCCCAAATCATCGCTTTCATATGATAGAACATTCGAGCTCACTACCCCGTCTTTTCCAACAGTTATTAGTTGCGCATAAGAAGCCCTAGTCCAAACGAAAAACTCCAACAAGATAAATCCTGTTAATCCGACTATCTTAATCTTTCCCATTATCGATACATTATACTCAAAATTTTCTTCCCGTAATATCGTAATATCTTAATATCGTAAAATCCTATCCGATTTTCCGCATATATACCGCATTATTAACGCACGTTTCTATCATACCCGCAAGAATCCACAATTCAACCACTTCAAAGAAAAACCGTAAGGTCAACCCGAAGAAACGACCTGGCAAATCTCCCTTACTTCATTTTTCGGATGAGGACAGCTGTAAGACCCGAAACCATAGCAAACATCAGCCATGTTGTCTGAGCAAAAACAAAAATTGAGTGTCTGAATTGCCCTGTACCCCAAAAGACTAATGAAGCAAAACAAAACAAAAACAAAGCATTGATAAATAATTCTCGATCTTTTTTCTTAACCAAGTAAGCTCACCTCCTTTAAATAATAGCTTGGGCAGTTTGATTAATAGGATTGGTATAAACCCAGCGAAGAATCTTAAAAATATTACCAGATTTAAGATTTCCGTCCCGCATTAAATCCTGCTTCCGGCGGGATTAAAAAACAAACCCTTCATTAATAATAACCAACAAAGACGTGTAATGTAAACAATTACAATTTTAAGTAAACTCCGAAGATTCCCAAGACCATCGCGACCAACAGCCACTGCGTTGATGCCAGCCAAATATCAGTACCTAAATACCCTATTCCCGAAAAGACAACCGCAACGAAAGATAGAACCATCAAAGAATTAGTAACCATATCATTGTTGCTTTTTGATGCCATATTTATCACCCCCAAACTTATTACAAAATTATTTGTCGACTTCAAAAATACTAGAATTTTTGGTCTTTGAATTATCTTAGCATAATCTAGGAGTTGAAATGATTTTTGATTTGATGAATAATCCCATAAACCACTATGAAAAGCCAACTTGATAAGTTGAAAACACTTCTTCTGGCTATCGGAATTATAATTGTCGGGTTAGTCTTCACATTTATAAAATTCTTCAATGTTCTTGAGCCGCCTCAAACCGGAACTGGGGTGGTTAATAACACAACACCCTCTCCCTCGGCCGGAACAGTTAAACTCACTGTTAACTTCGGGAATAATAGTGTTATCAGTTTTGAAGGAAATTACGATCAGAATAAAACCCCACTCGCTCTTTTGAAAAATGCCGCATCTCAAAACGGATTTACTGTTGAAAGTCAGAACTCTACTAACGGACCGTCTGTTCAATCCATCGGCGGCATAGCCGGTGATGATAAATATTTCTGGGGTTACTATGTAAATGGCCAAATGGGTAATACTGCTTCCGATCAGTACCAACTCACTCCGGGAGACCGTGTCGAATGGAAGTTTGAAGAGATAAAGTAATATGAGTCAATTACCAATTAAATCATTACAAAAACAGATCCGTGTTCAAGGAAGTCTGGTGTACCCACTCCGCTAAAGCGCGGGGTAGGAAATCCAGCGTTGGGTACCATACGATACCCGACCAGATACCGAATAGTATCTGGCTGTGCCGCAACCGTGATCCTGAGCAAAGTCGAAGGAGAGCCGGAAAACTAGCGGATCGAGATATAGAGTAAAAGAGCAGGGGGGGGTCTTCCACTCTAACTTAATTCCCGAGTCAGGAAAAATGATAACAGAAATACGTCCGGATACAGCATCGATTGCTTATTCATCGATAATCAAAAGTAAAAATCAGGCTATCGTTGAAACTGCTTCTGCCATTTCCGAATCACATCACGAAACCGACCACTATAACTATATGGTAAAGGGTGGACGTCTTTGGTCCCCAACCGGCAAATGCTTTGTTGAAGATATCACTCTTGACGGACCGGATAGAGTTCTTTTCCAAAAGCTTCAGGACTGGGGAAATAATAATTCGTCAGGGATGTCCGTTTGGATCAGTCCCCCGTTGGATTCAAAACACCCATTTACAAAAATAACAACCTACGAAATCTGGAGCGGAAGAATTCTCAAAATGGTTAAAATCAATTCTACCCTGGTCGATGTCGACCCTGTCGAGATCGCAAAAAATCTTTCAATGTACTCAACTGATCCTCTTGATTACGAATTTTCAGAAAATTCGCTTCGGGAAAAATTATTAATTATGCTGGACACTAAAAATGCCTCAGATCTGATTGATTCCTATACAAAACAAAACGCTTCGTTCGTAAAATACAAAAACTTTATCCAGTCATCAAAATCAATTTATGAATCTCACAATGAAGATCCCATTCGGTTTGCCGAAATGCTTGAGGCGCAAATGGGAAGTTTCAGACTGGGTTGTGACACTATTTCTTTGACAAAATCGGGTATCAAATCTCTAAAGATTGAAGGTACTCTCAACCAAGGCGGTGATAAATACGGTTCTCTTGAATTTTCCTGCCCGCACTGCGGATCCACAAATACAAGACCATATAACCAACTAATCAGGAATTGTCAGCATTGCGGTGAAGATGTCAGCTGTTAATAAGGATGTGCTTACAGCTTTGCCTCATTAAGCTTCAATCTGGCCTTGACCAATTTTTTGATTAAAGCGAGAGGAAGTTTTTTATCCAAGGGAAACTGAATTGTCGACTTTGCAGTTTTGTAACCTTTCAATTCCTTTATATACAGTTCGATAACCGGAGGCGGGATATAAAGACCAATGTGATTATTAAAGATTGCAAAATAGGCCAACCGTCCTTTAAAGCCAAAATAAGGCATCCTGTAACTGATTTTTTCTTCCGCGTCGGGGCAAACCTTTTTTATGGTCTTGCGGAGTTCTTTAAGCTTACGTTGGACATCTTTCGGAGCATTTGATATGTATTCGTCAACTGTTCTTACCTTTTTCATTGGTAAATTATATCAAATGATTTACTTACGAAATGAAATCAGAATCTATCGCAAGCTTATCCAATCATAAACAAATTTCATTCCAATAATTAAAATTGCGATCAGGACCACTTTTTTGAACTTCTCTTGGGGAATCCGTTTTATAATATGCTTTCCTGTAAAGGACCCTCCAAGTGCAATAATAAATAAAAAAGGGATATACCAAAAATACTGATTACTTAAAAATCCGCCTGCAAAATACAAAGGGATTCTTGTTATATCAACAGCAAGAGCAATGGCTGCGGCTGTAGCGATATATCTTTCTTTAGGCAGACCGAATGCTGTTAAAAAAGCCCCCCGCAAAGCCCCTCCGGTTCCGATTAAGCCTGCCAAAAAACCCGAGAGACTTCCTCCAAGAATTGCATTATAAAACGATGGGGCTATCTTTAAACCGTTTTTGAGGAGTGATATGAAAGCAAAGGCAACAAGAAATAATCCCAATATACCTTTCAGAACATCCTGAGAAACAAAGCCTATTAATAGTGCACCAATAAGAGTAAATGCGACACTGGGTATACCAAAAATAATAAGGGTTCGTTTATCCAAACCGTGCTTAAAAAAACTGATTCTTCCCAAATTGCCAAAAAAATGAAGTAATGCCACAAGTATTAATGCTGTTTTGAAATCAAGAAAAAGCAGTGCCAGAGGAAGAAAAATCGTAGACGAGCCGAATCCTGCAATGGTTCCGACAATTTCTGATATAAATGCCGCCAGGAAGAATAACAATACCATTATTTTAGCCTAGCACAAATTCAAGGCTAAGAGGTTACAAAGTCCCCGAATTAATGACTACTCCCCTGACAGGATACGTGTTGATTTGGTTCCCATAATAAGCCTCAAAAACCAATTGTTTAACCTGTCCTTTGTGGGATGAAATTGCTGTAGTACCCCAAAAGATGAATCAGACATCCCTTCAGCTGCACTTGTTTCCGATTGATATGCCAGTCGGGACCAGAGTTCGCAGCTTTCTTTATTTTCCGGAAGTAAAATCAAATTTTCATCAAAACAATAAGACTTGGCTTTTTTGAAAAAATCTTCAGTAATATCAATGTTGCTGTTTGCATATTTAATTGTGTTCAAATAATAAGTAATCACTTTGATTTGGGTTGTTTGGTCCAACTGGGCAATATAACTTACGGGTTCGGACGATTGCGTCCATACATCAGAGGAATATCTGAAGGGAGAATATAATAAATTCACGGTTGTCCCCTCTTTGACGTAAGTATTATTTTGTTTAATTATCGAATTTGCTTGAATCATATTCATGACAATTTCATTTTCAAGTGCCTCCAACATTCTTTGTTTTTGAACATTTTCCTGAATACTCACCGTAACGATATTCACAATTAAACTGAAGACTGCTCCAAATATTAATCCGCCAATAAAATTGTCTATTTTGGTTTTTTTTAATAACCTGAACGGGAAGGTAAAAACGAGAAGAACACCACTGAAAATTTTTTTCATATCAATATCTTAAAAAATCCAACGGGGCAATTTGACTGGATTCTACCACTTTCTCAGAAAACTTTCAGAATTAAGATTGAATTAATCTGCTTTGGGGAGCCGAACAATAAATACCGCACCTTTTGGTGTATTGTCAGTTACTGTAATACTTCCTCCATAGCGTTCAACGGTCATCCTTACAATGTACAAGCCCAACCCGGAATGGCCGGTTTCTCCATATTTGAATCCTTCGGTGAAGAGTTTGACTTTAACATCATCCGGAATCCCCTTACCTTCATCGGCAATTTTTATGTTCACAAACTTTCCCGAAACATTAACTTCAATATTGACCACATCTGATCCCGAATGCATCTGGACATTTCCGATAATGTTATCAAAAACAGAGGTTATAGCTTCGTCAGCGACAACAGACGCGGCACCGGTTGTTGTAATTTTCATTTTAGGATAATTCTCAATTACTGTTGATATTACCTTTGACACATCGACCGGTTTCAGTTCACCGCCCGCCAAAACACTATTCTCCAAATCTCTCATTTTTTTAATGAACTCCATTCCTCTTGCAACAGCAGATTGCGAATCGCCTATAAATGTCTCAACTTGTAATTTATCCTTCATATCCTGAAACATTTCCAAATTGCCCTGTATTATTGTCAGGTCATTGAGTAAATCATGTCTAAGAAGTTTATTCAGTACTTTTAAAGTTGACGTAAGTTCGCGAATTTTTATATCTCTTGCCTTCAGTTGACTTGCCATCTGGTTAAAACCTTTTGCCAACGTTCCCAATTCGTCATGATTCTCAACACTTACTTCATAATTGAAGTTGCCTGATGCTATCTCCCGGCTTCCTTTCTGAAGCTTCGTAATTGGTATGATTAAAAGTTTTTCAGCAACAAAATACCCTAACATAATTGCAAAAATCATACTGAGAATCAAAGATGTATAAGTAATCAATTCTACTTTCATTATTATTCCTGAGACATGTTGATGTTGATCCTCTGATGTCTGCGTATTAAATTCAACCATCTGGGTTATTTTGCCTCCCATCTCAGTTTTTATATTTTTAATGGCGGATAGCACTTCATCAAGCTCTGCATGCTGCTCCTCGTGCGTTTCCCCTTGTTCATGCAAACGAAGTATGCTTTTCTTTAGCTGAAAAGCACGTTCAGACTTCGCTACAAGTTTGTCAAATAAAGCATCTACTTCAACCATCAATCTTGCATTTGCTTCATCAGACTTATGAATTTTGTAAATATTATTAAACCCGTGGAGTATCCATTCGCGGTAAATTATTCCACCGTCTAATCTTTTAAAATTCTCTGAATCACTTCCTTCAATGACGGCTTGTGCAAACATCTCAAAATTAAGAACATTTTTATTAAAGTTGGCTTCTGAGTCGCGTATAATTTGAATGTCAGTGATATCCTCTGCACGAAATGCAGCTGATAATTCTCCGGTGACTCCTTCCAAAGCAACCAAAACCTGCTGTGTTGCCAACGAGGTCGGCATTTGGTTTTCAATATGGTCTTCAAAATTCTTTGAAACGATCGACAGATTGTAAAGAAAGATAACTCCCAGAATAAGAAGAAAACCGACAAGTCCCAAAAATATGAGTGTTAGCTCAGTTTGAATTGAGCGAAGTTTTTTCATTATAATTCCCTCTCAATTGCTCGAATGTCCATTACCGCTTTAATGATTCCTACAACTTTACCCTCGGAACCGATTACCGGGACATAAAGTGAAACCGATTCAGATTGCGCACTCTCATCATACTCGATATCCCCGTGATAGGACTTACCGACCCCGTCAGCATACGCATCGATCCACCATTTTTCATCAGCTTGATAGTAGTCGCTTGTTTTATTGGTTTGGCCTACATTTAAGCCCTTTGAATCTGTCACGAATATTTCGGGAAATCCGGGATTCAACTCCTGGAATTCTAATAGCTCAAAGGCAACCTTATTGGTTAGATATCCATCAACAAAACCGCCCCGATTTGTTAACCAATCTTCGTCCAGCTTTTCAATCTGTTTGGTTGTTAATGTGGCGTTTTTTATAGATTGGGATAGCGTTTCGGAAACAATAACATCATTTGTAGCCAGATTTTCGATTAGGGAAAGCTTTTTACCAACGACCTTCTCAACCTCAGGAGATAGTTCATCCAAAGTCTGCTGAATAACATTTTCATTGGCTGACCTGTTGGCATTTCTGTAAAAATATAACCCGCCAGAAACAGAAGCAAGTATTAAAACCGCTAACAACAAGCCAATACGTTCAGAAACAATTTTTCTTAACATGGAGACTTCATATCCAGCTTAACGAATTAATCCGACCAAAACAATAACATCTTCCCCGCACCAAAGTGCGGGGTTTTCTCCCTAAGGAAGATGTTTTTTTGACTAAAGTCATAAGCTTTGCTTATTTGCCTCAATTCATCCCTGCAACAAATTGAAGGGTATTCTTGAGGTCGATTAATAAGATGTTCAAAAGTTCAAATAGCGAAATTTGATTGGATTCAATCACTTTCCCTAAATTTTTTTCAAGTTAATGTAAGAAGGCGGATTATTTAAGTTCTGAAAGTTTGTCGACAAATTCTTTTGGATATTTTATTGCTAATAACTCTCCTGTTTCTTTAGGACTAAACCAACCAAAGTCTATATGTTCGTCACTAATTGTAATACTCTTAATATCACCAACATTACAAATATAGGAAGAAAGAATCAATCCGACAGTGTCGGCACCGACAGGGATTCTCACATTGTTAGACAAGACCATAGTAAACGGTGAAAAACTCGAAATTGAAGTAATACCAGTTTCTTCCCTCACTTCTCTTTTAAGAGTGTCTTCAATGTTGCTATTTTTGTGAATCCTTCCACCCGGAATGTCCCAATAGGGTTCACCGGAATACTTTTTCAGTTTTTTGGGGTTAACCTTCAAAAGAAGAATTCTACCTTCACTGTTTCTGATTATTGCTTTTATCCCTAAATGAAAAATATCCTCCATACGATTAAATTGTAACAAAAGTTTGATGTTAAATGTTGGTTTTACCAATACTGAAACTAATAAGTCATTAATCACACCAGTTGCGATTTAGTTATTTACTCCTCCCAAGCCATCGATTAAAGGCGTCGTTGAAAGGTGTTACCCTTTGGACTCCAAATGACTTCCTGACAATACTTAACGACTTACCAAGTAAAAGTCTTGCTTGGAAAGCTTTAAGGTCCTGTCTATAGAGATTCTTTACCGACACTCCAATTTCGGTTGAGTTTTCCCCATCCCAATAATCTCTTGTAAACCCTTCGGGCATACATTCATCCCACGTAGCATCTACAACACTTTCGTTTCCACCCAGGCTTGCATACAAAAATAAATGGGAATCTATCGGATCTTTCAGTAAAGCTGTAATCTCTTCCGGAATCGGTAATTCTCTCCAATTAAAGGTGGCTATACCCAAGGAAACCTTGTACCCCAAAGGTAGTAATTTAGCAGCAAGATATAAGTGTTTTCTCGTGCAGTTTCCCTTATTTTCTACCAAAAGTTTTTTAGGGTTTCCATCAAGTCCTAAGACATAAGGAATGTTTTTAACTCTGGAAAAAACAGATTTGGCTTCATAGATTACCTCCTCCCAATCTTTACCTCCTCGAGATTCGCCTGTCATGCGCCGTATTATATTATATATAAAGTGTTATGACATCCTCCCCCGAGTCTGACTCGGGGGTTTCCCTAAGGAGGGGGACATATCTGAGTTCAATTCATCTACGTTCATGTAAACTTAACGTAGTTTTCTTGAAATCTGTTATAATTTTGCCAAACATGCAAGAGCAAAAGATAATTGGATTAGACAATTCAGTTCTCGAAGAAATTATTAGGGGCGGAGGCGGATTTGCACGGCAAGCATTAGAAGAACTTTCGGGAAGGGCAATGGGTGGAAACCCCGATGCACGAAGCCTAGTTATGAAAATAGACAACGAAGTAAGTTCAGGTCATTTAACATTACCGACCGAAGAGGTAAAACCTGAAAACAATACTATAAGTTTGAAAGATCGACTCAAAAGTGCATTTAACCGGCAGGGTAAATTACAGCATTTTCTACCTCCAGATAGAGATCCCTGAAAAGCCCTTGATTTTTGTACGTAAAAGTAGTTCGAAAAATCCTATTAACGCGATATAGTAAAATAACGTATGACGCAGACGGTTCTTGACGTTGAAAATTTCCTAAAAAAGCATACCGGTGTGGCAATTTCCGGTGTTACCCCCATCGGTAAAGGCGAATGGTCTTCTGCCTACTCATATCAACAAAATGGTTTTGGTAAAGTGATTCGTTTCAGCCGCTTCGAAGAAGATTACAAAAAGGATCGGTTTGCATCAGGCCTTTCCTCCCAAAAGCTTCCCATTCCCCCGATTGAAGAAATCGGTCAGGCTTTTAACAATTCCTTTGCCATTTCACCTCGGGTCGAAGGAAAAATGATCGACGAGCTTACTCCTTTCGAAATACAAAAAGTCATACCCGCATTTCTGGAGCTACTTGACTCTCTTCGCTCGGCTGATGTTTCAAAAACAACAGGTTTCGGAAGTTGGGACGGAAACGGACAAGGTACAAAAAAATGCTGGAATGAATTCATCTTAGGTATTGCCTCTGACAAACCCTCTAATCGAATTGCCGGATGGAAGGAAAAACTGGCCAAGAATAAAAATACCTACAAAATATATTCTTTGGCATATGACCGGTTAACAAATCTTATTTCATACTGTCCAAACGAAAGGTATTTGGTTCACAACGATCTTCTTCATACAAATCTAATTGTGAATGACAATAAAATTGCTGCAGTAATTGACTGGGGCTGCGCTTTATACGGTGACTTCCTCTACGATCTGGCAATGTATACCTTATGGCAATTCTATTATCCATCCATGGCTAAAATTGACTTTAAGAATAAAGCAAAAAATTACTTCAAGGACGCTGGAGCTGACCTTCGGAATTTTGATCAGCGTTTAAAGTGTTACGAATTGCACCTTGCCCTTGATTCAATCGCCTATAACTCATTTAAAGAGAATAGGAAGAATGTGGATCTGACTATCGGTAGAATTAAAGAAATATTGGCATAGAACTGTTATGTTCATATTTTATGGGTTAACCAAATGTTGCGTCGATTATAGTATTTAACATTGATGTTTTATTGATTTTCGGTATCTTTGCTTTTTACTATATTTGGATTTGGATATTTTACTTGCATTTTTGCATCCATTTCTTTAAACCCTGTAAGGTCAAAAATATGTGCTGGTCTTCCGTCAACTGAGAGGTAGTCTTTGGCAAAAAAACCCTGATCAGATCGGCAATTTAATGGATGAGTATCTCGGTATTTTCTGGTGATGATCAAATCTCCACGATTTTTGACCCCTCTTGCCTGGTATTTAGTAAAAACATTGTCAGGCATGGCCGCAAAATATGAGATATAGCCAATCTTTTTGACACCTTGCTCAATAATATCGGTCTGGATGGCAAGGTCAAAAGATTGATTGGCCAATACCAAACCAATTAATTCTCCTGCTTTAACTTTGCCCTTATTCACATTAGGAGCTCTTTGAACATGCTGAAATTCGATAGAAATATTTGGATAAGCACTGGGGGCTACTCTTAGCTCCTGGTTATAAGAAACCCCCGAGTCATCAAAATCCAGAAAGCCGTCAACTGGTGTAAAAATTTTGACATCATTCTCCAGCGTGGGTGTAGGAAAATTTTCTATGCTCAACCCTTCATATTTATAGTTTGGCTGTTTATCATCATACGTACTGAAATAGTGCTTCATGCTCCGACATGTTTCCCCGCTTAGATAAGAATAATCATGACCCATCCCGGAACGGAATTTTGAGATACTATAAACTTTGTCGAGCTCTACAAAATCTGTCTGGATAAATTTTGAGGGATTATCGGGGTCGATGGGTGGTTCTTCATCTACCGTTTTTTCAGCTTCTTGGAACTTTTCCTGTTTAAGTTGAGCAATATCTTTTACGATCCCTTTCAAGACGAAAAGGAAAAAAATGAGGAGGGGAATCAGGATAACTATAAGTATCCACCTGTTATTTGGCTTCGATGGATTTTGTCTATTGGTAGTAGAAACATTCTTCATTAAATCAAGTATTACATACTCAGAAAGGTTGCTCAAACAATACACTCGAAGGGTGGTCAGACCCTGCCACTCTGGAAAATATGCAAAATTGAACACATATTTCGAGTACTATCAGGATCGCTTATTGCCCTACCCTTATGAATTTGAAAAACGAACGAGGAGGAAGGATTTATAACTATATAGGATTATGTACGATCAACATCCCCTGACAAAATTAGATTTCCGTAAGAAAAACCTTCGATTGTTGATGCGGTAGCGGCCACGAGCATTGACCATCTTTGGATTTCCGATTTTTCTGGAAATATAGTCCCCTTGGATTCCAGAATATTTTGTATTGTTGTGTCGGTTGGCGCATCAAAGTTCCATTTTTTTTCGCCTTCTTCCAGCCTGTCTACAATCAGCTTCCTTAGTTCGGCATTTCCCAAGATATTTAGTAAAATTTCTCTGTTTTTTTCAACAGGTGAAATCCTGCTAAATTGTCTGTCTGCACAAACAAGGAGTTGTTTAAATCGTTTACCCCAATCTTTTCCATGCGATTCCGCCAAATGTTGAAGCTGTATCGGATGAGTTAAATTTTCCACGAGCATATTATATCAGGAGTTGAAGAATATTTTTATTGGCACAAGGATCGTAAGGTTAATATAACCACACAATTGACTTCAATTACCAATGCCTTTTCAGATTTTAGACTTGCGTTAGTCCTGAACGAAGTCGAAGGATGGCTCAAATCAGAGAAGATATTGAATAAGTATGAATTATAACTGAGATGTTAGATTATAAATCGGAAATATGACGCTTATGACCATTAATCCAACTATTGTTCCGCTTAATAAGAAAGTCACAATGGCGGTGATTAAACTATAATTAAAATAAGCATCTTTATTTTGAGTGTTAGAAAAACCCTTAATACCAAAAAAGATGTTTACTGCCGAAATGGCAAGTAGAACAACTACACTTAAATAACTAGTACTTATATTTCCTGAAGTATTTGCACCAAATTCAGAGTATAACGGAGTTAATTTTGGAATAACAAAAAAAAAAGATAAAGCAAGTAGAAGAATCGGAAATCCAAAGAAAAAGTTGAGAATTCCAACTAACTTATATTTAGTCATAAAATATTAAATCAATAATAAAGCCTTGAATCTGCTTTTGGGTAAATTTAGTTCCAACTGACCCCCCGTTGACTTATTCAGTAACCGAGAATTTGAGTTTGGATTTACTCCTTTTTCTATTGAACATTGCTGTTTCTGCATGGTTTTCTTTGGCGACAGACAAAACTATTTCGATTTAGATTTTCTGCCGAGTATATGTTGCACCGAAGGGCTTATTGGTTTACCTTTACGATGAATACACCCGATCCAACAACAAGGACGTCGCATTCCTTCTTTAAGTTCCGAAACCACTCTACTTACATGGTCTTTTCTGGTTTCTTGTTTCTTGACAAAAATCGTCCAACAAATCCACTCATTTCTCGCAAGCGGTGTTAGATCCTCCCACTCAGTAAGCGCTTTTGGGTCAGAAATTAAAGCTTCCCGTAAATCTGCTGGAACTTCATGCACTACACCAGTTGCGATTTTATTTTTAGTCATATTCTTATTTTACCACTCCTTTTTCTTCTTTGGTTCCGCCTGCTAGAAAATACGAGAACCCGCCATGCTAGAATATAGGATGTATGAAGTTATCCAATAACAGCTACACAATTTTCTTAGGCACTAAGAATTTCACTGAGCGTTATTATAAAGACAAAAAAGGGTGGTTGAAGATTTCAGCACAAGGTAAAAAATTCCGGATGACTGCTGAGCAAGTGCTCAATCACCTGTTGCCAGCAGTTGCAGGTATTAAACCAAATCTAATACTAAAAGTAGAACATCGCGAAATGGTTAAAGAATAGAAATTTGGCAAATTGCTTAATCGCAGAAATTAGGCTTGAGAATTGTGTCAGGGAAACCGTATTGCTGACGTATTTTGGTGCAATCAACATTACCATTGCCATCCCAAACTACCTCCCAACCATTGCCTAAGATTGCCAACCACATACCGCCCTCACCCGGTCCACCTTGCCCAAACAAAACGCTACCCGAAGCAAATCCGGGTATTTCCTTAACAACGGTTACTTTCACTTCAGATATTGGTTTTTGATATTTATTTGCCAAAAAGGCGGCAATCGCATGCTGGGTATCGGGATAAGGTGTGGGAGAAATAATTCCTTGGGCTACCGGGGTAGGTGTACCTGAAGGCAATGTAACCGGCATATTCGCAACCTTCTGTTTTGCAAAGAATAGATAATAGCCAAATCCTAAAACCGCAAGAACCACCAAAACAATCAAAGGTTTAAACTTCATTTGTATAGTGTATCAAATTTTTGGATACATTTAGTGCCAATAGGTTATAACACTGAGCTTATCGAAGTGCTCCCCCTGGTTGGCGTATTTAAGAATGACATCCTCCCCCGAGTCTGACTCGGTGGTATTCTTGAAATCTGTTATAAATGATAAACTGAATCCATGACAATACTGGCAGGCTTGGCGGCAATAACGGGTGTTTTTTTGGGTTTGGGTAGTCTTCCTCAAGCAGTTAAAATATTCCGAACAAAAAGTGCTGTAGATATTGCTCCTTTATCATATGTCATCATGGTGCTTGGGTCATTCATTTGGATTCTCTATGGATTGGAATTAAAAAGTCTACCAATCATGATCCCTAATATATTGGGCGTAATTCTTGGAACAATAATATTAATGGGTTGGTTCCTCTACGGAAAGCTACGCAAAAAAACACCTTGACTAAACATTTCAATTATTAGGAGAATACTCAATGATCCATTCAATACCGTATTTATCTCGAAACATACCCGCATATGAGCCCCATGGACTGTCCCCGATAGATCCTTCTACTTCTCCTCCGGCTGAAAGACCATGAAATAATCTGTCCGCCTCTTCTTTACTTTCCGTGCTTACCAAAATCTTGTTTCTGTTTTCTTTCTCATTTACTCGTCCCAAAACTTCCGGGACATCATTGGCAATGAGCATTGTAGTGGTACCGATAGGTAACGCAATATACATTATTTTATCTTCCTCTTTTTCTGCTACTTGGAATTCAGCGCTGGCAATGTCTTTGAAACGTACCACTTTCGAGAATTCTCCACCGAATACCGATTTATAAAAAGTAAATGCCTCGAGAGCATTACCGTTGAAGTTAATCCAAGGATTTAGTGTAGCCATCAGTAATGATACCAAATCAAATCAATATGATAAAACGGTCTTTTTTGGCTCGAGGATCGTAACGTTAATATAACCAATAGAATAGCACAAATTTTCAATGTTGTTGAAGATTATACCTTTGTAGCCTACTTGAGGGAAGAAATGGCGAAAGTAAACGTTTTTCACCTTCTTAAAATTCCAGACACTTTTATTGCTCTTTGTACTTTTTGGTAAGCTTGGAAAGCATTAATATTACAAATATTCGACCTTTATATTCTAGTTAATAACCCATAAATTAGGTCAAGGCCATATATCACAGAAGATATTTTAAGAGATTTAGTGATAAGTAAATACTTATCATCTCCAACTAACTTTATCCTCCTTATTATATTAATTACTACGATAACTAAAGCTATCACAGCTGAAGAAATCATCAAAACTAACATAGGTGATATGACATACCAAGCAAATCCTACACTCAAATCAGAAGTTGAAGTTAAAAATTGCTTTACAAAAGAAATCGAATAACCAACAACAAACCATTTTGCGAGTTCTTTTTGAGTTTTACCCCAACTTTGATATTTGGACATTACTTCACCTTTAGGTGATAAAACTTCATAATCAAACTCTTCTTCTGTTTTTTCTAACTTTTCCGCAGCTTTTTGTGAGAAATAAACCGTTATTCCGCCAATGGGGAAAGTTATTAACCCCACTATCATTTGCCAAAAGTACATAATGAAACTTAAAAATATCAAACCGATTACCGCCACAACTATCAACCACCATCCTATCCCCAAGTTAGCTGACACCAACTGCCAGATGTAGTAGAGGGGATAAAGTATGAAATAAATTTGTATAACCCAGGTCAGTAACGTATTAATTGCATAAGGAATAGCAAAGAAGGCTTTTTTAAAAAGGACAGAAAGTGCGTAGAAAAACAAATTAAATACAAACCAGAATATTAGTAATAAAAAATATCCGATTAAGAAGTTGATAATCCCTATCATAGTTTCTTTTTAATTGAATCTGATGCCACAAAAAATAGTACGGCTGAAATTAAATCGATTCCTACCCAAGTCGATTTATCTAAATACACCGGTAATATTGGATTAAAGAGAAAAGCTATTGCGCCAAAAACAAGCATCCAGCCGTTTAAACCAGATTTATTGAAACCGTATGCAATTGCAATTGAAGTAGTAAAAATTACCCAACGTAGAAAAATATAATAACCATAAGGCCAAAGGCCAGAGGGAATCGCAAGAATTAGCAAAATGCCAGAAATATATGATATCAATTTTATATTCATATTTTTACTATTTGTTGTGATTTTTATTTATTAACTTTTCAATATCTTCTGGACTAGTTGGACCAGTTGATCCAAAACCGCTAGAATAGTACGGGAGCGTTGTTGTCGTAGTCGCTGTTCCTCCGTAATTAACGGGATAAGATGAACTACTACTTGTAGTTGTTGTATAAGTTGTAGTGGTTGGCCCCATATAGTTGATAGTGTCACTTGGACTGACAGAAGCCGTAGATATAATAGTCCCAAAAGTCATATCTGCCTGTCTAACAAATCTGTTCACTTTCTCTGTAACGTCTTTTTCTTTTTCAATCTGCTTTCTTTCAATTTTTTCTTTAGTCAAAGCTCCAATAAATTCTCCCAAGCTGGTATACAGCATAATCTTTTTCTTTGATTTACTTTTCCATTCATTTATGAGAACCGGATGAAGCTCTTTTTTAGATTTTACTAATGATTTCCAATCGGGGTCATCCGTAATGATTGCCATATCGTCATCCACACAAAGGTTTATTAATGTTTCCCATTCTATTTCGTCACCTATCGGTCCTTTGCCATATGGTGGGCTACCCTTCCAACGTCTTTTTATTGCTTTTTCTATTATTTCGTCGTTCTCATAAATATTCGAGGCGTTTTTGACAACAACATATATTTCGCTTTTCCATTTTTTTACAGAATTAAGATAGTCCTTCTTTAATTTCAAGATAACCTGTCGCCACTTATCATGAAGCCTGTCTACTTCTTCCGCAACTTTGTTATCCGCAATTGATACGGCTAGTTTTGGTTTTTTCAATGGATAAATCTGACTTAAAGTTCCAATATAACCCAACCACACCTTGTCAATATTTCTTAATAATTCTTCTTGAGTAACTTTGGGGAATACTAGTGAAAACTTATCTTGGCTCATTAGCTCGGATAGTCTACCAAGGGAACCAAATTTCTCTTCGGAACACTCAATAAAACTTAAATATATATTGGTATCAATAAACAATCTCATAATAATTTATTTTCTTTCTAGAACTCTGCTAAGAATCGCCTCTACTCCTTTAGTAATATTCAGAGACATAACACAAAGATGACCAAATACTCCCAAGATAAAGATAATAAACAAAATAAAGTCGCTAAAAACTAAAGCCTCCCCTTTTAAAAGTAGTGGCAATCGAATTAATGCAAAATAATATACAATTAATCCTGCAATGAAAAAGTTAAAGGAGTCATTCCATATTTCAGCAAACTTCAATTGCCAGGGAGCGTTCTTACGAGGTTTCTTTTCATCTTTTTCAAAATCATAATAAGAATAAATGCTTTTATATTTAATACTACCTAGAACTAAGCTAATTAAAAATATACCTACAATGATTGAATTGTTCATAATATTTTAACATCGAACTTGGTCAGATTAAGATAATTCAGCTCCTCCGGTAGGATTCCCTTCGATTACACTCAGGGTAAACTTCTCATCCTACCGAACGCTTCTACTCGCCATGCTTGCACTGAGTGAAGCGTAGTGAGCCGAAGGGCTCCCCCGGTAAGTCTACTTTTGATTACAAAAGATCTTGGCCGGTTTCGCAAATTAAACTTCGTTAAATTTGCTCCCGCTAATAAATACATTCAGGACACTTGACTATTCACAATTCCAAGACTACAAACCTCGATTTCTTCAGTCCTATCTATAATAACTTAATAAATACTAATTAGGTTATTCAAACAGTTACCCTATTTTTTTAACCAAATTTACCTTATGATTAGCCCAATCAAATTCATAAGTCTTAAGTTGTTCGTCTCCTAACACCTCGGGTAATCCCATATCAGTATCTCCATCTTTTTGGTGAATATGTGTCTCTCGTGTGACTCTACCGTCAGTCCATTTTGAGAAAACATCACTTCTTAATTTCCCGTCCACAGCAGAAACATAAGTGTCAATGGCTTGTTCGGATATTGTGGCTTTAGGAGCTTCATTTTGCTCAGCCATTTTTAATCACCTCCTTCAAAATTCTCATAACTTTTCTTGCCGTATTATACCCTGTGGTCTACAAAATAGTAAAATACGAACAAAAAGTAATGAAAAAAGTAAAGAAAAATTTGTTGCAACCACCATTCAGGCAAAAAGATTTAATATCCGTCAGCTCCTTTATCGGTTTTTGTCATAAATATGATATTAAGACGGCAAATGAGGATTACACAGGATAAATATGACACGCTACTAGATAAATATAAGAAAATTAAGGCAGATTTGTTGGTACAAATGGAACAACACAGCAGTGCTGACAAAAACTACTTTGTTAAGGCCAGTAAGTTATTGGAATTGGCTCGTAAAGCATACGAATTATTTGAAAAAGTGGATGCTTACCAAAAAAGAGAGCTTCTGTTTTACTTATTTCAGAACTCTCAAATGGACGGGGAAAAGCTCGTTCCTAGCCTCAAAATGCAATTTGATGTCATACTAGAAGCCAATAAAACAAAAGATTGGCTCCCCCGGTAGGTCTACTTTTGATTACAAAAGATCTTGGCCGGTGGAATTTATTTCCTTTTGCCTGCCTTGAGCTTGTTTACACTGAGTTTACCGAATTGCCGAAGAGCTCTCTTATTGGGAGGAATTTAGAACTATAGCACTTCATATTTAGTTATAGATTTGAGTAAGTTTTGTACATCCACACGAGAATTATCACATTCAAGATTAATATAGCGGAATTAAATATTAGTATTACTTTGGGGGAAAACTTGGATTTTATTACAAGATAGGAATAACCGGAATAAGTTAGCAAATGAAATAAGATATTGGAAATAGTTCCCCAAGAATTAATACTATATTCAAGTTCTCCCGATAAACAGATATTAAATGGAAAGGGAACAAATAAGTCATATTTTGGAGCACACATACAGCTTACGCACATAAAACGAACTTCAAAAAATGAACTTATTAAGCTAAAAACTGTATAAACAACAATCTCCATTACTAGAGGTATAAAAAGAATACGTATTTGTAAGGGTGAAAGCTTCGTAATTATTTTCAATAATTCAGTATTTATTATCAGGTCAGAGAAGTCAATAAAATGGTCCAAGTTGAAATTCGCTTATTGGGAAGAATTTAGAATATTTACCTCCATCTAATTTTCAGACTTTTAAAACTTTTACGGTCTTTGTGATTCCATTGACCTACCATAATATGTACATGTGGATCTGGTTTTCCCTGATTATTATTTTCAATCCATCCATTTAAACCAACTACAGCTATGGGTTGTCCTACTTCAACAAGATCTCCAACTTTTAATACAAGCTTTTCTCCTTTTTCATTTATATATGGATCCAGATGACCCATCTCAACAAATTCGGGTCTTTCACCTTCTCCAACCCGAATATTCACATAATTCAATTTATCTTTAAAATCATCTGTTGGTCCGCACTCGATGTTGTTCATTACAACATAGTCTACAATTCCTGAAATCGGAGCATAAACAACAGTTTTTTCAGTATCAGGGTGTGGTACAGATATATCTAAAGCATGCTTGAAACTACCAGTGTGAGCAGAAGATGAGAGAAAAATATATTTTTGCAGTTTAACCGGTAGGTCATACTTATATTTACTGTAACCAAGGAGAGGCATGACTTCTTTGACATTTAAGGTTTCATTTTCTGCCATAACTGAAGTATATCAAAAGTTCAAATCCTACTTAGCGTTGATCATTTTGATGCAGTAATTTGAAACTAAAATCACTTGCTCTCTCTAATAGACGGAGTTCGAACCTATTTTATTTCATTGGTGAATATTTGAAATTCACATCACGTTGTTCGGCAGGGATTTGATAACCGTCGGTTTCGAAAGGATAAGCAAGAACTCCGCTGGGAAAGGTCGCATCAGGACTATAACTTTGCCAATAGAAGAACGAGCCAGGTTGAACAAGGTGAAGATGTGTGTCTCCATTTTGAATGTTCGGATTTACTGATATGTCCGGTACAGCAAAGTAGAAGTCAGCAAAGGAGTGTGTACCAACATTACCCGGCGCCGGTACCGTGCCAGCAAATCCAATTAGTTCCCCGCGTTTTACCTTATATCCAATTAGAGCACCATATGAAGTTGCGTTACCCGTGGGTGTAACTTCATAGTTCCCATCCCAAAATATTTGGTATCCCTGAGCTGGCGGAGCCATGAGGTCGTTACTTACCTCTTGAGTGTGTCCGGTCAATAGAGGTGAGGTTAATAAATGATATACAGTAAAATACACTCCCGGCCAATCAGGACTTGCAGACTTGAAGAATAATTTCACATCATCGGAATGTGCAGATGTTTTCCCCGACACAATCTGAGTACTGGTATCCCGAAAGCCAACTAACACCATATCGAACGGTGCTAGTACCGGCGAACCGTCTTTATAAGCTTCAAAGCCCATACCAGGCTTATGCTGGTAAGGTTTCCAACCTGGATGGCCGCCAACCTTTGGACCCAGTGTAATCATGTCAGGGTCAGCACCCGTACCATATAACTCCGTATGGGTATTAATGCCATTCATACTGGGTGGTGGTGAAGTTATCGCAGATGCGCTTGTTTTAGGCACGCCTTGAATAGGTATTGTAGTTGGTGTAGGGGCGGAAGTGGGGGTCAGTGTAGAGGTCGGGGTTGTGGCAACATTTTTTGTTAACAGATACACGCCTGCTCCAACAGTGATCAAAAATATGAATATGATTATGATTAAAATCAATTTCCATTTATTTTTCGGGGTAGAAATCTTGCTAATTAATTGCTGTAAGTTGGGTTGAATTATTGGAGTTTCATTTTTAATCGATTGACTTGGGATATTTGAATCCATAAATAAATCATTCCAGAAAGCAATAGGGAAGTCAATTTGAGGCTAATTTGCTCCCCCGGTAAGTCTACTTTTGATTACAAAAGATCTTGGCCGGTGTCGCAAATTTCTCTGCGATAAATTTACTCCCCCGGTAGGATTCCCTTCAGCTTCGTTCAGGGTAAACTCACAACAGGTTCTCACCAGCCAGAAGAGCTTCAACAAACTCAGTATATGTATTATATCCCAACTTGCCTTCTACTAACATTTGCTTCTTTGCTCTTGACCAACCTTTAATTTGTTTTTCTCTAATAGCTGCCAAATGTTCACCGGGATATTTTTCAGCATAAATAAGTTTCAAATCAGAAAATTTTTTGGTAAAAAAAGAGACCTTTGATTTATGTTGTTTTATTCTGTTTACAATATCAGGGGTTATACCAATATAAAAAGTTTTTTGGTCGCAAAGAAGCATATAAACATACCATGACACTTATTCTTTTCCATAAAATAACCTGCACTGAGCCCTTCAGTTTCATTCAGGACTGTGCAACTGGTGCTTGCACTGAGCTTGCCGAAGTGCTCCTCGGCTAGGATTTGAACCTAGAACCTTCTCGTTAACAGCGAGCCGCTCTACCGTTGAGCTACCGAGGAATGTTTGAAATCGCATGCTATTATATCAACTGCCTCTGTTCTTTTCCATATAATATCATCCAAATTATGCAGCATTAACATTCGTTGGGGTCGTTTTTGAAAATCCGACATATGAAAATAATTTACTAACTTATAATTATAGGATATAATAATGTATGCCAGAAAGAATAAAAGTTAACGGTTATACATCAAAATACCAAAGATCGATTCGCCTGATTAACGGATCCGAAAATGAAGGGTGTTGGGACCTTATGAAGGGTGGTGCTTTTAATTTGTATTACTCCCAACCCGACAAACAATGGCTCAAGGTTCCTCAGGGTGGTGATTATGAATATAGAATATGTCGATCCCTACCTCCTCAACACGACGCCCTTGAATTGGCTGGGCTGAATGCGGAAAAAGATATGACAAGAATAGTTCATGTTTACCCCGGAAATACAAAATCCCTGTTAATGCCGCATTTGGGAGATACGATAGAATCAACATTAAAAGATATTTCCAATCATCCCGATAAAGATAAGTGGATTGATATCGTAAGCGAAATATATTATTACGCGTGGTTACAAGCTCAAGCTTTGCTTATCAATGGTGGGTGGTGGTTTGACGACCCAAATCCCGGAAATATAATACGCCATAAAACAAAACAACCTGTATTAATTGATTTTTCAAACAACAAAATTCGATCATCTGCAAATGCGTTTTCCCAAAACGAACTTGAGAAAAAATTCCTAAAACAAATGAAGAAAAACGGATTGCGCGGGTGGTGGGATTAATTTTTTTCAAAATATCTTTCAAACCAAAGTTCCAAATTAAGAAGCGTCCACAGCTTGGGACCATAATCATTTTTTACTGAATGCGTCATCAGCATATTTTTTACGTATTTAGTATCAAAAAGTTCTCTTCTTAGTGCGTTTTTGGAAAGAAGTATGTGTTTTGCATACTTACCCAAATCACCGGTAAACCACTTGTCCAATGGAATACTGAAACCCATTTTCTTCCGGTAAAGATTTTCGTCGGGTACCAACCCCCGAAGAGCCTTTTTCAAAATATATTTGCTTTCTCCTCCCGGTGAAAGCTTAAGGTTAAAAGGAATTTTTGAAGCCAGATCCACTACTTCCCTGTCAAGAAAGGGAGACCTTACTTCCAACCCAACACTCATACTAGCCATATCAACCTTGACCAACAAATCGTCCGGCAAATAGGTTGTAAGATCAAAATACAAAGCTTGGTCACAGAGGTCTTTTGCCCCGCTTTCTGTAAAACTTTTCCTTATAACCTCAAGCGAATCCTCATATTTTGTAAGCGATGAAAAATTATATGATAATAACTTTTCTTTATCAGAAGGCAAAAAGTAGAAATTATAAGACATCAGTTTGTAGGCAAAATCAGTATCTAATTTATGAAGAAAATTTTCCGCTCTTTTTATTCTTGGGGAATTCGAAAAATTTTTTAATCTTTCCGTTAGAGACAACCCCAGCGGCGATATCCAATGTCTTTGGTTATTAAGAAGGGCATCCCTTCTTAACCTCCAATAACGATCATACCCGGCAAAGTTTTCATCCCCGCCGTCACCGTTAAGAATAACCTTGACGTGTTTTCTCGCTAGCTTACTTACCATGCAGGTGATAACGTTGCTGGCGTCAGCAAAAGGTTCTTCATAGGTTTCAACTAACTCCGGCAAACTCTCAACTGATTCGGGTTCTGCAATAAGCACAGTGTGTTCAGTTTTATATTTTTTAGCGATAATATCGGCATATTTTGATTCATCATATTTCTTAACACGCGATCCGATAGTGAAGGTTTTTATTGGCTTAACCGAATTTCTTGCCATCATCGCAACAACCGCACTGGAATCGACACCTCCCGACAAAAATGCTCCAATTGGCACATCGGCTATCATCCGAAGTTTGACTGATTCTTCAAATGTTTCCTGAAACTTCCTGATCCACTCCCCCTCAGTCATCTGTAATTTCTCCGAAAAATCAGGTTTCCAATATCTTCTTTTTAGAAGAGATTCTTTTTTAAGGTCCACAAACAAATAGTGACCCGGTTCAAGTTTATAAATATCTTCAAATCCGGTAAAAGGCGCCGGAATATAACCGAAGGTGAGATAGTTATTGATAGCGATAAAATCGGGTTTAGCGTGAATTTCTTTTTGAGTTAGCAGCGCCTTCAGCTCAGATGCAAAACAAAATATATTCCCATCAAAATAATATTTAAGAGGTTTTTTCCCCATCCTGTCTCTTGCGAGAAAGAGTGTTTCTTTGACTTGGTCGTAAATTGCAAAAGCAAAAAATCCCCTCAGAAATTCAAGACATTTAGTGCCATGCTTTGCATAAAGGGTAAGAAGTACTTCCGTATCGGTTTTTGATTTAAAACGGGTTCCTTTTTTTATTAAATCTGATCTTAATTTCTGGTAATTATAAATTTCGCCATTGAAAACAATCACAAAACGGTTCTTGTAAATCATGGGCTGATGCCCATTTGATGACAAATCTATTATCGATAAACGCCTGTGACCAAGTCCGACTTTATGGTTTGCCGATATATAAATACCGCTATCGTCAGGTCCGCGATGGGAAACCTTCTCACTCATGGAATTAATTTCCGATGGGATAACTTTTTTCCCCAGTCCAAGGACACATTTTCCGACAATGCCGCACATAAGTATTTCAGTAGTAGTTACCCTCGAGTATTTTATGAAGAGGAGGAACCTTTAATGAGCTCTCTATGAGATTATAGTAATTTTTGATTATCTTTCAAGAAGTTGGTTTTCGAACTTGGTTTCTTAAAATTTGTTCTCAGCGAAGAGAAAGTAAAAAAATGACTATTGACAGCAAATTTTATTTATAACTACTATGAAATAAGGATGAATAAATTTAACAACATTGCAATAAGCCTTACTTTAATCCTAATTTCTTCATTGTTTATTTATTCGTTCATCAAATTTCCAAAAGTTGCATCTTCAGTCGGAAGCGGTGTTGTTATTAACGAAATTGCATGGAGCGGGACAACTGCCGATACCAACGATGAATGGATTGAGTTGTTCAACAACTCAGGAACAGAAGTTGATTTAACAGGCTGGACTCTGAATGCTACTGACGGGACACCGAGTATAACTCTTTCCGGAACGATCCCCACAGGGGGATATTTTTTACTTGAAAGAACTGACGACAACGCGGTTAAAGATGTTGCTGCAAATCAGTTTTTTACGGGTGCACTCGGAAACGGGGGTGAGGTTCTCGAACTCAGAAATGCAAGCGCCGAACTCGAAGATTCGGCCAATGCTAACGGAGATGTTTGGCCGGCGGGATCAATAACTCCCATCCGGTCAATGGAAAGAGTTGATCCGCTTCTTCCCGACACAGATGGGAACTGGGCAACTAATGATGGGCTGACAATTAATGGAAGCGATTCAGCAGACGGACCGATTCTTGGAACCCCCAAGGATCAAAATAGCATTATCGGAGCAACCCCAACACCGACCACCCAACCCAGTCCGACTGATGTACCCACACCTACCGATGAACCAACTCCGACTCTGGAGCCCACACCCACCAGCGAACCAACACCAACCGAAGTACCGACCTCAACTCCGGTCCCTACTGTTGAACCTACTGCAGTACCAACCGAGATTCCGACACCCACTCCCACAGAGGAACCCTCACCAACGGGAGAACCGTCGGTAACTCCGACAGAAATTCCAACACCGACCGAGTCGCCTTCCCCCACTCCGGAACCAACGCCCGTTAGCGGAATCTTTTGGACAATCGGATTCGGAAGCAACAAAACCACCTGCAGACCGGTCTACCAAACTTTCCACTTCGGATTCATGCATTTCAGAATCTTCACAATATCCTGCTCGAGATAGACTCTCCTTAACATCTCAATCTATTGAATGAGTAAGTAATTCTAATTACAGAGTCTTCAAGTAATTACGGAGCAAAATATAACTACATTTCTCCCTTATCAGAAAAGTTCCAGACAAATATTATGTTAGAATAATCTGCTTCCCAAAACTATTTATGAAAAGAGTTTTCAATTTATGAAAAATATATTCAAAATAATAAAACTGTCCAAACCGCAGCATAAATTAATCGCGGTTGCCTGCGTTCTGATTACAATCCAGGCTGTTTTACAGCAAGCAACCCCGGTTACTCTCAAGTATGTTGTTGATGAGTTGTCAAAGCAGATCAGCGCGGGTAACGGTAATTTCCAAAAATTAACCCAGCTTTTCGCTATCATTCTTTCAATTAATATCGCAATTGTTGTTATTAATGCTGTCGGACAGCGGTTGGGAGACTTCATTGCTTCCCGATTGGGGCGACATCTGACCGAAATTTACTACCGGAAAATCTTTACCCTACCCCAACTTTATTTTGATTCGGAAGTTTCGGGAAAAATTGTCAACCAGCTTAACCGGGGAATAATTTCCATCAGAGAGTTTGTCGGTACGATGACGAACTTTATTATGCCGGCAATGCTGCAGGCAATTTTCGGAATAGCCGTCCTTGCATATTTTGACCTGGGAATAGCCCTTTTGGCGCTTTCGGTTTTCCCTGTTTATATCGCGATTTCAAGCTATTCAACAAAAAAATGGGGTGATATCCAAAAAGAAAAAAATATCCATGAAGATACAACACGCGGCCGTATCCAGGAAGTCATTTCAAATATAAAACTCGTCAAAACTTATAACACTCAGTCCCGCGAATGGAATTTTGTTTCCGATGAATACGGTGAAATCAACAGACTTTACGACAGGCAGTCAACTTTGTATCACATCCTTAATTTCTTACGGGAATTCGGCTTAGAGATTTCCTTCGTTATTATTTTATACGTAATATTCAAAAAAACCTTCATGGGTGAAGTAACTCTTGGGGAAATGATCCTCATCATCCAAATTCTTAACCAACTCCGCTGGCCGCTTTTTGGCATGAGCTACATACTGGAACAGATTCAAAGGGCAGAGGCCGACTCCAAAGAGTTTTTTGAAGTTCTGGATCTGAAAGGCAGTGAAGTTTTTCATACCAAAAAACTTCCGAGGTTGATAAAAAATCCTGAAATCAGTCTTGAGAATGTCAGCTTTTCCTACGAAGAAGGTTCTCCGGTTTTGTCCGACGTAAGTCTTAGTCTGGGTAATCATGAAACTGTAGCTTTTGTGGGACATTCGGGTGCAGGAAAAACCACGCTCGTAAATCTCATTCTGAAACTTTATAACCCCACGAACGGCAAGCTTATGCTTTCCGGGAAAGACTACAAAAAAGTCCAGCATGCTTGGATCCGGGATCATATTGCACTCGTTTTTCAAGAAAACGAACTTTTCTCTTCCACCATCAGGGAAAATGTCTCATATGGAAAACCCGATGCTACCGATAAACAGATAATAAGCGCACTTAAAAAAGCAAATGCCTATGATTTTGTTTTCAATTTTAAAGCAGGGTTGGACGCAAAAATAGGCGAACGCGGAGTGAAATTGTCAGGCGGACAAAAACAAAGGATTCAAATTGCCCGGGCAATACTCCATGACAAACCGATACTTATTTTGGATGAAGCAACCAGCAGTCTTGATTCAAAATCGGAAAAACTTGTCCAGGACGCCTTGGGAAACTTAATCAAAAACAGGCTTGTTATTGTCATCGCACACCGTTTCTCAACCATCCAAAACGCCGACCGGATTGTTGTTCTTGATGGTGGAACTGTTGCAGATATCGGAAAACCCCAGGAATTAGCCAGACGTAAAGGAATTTACTCGGAACTTTTGCAGTACCAAATCGAAGGAAACAAAAAACTATTGAGTGAGTATGAACTGAATTGATTTGTTACACTTAAATAATGTCCAAAGGAATAGCGACCTTACTTGTACTTCTTTTGATCCCAGTCATCCTTGTCGTGTTATTTCTTTTATTCACAAAGGGTTCACCCTCTCCTCTCGGGAATAAAACATCATTAATGAATTCTGTTAATAAAGCCAAAAACGATCTGGCAAAGGTATCTCCTATGGCTTTGTGGGATTTTGAGTACGAAACAAAGACCTGGAAATCGGTAGGCTCTCCCCCAACATGTCCCGATCCTTTTACATTTCCGGCTCCTGCCGATTTGAGCCTTGCAAGCGGAATTCTATACCCGGGTCAAATAAGAGGCGGAGACTACAAACCCCATGGCGGAGCAAGATTTGACAATCTACCAAATAATGAACTTAATGTTTACTCTCCTTTTGATGGCAAACTATATCAAGCTGCAAGACATTTGGAATCCGGAGAAATGCAGTATTCACTTTATTTTATAAACGACTGCGGAATGATGTACAAACTCGACCATCTTCGGAAACTAACCGACAAATTTGAGAGGCTATTGGAACCCATCCCCACAGGCGCCGAGGGCGATTCAAGAACAACGATGATAAATCCGGCTGTTTTCATATCCAAAGGTGAGCTCGTGGCCACCGAAGTCGGAATCATAAAAACCAAAAATGTATTTTTTGATTTTGGAGTCTATGATTTACGGCAAAGAAACGGAGTTGATTACAGCGGCAAAGATTACTTCAATATTGAACAATACGGGATGCATGGTGTTTGCTGGATGGATTATTTGCAGGAACCGGATAAATCGTTATCGTATAGTCTCCCCGGCGCCGACGGACAAAGTGGTAAAAAGAGTGATTATTGCAAATAGCAAGAGAGGTATTAGAAAAAGTTAAAAATTAAACTGAAGCTATGCGTCTCTCTATTTTTTTCACTTTAGTTTGTAATTTATCAAAATCTTCAACTGTGGGAGAGTCGTCTTCCAAATTAGCCAACTGCAAACCTATCTTATCCAAACGATTTGTCAGTTTTGTATCGACCTTATCAATCTTTTCATCGACATTTTTTAATGTCTTTACGAATTTTTGTTTGGCCGTCAAGAATAGCTTGGAGAACTTTATTGTCTGACATAACTACACTATGCCATAAGAAATTATCTTTTAAAGACTCATTTTATGCAAAATTATTAATAAGCAGAAACCCCTTCCCCGCGCTCAGATGTCACATTATAATTTCATAAATGAAATGGCGTGACTTATGCTGTAGAAATTACATTTCAGTCCTATTTCAAAATATTATTTTGTATGCAGCAATGGACAAGGCAGAAAAATTACCACAGGAACCTTGAATACAGTTGAGGGAATATCGGAAGCGAGTTGTGTAAATTAGATTTTTGATATACTGCCTTTGAAGTGTCTAAAACCCTTTTCCAATATTACGAACAATTGCTTGATGAATATGGTGACCCAATAATCTATTGGCCTCAGTGGTGCGCTAAAACCAAATCAATTGCGGAAAGAGAACAGATTATTATTGGTATGATTTTGGTTCAGAGAACCAGTTGGCACAACGCCAACATTGCTCTTAAAAATCTAAAAAAAGAAAACTTTCTATCTGTTAAAAAAATAGCAAAACTTAAAACACTGGAAAGGCTAACCCAACTTATTCGTTCAGCTGGTTTTTATCACTCCAAACCTAAGCGCATATTTGATGTTTGTACTTTCGTAACCAATCAAGGCGGAGTAAGAGGTCTTATGAACAAAAATAAAGTTGACGTCCGTCAGCAGCTTCTAACTATCAAGGGTGTGGGTCAGGAGACTGCCGATACAATTCTACTTTATGCATTGGATAAGCCGGTTTTTATTATTGACGACTATACCCGACGCTGGACTGAAAAAGAAGGTTTGACTAAAGAAAAAGACTATATCATGTTACAAAAGTTTTTCCAGAGCAATTTGAAACTCAACATAGAAACCTATCGGAATTTTCATACCCTTATTATTGTTTCTCAAAGGGGCAAAGAGAAGTCAATGATGGAGATAGTGTAGTTAAATGCTAAAAAAGCGCTATACAGCAATGAGCAAGTTTGAAAAAATTTTCTGAGCCCAAATAAGCTTGTTATTTAGCAGTCGTAATGTTATATTGCTTGTGAATAAAAAATATGAGCGATCTATCGGAATTTGAAGAAAAATACTTCATAGACGGGCAAAGATACAACTGTCCTTTTTGTAATGTGCGCGGTGCTAAATACACTGTTGTGGATGATGCAGAATATAACAAAAACGATAGTGAAATTATTTATTGCTATATTGTGGAGTGCGACCTTTGTAATAAAAGGTCAATACATCTTTCTACCTGGCGATGGAGCACCGGTAGTACCAGGGGGAGGCTTACTAACCCCTTCGCTTACAGACCTGAAGGTTTAAGTTATGAGAAACATAAAGATTACAAAAAAGTCGAGCCTAGGCTTGATCTATTTTTCTTTTATCATTTCCCTACAGGCTTTTTTACGATTAACGAGCTTATTCCTAAGAAAATTAGAGAATTGGTATCAGAAGCGGATGGGTGCAAGGAAATGAACTTTATGACTGGCGCTTCTGGTTCTTTAAGAAGAGCTATTTACAAGTTCCTCAGGAAAGAGGGTGCTCAAGGAAAACATTACGAGGATAAAATCAAATGGCTCAAGCAAAAGTATACTGGCGTAGATGAAGAATATTTTGATGCTTTAGCAAATATTAAAGATATGAGCGACGACGATTTACATGAGGAAGATTGGGAACCTTGGAAAAGTTCAGAATTTAACTACTTGGTTAGCTGTTTTAAAGAGGTACTGGAAGAAATTTATGTGAAACCGTATAAAAGAAGCAAAACCCTCAGTCGAATAATAGCGATGAAGTCAGGTAGGAAAAAAATGAAAGAATAAAGAATGAACTTTTATGTAAATATTGCTATAAGTGCAGGAATCGGGACTGCTTTGGTAGAAATAGTTACAAAACTATTTTTGGAACACTTTTTAAAGGAAGAGTTCTACAAGTTTAAAATTCGTTTTACTGACAAGAGAGATTGTGCTAATGAACTTTTGAATCTTGTCAGCTTTGAAAACTCCGGCAAGTGGATTACAGAAAAATCCTTAATGTATTCCAAAGCATATTCGCTTGCTGATCGTCTTGATTCCTTGGGAGAACATAAATTCGCGAAAAAAGTAACTGCTTATGTCACCAAGACTTGTATTATGCTTGACCTGTTATCTGGACTATTGGGCAAAAACATTGATGCCCAGAGAGAAGAAAGAATAAAGCACTATTTAAAAACAGCGACTGACGTTGCACATATACGTCAAGAATTAACAGAAATAGCTAGAAAATTAAAATAGAAAAAATGGGTTATCAGAATCCGACTTGATTAAGTAAGCGCTTCGGTAACTTTCTCTTCCAATCCTGTATAATCCAATAGTATGAATGTAGATTTTGTACGTTTCAAAGCAAGCGATAACGTAGAGCTAAGGGGTTGGTTTAGCGATGGTGGGAGCGACAAAGCAGTTATTCATGTCCACGGAATGTCCGGAAACGGTTATGAAAATTATTTTCTTGATAATCTGAGGGAGATGTACAACAGTAATGGTTTTGCGTTTTTCTCAATTGATACCCGCGGGAGTGGAATTTATAATTCATTTTTTCTTGGAGGTGATCAAAGTAAATGGGGTGAAGGCACAAAACCCGGCGGCAGTTGTTTTGAGATTTTCGAAGAAAGCGTTAACGACATTCAAGGAGCAATTGATTACCTTAAAACTCTTGGTAAAACAAAGTTTATTTTGCAAGGTCACTCTTTGGGAGGAAGCAAGGTTGTTAACTATATTGTTAATAAAGGTAATCCTGAAGTAATCGCCTCGATTTTACTTGCTCCTACAGATATGTCAGGCTGGGCCGCCACAGATCCAAACCACAAGAAATATTTGCTGAAAGCCAAAAAACTTATTGCCGAAAATAAAGGAAAAGAACTTGTAAGTGCTGAGTGCTGGTTGGATAAAACCCCCCTCTCCGCTCAAACCTATCCAACTATTTGTGAAGCAGGAAGGGCTGTTGATATTTACGGAAATAAAGGTATTGCACCTTTGGGAAAGGTTAAAATTCCAAACTTGATTGTATACGGTGATAACGATATTGGAATCCTAAAAATTGATGGTTCTACAGCTAAATGGAAAGATAGGGTTGGAAAAATTAAACACAAAAATACACAAATATCCGTAATTTCCGGTGCTTCACACAGTTTTAAGGGATACGAAGAGAAGTTGTCGCAAATAATTCAAAAATATCTAAAAGGCACGAATAAATCTTGACTTGACTAAGTGGGTTAACCGTCAACTTACTGTTGGGCCCAGATGACAAATGTGAAGAGCTTATTTCCCAAACCCAAGTCGCGCTCAAATAATGCAACATTGCCGTTATCGCGAATTGATCTTCCCCATTCGCTTTGATTTTCAAAGTCCTGGTTTTTTGCGGCTTCGGAAATTATCGAGCCCAGAGGTAACTTTTGCGAACTACCCGCAAGCGACGTAAAACTATCAAGGTGCGCATATATCAATGACAGCTCGTCATAATCATGCTGGTTCGGGTGCTCATTACTAGGGGGACCGTCCGGATCACTTGTGTAATCCATACAGCTGCCCAAGTTGGGGTTGTCAAAATTTTCATCCTGATGGTCAAGTCCAAATGTGTGGGCAACCTCCTGGCACATTACCAGTCTCTTCCATTGGGGGGTGTTGTAGGTGACAGAACTAAAATAAGTATCATTTACTTTAGCTGTACCTTGGGTAATGTGACTGCCGCTCGCCCAAATTTGGGCTATTCCCAGCCAGCCATTACTGCCATAACGGTAATTACAAACCTCTACGCGTCCGCTTGTCGGACGACATCGGCGCGGGTTTTGGAAACCTGCAACAATTTGCGTATTAAGTACCGACGATACACTCCAGTCGGTTGAAGCTGTAGCAAGATAGGGATCCCAGGAGGATGATAGATTATCAGCAAGCGTCAAATTAAAGGGATTGGAAGTACGTGCCCAGTGATAACCCCCCCATGAATGGCTGGCCAAAATCCCGGGCGGTAAAAAAGTTAATGTAACTAAGGTAAACACCATTAACAAAACCCCTGTTATTGTAATTTGTTTCAACGGTAATGAGCGCATATTTGTCTTTATATAACTATTAACATAATTTATTATTATATCTGTAATCCAGATTACTTATTTGTCAATAATCAGGGTATTACAATATTTAAATATCATGAAAAAAATGTATCCCGTAGTTCATTTTGAAATGCCTCACAATAATCTGAAAACCGGCTTATCATGTATAAACCCATTTAAATAATTGACGCCTGTTATTGTTAGAAGCGTTACATATTAAAGCGTCCTATAAAAGTTATAATTTGATTCACGGTATGACTAACAGGGTGGTCCACTTCGAAATACAAGCAGATAATCCCAAACGTGCTATAAAGTTTTACGAATATGTTTTTGGTTGGGAATTTCCATTATGGATGAAAAAACCGCTTTATTACGGAGTCATGACAGCTTCAGTGGAAAGCAAAACCCAAGGCATTAACGGCGGACTTTTGAAACGACCCGCAAAAACTTCTCCAGCCAGGTACGGGACCAATGCGTTCGTCTGCACAATACAAGTTGCGGACTTTGATAAAACCGCAAAAAAAATCCTCAAAATGGGGGGAAGGGTTGCTCTTCCTAAGCACGCAATCGCCGGGATTGCCTGGCAGGGATACTTTTTGGATACTGAAGGAAACACCTTTGGGATTCACCAACCGGATACGGATGCGAAATAATCAATATGCATAAGATTGATATAAAAGGGCTTGAAAAGGCCTATTCAGGAAGGGCGTGAAACCTTTTACCCCGGAAGCCAAATACCAAAGAGTGAATATGATTCCCCCCCGAAATGTAAGATCAAGTGCAAATGAAAATCAACCGTGTCCACAATGCGGATTTCCGATCGGGGTTATTGCCGGAAGTAAAAACGCAATCTGTAATAACTGCGGATTCAAAGATCCCTGCTGTGAATAGTCCTACACTTTGCCGCTCCTTTCAATGGAGAAGTCAAACCAATCGCTTCAAAAAATCGATATAATCTGGTTATGGTAAAGCATTCGCCGATTATTATTGTTTTTATTCTTGCCTTGATTTTACGCTTTGTATTATCCCCCACAGTCTTCCATGTTGATATTTTCAGTAACGCCGGCTGGGGAGAATGGATACACGATAACGGTCCATTGGGCTTTTATCAAAATTCGAAATGGATATATTCATGGCCTACACAGCCACCACTTGTCAATCTTACTTACGGGTTTTCAAAAGAAGTATATGTACAAATACTTGAAATATTAAGGCAATCCGCAAATATAATCGTCAAATATCATCTCGCCCCCGGACACATGATATGGTGGTTTAATTTTGTTATTTGGTTTGATAATCCGGTAAGTACGGAAATCTGGTATCCGTTGGGGTATCTTGTTTCAATAAAAGCATTTGCTATTATTGCGGACATTCTCATCGCAGGAGTAATCTATTGGTTTGCTAAAAAACAAAATCGCAGTCCGTTTCTTTGGACATCAGTCTATCTTTTCATGCCTTTCAGCTGGTATATATCGGGTTTGTGGGGCCAATACGATCAATTGGCATATCTTTTCGTATTAGCTTCTTTCATCGGCCTTGTCAGATTTCCGATTATCTCCCCCCTTCTTTTGGCACTTAGTATCTCCCTAAAGCCAACTTCGGCCATTTTTATACCTTTATTTATTTGGTTTTATTGGAAAAGAAGACCCGGTATATTGACATTTGTTGTGGGAATTGTGTCCGCCATCCTGGTAACCTATTTCACCTTGACTGCGTTCACAACTGACAATGTGTTTGTGTTTATCAAGGAAGTTCTTATTCCAAAAATAATCTTTAAATCCGATTTCCGGGCAACAACAGGTGCATACAATTTATGGTATTTTATCTTCGGAGAAACTCCGACAAGTCACGATAAAAGTGTTTTATTTGTTCCTGCAAAAGTTTGGGGACTATTATTATATGCATTTATAAACGTCAAGACATTCTTACTGGTAAAAAAGCCCGACTACAAAAACATTTTGGCGGCGATGTTCGTGGTCGGAGCCGGAAGTTTTATTTCCTTGACAAACCAGCTTGAAAGATATTACTTTGCGGGGGTAGTAAGCGGACTTTTTGTTGTGATTGCGTATCCCAAACTATTCAAATATTGGATCCTTTTGGCAATTATATTTTGTCTAAATCTTTACAAATCCTGGCAGTATCCGGATCTACCGTTCCTTAAAAACCTGCTTTTTGAAAACAACTATCTTATGGGGAGATTGATTTCGCTTGCAAATGTTATATTGTACTTTAAAATGTCAAAAGCGATACTTAATGATTCCCGGATATCAAAAAGGCTACTTCCTAAATACTAAAACCGTATTCCAAAAATAACGTCTTAAAAATGGTAAATTGTCAACAATGAAGTCGTCTATCTTTTTAAGAAAAGTAAACACACCCCCTACCCTTCCCGAATCTTTCAAAATGTATTTCCAGTACCTGACTTCATTTGGGTTTTTCCTTTCAAATAAAAAATACCATAAAAAAATAAAAAGGGTAGTCAGATGAAACTCCCTATGTTCAAATCTGGAAAACTTAAGATTTCGGAAGGATAAAACCAAATCGTAAGTTAGTGGTGTTTCGTAATCGGTCCGCACCTTTTTCGCTATCGTTCTATAGATATTAATAATCGGGTTATGGGCAAGCGGTTCGATAAATGCAGCCGTTCCTCCGGGCCTTAAAATCCGATAAACTTCAGCCAGCGCTTTTTTGGGATCAACATGATGCAAAAGGCCATTCCCGAAAACAATATCAAACGATTTGTCGTTGTAAGGAAGCTTATCCGCATTAACTACTCCGGCAAGTATCAATCTTGTGAAACCATTGATCTTAGCCAGTTTTTTGACCAGTTTTATCATTTCCGGTGAAATATCTCCCGCCGTAACGCGGGCTTTTTTACTCGCAAAATACAGGGAAGCATCCCCCATACCGCAACCAATATCCAGGATCTTTTTCCCGGTAACAGGCGATAACTTGGAATATGCGAACACATTCTCCGAAGATGTTACGGATTCAAATGAAGCTTTATAATCAACCTCTTTCGGGATTATTAATTTTGCCCAGCGGTCATGGAAATCCGCTTCATATTGGTATCTTTTTTTTGAACTTTTGCTCATATTTTTAAGTAGTCTATTCTCTCATAGCCAGGGTTATATTAGAAGCAGCTTAAAAGAATTGATCCCCGGAGTCAGATTTGGGGATTTTCTTGAACATTGATGTGAAACCTCCCCGCCCTCTCGCTATCACTTTCAGGCGGGGTATCCTTTCGGATCCGTCTAAACGAGGTTACATTCTTAATTCAATTCATCCCCATCCTTCGGCAATTGCCTTCAGATGGGGTATTCTTGAAATACGTATAAAATAATACGGACCATGGAAAAACTGTCTAATTTATTCAAAAACAGAATTGTATTAATTTTGTTCCTTTTCGTTATCAGCAGGACCTTGCTGACTATATTCGGTGTCGATTCACGAAATTTACCGCAATTTAAGAGTAATCCTTGGTACGAATGGAAAAATTCTGATATCCCAGCGCTTGACATATGGAGCGTTTGGGATAGCTCTTGGTATCTGGATATTGCAAGAAACGGCTATAGCCCGGAACCTAAAACTGACATCCCTAAGTCTTGCTGCGGTCAGGCAAATTACGCATTCTATCCGCTTTATCCGTACAGCATAAGATTCTTGGCAATATTATTTAAGAATCATTACCTTATCGGTTTGGCGGTTTCAAACATTTGTCTTTTAATTGCCTCATACTTTCTCCACAAGCTGGTATCAAAGCAATATAGCCGGGGGGTTGCCGATGGGACATTAATATTTTTATATCTTTTTCCCACTGCTTTTGTGTTTTCCGGATTTTTTTCAGAATCAATGTTTTTGATGCTATTGATTCTTAGTTTTTACTTTGCTGATAAGAACAAGTGGTTCCTGTCGGGGTTCTTTGGATTTTTGATGTCTTTAACCAGGTCGATCGGAGTTTTTGTCTCGATAGCTCTTTTGTGGGAATATCTCCGGCAAAGAGGATTTAATTATAAAAAATTGGATAAAAACTTCTTCTCATTCTTATTTTATCCCTTGGGTCCGATATTAATGATGTTTATTATGTACCGTTTAACCGGCGATTTCCTGGCACACATCCACCTGGAACATTCTTCATGGGGAGTAAATTTTACCAATCCCTTTCAAACACTTTTTTCCACTTTATTTATGAAAACCAACATCAGCATTATAAGCCTTTACACTTTTTGGCTGTTTGTGCTTTTGGCATTTAACTTGAAGGCTATAAAATTCAGTTATTTTATCCTAAGCATGATACTTCTGACTGCTCCACTTACAATCGGAGATGTCGGTATGGTCAGCATGCTTCGCTATTCGATTGTCGTCTTTCCCATCCCGTTGATTTTGGCATTGAAAATAAAATCAAATCTAATAACAGCCGCTCTGGTACTCATTTTGGCAATACTTCAATTAACTTTTATGGGTTTCTGGAGTAATGGCTTATTTATAATCTGAAAAAGTAATTTGAAAGTTAAAACGGTAAGTACGATTCCGAATATCCAGTTTGCATTAATCAATCCGGATAGCGGTCCAAAGTATAAAACGGCTCTAACCAAACTACTGTTCAGAACCGTCCTTGCTCTTAGATAAGAAAAAGCAATCGGAATAACGCTTAAAATAAGATCATGAGACAGAAGATGCGGTAAAAAGATCATTGTTGAGAGGATTGCCAGGGAATACTTCGTTTCCAAATATTCTTCCGGCTTTGACTTATGAAAAAAATAAAGACTAGTCAAATATAATAAAATGTTCACCGCCATATAAACCAAGTTTTTGGTTTCTGATAATCCGAATATTATTTGTTGAAGAGGATACAAACTAAACATCTGATAGAAACGGCTTCCAAAATCGGCACTTTCGGTCAATCGTAAAAATCCTAAATAATCGGTTAAAAGTCCGGTTCCCCCTATTGAAAAGTTCACAATAAAAGCTAATGAGAGACTTAATAAAACTCCTTGAGTAAAAGATTTCTTATTGCTAGAAATCAAAAAGATGTAGGGTAAAAAAATTAACAGCTGTGGCTTTATCGATAGTACTCCCAGTAAAAGCCCTGCAACAAATGCCTTTTGTTTCTTAATTAAATAGTAAATAGCTGCAAAAATAAAAAGGAAAACAGGTGTCATCTGACCCAAAAAAAGTGCATTTATAACCGGCCAGAAAAAAAATAAAGGTATGAGAGTTCCCCACTGTAACCGTGGTTGAATTTCTTTTAGCAGATATAAAGACGCTGTAATTAAAACTAGATTTATTAATTGAACGATAAAAAAAGAAAAATTAAGCGGGATTCGTGTGAAGGGAAGATATAAATAGGATACAAGCGGAGGATTTCGGAATGGCAATAAGAATTTTTTATTTGTTAACCCAGTAAGCGCTTTTTGATATGAAAACTGTGTCTCGGAATCATAAAGTAAGTTACTTTTGCCCGCAGAGATTATTTTTGCTCCCGTAACAAAACTCACAAGATCGGAGCCTTTTATGAAATTCCCGTCAGTATATGGAAGAAGGATAAAAATTGATATTGATACCGCATAAAATACAAATAAAAGGAGCTTTAAGGGTCTGAGGAGATTTTTTTTCATCCCGGTAATCTACAAATGTCACATTATTAATTTTTCATACTGTTCCCTTACTCTAAATAGTCCTGAAGTTTCTTTCTTCTACTGGGGTGTTTAAGTTTACGAAGAGCTTTGGCCTCGATCTGACGTATTCGTTCACGCGTTACTCCGAATACTTTACCCACTTCTTCGAGTGTCATCGATTTCGTCCCTTCAAGTCCAAAGCGTAATCTCAAGACTTTCGCCTCTCTGTCGGAGAGGGTTTTCAAAACTTCTTCAAGATGGTCCTTCAAAAGCTGTTTTGAAGCTGCGTCGACCGGCGATAGCTGACTTTCATCGGGTATGAAGTCACCCAAAAAGCTTTCCTTGTCTTCCCCAACAGGTGCTTCCAGAGATGTTACTTCCTGGGCTATCTTAAAAATCTCACGTACGCGATCCGGTTCCAACTCGACTTCTTCAGCTATCTCTTCAGCCGTCGGTTCACGGCCTAACTCTTGCATCAAACGCCTTGATGTCCGATATAATTTGTTAATCGTTTCAACCATGTGTACCGGTATACGGATCGTTCTCGCCTGATCTGCAATCGCTCTGGTTATTGCCTGGCGGATCCACCAAGTGGCATAGGTTGAAAACTTGAAGCCCTTTCTCCAATCATATTTCTCAACTGCTCTTATGAGCCCCTGATTTCCCTCCTGAATAAGATCCAGTAGCGATAAACCCCGACCGATGTATTTTTTTGCAATTGAAACAACCAGCCGGAGATTCGACTCGGTCAATTTATCTTTTGCAAACTTATCTCCTTTTTCAAACTTTTTTGCCAGCTCAATCTCGTCTTCAGCTGTCAAAAGATTCACTTTCCCAATTTCCCGGAGATATTGCCTGACGGGGTCGGTTGATTCAGCTCCACCAAGCTTTGTAAGGATTTCTATTTCGCGTTCAAGTTTCTCTTTTGCTTTTTCTTCACTTTCATCCTCTTCGGCCTCGACCGACTCAAAAACATCAACCCCTTCTGAGATTAATCTGTCATATAAATCGTCAAGTTCGGAAATGCGATCTTCCGCATCGTTGAAGACATCCAAAATCTCATCCTGGGTAAGAAATCCCTGCTCGCGGGCGTGTTTAATAAGACTTGTTACTTCATTTCTCAGCATAATGTTGTTTGAGGAAACTTTTTTGTATTATACCTAAAATTGGCAGTTTTGTAACTTTTTGGCTACAAAAAATCCCAAAAAAAATCAATTTAAATATGCCTGAAACAACGTAAAAAGTTGTGGTTTATGTAGTATTAAGATTTTTTACTACAATGGTTTTCGGCAATACGGAAGAAGTATATATCTATTTAATGCTTACGGCAACCTCAACTATATAGTTTTCAAAAAACTTAACGGTTTTCAGATTCGAGCCTGCGTTTTTTTTCAATTACCTGACCGAAACGGACTTTCATTTTCCGAAGCATATCTATATTTTTCTCTTTTTGATATTGTTTCATTTTTACAATGAGATCCGACTGCTGACTTCTTAGATCAATCAGCTCAATCTGGGTTTTGGAATCCTGATATTCTGCCTCGACCTGGACCGGAGTGTAACTGTCATAATCAATAGAATATTTGAGGATTATTTCAGAAAACTGAAGTTTAATTTCTTCCGGAAGCCCCTGTACAAATACCTCAAGAGAAAACTTCTTAAGATTTTTATGGTTATTTATGAAGATACTGATTGCTTTTTTCAATACAGGCTTTGTAATGTATTCAAAAAAATCATTATCAATATACTTTTTCGGGTCCGATAAAAATACCAAAGCTGTGAGATTTTCTTCAAGCATTGTGCGCCTATCTTTTTTGGCCTCCCCTCCCGGACCTTTGAGAGTCTCGCGTTTACTTGGTTTAGCTTTAGTTTTTTCCACCTGAGCAAAAACTGATTCGTATGGGATACCAATCTTCCCGGCAACAATATTGATATATTTTGCTTTTGTTATTTCATCTTCTATAGATGAAAGCATCGGTACAAGCTCCCGAGAAATGTCCGAAACCCCCTCGCCTGAGCTCAAATCATACCTCTCAATCGTACTATTGATAATAAAATCATAAACGGGAACTGCATTTTTAAGCGCTTTTTTTAATGCATCGGGATCCGATCTGGCCATCTCATCAGGGTCCTTATATTTTCCTAATCTTGCGACCCGGATTTTCATTCCCTGCACCTGCGCGATTTCAATTCCGCGGCGGGCTGCTTTGTTTCCGGCAAAGTCGGTGTCCAGTGCAAAAACCAGATTTTTCGTAAATCTGGAAATAAGCCTTACTTGGTTTTCAGTTAAGGCCGACCCTTTAATGGCGACTATGTTTTTTATCCCTTCCTGCCAAGGCGAAATTGTATCTATCTCTCCTTCAACGATCACGCAACGATTCTCCTTTTTGATTTCACCTTTGTTAATATCAAGCGCATATAAAATATCCGATTTGTGATAAATGGGGGTTTCCGGAGTATTAATATATTTGGCTAAATCGGAACTTGCTCCTGGAAGCGTTCTTCCTGAAAACCCGACAACATTCCCCCGATGGTCCTTCAGCGGAAAAACCACCCTTCCAAAAAACCGGTCGAAGACCGTGTTCCCTCTCCGATAGGCAAGGCCGCAAAGTTCAAGATCTTTCGGACTTATTCTTTTTTTCCTGACAAAAAAGGACTCAAAAATTTTCGGATCGGTAGGAGAGTATCCCAGCTCAAATGTCTCAAGTGTTTTAACTTTCAGACCTCTTTCGGATAAAAGATAATTCAATGCAGCCTTTCCGCTTCGATGCTTTGTCAAAAGGTATTGATAATATTTTTTTGCCAGTTCATTTATTTCAAGACAGGTCTTACGCTCCCGGTCGTATGAGGTGTTTCTTGGTTTAAGTTCAACGCCTACTTTTTCCGCCAGATACTGAAGCGCTTCGGAAAAATCCATCCCTTCGTATTTTTCCAAAAAGCTGATTACATCACCTGACTCGCCGCAGCCAAAACATTTATATATCCCCAGTTCGGGTGATACCATAAATGAAGGTGTTTTTTCGTTGTGGAATGGACAGTTCGCCTTGAAATTTCGTCCCGCTTTTTTCAGATCTACACGCTCTCCGATAATCTGAACAATATCGGCTTTTTGCTTTACCTCTTCAACATCATTCCCCATACTTTTGCCCAATTATATACCCCTCCCCTTTGAAAAGGAGAGTGAAGCACTAGATTCTTTCGAGTCCGGGTTTTTTGTAAATTTGAGCTTCTTTGTCTTCATGCACCAACACCCAGCCTGATTTTTTTAAGGAGTCAATAAAATTGAACTTTTGTTCATCCGCCTTCACTAACTTTCTCACAACTTTTTCGATGTAATTCAAAGATGTCTCTTCTTCTTTCGGCCATAAGACAGTATCTATACCGTACTTTTCCGACACTTCGGAAAAATTAAGTTTTCCATCTTTAATTGCATTATAATCATCAAACGCGGAAGACGACTCATGATTATTTGGCGGATTAAATCTCCAGCTCGGCATTCTTCCGTCTACAAAAACTCTTTTTTGAGGCAACTGCCAAATAAGATAACCTCCCCAGCCATAGCTGGAAAATATTTCACCACCGGGTAAATTATTTTTTAATATTGCTACAGCCTCAACCGGATAGTACCCCCCTTCGTCAGTCGGTAGCAATACTCTCCAAACGGAAAAAATTGATTGGAATAAAAATATGCCAACTGCGATCACTAAAAAATATTTATAGACGACCCAGAAACGGGCTTTTACAAAAGTCTTTTTAGAATAATCTTCATACAATTCTCTGATCAAATCGGCTGAAATCGGTAGAGAATATAATACCCAAAAAGGGAAATTTCTGCGGCTGGAAAGTGCAAATAGAAAAATTATAAAAAATAAAATGAGTTTTTCTATTGCTAAGGATTTTCTTTTCAAAAAGACCGTTATCGAAACAATCGCCAAATAAAAAGCCACCGATAGATCAAAATAAGTAAGAGACGGAAGCCACTCTGCTATTTTGAAACGTAAGCTTGAATCGGAAATTGAGGAATAGACTTCTTTCACACTCCCTATTCCATATGGGTTTACCAATATGACGCCTGTTGAAAGGATCAGAATAAATAAATTTGTTAAATTCTTTTTGTTTAATAGCTTTCGTCCTGATGAAAAATCTCTGACAAATTCAATAAAGATGGTGTAGTAAAGAACAAATAGTCCAAGTGCGTACCCGCCGTGAAGATTTGCCCACAAAAGAAAGGTGAGAGGTAGAAAATATTTATACTTCTCAAAGATCGCTTTTGAAGACGTCAGATATAAAACTCCCGAAAACATGAGCCATGTCGCAATCTGGGCCCGGATTGAAAAGAATGGAAGTAATATTGCCAATGCCAAAATAACTAACGGGTGTCCGAAAAGCCACAATCCGGAAGTCGGACGAATTGAAAATTTTCTCAACCGAAGCGGATTCCCGGTTCTGAAAGCGATAATTATAGCTGCAACGAGAGCTGTTACCGTAACAACTGTAAGAAGTGTTTTTCCAAAAACCGGGTAGGTTAAGCCGATAAAAAGACTTACAAGCCAAGCATGATCAACAAACGGATAGCTTGGCATGGTATATGAAAAAGGATCCGTAAAAGTGAAGCCGTTATTTAATATATACTGTCCGTTTCGCAACCTCCAGCCAAAATCCGGATCCAAAAATATTTGAGCCTTGGTAACAAAAGTCAGAACAATAAAAATTACAAAAAGAAAGTATATCGGTTTTTGATATTTTACAAAAAAACTCACCAACGACTCATTGAATCTGGTGATTTCTTTCCCTACCGAAGAGTTGACCGAAAATATTTTCCCGATAATTCTGGGTATGGAATACATAAGTTTCATTTTACTATGGATTTAATGATGCCCCAAATTGTGATATATATTCAATTTCATACCCCAACCTGCACTCAGCGGTGGAATATTTCTCTTCACAACAGGTAAAATACAATAATGTCTCAGAGTAAAAAATCTTATTTTCTGCAAATTCTTGCCGTTGCGGCAATATCGCTTTTTGTGGTTCTCCCTACTCTTATCGGGGTATTTCACAAAATCCCAGGGAAAACTTTTACCGGCAACACGTTCTATTTTGACCCTTGGGATGTGAATGTTTATGTATCCGCCGTCAACTACTCGCAAAAATTCGGGTTTGACTTTGAAAATATGTACACCACAGAAAATTTTCCGAACAGAGTAAATTTATATCCTTTATATAGCCTGACCGGAACGCTTTTCAAAAATATAAATCCATTTCTGGTGTATTACCTACTGATTATTTCCGCAATTTATGTTTTCGTTCTTGTTGTAGGTAAAACCATAAAATTTGTAATTCCTGTTCCTTTAAATAGATTTTATTTTATTATTTTACTGTCCTTGTCGGGTGGTTTTGGATGGCTATTGTTTGGCAATATTCCGTCGGCGGACATCACCACAACGCCTTTTACTTTTCTAAACATGCTTCAAAGGCCGCATGCAACCGCCGCAATATCTTTCTATATCGCCTCTTTGATAAGCTTCTATCGGTTTTCCCAAACCAAGGCAAAGAAATATTTAACTTTATCGATCATATCTCTTTTTGTATTTGCAATATTTTATCCATATCTTTTGTTAAGCTTTTACGCAACGATTTTTATATACAGTTTGTTTTTATATCATACGGAAAAAAACACTCTCGGAATAAAAACCGTTTTGAAAATTTTCTTCTTAACGCTTATTCCTGCCGCTATCTACTCTTTATATATTCTGAAAGGATCTCAATTTAAAGGAGTTCTGAGTCCTAACCTGCCAACACCGCAGATTCTATATATTTTCCTCGGCCATGGTGTTTTTTTAACGGGATTAATATACCAGATCTTCAACAAAAAAAGGTCAAATCTTTCAACTTTTCTTATCATCTGGTATCTTTCGGGGATACTTCTTTCTTATGCGCCAATCTCCTTCTCGAGATATTATTTGAGTTCGCTTTTTTTCCCTATAACTCTATTACTATACATTTCCAAAAAAGATTTATTAAAGATGATCAAAAGTATCCATCTTCGAACAACGTTGGTTGTTATATTTATATTTTTCGGGACGCTCACCAGTTGGGTAATTCTTTTCGTCAGAATCCTGGCTGTATCGATGTCCAGCAGATGGGCTTACCTTGATGAGTCTTATTTTGATATTTTCAAATTTCTCAATAGAAATTCCCCGTCAGGATCCGGAGTAATGGTTACCTACCCTATATCAAACTTTATTCCGGTCTACACCTACAATAAAGTCTATCTCGGACACGGTGCGCAAACTTTTAACGCAGTTGAGAAAGATGCGTTGCAGAAAAGATTTTACGATCTGACCATTTCAGAAGATGGGTTAAATTCAATTATAAAAAGCAATGTTCGTTACGCAGTTGTTGAAAACAATTCGGTTGATATGTATCTGAACCTTAATTCCCAAACAACAAAAATCGGAAGTGTGTATCAAAGCGGGAACTATACTTTATTGGAATTCAGATAAAATGCGCAATCGAAAACCCTACCTCAACGCGAGTGCAACGAGCGGAGCGTCAAACGCACCAACCGAGTTTGACTATATAGTGTTTAGTTGAATTTATTGAAACTTATTATTAAACAATTTACTATTCTAATGGCATCCTCCCCCGAGTCAAACTCGGGGGTTTCCTCAAGAGGAGGATGACATATCAGAGTTCAATTCACCCTCAGATTGAAAGTCCGGGGTTCTCTTGAACGCTGTTATAGAATTTACTACTAACTCATCTTTACTTCTAATAAGGGTTTTCCGTTATCGTCTAGGACCTTTAATATTCCTGTTTGTGTATCCAAGCTGACATCCTTGCCTTCTCCACTACTAAATACTTTGACATTTTTTATCCCTTTCTTTTTCAAGTATTCAGCTATAGCTTTATTCCAACTTTCTCGATCTCCTTCCAATTCTTGCACGTATGGATCTAAACTGCTTGTGTCACCTAAGACATAAGGTAGGGCACTTTTGGATAGGTCTGGGACTGCTTCCAATAATTGATCTATAAGTTCTTCATGTCTGTTTCCCCATAAATCCACAGCATTTATATGGATAACAGCTCCATTTTTACCAGCATTTTCATACATAGCGATAACTCTACAGGCACCACCCCATGCCTCTAATACAGGACCATCCCTACCTATAACAAAGGTATCTGCTTTTGCGTAAAGACGGCCATTTTCTCGACTGTGTCCTTCTTGCGTTTTGCCATCTTGTAGAAATGCGGACTCCCCCCTATTACGGTTTATTCTCCTTACAGTTTTTTCCTCTGAGTGTGTTTCCATAAGTATTTTAGTTCTAACTTCCTCAATTGTGCGGTGAGGGAGGGTCTCCTTCGTCAAGACTTCGAAGACTAAGGATTCTCAAGTTTTAGTATTCTAATCAAAGCAGCCTGCCGTCCCGTAGCATTGGCGTAGGGCGGTGAGGGAGGGATTCGAACGCACAATTTGCAACACCTTACAATGCGTAATCGAAAAACCTGCCTCAACGCGAGTGCAACGACCAGAGCGTCAAACGCACCAGCCGAGTTTGACTCGGCGGTGAGGGAGGGATTCGAACCCTCGATGGCGTTGCCGCCATACACGCTTTCCAAGCGAGCCGATTAAACCGCTCTCGCACCTCACCTCAAATCAATCTGTATTTTATCACGACTTTATAGTCAAAATACTTCAGTTTGCATAATATAAATAAAATTTTTGAATATATAATCTCTAACATAAAAATGTCAGCCAAAAGTTGATCCGCCTCTGGAGGACAAATTCAAGTTAGAGGAGTATATTCGAAATTATTATTCTTGTAGGGCTGGGTACCCAGAAAACGGAAGTTTATCGTATATAAAACGCTTAACGTTTTTGAAGCAAAAAAACTAATATTCTGTTTGCTCAGCTTGTTCATCTTCTGCAAATCTTAATTTCCCTTTTCTTTCTTTGAACCAGCTTTTAAACATCTTACCGGCATCCCGCAGTATTTGGACTTCTCTTTTAAGGTTCAATTTTTTGGAGGCTTTTGTATTCTCGAGCCACTCCGATTCGGAAAACCCAATACTTTCTCCGGAATCCGCACGGTGCAGCATAAGATAGAAAATCTGCTTTTGATTGATTACTTTATCTCCCTTTTTAACGGTAGAATTAATTCTTCCAACCTCTTCCAGAACTTTTGCCCGCATACTACCCTGTTCACCCATGGTTCGAATGACTGCACGGACTGAAGATTCAGTCTTTCGTACCACGACTTTCGGAAGTTCCCAGCCGTTATTTTCAGCATTTTTTACGATTAACCATAAAAACTTTCCGTTAAGAACCTTAACAACGACCGCGCCTCCAATAAGCAGAATGTTTTTAAACATATTCAAATGTGTATTATATCAGGTTTTGGAAAAATCGTATTTGTAAGAAGCTCAATTCATCACACACAACAAATCCTGGCTCGGAATCGAAAGAAGAGAGCGGAGGTGGTGAGATTCGAACTCACGAGACCCTTGCGAGTCGAGGTTTAGCAAACCTCTGCCATAGGCCACTAGGCGACACCTCCAGATTCAATCATAGTATACAGCTAACAGATCTTTTCAGCGAAATAAAAAGTATTATATAATGGATAAATGCCCGAAAGTAATTCTTCACAATCAAAAGACAAAAGTCCCCGTAGCGGAAGTGTTAACGACGGTCGAATTGAACCTGAAAAGGATCTATATTCCTGGAACGCAGCCTCTCGTCCGTACAAAAAAAGAGATCGCGATTTTTGGATCACAACAGTATTGATAACGGGAATTTCGGGGATGATACTTTTGTTTGTGGAGGGATTCATGCCCGTAATTTTGATAATTTCGATTATATTTTTGTATTACATCTTAAACTCCGTTGAACCGGAAATGATTCAGTTTAAAATTACCAACAGGGGAGTCAAAATGGCCGATAAACTTAACGCATACGATGAATTGGGACGGTATTGGTTCTCCAAGAGGTACAATAATGAAATAATTGTATTTGAAGCGTATACAATCGGTGGAAGGCTTGAAATGGTAATAAACCCAACCGACAAAGAAAAAATTAAAAAAGCACTCTCGAAATATTTAACTTTTGAAGAGGTTCCGGCTTCAAAGCTTGACCAGGCGACGGAATGGTTTTCCAAAAAGCTTCCCGGAAACTCTTGAAAGCAGGATTTTCGCACTTCAAACTGGTAAAATATCAATGACTTAGCTTTTGGCCCCTGTAGCTCAACGGATAGAGCAGCAGTTTGCGGAACTGTAGATATCAGTTCAATTCTGATCAGGGGCACTTTATTAGAAATTAGTTATTAGTGTTAAGTTAAACAAGGAGGTGTGCCAGAGCGGACGATCGGGCTTGTTTCGAAAACAAGTATCTCATGTTTAATGGGATCAGAGGTTCGAATCCTCTCACCTCCGCTCTCTTCGCTCACTTCGGTGTAAGGGTTCGATATTGCGAATCAAGGATTAAAACTGTGCAAGGCGAATCTTCTCACATCCGCAGATTGGAACAATTCTCGGGTTTTAAGAGTATGTCATACGACTGTTGAGTGAAGCTCCAAACAAGCTTTTTGTCCTTAACCATCACGCTCTAACCGACTTTTTCAACCGCTTTGCGTTTTGATATTAAATCACCACTTAAAATCAATTCCCGAGCTTGGAAAGCCGTAGTTATAAAATCTTCGGCTAGTTCCAACCAATAACGTTGAACATAACCCGTCATCAGTTTTTGAGCCTACCTTAAACCCTCTACGAAGCGTCTATCACCATAATATCGTGCATATGTGGCAAGGCAAAGCCTCGCATAGTCAAAATATGAGGTTTGCCTTTGGAAACCCGTTGGATAGCCATTAGCTCTTACAAGGTTCATTCCGGCAGCCCAAGCGTTTCTTTCATGAAATAAGTGAATTGTTTTGTCTACTCCATGACTTCGTGCTTCTAGACGAGTGAGTGCATATCTTGTTGCTTCAAAAGGTGGTTGTTGTTCCCGAATACCGTACGGGAGTGCGTGGGCTAATTCGTTACCATAGGTTTGCACCATTGCAACAGGTGGTAAATCCCTTCCCTTTAGTGATATGGCGGCTTTAAGTAATCGCGTATCAAGGTCGTTGTGGAATATCAATACATGACCTAACTCATGATAAGTGGCGGACATTCTAGTCATGTTTTCCTTTAACTCATCTACTTGTAGGCCAATGACGTAAAATGGATACTCTCTTCCACTCATGAGCGGGTCATGCGCATAAAACCCGTTTGTTGTACCAGTAAATAAAACCGGTTTTCCCTTTGAAGTTGTAAGTGATAAGTTAGATTTTCTAATATTACCTTTTTTCCTAACTTGTTCTAATTTTCCCGTATAAACCTGAATATGGCTAGACATGCCAAATCGTTCGGGCATGTTATACGTTCCAACTTGAGAAAAGGTAAGCCTTGCGTTTGGCCAGACAATTTGTGCCGGGAGCGGTATATGAGCAGCTTGGTCAATATCAATTTCCGTAAAGCTACTTTCAATCCCACCTTCAATTCGTGCCTCTTGTGGACGGGGTCTTTCATAACCACTAGTACCGCTCTCAATTCCCATAATCACATATTATACTATAAGCTATAATTAAATTAAATGATTTTATGCTTTGTAAGGCGAATCTTCTCACCTCCGCCGACTCAGACTCGGCTGGGACATTTGAAGTTTTTGTTCAGAGTGGCACAATTTACGCAGCAACGGTCAATCCCCAAACTGTTTTAATACCATTTTCTTTCAGAACTTTAGCGCATTCTGAAATTGTTGAACCGGTTGTCAGGACATCATCAAATATAATTACAGGTTTTTTGTCATTCGCAAGTTTTTTGTATTTCATATTGAATCCAAATGCACCCTTAATGTTGTGAACGCGTTCTTTCCCTTTTAATTCCGCCTGATGCTTGCCTGCCTTTTTACGAAGCAGTACATCCGGAAGCAGTTTCCATCCGAATTCCAAACTAATCGCTTTGCAAAGCTCGAGGGACTGATTATAGCCTCTCCAGTTATACCGGGAGCGGTTAAGAGGTACAACTGTAATGTATGCTTTCTGACCCCGAAAAAGTTTCGTTCGAAGAATTGCTAGGCAATATTTCTTTCCCAACTCTTGCGAAACTTCTCTTACAAAATTATATTTCAGCCTGAGGAGTGCACTTCTTACAGCCCCATCATAACTCCAGGGGGAATAGGCAAACTCGGGAGAATGATTTGTTATGCACTTTGCATGTGTTAACCCATCAATTGATTTTTTCTTACATCTGAGGCAAAAAAGCTTTGCGGGTGGAACTTTTGACAAACATCGTGCACATAAATAATTACCTTTTATACCGCATTCAAGGCAGTTCGTAGGAAAAAGTATATCAAACACACCCATTCATTTATAATAGAATATATCAAGGAGACAATGATATTGAGATATTTGGATACTAAAACAATTACTAATTAATCTAATTTCTAATCAAATCCCAAACCCGAATGTCAAATGACAAAGAAACAATTCAGCAATTTAACAATATAACAATTTACTTATATGGTAATTTATAACAAAAAAGCAAAATTTAACTATAAACTGTTTGAAACTTTTGAGGCAGGGATAGTCCTTTCCGGCTCAGAAGCCAAGTCAATTCGGACACATCGGATCGATTTGTCCAATTCGTATGCAAAAATCATACAAAATGAAGTCTTTTTGATTAATGCAAATGTCCCGATACCCGGAAAGAAGGATTACGATTCAACGAGAACCCGAAAATTGCTTCTTCATACACGCGAAATTACGTCAATACAATCGAAGATCAAGGCTAATAAATTGACTCTGGTACCAGTTAAATTGTATAATACTGGACATCTTTTTAAGCTTCAGCTTGCGTTAGCTAAGGCTAAACGTAAGTTTGAAAAGAAAGATAGTATCAAAAAAAAGGATATTGAGAGGGAAATTTCCTCTCAGTATAAGAGTTCAGTCTAAGCCTAAGGTGTGTAAAATTTCCTTAGACTTATACCTAAACTTAGACTTTTTTTGGGGACGACCGGTTTCGACGGGAAAGCACCTTAAAAAACTGCAAGCCGAGTTTAATTCACACTCGCTAATAATGGATTAACAAATAAACGCTGATAACGAAAGTTACAGTCCAGAAGCAATAGCTTCAACTTTGCTCGGTACTAACCAAGCCAATTGGGCATTTGCTTAAACACTGGTGTCGTTTGAAAGGTTCTCAATCGTTTCAAAACGGCATAAACCTATTGAGATAAGCCAACAGCCGTTGACTGCAAGCTGTAGGTCGAAAAATATTCAGTCTTACTTGAAAGAAGGTCGTTAGTAATCTAACTTTCAAGAAAATATAAAAATACTAACTAAGCTTGTAAGAAAAGTTTTTTATTTACTTTTTCGGACGAGGGTTCGATTCCCTCCGTCTCCACATATAAAAATCCAGGTATTGCTACCTGGATTTTTTTATGCTGAAAACCAAAGGAGGGATGAGAATTTATTCGCTCACTAGATTTGCGGCTTTGAAATCTTTAGATGAAAAATAAAGCAAACCTAGTGATATGAAATTTGTCTGAATTTCATATTCCCTCCGTCTCCACCAAGTCGAACTTGGTTTCGCCGAGTCAAAGCGAAAGCAAGGTTGACGCAGGTAGTCGAGTTTGACTCGACACCTTCTTTTTGTATATATTTTGTTCATGAACAAAACGTCAGACGTTTTGTTAAAATTCTACGTTTATACACTTCTCTCACTAAAGGATAAAAAATTTTATACTGGTTACACTACCGACTTGAAAATTCGGCTTACTCAACATTCAAAAGGTTTGGTCAAGTCCACAAAGTTAAGAAGGCCTTTCAAACTAATTCATTACGAATATTTTATAAACGAGGAAGATGCAATGTCCCGAGAGCGCTTTCTAAAAAGTGGTTTTGGAAGAAAACAATTAAAAAACGCATTAAAGAGAACTTTGAGAAATATTTAAAATCCAGTTCCGGATTTGCTTTCAGAAACAAACACTTAATTTAGTCCAAACTCCCACAGCTTTTCGGGGGTCATTACCAAAACCTTATCATCGACAACCAAGATAGCATTTGCATCGGAAAATACATCGCTTTCGTAATATTTTTGATAATTCCCCTCTTTGTCAAATACGACAATTCTTTTTAGGTTGGGTACAAGAATATATAACTCATTTAGATTTTCGTCCGTATATATGCTTTTCCCATCAGCTATTTCAAACGGTACACCTTTAGGTGTAAAAGATATATCATTTCCCAGGCTGAAACGTCGTATTTTACCGCTACCTTTCAAAACCCAAATACTTCCGTCAAATGCCCATGAGACCGAGTCGCCAATATCAGAACTTTCAGCCGTAAGCCACGCCGATCCGGACGAAAAACCCGACTCCGTACCTGCATATTTCGTAATTGATCCTTTACTTTTACTTAAGAAGTACAAGTTTGAAGCAAAGGAATACAATAACCCGTCGTCAAAATCCGCATCAACCACCCTTTTTAAGGACCCTCCGCTCTCCGAATATATACCATCATTTTTTAGTAAATATACATTTCCGAGGCTTGAAGATATTCTTTTTGAACCCTCAACAGCATCTGACCCCAAGAAACTTAACGATTTCTTACTCTCAAAAACTATCGAAACCACTTTTTTCGATTCAGACGACAAAACATAAATTGTTCCGTCAGATATGGTTATATCGCTTCCCTTGAACCCATCCGACAGGAGTGTTAAGTCCAAATAAAGCTGGGGATTAACCATATACTCCCCCAAAACCTTACCCTGAGAATTTTTAATATTCGCAGATAATTCTGTCAGTTTTGAGTCGTCAATTCCCCGGGAGGTGAGAGATTCTGTGATACTTCTTGACTCAATAAACATGTCCCTTGCCCTATTCGGATCAAGCGCTATCAACTTCTGCGATTCATCATATAAAGAAACTGCTTTAATAAGATCTGATTCATACGAGCTTTTATATTCTGAGTCCTGCTTTTTCTTAAGACCAAAGACAACGCTTACTCCCAATAAAGTAAGAAGAATCAAACCAAGAAAAAGCGTACTTTTCTTTCTACTCCCACCGGCGACATCTTCCTCAAAACGGGATTTTACAATTATTCTTTTTACGGGGATAAGGCCTTTTAGTCTTTCCAAAAAATTAATTTTCGGATATTCCGGTTGAGTGGCTTCTTCATCAACAACCTCTTGAGATGCGTCCTGGGTATCAAGCTCTTCAAGTGTTTTTTGAAGTTTGCCGGTAAATTCTATTACCAAAACACCTTTCTTCCCCGAACTTCCGTCATTTGAAACCATGGGGGCAAGAACTTCAAGGGCGTCTTTTAGACCATACCCCAGCGCGTTTTTCAATTCGGAATTTTTTATCCCTGACATGAAGCCGTTTGTTGAGAGAATCAGGAAATCTTTGTCTTTTGCGTAGCCGTTTGCAGAAATCACTTTTTCGCCAAAACTGTCAAGAATTCTGACCAGATAGTTATCCCTCAGAAGGATAACTTTTGTACCGTTAGTGCAAACGGCATAAATATTATTTCCGACTACAGAAACGGCGGCGATTTCAAAATGGAGCAGGAATTTTTCAAATTCATCATAAATTTTGACAACCGCATCCCGTAAAGCGTTAAGGGGTTCTTTATCAATATTTCCAAAATATTCCTCCTGCAGCCTCTGAAGACATTCTCTTCCCAACTTGGCGCTTTCTATATCAATATTGTCCTTGCTGGCGCTGAAAAGAACATGAATTTTTCCCCTTTTAATCTGCTTTTCAGGAGTGGCAGGGAAAAAATCATACGCCTGTGTCCATCCGGAACCGTCGGGGTTACCGGTAAGCTTTACGCAGTTTGTTCCCAAATCCATTTTTTAATATTTTAAAACGAAAAAAGTTTATCAGTTAAATATTCGGTAACTTCAAATGCTAAAACCTTTAACGGTGTTTCACATTATTATCGAATAAATAAAAACCAAAATTGCTGTAAACAAATGAAGGGCAGCAGCAATTCTTAATGGTTTCTCAAAATTCACTTCAAGAGTTTGAGTCATAATATTAACCTGCTTCAAAACCACAAATGCAAAAACAACATACAAAGCCATACCAACAATAGCTGCAATTTTCAGGATAATAAATCCTGTTGATTCAAGCTGCGGTATTTCAAAGGGCATTATCTTACCCTCCCTTCCAATTTTTCTACTTCTTCCTCAATACGAAGCTCTCTCAGAACTTTAGCAACTTTGTCCGGAAACGGAACCGCTTCGAATTCTATCTCTGGAACTTCTGAAGCAGTCTGGACTAGAACATCGCCATAATTAAACATCGTCCTTATTCCTCCGCCAAGCTGGACTGTAACGTCCTGGATTTGGTCAATATTAGCATCTGTCATTTTTCTGTAAATTAAATTGTAAAAATCTACATCAAAAATCCGCTCATCAGTAATTATATTTACGGAAAAAAACCAATCTAAAAATTTTTCAAACATATAAGCAAAGACTAATAAATACCATGCCATAACAGCGAAAACCTGATAACTCGCAGGGATACTTTCAAAAGGCGGAAGGATAGTAAAGAACGACGGAGCTATTATCAAAAAGAATGATGCTATTACCCATTTAATATTTGTTATTGCATGTCTTCGTAATATTAAAACTATTCTTTCCTGGGGATCTTTGTTAACAAAATCAGCACGCGTCGGAAAATAAATATACGACGCCAATGGATTTGAAGTGTATCCGGGCAGTTTCTCGGCAGCTTCTTTTGTAAGCGGATATTCCAAAGCGCCTGCTTTTTCGGCAACTTTATTTTTCTTGATGCCATCAAGTATTTCCGGAAGTTTCTTTTCCGATACCAAGTTGCTCTTTACTTTAGCTTCTGCATTCTCAATGCTTCCGGGCTCCGGATTTTTCGCGATGGTATCTTTTGATATAAATAAATCGGGCATAACTTAGTTACTAGAGAAAAGTAAAAAGTGCATAGTCAGTTTGAGTTCAATACTTACTGGATTATAACATTTGCGAGTGTAAATGTTTAAGCGGGGGTGCTTTTATATTTTACAAACTTATTACTTTTCTCTTTTCACTTATCTCATTGTACTAAGTACTAAATTACAGTTTCTCTAAATTATAAAGCGAGCTTTTTAACCCGACATAACCGGGCGCCCGAAGATTGAAAGCTTTTTTAAATTCATCTCCGGGAATATTAATGCTTCCTTTGTTTGTCGAAAATATTACAGTTTGAGTTGATCCTGAATTGGAATAAACAACACTTATAGATGAAGCACTAGTAAATCCGCCGATCCCGGCAAGATCACTCAAGGAGTAGGGATTACCACCCCAGCAGCTGGTATCAACCGGACTTATCCTTGAAACATCTCCCCCGCCTTTATTTAAGACACTCCAGGCGTTTATTATGTCTGCAGTTTGTTCACTCGTCAGCCACGGGTTTACCTTACCGCAAGTCGCGCCTGAACGGGATTTGTACCAGCCTTTGTAAAACCAAGGGGATCCGGAAATTTTTTCATAGGCTGAATTTGGCCAATTACCGTCTTTGGCATCTTTTATCCCTGTCCATCCCCATTGGGATATGGTAAATCCTCCCGCAGTAGATGCGTAATAAGTCTTTGCCGGAGTTCCCCCGACAGTCAAAACCCAACCTCGGGTATCGCGTACTGCCTGTGCCCATTTACCCGATTTTAGCTGTGGCTTATACACCTGACAGCTTTCGGTTGTACAAATACTTCCGGCTCCGTTATTGGTGTACGAAAGTGCGTAAGTCCTGGCGGCAACCGCCTGCGCTTTGAGAGCTTCGTACCCGCCATTATCCCCCCACTTTTCGGGGACCTCATAAATTCCAAGGAGGTAATTTTCCTCAAAAGAAACCCTTCCGATGCCGGTCACTCCGATGGTTGCCGGAACGGGATAATTTTTATTAAGTGTTGCACCCTGAAAATAATCCGATAAAATTTGTTCTGCCGATTGACCTGATTTTGATCTTCCGTACGCGCCGTATTGGCTCATGCCTGTTCTATGGGGCGCACCAAATGAAAACGCAGCAAACGCCGGGCGGTATCCGGGGTCGCAAAAATTTGCAGAGCCGGGCGGACCGGAACAGGGTTCAAGCGTTTCAGGAGTATCTCCGACCGAGGTTTGGAAGCCTCCCTCCTTTTGGGCAATCAGGGCTTGCTGTTTGGAAGACAGAGTAGCCAAATAGCTTTCTGTTTTTTCAACCTCCACTGATAGGAATGCTGCTCTTTCTGAAACGTTTTTCTTAACAGATGCAAGCAATGTCTGGTTTTTTTCCAGACTTTCCTTATCGCTTTTCAGTTTTACCAGATCTGCCGCATATTTCTCCATCGTTTTTATGTCCTCACCCGTTGCTTTTTTACGAAGATTAATTTCTCTGAAGGCGTTGCTGGCATTGGCGGCAGTAATAAAAGCCTGAAATTCATCGTAAAAGCGGATAAAAATATAGTGATTTTTTGTTTTTTCTTCGAATATTCTTTGCGCGTACGCAAGATCGCCTTCCCGCTCTTTAATGTTTTGTTCTGTAACTTTCAACTGCGCTGAAAGAGCTGCAATCTTTTTTTCTAAAGAAGATATCTGGATTCTTAAATCAGCCAACTCTTGTTTGTTATATTCGTGGGCGGGTTTAAGAGCGTCGATCTCTTTCTGAAGTTTGTCCAAACAAAAATCAATATCACCTATACTTGGAGCATCGCAGTTCGGTTCGGCAGTCACATACCGAAGCTTTGCTCCCAGAAGGAAAAAGGGGGAGATAATAATTAAGAAGGTTACCAGCAAAAATAATTTACTCCCAAGTGGAGGTTGGGGCTTTCCGGAAATCATAGTAAAATAATATTTATCCATGAAATACTTCATTAAAATTATATCAGGAGTCATAAAGACAAAGCTATTTAAAATTTTACTTCCTATCTTTATAAGCGGATTTTATATTTTCCTGAACCCGAAGATTCTTGATGCACAAACCAGCTTTTCCTACACATCGTTTACCCACAGGTCTCAGTTGAATACCGATCAAATAAACGCCTGTGTTACAAATGACCATGCCTATTTTACTGCACAGGGAATTTCCAGCGGGAGGTATATTTACGTACTTTTCCGACAAACCGGAGGAGATTATTATCCAATCCTTCCTGATTTTACTATTAACACTAACGGTTCCGATTATACTTGGGACCAAAGATTTGATTTTATAACCGCAGGTTTTCCTCAGGGGTTATGCGCAACGGCTTCTGCATACGATGTCCCGACCGGCACCTACCAAGTACGGCTATATGACTATACAAGCTGGTTCAATTTCATAAATAGCGGCACTCCGACAACCAATTATGGCGTAAGCAGTTCCTACGGTGGAATCTTGTACATTTCAACTCCCACCCTCCCAACCGCAGTACCGACAGCGGGTCCGACCGCCACACCGCCTCCATCATGTTCTTTGGCATATTGCTCCCAAGACACAGCAAGATGTACAGAGTCAATATGTGTAGGGTGTCCTTTTTGCGGATGTCCTGATAATCTGTTATCGTCCAATGAAGAAAAATTTGCTTTCTGTTCGAGTGCATCAGTGGTTCCCCCAAGCGGACCGGGAAATACCAGTTTCACCTTTGAAGGAAGAAATTGTGTAAATATCGGAAGCGCTTCATATTACCGGATGAGTATCTATGATGGTAACGGTTTAATAAACTCTTCAACCCCCCAGATTTATGCCGTTGATGCCGATTCTGACGGGCAAATGGATGATGTTCGGGCTTCAATAGCTCTTGCAACTTTTCAGAATCCGGGAACTTTCTATGCAAAATTGTTTGCTCCCTACACAGACATTTCCGGAAATCCGTTTGTTGGTGCCCAGTGTGCTCCTTTCGGGGTAACCAGCCCTGTTGCGTCCTCCACCTGCTGTAACATTGATCCTTCATCTAATCCTGCAGCCTTTTGCGGTCCTCCTTTGGGATGTACCAATGTCGGATCAAACGATCCCAGTCTTTGTCCCGCATCCTGTCCGCCGGAACGTTTTTACTGCACAAGCGAAGTCTGGGTTTGTATGAATCGTAACGCCTGTAGCGGATTTTTTACAGGTAATGCGGGAACATGTCGTTTTGCAAGATGTCCGGAAAATATGGTTTTTGATGGGTTTAACCCTCCGACGAATAACGATTGTCCGGTATTGTTTGCCTGCTGTACTGATCCGCAACCTGCAATAACAAGAGCGCTTCTTAATACCGGCTGTACGACAACAGACGGTCAGCAAGGTATAAATACGGCTGTTGGTTGTATCGCAACCACAACTAATATTCAATTCTTAACTTTTGTACTTCCTTGGGCATTGGGTGTTGCAGGCGGAACTTCATTCATTTTATTTATTGTATCAGCAGTTATGTTTTCAACGTCCGCGGGAGATCCCCAAAGAATTAAATCCGCAAAACAACTCTTCTGGTCAGCGTTAACCGGACTTATAATGATCATTTTTTCCGTTTATTTACTTAATTTGATAGGTCTTCAGATTCTCCGACTCCCGGGAATATAATTGGCCTGAAATATTCTTGGATGCTGATATAAGATATAATAAATTGACATGAAAGCGATTGTAAAAAATCTTCTATTTTTAGCTTTGACAATATTTTTTTTTATCGCTTCGGATGAACTTACAATTGCGCAGGAATACGGGACTTACAGTTGTACCTATATTCCGACAAGTCCTTCCTGTTCCGGCAACCCAGCCAGTTGTACAACCTATGGCTGCCGATTCCCAACGGATGACAGTACGGCTGGTTGCGGCCAATTTAACGGCGATGCCGTGCAGTGTTCTTCATCCACTTTCGCCTGCGACTTCTGTCCGATTATGACTCATTCCCCGATGCAAATAAGTGATTGTTCCCAGGGAGTAAGGTTTCAGGCATTGCTTCTTAATGACACCATGTCCTATACCATTAGGCTTTACAATCTTGGCAACGGCCGTTTATACGATGTACCCCAAGCGTCAATTGTGTCTCAATCTTCATATGACCAAACTTTATATTTTGATGTAACCGATATTAATGACGAAAACCTTGTGCTTTGTAATAATTCTCAAACCAGTGCAAGAATCCCGTCGGGTTTCTACCAAGTTAGGTTGTATACACAGGGGACTTCTTATTACCGCGTCAGTAATGCCGGAAGTCTTTACTTTGTCCAACCTGTAATCACACCCCAACCCGGGACCTGTTCCTGTAACCAAAACGGTACAGCGTGTACGGTAAATTCAAGCCCCACCTGCAACTCAGGCTACTTACCCTCCTGCTTCTATGGGGGAACATTTTGCGGATGTAATTGTGTTACCCCCACTCCGGGGGGATCAGGGCTTCCCTGTCCTGTAACAACGCCCGGCATCCAATGCTGCGCTTCTTCATCCGCCTGTTCCTCTCCCGCCGGTACGGTGTTAACTCAGTATTCATGTGCGACCGGTGTCTGCTGCCAGGGTGCATGTACGGCAGTTGCTCCGACTGTCGCCATTCCTCCCGAATTCGCCGCATGCGATACGACCTGTTCAGCAAATCCGGAACCATACACGATAGGAAATTGTTCCCGAACCGGAGGTAATCCGGACACTTCAAAATGCCAGCGTCCGGTTTCAAATCCGGGATATGACTGTAATATCAACGGGGTAACCTATGACTGCTTTTGCTGTTCGGAGCTTCTTTCGTCATCTACTGCAGCACTCACCCCAAGACCATCTCTTCCTGCCACTTGTGCTAACAACGGAATAGATACTGCAATCGGATGTTTGCCTGTGGGGAACCGCCAGCTATTCTTGCAATTTATTCTTCGCTGGGCACTGGGAATCTCGGGTGGAACTGCTCTTGTCATGATTGCCTATTCCGGAATTTTAATCATGACAGCACAGGGCGATAAGCAAAGACTTCAAACCGGCAAGGAATTTTTGACAGCATCGGTGGCAGGCATAATGATGATTATTTTTTCGGCGTATTTATTGCAGCTTATCGGTGTAACCATATTCCGGCTGCCAGGAATATAAGTAAGCCGTTTATATCCTGCCATAAAAAATATAGAATAATAACAATGAAGAAAAGTCTATTTACACTCTTACTCATCGCCTTCGTGGGTTACTTCATGATCCTTAAACCTGATATTGCCAGCGCTCAGGGGTACGGTACCTGCACCTGGAACGGTCCGGAATTCGGCGGCTACTGTCAAGTGGGCTCGGTAAATTGCGATCCTAACTGTTTCGCACCGGCAAGTGCATGCGTCGGAATCCAGTTCAGTTCCTGTCCCGGCGCAACATTCGTCTGCGGCAACTGCTTTGTCCCACCAACAAGCGCACCGCCGCCTCCCAGCAACCTGGACTTTAATAGCTTGTATAGCGCAATTGGTTTTCGATTCGGCGGTTCAACGGTTGGCAACATTATCAGTGTTGCCAACACATATCTCTTTCCGATTGCTGGCTTAATACTTCTTTTATATCTGATATACGGAGGGTTAAATTTAATGCTGTCTGGCGGAGATCCGAAAAAAGCGGCTGCAGCAAAATCAATTATCTCAACTGCAATTATGGGAATAATTATTATCTTTGCAGCTTACTGGATTGTTCAGTTGGTTGGAAGAATACTTGGTCTTACACAAATTTCACTTACTTTTTAAATTATGAATAAACTTGCACTTGTTGATATCGGAAGCGTTTTTGGAAGCCCGTTCGGAAGAGACAGGGGTTTTGCCGATTTTGTGTCGGTTGTTCTTTTTAATGTTATTGCATTGGCATCCGTACTTTTATTGATATTAATAATTTACGGTTCAATTACAATCATAGCCGGAGCCGGGAGCGGCAATAAAGAAGATGTTGGTAAAGGAAGGAAAGCTGTCACTTCAGCGCTCGTCGGCTTTTTGATTATTTTCGTTTCTTATTGGATAATATATTTATTGCAAAGAATTTTGGGTTTTAATATATTGCAGCCTTTTCAACCGCTACCATGAATAACCTGCTCGCTCAGTTCGGAAGAGTTAACCCCCCGCCGGGAGTAAGCTCTTGGATTGCAAATGCCGGTGGAAATTCGGAAACGGGGTTGCAGCGTTTTGTTTCAGCAATTATCCAAACATTAATTGCCGGCGCCGGAATATACGCTCTTATCAATCTGGTAATGGCCGGATATTCTTTTATGTCTGCCGGCGGTAATCCGGAAAAAATTGCACAATCCTGGGGAAAAATCTGGCAGACACTCCTTGGACTTCTGGTTGCTGCAGGGGCGTTTGTTCTTGCCGGAGTATTCGGCCAGATTATATTCGGTAATCCCCGCGCGCTAATACAAATACAAATTTTTACACCGTAAATGAAAAACATACTTGCTCAAAATCCGCGAAATATTGGAGGAGAGATAAACGGTCTGGGTTCATACGGAACACCGGGGAACTCATCACCCGGACTGTTTGCAACCATTCTCTCCCGAATAATCGGGCTTTTAACGATCGTTGCCGGAATATTTTTTATTTTTCTTCTTATTTCGGGGGGCATCGCCTGGATGTCGGCAGGAGGAGATAAGGGAAAACTGGCGAGTGCCAGAACCAGCATGGTTAACGGAGCCGTTGGACTTGCTGTTGTTGTTGCCGGAATCTTTATCGTCCAAATCATTGGAAACATTATCGGAGTCGGAAATTTTCTTGATCCGGTTAACTTAATACAAAGGATAACCCCCTAACCCCACCCCTTGACAAGAATTTTGCATGGCCGGATAATATTAATTGGATATGAGAAATTTATTGGCTCAAGGTTATGTGGTTAATTTGGATCCTCCCAACCAATTTCAAAATCTTGAAAATATTGATTTTGGATCACTCGTAACCATCGCGATTGCGTTTGTCATGATCGTTGCCGCCATTGCATTCTTCTTTATCCTGATCTTGGGTGGAATCAAATGGATCACCTCCGGTGGGGATAAAGGTAGAACTGAAGCTGCCCGCAGTCAGATTACAGCTGCACTTATTGGTCTTGTAATCGTATTTGCTTCCTGGGCAATCCTAAATATTGTGGAAAACTTCTTCCAGGTTAATTTGAGAAGCTTTAATCTCAACCTGTTTTAAATCTTAAAAAGCATAAATTACTTTGAGATTTTTAGAACTTATTTCTAAAAACCGAAAGGGGGTGGAAAAAAGATGAATCTATTAGCACAAGACACAGTCGTACTTAATGCTCCGGCAGGTTTTGAAAACCTTGAAAACATTTCGTTCGGAGGATTAGTGGGACTTGCTATTTCGTTCGTTCTGATTATTGCCGCAATCGCTTTCTTCTTTATGTTGGTCCTAGGTGGAATCAAGTGGATTACCTCAGGAGGAGACAAGGGAAAGACAGAAGCAGCCAGAAACCAGATTACAGCCGGATTGGTTGGTTTGGTTATCGTCTTTGCTGCGTGGGCAATATTGACTCTAATTGAAAGCTTCTTTGGTGTAAGTTTGAGGACATTTACAATTCCTGGAACTTAAAGAAACATGCAAGGAAGAATCAATTAAAAAGCGGTCTTTTGTAAGGCCGCTTTTTATTGTCTTGAGCATTGATAAACAAATCTTCTTAAACTAGAATTTATATGGTAGTAAAAAGAGATAAGGGCAAAGTTAAAAGTATTTAAAAAAAGGAAAATTTATGAAACTCGCACAACTTATTAATCCAGTTCCCGGTGTCCATACCACAGATAATGGAATTGCAACAATAAAGGGTTTTGAATGGATTTTTAACAACATTGTCTTTTCCATCATCGCATTTGCCGGGATCGCTCTTTTTGTCATGCTTCTTGTGGGAGGATTTAAGTATCTGACGTCCGCAGGAAACCCTGAAAGCGTAGCTGCAGCTCAAAAAACTTTAACTTATGCACTAATCGGAATGGTCCTTGTTGCATTATCGTTTTTGATATTATTTCTTATTCAGACCTTTACGGGTGCGAATGTCACCGTATTCAACGTGACGGTTCCTTGAGGAAATTTGTCATGATGCCACTTTATCCCCCGAGTCTAACTCGATAGACACCTTGAACATATGATAAAATTTGTAAACAATACATATGACAAAAAAATTGTTCGCAATTGTCTTTTCATTCTTATTTTTAGCAAAGAGCTATTCAATAATTTCGGCGCAAACTCCAACAACTCTTGATTGTACAAACGGATTCCAAACGCTTTTCCCCGATCAAACAAGCGCAATAACCTACAAAGAAGTGACCCTCACTTCCCCCAGAAGAATGGTTGTCCATATTGTCAAAGCCAACATCAATAGCGGGGATCTTGATTTTACAACAACGCCGCGAAAATATTTGGGATCAACTACTTCGACTTTTTTAACCGGCGTCGACGCAGCGGTTGCCATAAACGGAAGCGGTTTTTTTGAGTCCGACCCGGAAGATCCGACCGGATTTAATTCATATCAGGGAGACCGATACTCATCCGATTCGGGATTGGGAATTTTGGGTTTTTTCATCTCCGAAGACAACGTTCCATCATTCACCTATTCAATCCCATCACCCTTGTGGGATGCATTAAGCGGCGTCAACCTTCTTGTGAGCAACAATAATATTTATGATCGATTAATAAGCTGCCCCCTTCAAAGCTGCACCCCTTCCGGCTGTGACACATCATACTGCACAGTTGCTCCCAGAACCGCACTTGGATTAAACGATGATAATATAATAATTATCGTCGTAGACGGCCGGTTGCCGGGTTACAGTGAAGGAGCAAGACTTGATGAGCTGGCGACGATAATGCGAAGGTGTGAAGCGACAAATGCCGTAAACATGGATGGCGGAGGTTCTTCAACACTAGCCGCATCGGGCTTAAATTATACAGGTAATCAGATTTTAAACCGCCCGAGCGACGGAACGGAAAGAACCGTTTCGAACCATTTCGGAATCTGTATTGGATCGTGTTCTGATATCAGCAGCAACCCGATTCTTATACTTCCTGAAGGGGAAGCCAGACCAAGATATCAGGCTGGTGCGGAGTATCCATTCCCATGTAACAGAAGCGCCCCTGATAATAGCATTCCTTTCTCCGATGATGAATTTCATTCCTTAAGACCCTATCAGGCAAGTCCCTGCAATCCAAATAAGGAAGATCTTGCGCTTTTTTGCGGAAATGACTTGTTTGTCGGAGACAATGTCACAATCATAAAAACCAATTATGAACCCCCCACTATTCCTGCTTACTCTGTAAACGGATCCCCCGCTTCACCCAATGTACCTTCCGATCCTTACAGCAATGCATGCTTTATCTGCGGAGATAGCGGCTATTGTCAAAGAACGCTGAATGTATATTGCGACAGCTCAGCCGATCAGTGCGACCCCAATATAACAAACTCCTGCAGCCGGTGCATTAATAACGGCGACGGAACGGAAAGCTGCTCATTTGTTATTTCTTCATCAAAGCAAATAGCGGTGGATCTCTTTGGAGCGGAACTGCCGATTATGGGTTACACCGAGCCCTCAGTGGGAAACACTAATGGACCGAAAGTGATAAACAGCCAAAACAAAACCGACGAAACCATGGATCACGCAACAAAGATGAATGAATATGTCAGCTGGTACTTGAACGGTGTTATCGGAAGAGCCGAATATGATTTTCCCGACCCTACCCCCGACTGCGTCGGGGAATCATCAGACAAACCCGGCTGGTGTGAACCGTTGGTCCTCGGAAGTAATTACTGTATGACAAAAAGTTCAGTTCCTCTGGTTGGAGCAACCCCCAACTTCGATCATATTGCCGATGGAAAGGATACCTGTTCTTCGGGAGAATATTGCTGCGTCAGCCAGTCAACTTCTGACAGTGGCAAAATTCCTGACCGGGAAATAACCAGTAATTATTCCGGTCCGGTAAAAAAACTTCTTCCTTTTACTATCCAAAACATAGAAAGGATCGCTGAGATCAATGACGGTTTTGCTTCAAAAAATCTTGATACTCGTATCCGACATGATCAGTACGTAGGCTGCCACTTCGGTGGAATGTTTAATGTCAAAATTCCCTTTACAAGTACGTATGTTGATTTTTCGATTCTGGCAATTCCAACACAATGTTACGGAGGCGGTTTTGTGGATTATATCAGAGACGAACTGCACCTGAGTGAATTCGCACCAAACAATCTTCCACCCGTTGAAGAAGATTACCAGGGAAGGCCGTTTATTGAATTCCAAAAGGATTACAGGGAGTGGAAGGGCGACTGGTGTTATCCTTTGACGATCAATATTCCGATATTCGGTACTTTTCAATTCCTTTTGTGCTTTAACAATCCATTCAGTCCGGATATCTTTTCAAACCTTTTCAGCTTTACTCCGTTCACGTCAACCGAAGACCGACTGGGGGATGTCAGGGTCAGGTCGGTTGGAATAGTTCCGATCGGATCCAACCTGCGGTTGATTTCCTACAGACTCAGGAACGTTAAAAATGCGGACCTCTTCTTTGCCCACATGGAAGAAGACACTCAGCTTTCTGCAAATCTTCAGGATACATTCATTTATAAAGACGCCGATCGCGATGATATCGGTTCGTCCTCATTTGTACCCTATGAACCATATTGCAGCTATCGCCGGGTCATTACTAATCCCGGAGACGATCTTTTTGCCGGAGAAATCTCAGCCGATGTTGACTATACGGTTGCTCTGACCTGTCCCTTTTTTATCTGGGGAGATGGACAGAATGCTGATTACGGCAACCTTTGCCGGAACCTGAATAATGCGGAGTGTGTAAGAGCAATTCCCGCGGATGCCACTTGGTGTGATGTAAGTTATGGGCAATTCGACTGCATCGGAGGACAAATTTGCGGTGTGAATTGCCAATCGGTGGTTGGAGTAGACGAATCAAATTGCGAGTCCGCAGCAGCACTGGATTTTCCCAGTTTACCGTATGTTAATTCGGAGAACCCGGGTTGTGTACCGGAAAGCTTTGATGGTATATGCGAGGAGGTCAGCGATTATCCCAGTAGATCTCCTTATAGTATTCCCTACCCATACTGCAGAAGCGGATTTAAGTGTGTTTTCAATAAAAATACCTGTACGAGAAGCGACCAGCAACCAACGACTACTCAAGCCTGTTATGGGCAAACACTGGTTGGCATAAGACTTCAGACCCGTACCCCTCTTGCGGATAAAGTCTGGGCAAGACTCGTTGCAGGATCAACCAGCGTTTTCAGGAAAATGTTTCCCAAAGTCGGAGAAGAAGGTGCCCCTATTGAAGGCATAGAAGATATCCCAACAGCAACAAACGTTACATATCAAAATCTTTCCGGAGGTCTTTTGTTTGCCGGTAACCCAGGAGATCAAAGACCGGGAAGCGCTGCCCAGCTTTACTTCCCCCATATCGGAGCTCTCCGGGAATATTTTCTCGGCGGGATCCAAACAATGCTGCGTCCTTATGAATACAAAGACACATTGATAAGCTCAACCTTGGAAGGAAGAACTCCAACTTATGTTTCCTCTGACTGCGGAGGCATTTCCGACGATCAGGTACCAGAACAATATTTGGGGGCGCTTAAGGAAGAATTCATCGCCTACTGTAATAAATTCGCCGGGGGAAACTTGGGTGAAGCCTGCTATAACGATATGGTCGTCAAATCCATAGCAGCCAATGTCAATCCGGCTTTCACCATGTCTATTTGGATAAACGAGTCTGCCTGCAGCAACTATACCTTCGGGGATATCGTCAATGATTTCGGAACGATGCTTGCACCAAGTAAAAATTACGAAGAGCAGCTTGATGCTTTCCTTGATAAAAGTACTGTTTACTGGACACACACTTCAAACTGCTACCAAAATTCATGGTTTTTGAGTTACATGCACGCATTTTTGTCATTCTTCAAAGCAGGAGACACGGACGGAGACTGCCGGCCGAATAGTACCGCCGATGCGGAAAGATATTACAATGCAATAAAAGGAGTTTGGTATTCACTTATAGATATGGTAGACCCTACCTGTTATTTGCCGGATAATCCTGCGGATATGAGTTGTCCGTAGCTAAGATTTCGGCTAATCTTACAAAATCAAACTTGTAGTAACGGTAAAAATATTACATAATCAAAATGATGTTAAGAAAAATAATTGCTTCATTATTATTAATTGTATTCTTGCTGACCCAAACTCTGTCATACGCCTCCGCCCAGGAAACTTATCCCTGGTATTCGCAAAGCTATAAACAATGGTTTGTAAAAGTTTATGATCAGGACGTGTCTCCTCCGCAGGAAATCTTCGGTGAAAGGTATACTGCCGCCCAGGTTTCGTGGGTAATTTATTCGCTTATCGCTTTTGTTCAGCAGGGTGTATACAGGCTGATGGCGTGTATTTGGCAAGGGGGGGCTGGTCAAATCGGATCCTGCTTATATCAAAATCTTCCTTTTCCGCCTGTAAGCGAGAATCTTGAAACTCCACAAAAAAGCGTTCTGGCAACACTATTCCCCGAAGAAAGACAGCTTTCGTTTGTGAATTACGTCCGCCATGGTGCGAGGGATTTGAGCTTAACCCCTACAGCATATGCCCAGCAGGGTTTTGGCTTCCAAGCACTTGGCCCTTTGCAAAATATTTGGCGGGTCACACGCGATATCACTTACGGATTTTTTGTACTGATAATTATTATTTTTGCCTTCATGATAATGTTCCGGGTTAAGATCAATCCACAAACAGTTGTCACGATTCAGTCGGCTATTCCAAAAATAATTATCACTCTTATCATGGTTACTTTTTCCTATGCAATTGCAGGCCTTCTTATTGATTTTATGTATGTTGCAATTGGGCTGGTAGCCTTAATTATCGACCAGGCTGATTTGATTTTGCCGAATGGTACCGGTCAGTGGGGAACCATATTTGGGCTTCTTACTGATGGACCAACTACAACTACTGGAGCAACGGGAATTTTGGGATGGTTTATTGTCTATATGACAAACTTCTGGGCAGGTATGGCAGCCGCAACAGACAGAATTGGCGAGCTATTTCAGGGAAATATTATAGCCGGAGGTGTTTCTGATTTTATTGCCTTTTTCATCATAATCGCAGTCACTATTTGGCTAATCACCTCTGTTGTTAAGGTCTTTATTCTCCTTATAAGAACTTATATCAGCATTTTTCTTTCAATTATTTTTTCACCATTGATGATAGGTTTCGGAGCACTCCTTCCGGGGGGTGGATTTTGGAGCTGGATAAAAGGGGTTGTTTCAAACCTTCTGGTATATCCGCTTGCAGGAATTCTGATGATACTGGCAACGATCTTTCTAACAGCAACCTACCCCGGAGTTTCACAAAGTGTTTCCAATGGACTACGTTTGGTTTGTATTCCCGCGCCGGACGATTCATGTATAAGAAACCTTTTTGACGCGGGGAGCTCTCAATACTGGTATCCGCCCCTTACACTGGGAACTCAGGGTACGGGCGGCGGGGATTGGGATCCGCTTCCGATTCTTTGGCTTTTTGCATCTCTTGGTATAATAACAACCATACCCCATGTTGCAAATATTGCAAAAGGGCTATTAACGGGACGTATGCCGGAAAAATCATCAGATCTTGAAGGAGTAATGGCCGCAGCAGGAGGATATCTCGGAGCCTCTGCCGGTAGGTTTGGCCGTGGTGCTTTGGGGTTGGGAAGTTATGCCGGAGGAGGACTTCTGAACAATTTGATAATTAGAGGGGCGGGCACTTGGAACACATGGGCAGCACCCGGTTCAACTGGAATAAGAGGTCTCGTTGGAAGACAAATGATGCAGATTGGTGAAAAAAGAGGAATTGTCGACAGACGGGGTGGTATACCGCGCTCACCAGATTGGCGTAGACCCGGTGAAACAGGTTAGTTTTTCACTTGGTTTTTTCTTGAGGGAAAAGTGGTGACAATTCTTTTTCCTGGTTTTCAGAAAAATAATTTAGATCAAACGGTCCTAAAGGTGCCTCATCTCTTCTTTCTAAAAGTTCAAATAGAAGGTCCTCTTCGCTTTGCTCCAATTTATCCTGCGACCCAAGATTGTCTTCCGAATTTGACCTTCCGGATACTCGTTGACCCGCACCAATCGGAGTTGTTTTCAAAAATCCAGACCTTTTCACTGCTAACATAATTTTAAAGTATTCATTTCTTATCAAAGTACCTTGCGGAATAGCTTCTTGCTGCTCAGGTTTTTCTCCTGTTGTCACCGCTTCAGTTTGTTTTACCGACACCGCTCCCAGGTAGTTTGCAAGCAGGGATACGCGTACAAATTTCTCGAGTTGTTCAACGGAGTCTTTTGAAAGTTCGAATTGAGATACCAAGAGTTTTGTTCCCAGACTAATTCCCTTATTCAGCGAGTTTAAAAATGCAGGATCTTGGAAATCTTGCTGCATTTTTGCATAATCCGTTCTGAAAAATTGTTTATAGACAGACATCAATGCATACCGTTCCAACAAACCCTTCGGTAATTCGTATGGTAAAGAATTAGTACCTTCTATAATTTCAATTAAGTTGTCTTTCCTGCCGTTTTCGGGAGGCAAAGTTGACATTGTCTCCACTCTTGATTGAGGAAAGGCTTTCAATTCTGTTGCCTTTCCTGTATTTACTTTCGCAACAATGCTGATATCATCCCAAACACCTTCATCCCCAAGCCCCTTCAGTTCATATTCCCAAATTTCACCGGTACCAATCGAGTCGCTTTTTTCTGCCCTTTTGACTTTCGAATAGCGTCTGCCTTCCCTTTCTTCAATTTTTCGATTGTTCTTTTCATCTTTTGTTCCAAAAGCAAGCTGATCCAAAGTAACCTCAATTGTGCCCTCCTCGCCCCGGCCGTTCTTTGCCAATACTTCTACTGTGGTTACTTCAAGAAAGTGAGTCGTTAACCGGGGAATAAGCCGTAAAGATAACGAACCCGGGATTCTCGGAAAATCCCTTCTTTTACCCGCTTCTATTTTGTTTATAAGAATCGTACCATAATATTCGCTTAACCTTCTTGCTGTGGGATTGGACAACTTAAACGAATCGACAAATGCCCCCTCCATTGCATAACCCGAAATTTCATCTTCTCTTTGAAGCAGTTGAACCATTGAAGCAGCGTCTATGTCAAAATGATCCAACAGGAGCAATCCTGCTAAGGCTGCATTTCTGTTATCTCTGTCGTTAGAAACAAGAAAATCTTTAGATTTCTCTGCATCATCCCCAAGCGGATTGTAAAGAATTTCGTTCTCCTCACTAACTCTTTCCTTTACGTATTTCAATGTCAATTCCATCAAACCCTTGTTTCTTTTATAAGCAAACGGATTTGGCAACACTCCGGTAACTTCCTCGATTATTCCGTTATCATTGCGTACCCCCATCGTTACCACGGCTTTTCCGTCTATCACTTCTCTGAAAGCTTCAAGTGCTGTTTGCGCTTTGTCCCCAAACGAAGCAAATCCTTCGCGTGTCGGTGGGGCACCGAAAGCTTCTCTATACGACCATCCATGAACAATAACTTTACCTAAACGGGTAAATTCCTGATCAACATAAGCGTCCAAATCGGTTGCAAATGTATCCTGTTCTCCAACTTTAGCCGCTATGTTTGACCACGCTTCAGTTTGAGCGGCTTGGGTTTTTATCTCAAGTGCCAGTTCCTCCCTTTTAGCACGGGCCTCCTGTTCAGAAACAACAGTCACCAGATATAAAACAGGTCGCATCCTGTCTGTGTCCATACCCATACTCTGGTATATGTTGAGCTCTTCTTCATTTGTTTCAAAAAGTCCTATTCGTTGACCATTGCGAACCCAGTATTGGCCATCTCGTCTTATTTCTCCACCTTTAAGAGCGTCAGGAGATATTACCTGGTAATTCTTTCCAGCAATCAAGCCAGCATCTTTTTCCGCTTGCGTCGGCACATGATTTCCCATCGGTATACTTTCAATGAGCCTTACTTCCCGGGTTCTTGCTGTTGTTATTGCTTGTTCCACCCTGTAGCTATTGGGCGATTCCCCCCTTCTGTACCACTGATCAATCATGAAGCCACGAAATTCTGTCGCGTCGTGCCTCACGTCCTCAGATCGGTTGAGAAGGGAGAATTCCATGAATTCAGGAGTACGATATACGGTGCCATAAAGCCTCTCCCATTCCTGTCGTTCTCTTATCTCTCTGCTTCTTTGTTGGTCTGGATCTGACGGTACAAGTTCTGACATATTACTGAGATTATAACATCTAAGTAAATTTATTTTTACTTTTTAGCGATTTCAGATTACGAGAGTTTCTTTAAAAGATTCCTCGCATCGGACGATTTGATTACACCTTGCTGAATGAGTCTTAGTATAAAACTTTTAACAATTATTTTATTATTTTGATAATCCAAGTCCTGAATTAATATACTAAGCTCTTCCCTTAACTCATCGTCTTTTATTTGCCCCATAATTTTTAATGTTTCAACATTGGCTTTGGCATCGTCTTTTATCCAGTCATTACCCACTTCTGCAACCCTCACATTTGCTTTTTTCAAACCGGTGGATTCTACAACTTCATTTATAATCTCGTTCATCTGGTATTCCCACTGGTCTTCTCTCAATTCTGCAATCGGAAGGTTTTCGGAGCCGGCCTCGCTCGCATGAAGAAATCTTTTTCCTTCTCTTTTAACGGTTTCAAAAAATTCCAACAGCCTCACGTTTTCATTTCTTATTTGAGGCGTTGTCCGGGTTAGCTCCGCGATTGTAATTGGATGTTCTTTCTCCCCTTCCCCTTGTATCCTGTCAATTTCTTCCCGGAGTTCTGCCATCCTCCTGCGGTTTTCCGGAGTTACCGGCACTTCAAGGCTTTTTAATTTCCTTTCTTCTTCCCAAAGAGGCTTCATTCTGTTGATTCTTCCCCGTCGTAAAATTTCGCCAACAGCAATGTTTTGTATTTTCCCTACATACATATCTACACCCAAACTCGCATTATCGACATCTTCGGCATAAAGTTCAATAGATTCTGCCGACCTTTCAAGAAGTTCATTTTGGTCGTCCGTTCTTAATCCTTCCGGAATTCTTGTAATCTCCAAGACTGTTCTTTTGGCGTCGCGGTAAGACATGGAATTATGAATCTCCCAATTGGTACTGTCCATGTGTTTTCTTTTGTCCAAAGCCACAATGTTTTCGTCCATCGGTTTATACTTTGCAATACGTTCGCAAAGCTTATCCTCTTCAATGTTTGCAAGATATTTCAATACCCCATTTGAGTCTTTACCAATTCTCAACAAACCCTGTTCTTCTTCCTCCACTAGACCCCTTATGTCGAACACCATTTTAAAAAGTTCATTCTTGCTTTTACCGCTTGTTGAAACAATCCCGGTATCCTTGTGGTCGATAATCAGTTTATTCGAATACCTTTCCACGATACCCTGAAGCCTGGCAAAGTTTTTCCTCATACGCAGATACGACTCATCCCCCAAAAGTTCCATGTTTTGCCTGTAAACATCTATACTTCTTACTGCTTTATTCTTCTCTTCCTGCTCTTGGGGGGTAAGAGCGCCATTCACTTGTTCCTGTGTATCCAGTTCGTACAACTGGTCAATGTATTCTATTGCGGGTTTTGTAACACCTTCCCGCAGAAGCATGGCTTTTTCAATCACACCTCTTGGGCTTACTGTTATGGGTAGACCAAACGAAAAAATGCTTTCTCTGGCAATCTGTTCGAAAGAAGCATTGGAGGAAGACGATCCTGCATTTGTAATCAGGTCTCTACGACAGTCAACAAGATCTCTTAATAACTCGGCATAAACCAGGATTCCGCTACCTTTTACCATAAGATTATCCTCTGCAACTTTTTCAGAAAGTGATTTTGCTTCTTTGTCATTTGAACCTTCGAGAGCCTTGGCCAAATCCAAAGCTAAATTGTCGCTGAATCTGAAATTGTAATCAAGGATTTCACCTTCGTGCACAGGAAATACATCTTCCTGAACCAGTCTTTTAATAGCACGGGTACTGGCTAACAAAGATTCATGCGTTTTTGCCAAATTAAACTTTTTTCGAAGATCGTGGAATTCCTGCAGTACTTCCTCAGCTGTCTTTTCCTTCGCTTTTTCCGGTTCTTCTGGTTCACCCGCGTCAAAATCCGGCTCTACGGTTCTTGGTTCGATAGAAATGGCCTCATCCGCATTGGGATTATTAACAAACCCACCCAACAAATCGTCTCTTTTAGCCGCCAGAACTTTAGCCAACTGGTTTCTACCCGCATCTAACAGCTCATCGGATTGTTCTTCAAAAGAACTTCCTGTATCGATGCTGTGGGGAATGGGACCACTTACTTGGATTCGAGAGTAATCTTCGCTTTCGTCAGATTCCTCCGGAAAACCTGTATCGACAACCGGTTCCGTATTTTCTCTTGGTATCAACGGTTGTGTTGTTATTGCCTCTACCTTACTTGGTTTTTCGGTAATTCTGACTTTTATACTGTCTTCTTTTGGGTTCCAGCGAAACCCGTATGACAAATCTTCGGCTGGTATTGCCAAACCAAGCTGAGAATATAGCTCGCCTTTTACGGCTGAATTAATATTTTTGGCAAAATCCGGGTTGTCAACTTTCGGCAGAAACGCCCTTACCGGCAATATTGCTGCGGAGCTTACTCTATTTCGACCTTTAAAATTATATTCCGTCGGTAATAGGCTATCATCAGCACCGGTATCTAAGACTAAAGTTGCCTGGACTAAGGCTTGCACTGGTCCCTTCGGTGTTACTCGCTTTCCTAAGACTTTTCTTTCAGGGATGGTGAGGCTAACCGAGCCGGTCCCAAAAATATTCAACAATCCTTCTTCGGTAAAATTCACACTGCCTGGGTCGATATGACCATTCACAGCACTCCCCGATCTTTGTATTTGGGAGTTTATACCGGCAATAAGTATTCCCGTCGCTTCATTCGGGGTCATTGTTATAATAGTTTCTCCGTTTGTTTCCAATTCGTTTCTCGCTTTTTGAAATTTTTCCCCAATAGGGTTTACAGGTCTTTCGGCTGTCATATTATCTCCTTCTTCGGGCATGTTGATCATATTATACCGTTACAAAGCCTCCCATTTCTATATTTATGTGAAAAAGGGTGGGGGTTGCGATGTGTTCTTCACGCGATATGCTTAGAAGAACCCTAGATAAAAGAAAAAAGCGAAAAGAGAAAAGATCTTAAAATATGACAGGGAAATATGCTCGCCTTAACAATTTACAGATTTATACTAGAAGCCTGGATCTTACATTAAATGTACTGGAAGAACTTAACTCAAATAAAGGTAAGTTAAAATATAATTATGTAAAGGATCAACTTTCTCGATCGGTTGCGTCAATAGGGGCAAATATTGCAGAAGGGTTTGGAAGAACCTACAAAAAGGATTTTAAAAGGTTTCTAAGCATCGCCAGAGGTTCTTGCTTCGAATCGTCTTATTGGTTTGAAATTGCAAATAACTTGAGATTGATCGATAATGAAAACAGGATCAAGTTCGAAAAGGAAATAACTGAACTAGTTAAAATGATTACAACTTTTATGAAAAAGCTAGAAATTTAAGTGAAGCAAAGCTTTTCGCTTTGTACTTTTCACTTATTTCTGGCGCTTACGCGCCATGCCCGAACAGCATCCGATACCACAACAAATAGCATCGTACCAGTTTAAGCTGGTTGGCGATATGACTCTCAAGCAGTTCACCCAGCTTGCGGGAGGGGCTCTCATTTCGCTTTTACTGTATGCGTCTCCACTACACCCTTTCATAAAATGGCCGCTTATAGTTTTGTCGTTCTTGTTTGGAGTCGCCCTTGCCTTCCTTCCGATTGAGGATAGACCCCTAAGTACCTGGGTGTTCATATTTTTCCGATCAATTTATTCACCGACTTATTTCATCTGGAATAAAGCTGTTAATCCGAAGGATTATTTCCTCCCGGAGGAGGGTGAAAAAACCACTCCCGCATCAGTAAAAATCGCCGAGAAAAAAGAGGAAGTTAAAGAACTCCTCGAGACATCGGTCAGAACCTCGCCAGCCATCGAGAAGCTTGAAGAAAAAGAAAAAACATTCCTAAGCAGTGTCACCCAACAGTTCATTTCACCCGGCTCAACCGTTGTTGTTTCAACCACTCCGGTGCACACTTTTACCAGCTTGCAAACACCGTTCCAACCTAAAACGGTAAAACCCCCGACAACTGATGTCAAAATTCCCGAAACCCAGACGATAAAGATTGAACCGATTGCACAGCAAGCCGTAAAAGCCTCCCCTGCATCACCGGATCTTCAGGTTGGCATGAATACAAGGAGTGTTTCACCGTACACTTATTCCAAAATCCAAAGTCCGCAGCAAGTTCAAAGCCAAGGCTTTTCACCCGATGTAACCCCGCCTGCTCCCCCGACAAGACCGAACGTAGTCGTCGGCCAGGTGGTTGATCAAAACGGAAGGATCGTCGAAGGAGCGATTTTGGAAATAAAGGATATGGACGGTCGTCCAGTACGAGCCCTAAAAACCAATAGGATTGGTCATTTTATGATTGCGACACCTTTATTTGCCGGTAAATATGTTATCGTCACCGAGAAAGACGGCTACGAATTTCCCAACCATGAATTTGAAGCTAAAGACGATCTTTTGAAACCAGTCGTTATCATCGCAAAAAAAGGCAGTGCTCCGGTGGAGCCCGAGATAAAGTTTCCGGGTGAACCGGCAGTCCAAAGACCGAAAGAAGAAGCCGATTTTATGAAAGATTTTAAATTGTGAGATAGAGTAGAAGAGTGGAAGAGTATAAGAGTAGAAGTGAGATCTTATCCTTTTCGCTTAATGCTTTTCGCTAATATCTAAACCATGAAAATACCTTTTTTATCAACGCCGGACAAACCGCTTTATGATTCAACGCAGGATAGAATTCCTATCGTTGACATCATTCACGACATTGTCCTTTTCAAAGATGGCGGCGCTTCTCTTATTATTGAGTCAACGTCTTTGAACTTTGGACTTCTTAACGAGTTGGAACAGGATGCTGTCATTGCCTCCTATGCAGGACTTTTAAATTCCTTTAATTTTCCTGTTCAGATAATTGTCCGGTCACAGCGTAAAGACATTTCGAACTATATGAGGTTTCTCCAGGAGGCAAAAGACAAAATCAAAAACCAAAAATTGATGGTTTTGATGAACGATTATCAAAAATTTATAATCGAATCCATAAAAAAGAAAAATGTTCTATCCAAAAGTTTCTACCTTGTCGTCCCATTCTCACCGCTGGAACTTGGCATTGGAAAAACAATGATTAATCTTTCAGGAAAAAGTTCAGTTATTCCCTTCCCCAAGTCATATGTTCTTAAGAAAGCCCGTGTTTCTCTTTATCCAAAAAGGGACCATCTTATTCGTCAGGCAAGACGTTTGGGGGTAGACCTGAGACAGTTAACAACTCCTGAACTGATAGAACTTTTCTACCATATTTACAACCCGATTCCGCCTCATAAGAGGAAAAGACCGGGACAAATCTAATAAAAAGGATATTAAGATACTAAGTGATTAAGCGATTAAGACGCTAAATGACTGAGAATTCAAGATATTAAGATATTAGGGTATAAGTGAAAAGAAAGAAGAGAAAAGTAAAAAAGAAGTAAAAAGTGAAAAATGCCAATAAAGTACATCAATTTTTAATATTTCTATGAAGTTAACCGAACTTTTCAAAAGAAAACCTAAAGATCAAAAAGGGCCTGATGCATCGAACCCGCAAGCGCCTGGTCAAAATCCTGTCACAGGAACAGTCCTTGCTGCAAACCGACAGCTCACAAACAATCAACAGCCATATAACAAATTGCCTGAGTTCGATTTTGACATCTCGGGGCTTTCCAAAGAGGATATCGAAATCCTGGGTAAAGAAGGAAAGGATAAGCCCGAAATAATTGATCCCAATAGAGCCGTTGCTCAGGGATTAAATGTCCTTGACGTAATTGCTCCCCGATCTTTGGAAATTGATTTTGATTTTTTACGGATAAATGGAGTTTTCTTCAGAACCCTATTCGTCTCCGGGTATCCGAGGTTTGTGTCTCCCGGATGGCTCGAACAGGTTATCAACTTTGACAGTTCTTTAGATATTGCTTTTTATGTTTACCCCGTGGAGGCGAAAGGCGTACTTGAAGATCTTCGACATAAAATTGCTGAAATGGAAGCGGAAATTGCCACAGATTTGGAAAGAGGCCGGATCGTAAACGCATCTACCCAGGCAAAACTCGACGATGCCCAAGTTCTTCAGGAGGAGCTTGTTAAAGGTGCGGAGCATTTTTACGAATTTGCATTTTATATTACAATTCCAGCCCGCGACAAAGAGGACTTGGACGATATCACAAAACAGGTTCAATCAACCCTCGGATCTCTTCTTGTAAATGCCCAAGTTGCAACGCTTGATATGGAAAACGGTTTTTACTCGACTCTTCCGTTTGCAACCGACAGGCTCTCAATAACAAGGAATATGGACACTACCTCCCTTTCCACAACTTTTCCCTTAACCTCAGCTGAACTTTCCTCAGATACGGGCATCCTGTATGGAATCAATCCTCTTAATGATTCCTTCATAATTTTTGACCGCTTTACAATGGAAAACTCCAATATGGCAATTTTTGCGACCTCGGGTGCAGGTAAGTCTTATTTTGTCAAACTCGAATCTTTGCGCTCTCTTATGCTCGGAACGGAAGTTATAATCATCGATCCCGAAGCAGAATATAAAGATCTATGCGAAGCCGTCGGCGGGCAATACATTACTTTTGCGTATTCTTCACAGTCAAAAATAAACCCCTTCGATTTGGCTCAAATTTATGAGGAAGGTGAAAACCAGCTTGGTCTTAAAATTTTATCTCTGCATGCACTTTTTAAAGTAATCATGGGTGTATTAAGCGCCACCCAGGAAGCACTTTTAGACCACGCTCTGGTTGAAACTTACCGGGCAAAAGGCATTACCCAGGATCCGGCAACACAAAAAAAAGAACCCCCTCTCATGGAAGATTTATATAAAACCCTTATCGGAATGGAAACTGAACCGGCACTTGACCTTGCTGCTCGTATTGAAAAATTTGTCAAAGGTAGTTTTGTCGGAATTTTCGACCAGCAGACGAATATTGAAATCAACAATCCTTTTACGGTCTTCTCTGTTCGTGAGGTGCAGGATGCGCTCCGACCGGTTGCAATGTTTATCATTCTTGACTTCATTTGGACGAAAGTCAAAAGAGATTTAAAAAGAAGGCTTCTTCTGGTTGATGAAGCTTGGCATATGATGCGCTATCAGGATTCGGCGCAGTTCATGTGGTCTATCGTTAAGCGTGCCAGGAAATACTATTTGGGACTGACAACTATCACACAGGATGTTGAAGATTTTCTCTCACAAGATATAGGTAAGGCGATTGTCACTAACTCAGCCCTCCGCGTGCTTCTCAAGCAGTCACCCGCTGCGATAGACAAAGTTGCCGAAGTCTTTTATTTGTCTCAGGGTGAAAAACAGCTCCTTCTGGGGGCAAATGTCGGTGAAGGAATATTTTTTGCAGGCAACCATCATGTTCCGATTTACATAGTATCTTCTCCCGAGGAACATAAACTGATATCGACAAAGCCTCAGGACATCATCCGAAAAAAAGAACAAGCAGATATCACCAAAAAGGAAGAAGCAGAAAAACTGAAAAATATTCCGCTTCCTGCTAAGCAGTAATTTAGTAAATCGTTACAAGCCATGAAAGATGAGCGTATAAACTTAAATCTTAACCCTCACGAGGACACCGAAAGGTTGGCCATAATCATCTCTGATAAAATCTCCCAACCGCCAAAAAAAATTTCTTCAAAGAGCCTGCAAAATGCGCTTATTGCCGGCGGTAACAAAATTCCGAACAGGGACTATCAAACTGCTTTGACCCTTTGGACAAAGGGTGTCCGGGGAGACACTTTCAACGCAACTGTGCTTCGGTCGAAAGGTCTTTTAGACCCTGTACAGGTAAAACAGATGCTTCGGGTCGGCGATTATGTTAAAGCACTCGAAGCAGTCTATCCCGAAACGACCCTGGATTTTGTTGATGCAACAAGACCGATCGAAGAACTCAAAATTTCAAAACTGGAAAAAGGTGAACCGACACACGATGTTAATGTAGTCATTTTGGAAAGCAAAAACGATAAACTAAGAGTTTTGGACCTTGAGAATCGCGGACAATTTCAATCGGTTGAGTTTCAGGAACGCTCTGCAGATTACTTAACAAATTTTACCAACAATGCATTGGACCGGTACGAAGCCGAGTATATGGTCCAGGAGCAATATCAGGAACCCCTTATTCAAGCTCCATCCGTTAAAACCGTTTCAACTGAGGCTCAAACTCAAGGTTTACCAAGTACATTCTCGGGAGTCGGAAACGTCGTTTCAAACGTTACAAGGGGGTTAACAAGAACAGTTTCAAATGCTGCCTCGACTGCAACCCGAAGCGTAAGGTCCCAAGCCAAAAGAGCTGTCAGACAAGCTTTAAATAAGGCAGCGATAGCCGCTGCACCGGCAATTGCACAGGCTCTTCTTACGGTTGGAGCAGTAATATTGGCGCTCGGTGCAATTCTTTCAGCAATTGTTGCAATAATAGGAATTTTTATCGCTTATTTCCTGGGTTTTGCCATTATTGTTGTTTTTATGCTTTTCATTATCAATTCCGGTGCCTATATTGTTCCTCCGGGAACAGATCTTACCGGAGAGCTTTCAGGTTCGACTGTCTACACGGGACCTCTTCCTGAGGAATGTCCGTCAATTTGGCCGGTAACCTATTCAACAATAATTACTCAGGGACCTTTATATTGCGGTTTAAGCGGCAGTCATTGCCGCCTTCAGGCAATAGATGTCCGGACCGGCGTCATCGGACGGGAAATTGTTGCAACCCATACAGGTACTGCGGTATCGGGATGGGACAGCTGTTTAGGCAACAATGTCCGAATAACATCGACCTGTAACGGTACTGAAGTTACCAGTGTCTATGCCCACCTCATCAGTGTATCTGTCGGAGGAGGTCAACTCGTACAAAGGGGACGACCAGTCGGCATAAGCGACAATACCGGCACATGTACAACCTCAGCCCACTTACATTACGGATTTGTCAACAACGCACTCCCTATGGCATATCCGTATATTCCGGAAACAGTCCAGCCTTTGTCCTGTTGTTTACCAAGCGCATGCTCACCCGGAGGCGGTCCTGCTTGCACAACACAGGTCAATTGATAAGTTATAGTTAGGCAGGAGGAGTATATAATTGAAACCATATGTTTAATACTTTTAAACGCTTAAAAACCCTCGGTTTTATCTTGATTATAATAATTTTTGCCATAGTGCTACTAATTGCAACGCTTTCAAGACGGTCTCAAAAAAATATAAAGCCCAACCTGAATCCTCCGGCAATTCCCAAGCCCTATACCGAAACCCTTCCTATCCAAGAGATTCAGGAAAGCTTTGATTTGCCAAGCCAACTGCCTCTTATAGAAATAAGGTTTATTCCGATTTCAAGAGATTACGTTAATAAAGTCAAAGACAATTTAGGCATGGAAAGTGAAGTAAAGACTACCAATGATTACAATGATGGTCTTAAGTATTACGCCACCTCCGAGACTCAAAGTCTTTGGATTACGCCAAAAACCGGACAGGTTAACTTCTACTCTGTCACACAAACTGTAAGTACGGAAGTTTTATCTGAAAGCGTTTACAATGACCTGGCCGAACGCTTTCTTTCGGAAAAACTTGATATCAAATCTAAGGTTTTTATCCCTTCTGAAATCAAATACTTGAAAATTAACCCCGGAGACAGCGATTCAGGTTATATTTCAGGCAGTAAGGACGATTTTAACTTCGTCGAGGTGGACTTTGGTTTCTCGGAGCCGAAATACCTTCCGTATTTATACACCCCCATTGTTCCTGCCAGTTTTGTCATTCTTTCCAAAAACGGTGAGGTTTCGAAAGCGGATGTCACGGCTATTAACAGCATAAACATCATAGATAATGTTGACCTGAAAAATATGGAAGAAATCAAAGAAACGCTTTCAGATGCATCGTTAATTGGCGTAGATGGAGTATATATGAGCGTATCGGACATTAATCCAAACGATCTGAAAAATATTTCTATCACAAAAATCCAGGTTGTGTATTTGATTGATGAGAATATTACCCCGGTTTTGCAGCCGGTATACCTTCTCGAGGGCAACATTGAACTCACAGGAACTGATGCAAAAAAAGCTTTAATGTATCTTCCGGCAGTAAAGTACTAAATCTTTACGGGCATTATGAGGTGTAAAAAGTTCTTTTCTTCAGGATCGGTAAATATCCCGGGAGCTGACGGATTCGATAGTCCGATTTCAACATTATCTCCTTCGATAGAATTTAAGAATTCTTCAACAAAACGGTAATTAAATGCAATTTCAAATTCCTTTTTCTCATTAAGTTCAACCGTATTTTCCATTTTAATTGACGCTGCGACAACACTTTCCTGCATACCCGATTGTGAACTCTCGGCGAACAATTTAAATGTATTTTCACTGATCACAAATTTCAAGACATTTGATGCCTCCCTAGCAAAAACAGAAGCCAGTTTTACGGAGCGCAAAAGGTCCTCCTTAGAAACATTCAGTATTAAACTGGAAGATTTTGGAATTATTTTTTCAAAATCCGGAAAATTACCTTCGATAACTCTTGTACTTAAAACAGCCTTATCCATTCCGAAAACTACTTGTTTTTCGTCTTCAAGATAAGACATTTTTACATCCGAATCTTTTGAAATTCTACCAAGTTCCGAGAAAGCATTACGGGGAATTATTGCTTTAAATTCATCCAACGTGTTTTTCAATTTCAATTCAAATTTAGACAGCCTGAATCCATCCGTCGAAACGATCACCAACCCGTTCTTGCCGCCGGCAACCAAAACCCCTGTCAGAATAGGTCTTGTTTCATCTGTTGATATTGCAAATACTATTTTGGGTACAACATTTGCAACCTGGTCGGTCGTCAACTCCAGAGCTTTTTTCCCGACACTTCTGGGAACATCGGGAAAGTCCACGGCGTTAACTCCCCCGACTCTTGAAGAAAAACCTTCCGACTTAATGTGAATCGTTTCTTTTTCGACATCAAATTCGACATTTCCCTTTATCAGGTTCGAAATGATATCAAGAATGACCTTTGATGGAATTGTGACGCTCCCCTTTTGTTCAACTTTCGCACCAATTGAATAGCCCAAAGACATTTCCAAATTAGTAGCTCCCAAAAAAAGACCCCCCTCTTTTAGATCAAATAAAATATTTCCCAATACCGGAAGCTGTGCACGGGAACTTGTAAAACGCGACGTGATGGAGAGTGCTGCTGCCAATAGTTCCTGTGAGACTGTAAACTTCATTTTCCCAAAGTATAACTTACCAAAGAGATTTTGCAAATTGTTAACAAATCATTTTATTTGATTTCCCGTTTCTTCTTATATATTAAATAGTAAGAGTAGTAGTAGGAACGGTGGATAAGTGGATATCTAAACGTGAATACGCTTGTGAGTCATGTTAACAATGTGCGCGGATGTTTGTGCATAACTATGTTAATTCATTATTCATTTGTGTTGATATGTGCAGAAAGAAAATAAGTAACCCTCAAAGAAGATTCTTTATCCCCACGATATCGTTTCTTATGTCCACATTGGTTGAAGCCAGAGTTGTAATTTTATCAACAGCATGCATAACGGTTGTATGATCCCTGTCGCCGATTAACTTCCCGACTTCGGTAAGGGGAAGCTGAAGGCTTGTTCTCATTAAATACATAAGTATCTGCCGGGGAACGGCAATCTTCCTTGTTCTGGTTTCGCTCAGAAGTTCTTTTTTCCCGACGGAATAGTATTTGGAAACAGCATTAATAAAATCCGTTGGTCCGGCTTTGTACATTTTAATATTCTCCCCCTCCCCTTTTCCGATGAGAGATTCGACCATTTCAACACTGATAGAAGCTTTTTTTAAATTGATTTCCGAAAGCATTTTTATTATAAAACCCTCTATTTTTCTCGGCGTATCAAGATTTCCCGCTATTGTATGAACAATACCAGGTTCCAACTCAAGCCCTCTTTGCCTGGATTTTATTTGGGTTATTGCACATCGCAATTCGAAGTCGGGTTGGGAAATATCTACAATTAATCCCGCTTCAAACCGGCTCCGCAAGCGTTCCTCGAGTCTTGAAATGTTTGATGGAGGCTGGTCAGATGTAAGAATTACTTGGCCTCCCGATCCAACCAGAGCATTAAAAGTATGGAAAAACTCTTCCTGCACAGCCTCCTTACCTGCGATAAACTGGATATCATCTATTAAAAGGAGATGTAGACGTCTGTATTTATCACGGAAATTTTGCGTTGTTTTATTTCTGATTCCCTCAACAATATCATTTGTAAATTCTTCTCCGGTGCAGAAGTACACTTTGGAAGACGGATTCTTTTTTAAAAGCTCATGTCCGACAGCAGTCATAAGATGGGTTTTCCCAACCCCCACTCCTCCCCAGACAAAAAGAGGATTGTATGCACTCCCGGGACTTTTTGAAACGGCATCGGCCGCAGCGAAAGCCATTTGGTTTGACGATGATACCGCAAAATTGGTGAAAGTAAACGAGAATCTAAGCCGGGCTTGTGAGATTGCAATATTTATTTCGTCCTGGTTTAGTGCTCCTTCTTCGAAAAGCGGTGTTGGGGAGACAATTTTTGATTGAGGTTCAAGATTCTGGTGTACGCTAAAGGTTAAGTCGCAGGGAAGATTTAAAGATTTTGAAAGCGTATCCTGCAAGAGCCCGAAATATCTATTCTCAATAGTATTTTTGACAAACGAACTGGTGCAGCCTATTTCAGCCATGATTCGTCCGTCTGTTTTTTTGACTGCGACCAAATGTGTTTGGGCAAACCAGGTAGAAAAAATAGCGTTTGAAACCGATACTTTTATACTTTCGGTTACTTCATTCCAAATTTTTTTAGTTTCAAAAGTGTCTTCCATTTACTTATATAATATTCTTAGACAAGATGAAGTTTAGTTTGACAGACGGGCATCTTTCTGTTTAAAAAAACTAATCTGGTTCTCATTGCCACCGGAAATACTATCCAATGGTATATATTAACTGAATATAAAGTTATCCACAATTAGTCAACCCCTAAAAAAGACGAAAACAATAAAAACATATTAGTAAAACGAGAACGCCTAAGAGTAAAATCTGGCATTTTGTTTTGAACTTGCTATAATACAATCTGCTATGGCAACGAAAAGGACATACCAGCCATCAAAAATAAAAAGAGTCCGCAAATACGGATTTCGAAAAAGGAATTCTTCCTATTCAGGCAGGAAAGTTCTAAAAAGAAGAATTCTGAAAGGTCGAAAAAAATTGACCCAGGTGTAAGTCTTATTTTTAAGCCTCTTTAACATTACCATGTTTGCCCGAAAGTTTAATATTCCAAGGAAAGACCTCCTAAAAATAAAAGATAACGGCATATTGCTTCAAAGCTCTGACTTCGGAGCCTTGGTTGTTAAAAGACAAATCTTGGAAAACCCCCGCTTTGCTGTTGTTATTTCAACTAAAGTTTCAAAATTGGCAACCCATAGAAATAGAATAAAAAGAGCGTTTCGGGATGCTTTACGCTACAACTGGAAGAAAGTATCAAACGGTATTGATATTGTTTTTTTGGTTAAACCGTCAAGCGAAAGGGTCGGCGCTGCAGATATTATGAAAGAGATTCAAAATTTTCTTGAAAATACCAGGATGTTAAAAAAGACTCAAAAATGAAAAAACTCTTTATATCAATCATCCTGCTATACAAAAAGACCGTCTCCCCCCTACTACTAAAATTGTTCGGTGGAGGATGCAGATATTCCCCTACCTGTTCTGATTATTTCATCCAAGCCATCGGGAAGTACGGAATAATTGAAGGATCTTTTAAAGGCGTGAAACGAATCCTTACCTGTCATCCGTTCTCAAAAAAACCCACCTTCGATCCATTAGATTAAATAAACTACTCACGGGCTAATGCCCGTGGTATTTTGTCGTCTGCAATTAGCTAATGCTAATTGCGAAAACTTATTTTATCTTCGGTATAAATACCGAAGATTTATAAAAGACAATAAAAGATGGTACGACATTTAGTTTTGAAATTGATATAATCGATAATTGTTATGCAAAATTTTAATATCTTTGAAATTCTCCTTTTACAGCCTTTGAGCAATGGGCTTATATTGTTCTACAAGTATCTTGGCCAAAACATGGGATTGGCTATCATTTTGTTCAGCTTGTTTTTACGGGTGGTATTAAATCCCCTAACAAAGCCTTACATGGAGTCAATGAAAAAAATTAAAGATGTTGCACCGGCTCTTGAGAAGCTTAAGAAAAAGTATAAGGGCGACAAGATGAAATTGGCTCAAGCGCAAGCAGACCTGTATAAGTCTAAAGGTGTAAATCCATCTGCAGGATGTCTTCCCTATCTTCTGCAAATTGTTATTTTAATTGCCTTCTTTAATGTTTTTTCAAAGACACTTTATCCGAACGTTGACACGCTTCAGGCGTTCAACAAATATCTCTACGAGCCTTTAAAATTTTCAGCAGGTACGGTTCTGAATACCGGCTTTTTATACTTAGATGTAAAAACCCCCGATACTTTTAATCTGGGTTTTTTACCCTTTGCCATTCCCGGACCAATTCTTATTTTGGCAGCCCTAACACAATTTGTTTCAGCTAAAATATCACAGCCGTATGTTAAAGAAGAAGAGCGAATTGCCAAAAAAACCGAGTCGGGTGCAGACGATATGCAGGTAGCGATGCAAAAAAGCATGATTTACACATTTCCGCTTATGACAATTTTAATTGGTTATAGATTTCCGTCGGGACTGGCGCTTTATTGGCTTGTGTTTTCTCTGACACAAACATATCAGCAGTATAAAAGTTCGGGTTGGGGAGGGTTAACGCCCATGATTAAAAAATTAGGGTTATCTTCGTTGTTAAATTCCAAGGATCAATGAAAGGTAAATCTTAATATATTTATCAAAAAAGTTAATAGGTATTACGATTTTGATTAAGGAAATGAATTCTGGTAGAATCACAATTATTAAAATATGGCAAAAGCTATTAAAAACGATTTAATAAAAATAGTTGAAGAGGTAACAAAACAGCTTATCGATTTTATCGGTGTTAAGGCAGAAATCGAAGTAAAACATGTCAAGGACCAAGACTTGGTAAACGTTGACATTAAAGCCGATGAAGAAGCAGGTTTAATAATTGGTAAAAAGGGTGAAACCATTAATGCGATTCAATTAATTATAAACGCATCGGTCAGAACAAAAATGGGTGAGTGGCATAGAGTATACGTTAACGTTGCCGATTTTCGGGAGAAAGAAGTAACGCGTCTACAGGAACTCGCTCAACAAACAGTACAAAGAGCAAAAGATACAGGTTTGCCTCAAAATTTATATAATTTGACTCCGTCTCAAAGAAGGACAATCCACATCTTCCTTGCCGACGAGAAAGATATAGTTACAGAATCAACAGGAGAGGGAAAAGACAGATACTTGATAGTCAAAATAAAGTAACAATTCTTCAGTTAATTTAATGAACTTTAACGACAATAACATTATTGAGATTTTTAGTGATGGAGGAGCCCGTGGAAACCCGGGTCCTGCCGCAAGCGCCTTCGTAGTCTTTCAGAATATGAATGTAATATTTTCATTTAGTAAATCTATAGGTGCTAACACAAATAATTGGGCAGAATATTATGCGGTTTACTTGGCGCTTTTATGGCTTTCAAAATTTGTAAGGAAAAATAAAATAACCCGGGTTGATTATTTCCTTGATTCCGAACTTGTAGTAAACCAACTGACAGGAAATTATAAAGTAAAAAGTGAAAATCTTAAAAAGCTATATAATAAAATCAAGACCCTTGAAAAGCATTTGGGGACACAAATAATATACAAGCATATTCGAAGAGAGAAAAATTCTTATGCAGACAAATTAGTTAATGCCGCACTTGATGAAAACTCCTGAAAATTTCACGTCTCCCGAGGATTTCCAATGTACCTTCACCTGAAAGTGTCCCGGAAAAAGTATAAAATCAAGGGACATACGGATTTAAGAAAATGTTGAAACTAATTTCAAACTCTTCGGAAATGGGGAATATTTCTGTATATATTTCTGTAAAAAACGCACTTTTATTAAATGAACTAACCGAAATACTTAAAAAAAGAAATATTTTGGTTTATACGAAAAGAGAAAAAATTCGTAAAACAAATTACCTGATTACAGACGATGTTAACATAAAAAAAAGTATTTTCACAGACAATACAGCATCGATTTATATTACGGATATTAAAAGTGATTTATCAAAAAAGAAAATTACCAAAAAACTAAAATATTTTAATGCGGTTTTGCAATTTGAGGATCTCTTGTTGAAAGAACAAAACATTGAAATTCTTGCTAATAAAATTGTAAATGTTTTACTTTCGTTAAAAAGAAAATCGTTTGTCAGACATATATTGATGTCTCCAGGAAACAACAGCCAAAAAACGAATTTTGTTGAAATTTATAAAAAGACAATGGTTGTCATATGTGCGGTTTTTATCCTTTTTAGTTTGGGGCTTTTTTTCTTAGCTTACGTAAACATTTCAAAAAGTATGGAATTTCTACTTTGTAGAACTTCAATTAATCCTTACAAAACAGCTGATGACTTGACCGGCGTGTTAAGCGGACGTTCGTCGATAGGTAATGTTTTCGAAAATTCATCAAAAGTATTTCATTTACGGTCGGTCTCATTAAATATGAACTGCGACATTGAGACAATAAAAAAGGATATTGATAAAGTTTATGAGTGTTTGAAAAATAAATGCGTTGACTTGGATTTTGTTGAAGATGTCAAAAATGTTCCAAAAGGGGATGTGGGCAATACCGTTAAAGATATAAATATAAAAAATCCAAAATTCAAATCATCTTCCCTGTATAAAACAGTGGAAGATGGATTTTTAACTTCACTAAAGGATTATGAGAATTATAAATACATCAACGATAGTTTAATAAACTCGATCGCGAACAATGACAGTAAAAGTATTCTAGTTTTTTTCCAAAACTCAGATATTCCGACCTCTTTTGGTGGAAAGGTTGAGAAAATACTATTGTATAAATTCCGGAAAAATAAAGTTGAAGCGAGACAGGAACTTGATATCGACGAACTGTCCAAAAGAACGGTTAATACTGATTTCTTTAATAAGTATGTAAAACATTATTTGATACGCGACAACTCTCTTGGATTGAACTCGTTTTATAATTACGATGATTTGTATGACATACTCGGCAGTGTTATCGGTAATATGTATGGTATAAAAATTGATAGCGTAGTTATGGTAAATAACAAATTCTCCGAAACTTTAAAAAGTAGCAAATTGTCCGGCAAAATAGTAAAAGCGATCGAAGAAAAAGACCTATTGTACTATTCACATAATAATACAATTGATAAAAGACAGACCAATCAGGTATGCAGTCAGAATTTAGCGTTATCCGAAAACAGTTTCGAATCGGATCTTTTTAACCCAAAAAGACATTTGGATATAAAAATAAATAAAGTGAATAAAAAATATATTTACAACATTTTGTATGCATATGAAGATGAATTGGGTATCCCAAAAAAAATGAATATAACTGTGATGTTACCAAAAAATAGTAAAAATATTTCGACAAATCCGCATACATGGTATGAAGAAAAAAACAATAATAATGTTTACCTTGAGACAGAAATTGATTTTATGAAAAACAAAATACTAAAACTGCAGTATGAAACAGACAAACCTACAGGGGAGTGTTCGGACTTTTATGGATTTGGTTTTATTACTCAACCAGGGAGTGTCTACGATATGAAGTTTGACTTCGCTTTTGATGAGGATTATTTGCCGCTTAACAACAGCTCCTTGACCGAATCGGGGACACGAGGCTATAATACAACCTTGGTCGGGCAAAAGTCTGACATTTATTTTAATTTCTACAAAAAATAGAGTAAACATATGGACAAACAAGTAATCAAAGCCGAAGAACGTACAATAACAGGCAGAAAAGTAAAAAGACTTCGAGCCGAAGGTTTTCTCCCCTCAAATATTTATGGTGCAGGTTTTAAGTCTCTCAGTATTCAAGTAGCTGTCAAAGATTTTGCAGAAGCTTTTAAAAAAGCAGGCGAGACAGGAGTTTGTGAAATTGAACTACCGAAAAATAAGAAAATTGCCGTACTAATCCACAATGTACAAAAAGATCCGGTTACCGAATCAGTGCTTCATGTCGACTTTTTGAAGGTTGACCTTACAAAGAAGGTCACAGCCAATATACCTCTCGAGATTATTGGAGAAAGTCCCGCAGAAAAGCAAGGTTTGGGAACGGTTGTTCAGTATTTGGACGAAATTGAAGTTGAATCGCTTCCGCAGGATTTGGTCGACCGCATCGAAATTAATGCTGAGCTTCTTGATAAGGAAGATTCGATGATTATGATTAAAGATTTGGATTATGATAAGAAAAAACTTACCATTCAGAACGACCCCGATCAAATAATTGCCAAAGTTGAAGTACAAAAGGTGGAGGTCGAAGCACCGGTTGCTGTAGAAGTCCCGGCGGAAGGCGAAGCAGTTGAAGGTGAAGCCAAACCGACTGAAGGCACTCCGGCAGAAGCAAAGGAAGAAACCCCTGAAGAAAAAAAGTAGAAAATTTCCAATTCCTACAACTTACTACTTTTCCCCAGGCCATGAAGATTGTAAAAGCATTTCGTCGGGATATTTCCGTTTATCTTTCAATTCCTGCCAAATGCATTCCGTTACAAACGGCATAAAAGGATGCAGGAGCTGTAATACTTTAATAAGTACATGAAGGAGAATTGTCAAGACATTTTTATCACCGCTTCGAAGACGGTCTTTGGCTGACTCAATATACACATCGGCGAATTCATGCCAAACAAATTGATAAAGTCTTTCGGAAACAAGTCCGAACTTATACGAACTGATTCCACTGGTTGTGAATGCAATTAATTTTTCTAATTTTGTGAGAATACTTTTGTCGTCAACGGAAAGATCGTTTAACAAAGTGTCGTAAGGGGTAAGATCGGTGAATTTTTTTATTCCGGCTTCATTCATGCTAATATTTATAAATCTGGCAACGTTCCAAAGTTTGTTGGAAAAGTTTCTCATTGCCCGAATTTTATCTTCACTGATTGCTATGTCGGATGCCGGGGCAACACCAATAACAAGCGCCATCCTTAATGCATCTGCTCCGTATTTATCCACCATTTCGATGGGATTAACAACATTGCCTTTGCTTTTACTCATTTTTTTACCGAATTTGTCAACAACCCGGGCATGAATATGCACGACTTCAAACGGCACTTTTCCGGTCAGGTACAATCCGAACATCATCATTCTTCCCACCCAGAAAAACAAAATATCCCAAAGGGTGTCCATGACGCTAGTCGGATAAAAATACTTAAAATCGGGAGTGCTTTTTTTCAGATCGTTAACGTTTACCCCAAGAGTAGTGAGAGGCCATTGTCCGCTTAAAAACCAAGTATCAAAAGTATCGGTTTCCTGAAGAATATTTTTACCTTTACATTTGGTACAAGCGCCGCTCGTCAATTGGTATGATACATCTTCAGGTGCGGATAAGCTTTGAAGGCCTTTTTCGATTTCGGAAAATCTGTAATTTTGGGAAAGGGATTCGTAATCGCCGAATATTTTTTCACCTTTAACATTGATGAAATTTATTACAACATTGGAGTTGCAATCCAGGCAATACCAAACCGGAATCCTCGGACCCCAGACAATCTGTCTTGATATATTCCAATCGTGGATATTTTCCATCCAGTCAAAGTAAAGTTTTTCAAATCGCTTCTTCGGGAATATTTTCGTATCACCCTTTTTTACGGCTTCAATTGCTTTTTTCGCAAGCGGTTTGGTTGAGACAAACCATTGGGGGAGAAGCATCGGTTCAATAACACGGTTGCACCTGTAGCAGGTTCCGACGTTGTGAGTGATTTCTTCCTGCTTTAAAAGAAGGCCTGATTTTTTTAAAAGTTCAATTGTTTTTTCTCTAGCCGGAAGAATTTTTAAACCTTGAACATCTTCGGGAACCCGCTCATGTTTTATAAGATTACCGCGGGTATCAAAAATACTGATGACTTCCAAATTATTTTTTTGACCTACTTCCCAGTCAAACGCATCATGGGCGGGAGTAATTTTAAGAGCTCCCGTACCAAAATCTTTATCGACTCCTTTTTCGGAAATTATAGGGATTTCTATGTCAATGAGGGGTATAGTTGCTTTTTTCCCTATCAGTTTTTTATATCGCTTGTCCTTGGGATTCACAGCAACTGCAACATCGGCAAATATTGTTTCTGGGCGGGTTGTTGCTATTTTAATAATCCCGTAATCAAGATAATACAAAACCCCTTTTTCTTCTACGTATTCTACTTCTAAATCAGAAAATGCAGTTCCGCATTTTGTACAAAAATTGACCAGTCTTTTACCGCGATAAACAAGACCGTCATCGTGAAGTTTATTGAAGGTTTCAAAAACTTTTGCAACAATCTTTGGCTCCAGACTGTAATGATATCTGGTCCAATCCATTGCAAAACCCAAACGTTTCATTTGGTTTTTGTTTAAATCTTTATTTTTTTCGGCAAATTCCCAAATCATTTTGAATAAAGTCTCGCGATCATAATCGAATCGGCTTTTTCCAATTTTTGCGAGATGTTTCTCGAAGACAAACTGAGTTTCGATTCCGGCATGATCACCGCCGGGGAGCCAGAGAGTCGGGTCCTGAAGCATCATATGAAAACGAATCATAATGTCTTCAATCGTAAATAGGGCGTGCCCCATATGCATCGGATCATTTGCGTTGGGTAGGGGAAGAATTATGCTGAAGGGCCGCCGGCCCGTAGAGCCTCTGGCTCGAAGAGTTTTTTCCCTATTATCAATTATTGGTGTAAAGGCACCCGACTCTTCCCACATTTTGTAAATACCGTCTTCGTATTTTTTGTGATCGTATACTTTATCCATAATTTTATATTGTCATTGCGAGGAGTTGACGACGAAGCAATCTGGTCAGAAGATTGACTTGTCCATATGAAAAGTTCGCAATATCAGGCTTTGAAATATTTTAATCTTAGACCTAAACAATATGCTATTTTATCATTCCAGATTGACAATTGCAGTATGAGTGAATAAAATACACCCCATAATGGTTGAGAGAAAATTTCTGGTTGAATCGTCTGAAAATGCTGCTCTAATAGCGGGGCAGGATTTATATGATGCGGGCGACCCTGATGGGCAGCTTTTTGCAACTCTTCATAAGGTTAAAGATTCTACAGTCGGTAATGTTTGGCTCCGTAGATTCGGAAAAGTCGAGCGGGTAATGAATGAGAGGGTTATAGAGAACCAGGAACCAAATCTTTTGTTATTAGGGGGCGAAATATACCGTTTCGTAACTGAATATAGAGACAGAATTAATACCAATCTGCATTTGAAATTAGCAGCTCAGGGGTTGATGTCCAGTATAACAGCTTCGATTAAAGAACAAAATAATGAGAGTAGTTTAAAGTAAATGAAAACTTTCTTCAAAGGTTTCCACTTCTAAATATTAATTATTTGTTTTTCCCAAGTTTAAGGTTGGGGAGCCGGTCAATTTTTTTCGGATCTGTAAACTCATTTTTAAGAAATTTAAAGTACGCCGCTACTCCGATCATACCGGCATTGTCTCCGTTAAACTTCGGGTGGAATGGGAAAAGGGGAGTAATTCTTTTTACTTTACACATGTGCCGTAAACGATCACGGATTTCAAGGTTTGCACTCACTCCGCCGCCAACCAAAAGGTAAGGAAGAGGTTTTTTATAATCATTACGGATGATGTAATCAATAATACGCAATAAATGGTTGAATGCAGTATTTTGATAGGAGGCCGCGAGGTCATAAACTTTTTCCTTAGTCAATCCGCCTTCCCCGGCTTTTTCATTTTCTACAAGTTTTAGGAATGCAGTTTTGAGTCCGGAATAAGAAAAGAAACGGGAACTTTCCTGACCGCTTAAGGGTATAGGGAGTTCGTATTTTTGTTTGTTGCCATGTACTGCGAATTTTTCCAATATTGCTCCTCCTGGGTACCCAAGTCCCAATAGCCGGGCGCCTTTGTCCAAGGCTTCTCCGAGAGCATCGTCACGTGTTTCAGCCAATATTTTGTAACTGCCGATTTTGTTGATTTGCGTAAATACAGTATTTCCTCCCGAAATTACCAATCCGTATGCGGGGAAAATATTTTCGGGAAGATTTTTAACTCTCGTTTTTCCGGTAGGTATAGCAAGTGGACTTAGGATGTGACCCTCAAGGTGATTGATAGCAATCAATGGGACTTTTAATTTCTCGGAAAGTGCTTTTGCAGTGTCGATTCCCACACCGAGTGCGATTGCAAGACCGGGGCCAACTGTTATACCTATAGTATCAATTTGATATTCTTTAATTTTGGCAATTCCCAAAGCTCTGGTTATAATGCCATTTATGGCTATTTCATGTTCACGTCTAGCGGTACTTGGAACAACTCCACCGAAACTAGCATGAATATTAGCCTGTGACCATACGATATTTGACAAAACTTTTGTACCGCAGGTGACAGCGGCTGACGTTTCATCACACGACGTATCGATTGCTAAGATGATAGGAGATCTGCTCATAATATCAACCTTTTTCTATACCCCAGTATATTATTCTTTCTTCATTTTTGATACCATATAAAATTTCAACCCAAAGAACAACAGCATCTTCATGCATGGGTCTTACGGCATCTGTTATTTTATCCGCCCATTCTATTGCAATAACTGATTTTTGCCTGATATATTTATCAATCTCCAAGTCCCGAAGTTCGGCAACCGATCTTAATCTCCAGACGTCGATATGATGGAGTTTCCCGTTACCGTAATCCTGTTCAAGATTGTAAGTGGGAGAAGTTACTATATCTTTTATTCCCAATGCTTTTGCCAACCCTTTTGTAAAAACTGTTTTACCGGTACCCATTTTGCCTTTCAGAGCAAAGACAATAGCGCGGTTTTTATGGTGCTTTTCGTATTTCTGCCAAAGCTCTTTGGCAATGTTTTGGGTTGCTTCCGGCGAAAATGTCCTGACTTGATTCCTGGACTTGAGTTTTATATCACCTTGACGAAGTACAATATTATCTTCGCTTGTTGTGTCAACAACAGTTGACGGTTCTCTCGGGGGAAGCGTACCCGCATCGATAATTAAATCAAGAAGTTTTTTTTGATTAGCGGAAATATTGTCCAATATGTCAGTTATTTTGTATGGTCTTTTCTTATATGAAGCGTTAGCAGATGTGGCAGTAATTGGAGATCCGAGTTTTTTGACGATATCGACAACCAGCACGTAATTTGGAATTCTAATACCCAGGGTCCCATCTTCAGATTCAACACCTTTTGCAACGCGCCCTTTACCTTTTGAAATTACAGTCATCGGTCCCGGAAGAAAATTCTTGTAAAGATTCTTCGCAGTTTCGTTAATAAAAACATACCGCTTTGCCATTTTTTCATCCGACACTGCTATTGAATAGGGTTTTCCAAAGGGACGCTTTTTATAAAGATTCAATTTTTTTATCGCATCGGAGTTGGTTGCGTCAACCCCCACTCCGTAAACGGTTTCCGTGGGGTATATAACCAACCCGCCTTTTTTCAATACTGTTACTATTTCATCAACCGATGCGTCTTTTGTTTTAATTATTTTCACAAGTATTAAAATTCTTTACTTTTAAATATCCTAAAGACTATAAGAGATAAAATAATTAAGAGAGCATATGAAAAAAGGCCAACTCCGGTGAGACCTTTTTCAATAGTAAACCTTTCTGTACCGGCCAAATAACCGATAGCAACAATCAGAGAATTCCACGACAACGAAGACACAGTCGCGTAGAAGAAAAATTTAAAAAAATTATATTTTTCTATACCGCTGACGTAAGCCATCCAGAAGCGGGTGGTGTTGGCAATCAGGGCGGTTGTGATTACAGCCGCTCCGTGTTTCGTCAGTATCTTTTTGGCTCTGTCTGAATTCTTTTCCTGATTAAAAAGTTTTACTACTGAATAACCTGATTTGTAGCCGAGAAAATATCCAATTAGAAATGTTGTCATCATTCCGAATGTTCCGAAGATAATTACTCCGGCAAGACTTAGGTTCGACGAATAAGAATAGTATCCTGCCAGAGCGACGATTAGGCTGCCGGGTATCAAAAAACCGAATGGTGAAGTTTCAAAAAAAGATGCCAGGAAAACCAAAAAATACCCCCACTTCAAAAAAAGAAATTCAGTAGTTCGTAATATATTTGAGACATCCATAGCGTATTATACCAGCCGATATGGAAAAGTAATTCTGCGCAAATGTTTTTTACACTCCCGTACCCCGAAGGAATTTAGCTTGCCATGGGAGATAGTTGGAGTAGAAAGTTTTCTCAAATATTACGGAACCGTCACGTTCAACTTTGTAATTAAAGACGACTTTTGCACCCCAGGCTTTATAGTCGATTTGTTTTATTGTGCCGGATGGGAGCGTCGGGTCGTCGATGTAAAGATCTTCAGGCGGGGGAGTGGAACTCGTTGTCACGGGTTTCGTTGTTATGGCAATTCTTCCGTCTTTTGTCCCATAGAGCTCGAAGGTTAAAGATTTTTTTGTTTTGTCAACATAAGTTTGGATTAAAAGATAATTCTCAGTATCGTTTTTAAACTTTAAGTCTGTCGTCGGATCGAAAACTGTAGCATCGAGTCCGGGAGGCGAATCGTTTTCATAATAGCCGACACGATAAGAATGTGCCCTGCGTTCTACAATAGGAAAACCCGCATTCAGAAGGGCTCTGAAGAGTGTGGTTGAGACCTGGCAAACTCCGCCTCCGTCACCAAGAACAGTCTGTCCTTCCTGGATGATATATGCCTGTTGGTAACCCGTGACTTTTGATACGTCACCCAGAGTTTTATTGAAAGAGAAAATCTCTCCTGGTGTAACTAGAACACCGTTGAATTTTGAAGCAGCTAACGTCAGGTTGTGAATTCTGGAAGTTATTGATCCTGAATAATTTGACCGGCCAACCCCCACAAGTTCTTTGATACCATAAGTATTCACTTCTTCAGTTTTTGTGCGGGGTTGAATAGATCTGTAGTCAGCAGTGATAAGCAAATCTTTTTGTTCTGAACCCTCCGCATTCTCGAGTATATTTAAGATATCTTCATGGAGCTTTGTCTTATTTAGCTCTAATCCGACAGTTGCAGGTGTGAACTCAACAACTTTTCCGTTTTCAAATTTAAAAATCGGCTCTTTTGCAGGAGAGTTGTATTTATTACTTAACTCCTGAATGTATTCATTTACTTTGTCATTATTATATTTATTCCAAGGGTCAAAGAAACTTAAAAGTATATTCTTGTCGATTTCTATGTCTTCTTCGGCTATTTTTATGGCAAAGGTTTTTTCGGCGATATATTTAACCCGTTTTACAAAATTATCGGCCTCTTCATTGGATAGTGTGGAGTTAACAATATCGGTATTTATGTAAATATAACCAAAATCAAATTCATTAAAATGCTTATCAATCTCTTCCTTCAAAGCGCTTTTGTTTAAAGACTTTCCGTTTGTCCCGTTTTGGAAAACAACATTATTATTCTCGTAAGTTATCGAAGGATATAAAGAATCTGATGCCGTGTGTACGGATAAATAATCAATATTGGATAATAATTTTTGTTCATCATAAACAAAAACAGGATTTTCATTTACTTGCCCAATTAAATTATTTAAGAGAGAAATAAGGGCAAATCGATAACGGTTTTTACCTGAAGTCAGTAATAAATTATAAGTACTTTCCGAATTGTATGAGAAATTTATATCATTCAGCGAAAGATCATATTCCTGATCGTCGATTCTTATTTTTATCGATTGAGTAAGGTTTTGCTTTTCAGTAAGGTATGTCTTGAGTTTTTCGGTATCGTATCCTCCAACCGATTTTCCCGCAAGCATTACTCCTTGGTAAATTCTATTGTTATAAAGTTTCTCAGCCAGGAGGAAGGATAACGTGATTGTTGATAAAAAGGCAATAAAAAAATAAAAAACAAAGGAGGGTTTGCTTTTCAGTATTTTTTTGGAAAAAAAGGATTTTAGTTTATCAAATTCGGGTTGTTTCATAACAATTTCTAAAGAAATTGATATATAAAATCTTAGATTTTCTATAACAATTTCAAGGAAACCCCGCCCAGGGCGGGGAGGTCTCCGACTCAGAGAGTCTCTGACTCGGAGAGAATTGTCATCCAAAGGATGATCCTCCTCTGGAGGAAATTCTGACCTGCCTGCCGGCAGGCACGGTATGTCATCCTCCCTCAAGGGAAATCACGGACTTTAGTCCGTGGAGGATGTCATAGTCTGAAATAGAAATCGCCTTTCTTTTGTAGGCTGGTAGCATTATTCACAAAATAGATTTGAAACAAAATCTTTATATGTTAGCATTATATCAATAGTTGTCGAAGATTTTGCAACCTAAATTGCGAAAAGCTTACAGAATATATATATGAAATTAAAATTTAATAAAGACGATCTAAAAGAAGAGGTGTCGGCTTCTGATCAAACAACCTATCGCGTGGATCCCATGAAAACCCCACTTGGCAAACAGGCAGTTAATAATTCCGTTATAACGCCAACAACGCCCCTTGAGGAGGCACCTCCTTCGCATGAGGAATTTGTCTACACGCCGAAACCGCAATTTGACGTGGCCAAAAAACTTAAATTTGTTTTACCGGTTTTTTTTATAATCATTTTATTAGTACCTCTTTACTTTGTCGTAACAAAATTGAATTTGTTTAGCAAAAAACCTATTGGGACAAAGGGGGAAATCGTCTGGTGGGGGATTGGACTTGATGAAAATGTGGTTGCTCCGGTCATTGAAAAATACCAGGAAGAGAATCCCAAAGCGAAAATAAAATATATAAAACAATCGGAAATTGATTACGGACAAAGGTTGCAAAACGCAATTGATCAAGGAGTGGGACCGGATATTTTTTCGTACCATAATACCTGGACGCCGATGTTCAAAAACGATTTGGATGTGGTCCCGGAAACTGTTTATACTAAAGAAGAATTCGCCACGACTTTTTATCCGGTAGTATCCCGCTTTGCATCGACATCCGAAGGGTTAGTGGGAATTCCACTGGAATACGATGCGTTGACTTTGTACATTAACGAAGACATTCTTTCTCAGGCAGGGAAAACCGCTCCAAGGACCTGGGATCAGTTTAAGGAGGTGGCAATAGCCCTGACTACAAAAGGTGAGAAGGGTTTTGTTCTCCAATCCGGAGCGGCAATGGGATTAACTGAAAATGTTGACTATTGGCCGGAAATAGTCGGACTTTTGATGCTTCAAAATAAAGCCAATATATTAAAACCTGAAAACGATACCGGTCCTGAGGCAATTACTTTTTATACTGATTTTTTTGCTAAAGATAAGGTTTGGGACGAAAGCCTTCCGAATTCTGTTCAGGCGTTTATTGAAGGTAAGGTGGCTATGATGATAGCTCCTGTGAGAGTTTATCAGGATATAAAAAGCAAAAACCCAAGTTTGCGTTTTCGGACATCAAATTTACCGCAGGTCAGAAGGGATGATCCAAATGAACCCGAAGTGGCATATGCCACTTATTGGCTGCAGGGCGTATGGAAAAAAAGTGCCAGTAGGGATCTGTCTTGGGATTTTCTGAAATATCTGTCACAAAAGGATACGCTTTTATCTCTCAATCAGCGCATGGCCGAACTGGGTGTGGCCTCAAAAGCATATCCCAGGATTGATATGCGGGATTTGATCATAAACGACCGCTACTTGGGTTCAATAGCCGCACTTGCACCAACGGCAAATTCCGGTTATTTGGCATTCAATACTCAAGACGGTCCTGACGGGGTAAACACTCTTTTGGGTAACGTTTACCAAGGGGGGATAGCCAGCTTGACAACTGCTCCGAGAAGATCAAATATTGATGCAGTTGTGAAGAAAATGAACGTAGAATTGGCGAAAGTTGTGTTCAAGTATGGCCTGAGATAGAAAGCTTTGTTTCGTTTTACCTCTTGACAAGAAAATCAGTTGACTATTAAAATAGCACTCGAAGAATTAGTTTGCTAAATAATTATGGGTAAATCTAAAAAAACTAAAAAACTTGCCTTGAAACCTACAGCAGGATATGTTCTTCTGGAACCTCTTGAAGCTGAAGAAAAAACTGCTTCCGGTATATATCTTCCCGACAGCGTGTCGGAAAAACCTCAAAAAGGCCGGGTTCTGGCGGTTGGGGAAGACGAAGTAACGGATACAGGAACAGTAAAAAAAGCTCCGGTAAAAGCTGGTGATACTGTTATTTATAAAAAATGGGGAGGAAGCGAAGTAAAGATTGAAGGCACAGAATATTTATTTGCAAAGTTTGAAGATATTTTAGCCATTGTAAACGGCTAGATGATTTTCGCGGATATTAAGCAATGTAAATTTTTGTTCTATGAGCAAACAATTAAAATTTTCGGATGAAGCAAGACAAGCCCTGATGAAGGGAATTGATGTCGTCGCCAAAGCAGTTGTAACGACTTTGGGACCAAAAGGAAGGAATATTGCTCTTGACAAAAAATGGGGAGCTCCGAGTATTGTTCACGATGGAGTTACAGTTGCCAAAGAGATTGACCTTGAAGATCCCTTTGAGAATATGGGAGCGCAACTTGTCAAAGAAGCCGCAAACAAAACCAACGATGTGGCGGGAGACGGAACAACAACAGCAACACTCTTGGCGCAAGTTATAACTTCTTTGGGTATGAAAAACGTGACGGCTGGTGCCAATCCGATGATTTTGAAAAAGGGAATAGAAAAAGCGGTCGAAGCAGTAATCAGCGAATTAAAGGCAACTGCAAAGCCGATTAAAAATAAAGAAGAAATCACTCAAGTTGCAACAATCTCAGCAGGAGATGAAGAAATCGGAAGGAAAATTGCAGAAGCCCTGGATAAGGTCGGACGCGACGGAGTGGTTACGGTTGAAGAGGGTAAGGGTTTGACAATTGATATTGAGTATAAGGAAGGAATGGAATTTGATCGTGGATACGCTTCGGCTTATTTTGTTACCAATCCCGAGAAGATGGAAGCGGAAATTGAAAACCCCTATATTTTATTAACAGACAAAAAGATTTCAGCAGTTCAGGACCTTCTTCCATTTTTGGAGAAATTTGTGAAAGTTTCAAAGACGCTTGTGATTGTCGCAGACGAAGTTGAAGGCGAAGCGCTTGCCACTCTGGTTGTTAATAAGCTGAAAGGGACTTTCAATGTACTGGCAATAAAAGCTCCTGGCTTTGGAGATAGGAGAAAAGAACTTCTTGAAGATATCGCCATTCTTACAGGTGGAACTGTGATAAGCGAAGATACAGGGAGAACTTTTGAAAATATTGAAATAACAGATCTTGGACAAGCCGATAAGATTTGGGCTGACAAGGATAATGCAAGGATAATCGGCGGAAAGGGTCAAACGGCTGCCATTAAAGCACGAATTGCAATGATAAAGCGCCAAATCGCAGAAACAGACTCCGACTTTGACAGGGAGAAATTTGAGGAAAGGCTGGCAAAACTTTCCGGTGGGGTTGCGCAAATAAATGTCGGTGCGGCAACAGAGATTGAGCTTAACGAGAAAAAAGAGCGCGTAAAAGATGCAGTAGGAGCAACTAAAGCCGCCATAGAAGAAGGAATACTTCCGGGAGGAGGAATAGCACTTATCAAAGCCCGTAAAGCGATTGACAAACTTAAAAGTGAATCTGACGACGAAAAAGTTGGGATCGAGATTGTTAAAGACGCACTGGAAATGCCGCTTCGGTTCTTGGCGAAAAATTCGGGAGAAGATGATGGATACGTACTTCGGAAAGTGGAGGACGCAAAAGATAATGATTATGGCTATAACGCCTTAACCGGCAAATTCGGATCAATGATCGGTTTTGGCATATTGGATCCTGTCAAAGTTACACGCTCAGCTCTTCAGAACGCAGCTTCCGTTGCAATGATGGTTTTGACTACCGAAGGACTGATAACCGATCTTCCTGAGAAAAAAGAACCCGCAATGGGTGGAGGAATGCCCGGCGGCGGAATGGGCGGGATGGACTACTGAGATAATTTCTAACTACTAATTCTTAATTTTTAGTTACTCCTCTTCTCTGCACTGTTGACACGCGGAAATTTTGTCTGTACATTATGCTAAACAGATTTTTTGGACGAAATGGTAGAAAAGAAAATAGAACTAAAAAGTTACGTAAAGATTGAAGCCGCCTTCTTGGACAAATTTAAAGTTGCTGGTGGTTTAACTCTTCGTGAAGCTAATAATGCAGCTTGGGCGGATACAGGGATCGAATTTGTTAACGGTTTTGGCACTAATGATGTTATAGAAAAGTTTCTGAAAATGGGAGATTTGGAATACAATCAAGAGACAGGAAAATTTATAAGAGTAGTGCACAAGAAGAGCTCCGATCCTGCCACTTAAGAACAAGTTTAAAAAGTAAATGGAATGGACCACTAACCTCAATTACTAATTAGCTGTTCTTAATTATCGGTTTCTCAAATATCATATGAATGAAAGACCAAACCCCTTTGGGAGACTGAAGTATCTAGGAAAAAAGGCAAGATCACAGCTCGAACAGATAGTTAAATCGGATGATCCTCGGATAAAAAAAGAAATACAATCCGAACTTGAAATAATTGGGGAGCAGTTAGGAGAGAGGCTTTTCGGTCTTCACTGGCCGAAAACTCTATTGGTTAAGACAAATGGAGTGGAATATATATCTGAGCGCAGAATAGACAGCAATCAATTAAAAGGACATATCGAAGTTACCGACCAAGAAGGTGATAGACGGGATGCCAAGCATCTAAGAGTGCTAATTCCGAGATTATTTTTAAATAAAGAGCAAATTGCTATTTTAGTAAGACCTTATAATTACCAATGTAGTAACCCTGATACAATTAAAGCTGTCATTGGGGCAACAGGCAAAGAAAGTTACATGGAAGATTTTGATGAAGACGCTTGGGATGCAATGCATGAGGTTGCACCAAAACTTTATAAACCTGAAGAGTGGAAACCAACAGAAACAGATTTAATACTTGCTAAACGGGGTGAATATAAGTTATATACAATTGCCATGTATCCCTTACGAGGGAATAGAGTTTTCTACACAGGTTTAAAGGCTGAAAAATTTGATAGGAAAAATGATTTAGGTGTCTGTGCGACTCTGGGTCATGGGGTTTATTTAACTAGCGGACAAGAAGTTGATGTTTATGTAGAAGGTCTGGTAAATTATGGAAGCATTTATGTGTTGAATAAAGGCAGCTCAGAGAAAGAAGCCCAAACCTTTTTAAATACTAATCTCCGTACACAAAAAACAGAAGTCTGATCTGAATAATTACTTTTTCCTTGACATTAAATAAGTGTTCTCTGTGTTAACTAATAAGTCTTTCTTCTCATTTACTCCTCATTTTTATACTTTGCAGATTTACAAACCGCTAATTCATATTTAAATTAAAGGCAGAATGAGGCAAGAGATAAAAAACTCCCGGAGTATAAACTTCTATTTGATTATAACAGCGTTCAAGAAAACTACGTTCAGTTAACATGAACGCAGATGAATTGAACTCTGATATGTCATCCTCCTTAAGGAAACCCCGTCTTTTAAGGCGGGGAGGATGTCATGACTTTTTCCACACACTGAAAGCCTCTATAAATCTTGATGATTTTATGTATAATTTCCTGATATGGTAAGAATTAAGTTAAAAGAGCTGGCAAAAAAGCTTTCCAAAGAACTTGCTGTTGCTCAAAAAAGATATAAAGAATCCAAATCTGACGCCGATCGGGTTTCCCAAGAGGCGGTTTCATCATGGTCATCGGCCGGTGATCGCGAATACAGCCAAGGCCAAGCTGAGATTCTGAAAGAGAATCTGGAAAGTATAAAAAGAATTCAGAAAGCCATTGAAAGCGCATTCGAAAAGGAATCCGTTGATAAAGTGGAAGCGCCTTCATATGTAGAAATCAATCTGAATGGCAGCGCAATGAATTTTTACCTTGTTAACGATCCGATCCATCTGGAAAACGTGAATTTTTTATCAGGGGAATCCGAAATAGGAAAGGTAATTATTGGAAAAGTAGTGGACGATGTTTTTGAGATAAAGCGGGAAAATACCGTTGTCCGCGGAAAAATAATATTTATCGGATAACTATGTGGGGTGAAGCGGAAAAACTATTAAAGAAAGATAAATACATCGGACCTCTTATTAAAAAATATGGACATTGCAGAATAGAACCGAGAATTCATACAGATTATTTTCAAGGTCTTGTTGGAGAAATTATTGGACAACAGCTTTCGGGGAGGGTTGCAGACGTAATTTATGAAAGACTAAAGAAAAAGGTGAAAGGCAGACTGACTCCTTCGAAAATATTATTAATTCCTGATCAAACATTAAGAGATTGCGGAATGGCTTGGGCTAAAGTAAGGTCAATTAAGGATTTAGCTTGGAGGATAAAAGAGAGGAAATTACAAATAAGAAAGCTGAACATATTACCCGATGATGAGGTAATGAGGGAACTTATTGCAGTAAAAGGAATTGGCCGTTGGACGGCAGAGATGTTCTTGATGTTTAGTTTGGGTAGGGAAGATGTTTTCCCCGATGATGATTTGGGGATCAGAAAAGGCTTCGAGAAAGCGACGGGTAAAAAATTTGATAAGGTAAAATCAGCCAAAATAGCTGAAAAACTGTGGAAACCACACAGAACATTCGCTTCTTGGTATTTATGGCGATCGCTGGAGAATAAATAAACCCGCCTGCCCCGAATAATAGCCCTTCCGATGCAAGGATGTAAACCTTGAGAGGAAGTAAAATCTGTTTGGGGGTATTTATGGCGGTCTCTTGAAACCTGAAAGTTTTGGTGTAACAATATCCGGGATGGATAAGGAGATTGCTGAAATAAGAAGACCTGAAAGGGAAGGGGCAATCTTTCTTATTTACAACAAAGGAAAAATACTTCTTGAAAAAAGAACAAATCCCGGCAAGTCTTATTTTGGATATACAATAATTCCAGCCGGGAAAGTTGATAAGACAAGCGGTGAAACCGCTTCAATGGCAATAGATCGTGAAGTTTTGGAGGAATGCGATGTGGTTGTGAAGAAAAAAGTATTTTTGGATAAGTTTCTGCATACAACAATTTCGAATATGCTATATGAAACAGAAGCATACTTGGTAACGGAATATGACGGTGTTATAAGAAATGTGGAAGGAAAGTCTGAACATGTTTGGGTTGATATTGGGAGGGCGGAAGAATATTTACCCTTTGCAGATTCAAAATATATTGTTACTCTGGCGAGAAAGTTACTTAGCCAAAACAGTTAAGGGATTAACTGGCTTCCCGTTATCGCGGATTTCAAAATGAAGATGGTCTCCGGATGCTCTTCCTGTTGCCCCCATTTTACCGATTTGGGTATCAAGAGTAACTTCTTCATTTGGCTCTACTAATATTTTTGATAAATGTGCGTACAAAGATGTGATGCCGTCTCCATGATAAATTAAAATTGCGTTTCCATAGCCAACGCGTGAGTAATTTATTGCTTGGACTTTTCCTCCCATGAAAGGGTAAATTGAGTCTCCGGTTAAACCGTCAAGATCAATCCCGGGATGGTAAAAACGATAACCTTGTGTCATTTTTACATTTTTAACCGGATACTGAATACCGGATTTTGTTTCCAGAACGAACGGAGCTTTTGTCAGAAACTCCTGCTCTTCACTCTCGCTTATTGCAGCGGGAAATTGGAAAAGGTTTGTTGCTAAAAGAGCTGCCGCCAGGTTCATTCCAAGGATTTTCTTAATCTTAGAGTTTTCAAATATGAATCTGAATGCCCTTGACACCTTGTTGCCCTTTTTTGCACGCAAAATCCTGCCCGAGGTAGGAAGAAGAGGTTGGGCGTTTTGGCTTTTTCGGTTTTTGGTAACAGAAAAATTAAGCCGGTACCTTCGAGGCAAATTAACTGTTAGTTTTATCATAGTACCCGTAAACGGCGTCTACGGGAGTGACGTTCTTTTTTTAATATTTAATCAAAAAGAAATCCTGCCAATAAAACAATATAAGGCAGGATCCAAAATAATCAAAAAAAATCTCGCATCAAAAAGCGAGATGTGTGTATTATATCCCATTTCAGACACAAAAAGCAAGTTGACATGCGAGTCTTCTTGAATATTTGAAGAAGAAAGTAAAAGGTTTAATAACGGGAAGAAAAAAATGAGTCTTGTAGTATAATAAGCCTGAAAATGCGGTCCAATCAAACTCAAAGATATTTCCGGAATTTCATAAAGAAAATACCCAATCTGTCGGGAAAAGAGAAGGATGTGCTTTTGAAACGCCTACGGAGAGAGACTTTGGAAAATATAGGGAAACCATTCAAATTAACTGAAGGAAGGATACGGCAGATCGAACACACTGCATTGGTAAAGCTTAAAAGTAAAAAAAGACAGCTGGCTTTGTTTAGAAAACTTTTTTCTTCAAGTAAGTAGTAAACGAGTTTTTTTTGTGATGAGGCCGGAAGGGGAATCGAACCCCTGCATCGCGGTTTTGCAGACCGCAGCGTTTCCACTTCGCCATCCGGCCGTATAATCCCAACCAAGCTGTATTTTAGCCTATTTTGTTTTTAATTGAAAACCCTCCGCTTTCGCGGAGGGTTAGAAATTTAAAAGTTATATAAAAGCTGTTTCAAAACTCGTCCTTCGGTCTCGTTTTGGGCGCCTTCGGCAGGCTTATATGAACAGTTTTGAAACGGGTTCATAATAATTACTTTTTAGCTTTTGCTTTAACAGTAATTTTTCTCGGTCTTGCAGCTTTAGTTTTTGGAATCCGGACTGTCATGACACCATCTTCAACTTCAGCATCGGCTTTATCCCATTGTCCGCCGGAAAGAGCGCAAGTGTAGTAATATTGAAAAGATGAAGCAGTGTATGAACCTTTCTTTTTAGATTCCTCACTTTTTTCCGCCTTGATTGTCAGAACTCCGTCGTCAATGTGGACTTCAACGTCACCTGCGGGAATACCCGCAACAACGGCCTCGACGACAATATCTTTATCTGTTTCATGAACTTTCAAACCCCGCTGAGATGAAAATGAAAGATCATCGAAATCATCCATGAAGCGTGGGAATGACAAAAGATTTCTGAAAGGATCTCTTCGTACTAGATCTACCATATTGTTCACCTCCTTCCTTATAGAGCGTGAGAGTATAAGAGTAGAAGAGTGTAAGTATTTCTCACCCACACTTTCCTGATCTCAAGCTCTTATGCTCTAGTGCATACATTGGCACTTACATACTCCGAGTGCTAATTAATAATAAAAAATTAGAACCAGGTTGTCAAGAGTAAAGCTATTTGTTAAACTCCATCATGCATTATGAATAAAACCAGAATTATACTCATAGTAGTTTTGGTTCTTTTGGTTTTAGCAGGAGTGGCTTTGGGAATATTTACTTTTTTTCTTCCTAAAAAAGCAGGTCTTACGGTTGAAACAAATCCCGTTTCTACAGTTTTCGTCAATGGGGAAGAGATGGGAAGGACTCCATATAAAATTACACTCAGTCAAGGCGAAATTACGTTAAAACTCGTACCGGATTCGTTCGGGTCACCGCTTATTCCATACGAAACAAAGGTTGAGCTTGTTGCCGGCGTCGATACAGTTGTAAGAAGGATATTTGACAGCACTGATGAATATTCCCAAGGTGAGATAATATCATTTAATAAGACCTATAAAAATGAGACCGGAATCCTTGTGGTTAGCGATCCGGAAGGTGGTCAGGTGGTTATTGACAGACAGGTGAAAGGATTTGCACCATACACCTCAACAGACATCACTCCCGACACGCACTCGATTACTGTTGAAGCAAAAGGCTACCTTTCAAGAACAATATCTGTAAAGTCTGAACTTGGTTATAAATTAATACTTTCGGTTAAACTTTCAAAAGACTCAACTGCATCAACTGAAAAAGCAAAAGATCCGGTGGTCAAAGCAAAGGAGAAGAAAGAAGTTGAGATATTGAATACCCCAACCGGTTTTTTAAGGGTCAGAAAGGAAGCGACAGCCTCTTCAGAAGTGGTGGGACAAGTCAATCCGGGGAAGCAATATGAATTGGTTGAGGAAAACGATGACGGATTGTGGTATAAAATCAGTTTTGATGAAGATAAGGTTGGATGGATTTCATCTCTGTATGCAAAAAAAACAACTACTGCAACATCTTCAGGTGGCGTGAGGTAATGGGAGTTTAGGTTGCTGCGTAAAATACCCAAAGGACCACCATCAACCATAACCCGACAGAAGCAAGAAGTCCTTTATCCGAAAGCAGAAGCTTTTCCGGCGCTTCGCTTTTATCTTCAAAAATCAGGCTTTCATATCGCATTATGCCGAATATGGTTAGGGGAATTGTTGCCATCAATAGCTTGTCGATTGTTGTTGTTCTTGAAATTTCAGCGAGTAATAACCAGAGGTTTAGTGATGCTCTGGGGGATTCAAAAAACGCAAACAATGACCAGCTCATCCAGGCGGCGTTCCCAAACATCGTAACGTAAGAATTCAAAAGCTCACGGCTATATTTCGATAAACTTTTTCTGGTCGTTCCGTTTTCCTTGATCGTATTAAGCTCGCTTCTTCTTTTACCGGCAGCCAGGAATAGTGCCACCGATATCACACAGAGTAAAAACCAGACAGATAAATGAGCATCGATCACGAATGCTCCGGCATAAATTCGTATGACAAAACCGATAGCGATAACCAGGATGTCGATTGTTGTTTGGTTTTTCAAAACCAAACTGTAAAGAACTTGGAGAATGAGGTATGTCAGTATCGATATCTGAAACAAGTGATTCAATCTGGTGGCAAACAGTACTGACAAAAGTGCCAAACCAACAGCCTCTATGAATGCCACATTCACCGGCAATTTACCCGATGCGATCGGACGATTCTTTTTGATTGGATGAAGCCGGTCCTGTTTTTGATCAACAATATCGTTGAAAATGTACGTCGCTGAGGTTGCAAAGTTAAAGGCTATAAATGCCCAAATTACTTTAATGAAAAGGGAAGAGTCGGTAAGTCTGGAAGTGAAGATTAACGCGGCAAAAATAGATAGATTTTTGATCCAGTGAACTGGTCTGGCCACCTTCAGTGCTTCGAACGATAAGTTAACCATAGTAAAAATCCTCCAAGCAAAATGATCAATCCAATAATAGCATACAATTTGTAAGAAGAGTTGAGATTTATCGCTATTAATCCGAGAGTAGCTGTTGCCACCCAATAGAAATAGCTTACTTGTTTTTTGGAAAATCCCTGATCCAAAAGTTTATGGTGCAAATGTCCCCTGTCTCCCCAAACAGGCGACTTTCCCGATAAAACCCTCCTTATTATTGTGTATGAAGTGTCAATTAATGGAACTCCCAAAACAACTATTAATGTCCCGACCTTAGTTGTTGAAAGAATCGAAAGAATTGCGAGGAAATATCCGGCCAAAAGCGATCCGGAGAACGAAGGCATAATTTTTTGAGGGAAAATGTTGAATGGTAAAAAGCCTAAGAAGGCTCCGGCAACAATTGCTGCAAGTATGATTACCGACCATTGCGCGATGTCGGCGGAATATCTTAAAGACAAAACGGCAATAGTAAGGGCTGCAATCGCCGTCACTCCGGGAAGCTGGCCGTCGACGCCCTTTGCTCCCATGTTGAGAAAATTCATCAAGGCCACGATCCAAAAGAGCGTAAATAAACTAAAAACCGGTCGCAAGATATAAAGATTACCGAACAAATTTAATGCATAAGACGGGGTTGTCAGATCAATTGTTCCCGATGCAAAAGGATTGGTAAGAAAAGCAACACCGACTCCCGAAAGAGTCGGAATTAAGGCAATGAGTATTTGAAGAAAAATTCTGTGGTAAGGGTTAAGGTTAAATTTATCATCAACAACTCCGAGAATAGTAAGAAGTGTCGCACCGATTAGTATAGAAATAATATATTTATCAGCAGGTAAGAAAATAATTGTTGAAATTAAAAGTGCGAAAAAAATTGAAAGCCCTCCGCCCCTTGGAGTTGGGTAGGTATGGATAACTTTAGGGTGAATATTTCTCTTCGGATCGTCAATAATCCCAATTTTGTAGGCAAATTTAATTGCATATGGAGTTGCCAAATAAGAAATCACGGATGATACCAAAAAGGGTGCGATGAAAAGGCTGAGTATATTTTGCATTAAAATATTCCGATCAAAAATACGATTTTCACTACTGTAATAATTGACATAATGGTAGTGAAGTAAGATGCGATGATTAAAACTCTTTTTAAATAATTATTTTCTGTGATCATCGCCAATATATTGTTAATAATGATGATTAAAAGAGAAATAATTAAAGGGATAATAATTTCCAAGGGCATAGCTAGTTGTTTTGTGCTTCTCGGCAGTCCGTAGTTTAGAGGTATTTCAGGGGGGAGATTTTTTTGAAAAAGAAGTACTCCGATAATGACAATAATATTAGCTAATAGAAATGAAAAAGTTAGAGTAATAAAGGGGAGTTTAGAAAGTTTTACGGTTTTAATTTCCTTTTTTTTCCCTCGAGCAATCGGTAACTTTTTTCTCATGGGATTTTCATTGATTTCTCATTAAAATTCTTGAGCGTAACAAGTTTAGTTAAAAAGGTTTTAATAATCAAATTATAAAGAGACTTTCATTAGTATCCAAACTTGTGATCCGTCAATTTCTTCCACCATAAGATACCTTGTAAGAATTAATTTCCTGACGGATTTAGGTAATTCTGAATTTTTCAAAACGACAATCGCTTTCGGTGGATGGGCTGAAAGATCCCGGTATAAAGCCTCATCTGAATAAAAATCTTTGATGTGATAACCAGCAACATACTTCATGGGTGGAAGGCGTTTTGTTAGTGCATAAATCTGACCGCTGTCTTCCCAGACAAACACGGAATCGTCTTTTGATGTGACTTGGTTTATGATGGCTGCAATTTTGTAGTTTGTCAGTGTATTACCTCCAAAAGTTTCAAGGTATTGGTTTTTGTCATATTTTCCGCTGGCAAGTGCGAGGAAGTTGCCGTAATAGTTGGCGGAATGGTAATTCCAAAATTTAAAGTAAAAAGGGATAAAAGAAAATAAAAGCAGCGGAAATATTACTAACACCTGCTCAATTGAGTCGTAAGTAAAAAGCATCGAGAAAAGGATTGATAGCGGGACGATTGTCTCCACAAGGTAATGCGGATATGGCCTTTCCGAGAGCGTTACTCCAAACAAAGCGAAAGTTAACCAAGATACAGTAAACAAAAAAGGCCAGGAAAACTTTTTTCTCTTTATGACCAGAATAAGATTTATTATTGCAACAACAAAAGCCCTTGTCAGAAGTGGAGCATTTTTAACAAGAAAGGGTTCCTTGACATCATCCGGCCTCCAGCTGGAAAGGTAGCCAAAATTTTGTAAATAGGCCGCGACCAAATACTCTTTGAAGGCTCCATTGAGTGCATACCATATAAATGTAAGAAAGATTGGTCCGGCAACACCAGCGGAAAGAATGAGTGTTTTTTTTGCAACTGAAAACAAGTGTTTTCTTGACAGCTTATCTCTGGAAAGCCAGTAAATAACTATTGCCGGAATATCAAAAACAGCCGGCATCTTAAAAAGTGAAGCAATGGAAAAAAGCACCCCGGCAAAAATCAGGTTTGCTGTTGAATTTTTACGGAATAATAAAATATAAAACGCGATTATTGTCGGAACAATCATGAAGAGTTCAGCGTTTGCAATATTGCCTTCAAAAAAAGGTAAAGTTGTAAGAATCGCATATACCAAAAGTGCTGCTTTTTGTGAAATTTGATTTCTTGGGAAAAGTAGTTTTATAAATTTGTAAAAAACAATTACTCCGAAGAGTTGGACGACCGCAAGGATAGCCTTAAACCAAAAAATGTTACCGGCAATTGCAGCTGTGAGGTAAAGAAGAGGAGGCTTGTTGTCATGAACGTCCTTGTAAAGAGTCAGGCCTTTTTGAACCGCATTTCCCAGAGTGAGATATATCGTTTCGTCTCCATAGGAGTATGGTTCAAAAAAAGTCGGAATCCGAAAAATTAAAACAGCAAAAAGAATTAAATAAACCCAAGTCGGGATGTGAATTAGATTTTTAAGTTTTATAAACATATTTTTTCCGGAATAAACAGATAAGTAATAAAATTACAACGGTCTGAACGAAAACCTTCAGAGAATTCTTGCGATTCGACGTCATAACTTGTTACGCGTTACTTGTTTCGTATCACTTTTTTCATTTCGTATATACCATACAAACTTCAGGTTTCCCAAATCTTTAACTTCCTGCTCCCGGAATTCGGGAAGCGTGATTTCACTTAATGGACCGCTTGTCGTAACTCCCACCCGGTTAACATCAGGAGGAATATTCCTGACAATATCTTTTTCTTCCATTAACGCCGTCCCGACATAAAAAGGAAGTTCTACATTTCCCGGAACATAAATTGGCGAATCAAAACCATAGAACTTTGTTTCCCAAAGGTGGTGAGCCGATCCGTTCCAGTTTATTAAAAAATCATTTACTTTTCTGGTTTGAGAAACATAAACTCCCAGCTCCTTAAACGGAAGCTTTGCAGGATGAAAAAAGTAGTTAAGGTCAATAACAATAAACAGAAGCAGTGTTGCAAGGAAGGGGAATATAGAAAGCTTACTTCTGGATGAAGCTAAAATAATTCCTACTGCAGGAATGGTATACAAAAGATACCGGTTATAAAAAATTGAAGTAAATTTTTGTGAAATCAGCCAAGCCAGAATAATCGGTCCCAAAAACCACATCAGAAGGAGTATTGTTTTTTCTATTGACTTCCACCAACGCCTCACCAGAAGCGTGGCAAAAACAGTATAAAGGGCAATCTGAAAGAGTGGATATTCAGTCAAAGGCAATTTAAGCTTGTCGTTTCGGATTCCCTGTGCAAGATAATCGTAAATTATTGTTCGAAGGTCTCCCGGAGTTGGCGTGCCGAGCCAGAAACCGCCTTTTACCATGGTTACTTGTCTATAAAGAGGCATCAGCCAGGGGATATAAAGTAAAGCAATAATAATAAACGCCTTAAAAACCATCTTCGAGGTTTTTCTTTTCCCGAAAAAAAATTCCTTAAGAAACCACAGTCCTTGGATAATTACTGCAAAAAATGCAAAGTGGTGCGAATAGATCGCCCAAAGGGTGAAGAAAACGTAACCAAGAAAATTTACCCAAGGTTTTCCTTTCAGGGAGTATATTCGTATGAAAAAATACATGGAAGCGGTAACCCCGAGTGCCATGATTGAGTACATTCGCCCCTCAAAGGCATAAATGAAAAAGAAGGGGTTGAAGAATGTGATAAGCGCAGCAAATAAACCTGTTTTTTTACTCCAAATTAATGACCCAATGAGATATACAAATAGTATAGCCAAAAGGTAATACAAAAACACCAACCCGCGAATTACTATTTCACTAGTACCAAAATATTGAAATGCCAAGTGTTCCGTAATGTTAAAAAGTGGGGGCGAGGTATCCCGGGAAATTATTTCAATAATCTCAAGGATAGGCTTCATCGAAAGAACCGCCGAAAACCCTTCATCACCCCAAATGGATTGTGTAAAGACAGTATCTATCATATTAGATTAAATCCTTCATTTACCCTTCCGTAGTCCCGCAAGACGCGACGAAGGAGGGTCTCCCCAGATGCTTTGTGTGAACACATTATTTAACATAAATTAGCTTATACTCATTCAGTTTACCATGCCTGAGTGATTAGAAGCTATTTCAAAACCCACGGGTTTTTTAAACGCTTTGCGAGCTTATAGCATCTCAATTCAAAACTTCTGCCGAATTTGTGTCAAATTCTTGCAGGTTTTGAAATGAGTTGTAGAAAGAAGTCTGATTTTTCATGAGATTAGAGCAATGTTAGCAAACAGACTTCATTTGAAACTTTCAATATTGCTTAAATATACCTGAGAAAACTGAAGATAATTATTGGCGTTTTAATCAGATAATTTCGCAGATTGTAATATTCATTTCGCTTTTGTATATTATTTAACATGCTGGAAAATCTGCCTGAAAGCGATAAGCCACAAATCTTTGGATTTACGTCACTCGTTATTTTACCGATCATAGTTATTCTGTTGCTGGTTGGAATATTTTTTTGGAAGTTTTATGGTTTTGGAAACTTAACAAATATTACCAATTCAGGAAAAAGGTTGCTTAATTGGAATCAGGAAAATTCGACCACAGCACTCTCTTCGGGTCAGGCAGTAAATAATCCGAAGACATTCGAATTTCAGGAAATTACAATTCCGGACTTGAGAGCACGTACCTATCAAAGTAAATTGGGGGGACTGGAAATATTTTCCGAGGGTCCAAACTACACAAGTTATTTGACGAGCTACGATTCGGATGGGTATAGGATTAACGGTTTTTTGACAATTCCAAAAGGCGGTTCCGCAGGTGAAAAATTTCCGGCTATTGTTTTTGTCCATGGATATATTCCGCCAACTTTGTATAAAACGACAGTTAACTATATTTCTTACGTTGATTATTTGGCGAAAAACGGATTTGTTGTTTTTAAGATCGACCTTCGGGGTCATGACGAATCAGAGGGTGGTGCAGGAGGGGCTTATTATTCGGATGATTATGTTGTCGACACGCTTAATGCGGTCGATGCACTGAAAAAAAGCGATTTTGTTGATCCTGGAGCGGTTGGACTTTGGGGTCATAGCATGGCAGGAAATGTTACATTCCGAAGTTTTGTTGTAGCAAAAAACATTCCGGCAATTGTGATCTGGGCTGGAGCAGGGTATACATATACCGACCTTCAAGATTACATGATTAATGATAATAGCTACCAGCCTCAACCAACCGGTACACAAAGAGCTCGCGACAGACAAAGATTAAGAGATGCTTATGGCGATTTTGATCCGGAAAATTGGTTTTGGAAACAGGTTCCTGCGACAAATTATCTTGATGGAGTGACGGGAGCGATTCAACTCAATCATGCTGTTGATGACAATGTTGTGAGCATTGATTACAGCCGGAATTTGATGAAAGTCTTAGACGATTCTCAAATAAAGCATGAGCTTAATGAATATCCGATCGGAGGGCACAATCTCACAGGGTCAAGTTTTAACCAAGCAATGCAGAAGACGGTTGAATTTTTCAAAACAAACTTACCTTAGGTGTGTTTGACGTTATTCAAATTGGAATTACTCAAATATGCTTGAAGTTTTTTAGTAAATTCAGAATCAGGTAGTTCCTGTTTGGCCAGATTCAGTAGTTTTTCAGCCTCTTCCCGCGAGGCGGGTCGATTAACAGATTTTATAATATCGGTAACCTCATGAACGAAAAGTGATTCTTTATCATCTCTAACCCAGCCGGTTTTGCCGGGTACTAAACTTCGGCCGAAATTAATTGATGAGTAAGTAAGCCGGGACTTTAGCGGCAAGTCTTTAATTAAACAAATTCCCATACCGTTTCCCCATAAATTCAAACGATTAGCCTCAATCATACTTGGGATTATACACCGATTGAATGATTATTTTATTGTTTGATATGTATTCATTTTGGCCTCGTAAATATTTGATATAATTCACATCGTATGATTAAAGTCGAAAACTTAAGTTTTTCTTATGGTGAAACACCTTTGTATGAAGGGGTGAGCTTTATTGTCAGTAATGGCCAAAAGACCGGCTTGGTGGGTCCCAACGGATCCGGAAAATCGACCCTCCTTAACATATTGACCGGGAAGGAAGAAGGGCACGTCGGGAAAGTAATGGTTCAGGGGACAGTAGCATCCGTTCCCCAGGAAATAAAATACGATCCCGTAATGGAAAGCTCTGAAACAGTGAAAGTGTATGTTGACCCGAATAATAACTATGAGGAATTTGAGCTTTTGAAACTTTTTGCCGGTCTTGAACTTGAAACAAAACTTCTGGATAAACCGCAAACTCTAAGCGGCGGGCAAAAAACAAAACTTTCCCTAGCCCGGGCACTTCTTTCCAATCCGGATATCCTATTGTTAGACGAACCGACAAATTTTATGGACACCGCCGGTAAACATTTTGTGATGAATTTCTTAAGCGAATATCAAGGAACCGTTATTGTTATTTCGCATGATTTGGATTTAATGGACAATGCGATTGACAAAGTGTTGGCGGTTAATCCAGCTCAAAGAAAAATTGAAGAATACAAAGGCAATTATTCAAGCTATATCAGGTTGAAAAAAGAGAAAGAGGAACTTCTGAAACGCCAGGTCCTTATTAAGAAAAAACACATAGAACAGATGGTGTCAGGATTAAGCAGGATGAAAAAAATGAGTGCAAAACAGAAAACAAAACAAAGAAGAAGAATTGAAAAAGAAAAAAGAGAACTTCCAGAACTACCACCGGAGGTGAGAGCAATAAAAATCAAACTTCCTGAACCGGCGAGAGTTGGTGAAATACCAATAAGATCAATCGGAATTTCGAAATCTTACGATGGGGAGAAAGTTTTGGGAGACATTAATTTTTCAATAAAGCGCGGAGAAAGAATTGCACTTTTGGGACCGAACGGATCGGGGAAAAGCACTTTCATCAAGATTCTAATGGGGATAATAAAACCGGATGGGGGAGAAGTGATAAAAAATGAAAGTGCAAAAATAGGTTATTACTCCCAGGAGTTCGAAACATTTGATTTCCAGAAATCAGTATTAGAATCTTTTTGTGATGGAACAAAAAAAGATGAATGGTTTGCCAGATCTTTTTTGGGTAGATATATGTTTTTGCAGGATAAGGTTTTCCAAAATGTCGGTAGTTTGTCGGGAGGAGAGAAAACCCGCCTTTCAATTGCTATCCTGACAGGTTCAGACAATAATCTTTTAGTTCTTGACGAACCGACAACTTATTTGGATGTTATCTCCCAAAGGGTAATTCTGGATGCTTTGAAGGATTATACCGGAACCATGATCGTCGTATCCCATACACCGGATTTTGTAAAAGAGTTGGAGCCCGTTAAAGCATATCTTTTCCCGGAAGAAAAGATGATTTACTGGGAAGATGGGCTTTTAGATAAAGTATTAGAAGTATAATATAATCTATAAATTAATTATTAATTGTGTCTGTAAATATTACATATTTTGTTCACGGAACCACCATAGATAACGAGAAGGATATATCCTCGGGTTGGTCGGATGCCGAACTTTCAAAATTAGGCAAAAAACAATCAAGAGAGTTGGTTGAAAAAATAACGAATATTAAATTTAATGTTATATTTTGTTCAGACCTCAAAAGAGCCGTTGACTCTGCAAATATCACCTTCGGTAGGAACGTTGAAATTATTAGTGACGCGAGATTACGGGAATGTAATTATGGAGATCTTAACGGCATGCTTTCGAATGTAGTCGAACCGCTTCAGGAAGAAAATATTACAAAAAGATTTCCCAATGGTGAGAGTTATGAAGATGTTAAAGAAAGGATTCAGCATTTTTTGGAATTCTTAAAAAAGAATTATGATGGTAAACATATTGGGATTGTCGTCCACAAAGCACCTCAATTAGCTCTTGACGTTTTGCTAAAAGGAAAAACTTGGGAGCAAGCATTTGCAGAGGATTGGAGAAAGAATAAAGCCTGGCAACCAGGTTGGGATTATCTTCTCGAATAATTTGCTATGGAACGTCTGACGTTCTCTGAGGAAGGTTTGACGTTCTTCAAACTAACTTTGAAGAGTATTTAAAGATTTTCAAGTTTTAAGCAATTTTCTTTTGGCGTCTTCAGCAAGTTGGTGGTACTCGTCAACGATTGGTGTAACCAATTCCAGTCCTGTATCGAGATCTATACTCGTGATTACACCTATTATTCCACCATCTTCTGTAACAACAGCGGCACCACTTGAACCACCCCCCGAATTCATTGTTGTCTTATAACACAAATTACCATCATAATCTTTTGCATAAATATTTTCTGATAAATTAAACTTAAGCGGATTGATTCTGTCGTGTTTTTCAGCACTTCCTGCGAATGCGAGCGAGTACAATAGATCATGTGAATTAGGTGTCCAATTATCTTTTATTGGAATTACAGGTAATTTGGTATCTTGAAGTATATTATTTAAACGAAAAGCTAACACTCCGATATCTTTTTTGTTGTGTGATGCGGTAACAAATTCATTTTTAGGAATTTCAATCAGTTTGCGATTTAGATGTGGTTGGAAAATATTAATATGTTCCGCATGTTTAAGTTCCTTTATAACATGCTTAGCCGATAAACACATTCCTATATTTGTTATCTTGTCCACTTCCATCAATGTGGTTGATCCAAATCCAATTAGAGTGTCATTTGTTATTAAATCCAGAACTCCTGCTGTTTCTATTATTTTTTCAGGTATCAGTAACATTTCTGGGATAGTGCCTACGGGGCGTGTAATGTCAGTTGCTTTTACTGATGCTTCCGCTACATTTCTAAAATTGATCACATTCACCATATCAATAAATTTATTGACCATGTCACTAACCACATATGTAATAGCACCCCCATAGAGAATTATTTTAATTGCGTTTTTTCTACCTATTGGATTGGTTTCTTTAGACATATCGGTCATTATATCCTATAAGATCTTTTTATTGAAGTTTGTCTTCAGATAAGCCTCTGAATCCTTCGACAAAACTTAAGCTCGTGATAAAATCATGTCTCATGAAAGAGCAATTATTAATATGTTCAGGAGAACATTGGGAAGGAAATGATTTGATGGGGATAAGCATTCATATTAATAAGCTTGATGGGGATAATTTGGGAAACTTTGTGGGGTATATGAGTATAAAACCAATGGGTATAAATACGGCTGTTGAGATTGCTATGCGATCCTTAGAACAATGTGGTTATAAGACGCTAGCGATTAAGGATGGTAAATTAATTGATAGTGACGGACAAAAAATAAATGCACCTTTTATAAAAAAATAATTTGCTATGGAACGTCTGAAGTTCTCCGAGGGAAGTTTGACTGAGCCCAGTCAAACTGGGTTGTCGAGCTAGACTCGATCTGACTTGGTTTGACGTTCTTCGAATTAACTCAAAGTCGGTGTTATTTATGCATTTCTTTCTGCAAAACTTTGATTTCTGATATTAGTTTTTTAGAAAACGATTTGGGGTATTTTTTTAGTAGCTCCAACTCGCCTGCATTCCTATTTGTTTTGGACATACCCCTTTTGTGTTTATCCTGAAACGCTTGCCATTTTTTGTATCCGCTTTCAGTTAAGTGCATTGACCCTGTACACTTTTTGCTTTTGCAGAAACATCGATGAGGGCAGGGATTGCAATTCATTTTTGGGGGAAGCAGATAGGAAATGGTTAACTCACTACCTTTCCTGATATTTTTTAAAGCAAAAACAACGGTGTGGTTTTTGTATTTTATAATCCAGCAGTTTGGGGAGCAGGAGTGGTTAAGAAGGTGTACTCCGGATATTTTTAAGTCGGGGTAAATACCCAACTCATCGTTGTAATACATTAAATAAAGTTCTCTCTTTTCTTTGTCAAAATCGAAATCTAATAGCTGCACTAATTTACCCACATAATCACCGATGAGTGCTCCCTGTCTAATTGGTTTTCTGGCAAAAACACCCCTTCCTTTATTCTTAGTCTTTCTGATTTTCCAGAAACTAGCAGGTATTAAAAACATAAGTCAATTTAGCATACATTTTCAATTTTAGTTCTTGTTTGTCTTCAAATTAGCTCCGAAACCTTGTTATAATTCCATGATGAATACTAAAGAGATTTTTATTAAAGCAGGCGCTTTTCATAAAGGGCATGTTGAATTTAAAAACGGAATGCACGGTGATGGGTGGTTGCAAAAGGATTTGGTTGTAAAAAACCCTATATTCCTTGACGACGTAGCAAAACTTCAGGCAGAGAAAATACTGGAGAGTTATCCTAACGTAGATTTATTAATGGGACCGATAACTGGAGGGGCAATTATTGCAAGCCACGTCGCAAAATACATTCATAAAGAATTTGGTGTTATCTTGGGTAAACAAGACCCTGTACTATTTCACGACATGAATATTCCAACCCCAGGAGATAAGGTTGTAATAGTTGAAGATATTATTTCTAGTGGCACTGATATGAAAAGGTATCTCAACTTTTTCAAAGAAAAGAATGTGGAAGTTGTCGGGGTAAGTACATGGCTTAATAGACAAGAAAATATATTTAATGGAGTGAAAGTAATCAGTTTGCTGGGAAATAATTTTAATCTTTTCCCAAAAGAGGAATGCCCTTTTTGTGCCAAAGGAGAAAAAATTGAATTTGTAAATGTTAGAGAATAATGTGTCTTCAAATTATCTCCAAAATGAATTCATGATAAAATACGCCTTACTATTCGGATGAGTATGACTGTAGAAACTGAGACAGTAAGACAAATATCGTCAGTTGGCAGGGTTCTAACGTCTTACAAAGATTTAGACGGAAAATTAATATCTTTGTTACTTGCTCCGGATGAAGCCAATAAAATTTCAATAGTTGGTTTTAAACTATTTTTCCCAAAGGATAATGACGAAGTATACTACGGGTTCTTGTGCTCTCCCTACATCGCAAAGAATGTTGCCTTTTCTTTTGATGAATCAGAAAACTTATTAGTTACACACCCATTGGGGAAAAACATTAGCTTAGGAAACCCCAGTCTTGGAGGATTGAGTCCGAATGGAGACTATAAAGTAAAGGATATCGAGGGTGGAAAGTTGGGATCAGGACTGAGGGCTTTTTCGGGAAGAAAAAGACGGGAATTAGGTTTGGAATACAGAAGTTTATTTGCCGATCCGATTGTTGACAATGGAAATAGATCTGTTGTACTTAGCGGTCTTTATTATGATAGTGGTAAGAGATTAAGAGTTTTAAAACTGGTTAAAACATCGCGCACTGGTTCTTATAATTTTTTAGCAGAAGAAGTGATGGAGATCATCAATAATGGGAAGACTTGAGGAGGGTGATTTGTCCTGGGGACGTTTGATGTTCTTCAAATTAGATTTTTTCATATAATTATGTAAATGGGATGTAAGGAAGAACCAATTTCCTTTTCAGAATTCAGATGTGACGGACACACGCGTTTTTTCTACCATCTCTTGATATAATTTATAAATGGCTTACGAATTATCAGATGATTTTAAAAGCCTTAATAAAAATATTTGGTCGTCGAAACGTTTAACGAAATCAAATTGGAAAATTTCAAAGTACCAGGGGAAATCTGCAATTCAAATTACAGTGCACAAAGGTGATTATCAAATGGATGGTGGGGATGGTCATTTAACAGATAGAGCAGAATTAACAGAAGAAAAGTCTTTATGGGTACCGACCGGAACACCAATTTGGTATTCATTTTACTTTGTTTTTCCGAAAGATTTTTTAATTCAGGATAACAGACTTGTGTTTGCACAATGGAAGCAGTCAACCCAAGAACCGGAATCTCCATTTTTATCGTTCAGATATGTGGATGGTAAACTATATTTTCAGATTGTATACAATGATGAAAGAGAGAAATTTTATTGTACGGAAAAAGAGTGGCGTGGGAATTGGCACAACGCACTTGTTTATTACAAACTAGACTCAAATTTTCGGGGAGAAGTAAAAGCATGGGTGGATGAAAAAATAATTTCAGATTATTCAGGTAGATTGGGTTCCTCTCAATCTATATCCGATCCTTACTTCAAGATGGGATTATATAGAGATCAAATTGAGGAACATCAGACAATTTATCTTGCAGATTTTAAACGTAGCACTTCAAAAGAATTTTGTGAAAAAATATAAAAACTCTTAACTTTTTAATCTGCGTTCAAGAAAACCCCGCCCTTTAGGGGTGGGGGATGTCATAAATGTTAGTATTTCTGTGCCCTGACGATTAATGTTGCTCCGAGTGTGGGGAATAAACCTGTCAACAGTTTTGAAAACAGATGCATCCTCCGATTGCCAAACTCGATTGTGATTGCTTGCGTACGAAGTTTTATATTATTAAACCCGCACAAAATTAACGCATTTTTTAAAGAATCAAATGTGAACGGTCGTATATGTAGATATAAAAACGGATGAATCGGGGTGGTGTGGCGAGGTGACTTTCCGAATAAAAACTTTATTCTATCATCGACCCTTGCAAGATTTGGAGTTGTAAGTATTAAATATCCTTTCGATTTAAGAACACGATTTATTTCGTTGAGAAACTTTTTTGTATCGATTAGATGCTCAATTATTTCTCCTGCAAAAACAAAATCGAAACTTGCGTCATGATATGGAAGAGTTTTGGAAACATCGCCAAATTTTGTGATTACTCCTCGTTTTTCGGCTTCTTTTAAGGCATCTTTTGCGCCGTCAATACCATAAACTTTAAGTCCGAGTTTTTTTATTATTTTTTCTTCGTATAATCCAATTGAACAGGCAATGCTTAAAAGCCTTTGCGGTTTTTTGTTGTTTACAACTTCTTTTATTAAATCAATTGCGATGTCTCCTCGTTTTTGATGAGTCTCACTAAAGAGATATTCTGTCTCTTCCTTTTTGTTATATTCGTGGGTGTTGTAATCAAAAAGAGTATCCACTGAGTGAAGTATAACATTGTAAAAAAGAATCCACTTACTTTTCGGCGATGATAGTTAATAAGAGAAGATATTATGAATCCCATGTTAAAATATATTCATGACATGTCCGAAATGTGGAAAGAAAATGTTTCTGAAAGGTAAAGACTTTAGTTATGACTATAAAGTTAAACCAAAGAAGAAATACAAAAGGAGTATTTACTGGTGTAAGACAGATGATGTTTGGGTAAATTTGGAAACCCCTTATAAAAAATAGATTTTCATTTCCTCCGCACTTTTTCTGTAGGACTGAGAAATTAACTGTTATATTTTAAATTAAAACTTGTATAGTAAATAAAAGTTGACAAAGAAAGTACGTTCAATTTGATGAATCAAACAGTTCTAATTAATCATCCAATAGTTGCTGCGCTTTTTGCCGGCCTTTTTGCTTGGGGAATAACGGCGCTAGGCGCGGCGGGTGTATTTATCTTTAGAGCGGTGACACAAAAATTATTGGATGCGATGCTTGGGTTTGCCGCTGGAGTCATGATCGCGGCCAGTTTTTGGTCTCTACTTGCTCCTTCTATAGAACTCAGTGAACAGTTAGGTGTGACAAAATGGGTACCCCCTGCGGTAGGTTTCCTTGTCGGTGGAGGTTTTTTATGGCTTGTGGACAAAATTCTGCCGCATTTGAACGTCGTTCAATCGCGGTCGCGCCCCGAGGGATTACCTACAGAATGGCATACTACGGTTCTTCTATTTTTGGCTATCACTTTTCATAATTTTCCCGAAGGATTAGCTGTTGGCGTTGCTTTTGGGGCGGCTTCTGCAGGTATTCCCGGAGCAACTATTGCCGGTGCTATAGCCCTTGCCATCGGAATCGGAATTCAAAATTTCCCTGAAGGATTTGCGGTTTCGATGCCCTTTAGACGTGTGGGATTAGGGAAGTTAAAGAGCTTCCTGTTTGGCCAGGGATCGGCAATTATTGAGCCCATCGCCGCGGTTATCGGAGCAGTCGGTGTTTTGGCTATGCGTCCACTACTTCCTTATGCGCTAGCGTTTGCGGCGGGGGCAATGATTTACGTGTCAGTCGAAGAAATAATTCCCGAATCGCAGAAGAGCTCTACCGATGTCGCAACAATTGGCGCAATGCTGGGTTTTACAATAATGATGATTCTTGATGTTGCGCTGGGTCAGTAATCGAGAACTCATTACCTCCGCGTCTTCTGGCTTAAATTCCTCAGCTACTTTATTGATATACTTTCTTTATGAAAAAAAGTATTATTCCAATTCTTTTCATTGTTGTGATATCACTAACTCTGTATTTAGTAAGTAGAAGATTTTCAGAGGACGAAATAATTGTTTTTGTAAATAATGCCGGATTATTAGCTCCCGCTGTTTATATTTTACTTGTCTTATTAACAATGGTTATAGCCCCTTTTAGCGGAACCCCCATAATCTTTGCCGGTTATTATGCCTTCGGACAACGGGTAATTTTATATTCGACAATCGCAGCATGGATAAGCTTCGTGATTAATTTTTGGATTGCGAGAAAATGGGGTAGAGCAATGGTCATAAGACTTGCAGGAAAAGATGCTATGAAAAAAATTGATGATCTGACACTAAGCTATGGAACTGTAACCTTGGTTTTGTTAAGGATGTTTCAGGGATCAATAAGTGATTTCGTTTCTTTTGCTATGGGTTTAACAAATATTAATTTTAAAATCTACCTTTTTATATCTCTGACCGCATCCATTCCGGGGACAATTCTTTGGTATTTCCTGTCATTGAATGCCAATACTCCTGCACAATTTACGATTATAATGCTGGTATTTACTTTAACTCTCTCTTTTATATTTGTTGCAGGGAGTATATTTTGGAAGAAATTTTTAAAAAAATAACTTTAGAAACCATTTCCTCCTTGCTTGCGCAGGCAAGCGCGGCTTCTGAACTTTTACGATTGAAACTTGATATAATTCGGTTATGAAAACTCTTTACTCCGGTGAACAGGCAAATAAGTATACTAAATTTGCAGATAAATCTTACAGCTGGAAGTTTTTGGAAAAACCTACTATAACAAGAAATTTGAAGTCGATAATTAATGGTAACATACACACCTTGGATGCCGGTTGCGGAACAGGGCGATCCATTAGAGTCCTCCTTGAACTGGGAGCAAATCCAATAAAAACCATTGGAACTGATATAAGCCCACATATGTTAAAGATTGCACGAAAATCTTTTCCTGAAGTGAAGTTTGTCAAGGGAAATTTACCCGATTTAAAATTGAACAAAAATAGTTTGGAGCTTGTTTCGAGCAATATGGCTTTTCATTATTTAAATCTTAGTGATTTTAAAACAACAGTAGAACATATCCATACTTGGTTACTAAAGGGTGGCTATTTATTTTATATAGTTGTACATCCATTAAGGTTTATTCACAACCATTCGCAATATTTTAGTGATAAATCAAAAGTAGAAAAGACACCCTGGGGTACAGAAATAAAATACTATCCAAAGAGAATTTCTGATTACGTGAATACGACATTAGATTCAGGTTTTGATGTAATAAAAGTTGAAGAGCCGATACCTGTTGGCGGGGTTGCAAAAAAAGATATTGCCCAATATAAAAAATATTTGAGTAACCCCACCCGTTTGGCAATATTGGCCGTAAAAAAGTGAAAAAACACTCCCCGCTAAACAGGATTAGTTAGGGTGTATTTATCTCTTATTGCTTGGGTGTCAACATCTTTTATATCTTTATACTGCAGATACTCCAATAAATTGAAACCACGGATGTCGGGATTTTTGTATTTGTTTTGCAGATATTCAATTTTAAAGAGTAAGATCCATAAACCATCAGATTCGGCTTGTTTTTTCTCCGTTTCGGTTACCGGACCGGAAGATCTGACAATCTCATTCAGATGAGTTTTATACGAAAGTGAATCGCTCGAAAGTCTTGAAAGATATTGCATGTCAACTCCTTGACCGGTTGTTGCCCGGTGGAAATGGTAAATAAGGTAATCAAAATTTGCCAAATTGATAAGAATTAAAATTAATCCCGTATAGATTACGGACTTGGTAAGAAAGTATTTTTTCTCAATATTTTTCAGGAATGTATATAAATAAATTGTGAATATCCCCAAAATCCAGGTTGCAACTGCGAATCCGTAAAGTCTTTTATAAGTAAAACCCCAGGCGCTTGAATATTCATAAACACTTTTGTATGCCATGAATGCGAGAAAAATTCCTTCAACAAGAAGGACAAGCGCCAGTTTTTGATTATACTTTTTCTTTTCTTTGTCGGCGTAGAGAAGTGCCAAAACAATTACTGCAACAATGGAGAGCTGGGTAAATACTTCATTCGCATAATTTGAATAAGTATATCCAAGAGCGCTTAGGGTTTCTTGAGATGAAAAATATAGCTGGAATTGGGTAATGAAAAAAATTAGAAGTACTGCCGAAACCGCGATTTTGGGTATTAATAAGTTTAAGCCTAGTCTATTAGTAATCTTAAAACCTTCTTTTTTATTCATAGCAATTTCAAGGAAACCCCGCCCTTGGCGGGGAGGAATTGAACTTGATATGTCATCCTCCTTCAGAGGGAACCACGGACCGTGGTCCGTGGAGGATGTCATGAAAGTTGCTACCCTGGGTATTAAGAAGGCTGAACCTATAAAAAAGATTAATCTGATAATCCACTGAAATATAGCCTCAGTTAATTTGATATTTCCCAAACCTATTAAATCGGCAACCTCAAGTAAAAGTTTTTCAAAGAATGGATTGGCGGATGCAAGAAGCGGCAGGATTACGGCCAAAATCGCCAATGTGATAAGGGTGATGGCGATTGTGTTAATTGTGCTTTCGCGCTTTCTTTCATTAGCAACAGGTTTCTTGAATTCCAATTGATATTCATTTCGTATGAATACACTTTGCAGGAAAAGTATTAAGGGTGCAAAAATTAATGATAATATACTTTCCGGATCCTCCTTTTTAGTCAGGACAAAAAGAATACCGAAGTAAAAAATTGCGAGGAGATTAAGCATTATTACCGACGGCTCACTTCGGATCGTTAGTGCGATCGATAATATTAATGCGATCGCGAAAAATGCTGTGGTGTCCGGGGTTTTGTCGTTTTTTATATAGAAAGCAAGGAAGGCAAATGAGATTAACGAAATTGAGAGGCCTAGATGGGGGAAGAATCCGAATGGAATTGATAACAAAGAAAAGGCGGCGCACGCGAAAATAATTAAAGCGGATATCTTACCCTTTTGAGTCAATTGCATTTAATTTTGGTATCTATATTATATAACAACACCTCCAATTATCGGCGGTTTGTAAATCAGTTTTCTACGTAACAATGGTAATTTTGGTATAATCTTGGTGAATGAAGAAAGTAGTTTTAATATCCGGCGGTAGCGATGGACTTGGAAAGGCTATTGCGCAAAATTTAACCCATGAATATAGGGTTGTGATTTTGTCTCCGACCGAAGAAAAATTAAAAAAAGTTGCGGGTGAAATCGGAGTTGATTATATTGTTGCCGATGTAACAGACTACGAAAGTCTGGAAAAAGCGGTAAAAAGGGTTGTCGACAAATTTAAAAGGATAGATTGTCTAGTCAACAATGCCGGGCTTTGGATTCAGGGAGAGCTTGTTGATAACAACTCCGAAGACATACGGAAGGTTATTAATGTAAACACGCTAGGAGCGGTTTATTTTTCAAAAGCCGTTATTCCTCAAATGAAAAAACAAAAAAACGGATTAATTATAAATATAAATTCACAAGCCGGTTTGTATGCAAAGCAGGAAAGAGCGGTTTATAATGCGACGAAATGGGGGATGACGGGTTTCACCAAAGCCCTGCAGGAAGAAGTTGCAAAATATGGGATATCGGTTACCGGAATTCATCCGGGGAAAATGAATACGAAAATGTTTGAGAAAATGGGAATACAAAAGGATATGGGAGATGCAATTGATCCAAAAGAGGTGGCAAGAATTGTAAGGTTCTTATTGGAAACACCTGGGGGTATTAACTTCCCTGAAATTGGGATTAAGAGTTTGGATTATTAAGAATAATTTTTCCTCCTAAGCGGTTACTCTCAGTATGGAACAGTTAAGTTGACTTCAATAAAAAGTTCTGTTATTTTTCACTTACAACGGGAGAGAGAATTTAGTGAAAAAAAGAAACGAAAAAATCATTAATATATTTAGAGCATGAATCAAAATGAGCGTTGATCGTTTATCTAACCAATATATAAACCTCCCCAAGTACGAGATCGAAAATTTAGATAATAAAATTTTACCTTCATATCTGCATTTGGAAAACGGTCATTTCAGGTTTGACCAGGCACAAGTAATCGAGGGAGGAACAGGAGAGTACGATACAGTATGGGATTTTGGCAATAGCAGGAATGATTTGAGACAGGAAGTTCCCCGAGCAGAAAGGATTAGGGTAAATGTTAGATCCGATATCAGATTCTTAGGTTTTGCAGACCCTGCAATAAAATACAGAATGGATGCAATTACTCGAATTGCAAATGACCCTCAAAAATCATTTGAAAATCCGGACGATAGGGTTGAGTATCGAAGCCATTTGGGAGAAGTTTATGAAAGTCTTGCTCGGGTAGTAAGACACAAGCTTCTTGGGGGTAAAGCTTTGTTTTTCGCTCCCAAAAACGGCGGTATTTTCGTTCGGGATGTTTTTACCAAGGAAGGGATTCCAAACGAAGATTTTTATGACTATCGCATGAGTAGAGTTCTTGTGGCAGATAATCATGGCGAACCGCACATGAATGTGGCTGCAAAATTTGGACCCACTAACCCCAATATTACTGATTACAGAAATTTTGTCTTTTCAGATGACTGCTTGGCAAGTGATACAAGTTGTTTCGCAACACTTGATTTTATTGCAACTCAATTGAGGAGAAAGAATATAGATCCTTTTGGCACCAGGGTGATAATTTCGGTCAGCGCGGCATCACAAAGGGGATTGGAATCGCTCCTGTCAAAGGAGGTCAGGAATAAATTTGATTTCAGATCTATGGAAGTTGTTGCGGCAGTACCCGTATATAAGATGACGGACGAATTTTATTTGCAGGAACTTGACGGTAGGTATAAGGTGGGGGACATGGGAAAATGGACGATCAGACCCTAGATAAAGATTTTGGCTCTAAGCAAATAAATCTCAGGTAGAGAATTAATTAACTTCAGATAAAGCAACAACATTGAGGCTTGGTATAATCATTAACATGAATAGGACAATTTTGATGGCGACTGGGAATCCTCATAAAGCAGAAAGGTTCAAACACTATTTAACTCCGCTTGGTTTTTCAGTTATAACTTTTGCCGATTTAAAAGAAAAAGTAGAAGTGGTTGAAGATGGAATTACCCCTGAAGAAAATGCCCTTAAAAAAGCAAAAGCTGGATTTGAGGCAACAGGTAAACCATGTTTTGGAGTAGATTATTGGTTTTACATAAATGGTTTATCGCCCGGGAAACAACCCGGACCACATGTGAGAAGAATTTTTGTTGGCGAGAGTGGTGAAAGAAATGAAGCAACAGATGATGAAATGCTTGATTATTATACAAATATAATTGAAGGCTTAGGTGGAAAGATAGGGGGTTTATGGAATTCCGCAATTGCTTTGATTACCAGTGCAGGAAAATCTCATACCGATTCTTTTACAAGGGAGACCATCTTAACGTCAAAAAGAAGTCCGAAAATGACCGATGGGGAACCTTTGAATAGTATTCAAATAGACCCCCAAACAGGAAAATATTTTACTGATCTAACGAAAAATGAATGGTTGCTTCTTCAGCAAGGAAGGGAAAGAGGATATATAGATTTCTTTAGAAGGTACATCAATGAGATTTAATTATTGTTGGAAAAATGTTTTGTTAAACTTTCTTTAACTTCGATGATGCTTGTTGCGGTTGGCAGCTGGTTTTTTTCAAAAATTCAGCTTTGATATGATGGAGTACGAGAAAGGTAAGTATTTCAGTACGACTTCAGCTTGTTAAAAACAAGCTCATTATACTTTGGAATATCTGTCCTTACTGTAAAAGTCATCCACCATTCCACCGTTTTTCAACAGCTCATTGTAAGCTTTAAAATCTTCGGAAAATTTCTTAAGATTTTTTTTCGACTCTTTGTATATTATTTTGATTTCGTAAATTATATTTTTCATAATGATTTATATCACCTCCTTTATAATTGTTAACTTTATCTGATCCAATAAAACCGGAGGATCCCTTCCGAATGCAAATCTCAAATGCTTGTTTGATAAGATAGAGAAAAACATTACCCCGTATAAATAATACTAAGTTAACAAAGTAACGGATTCAGTAAGTTAAATGACGCCGATATGGTTGATTGACTAACAAAGAGTTTGTAATCATACTAACACCAATAAGTACTATGGATTTCTATTTTGACAAAGATTTAGATAAGTTATTTTCCGCCGGAGTAGAAGTTAAATATAAAAAAGGTGAAATCATACTCCGCGCCGAAGACGAACCTCAGGGTATTTATTATCTCAAAAAAGGATATGTCAAATTATATAATCTATCAATCGAAGGCAGAGAACAGATTATAAGCATTTTTAAACCTCGTTCATACTTTCCGATTGCCTGGATTTTGGCAGAAGTGAAAAACACCTCTTACTATGAAGCCTTAACAGGTGTAAAGGTTTTAAAAGTTCCATCAAGTAAAGTCATAAAGTTTTTGGAAGACAATCCGAAATCTACAATGCTTTTAGCAAAAAGGTTGTCGTCGGGACTCAACGGTCTCGCCAAACTGATAAACATAATATTTTTGGCGTCAGCCAAACAGAGGGTTGCCTATGTTTTAGTTCAGTTTGCAGCGAGGTTCGGGGAGCATGTAAACGGAAAAAAGATAAAAATAATTCTACCTGTTACTCATCAGCTCATTTCAAACTATGCTGGACTGGTTCGGGAAACGGTCAGTCTCGAGATGGAGAGACTTAGAAAACAGAAAGTGATTGATTACTCTCGAAGTTCGGTAACAGTTATGGATTTATCCAAACTTCAGGGACTTTCACAGGCGGGTAGTGAAGCTGATGGGGTTGAAGTTTAATTCTTTTTCATAGGTTTTTTTGATTACTCCGAACGTGTGGTGGACCCGTTATTTTAAAAGTTTTACTGTATTGATTTGAACCTAAGCTGGTATAATTCCAACTAGAAATGTCGTTTAAAAAGCGGATTTTTAACAATACAGATATCCAGGCTAAGGATTTTGGCAATGAGAGGTTTGTGAACTGTAAATTCAAAAATCTGAACTTCCGTTTCACTAATTTTACCGATTGTCAGTTTGTAAATTGTGATTTTTCAGGCAGTGTTTTTGAAATAACAACATTTACTGACTGTCGGTTTCCGGAAACGAATGTTTCAAACATCGACTTTGGTGATATTGACCTCAAGAAATGTGATTTTACGGATTCATATGCTAAAAATTGTGTTTTCCACAAACTTAAAGGAGGTAAATTCGGTGAACGTAAGAAATGCAACCTTAAAGATTCAAATTTTGACAACACCAAACTTGACGGTTCTGTTTTTGCATGGTGTGATCTGAATTCTGTGAGTTTTAAAAAATCAAATCTGACGGAGGCTGTTTTTGAAAATTGCGATCTTGAAAATGCAAATTTCATCGGAGCCGATTTAACTTCGTGCGGATTTCGGAAATGCTATATCAAAAATACAAATTTGGACATCGAAGGCTTCATCAAAGTAGGGAATAGCAGAGGCTTCGTTCTGATGGACGAATAATTACGAGGCTAATTTTGCAGAAAGATACGTATTTACGGGGAATTTGCTAATTTTCGAAGCATTGAAACGAAGGAGTGGGGGAGGAAGAACAAAGATTATAAGAATTAAAGAATTAAGGATTGGAAAAGAGAAATGAGGGGTGTTACAAAATTGTGGATAACTTTTATGATGTTAACGTCGCACAATATTGTTCACAGCGTGAAACATATAAATTCCTAGGTATTATACTATAAGATCTTTTTTTATAAATCGGTGGGGAAGAGGATAAAACATTTAATTTAAAAATTAAGAATTAGGATTAAAGAATAGAAAAACAAACTATAAATAAATTAAAAAATTGAAAATTCTTAAATTGTCTTAAAGCCCCTACTTCTTCGCCATCTGTTTCTATTTATGCTGAGTTTCTTGTCTGTAAGTTATAAAGACTTTGTGGTGGCCACGAAAAGTGGAAAATACATTCTTAGACTTAAACTTAGACTTGAGCTGATTTACACCTTTTCAGTTACTCGATATTCCAAATATTTTCCGAGCATCAATCTCGTGTGCGCGTCTAATCCCGGGAGCGCGGAAAGGAAAAAACCGGCCACTGGCATTAGGATATATTCAAACGGGACCAGTATCGCCCGCCAAAGAGGAAAATCTTTGGGACGTTTTGGTTTGTAGATATTATCAAAAATAATCATTACCAATAGGAAAGCCAGTGACACCGTGAGAATAAACGATGAAAGCTTGGGGACCATGTATCCCAGCGTAGTTCTTCCAAACGCAGGATTGAGAATTGTCGGAAGAGTAAGCCCGACAGTGATGACGAACCAGTTAACAGGCCACATAAAATGAGCCCAAACAACATTCATCAATCTCATGATTTTATTTGGAAAAGACACCTTCTTGGCGAGGAAGAAGTTTTTTATTATCCATGGAATGTCGCTTACACCCCAAGCCCAGCGTTTATACTGTTCATATTGATTTTTCAACGTCTCTCGTAAAGTGTGAGATTGAGCAGCATCAGCAAAAAGCGGCAGGTATATTGGTTCAACTTCCACGTCTCCCCCTTTAGCAAAGAATGCTTTAAAAAATATACCCCAATCTTCAGGTATTTTGTCCGGATCCCAATATCCGGCTTCGTCGAGAAGTTTTAAAGACAAACCGTAATTTTGCTGGTTAATCAGGCGGTCTTTTCTCGGGAGCTGGGACAAGTTCCAAATTGAACCCAACGTATTGGGAACTCTTGTAATTGCCGGTATGTCCCAGATGTTGTTGTAAAACATTATTGCCGGCTGCCAAAAGAAATTATAGCGTTTGGGGTTATCAAGAAATTTGTAAGTCAGACAGGCAAAATGCTTTGGATGGTATACATGGTCTGCATCACAGCTTGTGATTGTGATGTAGTTTATGTCATTTCCCCTTATATCAACCAATTCCTTCTTCACCCACATTGCGGCATATCTTTCGTTTGACGCTTTTCCGACCACCTCCCCCGGAATAAGTTCATGAACAGTAACGAATAGATTTTTAAATACTTTCCCGAATTTATCTTTTAAATACTTTACTTTTTCGAGTCGTTCTTTCTCGTCCTCTTTTTTCTCCATAGCAAGAACTACAGTAATTTGATTTTTAGGTAAAGTTTGGTTTTTTAAGGAATTTAATGTTCGCTCAAGTGTATGGAGAGGCTCTTTATAGGTGGTGATAACAACAATATTATTAACTTTTTCCCAGTCAGGAAAATGCTTTAGTTCTCCCTCCCAGTCAAATATCATCGAGGCTTGGATTCTCCAGTGAGAAATTGTCGAAGTGACAGCAATAGTCAGCGATTGGTAAAACCAATAGATGTTAAAACCCAATACAAAGTAGGCAACCAAATTAGGGACTAGAAATATTCCCCAATATGGAAAAAGAATTACATTCCAGGAAAAAAATCCGGGAAGAATTTCCAGAAGTCTTTGAATAATGTGTTCTTTTTTGGATTGCGGCTGCATAAAATATTATTTACCCCAGTTTTGGAAAAAGAGGTTCTCCTTTAACGATCTTGGTACCGGGTTTAATGTTTGTCCAGCTGTCTTTGTAGTTGATATCGTTCAATAACAATTTTTCTATTTGAAGTCTTTTTGCAATTTTTTGAGCTGTTTGAGGAATAAAAATGTAGGTTTGCCACGCAAGTTGATGCAGGCTGTCAATTAGTCCGTAAATTGCCCAATTGAATTTGACGACATCTTTCTCAGCAAGTTTCCATATTTCATTTTCATTAATGTACTTATCAGCTTCAGATATGTATTTCCAAATTGAATTTATTGCTTCGTTGAAACGAAATTGCGGAACACTCCTATCGATGTCTGACCAGACTTTTTTCCAATTATGAATCGCGGTGTCTACTCTCAAAGGGTGATTATCGGGTGGTTGGTTAATTTCAGGAACTTTACCGTCGCAATATTTTTCAATTAATGCAGTGACTCGTGCGAATAAATTTCCAAGACCGTTTGCCAACTCTCCATTGTAGATATTTTCAAATTTTTCAATTGTAAAATCACTGTCTTCAAAAGGGTGGATATTTGATAAAAGATAATATCTGACCGCATCTGTGCCGTTTCGTTGGACCAACTCATAAGGATCAACAGTATTACCCAGACTTTTGCTGATTTTTTGTCCATTAGCCGTAATAAATCCATGAATGAAAATCTGTTTTGAATTCGGAAGACCGGCCGATAAAAGCATTGCCTGCCACATCGCCGATTGTTGACGGAGGTTGTCTTTTCCGGCAACTTGAAGTCCCGGCCAGAAGTCTGAAAACTTTTTTTGATCCTCCGGCCATCCGAGAGCGGATATGTAATTAATAAGAGCGTCAAACCAGACGTACATTACATGATCAGGATCGTTTGGCACTTCTATTCCCCAAGGCATTTTGCTTTTGAGTCTTGAGACTGAAAAATCGGATAGTCCTTCGGAAACAAACGACTTTATTTCATTAAACCGAAAGTCAGGAACCACAAAATCAGGGTGGGTATTGTAAAACTCCAGAAGCGGTTTTTGGTATTTTGAGAATTTGAAGAAGTAATTTTCTTCACTTCTTATTTCCAAATTCTGAGTTGGGTGAAGCGGGCATTTTCCTTCAACAAGTTCAGACTCCGTTTTTTCAAGCTCGCAGCCGACACAATACTTGACTTCATATTTGTCTTTATAAATATCGCCGTTTTTATTGCATCGATTCCAAAACTCCTGAGCAGCTTTGATGTGATGGGGATCGGTTGTCCTAATAAAATTGTTATAGTCCAAGTTCAGAGCCGATTTAAGTTCGTCGAATTTTTTTGCATACTCGTCGCAGTAACTTTGCGGGTCTTTTCCCTGCTCAACAGCTTTTTTATAAATCTTTTGACCATGTTCATCGGTTCCGAAATTGAAAAACACATTCTCCCCCAATAGTTTACGGTACCTTGCGACCACATCAGCCTGAACAATTTCCAGTGCGAAACCGATATGCGGTTCTGCATTAACATACGGCAGAGTTGTTGTGATATAAAAATTCTTCTTGTCCATGGACTATATTTTACTCTACTTCGTGGCTGAAGTGGTAATTATCTTGTGCTTACGGATCAGATAAAAAAGGATAATTACAGAAATAATGTAGTGTGAAGATAAGATAGCGGTAAATATATTAATTTTTTCTTGATGCAAAAACGGGAATTCAATCCACCAAAAAAGATAAGCAGATATAAGAAAAATCCTACCCGCAATAGACTTGCCAACCTTTTTGAATACTACGACAAAAACAGGAAATAGAGCAGCAAAATAGTGTTGCCATGCAATAGGCGAAAGGATTATGGACGCCAGGATCCCCAGCAAAACATTCCCGGATTTATATATAAGAAATATGATTACCAGAAACAAGATGATATAAATTGATGTTGAGAACTCCCCCACCCCCAAAACATTTAGTCTTGCCGGAATCGATTGATTGTAATAATCCGTGCTTTCACTTTTTGAAATTTTTGGGAGCAAGTTATTCTGAATATTTCTGATGTAGTAAGAATAAAAAGAAGGTTTAACGACAGGAAACAAAATTACAATAAGAAAGACAGAAGTAATAACGGTTTTAAAAACCAATTTAATATTACTTTTTACAAAAGATACTAAGGCGATAAGGTAATTAGTTTTTATAATTGTTGCTAAGCTAAGAATAATATTCAAATATTTATTTTTTGGATAACAGATTAATAAAGCTAGTAAGCATCCGATGACTAAATTCGGCTGTCCAATTTCGATTGAAAACCTGATTGGAAAGCTTGAGAAAAAAACCATAAACATTATTAAAAAAGCTAAAAGCCTATTTTTTGGAAATAATTTACTCGATAAGATAACCAGAGTTAATATACCGAATGATATGTTTATTATGCTAAAAACACTTCTGGCAATCGTTAGCGGTAGGAATGAAAAAGGATAAAAAAATATATATACTGATGGCGGACCGAGTGAAGTCATATAATTTACCGTATAAGGATTAACACCCAATTTGATGTCATTTGTAAGTCTAAAGTAAGTATCAAAATCCAATAGTGTATTTTTCCCTAACACAATTGGTAAAAAGTGTCTTAATTTTATAAGAAGTACGCTGTTAAGTACGAGAAGAGTCCAAAACAAAATCTTTTTCATGAATTAATTGTATTTTAAGTATATATAATCAAGCGGCTGCTTACTTGTTGTGAAGGTTCCGATATAGGGATTATTTAATAATTTTTTTTATTTTTTCAGCCCATTCTTCAGCCCATTGATCAACCCCGACTTTTAGGAGAGCGTTTCTAAAGCCTTTTTTAATCATCATCCCGGATACTGATGAGATTGTAGCACTCGACACTTTGATATTGGTCTTGATATTTTCGTATGACCGTTCATTTTTAAGATAGTATGCAATTGCCAGTCTTTTCATGAAGGTATCATATTCAGATTCTGTAAAAAAATCGTGCAAAAATTCATCGGCTTCCTCTAAAGTTCTGATATCCGCAATTAATTGGGCAAAAGAAGAATTCAGTTGCTTTGCCAATGTTGGATTAATTCTTTTACTGGACACTCTCATGTTTAATTAAATGAATTATGATACTTCATTTAATTTGCAGTATAACACTGTTTTGTTGAATTACAACTTCAGCTGTTGCGTCTCAGGATGTATATCTCAGCGGTTATTGCTATTCCAGCAAGAAGAAAAAAATTAACCAAATGTCCAAGTTCAAAATAACGAAGTACCAAAAATATTAATAAAACAATCGCTCCCAATAGTCCTCTTCTAGTGTTGGCAAAAACGATAGATAGTGTAAAAAATATAGCAAAAAAAATATTTATAAAAAACAAAAAGATTGCCCAAGTAGCAAAAGGATCCACCCAGTAAATAATTGAAAAAACACCTAACCACAAAAGGAGGGTGACTATTAGCGTCGGGAGAAAGTTTTTCCTCAGCTTAACTTCCGTTTTACGGTGTTTGATCTTCCCGTTCATCAAAATATACTCCTCTAACTTGAATTCACATTCTTATGTTAGAGATTATATATACAAAATTCTATTTACAATAAGCAAATTGAAGTATTTTGAACGCTGTATAATATATCTAATGGAAAATTACCTTTTAATAGCAATATTAATTGTGGGTTTTGGACTGGTTATTTATTTTATTAATAAAAAACTTACCGAACTTGCTGAAAAACAAAAACCCTCGAGTGACCTACTGGAGTATCTGAGAAGTACAAATACACGTCTTGACCAGCAGGGTCAGGCATTCAACCAGAGGCTTGATAACGCTGCGAAAGTGATCGGCGATGTGCAGAAAAACATAGGCGAGATGAGTGAAATCGGCCGTGGCATGAAGGAGCTGCAGGAATTTTTGAAAAGCCCAAAACTTAGGGGAAATATCGGGGAGCAGGTTCTCAACGAACTATTAACGCAAATGCTACCCAAAGCTTCGTTCAATCTTCAATACACTTTCAGGTCAGGTGATAAAGTTGACGCAGCAATAAAAACATCGGCAGGCATCATCCCAGTTGACTCTAAATTTCCAATGGAGAACTACAGAAAACAGGCGGCCAGTAAGAGTGACGAGGAACGATTACATGCACTACGGGATTTTGAAAGCGATGTCAAAAAACACGTTGACGATATTAGCAGGAAATATATCCTAACCAACGAGGGGACAATCGATTATGCTCTTATGTATGTCCCAAGCGAAGCGGTTTATTATGAAATAGTAAACAATCCCAAGCTTTTTGAATATGCAGGAGGCAAACGCGTACTCCCCGTCTCCCCCACTACTTTTTATGCATATCTGAAAGCAATTTTAATGAGCTTTGAAGGTCAAAAAATTGAAAGTCAGGCAAAAGAAATTTTGGCGAGTCTCCGGGCAGTCCAGAAAGACTATGAAAAAGTAAGCGGAAGTTTGGATGTTTTACAAAAACATATGACGAATGCTTATAACATGATGGGAAATGTTGTGAATGTTTTTTCGCAACTGGGACAAAAAATATCTTCAGCCAGATCGCTTTCTCCTAGCAAAAAAGATGAGATAGAGGTTTGAGACCCATTGGATTTGACGTGTTCAACATTCTTCTTTAATCTATTAGATAGATTCAATATAGAATGTTTGGAATTATACTAATTGGGAATAGGAGTTTGTTTAGAAATTAGTAATTAGATATTAGAAATTTTCCGAAAGGAGGTGAGATTATGCTATCAAAAGTAGTTGAAGAGATTTCAGATACAATTACGGCAGCAATTAAGGGAGCTGATGACATTTTAACTTCGCTTCGAACAGCAGTCAAAAATCAAGTTGGCGGTTCTTTGAAAGATGTTGGAGAACTAACAGGTACAACAATGGGTGTTGTTTCCGATACCGTTGCGGCGGCTCTTAAAAGCGCATCAACGATGGGAACTTCGGTTGTAGACGCAACGAAACAGGCAGTAATGGGAGCGGTTAGTGCAGTTGCAGATGCGGGAGGAAGTGTTGTTGATGCTGTTAATACCTCAGTATCAGGAGCTGTAAAAGCTGCAGGTGATGTCGGAGGTGATGTTGGTAAAATAGCTGTATCAGCTGTAGAAGGAGCGATTGATTCTGTTGGAAAGCTTGGAAAAGACACATCTGAAGCAGCTGGAGCTGCAGTTATGTCTGCACTTAAAGCTGCGGAAGGAATCGGGGATGAATCAGCAAGGACTGTTCGTCAAGCATTAATGTCTGCAGCATCTCTTCCAAGGGATGTTGTTGAAAGAGTATTGAAGGGAAGCAAAGACGCGTAAATTTAGATTATATTTTAATCGTTTGGATTTGTTTAACGCTGATCCAGGCTGACATAGCGCCATATCCTTTTTTATTTATATTGAAAGGTTTAGTTTTTTGCGGAGACTTAAGATATATTAGTAAACAATATTTTGCGTTTCTTACCCTATTGTAAACACTCTCATAATCAGTTATTGCAATTCCGTCAGAATGGCCGAACTTTGTCAGAATATTTTTGATTTCAATTGCGTTCAGGTTTTCAATTTCAATAACTTTGGAAACTTTTGCTTTTGCTGAAATAGAACCTCCTGAATTTTTAAAGTAAATAGTGTCGCCCTTTTTTACTCTTCCCCAGGGAATTGATTTTCGTACACTCCAGCGCGATTCGATTTTTTTCTCTCCGGAGATAATCTTGGGAATCATTCCCCATGATTTTTTCATAATTGCGACATGTGTAGTCATGAAGCAATTATATGAAGCTCCACTGGCTGACGCCACTGGTAACATCTGCTCTAGCTTCGCCTGCCTACCGGCAAGGCAGGTTCATCCACTAGCTTATGGTTCGACAACGCTTACCATCCTGAGTATGTCGAAGGATGCTCATGGTTTTATGCGAAGGAGGATGGAGGAGTGCTAAGTTAGAATGTAGTAGGAAATGCTGAATGGGTTCTTTTTATTAAACTCACTCAGAGAAAGTGATAAGCTTATTATAGGAGTGATAACGCCTATAACTAAGTATGGTTTGTTTAAAGCAATTGTATATAAATTACCGACTCGATTCTAGAGAAAATAAAGTTGTCCAGCAAAAATTCCGTGTGAATTTACTTCTTTCTTTTATTTTCGCTTTTTTTATGTTCTTAGTTTACCCAACTTCAACTTTAGCAACAAACTACTATGTGGATGCTACAAATGGTGATGACAATGATAACGGTACTTCAACCGATACTCCCTGGCAGACGATCAATAAAGTAAACATTTCGAGTTTCAGTGCAGGGGACCAGATTCTGTTTAAGAAAGGCGAAATATGGAGAGAACAATTGACGGTTCCTTCAAGCGGTACTGCCGGAAATCCAATTGTCTTTGGGGCTTACAGTAGCGGGGTAAACCCGATTATTAATGGTTCAGACGTTGTATCTTCATGGACTGCAGACATTGCCAGTTATCAAACAACTTTTGATATGGATGGATGGGGTTGCTGGGGTAACTACAGTACGGCTTCAGATGCAAGTGGGGTGACTTATAGGACTTCATTTCTTCAATCTGCTTTTTCCGGTTCTTCTATAAGAATTACTGTTAAAGCGGCAGCGGGTGGAAGCGTAACAATTGATAATTCTTCAGTGTGCATAGCAAATGGTGGGTGGAATGATTGCGACTCTACACCTACGAGAATTACATGGGATGGGGGAAATAATAGTGCGACAATTTCAGCAGGAGCTTCCAAAACGAGCGACCCAATTACTTTCTCTTGGAGCACCTCTAATATTAATGCTGTCAGTGTTTATGTTTCCTCTGGCAGTTTAGTTGGATATTATAGTACCGTTCCTGCTTATCTATATAGATATACCTACACTGGGGATGTCGCTTTGAATCAGAATATGTTGGGTGATGAAAATCAGATAAATGATAGCGAGATTTTGAAAGTTGAAACATCTACAGGTTTAGCTAATGTTTGGAATGCGACGGTTGCAGATACACCAAATCAGGTTTTCAAAGACGGAGTGCTTGCCACAAAAGGAGCCTCCAAGGCCGCTTTAACACAAAGTCAATGGTATGCTTCAGGGACAACTCTTTCTTATTATGAAAGTGCCGGTAATCCCGGCAGTCAGGCTTACGCGATAGAAGCTTCTACAAGAGATTATGGAATTTATTTCAACGGTCAAAATAAGATTACGGTAGATGGATTGACAGTAACAAAAGCCAATTTGTACGGGATAAATATTGGACACGATTCAAGCCACACCTTAGACAACGCAATTGTTCAAAATTCACTCGTCCAATACAGTTATGACGCCGGTATTTTTTCTTGGGTCCCAACATCTTTAAACGGGTCTTTGGCAGCAACAATCCTGAATAATGAAGTATCTTATAATGCGATCCAAGATGGAATAGACGGCGGAAACGCGCCTACTGGTATAGAAATACTCGGCTCTAACTCAACCGGACCTACGCTAGTTCAGGGAAATAATATCCACCACAACTATTGGGGAATGGAATTTGACCAGAATTCCGATCATTCGACTGCGCAATACAACAGTATTCACGATAATAATAAGATGGGGATGAATATCGACAATTCGGATAACAACACGTTCCAATATAATCTGGTCTATAATCACCCTGTCAGTTGGGGGTTGAGAATATGGGATGCCGCTGCGAATGGGATGACGGGCAATGTTGTCTATAATAATGTCTTTTATGGCAATTCTATCGGCATCATTGTTGAGAACGAACAAACAAACCTGAAAATAAAAAATAATATTCTCCTTGCTAACACCGCCAACACAAGTACCAGCGAGATAACCCTTGAAAGTGGCCATACATATACCGGACTTGATATTGACTACAATTCTTATTATCGTGAATCCGGAACAACTTACTGGAAGTATGGGGCTACAAATTATTCTTTTACGGACTGGAAAACTAATTCAGGTCAAGATGCTAATTCCGTAAATTCTGACCCGTTATTTACCGACGCTACCGGATATGATTTTACATTACAATCCGTTTCTCCCGTCATTAATAGTGGAACTGATGTCAGTTTAACAACTGATTATGCAGGAACAATCGTACCACAGGGTACTACACCTGACATTGGAGCATATGAATTTTCACTGCCCTCTAGCGCTTCTTCTTTGTTACAGTATCAGTCTGATGGAACAAGTTCGATTTCCACCGGTGGAAAACTCGGGAGTGGCTCAACCGTTGTCCTTAAATCTAGCATGTCATCTGCCAATAGTTCAGACTCGTTAACACCGCAGTTTGAGGTCAGACCGGTTGGAACTGCTTTTTCCAATAGTGCTACCCATTTAGGCAATGCAATTTCATATTCAGGAACTTCTGTTATAGGAAACGTCACTGTTTCCGGACTTGGAGCAGGAAATTATCATTGGCAAGCTAGAGTAGATAATCCCGCCGGCCAATCTTCCTGGGTATCATACGGAGGAAATTCGGAAGATGCAACCGATTTTTCGATTGATTATTCAATTGCTTCTCCAGCACCTTGTAACGATTCTGCTCCCACATCTGCACCCTGGCTTTACGCGGCTACTGTAAAAGGAAAGGATGCTATTTTACTTCAGTTTACTCAGGCTAAAGACCCAGTTAGTGAATATGTTGTGGAATACGGGGAAGAGTCAGGAAAATATGTATACGCCATGGCAGACATAGGCGGAAAAGGCACTACTTCATACACTGTAGGTTATTTACAACCTAACAAAATTTTTTATTTCAGAGTTCGAGCAGGGAACGGGTGTGCAACAGGTCTTTGGTCAAACGAGATATCAGCTAAAACTCTTTCCGGTTCTTCCACTGCATCTAATGATGAAGGATTAGAAACTGAAATTATTGAAACTGAAATTAGGGAAAGAGAAGTAGAGGAAAGTAACGAAGAAATTAAAAAAGAAGAGCAACCGGAAGTTTTGGGGGTTGATGTGAGATTAAAAGTTGTTAACGAAGAAAAAGAACCTATAAAAGGAGCGAAAGTAACACTATATTCAGAACCTAGGGAAGTAACAACAAACAAAGACGGCATTTCATTATTTGAAAATGTAGAACCAGGAGACCATAAAGTTGTCATTGCCTACAACGGTCAAACCGGAGAACAGAATATAAACATCCAAGATGATTCAGGTATCGAGGAAGTAGATTTTACAATTCAGCTTAACACAACCTCCCCTTTTAAAGATTCTAAGGTAATTGCGGTGGTATCTTTCTTGGTTCTGGTGGTAATAGTATTGGTGATACTGTTTGCAAAAAAATCTTCAAATAAAAAACCTGCCAAGTTATAAGATATAAGGGGATATTCCCCCAACAGGAGAATACTCTAACACGATCCATAAATATATTATATCTTTAATGTTAGAATTGGTGACGATGGATGGTGAGAAAAAATTAAACAAAGAACAACTTGAAGCAATAAAGTATAATCCGCCGGCCGGCGGTGGACCTCTTCTTATAATTGCAGGAGCAGGGACAGGAAAGACCACTGTTGTTACTGAACGAATAAAATACCTTATCCAAAAAAAGCTGGCAAAATCTTCGGAAATCTTAGCTCTCACCTTTACTGAAAAAGCAAGCGCCGAAATGCAGGAAAGGGTTGATGTTGCTCTCCCCTATGGATATATACAAATGTGGATTTCAACTTTCCATTCTTTTTGCGACCGGATACTTCGAAGAGAAGCTCTCCATATCGGACTTAATCCCGCATACAAATTGAATACCCAAGCCGAGTCAATAGCGTTTGTCAGAAAAAATTTATTTAACCCGCCTGCCGGACGGAATAGGTTTGAGCTTAATTATTTCCGCCCATTGGGGAATCCAAACAAATTTGTTGAAGGGATGTTAACCCATTTTTCAAGACTCCAAGATGAAGACATAAACCCAAGCGAATATCTCGCTTGGGTAAAAGCACAAAGTAAAAAGAGATCCCAAAAAAAGGTTCATGCCTCACAAGGCATGAAGTCTTTACGGGATGACTCAGCTGGTTTTGAAAGTTTACCATCTGAGTCAAAAGAGATTGAAAAATGGGAAGAGTTGGCAAATGCTTATAAGGTTTATGAGAAATTAAAAGCTGAAGAAGGCGTGATGGATTTTGGTGATTTGATTACCAATACATTGAAACTTTTTCGTTCCCGACCTAACGTTTTGGCGGAATACAAAAAGCAATTTAAATATATTCTTGTTGATGAGTTCCAGGATACTAATATTGCTCAATACGAACTTCTGAAACTTCTTGCTCCACCGTCAAAAACCGCAAATCTCAATGTTGTGGGAGATGACTCACAATCAATTTACAAGTTCAGAGGTGCTGCAATTTCAAATATTTTATATTTTCAAAAGGACTATAAGAATGCCAAAACTATAGTTCTTACGCAAAATTACCGTTCGACGCAAAAGATCCTTGATGCCTCATACAAGCTTATTCAATTTAATAACCCCGACACTCTGGAAGCGAGACTTGGGATCGATAAAAACTTAAAAAGCGCCAAAAAAAGTATAGGGGAAGATGTGATTTTTATTCATAAAGACAGGGTTGAAGACGAAGCGGAAGGCGTGGTGAGGGAAATTCAGAAGCTTACTACCCACAACCCACCACCCACAACTTATAACTATAAGGATGTTGCCATTCTTGTTCGGGCCAACAACCATTCTGATCCGTTTATTCGTGCGCTTCAAAGATATGGGATCCCCTATCAATTTTTGGGTCCGGGAAAGCTTTTCAAACAACCGGAGATAGTTGATCTTATTGCTTACTTAAAAATTCTTTACGATTTTGAAGATAGTGTTTCGATGTATCGAATTTTATCAAATGATTATTTTGAGATAAGCGACCGGGATCTGATTAAATTAGCAAATTATGCAAGAAAGAAAAATATATCGCTTTTTGAAGCATCGGAACAGATTGCAGATGTCTATGTATCGGAAGCTTCAAAAGAGAAAATACAAGGACTTATAGACCTTATTAGTAGAAGCCAGAAGCAAATTAAGAAATCGTCCGCCGGACAACTGCTTTACGATTTTTTAGAAAAAACCGGCATGCTGCAGGGGCTTTTGTTACCGGACGATGTCGAAGCGGATAAAAAGGCAAAAAATATTTCCAAGTTATTTGATAAGTTGAAAACCTATGAGGTTGAACACGAAGATGCATCCGTTAAGGCTATTGTTGATTGGATCGATCTTGCAAGTGAATTAGGGGAATCTCCTTTGGCAGCAGATTCCGATTGGACAGAAATTAATGCTGTCAACATCTTAACCATTCATTCAGCAAAAGGTCTTGAGTTTCCGGTTGTTTTTTTGGTGAATCTTGTATCACAGAGATTCCCGACAATTGAAAGAAGAGAGCAGATCCCGATTCCGGAAGGTTTGATAAAGGAATTTTTGCCGGTTGGAGATTACCATACCCAGGAAGAAAGGAGACTTTTTTATGTCGGGATGACGCGGGCAAAAGAAAAACTGTATTTGACGGCCTCCAATTATTACGGGGAGGGAAAGCGTGAGAAAAAAATATCGCCTTTTGTTTTTGAAGCGCTTGGAGACAGCGTTCTGAAAAGCGAGCGGTCCAAAGATGATAGTCAGCAGCTAACTTTTTTGGACTACAAACCACAAGAATCAAGCTCACTACCCACTACCCACTACCCACAACCCATTCATATCGACTATCTTTCATATTCTCAGATCGAAACTTTCCGTATTTGCCCCCTCCATTTCAAATTAAGTTATATTTACAGACTTCCAACTCCCCCCACCTCATCACAAAGCTTCGGCAACACATTTCATCAAACTATGAAAAGTTTTTACGAAAAAATTAAAGAAGGAGCAAAACCTTCGAAGTCTTTGATGGAAAAAACTCTGACTGAGCACTGGATTAATGAGGGCTATTTGAGTAAGTCTCACGAAAAAAAATCGTACGAAAAAGCCGTATCTTTCTTACATTTTTATCTTTCGAATTATTTCAATCCGAAAAATCTTCCGGAAGCCCTGGAACAGCCGTTCTTGATACAGCTTAAAGACCAATTCGAAGGTAAATATCAATTCATAAAAATTGGCGGCAAAATCGACAGGGTAAATGTTGCTGGCGATTCATTGGAAATAATTGATTATAAAACGGGCGCAAATCCAATTACTCAAAAAGAAGCCGATACGAATTTACAGCTTTCAATCTATGCTCTTGCTGCGTCACAAATTCCGGAACTTCCTTTCGGAAAGAACCCGAAAGATGTAAAACTATCGTTAATGTATTTTGATACTCCGCAGATTGTGTCAACAACAAGATCAAGTGCTCAGTTACAGGATGCAATCAGGCAGATCTTTAGTTACAAAAAGCAGATCGAAGAGTCCGATTTCAAATGCTCAGGAAACATTCTTTGCGGGAACTGCGAATACAAACTCTTCTGTAAAACCGATGAGTGATTTTGTAACTATGAATTAAGGAGTAGGAGTCGGTGTGGGAATATTGTACCAATCACCGGGATCTATATTTTCAGCTGTTTGGCCGGAAGAAACCGAAACAACGATTGGTTCATGAGACTTGCAGGTAGCTTTTAGTCCGCAAGTTACAAATTCGGAAAAGTATGCTTTGTAGGAATCTCCCGGTCTTTTGGAAAAAACAAGATAACTGCCGACCGGAACTTCGAGCTTGTAACCAACCCGGTAAGTATATTCCGGTGAGTTTATTCTTTCCTGCGTACAATATTCGTTTTCGGTTAAGGCATTTTGAGCACACACTTCCACGTCCTCGGGAATTACTTCTGAAGGAAAACTCATTGATCCGGTTATAAAACCCGTAGTTGGGGAAATGCTTTGTGTCGGTGTCGCTTTAACGCCTTCGGTTGGCGTTACTTCGGATGTATCAATTACTTCGGAAACGCTCCTTTTGGAATTTTTACCAAGCAAGTATGCACCAATCCCGGTTCCGATCATTATCAGTACTAACAAGATGACAACAAGAAACTTTTTCATTTTCGTATTAACTATTTACATTAATTAGTGGCGGCTTGTCAAATATTTTTCTTTGCGACGAATATTGAAAGAATATATTTGTAATCAATGAAGACCTCTAATTTTTTAAAATTTAGATTTAGAGAAGCTGAGTTTTGTTATTCCGCGAAGGATTATCCAACGGAGCTTTTCGGCAGAACGGTAAATTTTATAGATTGGTTTATTTACAACAAAATCCCAAGTCCCTAAAAATTCTATAACTTGGGGATTATAGCCTTCTTTGAATTTTGTGAAACCCTTGCCCTCTTCCCTTCCCCATAGGTCAAAGATATTCAGTTTTAGATTTCGTCCCAAGCGGATTGCCTCCCACATTATCAGGTTATTTGCCATAAGAGATTTGAATTTGGGATTGGAAGTACTTGCACCGTATGGGTAATAAAGGAAATCTTTGTAAACAAACAGTATCCATGTGGTGATTATTTCACCTTTATATACGGCTTTTATGAGCCTTGCTATCGGCTTTTCTCTTTTTTCTATTTTCTTTTCTCTAAGTTCTTTCCACATCAAACGGTGGTATTTTTCAGTGTGGGCAAAAAAACCCTGACGTTCAACGGTTTCCCGGGTTAATTCAAGATATTTTTCAAATGCTTCATCGGAGTTATCCTCGGAAACTTTAACTCCTTTTTTCTGTGCAAGCCGGATATTATATCTGGTTTTACCGGAGAAACTTTTTAGAAGTTCCTCTTCCGATTTGGCTAAATCAATCCAAAAAGTGGTGGGTGTAAAAAGTGTCTTTCCCCGTACACATCCGTTTTTCTCCAGGAGTTTGATTAATTTACTTTTTTGCTTACTGCTTACAGCATACTGCATACCGCTGTCGCTGAAAGCGATATTAGGTTCGAGTTTGATAAAAATAAGATTATATATTGTGGCAATTTTCTTAAGTTCATCGAGCATTTCTTGGCTGGGCACTGGTCCTTTGATGAACATTCCGATTTTATTTGGAAATGGCCACCGGCTCGCCAGAGCCTTTGGCTCGGGGAGAATTTTATGAAGGGTGAGATAGCCGAATTTGGTTTTTACAACTTCATTACCCCATGCTTTTCTAAAACTTGCCCATTCTGGTGATTGAAGAGGATGGGGAATGCCCAAAGCTTTTTTAGGTGTATTCATGAATATATAATACAACAACAGAGGCTGTCAGAAGTTCAGATCATTAAAACCGTCGTCATCCAGAATGTTTTTATCCAAAAAATCCTCATCCTCATTGTCACCATCAGAATAAGAATTCAAATATCCATTAATTGATTCCAGCAGTTCCTCCGGGATATCGATGATAAATCGGCTTGGAGGATTTGATGATTTTTGTCCGAAATACAGCCTTTTTCCGGCGTAGGTCAGATACAAAAGCTCTTTTGCCCGGGTGATTCCGACGTAGCAAAGCCTTCGTTCTTCTTCAAGCTGGGTGATGTCGAACAAAGACCGGGAATGGGGAAAAAGTCCTTCTTCCATTCCGATGATAAACACGATCTTAAATTCCAATCCCTTAGCAGCATGAAGAGTCATTAGGGTTACTTTATTATTGGGCGGTGGGTTGTTTAAGGATTGTGGCTTACCGTTTTCATCCTGCTTGCCCCCCTTGATATTATCGAAGGTGGGTCCGGCTTCAACTAAGGCAACATTTTCCAAAAATTCATTTATTTCCGGAAACTCCATAGCAACAGAACGAAGTTCCTTGATGTTCTCCAGCCGGGCAAGATTCTCTTCCGTCTCGTTTTCGTATTTTTGCAAGTAATTCACTTTTTGCAAAACCGAGTCCATCATCTCGAGAGTCGTTGTTGAGTCAAGAAAATTCTTAGGAAGACTTTCCGAAAATTCCTTAAACTTTTCCAGTCTTCGGATTCCGAGTTTGAGGAGTCTGTTTTTTGAAACTTTGTCTTTCGGATTAACAAGTAGCCTAAGATATGCAAGGACGTCCTTAATTTCAGCTCTGGAGTAAAATCTTACCCCCCCCACCAAAACGTACGGAATTCCGGCGTGAAGGAGTGCTTCTTCTACAACACGGGATTGAGCGTTAGTGCGGTATAAGACAGCCACATCGCTGTAGTCAACAGTATTTTGACTACGATCTACGGCAGTAGTCTGTAGACTGTTAGCTGTAAGCTGTTCTATTTGTTCAACTACATAATTTGCCTCATCGAGTTCACTTGATGCCCTGTAAATCCGGATCTTGTTGCCATAACCTTTGTCAGTCCAAAGTGATAGTACCGGGTGCGAAGTGTTTTTTTTGATGACGGCATTCGCAGCGTCAAGTATAGTTTGGGTTGAACGGTAGTTTTGTTCAAGATTAATAACTTTGATTTTGGGGAAATCCTTCATCAGGTAATTAATATTCCGGTAATCAGCACCTCTCCAGCTATAAATTGATTGTGACGCGTCGCCAACAGCGGTCAGATTATCCCTTCCTCCAACAAGAAGCTTGGTCAAGAGGTATTGAATTTTGTTTGTATCCTGCCACTCATCAACAAAAATATAGGAAAGAATATTCTGCCATTTACGAAGAGTTGGCTCGTCCGATTCCAAAAGTCTTACTCCCTTTAGAAGAAGATCGTCAAAATCCAGAGCATTGGCATCATTGAGGGCTTTTTCGTATTCCAAATAAATTTTGAAAATCTTATCTGCATGCTCTCCTTTGGCAACTTCTGAATACTGGAGGGGGCTCATCATCATGGTTTTAGCATCCGATATTTGTGATGCAATTGCTCCGGGGGAAAAATATTCCTTGGGAAGGTTCAGTTCATCAAGGATGTCTTTTATAACATCTTTTTGGTCCGTGTCGTCGTAGATTAAGAAATCTCTCCCGATTCCGATTTTTGCTCCGTCAATTCGAAGGAGCCTTGCACAGAAAGAGTGGAAAGTACCGGCAAATGTCGGGCTTTCGGATATCAGTTTCGTGACGCGCTCTTTCATTTCACCTGCAGCTTTGTTTGTGAATGTCAGAAGAAGTACGTTTTCCGGGCGGGCTTTCTTTTGAGCTATTGTATAGGCAACTTTGTGGGTGAGAACTTTTGTTTTTCCCGATCCGGCTCCAGCCAGTACCAGAAGAGAACCACCCTCATATGTGACTGCTTCTTTTTGGTCTTTGTTCAGATCTTTTAGAATGTCCGTCATAATTGATCGTGAAATATGCGTACGAAAATCATTTTAGGACAATAGGCAATCAATTACTAGCGAAGTAAAATTGGGGATAAAGTCAGGATGAAAATTCGTAATTATAACCAAAACGGCAGGAATGAAGAGTTAGCGTACTTTGTACACCTTCGTTTGGTTTGATTCAAATTCCAAAGTTGCAATCGGCAGGAACTTTTGTTCATCCAGATTCGGGAATTTTTCTCTTTCGAAAGATCCAACAATAACATACCCGACCTTATATTTTTTCAGAAGTGCTTGGGCAATCTTCGGATCATTTGTTGTATAGATGAGAGTGATATCTCCGACTCTTTTTTGAGGGAACTCGGAAGACCCCCGCCATAGCCATTCGTGGACAAACCATCCGGAAATTGTCGGATTTCCAGTATATGAAGAAATAACATTATAGTCCGTATAGCTGTCGCCCGGCGCTTCCAGGATATTTGCTTTGATATTATTATTTTTGAAATAATTTACGGCGTCATATACCCCGGGAAATTGATTTTTCAGCCAAAGGGTTCCGTCCAATCCCTGGTAGAATTTCAGACCGTTATAGTATGACTTTATTGCGACTTGTGCGTATGAAACGATTGAATAAAGAACGATAACCCAAAAGATTAGAAAAAACTTTTTTATGTATGATTCTTTCGCCAAAGATAGTTGTCTGGCAATAATAAATCCTGCTGATAGGTAAAACATAACATACGCCTGATAAGTAAGCTTAAACATCGTATTGGCACGGTAATGGGTGGCGGCGTAAATATCTTTTAGATAAATTATTTCCGGAAGGGCAATCAGAGTCCACGATGAGAGCAGCAAACCCAAAATAAATATATCTGTTACGGTTACTTTTTCCCGCAGCTTCAAAATAACAGTTACGAAAATTGTTGTGAGAATTGCAGGAAAACCCCAAAGAATGATTAATTGCCAGAAGGGAGTATGGGAATGGACAAGATTAATCCCCTGAGCAATCGATTCAAAATTAATGATAAAAAGGAGTGCGCTGAAAAATAGTATTGAACCGATAATTACAAAATCCCTTATTATAAAAAATACAGCTTTAAGTTTAAATTTATTTTTAATGAAATGGATCAGCATCAGGACAAATCCTGTTGTTAACAAATAGTTACCCACATCCCAAGTACTGGTCATAAACATTATCCCGAGTAAGAATCCCAGACAGGCAAGTTTTTTGAAGTGATTCTTCCTGTTAAGGATTTGATCTGCAACCAAAAACAAAATTGATAGATACAAAAGTACGTTAGGTAAGTTCATTAAATGTCCGTGAAGGTCTGAAACGACAAATGAATAAATAGGAAACTCATGGATTGTTTTATCGTTGGTGTCGGGATTATACCCTATGAATCGCGTTGCATCCGGGTACCAATATTTATCAGCACCGTTTTTCAAAACATAAAAAGGTGTATGGAAATTTCCGGCAAAAGTCACAAGAATGGCAGACAGCAGTCCTGCAACAATAAACGTTCGTGTTCTTCCGGCGGGTAGAGAAAATTTAGTAATTGTTGAAACGAGTGAGAAAACTCCCGAAAGGGAAAGACCCATGATGGTTGCAAGCATCAGGTTGTATGTAATGGCCGAAGGGATTTGCGTAAGCATGGTAAGAAGTGCAGTGGTGAAATGTCCGAACCAGTAATAATTAATAACCTCTCCGACTGCCCACATATCCGTAGGTGGAAGGAATTTTGTCGTTAACGCAGAGTTAACAAATCCGAAATCCATGAACTTTTCCAAACCTCTTATATCCGGTTGATGGGCGCGGACGTATGCCAAAAAAAACAATCCGGCAGTAAAAAGCGCTTCACTAATTAACACATATTTTGAGGATTTTCGAACTGTTTTAATTAATTGTTTTTGGTCCTTGGTAAGTATGTAAAGATTTAAAGCTATTGCAACAACCAAAAAACCCAAAAGTGAAACTCTTGAAAAACTTAAGACCTTCAATGTCGAAGTTACAAATGTCAGATATGAAAGAAAAAGTATAGAAACCGTTCTTGAAAAAGCCCATCCGTAATCCGTAAATTTCTTAAATATCCGGTATGTCAGAGGAAAAAAAATAAGACCAATAATAAGGGTGTATAACCACCAATTAAATGTAATAATAAGGTCTTGTATGTACATAAACGATACTTGTCTTTAAAATTATTCAATTTGTCAAGAGATTTTACAAGTATATAACTATGAAGGCAGAAAAAATCAAAATTGGATTTGACCTTGACGGTGTGATCATAGGGAAGCCGTTTTTCATTCCCGTCGAGCTGATGGAGGTCTTAGTCAGAGATAAAAAAAAGCGGGGACTTTCATACCGCTTTCCTGAATCACGACTGGAAATTGCAATAAGAATTCTTAGTCACGATCCCTTTTTCCGCCCCCCAATACAAAAGAATATTAAGCTGATTAAAGAACTCTATAAATCAAAAAACTATGAAATATTTGTTGTTTCAAGCAGGTATTCGTTTCTATTAAACCGCACAAAGCAGTGGTTCCGATACTATAAACTGCATAAATTTTTCAAAGAAATCCATATTAATTTAGAGAATCAGCAGCCGCATATTTTCAAAGAAAAGATGATTAATAATCTTAAACTCAATGTCTTTATAGATGACGACAAAATGCTTCTGGAGTATTTAAAAAAGCGTCTTCACGGTGTTGACCTTTTATATGTATCTGACAACAATTTCCAAGTTAGAAGATGAGAATACTAATTGCAGTTACGTATTATAAACCGCATTGGACAGGCCTAACCCGATACGCGACCAACCTCTCGGAAAGTCTTGCAAAGAAAGGACATTTGGTAAGGGTAGTTTCAAATAAATTTTCGCAGCATCTCAGAAGTACTGAATCTATCAATCAGGTCAAAGTCTATCGGACGCCTTTTAATTTACGGGTTAGTCGAACACAAATTTCACCCTTGTTTATTTTTTACTATCTGAAACTTCTTCTTAAGACCAATAAGGTAATAATATTTCTACCGCTTACTGAGACTTTGTTCTTAACGCTTTTGTCAAAGCTTTTGAATAAAAAGACCTATCTTGTCCACAACGGTGACTTAGTGCTTCCGAATGGAGTTATTAATTCAATTATTGAAAGGATTTATTATTTAACAACCAATTTGTCGATTACTCTGGCCGATGGAATTGTTGTCCATACAAAAGATTATTCGCAACACTCCTTGCTTTTATCAAGGCATAGAAAGAAGTGGATTGTTATTCCAAATCCCTGCAAAATAGATAAACCGCGGAAGAAATTGATACAGAGTCTGGTTAAAAAATATAAATTATCAGGAAAAATCCTAATCGGATTTGCCGGAAGATTTGTTGAAGAAAAAGGAGTGGTACACCTACTTAAAGCCATACCGTTTGTAAAAAAGGTGCTTCCTAATGCAGTTTTTGTTTTTGCGGGTCAGAAAAAAGTTGTATATGAAAACTATTGGAAAAGTATTTCTCCATTATTTGAGAAGTACAAAGAGGATATTAAATTTATCGGGTTAATTCAAAACAGGAAAATCATGGCGGCTTTTTATGCAATGCTTGACGTTTTTGTGCTTCCGTCGGTTACCGATTGTTTCCCAAATACTCTGATAGAATCCATGTTATGCGGTACGCCGGTTGTTTGTTCGGATATTCCGGGAGCAAGACAGATTGTTAAAATGTCCGGAATGGGTGAGCTAGCAAAAGTAAAAGCACCCCTCTTACTTGCTGAGAAAATTATTAAAGTAGTGAAATTCAAAAGAGAGTATTTCAAAGCCCGGGAAATTATTGAGCATATATTTAACTTTGACAAAGCAATAAATGAATACCAAAAAATTATTAATCGCTAAAAACATTTTAGATACCGAATTAGATCCGGCTTTCAAAAGAAGAGCTTGGTTTATTCTGAACAACCTTAACCTGAAGGGGAAAGAGAAGATTCTTGATTTGGGTTGCGGACGCGGTTTCTATTTAAATTTACTGGCTGCACTTTATGAGAATGCCCAATTAACCGGTTGTGATAAGAATTCCAGGTATCTGAAGCAGGCTAAAGTTTTATTGAGCGGGAAGCAGAATGTCAAGTTACAAGAAGCGGATGCAGCCAAATTACCATTTCCCAAAAATACTTTTGACCGGGTAATTGCAAGTGAAATTTTGGAACATGTAATGAATGACGACTTAGTAATTAAAGAAATCTACAGGATATTAAAACCCAATGGCACCCTTTTAATAACAGTTCCCAATAAAGATTACCCTTTCTTGTGGGATCCCTTAAATTGGATATTGGAAAAAACACTGAATTTGCATATACCTTCCGATATTTGGTGGCTTGCAGGTATTTGGGCTGATCACAGGCGGCTTTATTCCAAAAAAGAACTTATTTCAAAACTGGAATTTAATAAATTTAAAATTACAAAGTCGGAATATGCCACCCATTACAGTTTTCCGTATATACAATTTTTCTTGTACGCAATTGGAAAAAATCTCGTAGAAATGGGTTATTTTACAAACTTCTCCCGTTTTGGAAAGAAAAAAAACAAAAATCTGCTTGTGGGAATAGTAAAAAATATTATATATTTCTTTGACGATTTCAATGAAGGCGGGGATAAAAGTATGAGATCCGTAAACATCCTATTCAGCGCCAAAAAAGAAGCGCTCTGAATATCAGTACTCCGAAGTCGGAATGTCCTTTTTGGCAACCAGATAGTACGCGATATCCATTCTGTTCGGATAGTAAATTATTTTTTTAACTTCAAAATTTACCGGATATGTTTCTCCCGGAGTAACTGCAAATAAGGTATTATCTCCGAAAATAAATGTCTGAGAACTGTTAACAAAGATTGTTTTTGTCGTAGGCGGGTACTTAAAGAAACGAATATACAGATCGGGTAAATACGCAATGTAAGGGGTTACGCCAAGATGGCTATACTTACCGGGTTCGGATACAAAGTAATTATAAATTTGGCGGAATCCATATTGCCATCCGGAGTAACCGGCTGCGTTGGTATTATATTCATAAGCGAATGATATTTTGATTTCCTTAAAAGAAAAGCATGCAATGTAAACCAAGATCATTACTGGAATCAGCATCCGAATAGCAATTGTTGAATTGACAGCGTGTTTCAAAATTGAATTGATTCCGTATATTATGATGATAAAAATTATCGGGAGAAGTACAACTGATCTGATACTGTCAAATCCCCTGATTGTCAAAGATGCCGGTATAATTCCGACAACAAATGAAAAGATTAAAAGAAAATAAAAAGCTCTATTTTTACCCTTATTAGTGACAACCCCTTTAAGAATTGAGAGAATTCCCAGAATAATGAACGGAATGGTGTAACGCGGCAACAGTGATGTTCCCCAGATGCTATGTCTATAAACCGGAAAGTCAGGTGGTAAATAATTGTTGACAAAATAATTTCTAATCGAAAAGTGGCTGGCGATATTTTTTATAAAACAGTAGGTTATGCTTTTACATTGTGTCAGTTCGTCTGCCCGGTATAAAAAACTTCCCTCAATGAAGAGTTTTATCGAAGGCAGAAGGGTGAAGATCGCGAGAACGCTGAAAATAAGAAAATATTTAGGCAGCAAGGTTTTTAAACTACGATACTTTATAAGCGAATAAAAAAGAAAATATATTAAGAACGCAAGCGCGAAAAGTCTTCCCGGTACATAAGCCCAATATAAAAAACTGAGTATCAGAGAAAAAACAAAACACTTGAGGTTCGACGGTTCCTTGGGATCTGAGAAAATCCTATTTATGTAAAAAACACTCAATAAAAAAATAAAGCAGACGAGGATTGTATCCATCGCAAATCTTGATACCAAAAACGCCCAAGAAGTTGACGGCCATATGAGAATACCCAAAAAAATACTATTTAATAAAACTCGTTTTTTCAGAAGTTTATATAAAAGGATGACTATTAAAAGTGAAATACAAACACTCGCAAGTCTGACGGAAAATTCGTTTAATCCGAATATAGTCACGAAAGGTATCAGAAGATAAGTGTATATTGAATGGTTGCGCATGGTTTCTCCCGGGTTTTGAAAAGTAAAAGGTAAAAATTCATGATTTGATGAAAATCCTTTTGTCGTAATTATTGAATAAGCTTCATATCCATATATAGACTCATCGATGAAAAATCCCGGTGGGTTTTTGTCCAACCGGTAGGTCAGTATCAGGAAAAGGTAAAAGAAAATAAATCCGAGAATTATTTTGTTTGGGTGTTTGAAAAATTCAGTGAGCTTTATTTGCAGGGCGATATTATATTTCCGATGTATTGAGTCTGAAAAAAATTTTCTCATTTTATTCTTTTGTAGATAATGACTTTCGGATGGTCATAGACTGTAAATGCTTCTTCGGACCGGTCGTCAGGAATAGGTATGTTAACAAACGGAATAGTAGGATAGGAGGTAATTTCTGCCACTTTAATAAATTGAAGTTTTCCGTTAAAAAGATCATTGTAAAATTTTGAAGTGATAGGATATTTTTCCGGAACTTTCGGTATTGATCCCCACAGACGGTTTGAAGAAAGGATCAAATAATCGATACTTTTAAGCTGAGAATTTATTTTTTCCCATTTTTCCCGCGACTCCGGATTAAAAAGTTCGAGCGTCTCGGTTTTATATTTTTGAGCATAATTGGTTACGTTTAATGTTAATGGCAGGCAATCGTCCCAATATTCACAGGAAACCGTTGAACCTTCAGGAATATATTTGTAGATCCAAGCTGATGCGGAAACCCTTGAGTGGGGGCGGCTGTAAATCTGCACGAATGACAAGGGCCAGACAAGAAGAAGTAAGTAGTAGGCAGTAAGCAGCAGGTAATTATTTTTCATTAATGGGAAAAGGTGTTTTATAGAAAAATATGCGATCACAATTGCATATAGCGGATACGCGGGGTAAAAATACCTCATACTTGGGGCGGATTGGATACTTTGATATCCGGTTAAAATAGTTATTGATGAAATTAAAAGAAATATCTGCAATTCCTCAATGCTTAAAGTTTTTAAATTGTTAATGGAGAATTTTCGCCTGAAAATTTTTGCTAGTTTTTTTAGAATACCCATTGATAAATACACAAACCCCCCAGTAAGCAATAGTGTTTGAGGTATTCCGATACCCCAAATAAATATATTTTTCAGAGAGAAGAAAACAGGATTTATTTTTATCCACTGAACGTTCGGAGGAAAATATGTATCCGGATCGCTGAAATTTTGAAGCTGTTTTAAGTTGTTTAAAAAATTTAGATTAATTTTTGGAACAAATAAATTGTTTGAGAAGACGTGGGGATCAAGAAATCGGTATGCCAAATATGCAATAATCGCTGTAAGCAGTAAGCAGGACACTGTAAGTGAGAACTTCTTCTGTTTAGTTAAATGAATCAAATACCCCAATAAGACAATTGGAACAAAAAGGATTGCGGAAACCTTACAGGCAAATGCTGCCCCCAGCGATAATCCGGTTAAAGCTGGATAAATTATATTTTTTGATTTTACGGTTTTCAATAAAAAGAAGAGTGAAAGAGTCATAAAGAAGGTTAGCGGCGGATCGACGGTGAAGAAATGAGAAAGTTGTATTGGAAGAACTAAAGTTGCATATACAAACGCGGATAGTAAAGCGGTCTTTTCATTAAAAATTAAATTTGATATCTTGTAGACGAGAAATAAAACTCCGACATCAAACAAAACGGATAAAAGCCTTCCTGTCAGGGCGATATTATTATAGCTGTAATTATCGAGTATCAATATTTGCGACAACCGCTTATTAATAGTTGTCGGTAGGGTTCCGTATACAAAAAAATCGTACCCCTGATTATTAGGGTTTAATGTTGAAATTGAAGGATTAAGATAAGATGATAAATTATTTGGCCAATATAAAGCACCCACAACCATTGTTAAAAATCTTTCGTCAGGATGAAGATGCTGATTTTGATCCCAGTTTAAACCAACAATCCGTAAGGTTAAGGAAAAAATTATGATTACCAACAACAGGAATTTGTTAGACAGTTTTATTAAGGATTTCATATAATTGCTGTTCAGGCATACCTACGGTCTTTTTGTATATTGTGACAACCGGATGGTCAAAAACAGTGAACGTTTCTTCCGAATTTACCTCATCATTATAGAATAGATTAAAAGAACCGATTTTTAGTTCCGGAAATGAAGATAGACTGGCAACTTTATTAAAACCGAGTTCACCCGAGAATAATTTCTTGTAAAAATTAGCTACATGGGGGAAGTTTTCTTTATTGTGATTAAGATATACCCGCCTGCTTTGAATGATAAAATAATCAGCTTTTGACAATTCCCCAGAAAGTTTTGAGATATTAACTCCACTTTCTTCAAGGTTGTAAAAATCAAACGTGTTTTTGTAATAATTTCCTGCAAGCGGGACTTCTAAAGTATTAGCCCCTTCTGTAAGGATAGATGAATTTTCAGGTATATTTTCGTTTATCCAAGACGTTGCCTGAACGCGGACATCACTTTTTAGATAGATTCCAAAAAACATAAATGCCCAAATGATTGTTGGGAAAAAATATAAGATAGCAAAAGGCAACAACACTCCATTTTTTAATTTGCTTCTTACAGCAAAATATGCCCAAACAGAAAAGACAACAATCAAAGGAAATGCCGGATTTATAAATCGGGTCCATTTTGCAAAAAGGAATGAATTAGGGAAAAATAAAATTGCAAAATACGAAAGAACGATAATAAGAATTCTTTCTTTTGCTGGATTTTTTAGGATCATGAATGTTGCCAAGAGAAATCCAATGATAAAAAATATAAGAACAGTAGGACCAACCGTAAATGGAAGGATTTTTGTCAGTTGAAATAATAGTGGTTTTGTATTTTCGAAAGACCTTGTGTAAAAAACCGGTAAGCTGCCCGTTGCCACTCCGCTCTCATAAGAAATTACTCCGGAAAAATTTTGAAAATCCAAAATACTGTATGGAAAACTGATGAAAAATGTGATGAACATACTGACAAAAAAGACAACCGTATCCAGCAATTTTTTAAGTAAACCAAGTCTCTCGGAAATAATAAATACAAATATTAAAGGGAAAAGGGTGAGGCCTGTTATTTTGGTACCGGTTGCAAAACCCAAACAAGCTCCAGCCGCCGCGAGATGATAAATTGATTTTGACTCACAAAAACTCAAATAAAAGAATAAGGTTGTTAGTAAAAAAAACGTTAATGTTGACTCTGGCGTCAGAAAATGTGCTTGCTGAATTGCTCCCGGGATCGTGGCCATAACAAACGCCGTTGCCAGGGCTAACATCTTTTTTTTGAAAAGCTTTTTCGACACAAGATATACGATTGGTATGGTGAGAGTCGAAAACAAAGCACTATAAAATCTTCCTATAATAAAGGGGCTTATTTGTGATAGGTGCGGAAGCGTTAAAACGAGAATTTTTTGGGTTGCATAAATAAGATAAACAATAAAAGATCCGTAGGAAAAAAGTTGAGGATTGAGATTTTGAGAACTTAATCGGGAAACTGCGATGACGATGTGATATTCATCAGGATGGAAGTAATACCCCTGACCCCAGTTTAATTTATAAAAGCGTAAAAATCCTCCAAGCAATATTATTGCGATTAATAAAAATATTCGGGTGATTTTTTTCATAACAATTCATTTTAATCAAAAGATTTACGTTTCGCGAGTATACATAATAATTGTTAAGTTAAACCCATTTGAGGTTTTGGGAATCCGGAATGGGATTAAGATTTGAGAAGTTTTGTCGAAACGGAAAGAAGAATAACTCCTGAACCCAAAAAGATTAATGTATAACTACTGTTTCCGGCATCCGGAAGGTTTCCTTTTGAAGTTTGCGGAAGTGACGTAGGGAGCGGCTGTGTTGTCGGAACAAATGCCGATGTGGGTTTGGCAGTTGGAGTAATTGGTGCATTAGTTGGGGTTAAGGCTGGTTTAACGGTAGGAAGTAAAGTCGGCGATACGCTTGCCGTCGGAATAGCGGTTGGTACAAGGGTTACTTGGGGAATGACAATCGGAGTAGGACTTGGTGCTTGTGCCACCAATCCTGAAGTCGGGGTAATTGTGGTTGAAGAGGTAACCTGCTCTTTGTTTTTTAAAAAAAGGTTATAAGCTGCAAAACCACCGATACCGGTGAATATTATTAAGGACAGAATAATAAGAAAAGGGATGATGCTCCTTTTTTCCTGAGGTTGGATATTTTGTATTTCATTTGGCATGATGATTTTTTAATTTTCAGATATCAGTAAGGGGAAAAGTTTCAGATTCGGGAACATAATCATCGGTTGCGTGAGTTGCGTTTTGGCGGTAATCGTATGAATTTTTTAGGATGATAGGTGGAATCGGTTTTGCAAGTTGGGGGTAAGTTGTTACAGATGAAATATTTTTACTGTTAGTGAGGATTTCCAATTCGACGAGAGTGTTTTTCTTGTCCAGAAGGATATAGGAATTTAAATCTTTGGTGTGTGCAGAAGAAATAAGAATTGCCCAAGTTCCATCCCTATCGGTTTGAGTTGATAAAAGCGATCCTCCTCCGACGGTTGCGTAGACAATCGCTTTTTCCTGTGGTTGTGCGTTGTCAGAAAATACCTGTCCGTAAATTACCATGCTTTCATTCAGATTGATCGTTTTTGTGGCAGTCGTGAATTGAAATGGTTGTTTTTCGTTATAATAATCAATTCCCTTTGAATTAATTACAAAAAAATATTTCTTCCCCTCGTCTAAATTATCAAGTTTGAAATAGTGGGTTGTTCCGGTGCTTTCATCTTCGGGGAGAATTGTTTTATCGATGAGGTACTGAGTTTGTCCGTATCTAATAAATCCAAAAGTTTCCGTGTCTGTTGTCCATGAGATATTTACCGAATCTTCTGTAATATTTGAAACCCTGATGTTGGCAGGAAAAGTATTTTCATTAGCCCCCAAACGGAAAAGCTGTTTACCATTTATTATAAAAACACCCGCCGCAACACCAATTATGAGTGAAATTATTCCGACCACAGTCGGGATTTTGCTTTTTTTATAAACTGTCGGTTTGTCTTTCATGTCTTAAATTTCCGGTTGCGAACTTGGAGAAGCCGTCGGTGTTTCAGTCACATTTATAATTTCCTCAACTTCGATAGTGGTAGGTGTGGGAGTGGGAAGAACAATACTGCTTTTTTCAAAATAAACTCCCTTTTCTATCTCGGATAATGTGTCTCTGTCTAAAGTTGGAACTATAGGTGACAGAATTGCTTCGTCAACATTTATTTGGGGAGTTTTTCTGATCGCCCGATAGACATCAAAAAAGATCCAGGCGAATATCGTAATTGTTGTCATCACGGCCAGATTTACTAGTTTTGGTACCTTTTGTCTTCTTGTCATTTAATATTTTTATTTTCAGGTTTTCTATATGGAGATTGCAAATTTGAAAGACTGAGAATTAATTTTGTACGGTCAATATCCGGAACTGCATCAATTGAAATTGACTCAAATTTGATTGGCCTTCTCAGGTCTTCAATATCTTTTGTGAGTTTTATCAATTTTTCATAATCTCCTTCAGCCCCCATTGTAAAGGTTATAATGTCGGTGGTTTTAACAGTTTCCTCTTCCGATTTCGAATCAGGTTTTTCTTCCTCCCCCAAAAGACTTACATCAGACATCGATAAGGTCGAAATTTTAACCTGGTCAAGGTACGCCAATTCCTCAATTTGAAGTAGTAGTTTTTCCGGACTTGGCCCTTCGGGAATTGCTTCATATACCAATTTTATTTTATTTTCCTCTTCCGAGAATAGCTTTTGTGCCGTACTCAGATTATTGATTTTGGTTTTCATTGTCTCCAAAACTTTTTCTTTTTCGTCAATTTCCCGTATCAGTATACCGATAGTTTTTAAGGTCGGGCGAATTGCAAAGACTCCGAATAAACTGATGGCGGTTAAAGTTAATAAAATTTCCAAATACGCCTTAAGTTCAGGTCTTTTGTTATATTCAACAATCGTTCTTCTTACCAATGATTTGCTTCTTATATAGCGTTCTCTCCAAGATAAGTCACTCATAGTTTTTTATAGTAGGAAACAATAGAAAATCTGAAAAAAGTTTGATTTTCATCTACAGCCAAAGCATCGAGTTTCACAGATTCAAATTTATCACTAGATTTTAAATTTGCCAGATACTGATGAATTCCGGTTTCAGAAATTGAAACCCCTTTTACAGTGACTTTTTCGGAGTTTGAATCAACAGATTCAAAAAAAACTTCATCGGGTTTATATGCCACTGCTTCGATAATTCCATCCAATAAAAATCCCTTACCCTGTTTATAAAGATCGTATATCGCCAATTTTTCCTGAGTTCCTTTGAAGTCTTTCTCGAAATCGGATAAAGATAAGATCACGGCTTTTGAGTCATTGACTTCATCAGTCAGGTCTGTATTTTTTGCGTCAAGCCAAAAACGCGACAGGAATGCAAAAATGACAACCAATTCAGTGATGATTAATACCATCCTGAATGTTGTCAGTATCCAAAGAAGGACGCGACCGGACGTTGTTGCTCCAAGTCCCTCTCTCGGTAATAGATTTATTTGTGCTATTTTGGACTTTTTCTTGGCAGGCATATAAAACCGAGAGCAATAGAGTATTATTATAAAATAGTTCTGACAATATCCGCCTTACTTATGTTTACTCATGTGCTCTTGCTATCAATATAGCATATATCGAAGGCTGGAAGTAAGTTTTTTTGTTGCGAAAGCGTGTTGATAAATATTGAGAGCGGGTTGGGCGTAAACTGATTTTACTGAAGCTACTTTTTAACCTTTTTCGAATTTTTACCAGCTGTTTTGGGAAGCAGTTTTGATAGGCTGGACTTAATTCTGGCTGCTTTATTTTTATGGATGTATTTCTTTTTAGTTGCCCGGTCTGTCAGGGAAATTGCCTTAACGATTTGGCTTGGTTTCTTTGATTTTTTTGCCATACGGATTGCCACCTCCAAAGAAGTTGAAATGTTCCTGTTAACTTTTGCTTTTCTTTTGGAAGAGCGGAGTGCCCTTTTTGCTGTGACTGTTACCGGCATAATAATTAAAAGAATACAAGATTAAAAGAATTAAGGGAATAATTGCTTTTTTCCCTAAATTACTGTATTTCTATATTCCTAATTTCGTGAGTATAATCTAAACAGCCTTGATAATCAAATTGAATGTTAGGGAAAATTATTGAAAAAGGGAAGAAAATATTACTGGAACCGCAGGGGAATGTTTTGTCCGCCGCGACAGTTATAATGGTGATGATTATTGCCTCAAGGTTATTGGGGTTAGTCAGGCAACGAACTCTTGCGCACTTTTTTGCACCCGATGAACTATCGCTTTTTTTTGCCGCCTTCAGACTGCCCGATTTAATATTTGAAGTCTTAGTTTTCGGAACTTTTTCTTCCGCTTTCATTCCGGTTTTTTCCCGGACGCTGAAAAAGGGAAACGGGGCCGCATGGGAAGTAGCAACAACTGTTTTGAATCTGGGGCTTATTATTTTTGCGATTGTTGCGATTCTTGTCTCCGTATTTGCCGACAAAATTTATTTTTTGGTGGCTCCGGGATTTGGAGGAACTGAGCGTGAAGTGATAGTTCCTATTGCCAGAATATTATTTGCTGCACAGGGGTTATTTATAATTAGCTATGTTTTGACCGGAGTTTTGGAGTCATTGAGGCATTTTTTGATTCCTGCACTGGCGCCACTATTTTATAATCTCGGAATAATTATCGGCACGCTTGTCTTGTCTTCTAAGTATCATTTGATGGGACCGACATTGGGAGTGGTATTCGGGGCTTTTGCGCATTTTATGGTACAACTCCCATTAGCAACGAGATTGGGTTTCAGGTTCAAACCGGTTATAAAAATAAACGACGATGTTAAACAGATCGGAAAATTAGCGCTTCCCAGACTTCTTGAAATTGGTTTTTTGCAAATTTCAAAAGTAGCTGAACTTTTCTTCTCCTCTTTGATTGCAAAAGCATCCTATGCTTATTTTACTTTCGGCAACACACTCCAGCTTTTGCCGGTTGGACTTTTCGGTACATCTATTGCTAAAGCCGCCCTTCCAACCCTATCTTCAGAATCAGACGATCATGAGAAGTTTAGTAAAACCCTCCTTTCGGCTTTGAATCAGTTGATTTTTTTATCACTACCGATTTCAATTTTTTTAATAGTACTTCGGATTCCGATTATAAGACTTGTTTATGGGACAGATATTTTTTCCTGGAGTGCAACAGTCCAAACGGGATATGTCTTGAGCGCTTTTGCGGTGGGTGTTGTTTTTCAAGCCTCAAATTCATTATTAGCCCGGGCATTTTACGCTATACATGATACGAGAACTCCGGTTACAATTTCTATCTTTTCGATTGTATTCATTATTGTTAGCGATTTTGTTTTAATTCGAATTTTAAATTATGACGTCTGGGGTTTGGCATTAGCTTTCACTTTGGGCAGCGGAATCCAGTCGTCGATGCTTTTGTATATGATAAATAAAAGAATAATAAAAAGGAGTTTCTCAGGAATTATGAATCCTTTCATAAAAGCATTAATTGCCTCGCTTGCGTCGGGAATAGTAATGTTTATATTTTTGAAAGTTTTTGACCGGAGTGTTTGGATAAAACGGCTTTCGCTTATCGGTCAAATTGAAGCAACCAAAACCCTTCCGTTTGAAAAATTTGTACTTGATACCCGTTATACGGGAAACCTGATGATTCTGACGAGCATTGTTACGATTGTCGGAATTGCTGTTTATGTTTTGGTTTCTATAATGCTTCGCTCTGATGAATTGGGAGTATTTCTGAATATGGTCAAAAGGACTTTCATCAAACGCGATATCGAGCCGATTCCGCAAAAGGAAAGCGAGCCCGTTTCTCCTACTCCATCAGAAACAACCAACTAGTTGGATGCGTGATCGGCATGCTAATGATAATTTTTAAGGTATTGACCTCGCACAACCTTACTTTTCGTTTTTTTAATACTATTCGTATACAACTCAAAGAGCGGTTTGCCGGGGTCATCACCCCTCAAAAAACTGAGAAAGTCGGGGCTTGACATTCCTTTAGCACTCGTGGTACATTACTGCTAATATCAGAGTAAAAGAGTGGAAAAGTAGAAGAATATAAGATAAGTTTTTGCTTCTACTCTTATACTCTTACGCTCTTCAACTCTTAATCATATGTCCGACGCATTAACAGCAAGACAAATTCAGATTCTGAAGCATATTATTGATGAATACATCGAAACGGCGGAACCGGTTGGCTCTGAAGCTTTGGAGAAAAAATATAATCTTGGGATTTCCCCGGCTACTGTCAGAAACGAAATGGCAGGCCTCATTCAAAAAGGTTTTCTGAAACAACCTCATACTTCATCAGGCCGTGTTCCTACACCAAAAGCTATGAAGTTGTATGTTGACCAATTGATGGAAGAAAAATCAATGAGTATTGCGGAAGAGGTAAAAGCGAAAGAAGAAGTTTGGGATTCACGGGGGAATGTTGATCAGCTGTTGGAGGAGGCCACCCATGCGTTAGCCGAACACACAAAAAGCTTGGCCGTTGCGACGCTTGATGCCTCAAACAAAGTTTGGCATGCAGGTTATAAGAATATATTTCACAGTCCAGAATTTACAGACTCTTTGGTATGCGAATCTTTGTTTTCTTTGATTGAAGAAGTTGAAAGAATGAACGATCTTTTTTTTCATCGGGGGAATCCTTTATCACCGTTTGATTTGTTTTTTGGAGAAGAGTTGGGTTGGCAAAACCTTTCGCCGATGGGTGTAATTGCCACAAGGTTTAACCTTGGCACAAGAAGGGGTGCGCTCGGAGTGATCGGGTCAACCAGGCTTTCATATCCCCGGATTGTTCCGATACTGCGTTATTATGGAAATTTACTGGAGGAGGTAGCATCGGCATGAAGAAAAAACCGAGTAAAGTGAATAAAGGAGAAAGAGTAAATGAAGAATTGGAACACCTGAAAAATCAATTAACTAGAGCGTTAGCCGATTATGACAATCTGAGAAAGAGGATTGAGATAGAGAAAGAAATCTGGGTAAAATATTCAGGAGAGCGCATTATAAGCCAACTTTTACCGGTATTGGACATGTTTGAAGCAGCCCTTGCCCATACCCAGGACCAAGGACTTGGAATAGCGGTTTCGGAATTCAAGAAAGTATTTTATGAAGAAGGGTTGAAAGAGATAAAGCCTGATAAAGGAACTGATTTTGACGAAGCCATTCATGAAGCGGTAGAATCTGTTGAAGGCGGAGAGGACGGAAAAATTGCAGAATTGGTTTTGACGGGTTGGATGTATGAAGACGGAAGGGTTGTCAGATACGCAAAAGTAAAGGTGTTTGGAAAAGTACAAAGTGGAAAGTAAAAAGAGAAAAGTATAATTTAATGAAATATGGGAAAAATAGTTGGAATTGATCTAGGAACAACTAATTCGGTGGTTGCTGTAATGGAAGGGGGTCACCCCAAAGTGATTCCTGCAGCTGATACCGGGCGAAACATCACGCCGTCGGTAGTGGAACCTGTTAAAAATCTTGTCGGAGATGTCGCCAAGCGCCAGGTTGTTCTTAATCCGAAAAACACAATTTATTCTATAAAGCGTCTTATGGGACGCCGGGTTGATGACGCTGAAGTTGAAAGAACCAAAAAGATGGTTCCGTATGAGATTGTTTCTTCAAAAGATAAAAACGCGGCGGTTGAAGTTGATGGTAAGACTTATACTCCTCAGGAAGTTTCGGCAAGGATTTTGATGAAGCTCAAGAAGGATGCGGAAAGTTATCTTGGGGAGAGTGTTGACGCTGCGGTAATCACAGTACCTGCATATTTTGACGACTCTCAAAGACAAGCGACGAAGCAAGCGGGTGAAATTGCCGGATTTAAGGTTGAGCGAATTATCAATGAACCGACAGCTGCAGCCTTAGCATACGGGTTGGATAAAAAGAAAGCAGAAAAAATTGCCGTTTACGATCTTGGAGGAGGGACTTTTGATATTTCAATTCTTGAACTTGGTGATGGAGTGTTTGAGGTTAAAGCCACAAATGGAGATACCCATCTTGGAGGAGATGATTTTGATGAAAAAATCGTTGAATGGATCGTTTCTGAATTTAAAAAAGACAATGCGGTTGACCTGACGGCTGACAAGCAGGCACTTCAGCGTGTTCGCGATGCTGCTGAAAAAGCGAAAATAGAACTTTCTGCAGCCGCCGAAACGGAGATCAACCAGCCGTATATAACACAAAAAGACGGAAACCCAATGCATTTGACTTTGAAAATGACCCGGGCGAAATTGGAGGATCTTGTTGGGGATCTCATTGAAAAAACAATGAAACCGGTTGAGGCATGTCTGAAAGATGCGAAACTGGATCCGCACGATATTGATGAGGTGATCATGGTTGGGGGAATGACGAGAATGCCCAAAGTTGTTGAGGAAGTAAAGTCATATTTTGGTAAAACTCCGAACCAGTCGGTTAATCCGGATGAAGTTGTTGCAGTTGGAGCCGCTATCCAAGCCGGAGTCTTGGGGGGCGAGGTTAAAGACATACTTCTTTTGGATGTAACTCCTTTGACATTGGGAATAGAGACACTTGGAGGTGTTGCGACCCCGATGATAACCAGAAATACAACTATTCCTGCATCAAAGACAGAAACATTCTCAACGGCTGCTGACAACCAGACTCAGGTAGAAATTCATGTATCCCAAGGTGAGCGTCCGATGAGCGCTGATAATAAGGATTTGGGCAGGTTCATTCTCGATGGAATTCCGCCGGCACCAAGGGGCGTTCCTCAGATCGAAGTAACTTTCGATATTGACGCATCGGGAATTTTGAAAGTTACCGCCCATGACAAAGCAACCGGCAAGAGCCAAAACATTACTATCTCGGGCGCTGTGGGACTTTCTGATGATGAGGTCAAAAGGATGCAGGATGAAGCGGAGCATCACAAAGCTGAAGACCAAAAGAAAGCTGAGAAAATTACTGCCAGAAATTCAGCTGATGCAATGGTATCTGCAGCTGAAAAAGCTCTCAAAGACGCCGGTGACAAAGCACCAAAAGATATCAAAGAAAAAGTTGAGGAAAAGATTAAAGGCGTCAAAGATGTTTTGGCAAAGGAAGATTCTTCAAAAGACGATTTGGAGAAAGCAACGAAAGATCTGTCGGACACCCTAAGTCAGGTCGGGCAGGCGATGTATGGGCAGCAACAAGCTGCAGGGCAAAGTGAAAAGAGCGAAGAGAAAAGCACGGAAGAAAAAAAGAGTGAAGGAGATGGTGAAAACAAAAAATCTTCAAAAGACAAAGATGAGAAAGCCAAAAGCCCTGAGCCTGCCGAACGGGTTGAAGAAGGAGAAGTTGTAGAAGAAGACTAAAAAATGACAGATGACCTCGAAAACCAGGATTACTCCAGAATTTATATCCAACTGGGTTTATCAGAACAAGCTATAGAGAAATTAAAGCCTGAAGAAAAAGCCGCAATCAGTAAATTTGATAAAGCTGTGGATAAAAAAGAACGAAGTTTGGGAAGGGAGTTAACCCCCGAAGAGGAGAATGAGTTGGCAGGAACGATTGAAGGGGCATCTGAGGCAAGAATAAACTATGAAAAGTTTTATTCGGAATTAGCCGACCAAGTCGATAAAACGGAGGGGTACGATACAAAATAGCTTTATGTCTCCGGAAAATTTAACCCCACTTGAATCGTTCAATAGGAAAAGAGACTTGCTCCTTGAAGAATGGGAACAGGTTCATGGAGACAAATCTAACTGGAGTTATAATTTAACCGACCGTTTTGTTGATGCTGTATTAAGTTCGGTAACTTATGAGGAGGGTCTTGCCCACAAACGTGACACTGATCAGTGGTTGAGAACGAAAGCGCTCGCTGTAAATAAATATAATCAATACCATAGAAATTAACTCTTAACAAACTCCCCATAGATTTATATAATTAGCACTTGAGATATTTGAATGCTAATTGCCGTCCTCTTAAAATCCTAGTATCCTAATATCTTAATATCATTCTGAAATATGGTTGGAAAATCCGATTACTACGACCCCGTACTGTTCTTACTTGCTCCCAAGTACTACGTGCTTGCGTCGCAAGAGCGAAAATACGGGGCAGGCATTTCTTGACTATGACAACAAAAAGTGATTATTACGATATACTCGGAATTAATAAATCCGCTTCAGCGGATGAGATAAAAAAAGCTTACAGAAAGCAAGCTCTTGAATGGCATCCGGACAGACATAAAGATGATAAAGAAGCCGCTGAGAAACGCTTCAAAGAAGTTAATGAGGCATATCAGGTACTTTCCGATCCGAAAAAGAGATCGGCATATGATCAATTTGGCCATCAGGCATTTGCTCCCGGTGGAGGTTTTGGCGGACAGCCTGGTACCGGACCATTCGGACAGCAATCCGGTCAGTATGGTCCTTTTACATACACTTATACAACAAACGCAGGAGGTGGAGGAAATCCCTTCTCCGGATTTGACTTCGGAGACCCTTTTGATATTTTCGAAAGCTTTTTTGGTGGGGGAAGCGGGGGATTCAGGCGTGCCCAGCAGCTTCCCCGATACAGTATAAAAATAGATTTCATGGATTCGATAAACGGAGTCGAAAAGAATGTTGAAATCGGCGGCAAAAGAAGGAAAATTAAAATCCCTCCGGGAATTGATGAAGGTTCAAGGATAAAATTTGATGACTTTATTTTATCGGTCAATATTGCTCCGCATGAAGTTTTTGAGCGTGACGGAGCGGATATTTATATGCGCTACGAGATTCCGTTTTCACTGGCAACACTCGGCGGGGAAATAGAAATTCCAACTGTAGAGACGCTTGTGAAAGTCCGTATCCGCCCCGGAACCCAATCGGGTACGATGCTTCGCCTCAGGGGGAAAGGTGCACCCAATTTACATGGACATGGCAGAGGTGATCAATATGTGAGAGTGAATATTCTGATCCCCGACAAACTATCCCGAGAACAAAGATCTGCGGTTAATGACCTGAAGAGGGAGGGATTATGACATCCTCCCCGTCTTGAAAGGCGGGAGGATTACTTGAAATATCGAACAACTCTGGCCTCACAAGAATGTAATTCAAGAAGTAAATAATTCCATCTGACGGAAATTAAAACAATTCGTTGTGTACGGCTCCCGTTTTTATATTCATGTCGTTTTTAATATTTTCAGTATTTTATATTCACTGCATCACTACATAGTGATGTAGTGTTAACGTTTTTGGTAGCTTTTAAACTCTTCCGATAAGTCTTCCCTTATCTTTCTATTTACTGCCTCTTTTTCTTCGACACCTTTAAAAAATTTCTCCAATTTCATATTTTGATTTTTAACAATGGAATGTTCCACCAGAGTCAGAAGTACTTGTGGGAGTTGAAATTCGATAGGGATGCGTGGAAGTTCCTTAGGAAAATCGTATTTAGCAGGTAACTTTGCGATTATTTTTCTGAAACCGTTTCCACCTTTTAAAAGCCAATTACTAACCTTCGCAACCGTACCAAAGCTGGTATGAAGTGTTTTAACAATATCTATTTGTGTTTCCCCTTTTAATAAAAGCTTTGCAATACGGAGTCTTATAGCCAAGTTTTGTATTTCCTTTGCTGTCAGAAGATCTTGAAGAAAATCGGCGGTATCCATGGCATTTCTGACTGTTTTAAAAGAATTGATTAGATCAAACATTAATTCCAGTCTCTCTTCTTTTGAAAACTTTTCCTCTCTTTTTATTTTTGGGTAATATGTTCTTCTTCTCATTTATATTCTTACTACATCACTACATAGTGATGTAGATATTAATACTATTTATTAAGCAAGGCAGATACAATGTGTACTAATAAACCTCTCATAGGATTTCCTCAATTATATACGGATCTATACGGCTCTGAAAATTAAAAGTGATATAATCTCTGTACCTGTCCAATACCCATGGACGATTTGTTTTTAGCAATATTTCTTCTTACTCCTATTGCATGGATAGTTGCCATGATTCGACCGGGTTTATTTTCCAAAATCCCCATTAAAAATTTAAACCGGAAGAAATTAACAGGAATTTTATTGGCGCTTTTTATTGTCTCGTTTGTGGGTTTTGGAGTTACTTCCAAACCGGTTGAGGAAAATGTAAAAGAAGAAGTGCAAAGTTCATCAACCGAAGAACAGGACACAAACGTCTCTTCGGTTGAAGTTGAGGGCGGTGTTGCGGTTGTCAAAAGGGTTGTTGACGGGGACACGATTGAGTTGGATAGCGGTGCCAAAGTCAGATATATCGGGATTGATACTCCTGAGTCGGTTGATCCGAAAAAACCGGTTGAGTGCTACGCTGAAGCAGCTTCAAAGAAAAATAGAGAATTAGTTGAGGGTAAAGAGGTCCGTCTTGAAAAAGATGTTTCGGAAACCGATCGCTACGGAAGGCTTTTACGGTATATTTGGATCAACGACAGTTTAATAAATGAAATTCTTGTTCGGGAAGGGTATGCCCGCTCAAGCACATATCCGCCGGACGTGAAATATCAGGAGAGGTTTCAGATTGCCGAAAAAGTTGCCAGGGAAGAAAAATTGGGTTTATGGGGAGAGGAGTGCGTGATAAAGCCAACTCCGACTTTGGTTCCGTCAGCCAAACCGACAGTTTATATTGCTCCCACAAAAGCTCCAACTACTTATTATGTTGCTCCGACATCTGTTCCTTACGTTGCACCCACCAACCTTCCGGCAGCAGTAAATCAGCAAACCGGTGGCCAACCGGGAGGAGGAGGGACATCGGGGTCTTGGTCTTGCGACTGTTCAAAGACTTGCCCGAATATGTCATCCTGCGCAGAAGCGTATTTTCAGTTGAATAACTGCGGATGTTCAATCCGCGATGGAGACGATGATGGAGTCCCTTGCGAATCTATCTGTTCGGGAGGATAAATATTAAATTCAACCCCAATAACCACTCAGAAAAATTCGTTACCGATTTTTTGAAAATCCTTGCAAGATAATTATTTCTCGTTTGTTGTCGACGGCCTCTTAATGTTGAATAAAATTATTATTTTGGAGTTTTTGTGCACGACTTAATCTTCGTGTTTTATTTCTGGCTCATTACCGAGCAATCTTTTCAACACCTGATCCATTCGGTAGAGACGTAATTTCATAGTTTGGGCTAACGTCCCGAATACGCTTTTTACAATTTCTTCCTCTTCGGGAGAAGTGGGTTTCTCACAGTCGATCCATTTTTGAAACTCATTCATAAGCTGATATGACTTTAACTGATCGGCAGACATTACCGAAAAGTCGGGATCACTACTTTTATTTTTTTCCATAATGTAATTATACCTTATAGTTAAAAATTAATAAATCAATTTGTTTGGTAAAGCTTAATTTAATGTAACTCATCTTACGATTTATTGACTCGGAAACGCATTACTTGTACACTATCAGTGGTTAGAAATGGATGAGGTGGGAATTTTGCCCGCCTTTTTTGTTAGTTGGCGCAAAGAGAAAAGCGAAGAGTGAAAAGCAATAAACTTTGTACTTTGAACTTTTTTCTATGTACTAACGCAAAGCGTTTTATATGCAGACACCAAGAACAGAATTTGCACAAGCCCTTCGGGCAATCGCAGCTGAGCGGGATCTTGATCCCGAGGTTATTATTGACACCATTAAGCAGGCAATTGTTGCTGCTTATAAAAGGGATGCCAAAGATCAAGGTGTCGAAACTGAAGAGTTTGAGTATGAAGTTGAGTTGAACCCCTCAAACGGTGAAGCAAAAGTTTTTTCGTGGCCACTGGAGAAACCCGAAGAGAAAAAAGATGTAACACCCCCCGGTTTCGGAAGGATAGCAGCCCAAACAGCAAAACAGGTAATTCATCAAAAGATCCGTGAGGCTGAAAAAGGGGCCATTATCAGTGAGTACAGCGAAAAAGTCGGCAGTCTTGTGACGGGAATGATACTTCGTTTCGAAGGCTCGGACGTTCGTGTTGATCTTGGAAAAACAGAAGGGATAATGCCGGCGTCGGAAAGAGTCCCGAACGAAAGATTAAACGCCAATCAAAGGCTGACGTTTTTGCTGAAAGAAATCACAGAAACTCCGAAGGGAAAACTATTAACCCTCTCAAGGTCTGATCCCCAATTCGTTCAAAAACTTTTTGCGAGAGAGGTTCCTGAGATCGGTTCGGGAAGTGTTGAAGTGAAAGGGATTGTCAGAGAACCGGGAGTAAGGTCAAAAATTGCCGTGTTTTCGAATCAATCAGGAGTTGATCCGGTTGGCTCATGTGTCGGTCAAAAAGGTGTCCGGGTACAATCCGTCACAAATGAACTTGGCGGAGAGAGGGTTGATATTGTTCCTTTTAATATCGATTTGGTTGAATTTGTCAAAGCAGCACTTTCTCCTGCGGAAGGATTAAGCGTTTCGATCAGCAAAGACAAGACAGGTGCAATTGTTAAAGCTCCGGAGGACCAGCTTTCCCTGGCTATCGGACGTGAAGGACAGAATGCGCGTTTGGCATCAAAATTGACCGGAGTAAAAATTGATATTGAAGGTATTCCCGGAGAGAAAACCCCAAAGTCTGTAGAAAAAGAGGAAGTAAAAGTGAAAACTGAAGAGAAGGCGGATTTGGTACCCTCGGATGAAAAACCGGCTGAAGAGGCTCCTCTTGCTGGAGAGGCTGATTTACCAACCCAAACACAGCCTATACAAGCTAACGATTCCGCTTCGAACAATTCCGGAAGCGCTCCGTCGGATGATCAGGCAGGTAGCGTTACAAGTAATGACAATACGGCAGTCCCACAGGCTGAAGAAACCGCAGACACTAAAGAAGTATCCGTTGACGATTTGAAAAAGCAGGGAGACGATAAAAAAGACGAAGCTTAATGAAAAATTTATTCTTTTTTAGAAAGGAACAATTTTATGATGGAAACAAGACCTCCGGTTGTAACAGTCTTAGGCCATGTTGATCACGGCAAGACGACGCTTCTTGATGCTCTAAGAAAAACTTCTGTTGCCGAAAAAGAAGCCGGCGGAATAACGCAAAGCATTGGTTCATCTGTTGTTACAACGGCAGACGGTAAGAAAATAACTTTTATTGATACACCCGGGCACGCTGCTTTCACGAAAATGCGGAGCCGTGGAGCGAAAGCTGCCGACATCGCAATACTGATAGTTGCTGCAGATGATGGCGTTAAACCACAAACAAAAGAAGCCCTAAAAATAATTTTGGGAGAGCATATCCCATATATAGTAGTTCTCACAAAGAAAGATTTACCTAATGCTGACACAGAGAAATGTCTTGGTGAACTTGAGAAAGAGGGCATTGCTTTCGAAGGAAGGGGTGGCGATGTACCGTATCTGGCAGTTTCTGCAAAAAAAGGTGAGGGGTTGAAAGAACTTCTGGAATTGATAGTCTTGGTGGCCGATGTCACCGGAATTAATGCTGATAAACAGGGAGCACTTCAGGGATTTGTTGTTGAAACAAGAAAAGACAAACGCGGACCTTTGGCATCTTTGGTAATTACAAACGGAACAATGCGAATTGGAGACGATATATTGTGCGACCAAAAAGTGAGTAGGGTGAGGGGGATATTTAATTTTCTTGAAAAGTCGGTAAAAGAAGTTTTTCCCGGAGAACCCGCACTCGTTATTGGTTTTACTGAACCTCCGGCAGTCGGGTCACAAATTCATTCCATATCGGATAGTTCGGTTGAGGTAAAAAAAGATATTCCGATCGATGTGAGAGGTGAAGAAACAAAATTAGGTAGTATTCCCAAACTCAGGCTTGTAGTTAAAACCTTGACCACCGGGAGTTTGGAAGCAATTACCCAGGGTTTGCCGGACGGGGTTGAAGTGGTTTCAAAAGGTGTAGGAGACGTTATTGATGCTGATGTTTTTTCCTGCAAAGCCTCCAGAAACTGTCGGATATTTGTATTCGAAGCTAAAGTTCCGAATGATGTTTCAAAACTAGCTGAAATGGAAGGAGTAGAAATTGAAAGCTTTAATATAATCTACAAACTGTTCGAAAGAGTCGATGAAATTATAAAATCCGGAGAAGACGAGGTGATGGGAAGTGCTGAAATTATTGCAATATTCCCCTACGAGAAGAAAAGAGTTGCAGGCTGTAAAGTAACCAAGGGTGTAATTGAGAAGAAATATCCCTTAAAAATTATGAAAAAAGGAAAAAGTATTGGTAGAACGAAAATCGTTTCAATGAAAAAAGAGAAAAAAGATATTATCTCCTCTGTTGCCGGTGAAGAATTCGGGGCAATCTTTGAGCCTTATCTTGATTTTGAGAAAGGCGATGTGTTAATATCCATACGCAAATAGTATTATTACTATAAGTTACGATATCTTTTGCTTTTGCGATAGTATTGTAAAATTATTAGGACAGATAGACAACTTGTCTAATAAATAAAAAGCTATGGACAATTCTTTCAAATCCGTAATTGATTCAGCAAATTCAATATTGATCCTTCTGCCGACAAAACCTTACTTTGATCAGGTCGCAGCAGGGCTTTCTCTTTATTTATCGCTTCTGCATTCGGGAAAAAGTGTATCCGTATATTCCCCCGCTCCCGCAACAGTGGAATTTAACCGCCTGATCGGGGTTGATAAAATCACAAATGAGCTCGGAAACAAGAATCTCGTCATTTCATTTCCGAACTATAATTCCTCCGATATCGAAAGAGTCAGCTATGATGTCGAGGAAGGAATATCTGTTTTGACAATCATTCCAAAATCTGATGCCGTTGCACCTAAAAAAGATGATGTTGAGTTTTCCTACACCGGGGTATCCTCCGACACGGTTATCTTGATCGGTGGGGCAAACGAGACGCATTTTCCGAAAATTGCGGATAAGGATTTGGCAAATGCTAAAATTTACCACATTGGCACCCGCCCCTTGAGTGCCGACCCTGCAAAAAATATAATTTCTTTTTCTCAAGCTACCCCGTCGGTTTCCGAGATTGTATTTATTTTGATTAATGAATCGGCTTTAACTCTTGAACCGGATATTGCGACCAATCTTTTGATGGGGATCGAAGATGCAACCGATAATTATCAAAGTCCCAATGTCCTTCCCGAAACATTTGAAATTACGGCAGCTTTGATTCGAAGCGGTGGCAGAAGATATGCAGGAAAAGGCCTTGATACCGGAGGTTTCCCGGATGGTGCAATTCCCCGAACCAGCGTGACACCACCTCCAACCATGCCAAGCGGCTTTGATTTCAACGATAACCCCGTTGTTGATCAAACAATGGATGAGACGGATTTCGGTCCAACTCCTCCCATATTTGATAAACCGGGTCCTTTGTCACAGGCAACTCCTTCTGCTCAGAAAAATATTCAAAAACAAGTTTCGGATAAAAACCCCGATGAAAAAGAGGAAGATTCTTTTATGGCTGAAGAAAAACCGGATGAAACCGAAGAAATAGAAAATCCCCCATCAGACTGGCTCCAGCCGAAAATCTACCGCGGAACTTCAATGAGTTGATCTACTCGCTTTCATTATCTTCGATAAATACATCACGCGATGCATAAACCACTTCATGTACCTCACCATTATTAAGTTTTAATTGTCCATATCCGTGTCCCGACCCGGGAATATATTGGTGATCGACAATTTTACCTTTTTCTTTTTCACCAGTAATACGATGGTGTTCTCTTATATCTTTTAACCATTTCGGGATCGGGATTTTTTGCACACCATGAAATGTTATTGGACACGTATTGGGAGATGGTGTTCCATCTACATTCTCAGGCCAGTCGATATTTTCGATTCTGAACTCACAACCATAGACTGTGCATTTAATCTCACCTTTCATGGAAAGTATTGTAGGTTATAAATTATTAAATTCAAACTAGAGTAGCGAGATAGATTGTATTTCTTTATAAAAGCTGTTATCATACAATCCGTTAAGTTAAATTAGTACAGCATGGTTATCCGACAGTCCGACGCTAACTGTAGCTGATACAATAATAAACACATGGCATTATCAAAGGACAAGAAACAGGAAATTATAAAAAAGTTCGCCATTGAAAAAGGCGATACGGGTTCCCCGGAAGTACAAATTGCACTTCTTTCAGTACAAATTGATAAACTTGCGGAACATTTGAAGGAACATAAAAAAGACAACCATTCAAGAAGAGGTCTTCTATCGATGGTTGCGAAAAGAAGGAGACTTTTGAATTATTTGAAGAAAAGAAGTGAGGAAAGATACCTCAAGTTAACGAAAGAGTTAAAACTGGAGAAATAAATATAAACATATTAATCTCATATATTATATACGGCAAATAAAACGGATATCTGCAAATGCAAGTAATTACCATTAATCAAACACCAAATTACAAATAAATTCACATTTTAAATTATCAAAATTAACTTTTAGAATAAATCATTTAATAAATTTATGAAAAAAATTGAAAAAACATTTGAGTTAGCGGGTAAGAAATTAACCCTTACCACCGGTCATGTTGCCGCGCAGGCAACCGGAGCGGTTATGGCCCAATACGGCGAGACTGTTGTCTTGGCAACAGTTGTCTCGGCACCCTTAAAGCAACAGTTGGATTATTTTCCTCTCAGCGTTGAATATCAGGAAAAACTTTACGCCGGCGGAAGAATCAAAGGCAGCCGTTGGGTGAAAAGGGAGGGACGTCCTACCGATGAGGAAATATTATCCGGAAGACTTATTGACCGTTCGATAAGACCGCTTTTCCCCAAGGAGTATAAGAAGGATGTTCAGGTTATTTTGACAGTTTTATCCGTTGATATGGAAAATTCTCCGGCAATAACAGCCGCGATTGCAGTTTCGGCAGCTTTATCCCTGTCGTCAATTCCCTGGATGGGACCTGTCAGTATTTTACGGGTTGGTCTTGATGGAGATAAATACGTAATTAACCCAACAAACGGACAAATGGAAGCGTCTCCCTTGGATTTGATTGTTTCTTCAACAAAAGATGCTGTAGTAATGATCGAGGCGGGTGGAAACGAAGTCCCCGAGGAAAAAATCATTGCCGGTATAACAGAAGCTAAAAAGGAAGGCGATAAATTAATTAAGTTTATTTCCGACTTTGCCGATTCGGTCGGTACGAAAAAAGAAGTCCTTCCCAAAGAAGAAAAAAACGAGTCAGTTATTAAAAAAGTAAAAAAACTTGCTGACGATACCCTGAAAGATTTGGTTTCCAAAATGGCAACCAAAGAGGCTGATTATGCCACATTCGACGAAGCCAAAAAGGCTGTTATGGCTGAGTTTGAGGGTGATGAGGTTTTACTTGCAGGTGAGGTTTTTGAGAAGTTATATAAAGATGAAGTTCGGAAACTCATTCTTTCGGGTAAACGCGCTGACGGAAGGAAACACGATGAACTAAGAGAACTCTCGGCTATGGTATCTGTTCTTCCCAGAACTCACGGTTCAGCTATTTTCAGCCGGGGACAAACACAAGCTTTATCGATTGCAACAATTGGTGCACCTTCACTGGGGCAAACGATTGAATCTGCAGAAGGTGAGGAAACAAAACGCTATATGCACCATTACTCAATGCCGCCGTTTTCAACCGGAGAAACCGGAAGAATCGGATCTCCATCCAGAAGAGAGATCGGGCATGGCGCTCTTGCTGAAAGAGCTCTTCTTCCTGTTATTCCATCAGAGGATGAGTTTCCGTACGCCATAAGAGTTGCGACTGAAGTTCTATCATCGAACGGATCAACTTCAATGGCATCAGCTTGTGGATCGTCTCTTTCACTGATGGATGCAGGTGTTCCGATAAAGTCTCCGGTTGGTGGAATAGCAATGGGAGTTGTTATCGAAGACGAGAAAAATTATGCAATTTTGACAGACATTGTTGGTATAGAGGACGGAAATGGTGATATGGATTTTAAGGTAGCCGGGACTAAGGATGGAATTACAGCACTTCAGCTTGATGTAAAAACATTAAAATTGTCAGTTGATATTTTGGAAAAAGCAATCGCTCAAGCTAAAACAGCAAGAGAGAAAATTTTAGCAGTCATGACAAAGGCGATTTCTGCTCCTCGGGAAAAAGTTTCAAAATATGCTCCAAAGATTAAGATTATAAAGATTGACGTAAGTAAAATTGGGGAATTAATCGGTCCGGGTGGAAAGATTATCAAAGGTTTGATCGCATCAACAGGCTCACAAATAGACGTTGATGACGATGGAAAGGTTTTCATTTCAGCAGTTGATGAGGCAAGCGTTGATAAGGCAGTTGAAGCTGTAAACAATCTTTTCAGAGAGCCGGTTGCAGGCGAGGTTTATGAGGGTGTTGTTCGGAGAATCCAGCCATTCGGTGCTTTTATTGAAATTTTTCCCGGAAAAGAAGGAATGGTCCACGTTTCCGATATGAGTGAGGATTATGTTTCGAATCCTTCGGATATTGTTAAAATCGACGACGTTGTCAAAGTCCGCGTCAAAGAGATTGATGAACTGGGTAGGGTAAACCTTTCGATGCTTTTGGATGGTGACAAACCAAAAGCACCAAGGCGTGAAAGTGGAGGTTTCGAAAGACGTTATGATGACCGTGGTTCCAGGGGTGGCGGAATGTCAAGAGACCGGCGTCCCAGAAGAGATAATTACTCAAGAAATGACAGACGCGATAGATCCGGTGGCAGATCCGGTGGTCCCCACTTCCCTACCAGCAGGTTTATTGAAGAAAGCAGAAAGAAGTACGACAGATAAAGTCCCCCGACCTTACTTTCGCACCCATTCGCGATGGAGGATAAAATTCAGTTAAGTTTTTTTATCCTATTGGAAACCTTTTACTAATTCAACTAACCAAGATGGAGGATGTTACAACAGATTTCAAGAAAACCACCGAGTCTGACTCGGTGGATGAATTGAATTCTGATATGTCATCCTCCTTTAGAGGAAACCCCGCTCGTAAGAGCGGGGAAGATGTCATAGTTGATGATTTTTTTTAATGGTAAAATAATATTTATATGGTAAGTGATGCTTCACAGGAACAACTTAAGATTATTGAGGACAAGGTCAGAAATTCAAAAATTCCGGACGATTTGAGAGCGCGGATAGATCTTCGTTTGCAGCAATTGGAGCGGCTCATATTATCACCTTCTTTTTTACCGGAACTGGACAGAATCTCCCGGTACGTTGATTGGATTACAACAATCCCCTGGTATGCAAGGACTGAAGACAATTTGGACTTGACTCACGCTCAAAAAATACTGGATAAAAATCATCATGGTCTGGGAGAAATTAAGGATAGAATCCTCGAATATATTTCAATAATGAAACTTAAGCAGGAAAAGGGTGAGGGTGAAGATATTATGCGGGCGCCGGCTCTTTGTTTTGTGGGATTAGTAGGAACCGGAAAAACTACAATTGCTCTTTCGATTGCTGAAGCGCTTGGGAGAAAGTTTGTCAGAATTCCATTTGGCGGTATGGAAAACCCCTTTGATTTGAGAGGTCAGTCAAAAGTTCAACCTGAAGCAGAACCGGGAAAAATCGTCAAAGCACTACGTTTGTCTCGAGCAAAAAATCCTGTAATTCTACTCGATGAAATCGACCGTGTTACCGATATGGGACGCGCATCGATCATGGGAGTTTTGGTTGAGCTTTTGGATCCGGGTCAAAATCACGCTTATACCGACTATTATATTGACTATCCGGTTGACCTGTCGGAAGTATTATTTGTGGCAACCGCCAATAATACACACCATATAGCAACCGCTGTTTTGGACAGACTTGAGCCAATTTCAATGCCTTCTTATTCAGATGCGGAAAAAATTACAATAGGTAAGGATTATATGTTACCCGTAATTTTGAAGGAATCAGGTCTTCGTGAGGGGGATCTGGTGATTAACGACGATGTCTGGCCGCAAATTGTCAGACCGCTAGGTTTTGACGCCGGGACGCGTACACTTGAACGGACAATTAAAGGAGTTGCCAGAAAAGTTGCCCGTTTAATTGTTGAAGGAAAGGGAGATAAATTTATTTTAACCCCCCAGAACATAAAAGAATTCCTACCCAGGTAAACAAAAGGTGTTATCATACGAATTTTTACTAATGAAGCGAATATTTACTTATTACGATTGATTCGATGAAATTTCGGTTATTATAATCTTAATTCGTAATCGTTAGTATATTAGGGAAAATTATTAACAAGCTGAAACCGCATATGCGTTGAAGTTGTGTAAAAAAGGGCATAAGAAGATTGCTATCATTTATGTCATTGGTGTTTGCAGCCTGAATTATTATGGGAAAACAAGAACTTCTCAATCAATTAAAGAAAAAAATGTCAGATGATGTTACGCTACCGCTTCGGAAAGGTTCAACCCAACTTGTATTCGGAGATGGAAATCCGGACGCAAAGATCTTGTTCATCGGCGAGGGGCCGGGTTATTGGGAAGATGTTAAAGGAATTCCCTTTGTCGGGAATGCAGGCGCCCTTTTGAACCAGATGCTCATGATGGTAAAAGTACCAAGAAAGGATGTTTTCATCACAAACGTTATTCATCATCGGGCACCGCAAAACCGCGATCCGCTTCCGGAGGAAATAAAGGCATATCAACCGTATCTTGACGAAATAATAAAAGTTATAGACCCGAAAGTTATTGTCACCTTGGGAAGATTCTCGATGGCTAAGTTTTTACCGGGTGTATTCATATCCAGTGTTCATGGTAGGGAGAAAAAAGTTCAAATTGATGGTAAAAATCGAATTATACTCCCGATGTACCATCCGGCTGCGGCGCTTCGCAATGGTGATGTAAAGCTAAAATTCAAGATGGATTTTGAAAAATTGCCTGATATATTAAAGGAAGCGGACAAAATTGAAGAGCAGGGGGTTGTTAAGGAAAAGGACGAGGCAAAAGCTGAACAAATGAACTTAATATAAAATTTAATTTTTGATATTATAAGTAAGTATGTCTTTACGATTTATTGCACTTTCAGGAACAATCAGTGTTACTGAAAATTTATACATTTATGAAGCCGAAGGCAAAATGATGATTGTCGATTGCGGCGTGGGATTTCCCGATCTTGAGATGCACGGAGTTGATTTGGTCATACCGGATTTTTCGTATATTTTGAAAAATAAAGATAAACTTTCGGGAATTTTGGTTTCCCAGGGCCACGAAGACCACATTGGGGCGCTTCCATTCCTGCTTCGCGAACTGTCAGCTCCGATTTATGCAGCGCCATTAGTAACGGAGTTTTTAAAAGATAAGTTTGATGAATATGGAGTAAGAGGAGCCATCATTAACACTTTTAATCCGGATAACGACAAGTTCGCTATAGGTCCTTTTACAATATATCCTTTTAGGGTTACACATTCGGTACCGGATTCCTGTGGATTTGCAATTGACACACCCGAAGGGAGAATTTTTCATGTCCCTGAACATAAAATCGATCAAAACCCTGTCGGAGGGATGGGATTTGCTATAGAAAGGGCTAAGGAACTCTCGAATGGCAACAACCTTTTCCTGGCTTCCGACTGTCTCGGTTCAAATAAACCCGGGTTCACTCCGAACGAACGCCCTATCGAAGATAATATGTTTAAAGTGGCATCAAATGCCCCGCACGCTATATTTGCCACTGCAATATCGTCAAACATCGGCCGTTTTCAGCAGATGGTGAATGTTGCACAAAAACTTGGCAGAAAAGTGGTTTTTATCGGAAGGTCGGTTCAGAAAAAGACTGAGATCGCATTCAATCTTGGACATCTGAAATATCCCAAAGGTTTGGTAGTTGAACTACGTGATGCGTACAATCTTCCCCGAAATAAGGTTTTCTATATCGTTTCCGGATGTTACGGACAAGTTGGCAGTTCTTTATATAGGATTGCGACTGGTGCTTATGAAAAGCTTGAAATTCAGGAAGGAGATATGATGATCTTTTCAGCTGACCCGGCTCCGCCTTATTCCAAAGAAAGTGAGGATTTTGTTATTGACCAACTTATCGATTTAGGAGTGGATGTTCATTATTACGATCTGAATGAAGGACTTTATGTATCCGGTCACGGGAGTCAGGAAGATATTACGGAGCTTTTTAGGATTGTAAATCCGAAGTATTTTATACCGATTGGAGGTTCAGTTCGCTTTATGCATGCGTATAAAAAACTGGTAGGAAAGTTCGGCAGGGACGAGCGCTTGGTTTTTACCCTCAAGCCCGGGGAAAATGTTTACTTTGAAAACGGTAATGCAAGGCGCGGGGAAAAGGTTGCCTCGAAAGAAATTCTGGTTCACGGTTTAGGTATCGGAGACATCGGAAAAGTAGTTCTTGGCGATCGGGCAATATTAGGTAACGAGGGTTTCGTTGTTGTAATTCTAAAGTTTTCAAAGAACGGAAGACTTGTTGACTTACCTGAAATAATCTCAAGAGGTTTTGTATATGAAAAAATAGAAAAAGCACTTTTGAAAAAAGCTGTAATGGGCATCAAAAGACAAATTGATAAAAAGGCTGGCGATAAAAAACAGCTTCAGCAAATTTCGAGGGAATATCTGGAGAGATTCTTCTACCAAAAAACCGGCCGGCGTCCCATGGTTCTTCCTGTCGCAGTTGAAATGTAAAAAACTGGTGAAGTCGGAACTGATCAATACTTTTTAGGCGGTTTAAGTGAGAACTTCTTTTAATATTTAACCTCCTTTGGGTATAATGAATGTATGAACTAGTTTTGAAATAAGTTCTATGTCCAAAAAACACCGCCGTTCCAAAAAAACAAAATCCAAAAAAGCATTTCAGCTAAAACTAAAACCGGCAACACTTTATTCAATTGCACAGGTATTTTTTTATGTTTTAGCAGGACTTACTGTTTTATCATTTTGGCGAAGGGGGTTGGTCCTTATTTATATCAATGATTGGATTGTTAATCTTTTCTCCTGGACAGCAATATTTTTACCTTTTATTTTTATAACATTCGGCCTTTTGATTTCAAAACTTCGATTACCAATTACCCAACCCAACGTGATGGTTGGCGCACTTCTATTTTTTGTTTCTTTAATGTCATTTTCGAAAGCAGGAATAATAGGCCAGAGTTTTTTTGACGGGCTTTCCGAGCTAATTACCAATCCCGGAGCATATATTGTTTTTTTTGGAATGATGATCGTTGGCGGGGTGATTATGTTTAATACATCTCTCGATCAGTTATTTTTATTTCTGGCTGATGTTTATAAAAAATATGTTATACGCGGGAGCACCAGGGTAGGCAAGGCTGGGAGTTTCAAAAGTCCTTTAAAAAAGGAACTTAAGGTTGTCGGTGATTCCCCGCTTTCAAATAAACCGCTTTCAATAAACGAAGCAAAACCGACAAGCTCAAAAGATAATAAGGAATTTTTCGAGAAATCTCCGGATGAGCAGCAATTGGTCAGCAACATCCCGGGTGAGGAAGCAGTCTGGAAATATCCTCCGATTTCGATTTTTCAGGATACTTCTGGCGGAAAAGCGGACCGCGGGGATATTAAAGGCAACGCGGCCACCATCGAGCAGACTCTTGAGTCGTTTGGGATTGCCGCACGGGTAGTTGAAGTAAATCTGGGACCGGCAGTTACGCAGTATGCATTAGAGGTTGCTCTGGGAACAAAACTATCAAAAATAACAGCACTGGAGCGCGATTTGGCGCTGGCGCTGGCTGCTCCTACCGGAACCATTAGGATAGAAGCACCAATCCCCGGAAGGTCGCTTGTCGGAATAGAGCTCCCCAATAAAGCACCTGAGTTTGTTCCGATCAGAAAGATGCTTGAGTCCGATGTGATGAAGGAACAGAAAAGTAAACTTGCAGTATCTTTGGGATTGGATGTTTCAGGTAAACCGGTTGTCGCAACACTCGCAAAGATGCCGCACGCTCTGGTTGCAGGACAAACGGGTTCAGGTAAAAGTATTTGTTTGAATACTTTTTTGGCAACACTTTTATTTCGGGCTTCGCCATCGGAACTTAAGCTTATTTTGGTTGATCCGAAAAGAGTCGAAATGGTTAACTATAACGGCATTCCGCATCTTTTGTCTCCGGTAATTATTGAACCGGACAAGGTTTTATCGGCGCTTAAATGGTTAATGGGTGAAATGGACCGGAGATATAAGCTTTTTTCTCAGGCGGGAGTCAGGAATATTGATTCGTATAACGAAATGTCCGGATTTCAGGCTCTTCCGTATATTGTCTTGGTTATCGATGAGCTTGCCGATATTATGCTTTTTTCACCGGTTGAAGTCGAAGATGCAATAACAAGAATTGCGCAGATGAGCCGTGCGACGGGAATCCATATGATTTTGGCTACTCAGCGTCCGAGTGTTGATATCATTACGGGTCTTATCAAGGCTAATATCCCGTGTAGAATTGCATTTGCGGTTTCCTCACAGGTGGATTCAAGGGTAGTTCTTGATACTCAAGGGGCGGAGAAGCTTCTCGGAAAAGGCGATATGTTATATCTTCCTCCTGAACAGGCAAAACCGATTCGTATTCAAGGGGCCTACACAACCGATAAGGATTTGAATTCACTTATTTCCTATATCAAAAATCAGGGAGTTCAACCTCAATACACCGAAGAGGTAACATCGATGACAAAAAGAGGAAGCTCAGTCGTCCCGGGATACGATGGAGATTTAGATGAGCTTTTCAAGGAAGCGGTAGAAGCTGTATGTCAATACGATAGGGCTTCAGCGTCACTTCTTCAAAGAAGGCTTTCCGTAGGTTATGCAAGAGCTGCGCGAATTGTTGATCAACTGGAAGCAGCAGGAGTGATCGGACCCGCTGACGGATCAAAACCACGTGAGGTATTAATTCGAAGCGCGGAGGAGTTTTTCGCCCAATCCGCCTCAGAACAATCTCAAGAGTAGACTAACCTACCAAATATGAAGACAATCGGATTATTTTTGAAAGATGCCCGTTTGAAGAAAGGTTTAACCCTTAAAAAATTTGAAGAAAAAACAAAGATAAAAAAAAGCTTTCTTCAATATATTGAAACAGAAAAGTGGAATGACCTGCCCGAGTATGGCGTAGTCAAAGGTTTCGTTAAAAGCATGTCTGATATTTTGGATATCAAAAACGATGTTGCATTTGCACTTTTGAGGAGGGATTATTCATCGAATAAGAAGGTGGCTGTTAATCCCAAACCGGATCTTAAAATGAAGTTTTCGTGGAGTCCGAAAATAACCGTTTTGGTAGTTGTGGTTTTAGCGATTGTTTCAGTATTGTCGTATATTGTTTATCAATATATAAATTTCAACCAACCGCCGAAACTCGAATTAGTCCTACCGGTTGAGGACCAGGTTGTTGAAAATTTGGAAGTTGTCGTAAGCGGCATAACTGATCCTGATGCGGTAGTCATTGCCAACAATCAGCCGATACTTGTTAACAGTGATGGGAATTTTTCGGATACGGTGGAGGTGAAAAAAGGGGACGAAGAACTTAAGGTTTCCGCCACGTCCCGATCGGGAAAATTTACGGAAATAAGAAGAAGAATAAAAACAAAATAGTCTAAGAAAAAAGTCTATGTTTAAGATTTTGTTGTGCAATTTTTTCTTAGACTAACACTTAGGCTTAAACTGATAACTTATGGATGGGGTACAAGTTTTATTAACAGTAGTGGTAGTAGTTTTGACAGGACTTTTAGTCATTGTCGGAATTCAGGTGGTTTTGGTGATCATCGATCTTCGTAGGGGGTTGAAGAAGCTTAACAGCCTCCTTGACGATTCTCTTCTTGGGGGAGGATTGATCCGTCCTGATAAAATTACCGGGATTTTGGAAATGTTCCGGAAGAAGAAAAATGTTGAGAAGAGGGGGGAGTATTAGAAACTATTCCCGAAGATTTACATAACTTCAACGCATATGCTTTGTAATCTTGTTAATTATTTTTCAAGATATTTTTGAACAAACGATAAGCTCTATCTCCTTTCCAATCATATGGAAGTATCTCAAATGGTAACTGTGGATCGTTTCGAAGTATTGCGAGGTATGAAAAAGCGATTTGGTCTTTGGATTTTATTTCCCTACTTTTAATTAAATTGATAAATCGTTCGTAACTATTATTAAGTTCTTCAAGTCCGTAGACTTTCTCCAGAAGCTCTGACAAATTCAATCCCCCGACGGTTTCACCTTTTTCTAATGAAGAAATGAGTATCAGCTCGTTATCAATATTATTTCCTTTAACAAACGACTCAATTAACCCGGTTGGGTTATAAGGAGTAATCCAAACGCTTTTTTGTAAGATTCCGCATCCAAGTTTTTTAATGTAATCCCGGAGATTGTCTCTTTCAACATTTTTATCAATAGGAAAATCATATGTAATTAAATATATTTTCCCGTCCCAAGTTCTTTTTTTATGATACCTTGGCAGAATTATATTAAGCCTATCTTTTCCTTCCTTTGTAATTGAAGGTAGTGTTAATCCTTCATTAATCTTTTGTTTTACGGTCTTGATTAAACCTTTTCGTTTCAAATAATAAACACTTCTTTTGATAGTTTTGTAATTTATTTGCGATATTTTGTCCAAAGCTTTCTCGCTGGCTCCAAAACCTCTTCCGCTATAGCCGGAAGAGGCAAATTCGATACCATAGAAGATTGAAACTAAAGCCAGATCAACACTTGTTGAAATAACACCTTCTGTAATACTTTTCACCTTTTCAGAGATATCTTTCTGACCCATACTATTACAAGTTATTAACGCATATGCGTTGATGGGTTGTCAATTTTGTTATTAAGTAATGAATTGTCGATGATAATAAATTGACAAAAAATAGAAAATAATCGGAGAAAGATTTTAATATAAAAACTATATAGACATCACATCTCAAGATTGGACTAGAAGTATGATGTCTATAGCATATGTCACATTTTTTTAAGTCCAATATTAAAATGTGACCTCTGTGGATATAGATAACTATTGAGGATATAATTAGGCTCATGAAAGCATCAGATGTCAGGAAAAAATATATTGAGTTTTTCAAAAATCGCGGACATATAGAAATTGAACCGGCTCCACTGGTTTTGGAGAATGACCCGACAACGCTTTTTACATCCGCCGGCATGCAGCCTCTTGTACCGTATCTCACCGGTGATCCGTATCCGGGTGGCGCCAGAAGACTTGTAAATTCCCAACCCTCAATCCGCTTGGGAGATATTGAAGAGGTTGGCGACAACCGCCATACAACCTTTTTTGAAATGCTTGGGAACTGGAGTTTGGGGGATTATTTTAAAAAAGAACAGCTGCCCTGGATTTTTGAATTTTTTACGGCTGAATTGGGACTTCCCAAGGAAAAGCTTTGGGTTTCGGTTTTTGAAGGAGATGATAAAGTTCCAAAAGACACCGAGTCTTTTGAAATTTGGGAAAAACTTGGGATTCCTCAGGAAAAAATTATTTATTATCCGGCCAAGAAAAATTGGTGGTCGATGACGGGAACACCATCTGATATGCAGGTGGGTCATATCGGGGGACCCGATTCAGAGGTCTTTTATGATTTCGGGGAAGATCGTAAATTTCATGAGAATTCACAATTTAAAAACGACACCTGCCACCCCAACTGCGACTGCGGAAGGTTTTTGGAAATCGGAAACTCAGTCTTTATTCAGTATAAAAAAGTATCTGATACGGATCTTGAAGAGCTGCCTCAAAAAAATGTTGATTTTGGAGGCGGGCTTGAAAGAATTACTGCTGCGGTAAATAACACGCCGGACATATTTAATATTGATGTGTTTAGACCAGCAATAGATAGATTGGAAAAATATTTTGGGAAGGAGTATGGAAAGGAAAAAGAAATTGATGAGATGTACAGAGTAGTTGTTGAACACATCAGAGCTTCAATTTTTATATTAAATGCAGGTGTTACACCTAGTAACAAACAACAGGGGTATGTTTTAAGAAGATTACTTCGACGCGCTGCTGCAAAGGTATTTATTAAAGACAAAACCTTCGATAGTAAAGAATTCAAGTCATTAGCTGAAATAATAATTAGCCAAAATTCAGGAATTATTAAAATTACAAACAAGAAAACCATAGAAGATCAAATTGTTTATGAGATCGGAAAATTCAGATCAACTATAGAAAGGGGAATGAATGAGGTTAAAAAAGTTGAGAAAATTACGGGACAAACAATGTTTGATTTGTTCCAATCCTATGGTTTTCCGCCAGAAATTACATTGGAAATTGCTGTTAAAGATAACATAGCAATTGAAGATAATGTGGGAGTAAATTTTGAAAAGCAAATGGAAGAGCATAAAGAAAAATCCAGAACTTCTTCTGCAGGGGTTTTTAAGGGTGGACTTGCGGATCACTCTGATGAAGTAATAAGATACCATACAGCAACGCATCTTCTTTTGGCATCTCTTCGGAAGGTTCTTGGTGACACTGTTGTCCAAAAAGGCCAAAACATAACGAAAGTTCGCAGCCGTTTTGATTTTCCGGGGAATGAAAAGTTAGAAGGTGCTCAACTGAAAAATGTGGAAGATATGATTAATGACGTGGTTACAAAAGACCTTCCGGTAAAATCCGTTGTTATGTCCAAAGATGAAGCTTTGAAAACCGGTGCAATTCATGCCTTCAATGAAAAGTACGCAGATACGGTCAAGATATACTATGTTGGAGATTCTTTGGACCAAGCATTCAGTAAGGAATTCTGCGGCGGACCGCATGTTTCCCACACAGGTGAGATCGGGCATGTTAAGATTAGTAAACAGGAAAAGATCGGTGCGGGACTCGTGAGAGTGTATTTAGTATTAAATAACTAATGATTCACGCAGATAATTAGCAGATTCACGCAGATAAATTCATCCGTTTTAATCCGCTTTCTATCCGTGTAAATCGTATCCATATGGATTTGAAAAGTATCTTGCCCAAAAAGAAGGAGGACAACGAGTACTTCTGGTCTGTTGTGATAGAACCCGATTGGGTGCAGGCAGGAGTCTGGAAAATAGAAGAAAAGAAAGTTGTCGTAGTTGCTAAGAGTAATCCTATTGCCTGGAAACTTGATGATGAACTCATTTCCGCAAGCGATGCCGCTCTATCTTCCGTCATTCAGGAACTGCCTGAAGATTTCACTGAACCTCAAAAAACAGTTTTCGGAGTCAGTTCTTCATGGGTCGATGACAGTCAAATAAAAGAAGAATATTTGGTGAAAATCAAGAAGATTTGTCAGGAATTATCTCTCACGCCGGTTGGTTTTGTTGTTGTATCTGAAGCAGTCGCTCATTATTTTAAAAACGAAGAAGGCGGACCTTTAAATACACTTATCATAGGTGTTTCGTCGGGTAATCTTGAACTTGCCCTATATCAGAACGGAAAATTAATCGGAACCGCCCAGGTTGCCAGAAGCGTAAGCATATCGGACGATGTTGCTGAAGGGTTGTCGCGGTTCTCTTCAAAAGATGCACTTCCATCCAGATTTATTTTATTCAACGGGAGGGAGGGTGATCTTGAAGATGCAAAACAGGAGCTGATTAAAGCCAATTGGGAGGATTATGAGAAAATCAAGTTTTTGCACACTCCAAAAATAGAATTTGTATCTTCCGATGAGAAAGTCATGGCGGTTTCGCTGGCTGGTGGCGCTGAGATGTCTGAGGTGGAAGGAGTAGTAGAAATTGAAGCACCGGAAAAAGCTAAAGTTGTCCAAACAATAGAGGAGCCTGTTGCATCTCTTCCGCCTGATGAAGAGATTGCAAATATTACGGAAGCCGACGACGACCTTCATCCGGAAGATTTTGGTTTTGAAGTAAATGAAATGGCGCAAAATAAGCCGAAACCCGATTTTTCCCAGAAGACTGAAGCGGCAGGTGAGCAAATAGAAGAAAAAATTCATGCACAGCCGGAACCTCCAAAGCAAATGCCCATTCCGGTTAAGAAAAAATTTAACTTTTCAGGGTTAACAAAAATCTTCTCAATTTTTAATTTGAGAAATCTTAAATTCCCGGGTATAAAGACTGAAGGTACAAAACCTCTTTTAATTGGTTTTATTGCGATTATTTTATTGATTATCGGGGGGGGTCTTTTTTGGTGGTTTTTTCCTAAAGCGGAAGTGACAATATATATTTCACCGAAAAGTACTGAAGAAAAGTTTGATATCACGATAGATCCGGCAGTAAATAGCGCTGATTTTGAAAAGGGTATCATCCCGGGAAAAGTTGTTGAAAGGACTCTGACTCTAAATAAATCAAAAGGAGCAACGGGGAGTAAAACCGTTGGCGATAAAGCAACAGGTGAGATTACTATTTACCGTGTCGGTACCGAGTTAACCCTGAGTGCTTCGACGTTAGTGAAAGGACCACAGGGATTGAATTTTACTTTGAACGATGAAGTTAGTATTGCCAGTGGTAGCGCCATAAACCAAGGGACCACGAAAGCCAATGTTGCCGCCGAAAAAATCGGAGCTGACTATAATCTGGCATCCGGACAAACTTTCAGTATTGGCAATTATTCAACCTCCGACATGGAAGCGACGAATGAAAATGCATTTTCCGGAGGATCCAGCCGTGAGGTAAGTGCCGTATCTGAAGCCGACAAAACCAGCCTCCTGAAAGATTTGCAAAACGAATTGGAAGAGAGCCTTAAAGAAGAAGTTGGAAAATCGATTTCAGATGATGAGATTGTTATAGACGATTCTTATGAATTTACAATTGAAGAGGAAGATTACAATCATAAGGTGGGTGACGAGGCGGACACATTGACGCTCGATTTGACGATTACCGCTAAAGCTGTGGCTGTTAAAAACGAGCAAATAATTTCAGCTGCAAGAAAAGCATTGGAAGGAAGCGTTTCCGAAGGATTTACCTTAAAGGATGACCAGATAGAACCGAGTTTTTCTTTCAAAGAAGGTGAGGGGGGTGTTTACAATGTTGAGGTTTTTGCAAAAGCCGGACTTCTGCCCAAGATTGACACGGATCTTATTTTGGAAAATATTACCGGAAGGTTTCCGGATGTAGCCAGGGAATATTTAACAAAAAATGTTCCGGGTTTTGTAAGGGCTGAAATAGTTTTTAAGAACTTCAAATTCCCCGGTAAGCTTGGCTCTCTGCCAAGGGTCTCAAAAAATATTACAATCGAGGTCAGCGCGGAAAAGTAGTACCGTAAAATATTATATGAGCTACCGGTTTAAAAAAATCCTGTCAATGATTTTGGCGGCCATGGGAACGATAGTAATAATCCTTAGTATTCTTCCGATAGTCAGCTATGAATTTACTTATCGCCGGAAATTTCAAAGAATGTTAAGTCCAGTTCCTGAAGGGGCAACACTAACAGGAGTAGCAAATGATTATAAAAATCCGGAGGAGTGGTTTGAAGGCGATACTGTACAAAACAAAGATACTGGATTTGAATACCGGTTGTTTGTTCCCAAACTCCGGATTGAAGATGCAATTGTGACGGTTGGAGGTGAAGACCTCTCCAAAAACTTGATCCAATATCCGGGAACAGCTGATCCTGGTGCCGGCGGAAATACTGTAATTTTCGGCCATTCAGTTTTGCCTTACTTTTTTAACCCCAAAGACTATATGACGATTTTTTCCACACTTCCGAAACTGGATAAAGGAGACATCATAAGAATTGTTGCAAATAATATTTCATACACGTATGAAGTTAATAGATTTTTTGAAGTGTCCCCTGATAATTTGGAGGTTCTGAATCAGGATGTTGACGGATCATATGTATCTTTGGTGACATGCGTTCCTCCGGGGCACCCCCTAAAACCAAGAAGGTTAGTTGTTCAAGCGAAGTTGTTGTTGTAGTCAGCAAATTTGAGTCTCGCCAAGGGTGGACGGGAGGTATTGAGTATATAATTGCTACCAGGGAAATATGAATATTTTAGGAATTGATTTTGGAAAAAAGAAAGTGGGCGTTGCCATCGGGGATACTGATTCAAAATTAGCAGAACCTTTCAGGGTATTACGATATGAGGATATCAGGATATTAAGTGACAAACTTAAAAGAATTACCAATGAGTTGGTAATAGAAAAAATAGTTATCGGAATATCGGAGGGAGAATCTGCCAGAAAAACAAAAGAATTTGCTGAAAGACTCGAAAGGGTTTTAAAAATACCATTTGTCTATCAGGATGAAACTCTCTCGACCTTTGAAGCGCAGGAAAAATCAAGAGAAGCAGGCATTGGGAGGAAAAAGAGAAAAGCTATGGAAGATGCTTATTCCGCCGCAATTATTCTCCAGGACTTCCTCGACACCCTTTAAAGAAAGTATTAATCATGTGTTCAGTCTGTGACTAACAAGATGATTTTGGCTTTTTTTGTAATTTCTAGTGTCTTGACAGATTAACCTGATGGATATGGTATACTTGACTCTGTTGATATGTTAAAAAATGTCATTGCTCCGATACAAGCTTGGTTGATGTCGCAAGGCAGGTGTGTTGGCTGCGGAAAACCCCTATCACAGTGGAAAAAGGAGAAAAGAAAAGACGGAGCGGAGAAGGTAACCTGCGATTGCGGCCGCATCTTTATCCACGATCCAAAAACAAAAAAGTTCAGACGCGCTCTTCTTGAAGAAGTATAATCGGAAATTTCTAATTACCCTAATTAACCTAATTTCTAAGCAACTCCTATGTTTTTTGTTAAACTTATTTTTTAGGAAGATATGAAAAAGTTCTCAATATTAACAATATCAACCGTCTTGCTTCTTTTGGGAGTTGTTTTGGGGGTGTTTTATTGGTGGAGGAATGTGAGTTCTCCGGTAGGTGACAATTCTGAATCTCAAAGATTTGTTATAGCAAAAGGCAGTTCTGCCTCAACTGTTAGCGTAAATCTTGAGAAAGAAGGACTTATTAAAAGCGCACTCGCTTTCAAGATATACGTGCAGGTTTTTGACAAAAGCAAAAATATAAATGCCGGAGAATTTAATTTATCCTCATCGATGACGCTTCAGGAAATTGCGGATGCTCTTGGGAAAGGTCCGTTAGAACTTTGGGTGACAATTCCTGAAGGACTGCGGAGGGAAGAAGTTGTTCAAAAGTTTGTAAAGGGTCTCGAAAAAAATGGTGATACGAGAGAAGTTTTTATACAAGAATTTTTGGACTTTTCAAAAGGACAGGAAGGGTATTTGTTTCCGGATACGTACCTTTTTCCCAGGGACGTATCAGGAAAGAAGGTGGTCGAGAAAATGCTTTCAAATTTTGAGATCAAATACGCAGAAGTTGGTAATAATCCAAAGTTTGATAAAAAAGATATTGTCATTATGGCGTCGTTAATTGAAAAGGAAACAAAAACTGATGAGGAACGCCCCTTAGTTTCAGGGATTTTGTGGAAAAGAATCGATGCGGGTTGGTTTTTGCAGGTTGATGCCTGCAGTCAATATTTTCTTGGCGGAGAAAAATGTATTGTGGAAAATGAGAGTTGTGACTGGTGGCCTGAACTTACTCTTTCGGATTTAGAGAACAGTAACAAATATAATACTTATAAAAATTATGGACTGCCTCCCACTCCGATTGCAAACCCCGGTCTTACTTCCCTTTCTGCGGCAGCAAATCCAACCGAGAGCACTTATTGGTATTATATTCATTCACCGGATGGTGTTATACACTTCGCAGTTGATCTTTCTGAGCACAATATGAACATCAGAAAATATTTGGGAAAATAATGCGTAACGTACCTTAAATCCACAAAGACCAAAAAAGCCTTGCCGGTATCAAATTATGAGCTTGAGAAAATGGTTGATTTTCTATTCCCTTATTGACAACTATAGTCAATTATGATAAAAACCGATGCTAGGCGTAGTGAATTACGCTTACTGTGTTTATCCCGATAAATTCTGTCGGGGTTTTTGGGTTAAAAAGTTGAAAAATATAACCCTATATAAAATAAACTAACACCAATGGCTTACAAAACCAACCGCCTAAATTTCGGAAAAGAGGAAAAAGTACTTCCGGAACTAGACTTGATTTCTATCCAAAGAGATTCGTGGATTAATTTTGTTAATGAGGGTATTGCACAGGAACTGGAAGATATTTCTCCTATCGACGACTTCACTGGTAAAAATTGGAGGGTTGTATTGGGAAGTCCTGTCATGGGAGTTCCAAAAATTAGCCCTATAACATGTCAGGATAAAGGCCTTACTTATTCGGCTCCTTTGAAGATTACTGCAACCTTAATTAACAAAAGATCCGGAAAAGAAATTACCCAAGAGGTATTTTTAGGAGATCTCCCCCAAATGACAGCAAGGGGGACTTTTATTATTAATGGGATAGAACGCGCGGTTATTAATCAAATTGTAAGAAGCCCTGGCGTATATTTCTCCGGGGAACTTGATGTTTCAACCGGAAGAATGCTTTATAAATGTGAAGTCAGGCCACTTCGCGGTTCATGGCTTGAATTTGAAGTCTCAAAAAATGATGTAGTTGCAGCAAGAATTGACCGCAGAAGAAAAGTTGTCGGAACAGCCTTTATTCGTGCTATGGGAATTCAAACTGATGACGAGCTTGTTGACACCTTCAAAGATGTTGATACTGATAAAAACCACCGATATATTGCCTCAACTTTGGCCAAGGACCCTTCAAATTCAAGAGATGAAGCAATGATTGAAATTTATAGAAAAATGAGACCGGGTGAGCCGGCACTTCTGGAGAACGCTGAAGGACTTTTCACCTCCCTATTTTTAGATCCAAAAAGATATGATTTGGGTAGTGTTGGCCGCTACAAAATAAATAAACGTTTGGGCTTAAAGGTTCCCAATGACAAACAAAACTGGATCATAAACAGACAGGATATTATTGGCGCAATAAAATATTTAGTAGCGCTCCAAAACGGGAAAGGAAAAGTAGACGATATTGACCATCTTTCAAATAGACGTTTGAGACGTGTCGGCGAACTTGTGGCAACTAATGCTTTCAGAATAGGTCTTTTGAGACTTGAACGTTCAGTCAAGGAGAAAATGAGCCTGATTTCACCAGATGATAAACCGGTTCCTTCTAATTTGATCAATGCAAGACCACTCATCGCCTCATTAAATGAATTTTTCCGCTCCAATCAGCTTTCAACAATTTTGGATGACACCAATCCGCTATCTGAGCTTGATAACCTGCGAAGGGTATCTGTTTTGGGTCCGGGCGGAATAAATCGCGACCGTGCATCCTTTTCTATCCGGGATGTTAATTCTTCACAATACGGGCGTATTGATCCTGTCAGAACTCCGGAAGGACCAAACATCGGACTCGTTACATACCTCGCACTATACGCAAAAATAAACGAATACGGTTTTATTGAAACTCCGTATCGTAAAGTTGAGAAAATAAAAAAAGGCCGTGAAACGAAGGCTAAAGTGATGGACGAAGTGGTTTATTTAACCGCTGACGATGAAGAGCTTTATTATATTACTCATTCAGGGGTAAATATTGACGGATATGGTTATATCACCGACAGCCGGGTTGCACTTCGCCATAACGGTACAGTAACAGAAGGTCCGGTAAGCTTAGTCGATTTAATTGATTTAACTCCCAGACAAGTTGTTGGAGCATCATCGTGCCTTATACCATTCCTTGCACACGATGAAGGTAACCGTGCACTGATGGGAAGCAACATGCAATGCCAGGCAGTACCTTTGGTTAATCCCGAATCTCCGATCATCGGAACCGGAATGGAGCATGATATTGCCAAGGGAATGGAAAGAATGACTTTAGCCAGAAACGCGGGAACTGTTGAATATGTTGATGCTGAAAAAGTTATTGTCAAACTAAATAAGAAAGTAGATGTCACGGAGTTAGGAGAAGATGTTGAGATTATAAACGGCGGTAAAAGTGAGGTTTATTATCTTTCCAAATTCAGAAGAACCAGCCATTCAACCTGCTATAACCAGGCTGCCGTAGTCAAAAACGGTGATAAAGTCGTCAAGGGCAGCCTTATTGCTGACGGACCATCAATAAGCGGTGGTGAGTTGGCGCTCGGGAGAAACCTTGTAATCGGTTATATGTCATATGAAGGCTTTGGTTTTGAAGATGCAATTTTGGTATCCGACAGACTGGTTAAAGAAGACCTCTTAACCTCTATCCATATTGAAGAATACGATTGTGATGTTGTCGATACAAAGTTGGGTCCGGAGGAGCTTACCCGCGATATACCCAATGTATCCGAAGGGGATTTGGCTAACCTTGCAGAAGACGGAATAATTGTTGTCGGAGCTGAAGTCGGACCGAACGATATTCTTGTCGGGAAAATTGCTCCAAAAGGTGAAACGGAATTGACCTCGGAAGAAAGGCTTTTACGGGCAATTTTTGGGGAGAAGGCAAGGGAAGTCAGAGACACCTCCTTAAGAGTTCCCCATGGAGAGAAGGGTATTGTCATCGGAGTCAATATATTAGATCGGGAAAAAGGGGACGAACTCGGTCCTGGTGTCTTGAAACGGGTTTTAGTAAAGGTAGCCCAAATGAGAAAAATTACAGTTGGAGATAAGGTTGCCGGACGTCACGGAAATAAAGGTGTTATTTCAAGAATTATGCCATCGTCCGATATGCCCTATATGGAAGACGGGACGCCTATCGATATAATTATTTCACCTCTTTCTGTACTGGCGAGAATGAATTTGGGACAACTTTTGGAAGCGCATCTTGGATGGGCTATGAGTGTTGAGGGTGAAAAAGCAGCACTTCCGGTTTTTGACAAAATTACCGAGGATATGGTTGTCAACGAATTGAAAAAAGCAGGGCTGCCACTAAGTGGAAAAACCAGATTGCATGACGGGAAAACAGGCGAGCCGTTTAAGGAAGAGACAGTAGTGGGAATAGCTTATATTTTGAAGCTTACTCACATGGTTGAAGACAAGACCCATGCCCGCTCGACCGGTCCGTACTCTTTGGTTACACAGCAGCCGCTTGGAGGGAAAGCTCAAATGGGAGGCCAGAGGCTCGGGGAAATGGAAGTTTGGGGACTTGAATCCCATCGTGCAGCCCATGTACTTCAGGAAATGCTAACAATCAAATCGGACGATATTGTGGGAAGGGCAAGAGCATTCGAAGCGATAGTAAAGGGTACGGAGATACCGGATGCGACAGTACCTGAGTCTTTTAAGGTATTGGTAAGAGAGCTTAATTCATTGGGACTCGCAATTGACGCAGTTGGAGGAACTTTCATTAATGAAGACGAAGAGGTTGAAGGTGAAGGACTTGAGTTGGCGAAAGCATCAGGCGCTGAGGTGGTTGCAACAGCAGAGCTTACTGATCCCAAAGGGCCGATGGAAATTGAAGAAGTACTTTAAGTCTAAGTAGAAGTCTAAGTCTAAGAAAATTACAGCAACAAAATCTTAAACTTAGTCATAGAAGAAATAATATGGAACCATTAACAGGTTTAAAAAATTTAATCGATTTTAAGAAGTTGATAATAAGTCTTGCATCACCGGAGGATATCCGGAAGTGGTCTCGTGGTGAAGTTACGAAGCCTGAAACGATTAATTACCGGACTTTGAAACCTGAAAAGGACGGACTTTTCGATGAACGGATCTTTGGTCCGACGAAAGATTGGGAATGTTACTGCGGAAAGTATAAAAGGATCAGATACAAAGGAGTTATTTGTGATAAATGCGGTGTCGAAGTTACGCAGTCGCGTGTCAGACGGGAAAGAATGGGTCATATCGGTCTTGCCTCTCCCGTTGTTCATGTTTGGTATTTCAAAGGCGCTCCTTCGAAATTGTCGCTCCTTTTGGATGTTCCTCCAAGAGCTATCGAACAAGTAATCTATTTTGCAAGATATTTGGTATTAAGCGTTGAGGATAAAAAGAAGAAAGAAGCGATTGTCAGGATTGAAAAAGCTTGGGCGGAAAAGGATAAAGAGCTCAAAGAAGGATATGAACAAAGACGGACTGTTTTGAAAGATAAAGCAAAAGAGGAGAAGCAAAAAGTCGAGAAGAAGATCAAAAATAAAGAACAAGTTTCCCTTGCACTATCGGAAGTTGAGCTTGATTTCAGAAAGAAAGAGGCGACGCTTACAAAAGAGGAAAAGCAAACACTCCAAAGAACTCAGGAACTATTTGAAAATTTAGGATTAACTGTTAAAGATCTTAAGGAGCTTTCCATTCTATCCGAAGAGGAATACGAACAGTTGTCTATTTATGATGCAGCGGACTTTTTTGAAGCAAAAATGGGTGCCGACGGAGTGTTAGCGGCAATCGGCAAAGTAAATCTTGAAGAATTGAACGTCCAATTAAGAAAAGACCTTTTGGAAACCAAAAACATATCATCGAAATATGTAAAATTGGCAAAGCGTTTGAAGCTGATTGACGGTATGAGAAGGGCAAAAGTTAATCCTTCCTCTATGGTTTTGAGGGTTCTACCAGTGCTTCCACCCGATCTTCGGCCGATGGTCCAATTATCAGGCGGAAGGTTTGCCACCTCAGATTTAAACGATTTATACCGGAGAGTAATAAATCGAAACAACAGATTAAAGCATCTTATCAATTTGGGAGCACCGGAAATTATTTTGCGAAATGAAAAAAGAATGCTTCAGGAATCGGTTGATTCATTAATTGATGCATCTCAAAGAAAAGCAACCCGCAGGGGCAGGGGGAAGCAACCATTAAGATCTCTTTCGGATATGCTTAAAGGTAAACAAGGAAGATTCAGGCAAAACCTTCTTGGAAAAAGAGTCGATTACTCGGGAAGATCTGTTATTATAGTCGGACCCGACCTTTCCCTTAATGAATGCGGCATTCCTAAAGAAATGGCACTTGAAATGTTCAAGCCGTTTGTCCTTAAGGAAATGATACTTCGCGGAATAGCCCCAAATGTAAAAAGTGCCAAAAACATGCTGGATAAAAGACCTCCTGAAGTTTTTGATATTTTGGAAGAGATTACGAAAAATCATCCTGTAATTCTAAATCGTGCCCCGACACTTCATAAACTTTCAATTCAGGCATTTTACCCGGTTCTGATTGAGGGCGACGCAATCAGGTTGCATCCTGCTATTTGTTCAGGTTTTAATGCAGACTTTGACGGGGATCAGATGGCAGTTCATGTACCACTTTCTGTCAAAGCCGTGGATGAAGCAAGAGAGTTGATGCTTCCGGAAAAAAATCTTCTCCGACCGTCAGACGGCTCGCCCGTATCGACGCCGGCAAGCAAGGAAATGGCGTTGGGAGTTTATTACATGACAAAAATTAATGTAAAAATCGAGCCTTATTGGTCAGTCTTTGCATCAAAGGAAGAAGCAATAAAAGCCTATCAATCCCAAGTCATAGATCTTAAGCAGCAAATCCCTTTGTACCTGAATGGCGAGATAATTGATACGACTGCCGGAAGGATATTATTTAATGAAGCGCTTCCCGAGAATTTTGATTTTGTAAACGAAGCCGTAACTTCGACTCTGATAAAACAGCTGTTTGCTAAAGTGTATGCCGATAGCGAATCCTCGGTTGTTGCCAAGATGATCGATAAGGTTAAGGATCTTGGGTTTTTGGGAGGAACCTTATCAGGTTTTTCTTTCGGAATATTTGATGCCAAAGTGTATCCGGGTAAGGCTCAAATACTAAAAAATGCCGATAAAAAGGTTGCTGAGCACGAAAAGAACTACGAAACAGGTCTTATTACCGCTGAAGAAAAGAAAAGATTGGTTCAGGAAGTCTGGATTGAAACAACTGAAGAATTGACGGATAAAACTTGGGAGCTTCTTGACAGTGATAATCCGATTAAAACAGTCATTGATGCGAAAGTCGGACGTACTTCAAGAGATCAGGTGAAGCAGCTTGCAGCTATTCGCGGACTTGTTGTTGACCCGCTCGGAAAAATCGTCGAAATGCCTATCAAATCTAATTTCAGAGAAGGATTGTCGGTTTTTGAATACCTTACTTCGTCCCGAGGTTCAAGAAAAGGTCTTACAGACACCGCGCTGAAAACCGCAGATGCAGGTTATCTAACCCGTCGGCTCGTTGATGTTGCCCACGATGTTTTGATACGTAAGGACGATTGCGGAACAACCAAGGGTATTGAGATCAGAAAAGGCGACAGACCGAAGTTTATTGAAAGGCTTGTCGGCCGGGTTTTGGCAGAACCGGTTAAAGATGCAAAAGGAAAGGTTCTTATTGCCAACTCCACGCTTTTGAGTACGGCGGATCTTAAATTGATTGATGAAAGCAAAGTTGAGAAAGTGATCATCCGTTCGCCTTTGACTTGTGAAGAAAGATACGGAGTTTGCTCAATGTGTTACGGCAGAGATCTTTCCAAAAAGGGTTTTGTTGAAATTGGAACACCAGTTGGAGTAATCGCTGCACAGTCAATTGGTGAGCCGGGAACTCAGCTTACGCTTCGTACCAAGCATAGCGGTGGAGTTGTTGGAGTTGATGTTACACAGGGTCTTCCGAGAGTGGAAGAACTTTTTGAGGCAAGGACGCCGAAGGTGTTTTCGCCCCTGACGGAAATTTCAGGCAAGGTTACACTCGGTGAAGTTGAGGAAGGTTGGAAAGTAACAGTTACCTCTGTTACCGCAAAACCGAAAGAAGAAAGAGAGTATATCGTTCCCAAGACCCTAAAGATTGGTGTTGAGGATAAACAATTAGTTGATTCCGGCGTACCTCTTGCAGAAGGGTATCTTGATATCAAAGAAATTCTTGCCATCCGCGGACTTCGATCAGCCCAGGAATATCTTGTGAATGAAATTCAATCGGTTTATGAAAATCAGGGAATTCCCATAAACGATAAGCATTTCGAGGTAATGGTTCGCAAAATGAGTGACGAAGTTAAAGTTATAACCGCCGGCGACACACCGCTCTTGCCCGGAGAGCTGGTTGATAAAGCATCATTTGAAGAAGAAAATGAGAAAGTTCTTGCTGCAGGCGGAGAACCAGCAACTGCGCAACAGGTTATTTTGGGAATCACCAGAAGGGCACTCTTTACGGAAAGCTGGCTGTCAGCTGCTTCGTTCGAACAGACGACCGATGTTCTTACCAACGCATCTCTTCTTGCAAAAGAAGATAAACTTTTGGGATTGAAGGAAAATGTTATAATCGGCAGGCTGATTCCGGTCTCTGTAGAGAAAGCATCGGAAATGAGTGTATCAAGAACGAGATAAATATATGCCTACATCACAACAATTAATAAGAAAAGGCAGGAAAAAAGTTATCAAGAAGTCCAAAAAAGGGGCTTTGAGGCGTTGGTTTAACGCAAAAGACAGACGGTTTGGCGAGAACCCATCACCTTTCAAAAGAGGTGTTGTGCTTCTGGTCAGGACAATGACACCCAAAAAACCAAATTCAGCCTTGAGAAAAATCTGCCGGGTAAGATTATCCAATAAACAGGAAGTTACAGCCTATATTCCCGGAGAAGGTCATGAGTTGGCGGAACACTCAATGGTTTTGGTCAGATACGGTCGTGTTAAGGATTTACCCGGAGTGAAATACCAAGTTGTGAGGGGGAAACTTGATACAACCGGAGTTTCGGGAAGAAAGAGTTCACGAAGCAAATACGGTGCGAAAAAATCCGGAATGGTAACAGGACCCGTTGGAGCTGCAGCTCCGGCTGAACCTGCCGCACAAGGTTAATTAAATAAATTTATAGAAAAATATGGCAAGAAGGGGTAGTTCAAAACCAAAGAAAATTAATCCCGATCCCGTTTATAAAAATAGGCTGGTTGCTAAATTTATAAACCGGGTAATGCATGATGGCAAAAAAAGCGTAACCCAGAAACAGGTTTATGACGCTTTTGAACTGTTGAAAAAAGACGGTGATGATCCGATTAAGGTTTTTACTCAGGCAGTCGAAAACATCAAACCGAATATGGAAGTTCGGGCACGAAGAATCGGAGGGGCAGCATATCAAATTCCAATACCCGTTCGCGGATCAAGAAAAGAATCTCTTGCCATCAGATGGCTGGTTGGTTCGACAAGGGCAAGATCAAATTCCGAATTTAAGACTTTTGCCGAAAAACTGGCTGTAGAACTCAAGGATGCTATCAAAGGGGAAGGTCTTGCGATGAAAAAGAAAAACGATATGGAAAGAATGGCCGAAGCCAACAAAGCTTTCTCTCACTTCAAGTGGTAAATTAAAACATTTTCATAAACTTCTAAGGAGTTTTTTATATGGATAAGGAAAATAAAAACCAAGAACTTCTTCCGGAAGTTACACGAGCACTTCAAAAAATTTATTCTATTTACGGTAAAGAATCCGATTGGGGATGGCTGGTAAAAGCTGTCTTAAGATGTAGGTTAGCCAAATTATCGTCGTTTAAAGCGATGGAGTTGAGATCTGATATTTTATTAGGCAAAAAGAAATGCCCAATGAGTGGTATTACAACAGATCAATTTCTGGCTCCTCATCCTGCCGACAACATTGCGGGTGCAATCGCGGCAAGAAATTTTCCCGAGAAGTGTCCGCTTTGTGGACAAGAGCCCGGAGTATTTGATTTTGATATCGAATAGGGAATTTGATACTGATGGGAATTGTTGTTACAATATCTTACTGCTTCGGAATCGAAGCAGATTTTTTTGTAAAAATTATTTCTTAATATCTTAGTATCATAATATCGTAATATCTTTTTAAAGTATGCCTGTACAAGCAACAAAGAAAAAAGCAAGTCTTGTTATGACGGTTACCAAAGACCGGGAAGTTTCAATGGAAAAAATCAGAAACATTGGGATTATTGCCCATATTGACGCCGGAAAAACAACAACAACAGAAAGACTTCTTTTTGAAACGGGAAAAACATACAAGCAAGGATCGGTCGATGAAGGAACAACCGTAACCGATTGGATGGACCAGGAACGGGAGCGTGGAATTACAATTGTTTCTGCAGCAATCACAACTTTTTGGGATCTTAAAGAACAAGGGTCAGTTGAAAACGGGCATTACAGAATCAATATTATTGACACGCCGGGGCATATTGACTTCACTGCGGAAGTTGAAAGATCACTGCGTGTTCTGGATGGTGCGATCATGGTTTTTGACGGCCGGACTGGTGTTGAATCTCAATCAGAAACGGTCTGGCGTCAGGCTGACAAATATAATGTTCCGAGAATTTGTTCACTTAACAAATTGAATCTGATTGGTGCGGACTTTGAAGGTTCAATAAAATCTATTAAAGATAAACTTGGAGCAAATGCATCCCCAATCCAGATTCCGATTGGCCTTGAACATGAACATAGGGGAATAGTTGATCTAATCAAGATGAAAGCTCTCACCTATAAGGGTATTGAAGACAACGAATTGACGGTTGAGGAAATTCCAAGCGATCTTAAGGAAATGGCCGATAAATATCGGCAACAGCTGATTGAAGCTGTGTCCGAATTTGATGATGAAGCCTTGGCAAAATATCTTGAAGGAAGCGAACCCAATGAAACTGAGCTTAAAAGAGCGATTCGAAAAGGTGTTGTATCAGGGAAGTTTTTTCCAGTTCTTGGGGGCGACAACAGAATGGCAACAGCAAAGCTTTTATTGAATGCGGTTGTTGAATACTTGCCTTCTCCTTTGGATGTCCCGCCGGTTCATGGAATTAACCCAAGAACAGGAGAAAAAGCAGAAAGAAAACCTGAAAATACGGAACCCTTCAGTGCCCTTGCATTCAAAGTTGTAACAGATCCGCATGTCGGACGATTGGTATACATAAGAATTTATTCAGGGAAAGTGAAACCGGGGGATTCGATTTATAACGTAGCAAAACAAAAAGGTGAACGTGTGGGAAAATTGGTACTTTTGCATGCAGATCAAAGAGAGTTGATTGAAGAAGCGTTTACGGGAGAAATCGTTGCCGTTGTAGGAATCAAAGATACTTCAACAGGAGATTCCCTGTGTGACCCGAATAACCTGATTTCATTGGAGTCAATTTCTTTTCCCGAACCGGTTATTTCGCTTGCGATTGAACCGACAACAAAAGCTGATCAGGAAAAAATGGGACTTGCGCTACAGAAGCTTTCGGATGAAGATCCCACATTCAGGATAAAATCCAATCCGGAGACAGGCCAAACAATTATTTCCGGAATGGGAGAGCTTCAGCTTGAGATCTTAGTTGACCGGATGAAGAGGGAATTCAACGTCAACGCCACAACCGGATCACCCCAGGTTGCTTATAAAGAAACAGTTAAGAAGAGTGCTGAAGGTGAAGGAAAGTATATTCGCCAAACAGGAGGCCGTGGTCAATATGGCCACTGTTTCATCAGGGTTGAACCGCTAGGCCGTGGCGAAGGAGTTGCATTTGAATCAGCAATTAAAGGCGGAGCGATTCCGGCTGAATTTGTTACATCTATTGAAAAAGGAGTCAAAGAGAAGTTTGAAAAAGGAATCATGGCAGGTTTTCCGGTAACAGATATTAAAGCTGTAGTATATGACGGAACTTATCACGATGTTGATTCATCCGACATTGCCTTTAAGATTGCCGGTTCAATGGCAGTTGAAGCTGCGGTAAGAAGAGCTGATATGATTCTTCTGGAACCGATCATGAAGGTTGAGGTTTCCACCCCCGAAGAATTTATGGGAGACATTATTGGAGACCTTTCAAGTAAGCGCGCACAAATTCAGGGAACAGAAACCAGAGGGTTGGAAACCGTTGTAAATGCAGTTGCACCATTAGCCGAGCTTTCGGGTTATGCCACCAAACTACGGTCAATTTCTCAGGGACGAGCGCGTGCGTATGTTGAGCCTTCTCACTATGAAGAAGTTCCCAAAAATATTGCTGATGCGATTGTTGCCAAGAGTGGGAAGTCCGCAGAATAAATCTATGATAAAGGAAATTCAAATTGAATTAGGTACTGTTTTTACGATTTCCGAACGGTATTTAAATGAATTCCGAACTAATGTTGTAACCGATCCGGGGGAGGAAAAATGGTTCCAATCGGGGATCCTGTTTCAGGACGAAAAAGGATTGAATATGATTGCTCCCGGAGGTACAGGTGGAATTGAAGACGTTAAAGAGATAGTTGGAAAAATGAAAAAAGAGGAAGTAATTGAGGCAATGAAGAGATTTTGGGTGTTCAAACATCATCGCGATTTTCCGAAGGAACTATTAGATGATATTGAAAAGTGTGCAGAGAAAGGTTCCAGAATTCTGGGCAGTTGATTGAGCTGATATCAACTTGTTTTACTTGGATATTGTTTAGGCAGCAAAGTCAGCGATTGCGGGTAAGACGAAAGTTGAGTATTGACAAGCCTAATTAGCCTTGATTATAATACCAACACTAGGACATCAAATGTCCTTGTTTTTTTGAAGAGAAGAATTTATACTTAAATTTGGTTAATCGTATTAACTAAATTAAAATTAATTAAAATGGCCGGAGAAGCAAAACAAAAATTTGAAAGAAATAAACCACATGTCAATGTCGGGACTATTGGCCATGTTGACCATGGAAAAACAACTTTAACTGCAGCCATTACAACTGTTCTTTCCAAGCAAGCCGGAAATAAAACAAAAGCCTTCAAGTTTGACGAAATTGATAACGCCCCTGAAGAAAAAGAAAGAGGAGTCACAATTAATATTTCCCACATCGAATACGAAACAGAGAAACGTCATTACGCCCATATCGACGCTCCTGGACACGCAGACTACATTAAGAATATGATCACGGGCGCTGCTCAGATGGATGGCGCAATTTTGGTTATTTCTGCTCCTGACGGACCTATGCCCCAAACCCGAGAACACATTATCTTGGCCCGCCAGGTTAACGTTCCGGCACTTGTGGTTGCGCTTAACAAAATTGATGCCATGGACGATCCGGAACTTATTGAACTAGTTGAAAGCGATATCCGTGAGCTTCTGAAAAAATATCAGTATCCGGGCGATGAGATTCCCATAGTCAGAGTCTCTGCACTTAAAGCTCTCGAAGGCGATGCCGAAGCTGAGAAACAAATTTTGGAATTAATGAAGAAAGTAGATGAATATATTCCGGATCCCGTAAGAGATACCGACAAGCCGTTTTTAATGCCGGTCGAGGATGTTTTCTCAATCAAAGGCCGGGGAACAGTGGCCACCGGTAGGGTTGAAAGAGGAAAGCTTAACCTTAATGAAGAAGTTGAAGTTATCGGACTGAAAGCAACAACAAAATCGGTTGCAACCGGTCTTGAGATGTTCAGAAAAAGTCTTGATTTCACCCAGGCTGGGGATAACGTCGGAGTTTTGCTTCGGGGAATAGAAAAAGATGATATTGAAAGAGGTCAGGTCCTTGCAAAACCAGGATCAATTACTCCCCACACAGAATTTGAAGCTGAGGTTTATATACTATCCAAAGAGGAAGGCGGACGTCATACGCCGTTCTTCACAGGCTACAAACCTCAGTTCTTCATTAGAACAGCAGATGTTACGGGAGATGTAACTCTTCCTGAAGGAATTGAAATGGTTATGCCCGGCGACAGCGCCAAAATGAAAGTGAAACTTATTCAACCGGTAGCATGTGAAGAAGGGTTCCGTTTTGCAATTCGTGAAGGCGGATCCACAGTTGGTGCCGGTGTTATCACCAAGATATTGGTTTAGTTTTAATTTTTATTAATTTTGCTCTTTGACGACTTATGGCAACTGGCAGGCTCAGAGTTAAGCTGAAAGGATATGATCACCGCTTAGTAGATGAAGCGGCAGCTAAGATATTGGATGTAGCCATTGCAACAGGTGCCAAAATAGTCGGTCCTATTCCTTTGCCCACAAGAAGAACTCTTTATCCCGTTGTTCCCGCAACCTCGCGCGGAATCAAAAATGCCCAGGAACACTTTGAAATGCTCGTCCATAAAAGATTAATTGATATACAAGACCCCTCCAATAGAACGATAGACTCACTCTCCAATCTCGATCTCCCGGCAGGCGTCAGCATAGAAGTGAAAATGTAATTGTAATTTCTTCTGTATTTCTTATTTACATTTAATTTACCCGACTATTAAATTGTTATATTCTTAAACTATTAATGAAGTACTTGAAACTGAAAGATATAGGTGCTTACCGCAGATCATATGCACTTTCAAATTACATTTGGGAATTAGTAATAAAGTGGAACACCTTCACCAAAAACACCATTGGATCACAGTTTGTCCGAGCAGTAGATTAATGTAGCGGAAGGATTTGGAAAATATTATGTTAAAGATATGATAAGACACTATCGGATTTCTAGGGGTTCAACATTAGAGTCATTGGATTGGAATGAAAAAGCCAAGAAGCGTAATTTGTTAAATAAGACGGAATACAGTTATATTCTTCAAGAATTACTAAGTCTCCCTCTGGAAATTAACCAGCTAATTAAATTTACAAAGAAAAACCTAAATCAGTAATAATAGTTTAGTAATTAAATAATATAATAATGAAATCATTTGTTTCCCGTGCTGGAGAAAAATTACAATTTGCCTTGGATCAATTTAAAATTTCCGTGATGGATCTTACGGTTGCCGATTTTGGATCTTCAACCGGTGGTTTTGTGGATTGTTTACTCCAAAACGGAGCCAAAAAAGTTTATTCTGTTGATACTGCATATGGCGAGCTAGCCTGGACGCTTCGAAAAGACCCAAGGGTGGTTGTCATGGAACGCACGAATGCTATGCATGTGAGGCTCCCTGAAAAGGTTGATCTGGTTACAATTGACACTTCCTGGACAAAACAGAGTAAGGTGCTTCCTAATGCGTTTGAGAGTCTTGTAGCGGGTGGATTTGTTATATCTTTGATAAAACCTCATTATGAGGCCGGGAAGGGAAAACTGAAGGCGGAAGAGGTGGATAAAGTGTTGAAAGTAGTAAAGGTAGATATTGAGTCAGCTGGAGGAAAAGTAAAAAATTTGGTTGAATCTCCGATTTTGGGTGAAAAAGGCAAAAACCGTGAATTCCTGGCTTTTATAAAACCGGCTCTCCCAATAGTGTGAAGTTATTTTAGCTCTAAGATATATGTATCAAAACTAACCCGATTGGCTTATCGATATTTGAATTTATGATTCGATTATTATGTTTGTAATTTAACCTTGCTTTGATCTTGCCTAATCAGAACTTGTTTGATATACTTACCCTCGTCGTGGAGAAAGTTCGTCGTTTGACCACGTAGATAAAAGTTAGCTGGCTGGAATGCTTGAAGTTAAGGCGCCTCCCGGCGCTTTTTTATTGACTTCTTTTTGAATTTTCAAATTGTAGTTAATAAACCCTGCTGCAAACACCCCTTGAGGCGTATATGAATAATATTGGAAAGCCGAAAGGTAAGTTGCGTAGGGTTTGATGAGGTCTTAAGAAAATTATTTATATGTTGAATAGTTTACTTGGAATCAAACAAAAGATGGGGGCAACGTATGTTACCGATACCCGCGTTCCTGTGACATGGGTAAAAGTTGGTCCCTGTATCGTAACCCAGGTCAAGAATGAAGATAAAGACGGCTACTTTGCCATTCAACTCGGATTTGAAAGTAAAAAACTCAAAAACACTTCAAAGTCTCTGCAAGGACACCTCAAAAAAGCTCTTAAAAACGATAACTTCCCCCTCCATCAAGATTCAGAAGGACAAGCTAAACACAAAGCTCAAAAATTCCCCAGATACATAAAAGAAATAAGGTTGGATTCGGAATCCGATCTTAAAGTTGGAGACGTTGTAAAACTTTCCGATGTTTTCAAAAAAGGAGATGAAGTCGTGGTTACGGGAGTATCGAAAGGAAAGGGTTTTGCCGGAGTGGTGAAACGACATCATTTTGCAGGAGGTCCGAAAACCCATGGACAATCGGACAGAGAGAGAGCACCCGGATCGATCGGGCAAAGAACTACTCCGGGTCGGGTTTGGAAGGGTAAAAGAATGGCGGGACGTATGGGGCAAGATACTGTATCGATAAAAAATTTAATTGTTGCCGAAGTTGACGATAAAGAAGGCTTAATTGCAATTTCAGGGGGACTTCCGGGATCAACCGGGGGTTTACTCATAGTCAGAAAAACCGGTTCCGGGAAGTTGGAAGAGCTGGTTGAAGAAACGCCCGTTGCACAGGTAGTTCAGGGAGAAGAAGAGGCATCAGGCGAAGAGAAGAAAAGCGCTGATGTGCCTGAAGGTACCCAAGCGGAAGCTAAGGTCGAGGATAAAAAATAATATAAACCATGTTAAAAATTGATACATATTCTCAAGTAGGTAAAAAAACAGGTTCAATCACCGCCCCGAAGGAGCTCTCGGGCAGGATTAACATGCCGCTTTTAGCCCAAGCTGTACGTGTATACAAAGATAGACAGCACAAGGGTCTTGCAAAAGTTCAAACCAGAGGTGAGATTACCTCCATATCAACAAGGAAAATTTATAGGCAAAAAGGAACCGGAGGCGCCAGACATGGTGCAAAATCAGCTCCTATTTTCGTTGGGGGAGGTATTGCCCATGGACCGACAGGTGTAAAAAGAGAGCTTCAACTACCCCGCCGGATTAGAAGAAATGCGTTGGAAGCCGCACTTTCCTTGAAATTAAAACAAACACGAGCAGTATTGGTTGCCGGAATAGATAAGCTTGATAAGACAAAAGGAGCATCAACTCTGCTTGCCGGTATCAAAAAAGACCTTGGATTGAAAAAAGATGCGTCAGCAAGTCTGGTTATGGGGGATGTGTCAGAAAAAGTAAGCAAAGCATTCAGGAATATAAAAAATCTGAATGTTTACAGATTCCCGGACCTGAACGCATACAAGGTGTATCTTGGAGGCCTGCTTTTACTCGATGAAAATATTTTTTCGAAGAAAACCGTCAAGAAATCAAATGCCGTTGTTAAAAAAACAGTCAAAAAAACAGTTAAAAAAATAAAAAATAAATAAATAAGATTATGAAAATTAAACCGGTCTTAACCGAAAAAAGTCTGAATGAGGCAAAAAGGGGTAAATATACTTTTTACGTTTCGAAAAACTTGAATAAATACCAAATAAAAAATTTGATCAGTGGTGCTTTCGGAGTGACTGTAACGAGTGTAAAAACAATGATCAAAAGAGGTTTAATCAGGAAAAACTATTTGGGGAGAAAGATTTCAAAAACAGCTATTAAGAAAGCGGTCGTAACTTTAAAAGATAAAGAGAAAATTGATTTATTCGAAAGCAAAAAGTAATTATGAAAAAACTTAAGAGAATATTAGCAAAACAATCGGGCAGGGATTTCAGCGGAAGAGTTCGGGTGCGGCACCAAGGAGGACGGCAAAAGAGATTCTATAGGGTCGTTGATTGGAAACGCGACAAAAAAGACGTTTGGGCGCAAGTTGTAGCTATAGAATTCGATCCGAATCGAAATGCCTATTTGGCAGCCGTTAAGTACGAAGACGGAGAATTAAGATACGTTTTGGCGCCCTTGGGAATAGAAGTTGGGTCAAAACTAATTTCTTCCGAAGTAGCGCCTATTGAATCGGGAAACCACCTACCCTTATCCAAAATTCCGGTTGGCACGCAGGTTCACAATATTGAAATCCGACCGGGAAAGGGTGGTCAGATAGTCAAAGGTGCAGGTTCAGTTGCAGTTATTCAAGGCAAGGAGACTGACTATGTACTTTTAAAATTACCATCAGGCGAGGTCAGGCGGTTTGTTAACAATTGTTGGGCAACGGTTGGACAAGTTGGAAACATAGAGGCAAGAAGTGTTAGAATCCCTAATGCCGGAACCAAAAGAAGAATGGGTATCAGGCCTACAGTAAGAGGTACAGCCCAACATCCGAATTCACACCCTCATGGAGGAGGAGAAGGAAGAAGCGGCATAGGACTTAAGCATCCAAAAACACCTTGGGGAAAAAGTGCCGTCGGAAAAACCAGAAACAAAAGAAAGTATTCGAATAATTTGATTATTGAGCACAGAAAACCTGCAAGAGGATAAAAATATGTCCAGAAGTTCAAAAAAAGGTCCGTATGTAGACGCAAATCTTATAAAAAAGGTTGAGTCTGGTATGGGCGATAAATCAAAACCCGTAAAAACTTGGGCGCGGGCGAGTATGATTCCGCCGCAGTTTGTGGGGAAATACTTCAAGGTTCATAACGGTAAGAATTTTCTAGATGTTTTCGTCACCGAAGATATGGTTGGTCACAGACTTGGCGAATTCTCACCGACCAGGACTTTCCGGGGACACGGACAGGTTGTTAAACGTATTTTGGATAAAACTTAATATGGATTTTTTTGCAATACAAAAATTTGTTAAGGTATCACCGAAAAAATTGAGGCTTGTTGCCAACGTCGCAAAAAAAATGACGCCTCTTGAAGCGGTTGACAGACTCCCGTTTCTAAGAAAAAGCGGAACAGAACCAATGATAAAAGCAATTAAGACGGCAATTGCCAACGCCAAAGATAAAGAAATTAGCGATAATCTTTTACGATTCAAAGAAATCCAAATCAATGAAGGACCGAGATTGAAAAGAGGCAGACCTGTTTCCAGGGGCCGTTGGCACCCGTTTGTCAAAAGAATGAGCCATATCAGGGTGGTTATAACAAGTGTAAGTCAAGAACCTGTAAAAAAGCAGCAATCAGAGAACAAAGATGAAAAACCCAAAGCAGACAGTTCAAAAGTTAAAAATGAAAAATCAAAAATACAGTTAAAAAGCAAAAAAGACGTAAAAGAAAAAAATCTGAAAAAGAAAAAGAAGTAGACATTTTATTTTTTTAAAACATGGGACAAAAAGTTAATCCGACAGGTTTCAGAATAGGAAGCTATTATCAGTGGCGGTCAAGGTGGTTTACTGACCCGAAAACATATAGGCAATACCTTATAGAGGATATTGAGATTCGAAGTGCCTTGATGAAAAAGTTGAAGCTGGCGGGTGTAACGATGATTGAAATCGAGAGGCTTCCCAAGTCAATGAGCATTACTCTTACGGTATCGCGCCCCGGAGTTGTCATCGGAAGAGGCGGATCGGGAATTGAAGAGGTTAAAAAAGAAATAGTTGCGGTAATGGAGCGCTTGAGAAATAAAAAACTTAAGGATATAAAAATCGATCTTCGGGTAAATGAAGTCAGAAATCCCGAAATATCTGCAGCGTTGGTGGCGCAAAGATTGGTGTCCGATCTTGAACGTAGAATGCCCTATAGAAGAGTTATAGCAAGGACATTGGATCGGATAATGCAGTCGGGAGCTTTGGGAGCAAAGATTGTTCTTTCAGGCCGGATTGCAGGTGCTGAAATTTCAAGAAGGGAAAAATTCCATAAAGGATCAGTACCAACTCAGACTCTCAGAGAGAATATCGATTATTGCGAAATCCCCGCACTTTTGAAAAGAGGGTATGTCGGGGTAAAAGTCTATATACATAAAAAGGAAGAGGGAGAATAGTTAAAAATTAACCTAATTGACCTAATCTGGGAATTAAGTTTTTAGAAATTAGGAATTAGAAATTAGAAATTGGAGAGAAACGACTTATGTTGGAACCAAAAAGAAGAAAATACAGAAAAGATTTCCGAGGTAGACGCAGGGGAAAAGCCCAAAGGGGAAGTGATCTTTCATTTGGAGATTTTGGTTTAAAATCGCTTGAAGTAGCCTGGGTAACAAGTAAGCAGATTGAAGCAGGCAGAAGGACAATTACTCATTCTCTGAAAAGAGGCGGGCGTGTTTGGATTAGAGTTTTTCCCGATAAACCGGTTACAGCCAGACCGGCAGGACAAAGAATGGGTAGCGGGAAAGGCGACATAGACAGATATGTGGCAGTTGTTAAACCGGGTAGGATTCTTTACGAAGTTACGGGAGCATCGGAAGAAATAGTTGTTGCAGCGCTCAAAAAAGCTGCCGATAAGATGCCTGTTAAGACAAGAATTGTTAAAAAGGAAGGATAAAATTATGACATCCTCCACGGACTAAAGTCCGTGGTTTCCTATGAGGGAGGATGACATATCAATTTCTTTAAAATTGCTATGAAACAAAAAAAATACGAAGAGATGAAAGGTAAGAAAGTGCTGGATCTGGAAAAAATGGTTGAAGAGAAAAAGCTTGAACTTTTCAAAACACAAGCTATCATAAGATCCGGGCAGGAAAAGAACTTGAAAAAAATGAAGAATCTTAGAGTTGATATCGCCCAACTCTTAACTTTGATAAATATTTTAAAATTAACCAAAGAAAGCTAAAGTACAAATTAATAATATGAAAGTTTTTACAGGAAAAGTAATTTCAAAGAAGATGCTGAAAACCGCAACCGTTTCGGTTGAAAGAACGGTTAAGCATCCAATGTACCAGAAAACGTTTACCAGACAGAAAAAATATCATGTTCATGATGATTTTGATGTGGCAATCGGTGAAAGCGTAAGGTTTATTGCATCAAAACCATATTCGAAATTAGTGAGATGGAAGATAGTTAAAGATTTGAAGTTAAAGAAAGTTGAGTCGAATGCAAAAAAACCAAGAGATGTTGCAGTAAAAGCAGTTAAAAAAGGAAGGAAGTCGTCATGATACAACTAAGAACAATGCTTGTTCCGGCTGATAATTCCGGAGCCAAAAGATTTATGGTCTTCGGAATTTCAGTAAAAATTGGGAAATATGCGACTATTGGCGATGTTGTTAACTGCGTCGTTAAAGGAGCAGACCCTAACGGGGCAGTTGCAAATAAGGAGAAAGTTAAAGTACTGATAGTCAGAACAAAAAAAGAAATTAAGCGTAAGGATGGAACTTATTTGAGATTCGACGATAATGCTGGAGTTGCAATTGATAAGCAGGGTCTTCCAAGAGGAACCCGGATTCTTGGACCCATTGCCAGGGAAATAAAAGAGATTGGTTATACAAAAATTGCATCTTTAGCAAGAGAGGTAGTATAAAAATTAAAAATTTAAAATTAAAAATTTAAAATTAATACAATATGTTGAAATATAAAATAACCGATAAAGTAAAAGTTACAGCCGGAAAAGATAAAGGTCGCGACGGGGTAGTTGAAAAAATAGTAAAAGGTTCGTCAGTTTTAATACCGGGAATAAATGAATATAAAAAACATGTCAAAGCGCAAGGAAATCAAAAAGGCGGAATATTTTCTATTCCGAAACCATTACCTTTTTCAAAAATTGCATTGATTTGTCCGAAATGCGGCAAACCCACCCGGGTTGGCTTTCGTATTGCAGGGAAAGAAAAAGTAAGATTTTGTAAAAAATGCGACAGGCAAATTGATAAAAATTAAAAAGCTATGGCAAATTCACGTTTAAAAGAAAAATATCAAAAAGAAGTAGTTCCGGTATTGATGAAGGAGCTGGAGTTAAAAAATAATTTTGAAGTTCCCAGGGTTTCAAAAGTTGTGGTAAATATGGGAGTGGGAGAAGCGATAAAAAATAAGGAAATTATGGAAAAAGCAAAAAAAGATTTGGCCGCAATTACAGGTCAGGCACCGAGCGTAAGAAGAGCTCGGGTATCTGTTGCAACTTTTTCTTTACGAAAAGGAATGGCCGTTGGGCTTAAGGTGACCCTTCGGGGTGAAAAAATGTACAGTTTTTTGGATAAGTTGTTTTCTATAGTTCTACCCCGGTTTAGGGATTTTCGGGGAGTTTCCCGTAAATGTTTTGATAAGGCGGGAAACTACACTTTGGGATTAGCAGAACAAACAGTGTTTACGGAAGTTGATATTCAAAAATCGGGTTCACGCGGAATGGAAATTACAATTGTTACAAAATCAGACGGCAGGAAGCAATCTGAAAGATTATTGGAGCTAATGGGTATGCCGTTTGAGAAGATAAAAGATTAACACGGATTTGAGACGGATTTTCACTGATGATCAGTGTTAATCTGTAAGTTAAATCAGCGGAAATCTTATAAAGATATGTCAACAACAGCAAAAGAAGTAAGAGAATTAAAAAAACTGAAGTATAAAACAAGGTATACAAACCGTTGCAGTTTGTGTGGAAGATCGCGCGGTTATATGAGAAAATTCGCTCTCTGCAGGTTGTGTTTCAGAAAATACGCACATAAGGGAGAAATTCCAGGTGTAAGAAAGGCAAGTTGGTAATAAACATTATGAAAATGAAAAATTATTCCATAAATTATCCGGAAGGCGACTTTTTGATAAGAGTCAAAAATACAGCTATGGCTGGAGGAAGTAAGGTTGAGGTTAAAAAGAATAAATTTATCTTAAATATCGCAAAACTATTAGTAAAAGAGAAGATTTTGTCGGAAGTAAAAGAAGAAGAAGGTACGTTGACGGTAAGTCTTTTATATCACAAAAAACAACCTATGCTTGCCGATATCAAACTCGTGTCCCGTCCGGGGTTGAGAGTTTATTGGGGAAGTGCTGAAATTGCGATAAAAAAAGGACCTTTTTTTTATATTGTTTCCACCCCCCAGGGAGTCATAAGCTCACGGGAGGCGATGAAGAAAAACATTGGCGGTGAAATAATTGCCCAAGTATATTAAGACTATGAGTAAAATTGGAAAAAAACCGATAATCTTGCCCGAAGGTGTGAAAGTTACCCTTTCAGACGGTGAGGTAACCGTAACCGGACCGAATGGTGAACTAAAAAGAAAATACCCGGAGAGACTTTTAGATATTCAAGTAGCTGACGGGCAAGTTTTGGTTACTTCGAAAAAATCGTCCGAAATAACATTTGCCAGGTGGGGTACAACAAGATCCCATATCAACAATATGGTAGTGGGTGTGACTCAGGGCTGGAGCAAATCACTTGAACTTGTAGGTGTTGGGTACAGAGCGGAAACAACGGGGACAGATCTTTCTTTTACGGTTGGTTTTTCACATCCGGTAAAGGTTAAAGCACCGACTGGAATAAAGTTTTCAGTCGAAAAAAGTATTATAAAGATTGAAGGCATTGATAAAGAATTGGTGGGTTCAACAGCTGATAAGATCCGATCCATAAGACCTCCCGAACCGTATAAAGGTAAAGGTATAAAATATGTTGATGAAGTGATCAGAAGAAAAGCAGGTAAAGCAGCAAAGACACAAGCAGCTTAATTTTAAAAATATGAATAATAAAAAAAGATTTTTAAGACGGCAAACAAAAGTAAGGGGTAAAATCTTAGATTCCAAAAATCGAAACAGACTATCTGTCTACAGATCAAATTTGCATATTTATGCTCAAGTTATCGATGATACGATCGGTAAAACACTGGTTCATTCTTCTGACAAGGAAGTAGTGAAAGAAACGGATAAATTAACGAAGAAAGAGGCAGCTTTTAAGGTTGGAGTAGACATCGCAAAAAAAGCTCTCAAAAAGAAGATTAAAACCGTTGTTTTTGACCGAAGCGGGTATAGGTATCATGGCAGAGTACAAATGGTTGCTGATGGAGCCCGTGAAGGGGGATTAATATTCTAATTATGGATAATAGATATTCAAGAGAAAAAGAATTTAGTGAAACTGTAATAGAAATCAAACGGATTTCTAAAAAAACAAAAGGCGGAAATACAATCAGGTTTTCGGCTTTGGTTGTTGTCGGAGATTTGAAAGGAAAAGTCGGTCTTGGGCTTGCGAAAGCACAGGATGTGTCGTCAGCTATTCAGAAGGCAATAGCTTCTGCAAAACGAAAGATGATTAGAGTTCCATTGAAGGGTCATACAGTTCCTTTCTCCGTAAGGCAGAAATTTTCAGCGGCAAAGATTCTATTGAAACCGGCTCCTCCCGGATCTGGTATTATAGCTGGAGGGGCAATCAGAGTTGTTCTTGAAGCTTCAGGCATAACTGACGCAGTTGGCAAAATCATGGGAACAAAAAACAAAGCTTCAAATGTTTACGCAACGTTTGATGCTTTGAAAACCATCTCAGAAACTGAGGAAAGGCTGAAGATTAGAAATGCAAAATAATATGGATTTACCTAAAGTAGTTTCAAAATCTAAGAAAAGAAGAGGCCAGGGTTATGGCAGCGGAAAAGGCGGACACACTTCCGGAAGGGGTCAAAAAGGTCAGAAGTCAAGGACGAAAATCGGAATTCTTTTTGAGGGAATGAAGGTCAAGAAGTCGATGATTAAAAGACTTCCGTTAAGACGCGGAAAAGGTAAGCTTAAGTCACATCAAAAACCGATTATTGTACCTATCGAACTATTGAATTTTTTCCCTGCCGGGGCAATGGTTGATCTTAAAGCATTGATCGATAAAAAACTCGTAAATGCGCAAGATGCATTGAAGTTTGGCGTCAAAGTTTTGGGGAATGGCAAACTGACAGTCGAAAAATTAAGAGTAGTTCTTCCAATGTCAAATAACGTTCGTGAAACATTAACGAAGTTGGGTGGTAAGGTCGGCACCGAAGCTCCCGAAGAAAAAAATAAAAAAAGCTCCAAACAAAATAAGAAAAAGTAAATCTGAATTTATTCAGATTATAATGAGTTTGGATGTTAGCGGTTTGATATTTTGAATATGTTGGCTTCAATAATTGATTTTTTTGTAAAGTTAATTAAATCCAAAGATATCCGCAAAAAAGTTGTGATAACAGCTTTGGTTTTGGTTGTTTATAGAATGGTTGCCCATATTCCGGCGAGTGGAATCAACCGGGAATCTTTATCACTTTTGTTTTCATCATCTCCCCTTCTGTCACTCTTAGATGTATTTTCCGGAGGGACTTTAGCAAATTTTTCCATCCTGGCATTAGGTCTTACTCCGTACATCAACGCTTCGATCATCATGCAGCTTTTGACTTACGTTATACCTAAATTTGAAGAGCTTTCAAAAGAAGGCGAGTACGGCCAGGAAAAAATTAACCAATATACGAGATTTTTAACAGTACCTCTTTCTCTTATGCAGGCATTCGGAATGTATTCAATTCTAAAAAGCCAAGGGGTAATTCCCGGGCTGGAACCGATCGGGCTTGTTTCTCTGATATTAACCATGTCGGCAGGATCTATGCTTTCCATATGGCTAGGTGAATTGATAACAGAGTATGGTGTAGGAAACGGTGTTTCTTTCCTTATCTTTGCAGGCATAGTATCACGACTTCCGGTTACATTTGGCCAATCCGTAGCTTTAGTTCAAGCAACAGACATACTGAAAATAGGGGTCTTTTTGGTTTTGGCGGTTGTTATAGTCGGACTGATAGTCTTTATGAATGAAGCAACACGCCAGATACCGATTAATTATGCCAGACGTGCAGGCAGAATGGGTTTGGCTTCATCTTATCTGCCGCTTCGTCTGAATCAGGCCGGTGTAATCCCGATCATCTTTGCGGTTTCTTTAGTTCTTTTACCGTCTCTGATAGGACAATTTTTGTCGGCATCGGGTAATCCCAGGATAGTCCAGTTTGCGTCTGAAATAACGAATGCTTTTAATCCCCGATCAGTAACGTATAACCTTGTATACTTTTTTTTGGTTTTCGGATTTACTTACTTCTATACGTCGGTAGTTTTTAACCCGGAAAAGATTGCTGAAAATTTACAAAAGAATGGTGGTTTTATTCCCGGAATTCGGCCGGGTAAGCAAACGGTGGATTATCTTAACAGTGTCCTTAACAGAATTACACTGATCGGCGCCGCCTTCCTGGGTTTGGTTGCAATTTTACCGTCATTTTTTCAAAACTTTATCGGTATAGCTAATCTGGCAGTTGGTGGAACGGGAATATTAATCGTAGTATCGGTAGTTTTGGAAATAACACGTGATCTTGAATCCCAGCTTGTTATGAAGCGTTATGACGCATTCCTAAGGTAAATAGTCCGAATCGTAAAATGAATATTGTAATTCTGGGAGCTCCGGCATCAGGTAAAGGCACTCAAGCTGAGCTCGTAGCAAAAGCGTTTAATTTGTATCATCTGCAAACAGGGGCTATAGCCCGAAAATTAGCAGAACACGATGCAAGAATTTCCGAAATAATTAATTCCGGGAAGCTGATGCCCGAGGAAGAAATGTCATTGTATGTAATTGATAACTTGAAAGATGCGAAACCTGAGCTGACGAATATACTTTTTGAAGGGTTTCCGCGCTTCATATCACAATATGAAGCTTTAGAAAAATACCTGACAAATAAAGGTGACGATATCGATGCCGTATTTTCTCTCGATATCGGAAAAAGTCTTGCGATAAAGCGAATATCGGCTCGAAGAATCTGCGAAAAATGTGAGGAAGTGTTTAATCTTTACACTAATCCCCCGAAGCAAACGGGAATTTGCGATAAATGCGGCGGTAAATTGGTTCAAAGGGAGGATGATAAGCCTGCGGCTATTGAAACAAGGTTTGACCAGTATGAAGAAAATACTAAGGAATTAATTGACTACTTGGATAAAAAGGGTAAATTGATACGGATTGACGGATCAAAACCAATCGATCAGGTTTTTTCCGATATTCAGGATAAATTGAAAGAATTGAAAAATGAAAATACCTCTAAAAAATAAAGACGAGCAAAAAGCCATAATCGAAGGCGGAAAACATTTAAGTTATATTAAAAAATCCCTTGAAAGAGCGGTATCGGTGGGAGTTAGTTCCTGGGATCTTGAAGTACTCGCAAACAGGCTGATAGATGAAAGCGGCGGTAGGGCATCATTCAAGCTGGTACCCGGCTACAGTTGGGCAACATGCGTGAACGTCAATGAGGGAATAGTCCACGGAATTCCGAAAGAAGATGTGATTTTTGCCAAAGGTGACGTAGTGAGCGTCGATGTCGGACTTTTTTACAAAGGATTTAATACCGACACTTCAACGACTGTTGGTTTGGATGTTAACGTCCAAACAAAGAAATTTTTGGAATCAGGCAAGGTGGCGCTTTCTAAAGCAATTTCTGAGGCGAAGAGCGGAAATAGAATTTACGACATCTCGAAAGCGATAGAAAAAACAATAATGGGAGATGGATATAAACCGGTAATAAAATTAGTCGGGCATGGGGTTGGACGCGACCTTCATGAAGATCCCCAAATCCCCGGTGTAGTTATAGGCAGGTATGAAGATAGCCCTCTGATTGTGCCTGGAATGGTATTGGCAATTGAGGTTATTTACGCCTTGGGAGATTCTGAAATCAAATACAATAAGGATCGGTGGACAATTGAGACTGCTGATGGTAAAATATCAGCGCTTTACGAAGAGACTGTTGTAGTAACTAATAACGGTACAATTGTAGTTACAGATCAGTAAAAAAGCTTGGGTTTGGTAAAAAAACCAGATGATTTGAAGCTGGTTTTTGTTTTGTAATAATGGCTAAAGATAATAATTTGGATAAGTTTGTTGGAGTTGTGACAGAGGCACTTCCGAACACCATGTTTCGTGTTGAACTTGAAGACGGAAGAGTAATTTTGGCAACTCTGACCGGGAAAATGCGAAAAAATTACGTACGGATTTTTCCGGGTGATAGGGTTCGTGTAGAAATGACTAAGTACGATACTGTACGGGGAAGAATCTTTTACAAAATATAACGCTTTTTTGATGTCGGCCTACCCAATAAACAACCGATATTGCGATTTGAATACCAGGCAAGTTGATAGAAACTTATATGAAAGTGAATTCATCAATCAGAAAAAGATGTAAAGACTGCAAGATTGTGAGACGCAAAGGCGTATTGTATGTGATTTGCAAGAATCCCAGGCACAAACAAAGGCAGGGATAAAATAGAGTCGAAGAGCAGGAGAGTGAAAGAGTAATAAATACTCACGCTCTTATACTCTTCTACTCTTTTACTTTAATTTTTATGGCAAGATTAGCAGGAATTGAATTACAGGATAAAGATCGAGTTTTATATGCATTAACTCAAATAAAGGGTATCGGCATGCCGTTGGCAAATAAAATAATGAAATCAGTGAAAATGAATCAAGCAAAAAGAGTCAAGGACTTGTCGGGGGACGAACTCAATCAAATAGCAGGGGAGCTTGAAAATTATAAGATCGAAGGCGATTTGATACGCTCGGTTAGATCCGATATCACTAGACTTCAGCAAACGGGGACTTTTCGGGGAATGAGACATTCAAGGAATTTACCGGCAAGAGGCCAAAGAACAAGACACAATGCAAGAAGCAAGAGGGGAAAACGAAAGACTGTGGGAGCTTTCAAGAAAGAAATGCTGGCCAAAACACAAAAAGATACTAGTTCAGAATAAATATGAAAAAACCAGTTAAAAAAACGAAAAAAGCTGAGGTGGAAAAAGGGAGAGTATATGTTTCAGCCTCGTTTAATAATACTATAGTTACGATTACGGATCTTGGCGGCAACGTTATTTGCTGGGGTTCTTCAGGAAACTCAGGTTTCAAGGGTACAAGAAGATCTACCCCCTTTGCGGCAACCAGCGCTGTTGAGAAAGTTATCGGAATCGCAAAAGCTGAAAATGGTCTTCGCGAGGTTGAAATTTATGTAAAAGGTCCGGGTGCTGGAAGAGATGCTGCTTTACGGGCAATCCGAGCAGCGGGTATAAAAATTTCGCAAATAGCAGATGTTACGCCAATTCCGCACAACGGTCCGAGACCGAAAAAGAAAAGAAGGAACTAAATTAATATGGCAAAATATAACGGACCTAAAGACAGATTATCAAGAAGAGAGGGCTATGATATTTTCGGTAAAGGTGCAAAACTGACGCGTCTTAATGTTCTTCCGGGGATGCATGGCGCCCAAGGATCAAGAACAAAATCAGAATACTCAAAACAGCTTCGGGAAAAACAAAAAGTTAAACGGATATATGGTGTGTTGGAGAGGCAGTTTAAAAATTATGCTGATTCTGCAATGAGCTATAAAGGAAATACAGGTGAAAGACTTTTATCTATCTTGGAAAGACGACTTGATAATGTGATCTACAGGCTTGGTTTTGCACCCAGCCGACCGGCAGCCAGACAATTGGTGTCCCACAGACATGTGCTTATAGATGGAAAGAAAGTTAATATCCCGTCCTATATAGTTAAAAAAGGAGAGACAATTACACTTTCAGCAATAGCAGTTGAGATACCGGTTATCAAAAAACTTCTTGGAGTGAAAGATTTTAAGACCCCTTCCTGGCTTCAAAGGAAAGCAGCAGCCGGGAAAATTTTGAAAGATCCTGTAAGAGATGATATCATCGAACCTGTTTCTGAACAGGATGTTGTGGAATATTATTCCCGTTAATTAAATTTTTAAAGGAGGTGAGATAGTGAACGATACATTATTTGAAACTAAAGAAGAAAGCCATAAAGATAATTATTCAAAGTTTATAATCAGCCCTTTGACCCAGGGATATGGAATTACGCTTGGAAATTCATTACGAAGAGTTCTTTTAACCAGTTTGTCGGGAGCCGCTTTTACGCAGGTTAAAATCTCTTCCGTAAAACATCAGTTTTCGACCCTAAAAGGAATGAAAGAGGATGTCGTTGAGTTTGTACTCAATCTTAAGAAAGTCCGAATGTATTATGATGGCGATAAAACCATCAAAGCATCTCTCGAGGTTAAAGGACCGGGCGATATTAAAGCAAAGAGTATAAAAGTTGATTCTTCGGTAAAGATTGCAAATCCGGAATTGGTCATTGCCCATTTAAGTAAATCCGGAACCTTAAGTGCTAAACTCGAAATTCAATCGGGTGTCGGATATTCTCCGGCGGAAGATCGAAAAACCGATGAAATCGGGGTTATTCCTTTAGATGCATCATTCTCTCCCGTTGTCAGAGTCAACTATAAAGTTGAGGAAACACGCGTCGGAAGATTAACCAACTATGACAAGCTTATCCTTGAGATTTGGACAGACGGAACAATTACACCCAAAGATGCGGTCATGAAAGCTTCTAATATTTTGGTGTCATACCTGATGCAAATTGTTTCACCCAAAAAGGTAGCCAAGAAAGAAGAGGAAAATGTAAGTGATGATTTGGGACCGGTGGGGAAGCTTTCGGTTGAGGAAATCAATCTTCCTACAAGAGTTGCAAATGCATTAATAAAGGCCGGTTATGATACGGTTGAAGACTTGGTCCAGGCAAAAAGAGACGACCTGGTGAAGGTTAGAAATCTGGGAGAAAAGTCTGTCAAAATTATTGATGCCGCTCTTGGAGAAAAAGGCTTGAGCTTTAGTTGAATTAATTTTTTATAAATTAATATCGTTTACTGTTTCCAATGAGAAGCTTTCAAAGCCGTGGAGGTTTTGAGTCAGTAATTGACTGAGTTGAGCATTTTATACGCATTTCAAGAATACCCCATCTGGAGGCGATAGCCGGATGATGGGGATGAATTGAATTAAGAATGTAACCTCGTTTAGACGGATCCGAAAGGATACCCCGCCTGAAAGTGATAGCGAGAGGGCGGGGAGGTTTCATTCAACCCGGGATTTTGATAGAGCTTTTTTGTAGCAAATTATGAAAAAGAAAGTATTCGGCAGACATTTTTCAAGATCGTCATCGTCAAGAAGGGGTCTTTTCAGATCTCTGGTTAGGGCTGTTGTTATAAACGGTGCGATAAAAACCACACCGGCAAAGGCAAAAGCAGTAATGCCTTTTTTTGATAAATTGATGACGGAAGCCAAAAAGGCAACGGTCGCATCAAGAAGAAATGTGCTTGCAAAATTGGGAAATGACAAACTTATTACAGGGAAAATATTTGATTTAGCCTTAATTTTTAAAGAGCAAAGAGGCGGATATTTGAAAATAACCCCCCTACCGGCAAGAGTTGGCGACAACGCTTTGATGATGAGGTTGGAGTTAACCAAGAAGATTGAACCGGTTGTTGTCAAAAAGCCGGAAAAAAAAGCCGGGAATAAGGCAGCAGAGTCAAAAGCGGAGAGTAAAAAATCATTAGGTGAGAAAGTAAAAAGTGTTATTTCACGAAGGAAAAATAATTAAATTATGATAAAAACTTATCAACCAAAAAGGTCAGAGGTTTTGCGGAAATGGGTATTGATTGATGCGAAAGGCCAGATCTTGGGTAGATGCGCAAGCAGAATCGCAACAATCCTTATTGGCAAACACAAGGTAGGTTACTCACAGCATATGGATAGCGGTGATTATGTAGTTGTTGTTAATTCTGAAAAAATTAAGGTAACAGGCAAAAAAGAAAAGCAGAAGATTTACAGAAGCCATTCCGGTTACCCCGGGGGACTGAAAGAAGTAAGTTTTGCAAGAATGGTTGAAAAAGATCCCCGCAAGATATTAAAAATAGCCGTTTCGGGTATGCTTCCCGGAAATAGGTTAAAAGATAAAAGAATGAATAGGTTGAAATTATTTGTCGGTGACAAACACCCTTATGCATCAAAAACAATAACTTTGTAAAATATGGCAAAACTAAAAAAGAAAAATTTTATTTATGCAGTCGGACGGAGAAAGACCGCCTCGGCTCGAATCAGATTGTTCAAAGGCAAAGGCGAAACAACAGTTAACGGAATGCCGATCGAAAAGTATTTTGTCGGACGTGAATTAAAACACATTTGGGAAAGACCGTTTTTGGTTACTGAAACTTCTGAAAAATATTATGCAACAATAAAAGTTTATGGTGGGGGAAAGATTGGTCAAGCCGAAGCGTCAGCTCATGGAGTTTCAAGAGCTTTAAGCGAGGCAAATAAAGACATCTTCAAACCTCTTTTGAGAAAAGCGGGACTTTTAACTAGAGATGATCGTATCAGGGAAAGAAGAAAAGTCGGAATGGGCGGTAAAGCAAGACGCAAAAAACAAAGCCCGAAGCGATGATATTTACAACTTATCCCCAATATCACTACCAGTTTTTTACCTGTCCCTTTCGAGTATAAAATTCATTAATGTTTCAAGATTGTTTCTGTAGGGTTGAACATTAAGAAAATCCAAATCTTTTTTCAAAATTTGTTCGGCCTTGATTTTATAGACAATTGCCTTTTTCCTGGCGTAATCAATACTTTTATACTCGTTCATTTTTTGCAGGACGAACTTGACTTCCCGGGAAGTTTTTTCACTTCTTGGTTTATTGATAATTTTTTCTATCTTTTTTCTGTCAGAAGTACTGGCGTTTCGCATGAGATGTCCGAGAATTAATGTTCGTTTGCTTTCATAAATATCATTTCCGATTTGCTTCTTTAGTCCTGCAAAATCGCTGGTAACATCCAAAATATCATCAACCAGTTGGAAGCACCTTCCCAGATTCTTTCCGAATTTAGTGAGAAGTTTAAGTTGACTATTTTTTCCCCCCGCAAGGATTGCACCGAGCCGTATCGGACCGGCTACCGTATAATAAGATGTTTTTCCGTCGGCAATAAAATACCAATCTTCATCGCTTAAACGAGTTTTGTTTTCTTCGATAAATGACAGTTCAACCGATTGCCCCAGTGTTGTTCTTGCCAAAATATCATCAAATTCCTGCATTATTTTAATGGCTTTATCTTTCGACAATAATTCAAAATTATCTAAAAGTGCTGCCCACATGGAGTTAATAACCGAATCTCCTGCATTGACTGCAAGCGGAGGCGAGTATTTTATGTGCAGCGCCTTATCTCCCCTTCTTTCGGGGGAATTATCCTCAAAATCATCGTGTACCAATATCCAATCTTCAGATAGCTGCATTGCAGCGGCGGTTGATATACCCAAGTTTATTTTTCCGCCCATAGCCTGGTATGTTAATAAAAGAACTGTTGCGCGTAAATATTTTCCCATTCGTTTTGAATAATCATTTGTGATTTCCAAATGATGATCTAAATATTTTTTATATTTTGGCGGCACTGAAAATTCTTTTGGTAATTTGGGGAAAGTAAGATATGTCAGCACTTTTGGGTATACCAGATTTTTGTAATAGTTCAGAATCTGGAAGGCTTTTTCATATTTATCATCCATAAAGCATATTATAACAGTAAAGCTGAGGATAAGAGTTACTATAAGTCTAAAAAATCTATTTCTAGCGACTTTTTTAAAACCACTTTGTTAAAACTAGATGGGGGGTGTTATCTAGAATATAAACTCTAATAATTTTGAGTGTGTTTGAAATTAGGTTTGGAGGTTTCTATGGTATAATTTCATCACGTCTATGGTTAAAAACACACCCCTTCCCAAAGGTACGATTATTCCCGACCACATTGCTGTTGTTCTTGATGGAAACGGCCGTTGGGCAAGATCCAGAAATCTTCCGGTTACGAAAGGACATGAATATGGAGCAAAAGCTTTGAAAAGTGTCATGGATGCAGCCCGGAATTGGGGAGTTCACACATTGACAATCTGGGGTTGGTCGACGGAAAACTGGAAAAGACCACCCGCTGAAAAGCGAAAGATTTTTTCCCTTATCAAACACACTCTTTTGAATGAACTAAAAACTGCCAAGCGGGAAGGCATCAGATTTCACCATATAGGAAGACGCGACCGACTTCCTAATGATCTTTTGGAATGCATTAAAAAAGTTGAGAACGAGACTTCGAAGAATACGAAATATATTCTTAATGTTGCACTCGACTACGGAGGAAGGGATGAAATCTTACGGGCAGTCAAAAAAATTGTAACAGATGAAATTCCTGTTGAAAAAATTGACGAGGAACTTTTTTCAACATATCTGGATACTGCAGATCAGCCATATCCTTATCCTGATTTATTTATCAGAACTTCAGGTGAACAAAGAACCAGCGGATTTCTGCCGTGGCAATCTGTATATGCTGAGTTTTACTTTGAACCCGACCATCTTCCGGATATGACTCCGGAAAAACTCAAGACGGCAATACTGGATTACTCAAGAAGAAGACGCCGTTTCGGTGCGAAAGACAAAGTAAAGCATTTCAAATTTAAGCCAGCCGTAACTGCAAATCTGGAAGTAAATTGGTGGAGGCTCAGGAAAATTCCTTACGGAACAAGATTTCGTGATTACGTTATAGCCCATCTTCAGGAACAGTATGGTTTGTCAAAGAAACTGGCAGTGAAAGCAGCAAGTATGATGATCGAAGCAGTTTTGAACGGGGACAAGTCAAAGTGGCAAAAATCTCTTCAAAATCTGAAAAAGTTTTACAGATTGATCAAAGACGAGCTTAAAATGGCATTTGAACCTTCACTGGCCGCATCACTGGAGTTGAAGCTTTGGCAGGGAGGAGACAAAGCTGATGATATTCAAAGTGCCGGTGAAATTGAAGATTTAGCCAAAAACTACTACTCTGAGGTTTACCGAATTTCGAAATTTCAGGCAACAAAAATTGCCCACCTGCGGATGCTCGCAACAATCGAACGGAATAGAGCAGAAGCAGAAGCGGGAGGAGGAGACCTCCATTGGGTGAAGGCTTATGAATATCTCAACAAATACTACTCAGCTTTAAAAGACAGGATCGCCTAATTGGATAAAAGTGCAGAAAATCCGATTAGGAAGATTAGTAAGGCAATATTAACGATTGAAATTTTCTTATATGAGTCTTTTTTTGTTTTGAAGAAAAACCATAACGTTAAATTCAGAGATATGAAAGGCATAAGAAGAAGGATCAAAAGATATATTTGGGGAGGGAGTTTTGAAAACCAGATGGCTGAGACAGTTTGCCAAAAATAGGTAACTACCGATAATACCCAAATAAGTAAAGCCGGTAAAGTAAGAAGAAGGGTAAACGAAGTTATTTTGTTTTTGTTTATCCAGGAGAAAAGTTTACGAAATTTGTCAATCATATGCGATATATAAAGCCTACTGGATTTATATAAAATTATTCCCGGTTTATTTCAATAAGTGTCGGGGTGCTGGGAATTGAACCCAGTCCGGACGCACCCCATGCGCCCATTCTACCGGTAAACTACACCCCGATTATTAATTCCTTTATTATTTCTCTTCCGATCCCGCTTTTTAGATATTTCTCGAATTTTCTTGCATTGATACGATTGTAAAAAATTTCGATATGTATAATTTTAAAAGGTACTCTTGATTTTGTTGATTTTGTTTTACCATTATTATGTTCATCTAGCCGTTTGAACGGATTATTGCTGATACCGATATATAAGTAATTATCCTTAAGACTTCTTAGTACATAGCAGTAGTACATTATTACTGTCTGATAATATATCTCATCTTGCGCCCATCCTGCCTGCCGGCAGGCAGGTCTACCGGTAAACTACACCCCGTGAAGCCGATTTTACCATATATTGCGGGAAGTTAGAATTAAAGCAGTTAATGCTACCGCAGTAATAACTTGCCAAAAAACTTGATTTACAAAATAGACAGAATCGTTTTTTAACAACCTGAAATGGATAAATTTTTCCGGTTTATTTTTTTTATTTGTTGCAAACTGTTCATTGATCCAATAAATTGCTTCTCCCAGGCTTCGGATAAGCCAAAACGAGATAAAGGCAATCTTTACAACAAAAACGTTTTTTGTTATTAAGAACCAAAAAGTTACAAAAATCCAAAAAGGGGTAATCAGAAGCGCATCTCCCCAGACAAAAATACCCAAAGGAAATAAGAGTCGTGTTTCTGAATATGCCCGGCTCCGAAGGCATTCGCGTATAGAAAAAGCGGTTACAAATATTAATATTATTATAATTCCGGACAGAATTATGTTTACCATTTAGAATATATTATACAAATTGGAATGATGAATCGAACGCCGTTATAAAATAGTAATTTCGAGGCTATTTTATACATAATTCATCGTCTACATCAAAACAGGGAATCTGTAAGAAAAGTTAAATTATGCTAATATCAATTATATTCAGATATTTCTATGGAATCATTATTAGCTCAGGTTCAAAATCCCATTTTACGAAACGAACTGCAACCACTTACTAATTGGGAGTATTTTAATGCAATTGCACCGAGTTGGTTATCTTTGGGATTTTTGGTTGCTGCACTTGTTTTTATATTCATTTTTATCATAGGCTCCTTTGAGTGGATTACTTCAGGATCAGACAAAGGGAAGCTGGAGAGTGCGCGGGGAAAGATATCAAACTCAATTGTCGGACTTTTGGTACTCCTTCTAATATGGCTTATTATTCAGTTTGTAAATTTTATTCTTGGTATCAATATCGGACTTATTGGCGGATTACGAACGGGAACCAGTTCGACCGGAGGTCCTCCTCCTACCACAATTGCAGGTGGTCCAACCTCCCCTCCGACATCAACCTGTGTTTGCAGCGCCGGCGCAGTAACTTCAAGCAATTGCGGTACCGGCACAGCCACTTGTACAGGAGTTAATACATGCGTCTGTATGGCTCCGACGTCGGCATTTCCTACGACAACCTCTGCTCCTCCCGTCTGTCTTATTACCTCTTCTGTTTCATCATGCGGAGGCGGCGGCTGCGCTCCGACTGAAGTATTTATTTCTACTGAATATTCCCCGCAGCCGGAGTGTTGTACGAGTCAGGGGTTATGCAACAATTCCGGATGTCAAACCAATTCGTCTTGTACGGTGGTCACTGCTGCTTGCGGAAACGGTGCAGTAGAATCGGGGGAAATCTGCGACGACGGAAATACAAATTCAGGGGACGGATGCGCTTCGGATTGTCTTCGAAGCTGTACCGATTCTGACGGAGGCGTTGATACATTTGTTGCCGGCAATATTATTGAAGTAAATGCTGCGGGAACTCTTGGTCGTACGGATTCTTGTCAAACCGGATCAAGTTTGACCGAATACTACTGTGATGCAAATGACTATCTCGCATCGAATACTGTAAATTGTGTAAATGGCTGCAGCAATGGCGTGTGTTTAAGTTCACCCGGTATAACCCCAACATCTATTCCTCCGGTACCCACCAGTATTATTCCGACAAATACTCCAATCCCAACATCAACTCCGATTCCGGTACAATCTTTCTGTACGGATAGTGATTTTGGGCCGAATTATTTTGTATTCGGTTATGTATCTGAAAACACATCTAACCCGCCGACTGTAAACAACTGGTTCGATGTCTGTGCATCTTCAACGATGGTAACTGAAAGACAATGTAATGGTGATACTTACTATTTTTCCGATATAAATTGTCCTTCAACGGGTGCCACCGTTTGTCAGAATGGCGAGTGTTGTGTTCCACCTGCTTCGGCATGCTCCGTTGACGCTGACTGTTGTGCGGGAAATATTTGTCAGGCTGGAGTTTGCCGGAATCCCTCAAATATTATCTTAAATTCGGCATCCGGAATTAGCTGTATTGACGCATGCTGGAATGCGGGATACAGAACATCTCCATTTGTTTCAAGTGTCGGAACAGATCCGTTGGGAAGCAACGGCATGATGTGGTCAAGAGGTTTTTCAGGTACATGTTCGCAAGTAGGAATTCCCGTAAACAGGGTAATGGATGCTGAAGCGGGAGTATGTGACGATACGGAAGGAAATCCCTCAGTGAGTTACCAAACCCAATGGACCAAATGTAGATGTATATAGTTTAGGAAATTATTATGGATTTTGAGGATTTTGACGTCAGTAAAAAACTTCCCCATATCAGAGCAAAAAATTGGCAGGTTATATTCTGGGGTGGAATAGTCGTCGGTCTGATTGCTCTTAATATATTCGTTATTTTATACGGAAGATCAAAAAGAGCTAGTCAGCAAGTTTATTCCCCAACCCAAGAAGGTTCTGAGACCCGAGGAAATAATATTGTTACCGGGATTCAGGTTGATGCGGCGGAACCGGAGCAGGTTGTAACCGGTTTTTTAGCTGCACTCAATTCAACGGACGTCTTACAGGGAAAGGAGTTTATATCGCGAAAAACCAACCCCGACGCATTGCTCTTCTTTATTGTTGATGAATCGAAATATAGAAATTTTACTTATTATATTTTGGGTGCAAAAGTCGACAGAGACAAAACCGTAGCGGAAGTTAGTGCCGAAATTACTTTGGGAAGCCTTAAAGAATTTCATACATTTACGCTCTTTTTGGAAGACTCTTATTGGAAGATTGTTGACGACAAAATAATAAGTGGTAAATGAAGTTGCCGAACAAGAAAAGTAAATTGAAAAGGTTATGGCATCCTGAAACCATAATCGAAAAAAAGATATAAAAACATCAAATATTTGAATATTGATCTTCATCCTTTAGTATGATATTAAGAGATAGTTATGGCTCGTAAGAAAAAGGGTGAATCATCAAAACTACAAGCTTCAAAATTAACTGACGTTAAATCCGAAGGAACATCGCAGCGTCTCCAGGCAATCCGTCTTGCAATGGATCAAATTGAAAAACAATACGGAAAAGGCTCGATTATGAGACTTGGCGATAAAGGAGGGGAAAGATTTAAAGTTGAGGTTATTCCGACCGGTTCAATTGCTCTTGATTTGGCACTTGGTGTCGGGGGGCTTCCAAGAGGGCGTATTGTTGAGATATACGGCCCTGAAGCATCGGGAAAAACAACTTTGGCTCTTCATGTTATTGCGGAAGCGCAAAAGAGGGGTGGTCAGTGCGCCTTTGTTGATGCCGAACACGCACTTGATCCTGAACGGGCGGACATAATAGGAGTGAACCTTGACGATCTTTTGATGTCGCAGCCGGATACGGGCGAGCAAGCTTTGGAAATAACGGAAACTCTCATCCGCTCGGGGGCATTGGATGTAATCGTTGTTGATTCGGTTGCGGCGCTTGTTCCAAGAGCTGAGTTGGAAGGAGAAATGGGAGATGCCGTAATGGGACTGCAAGCCCGGCTTATGAGTCAGGCTCTTCGTAAATTAACTGGTGCAATTTCAAAAAGCCGGACGATTCTTATCTTTACAAACCAGCTCAGACAAAAAATTGGTATCATGTTCGGAAATCCCGAAACTACACCCGGGGGTCTAGCTTTGAAATTCTATGCGTCGGTAAGATTGGATGTAAGAAGAATCGAAATTTTAAAAGATGGGGATTTGGTAATCGGATCACGTCATCGGGCGCGTGTAGTCAAAAATAAAGTAGCCCCGCCTCTTCGGGTTGCGGAGTTTGATATTATGAATGACGAAGGAATCAGTAAATCCGGCGGACTTTTGGACGTTGCGGTAGAACTAGGGATTCTTGAGAAAAAAGGATCATTCTTTAATTATGATGGAAATGTTCTTGCGCAAGGACGCGAAGGGGCTAAACTACTTTTTAAAGAGGATCTGAAGCTTGCTGACGATATTGAAAGGAAAATCCGTGAAGCAGTAATTTCCGGTAAAAAACTCCCCAAGGAAATAGGAGAAGTGAAAGAGTAAGTATTTTATCCTTCACCTTAAAAAAACCACGTTTGGAAGCTTAAGAAATCACAACCTTTGGGGAGTAGAGGACGTCATTCCGACTTTTTTACACCTTTTCTGCTGATTTTATTAGTCGAGAATGTAATTTTATATTCAGGGAGTTGTTCTTTCCGGCTTTTGAATCCGGCCGGTCTTGGAAAGATGGCTGAGTGTATTTTTTGCTCTCCGAAACACTTTTGTACGGCTTTCATAAGTATTGTCTTATATTTATTCACATCTACCCAAGTTTCGTTTTCGATTATGACCACAGCGTACCCGGCTCCATCTCCTTTCATCGTTTGAAAAATTTGTTCTGCCCGTAATTCATCAGCGGATTTTTTTAGACCACTAATGATTCCGATCTCTTCATCAGTAGCGGTTCTAATTTCCTTAAAAGGTGACATTGTGCGCGTATAATATCTTGTAAAAGACTCATATGTCAAGAAAGATTACAAAGATAATTCCGCAGCGTAATAAAAGAAGATTAAATATATATTTGGATGGTAAGTTTGGATTTGGATTCGATTTGGAAAACTACATTAAGTCAAAAATATATGTAGGAACAGAATTATCAGAAGGTGAAATTTCAGAATTGAAAAAAGGCGACGACTATAAAAAATATTCAGATAACCTACTGCGATTTGCGACCTTAAGACCAAGATCAAAACAAGAAATAAATTTTTGGTTTGTCAGAAAGAAAGTTAATCCACTTCATCAGAATGAACTGCTGAAAAAATTAGAAAAACTTGATCTTGTGAACGACGAAAACTTTGCAAAATGGTGGGTAGACCAAAGACTCCAGTTTAAGTCTAAGTCAAAGAGGGAACTTGTTCAGGAATTAAGGAATAAAGGAATTGAGGGAAAAGTCATAGAACAGGTTTTATCGGAAAGTGATTTGGATGAATTTAAGTCGGTTAAAAGATTGGTAGAAAAGAATAGCTATAGATGGTCTTTGCTGCCAAAGAAGGAGGCCAGGCAAAAAATGCAAATATTTCTGGCGAGAAAAGGGTTTGGCTGGGATGTTATCAAAAAAACTGTAAAGGAATTGGAAGATTGACGCCTGGTGAAATACGGGTTAAAATACTTAACAGGAATAGGATTATGCAAAAAGAATTAGAAATTAAATTCTTCGAAAGCCTTATTTAATTATTTAATAAGGTTGATGGTCTTATTCCCCATGATTATTTCATTCAATTGAACTATGGTAAAAAATAATGATTTTAAGAAAAAAGAAGAGGAGCTGAAAGAGAAATTGTCCAAAGCTTCAAAGTTGAGCGTTGACCAAGCAAAGAAAATGCTGCTTGAAGAAGTTCAGAAAGACCTCGCCGAAGAAATTGCAAAAAAAGTTCGCACTGCTGAAGAAAGAATAAAACTTGACGCAAATGAGAAAGCCAGAGAAATTCTCGTCGATGCCATGAAGCACGGTGCTACTCAATATACCGCTGAATACACAGTATCGATGGTTACTGTTCCGAATGAAGATGTCAAAGGCAGGATAATCGGTGCTCAAGGAAGAAATATACGTTCTTTTGAAAAGGAAACAGGAGTTGAGATTGAGATTGATGAAACTAATGATATTAGGCTTTCTTCATTTGATTCGATAAGAAGAGAGATCGCCCGACGGGCACTCGAAATTCTTATAAAAGACGCCCGCATACAACCCACAAGAATTGAAGAAGTAGTCAGGGAGACAAAGACGCAAATGGAAGTGATTCTTCTTGAAGAAGGTAAGAAAATTGCTGAAGAATGCGGTGTGTACAATCTCTCACTGGATTTGATCAAACTGATCGGGCGTTACAGATTCAGAACCTCATACGGTCAAAATCTCGGAATCCATACAATAGAAGAAACAAAAATCGGGGTTGCAGTTGCCCAGGAGCTCGGTGCTAATGTGGATATTGTACGTTTGGGATGTTTACTCCACGATATCGGTAAAGTTGTAACCGACGAAGAAGGAACTCATGTTCAGGCCGGTGTTGCGGCACTAAAGAAATACGGCCTTCCGAAAGAAGTAATCGCAACGGTTGCCGAACATCATGAAGATAAACCTTTTTCATCAACAGAATCGGTAATTGTTTGGATTGCAGATGCCGTATCCGGATCGCGTCCGGGAGCAAGGTACGAACCGCACGAAGACTATGTTCAGAGAATGGATAAAATTGAAGACCTGGCAACCGGATTTGAGGGTGTTGATGTTGCATACGCTTTTCAGGCCGGTAGGGATGTTCGCGTAATTGTCAAACCTGATGAAATTGACGATGACAAGCTGGTTGTCCTTGCCCATGATATTGCGAAAAAACTTGAAAATGAGGCAGAATATGTCGGGCAGATAAAAGTTACCGTTATCCGGGAAACCAGAGCCACAGAAACCACTTCAGCGAGATAAAATATCAGTACAAAGAGAATAGTGAAAAGAAATAAGCAATAAAAATAGGCAATAAGTTGTGGGATGTGAGTAGTGGGAATTGAGTCTTAAGTATTAAGTTTTAAGTAGTTAGTATTGATATATTCCTAATAACTTAATATCGAGTCTCTTATATCCTGCAATCACTTTTTACCATATCCTTGACATTTTTTATTTAATGTATTATCTTTTTGCTCAAGGTATGACAAAAAAGGATCTTGTTGAAATCGTTGCACGGAAAGCCCACATGACTTCGAAAGCTGCTGAAGAAGCAATTGATGTATTTCTTGATGAAATCGGAAGATCACTTGGTAAAGGTGTAAAAAGAGTTGTGCTATCCGGTTTTGGAGTATTTAGGGTAACTTGGATGCAGGGGAAAACGGTTAAGATCCCAAACTCTGAAAAAACAGTATCAATAAAAAGACACCGGCTTCCACGATTTACTCCGGGCAGCAGGTTTAAAAAACAAGTCCAAAGATAGATAAAAGAGATATTAAGATATTAGGATATTAAGTGACAGGAAGCAGACTTCACTAAATACATTTAATTTTGAAATAAATGAACAGTAAACTTCTGGTGATATGCGGAGCTACCGCAACGGGAAAAACTGAACTCGGATTGAAACTGGCAAAGAAATTTAATGGTGAAATTGTTTCTGCCGATTCGCGGCAGGTGTATAAACATATGGACATTGGTACAGGTAAAGACATACCGGACAACTTCAAGAGACAAAAGTCAGAAATAATATTTAACAATAAATATGTGAATTATTTTACCGATGGCATTATTCGGCTATGGGGTTATGATTTGGCGGACACAAAAGAAGAATTCAGTATTAGTCAATATGAAAAAGTTGGTCGGATGATTGTCAACGACATCTTCAAAAGGAATAAATTACCGATTATTATCGGCGGGTCGGGACTGTACATTAAATCGCTGGTTGATCATATCGATACACTAAACATCCCCCGAAATGAAATATTACGTAAAAAACTTGAACTCATGGAACCTGACGAGCTCTATTTGGTTTTGGAAGAATTAGCGCCGGGTGTAGCAAGTTCTCTGAACAATTCTGACAAAAAAAACAAAAGAAGATTGATACGGAAGATTGAAATTGCAAAAAGTAAATACCCAGTCGAAAAAAAGTTTGAGAATTATAACCCTTTATTTATTGGTCTAAAAGTTGATAAAAATAAATTAAAGAAAAGAATTGAAAAAAGAGTTTCTAAGAGACTTGAAATAGGATTTACCGAAGAGGTAAACAAACTTAAAAAAGCTGGATTAAGTCTTAAGGATCAATCAATGCAAACACCCGGCTATCGGCAAATGCTACTAGGATTAGATATAAAGAGCACTCAGGCTATTTGGGTGAGCGAAGAAATAAAATATTCAAAAAGACAAATGACCTGGTTTTCAAAAGACAAGAGAATAAATTGGTTTAATCCGGTTAATAGGGAAGATTCGGAGAAGCTGGTAAATATGTTAATGAAATGGTATAAAGAAATTGATGTACAAAAAAGTTGAAATTTCCCACAAAACTATTATTTTTACTGTCTTATTTATACTCCTTCTGTGGTTTTTGTATTATATGAGGGATATTTTGTTTCAGGTGTTTGTGGCACTGATTATATCCGCATCGTTTAACCCTTCCGTAACAAGAATTGTACGATTAAAAATTCCAAGGTCGCTGGCTGTAGTTATTGTTTATTTCATTTTCTTAGGAATTATTGGCTTTTCCTTATATATTCTGATCCCTACTTTGATTGATCAAAGTACTAATTTTGTAAAAAATCTACCGGTTTATTTAGCGGGTTTAGGGCTGCCGGATGTCGTGCGTGATCGAATTCTTTCGGAACTTCTCTTACAGGTAGGTACTATTCCCAGCCAGATAGCAAAAGCAGTCGTTTCTATTTTTTCGAATGTTCTGAACTTTGTCGCAGTTTTAATATTCTCTTTTTATTTTCTGGTTTATCGAAACAAATTAATTAGCAATCTGAGGGAATTTGAGGGGCTGAAAAACAAAAAGAATATTATCTACGCGATAGAAAACATTGAACACAAAATTGGAAATTGGGCAAGGGGAGAGCTTGCGTTGATGTTTATTGTCGGAACTGCCACTTATATCGGACTTTTAATGATGTCAGTCCCATATGCACTTCCATTGGGAATTTTGGCTGGTCTATTTGAAATGGTTCCTCTCATCGGGCCGTTTATCGCCGGAGCTCCGGCAGTTTTAATAGGATTTGGTACCTCTCCTGTAACCGGAGTTGCAGTTGCAGCGTTGGCATTTTTGATTCAACAGGTTGAAAATTATTTCTTGGTACCAAAAATTATGCAGAAATCGGTAGGGCTGAATCCTATTGTCACATTATTAACACTTACTGTCGGTTTCCGACTTTTCGGAATAATAGGGGCACTCATTGCAATTCCGATTGTTTTAACAATACAGGTTATTGTTGTTGAGTATATATCCTTCAAGGATAAGGAATAGGTGTCTTTAAGTATTTATATCCTATATTATTTTACTTCATTTGCTTGGATTTGGTATAATATACATGCTTTGGAGAAGGAGTGATCGCCACGTTCAGTTAACATGAACGTGGAGGAAAGTCCAGGCAGCAGTAAGAAGGGAACGGAGCGTAAGCTCCGACTGGAAGCCAGCTTAGCTGGTGAACAGCTGGTGTCTTTGGTTTGTGAAAATAAACTAAGAACCGAATCTGAATTGACAGATTTGGAGAGTCACAGAGACGATCCTTCGGTTAAACTTGAGGAATTACGACATTAATCAGCAAGTAACTTTGCGATAGATGACTAATCCTTAGGCACATTGAAGGGGTGAAACGCTGATAATCCCACCCGCTGCAACCTCCGACTATCCCACCCTTTTTATTTTTTATAAAGTAAAAAGACAAAGCAGCTTACCTGAAATTTATTAGGAATGATAGAAATATCAATTCAATAAAGGCGGGATGAAGCTTGAGGGCAGTCCTGATTAATTCGGGACAACTCCGATTTAATCGGAGTTAGACAGATGATCACTTAGAAACAGAACCTGGCTTACTATTCTCCAAAGCCTTAAGAAACCCACAAGTATTTGTGGGTTTTTTCATGAATAATGAATAGCAAAGTTTTCACCGAAGGAGGGGTTTTTACTATTCTCCAAAGCCTTAAAAAACCCCGATGGAGTCGGGGTTTTTTAGTTGCAAGGAAGGATGTTAAAATTAAGTTATGAATACATTCTTTTTCATGATTTCAATCCTCTGTTTCATGCATGCTTTGAGAGACTATCTTCAAATGAAGGGAATTAACAACTGGTTTACAGAATTCGGACATATTTGGAAAAAACCGGAATGGGAAAAATATAGTGCAGTATTTTTTTCTATTTTGGGATTGATATTGTTATTTTTCGCAATTAGAAATTAGATCAATTAGTAATTTTTTAGACTCGTTTATGTAATATAATAAAAACATAGCTTTACCTTTATTTAATATATGAGGTAGAAAGTGGTGCCTGCCTATGTTATTGTCGAATGACAAACTTAAGAAGATACTTGTCGGGTCCGGATATATTACGGAACCCGATTTTGATAACGCCGTACAAAGTGCCACTGACCTGGGAAAAGACGTCTCTGACATCCTGATCTTCAGAGGATTAATCAGCGAGGATGCACTGGGTAAACTAATTTCCCAGCACTTCAATATTCCATACGTTGACGTACGGAGAATGTTTATATCAACAGAAATCCTGAAGCTGATTCCTGAGAAGTTGGCCAGGGTGTATCGAATGATTCCTTTTGAACTTACGGGGAAAAAACTTAAGGTTGCAATGGAAAACCCTGAGGATTTTGAGGGTTTGGAATTCGCAAAACGTCAAACTGGTTTTGAGGTTGAACCGTATTTTGCAAGGTCGGAAGATATTTCAAAAGCGCTTGGACAATACAAAAAGAATCTGAAAAGCGACTTTGAGAAAATTATTTCTGAAAACCTGAAAAAAGCCAGTGTCAGCGGTAATTTGGAAAAAGCGGCAGAGGATGTTCCCATTGTTAAAATTTTAAACACAATTTTTGAATATGCTGTTGCTGCTAGGGCTTCCGATATACATATTGAAACACAAACAGATGATGTTGTAGTCAGATTCAGAATAGATGGAGTTTTACGGGACATCATAAAGTTTCAGCGCGGTATTGAAGAAGCAATTATTGCCAGAATCAAGATTCTTTCTAATTTAAAAATTGACGAACATCGTATTCCTCAGGACGGAAGATATAAATTCAATATTGATGACGAAGTGGTCGCACTTCGTATTTCTATAATCCCCGGATTTGTTGGGGAAAACGTTGTCATGAGAATTCTTCGCGAGACCAACCGGCCGTTGAGTTTTGAAGAGCTGGGTATAACCGGAAAAGGCTTGAAAATTCTTAGAGATAATACTTCAAAACCACACGGAATGATTCTTGTCACGGGTCCGACCGGATCCGGAAAAACTACGACTCTCTACTCCGTTTTGAATGTCTTAAATACAATTGAAGTTAAGATCTGTACAATTGAAGATCCGATTGAGTACGGAGTTAACCGAGTAACTCAAATTCAGGTAAATCCAAAAACAGGATTAACTTTTGCCTTAGGCCTTCGGGCTTTAATGAGACACGACCCGGATATTATTATGGTTGGAGAAATCCGCGATCAGGAAACAGCAGAAATAGCAATTCATTCTGCTTTGACGGGACATCTGGTATTATCCACCCTGCACACAAATACGGCATCCGGCGCAGTACCCCGGCTTTTGGACATGGGTGCAGAACCGTATCTTTTGGCTTCAACTCTGAATCTGATCGTGGCGCAAAGACTGGTTCGGAGGATTTGCCAGACATGCATTACAAAATACCAACCCGATCCGGAAATAATAAAGCGCATCGAGAAGGATCTTGGAGCAGACTATATAAAAATAAAATTTTATAAAGGCAAAGGTTGCGATGAGTGTAATAATAAGGGCTATTCAGGACGGGTTGGCATATATGAAATACTACCCGTTACAGAAAAACTACGGGAAGTAATTTCAAAAAAACCATATTCCGAAATGCTTGAAGATCAGGCATTAAAGGAAGGGATGGTTTCAATGCTTCAGGACGGAGTTGATAAGGTTTCAGCAGGACAAACGACTATTGAAGAAGTCTTTAGAGTAGCAAGCGAAGATTAAAAAAGCTTATGCCCTTATTTACATACAAAGTTAAAAATAAAAAAGGAGAATTAATTGAAGATGTCATTCAAGCTGCGGACAGTAAGGATGTCCAGTCTAACCTTCAAGCTGAAGGTTATCAGATTTTGACCATCAGAAGGTTGGACTCAAAATTAAGCAGCCTCTCAGCAGGTGGAATTTCAATTTCAGAAAAAGCCGCCTTTTGCAGATTTTTGGCAACCATGTTGCGGGCGGGTCTTCCGCTTCCTGAAGCAATCGACATCATAAAAGATGATACGAAAAATCGTAAACTTAAAAAAGTACTTTTTGATATCGCATATGAAATTCGAAAAGGGAAAACCATGTCATCAGTATTGTCAAAGTATAAACGGGATTTTGACCCTGTTTTTCTGACGATGGTTAAGGCAGGAGAAGAATCAGGAACGATTGATAAAAGCTTCGATTATCTCGCCAAACAATTATTAATGACATATGAACTAATTCAAAAAGTGAAAGGTGCGATGATGTACCCGATAGTTATAGTTGCTGCTATGGGGGCAAATTTTGTTGTCATGCTTGTTTTTGTTTTGCCGAAACTTTCCAATGTTTTTCTTCAATTAAATGTTGAATTGCCTCCTGCCACCCGATTTGTGATGGAAACCGGCCAATTCATTGGCGACAATACGGTATTAGTTTTGGGAATTTTAATCGGTTTATTGGTTATAGGTTTTGTTCTTTTTACAGTTCAAAAGACCCGGGATGCTATAACAGACTTTTTCATGCGCCTTCCTGCAATAAAAGATTTAATTATTCAGATTGACGTTGCCAGGTTTTCAAGAACACTTTCAACACTTCTTCGAAGCGGAGTACCGATTATGGTCTGCCTGGAAGTTTGTGCAAATATCATGCGTCAGCCGGCACTCAAGAAACAGGCAAAACTTTTCGGTGAAAAAGTTGCTGAAGGAAAACAGCTTTCTGAAGTAATTGTAGGAGGTAGTAAAGCGTTTCCGTCAACTGTAATTCAAACAATTAAAGCAGGAGAAAAAAGCGGAAGTCTGGAAGATGTTCTGGAGGAAATGGCTGAATTTTATGAGAGGGAAGTCGATTACAATCTGAAGAAATTGACGTCTTTACTGGAACCTCTTTTGATGTTGGTTATCGGGGTAGCGGTGGGTGCGATGGTAATAATTATGATAACACCGATTTATTCTCTGGTCGGCGGGCTTGATAAGTTCTAAACGATTCGGTTCAAAATTCAATACCCCTCCGAATATATATAAAATTTCTCATGAAGGAAGAAAAAGAAATTGATATCAGAAAATTGTTAAGCAATCCGGTTTATATTGTTTTGATTGTAATTGGTTTAATCATAATTATTTTTGTTGTTTATATATTAGTCGGAAGAAATAGGAGTCTTAATGACGCACCGATAAAAGAAGGCCAAATCATGATTCAAAAAGGAGACGAAGTTATCACAATTAATAGCAACGGACTTGTGGAGTATAAATCGAAAGACAAAGTCTATTATGAAACCTGGGATACCTCAAGAATATCTTCATTTTTTACGCTGATTGAAAATAAAGCCCGTGAATCTTTAAAAAATCCGGATCAGAAAAAATGCGTATATAAAATTTATCTTTTCCTTGACGGAAAACTGGTTAATTTCTGTACAGATGACGAAGAAATTGCGGATACAGTTGAGGAAATATCTAACAAATATTCGGAAGAAGATCTTAGCGGTTACTTTCAGGACGGGGAGGGATCTGGTGGAGACGGTGATGAGGATTTTGATGGTACGATTCATTTTCCTACACCAACACCCACAATTTCATTGATCTCACCTGTCCCGACACCGACATCAACTCAATCCTCCGGCGGATCACAAACAAATTATCCGCCAGTGAATGCCGGCTGCGATACATGGAGTGTGAGTATTGTCGGGGGAAGAGCTGTAATTTCGAATACCTACTGCACAACCCAGCCAACGGCCACCCCGACGCCCTGACGTTATTGTTCTTACTGGGCTTTTTCTTCAGTCCAGGATATGAATTCGTACTGACCCGAAGTTGGAAAATAAGGTGGAGGATTGTATAAAACATTTGTATCGTAATTGATCTCCCTCTGACGGAATCCGGACTCCGGACCTTCGCCGAAATTCCAATAGGACTTGAAATAAGATATGACTGAACCGTTTAATATTAGTTTTTGTTTAACAGCCTCATCCGTTCCCCCGCACCAATTGAAATAACCGTGACGTATTATTGTTCCCTGTTGTGTTAAAAGTACACCGTCGACCTGAAACTCCTCGGGTACGCTTCTTGTAAAATAAATATCGTTTTGGGATACGATACCGATAACATCGCTGCCGTCGTAGGCGGTATATTTTATGCTATTTGGTATATATATTACTGAACTGCTCGATTTGAGGGGAAAATCAACTGCAGCTACTGTAAGTCTTCCCCTGACCGTTCCTTCAATCCACAAGTCATCTTCAGCAAAAATAATCGGGACATCAACTACATTATAAGTACCCAAGAAGGTTTCGGAGCCAATAATCTGGTAACTTTTCCGGCATCCTCCTATTCCGAATTCACCCAATCCCTGTCCGGGAACTGAATAAGCTTTCGTATAATCCGTAGAAATAACTTTATTAATTCTGACCGTTCCGTCACTCAGAAATAGTAAGTGATAGCCATCCGCGTTTGAATTATCAAGGTATAGTCCGTCGGATTTTGCGAAGTTTCTCATGTTTGAAAAGTCAACCGCAACGCTGTCAAAATCAACAAATGGAACGGGAAATTGCCAAAGTGCCTGGTCCCCGCCGGATCCCCATACACCATCCTTCGGTTCCGGGGGGTGACAGCCGGTCTCAGACCCGCACATGTATTCAAGCTGGGCACTGGAGACTATGGACGTATTTGTTCCATCCATTCTTATACCGTTGTTTGAATGTATTTTTCCGTTGACAACTGATCCTGATCCATACCAAGTACTTCCGTTTGACAAGAAAGAATAGATCGCCATTGAGGGAATTCCGTATTGAGCTTTAATTTTACGTTTTATTTTTGGATATTGATCGCTCCACGCAGTTGATTCGATGGTGACTATGGTTGAACCCTCCTGTGGAGGTGTTATTTCTAGGCTGTAATATCCCATTAAGGTTCCTTGGGGATCTTTGTATTCATGAACAAACGGGCCGTAGGGTACAGGTGTCACAGGAGTTCCCGTGCCATCGGTAAAATCATCAGGATCATGTGCAAGATGCCATTTATAGTAATTTATACCGGCTTCTGAAATATTGAGGGCGCGTTCAGATGCAATTTGCCTGTTTGAGCTGTCGACTTGAACACCCAAAACGAACAACATGCCATAGATTATTATTATGAACGAGGCCGTAATAATAAGAATGGCCGGTGTTGCAAAACCGTTGTGTGTATTTTTTAACATTTTCTGGTTTACATTAAGTATAAAATAATTGCAAACGTATAGGATGCTAGCTAAAGGTTATCTTTTAACATCCTGATGTTTGATATTGATTCAACTTCATAACCATTAGCGGTATCACCGTTTTTGACAAGGAGATAAATTTTTACACTTCTGGTATCAGCAAGTCGATTAGTCATCCCGAGGGGGTTATTGATAATATCTTCCGGCCAATCGGCGTTGTAATAGTAAAAAACGGGAGTTTCGTTATAGATATTTTCGTTAAGCGTAATTACTGTTTCTGTATCCTGGTTATACTGTGCAGGATAACCGGAAGGTTCAATAACACCTTTGTATAAATTGTGTTCATTTAAAAAATAACGGACTTTTTCTGTGCTTCCGTCAAGATCGATATCGGAGTAAAAACCGATACTTTGGTCATCTACGTTGAACAAAGAATATGCTCCGTTGTCGCTGGTTTTTGCAGCCCGAATCTCTTTTATAAAAGTTGAAATAATCAAGTTTGCCTCATCAACGGATTTATAGCTTCTGGTTACCAGTATTTGGTTTTGGGTAAGAATATATTGAAGAGATACCAAACCAATTCCGATAAATGACAGGATTGTTACGGCAATTAAAACCTCGATTAAAGAAATTCCTTTTTGTTTTGTTTTTATAGACATCATTAAATTGGACTTAGGACAATAGTTTCATTTTTATACCCGTAGACATCAACTGTTCCGTTAAAGTTGAAATATCCTGATTTGGTAGCTTCGATTGAATAAATTTTTTTCTGCAGGTCCGAAAAAAAGACTTGACCAAAATCAATATTATCTTCAAGTCCGCTCGAAGCAGTGGCATTGAAAACTGGTGCCGTATTATATAAACGTGCGGAAACTGAGGCGATCTGGTTTTCAGATGGATCTAGAAAAGTGATTAACACACTGTCGCTTGTATGATCTGTGACTGCAAAATTAACAGTATTTACGGTATCCGCAAGAACTTTTATCGGCAGGAACGGGTTAATAGCTTCAATGTCTCCGACGGAAGAATCTATTGTGATATGGTAGTTGTCCCACTCCAAATCCGGTAATTGAAAATGACCGGATGCGTCGGTAGCGAATTGTTCAGTATATTTATAAATCGGTTGATCGCTAGTATCTGTTCCGATAGTTTTTTCTCCCTGTATGGTGAATTCAACATTGCCTAAGGCTCCAAAACCGCTGACTGCGTCATCATGGGAAAATACATCTAATGTGCTGGTTTTATCAATGGAGAAAGAAATTTCTGTTAGCTGTCCCTGGAGTACGGTAAGATTAGGTTTGTTGGGATTTTCAACCTCTGTGGGAGAATAAGTCTGTTCTGAACTGTATCCCGATTTCGAAGTTAAGACTTGATAGCAAGGTGTTGTACAAACTGGAGCACCGGGTAAAATTACCCGACCGTTATCTGCTGTTAAAAGTGTCACATCTATTTGAGGAGTTGTGGTTGTTGCAATAATGTGTACGCTGGCTTGGTTTACAGGCTGAGCGTCGGAGTTTATAACGATGATGGATAAAGTTCCTCCGGTAACTGTTGATTCAATACCCGATGGCGATATGTCAGTAACCAACCTGATCGGGTTTCTTTGAGAGGTGATTTGCCCTTCCCATGAGGCATCAATTGTAATTCTTTTGTAATCAGTTGCCAATAAATCTGCCGGTGCTTGCTGGTCGAACGGATCATCAATATAAAGGATTGTTGTTTTAATATAATAATTTGCACCGTTGATATTTATCGTTTCATTCTGAGGAATATTACCCGGGGGAATTCCTCCGATTGTGCCGATAGAATCATAAGGGAGATTTCTTATCGTCTCCATCTTTTCTTGAGCGAGGTGTTTTGCATTAATACGGGAACTGTTATAGGTACTCACAGAATAAGAAGTTGTAACAAGAGTAAAAAGCGCCTGAGCAAGAATCGAAAATAAGGCTAACGAAATCAAAACACTTATCAAAACAGATCCTCTACTGACAATAGATTTCATGGGCAGGTACATTGATATAAAGTATAGCATTTGGCATAATGGTAGAAAGAAGATGCTCAAAACTATTGTTTTGGACGTTTTGGTTTGGTTAGAAAAAATATAATTAGGTAGTATGGTTATTTTCAAATTTCTTAATATCTTAGTATCTTAATATCTAATGCAAGTCCTGCCATGGTAAGAAGATCATTCGTTTCAATATATTTCTTGAATAGTCAGTTCCAGCTGGTTATTCTTTCCGGATCAAAGAAAAAAGTTCAAAAGTATACAACGATTGATTTACCCGAAGGACTGATTTTGAATCATGAAGTTCAAGATCCGAAACTCCTTGGTGAAATTCTTAAGAAAGTTTGGGCTAAATACAAAATCAAAGAAAAAAGTGTGGGAATAGTCGTTCCGGAGTTTTCCACATTCACAAAAAGCTTTAACCTGCCCGATCTTGCTGAAGACGAACTTGATGAAGCAGTAAGATGGCAATCATTAGACTATATTCCGTTGAATCAAAATGAGATGGTGCTGGATTGGAAGGTAATTAAACGTACGGAAGCTTCTGTTCAGGTGTTGGCAGTTGCAATAAAGGACAATATTCTCAAAGGTTATGTTGATGCAACAGCCCTAGCCGGTCTTTACCCCTTAGTTGTTGAAACACCTTCAATTTCCCTGACGCGTATTAGCGGTGAGAAGGGTGAAAAAATTATTATATTTTTCTCATTCGATGAAGTTATTATTGTCTTGGCTGATGGCCAAAGTATAATTTCGAGTTCGGTGCTGCATTCCTCCGCTTCGGCACAGGACATCGTACGGACCTCCCAGCGGATGACTGCACACTATCAGGATATTTCCATCAAAGAAGTTTATCTTGGAGGTGTAATTTCATCTCAGGAAATTGTTAATCAAGTGGTAACGGGCTTAAACCTCAAAGCGGTAAAAATTGGGATTAAGGAAATTTCATTTAATGACTCGGAACTTCAAAAATATCTGATTCCGATTTCGCTTCAATTCAAAGATCCTGCTGAACCATCAAGTTCAGAAACAATTAACTTATTGCCGGGCGCCGTTGTTTCAAAATATGAAAAGAAAAGATTAAGTGTTCAACTTTGGAGTTTGATGATGATTACGACTGTGATAATAGTCGTAAGTTTTTTAGCACTTCTGGGAAGTTATATGTACATTATTCAGAACCAGTCTTTTTACAACAATAAAAATGAATCCGAAGTTGCAACGTACGGGAAAAACAAAGACGCATTGGAACAGATAAAAACCATCAATTTATCGTCCGATAGGGTTAAAAGTATTTTTAATCTTATGCTGTATCCGCAGGATGTTTTAAACCTTGTAAAGAGTGCTGATCAGGAAGGTATACGTGTGATAAATTATAAAATTGATTTTGAAAAAAGGACAGCGCTCATACAGGGTGTTGCATCAACCAGAGATAATTTGCTGGATTTTAAAACCAGCCTGGAAAAAATGGAAGGAATTTCCGAAGTAAAGCTTCCCCTTTCAAGTTTTGAAAAAGAAACGGATTTAGAATTCAATATTTCGTTTACGTTTTTGCGTCAAAAAAAATAAATTAATATGAATGGAAAAAAGAGTGATGAACAACAATTGAAAGCTAATAACAGCGGTGAACGGGATATGAAGCAGGTTAAAGAGAAAGTTCAAAAACCGAAAAAGACGATAAATTTTCTTTTGGTCTTCCTCTTTATTAACTTGATTATTTTATTGGGCTCTTTATATCTGATTTATGATCTGCCTCGAAAGGCTGAGGTTTTGAAATCCGCAAAAATCGAAGCATTAAAGATTGAAGAAAGCAGCAAGGTGGATTTAACAGGTCTAGAGATAATCCAAAATAAAAAAAACTGGGAAATATTAAAAAGCTATTTCCCGGATGAAGTTGGTGTTATCAAATTTATTACCGATCTGGAAACTTTGAAGAAGAATGAAATTATTAAGGACATGTCATTCGTCAGCCAGGATGCCGTTAGGGATAAAACCGGAGCTTTGGGAATTCCGTTTATAATGGAAATTGAAGGAAGTTGGGACAAAGTAGACGCAGCTTTAAAGGATTTTTATGATTTACCGTATTTGGTGAGAGTGATTAATGTTGACGCAACTGTCCTTGAGGATGGGAGTGTAAACTTTAAATTTGGGGGTTTTATATATGTCTCAGAGAGCCTTGACAAAAATAGATAGTTTTTTCTTTCTGTTCATTGGGGTAATGATAGTATTGGCTATCTTTGTTGTTGTGGCTTTCAAGGAAATATTTTCATCCATTCGAACGAGTTCCGATGTGACCGTTTCACTTTCGGAAAATGAATTGAAAGTTGATAAAAATAAATTACAGGAAGCTGTAAGTTTGATTGAATCTAAGGATGTTGTAGAATTAAAAAAGTAATGAAAAATAAATTTAAAGCCTTTACTTTAATTGAACTTTTGATTGTAATTTCGATTATCGGACTACTGGCAACAACAATGGTCATTGCCATTAACCCTTCAAAACAATTAGCAAAAGCCAGGGATGGACAGAGAGAAGGTGATGTCTATTCAATTTTTTCCTATGTTCAGCAATACAAATCAGAACACAATGGAACATTACCCGATACTGACGGAGATCCGGAAACGAATAATTTTCCCACAAGCTTGACTTGTATTGGATCGTCGGGAGGGTGCTTTAACCTTGCAGGAGCCGGTGACGATGATGAATCAATAGTGCCTGACTATGCAGCAGCGCTCCCAACTGATCCGAAGACAGGAAGTGGAGTAAATACAGGTTATTTGATTATGGTTGATGCTTATGGCCACATTACCGCATCCGCCTCAGGTGAAACAAAGACAATCAGCATAACGAGGTAGAATAATTTTTACGATTAATTACCTCTCTTTCCGAGTTTACCAAACCGGTATGACTTTCATCATATTTACCAAACTACTTCAGGTCAGTGTAATAGTATAAAATAAATTTATATATGCGCTTTGAAATGATTCGTAACTTAAGTATTATTAAATAACCGTGGGAAATTTCTTTAAACGGGTAATGAATGAATTGGTCTATGGAGGCCATCTGCTGTCTTTAGGGGCTTCCGGTATTGTTTGGTCGGTAATACTTCTGAACGGATCGGATGGCGGATTCCCAATAGTAGTTTTAGCATATTTGATTTCACAACTGGTTTATAACATTGACCATTTGAAAGAAGAGAAGATTGTTAGTAGTCAAGGAAACGCCGAGAGGACTTCTTACTTGGAGAAAACAAGAAAAAAACAAGTATTTGCGTTAATGATATATGTCGCTTTATTCATAGCCTTTGGAGTCTTATCTCCTCTTCCGGTTTTTCTTTTATCATCCTCAATAGTTCTGGGAGGGATCCTTTATACATTGAAACTAAAAAAGATGATGAAAGAAATTGTCGGTTTAAAAAATATCTATATATCCTTTTTTTGGGGTGTTTTAAGTTTTTTGGTACCTTTGTATTATTTCCTTAATCCGCTGAACCCGGTTTTTATATCGATTTCATTATTCATTTTTCTTAGATGGATTGTTAATTCAACCTTTTTTGATTTGAAAGATATTGAAAGCGATAAAAAAATTAACATAAAAACCCTACCAGTAGTTTTTGGATTTACAAAAACAATAAATTATTTACATCTCTTTAATATATTTTCCGGATTAGCTCTTATATTATTTGTCTATTTTTCTGTTTTACCGACATATACCATTGTTTTATTATTTTTATGGATATACAGCATGTTTTATCTTGCCAGAGCTAAGTATTTAACTGATAAAGATTTACGCAGTTTGTCTTATATTGTTGTTGATGGTGAATATATTTTATGGCCATTCGCCATATTAATTGGGAAGTACCTGTTTGAATAGTATTTATGAATACAAATATTTTCGTCCAGATTGTACTGGTATCGATTAATGCATTTGGGTTAGTCCTCGCCTGGTGGATTCTTCGTGGCGGAAACTCTAAACAATTGAAATTATGGTTCTCTCTTATGACAATATTTATACTTTTGTGGGCTAATTTTTCTTATTTTGGTTCGACCGCCAGGAGTGTGTCTACTGGACTATTGTTTTACAGATTAAATTGGGCGGCGGTTTCGTTATTTCTACCGTCATTTTTTTATTTTTTTGTAATTTATTTTCTTCTCAAAAGCCACTTGGCTAGTAAAATCGGAATTATAATATTTATTTTATCAATAATATTTTTTATTCTTTCGCTTTTTACAGGATTGATTATTAAAGATGTAGTTCAACAAAGCTGGGGTATGGGGATAGTATTCGGACCCCTTTCTGATTATTTCAATATCTTCTCAGCAATAGTTGCCATAATTGTTATTACCTATAGTGTGCAAAGTTATAAATCATTATCTAAAGAAATGAAAGTGAAACTAAATTATTTTCTGGCTGGTATTTTTGTCTTTATAACTGCAAATTTGGTATTTAATGTTGGCTTACAAGTAATTTTCCAGAGTGTAAGATTTCAAATCTATGGAGATTTTTCTGCGATATTCTTTTTAGTTTTTACAGCCTATGCGATCGTGAAGTATGAACTTTTTGATATAAAAATTATCGCAACTGAAGGTTTAACAGCAGTATTATGGATAGTCTTACTTGCTAAAACGTTTGTATCAGAATCTCCGGTACAACTACTAATAAATATTCTTATATTTCTTTTAACCGTAATTTTCGGAGTGCTTTTAATAAAAAGTGTCACGCGTGAGGTTAAACAAAGACAACTTCTCGAAGAACTCAATAAAAAGTTGAAAGAGCTTGACAAACAGAAAGATGAATTTGTGAGTATGGCGGCTCACGAACTTCGTTCCCCGTTAACCGCCATCAAAGGATATGTTTCGATGATTATGGAAGGCGATACAGGTGATATTCCCGAAAAAGCCAGACAATATCTTGCCGATAGCATGGCGGTTACTGACCGGCTTGTTCGTTTGGTCAATAATATGCTCAATGTTTCAAGAATAGAGGAAGGACGGATTGTTTATCAGATGGAAGAGACCCATCTTATACGTGCCGTTCAGGAGGTTTATTATTCGTATCGGATTGAAGCAGAAAGAAAAGGGATTGAAATTGTAATGAATATACCCAACGGTTTGGATGATGTTGTGTACGTGGACCCCGACAGAATTCGTGAGGTGATCGGGAATATAGTAAGTAATGCTGTAAAGTTTACGGAAAAAGGGAAAATTGAAATTTCAATAGGGAATCCCCGGAAGGGTGTGGTCAGGGTGGATGTTTCCGACACAGGTCCCGGAATTACCGAAGAAGAGCAAAAAAAATTATTTGTAAAGTTTTATCGTGCAGAGTCTACAGCCGGTAAAACTTTCGGTACCGGACTCGGGCTTTATATAACAAAGCTTCTGATTGATAATTTCGGTGGTGTGATCGGAGTTGAGTCACAAATTGATAAAGGAACAACCTTCTGGTTTGAATTACCTGTCAGAAAGCAGGTATAATTACAACACAGTATGATGCAGGATGATTCTCAAGGATTGGGAGCACCCGCGGTTACAATACCGCAGTCGCAGGACCGTAAAAAAATTCTTCTTATCGAAGACGATCCGTTTCTTCTTCAAATGTATAATGACAAATTTGTTAATGAGGGATATGAGGTAAATGTTGCCCATGATGGACTCGAAGGGCTAAAAATGCTCAATGAGAAGCAGGTGGACTTGGTACTTTTGGATATTTTGATACCGAAACTTTCGGGAGTTGATTTATTGACCAAAATAAAAGAAGACCCGAAGTTGCAAAAAATGCCGATTATTGCCCTTACCAATCTTTCAAACGTAAAAGAGGAACAGGATGTCAAAGCAAAGGGTGTGAATGAATATTTAATAAAATCTGATTATACCCCCACGCAAGTTGTTGAAATTGTGAAGAAATATCTCCCGTGACAGCCTTTTTTAGAAAGTGAGTCTTAAATGGAAATTTACTTCGGACGCGTGAGAACAAAAACCAAACCAATTATTGCGACGAGAGCAAGACCCGATGCAAGTCCCGCCCGCTTTAACCCGAGTATAACTTTATCGCGAACTGAGGATTTTTCAGGTGTTGGTGTGGGGGATTCTTGACTTTCTTCACCTGTTGCTTCGGGATTCTCCGGGAGATTTTCGGTTGGCTTTTCCAAAAACGTAATTGGCTTGACACTCCCTCTCATAACAACTTCACCCGCAGGTAGTTTAGTTTTTGCATTTTTTTCAGTTGTGATAAAAAGACTTGCAAAAGGAACTTTTGATACGTATTCACCCTTGCCAAGTCCGATTTGCCCAAGTGCGAAGGGATCGCCCCCGGCTACCGGGTTTGCCCAGAGAATATAGGTGTATATCGATCCATCAACCGGGTAAAGGATGTTTCGGCATGAAACAATTACACGGTATGAACCGGTTTGCATTTGTAGTGATGCGGCGAAACATTTGTAATCAAGTTCTGTGGTACTGCGAAGTTCAAAAGTGCCATCGGATGCATGAACGACCGTAAACCCTAAGAGTAAATATATAGAAAAACCAAAAATGAAGGTTTTTAAAATTTTTAACATATTATTAATTTCTTAAGATTTATTTTATCAAAATATATTCCAAAATAACACTAATTAGTATTAATTGGTAACTCGACCGAGACAGCATTTTCAAATTTTTGTAGAATTGAAAACAAGCACTGGTTGCTTTAAGATGTACATATATGCCTGATCCTGTCCAACAGACCCCAGCGCCCGTTCCCGGAAAAACTGTAGATGTCAGAAACATCCCCAACCTTCTTCTGGTTGAAGATGATCCTGTGCTTTCGAAAATGTACACCGAAAAATTTAAATTCGAAGGTTTTAATGTATTAACCGCCATGAACGGAGAAGACGGATTGAGGCTTGCACTATCAGAAAATATTGACCTTATAATATTAGATCTGATGCTTCCCCGGTTGTCAGGAAGTGAACTTTTAGCAAAGTTGCGTCAGGATGCAAAAGGCAGAAATACAAAAGTAATTGCTCTGACAAACCTGGCCGAACAAGAAGAAAGGCAAAAAGTTATGCAGCTTGGAGTTCTGGATTATCTAATAAAAGCGATGCAAACTCCGGAAGAAGTGGTGGAAAAAGTAAAAAAGTACCTCAGTACATAATGACTTAGACTTTCCAAAGCAGTTTTTTGTAATCCTCAATGACTCTTGTCGTAGAGAAATTTGTTGAAGTGTTTATAGATCTTCTCATACGTTGAATCCATTCCTGCGGAAGACCATTTTTATCTCTTCCAAAGAACATGGGAGCGATGGAATCTTTGAGGGTTGAATATAAGCTTCCGGATGGGTTACCCGCATCAAGAATCCACCCGATATCTTTCCAGTCAACCTCAGACACCCAACCGTCAGCTACAGTGCAGCTCAAAACACCGTTTGCGATAGCTTTCATACCGGATGTTCCGCTTGCTTCCTGATTGCCCTTGGGAGTATTGAGCCAAACGTCTGATCCGGAGACCAAATTATTGGCTAGTGATATATTGTAGTTTGGTATAAAAATCGCGTTTCCAAAAAGCTCCTTAGAAAAAATTTCAATAATCCTCTCGATTATTGATTTTGCGTTCGGGTCTGCTGAATGCGAGTTTCCTGCAAAAAGGATCTGAATCGGGTGATTGATATCAGTAATAATAGATTTGAGTGTTTCTATATCCTGAAAAACAGACATCGGTTGTTTATATTCTGCAAGCCTTCTTGCCCAAGTTACTACCAATTTGTTCGGATCATATCCGATACCGGTTCTTTTTATAACCGTTTCTGCCAATTCGTGTTTTTTTATTATATGAAGGTCCCAGATTTGTTCGTCGCTCAGTTGGGTATTTCTGAAGTCGCTATCCTGCCACCTTCCCATGTGTACGCCGTTTGTTATATTAACCCACTCGAAGTCAGGCCACTGTTTTTTGGCGTATGATTCGTGAAGCTTACTCACACTGTTGTGGCGAATGGATACGGATAATGCAAATTTTGTTATATCAAATTTATTGTTCGCAACCTTTCCCATGGATAGTAGTCCGCCACCCTCGACATTAAAAAGTTTTGAGTACCCGGAAGTATATTTTTCAAACAATTCTATCGGATAAAGCGGGTTTCCGGCAGAGACCAGGGTATGATTTGTATAAACAATTTTAGATTTCGCAATGTTCCAACTTTCAGTAAAACTTAATTTTTCATTTTCACTGAGAATATTTTTTGTTATTTCCAGAACACACATCGTCGGCCGGCCTTCATTAATATGGTAGACGGATGGCTTGATATTTAATTCATTAAGGAGTTTTACCCCTCCGATGCCCAATATAAGCATTTGCCGGACCTGGCTTTCTTCGTCACCGTGGTATAAAGCATCCATATCAGAAATCCATTGCTGGGGATTGCCATCCACGTCAGTTGAAAGAAAATACAAGGTTACTTTTTCTGATAATCTGATTTGATATGGTTTGACGTAAATTTTATCTCCTCCGAACTCCAGAGTTAACTTAAGAGGTTTACCATTTTTGTACGTTGGCCGTAAAAAAGAAGTGTCGTGGTCAAATTCAGTATCTCTTTTCTCTTCGTTTCCGGTACCTGTTATGTGCTGCATGAACCATCTTCCTTTATAAAGAAGACCCACACCGACCATGGGAAAATCCTGGTCGGCTGCTTCTTGTATGATATCTGCCGATAAAATTCCTAAGCCGCCTGAATATGTCGGGAGATCATTATCAATTCCGAATTCGGCACATAAAAAAGCAACCGGTTTATTGGGGGCAGAGTTTTCCACTATCTAAATTTAACATTTTTTCAAGCTTAAGAATACCTTCATGAAGATTTGCAATAATTTAATGTTGCACCCCAAGTTGAACTATTCTGGCTATGGCTTATAATGCCTTAGATACATGATTAACAAAGGATCAGTCCCCTTGAGTGAGAAAGAAGATTTCCAAATCTCGGATGAAACGGAAAGGTTGATTAATTCGTACAAGGAAGAATGGTTATATATTGATCGAACCAAATCTGAGGCAAAATTCCATGTCAGTCAGATCCTAAGCCCCTTAGCATTTTTTTATGAACGGATAAGGAATGCTCTGGACTACAAAGGCGACCATTTGATGAGGCGGAATGCAATCGAAAGGATCCTCCGACGTCAGATATGGGAAAAAAGGACGGGTAATCCTTCCGTTTTGTCCGAAACACTTCTGAAAGAACTTATTTGGGCACGATATGAAAAAAATGATTATGTTCCGAAAAAAAAGATTCAGATTCTTGAGGTTGTTGTAAGAAAATATTTAAAAATATTTCAACGATTGGAAACCGTGAAGAGCGAGAAAGGACTGCAGGAATGTAAGGATTGGTTTATGGGAGTATTTTCTTCGGAAGTAGAAGAGCTATTGGAACCGTCAATATTCTTAAAAGAATCATTGAACTATGAAGTATTTTCTTGGTTTAAGGAAAATTATGATTGGCAAGAGCACAATCTTTCTGATAAAGACCGGGATATTCAAATTTTCATAGCAATACACAGAAGTCTGACCAAATCGGATAAGGCCGGTGTGAGATACCGTCTATTAAAGGTTTACTATCCAAATTGGGATGAAATTGACGATATCGAAATCATGAAGTCGTTTGCATCTCTCATTAACCTGATTGACGAAATTGAAGAAAAGCTCAATTCCTTGTACCAACCGAGGCTTTTCCGTTTCATACAAAGGCAACTACCGGCTTTTTTGATATTGAAAGAAATGATAGATGAAGATTTTGAAGAAGCTGAAAAGATTTTCCAGTCCCCGAAAAAACTCGAGAATAAAATCACTGAGGTTTGTAATAAAAAATATTCACAAATAGGTACGAGGATCAGGACGGGAATTATCCGGAGTATTATCTATATTTTTATGACCAAAGCCCTTTTGGCTTTGATGATAGAAATCCCATATGAACTTTTTGTTACCAAGGATTTGAATTTTGCATCACTTTCGATAAATGTACTTTTCCCTCCGACCTTAATGTTTTTGGTGGGAATGACCATCAGAAAACCGGGTGATGAAAATACACAAAGAATTATCCAAATAATCAAGAGCTTTGTATATGAGCATAAAAAGACGGGAAGGTATGAGTTTTCTTTGGAACGTAAAAAATTGGGGGGATTAGTGAGTCAAATATTTTTGGTGCTTTATCTTCTTATGTTTTTGATTACATTCGGCGGAATCGGGTTAATTCTATTGGATTTGGGCTTCAATCTTTTAAGCGCGGGAATGTTTTTTATTTTTTTATCATTGGTGCTTCTTTTTGTTTACAGGGTCCGGTACACAGCAACAGAATTAAATGTTCAGGGTGAACGGGAAGGTTTTTTGAGTCACCTTTTTTCCAATTTTACGATACCGCTTTTGAATCTCGGACAGGTAATTTCAAACGGGTTCAGGAAACTGAACTTTATTTTATTATTTATGGATTTTCTGATTGAAGTTCCGCTTAAAAGCATTATCGCAATTTTTGAAGAATGGAGCATGTTCATGAGGGAAAAAAGGGAAGAAGTTATTGAAATTCCGAATTAGCTATTTTCCATAGTCAAAATAACCGTCCTTGAATCCCTCTATTATTTCTCTTATTAGCTCGCCTGCTTTTTTGGCTGCAGCCCTCGGTAGGTCGCCTGCGCCCGAGAAAATAGAATCCTTAGGGCAAGCAGTTAAAGAATCATCTTCATCAAGCTTATGCGATTCACTGGTTAGAACCGGAATTGTTCCTGCGGATTGTTCAACGAAAACTCTTGTGTTAATAGTTTCGAATCTTTTGTTGATTTCCCAGATGCCGCTAATTGCGGGACTTTTATCAGATCCTAATGGACTACCGAGAAGGTCATTTTTTTCCAAATCAGTCAGTTCACAGTTAAAATTCTCAATTAGTCCCAAACCTTTGGTACCGGTAGGTGTATTTACGCCAAATACTGCGTAAATCGCATCTCCCGTAAACGGGCGGGGGATTTTGACAACATATGTTATGAGTACGTCATTAAGTGTGATCTGCTCACCGCCGGAGTTTTCTCTGACATCTTTTAGAATTTTATCATCGGGATTCGGCGTTGGAGTTAAAGTGTCAAGGGGAATTGCAGTGGTAGGTCTTGTCGTTGGTGATTCAACTGTAAATTTTGCAGGAGTTAAGGTTGGTGTAGGTAGAATAACTATTGTCGGTACTTCTTTTTTGGTTTGCAATTCAGAAACCTGAGTTTGGAGGGCATTTTGGGTAGCCTGAAGTTTTTGATATTCTTTTAGTAAATCTTTGGGCACTGAAGTTTCCTGAATTTTATTTCCACTTTCTTCCGCTTCATCCTGGGTAGATGAATTTACCGGTCTGCATGCGGAAACAAACATCGATGCGATAGTTATATACGAACCGGTTCTGATTAACCAATTGGGGTTATCTTTCCTCATGTTGTATTATACCAAGGAAAGTAAATATCTAGCCAAGAAGTTCGGCTATTTTATTCCAATCAACCACGTTCCACCAGGCTTCGATGTACTCGGCTCTGCGGTTTTGATATCGAAGATAATAAGCATGTTCCCAGAGATCCAGTCCCAAAAGCACAGTATAAGCTTTACTTACCGGTGAATCCTGATTTTGTGTTGTTGTTATTTCAAGCGTATTGTTTTTTTGTACAAGCCATGTCCAACCACTGCCAAAAAGGGTTGTTGCCTTGTCCGAAAATATATTTTTAAAATTATCGATGCTTCCAAAACCTGTTGAAATAGCTTTTTTGACTTTGTCATCAGGTTCATTTTTCTCAGGCGTCATCATTTGCCAAAAAAGACTGTGATTGAGATGGCCGCCGCCGAAATTTATTACTTTCGATCTTATTTCGGAAGGAAGATCTTCAGGGTTTTTCAGAAGCTCCTCGATAGGCTTTTCTTTTAGATTTTCAAAATCCTTCAACACATCATTAAGCTTGTCCACGTATCCCTGATGGTGTTTGGTATGATGGATTTTCATCGTTTCCTGGTCGATGTAGGGTTCCAGGTCGTTATATTCGTATGGAAGCGTCGGAAGTTTATACATGTAGAAAGGTTATCTTCATGAATATCATTTGTCAAGGCTGTTTTACCTCTTGCAATGCGGAAAAACGTCTGATAAGATTCAATCCTTCATCGAATAGTTCCATTAATTTTTCTGCCTGAGCGTTGTTTTAATTTATGAATTTAAAAGCCGAGGAAGCATTTTATGTGGTAGCATTTTTCTCATTTTTAGCCTTCTTTCTGGTGCTTACAGGCATTGTTGGGTTTCTTATTTAAAAATCCAAAAATCACCAGTTGAGGTAGATCATTATACTCCCCGCAATCCAAATCACGACGCCAATTGAAGCTAAGGCTTTGTTGAAAAACGAAAGGATTAAAAGGGCGAAAAAGATTATCACGTGAGGTCCGTACTTCCGCAGATTTCTGTTGACGTTGTAATTATTGAACAGGTTCTCCAAGTTCATGGTTTAATAATATCATGTCTAAAAGATTAGGTGTTATATTCCATTATTACAACAACAACAATGGTTACATTGAAGGTTGTTGGCCTTGGTTGACTATGTAATAATACAAAATATGTCGGACACAAAAATACTACAAGCGATATTGGATAGTCAAAAGGCAATAAAAGAAGAGCTTAAGGGTGATATTGGTAAGGTTGGAAAAGACATTTTACGTGTTGAGAAAAAGGTTGACCGGAATGGAGAAAGGATAGATAAACTTGGTTTGCAACTTGCACGACTGGAGGATGATGCTCCAACAGTAGAGGAATTTGATAATTTGGATAAGAGAATGGGGAAATTGGAAAAGACAGTTGCTTCAATTTAACTTTTGATAAATTAGGTGAATTTAGGAGTTATCTTTTGAGTTAAGATGCGTAAATCAAAAAAGGTAATTAATCCCTGCATACTATATGTCATCTACTATATACTAAATTAATGTTGGCAAAAATTTCTTCCGGGGCAACGGTGGGACTTAATGCAACACTCATTGATGTTGAAGTAGATATTGCAAATGGCTTACCGACTTTTACTATAGTTGGGCTTCCTGATAAGGCAGTAGAGGAAAGCCGCGAACGTGTCCGCTCCGCTCTGAAAAATTCCGGCGCAGACTTTCCGATGAGCAGGATCACAGTCAATCTGGCACCTGCCGATCTTCCGAAAGCCGGTCCTGCATATGACCTTCCGATTGCTTTAGGGATATTGATTGCGTCTGAGCAAATAAGACCGGATGTCAAGAAATATTTATTTTATGGTGAGCTTTCATTGGACGGCAACCTCCGCCATACAAACGGAATATTACCTTTGGCGTATTTGGCCAAAGAGAAGAAGTTTGACGGCGTTTTTATACCCAGAATTAATGATCAGGAAGCCTCTGTAGTGAGAGGAATAAAAGTTTATCCCGTAGAATCTCTTCTTGAGCTGGTAAGATTTTTCAGCGGAACTGTAAAAATTATACCTTCCAAGCAAATTTCATTATCGAGTCTTCTGAAAACAGTTGAAGCAGAATTCGATTTTTCAGAAATTATAGGTCAGGAACAAGCCAAACGGGCAATGGAAATTGCCGCGGCAGGGAACCACAACATCTTTATGAAAGGTTCGCCCGGTTCCGGAAAAACCATGCTATCCCGGGCGCTTCCGGGAATTTTGCCGGTTCTAACTGAAGACGAAGCCCTGGAAGTAACAAAAATTTATTCGATAACGGGGAATCTTCCTCCCGGACAGGCGATCGTTACAACCCGGCCATTCCGTAGCCCTCATCACACCACCAGCAGGATAGGGCTAATTGGAGGAGGAACAAATCCGTCACCCGGCGAGGTTTCGCTCGCACATCGAGGAGTTTTATTTTTGGATGAGTTTCCCGAATTCCCAAGGAATGTTTTGGAATCCCTGCGTCAGCCGATGGAGGATGGGATTGTGACAATCTCGCGGGCAAAAGGAACAGTTTCATATCCGGCGAAATTTTTACTGGTTGCAGCATCAAATCCATGTCCTTGCGGCTATTTTGGCGATGCCAAAAGACGCTGTAAATGTCTTCCTGGAACGATTTCCCGATATCAAAAAAGAGTTTCAGGACCGATTCTCGACCGGATCGATATTCATGTTTCGGTTCCAAGCGTTGATACACAAAAACTTATTGACATCAAGAGTAACAGCAAGAGCAAGAGTTCAAAAGAAATACAAGAAAAAGTTCAGAAAGCAAGAGACATTCAGATAAAAAGGTTTAGAGGAACGAGAATAAGATCAAATGCAGAGATGAGTACAAAAAATGTCAAAGAGTTGGCTCCCCTATCTCAAGAATGTCGTACAATGATGATATCTGCAACTGCAACAATGGATTTGACCGCAAGATCGTATTTTAAAGTTGTGAAGATTACCCGGACGATCGCCGACTTGGAAGGTGCAACCGACATTTCCACAACCCATTTGGCTGAAGCTCTTCAATACCGTCCGATGCAGGACGATTTTTAACAATAAATTCTGAGTTTACCGAAGGACAGTATCGTCCTAAAGAAAGTGATTTTTGGAAGCAGCGAAATAAAAATTAAGTGAAGTTTAACACTTTATTCCTCCCCGATCGGTAGATTTCCTCTTCCACCCCAAAAGCAAGAATTTGAAACACTCTCCCCTTTTCTGGGACAAAATGTTACAAACGTTCCGTCGGCTTTATTGAAATAGGACACTCTTAATAGTCCGCATACTCCGCAATTTCCAAGAATTTTTAATATATTACCTCCGGGAATACTCATAATAATACCCAAGCCATCCGGATTTAATCCCAACCTTGAAAGAAATTCGGGATTGACTTCACTTTTTGGCATATGTTGGGCGATTTTAACAAAATTTTAGAAATATTTCACCCATAGTTGTTGAATCATTTAGATGATAGTTTTTTCCAGTAAGGAAGAACTTATGGGTAGAATACTAATTAGACAAAGAATTTTATAAAGTCCTCGGTATACGGATATTCATGATCGGATCTCGGTTTGGAAATGATCTTAATACTTGAATTTACTTTTTCGATAAGGTTTTTGACGTCGCCGAATTTTGCGTGATTATCATTTTCATTTTGAATAATTAGTACCCGACCGGATTGAATATCGGAAAGGACATCAAAGCGTTTTTGATCTGCTTCCAAAAAGTCATTGAGAGGAATCCCGCAAAGTAAAATTTTACCGATTTTGTCGGGTTTGATTTTCAACATTTCCATAGCCACCAAGGTTCCAACTGATTTTGCCAGAAGATCAATTTTTTCTTCACTTACCAGATCAAGAATTTTATTTGCCTGACTTTCAATCCACCCGGCTTCTGATTTACCTGTTTCCCAGTGCGGCCAATAGATAACTCTAGTCGGAACATGTGTTTCCAACTCAGCCTTGATTTGTTCCGCCCAATCTTTATTTTTCAAAGAGTAGGCCGGAAGAATAACTACGGGCATATCAGAATCTTAACATAAAGTTATAATTTTTTAACTTTTAGGACACGAATTTTAGCCAATTATTTTAAGATATTAAATCCAAATAAAAAAGACTTGAAACAGGATATATTGGTTAACCTATAATCACTCATGCCGGAAAGAAAAAGGTGCGGAGCGCAGATTCACCACCCCAATTGTGATGGCTGGGCAAACTCCATTGATCATTTTACCCCGAAGTGCATAGGACAGGCTTTCGGTTTGGAGAAAAAAGAAGTAGCGTCAGAGGAAAATCTGGTACCGATGAATAAGCTTTGCCACAGACTGAAAGATCAATCAACAACTCAGCGTTATCAATTACTAATGAAACAAAAGAGGGGAAGCAGTATTTCCCTTGATGATTATAGAAATATGAGAAATAGGTATGATCTTGTTTTTGTAACCGAAGGCTCCAGTGACTAAGTGGCTAATACTTTTGCTACAATATTCTCATGCGAATTGTTGTTCAAAGAGTAAAAAGTTGCAAAGTTTCTGTATCCGAAAAAACTGTCGGGGAAATTGGAAATGGTTTTTTGGTCTTATTGGGGATCAAAAGGGGTGATTCGGAAAAAGATGTTGAAGAATTGGTTGATAAGCTTTACAAGCTTCGTATAATGTCAGACCAAGAGGATAAAATGAATCTGACAGTTACGGAAGCTGGAGCCTCGATTTTGGTAGTTTCTCAATTTACTCTTTACGCCAATACGAAAAAAGGAAACAGGCCAAGTTTTATTCAAGCCGAAGATTCAGGAAAAGCTGAAGTGCTGTATAAAAAATTTGTATCTATTTTGAAAGAAAAGAACGTCCCCGTTCAAACGGGAGAATTCGGTTCATATATGAAAATTGATGCACAACTTGATGGTCCTGTGACTATAATATTAGAAAGTGGAAAATAACATACCTATTACAAATACTCAGGCGGGAAGCGAAAAAGTAAGCCGGGGAAAATTTTGGCTTTCAGTTGTTAATATTATCTTTAAAGTCTTTTTCCTCTCATCTTCTTTAGTACTATCAGTACTTGTTCTTATTGGAACATTTCACCTTGGGTATCTCAATGGATTTGCATCGGGAGAGAAAGCGACCGAAGAATATTTTGTAAAACTTATCGAAGCGGATGGCGGAGAAAGCAGTTTTGTTGTAACTCAAAATCAGGAAAGCAATCAAAAGTCCATCAACAAACTGGATTTAACATACGGACAAAATGTTACCTGGGGAGGGCCAGAACTTTGGGATTCCGTGAATGCAAAAAGAGTTGAATACGGAGTTAACCCTCTTGGTAAGCGTGATGATCTATGCACGATAGCATCAATCCGTTTGAATGAACTTTTGGAGCTTCAAAAATTGGATGGTCATGAGGGTTTTTCCACCATGACGGAAAAACGTCCAGATCTGAAATGGATTTTTGATAAGTATTCGACAATAGCCGAATTTCTGGCAGTAGGTGGAGAAACGCCCCAAAAAACCGTCGAGCTTTGGGATAATACGCTTGGGCATAAAAAGCTACTTAATGGTGGGGAATATGTATGGGGATGTATTTATTCCCAAAATACGTTCGCAGTTGCTATTGCAGCGTATTAACTTCATCAGCTTCAGTCCCCGGTAAGGTAACAGAAAATTGGCGAAATAAAAAAAGATATAACAAAAAGTATTATAGTAACAACTGAAAATAATACTGCATTCCTGAACCTTTTTAGAATTATTTTTCTTTCGACCTTTTTTTTAGCAATTAACCTAAATAGAAAGTAGGTGCCGGAAACTAAATTGGATAAAGACAGTAAAAGAAAAATAAATAAAACCAACTTGTAAATATAGCTGAAGTTAATTAGGTATTTAGTAAATTTGTTGAAACAAAAATAGATCGGATAAGGCGGGTCGATCATGATGTCATCTACCATAAAACTTGCTTAATTATACATATTTTTCAAAAACCCTTTCAGTTTCTTTTCTGTATTATATTGTCTACCGATAGAGACAAATAGGCGGTTAATGTCGCTCCAGTATTTCTTCGGAAGAATTTTCATAAGTTCAAGCTCTGTTTTTTCCGGAGTTTTTGTCTTAACCCATCCCAAGAGATTGCTGATTTTGTGAACATGGGTGTCAACTGCGATTGCAGGAATTCCGAACGCCCGATTTAAAACCAAATTGGCGGTTTTTCTTCCAACTCCGGGAAGTTTCATCAGATCTTCTCTGGTTTGGGGGATTTCCGATTTGAAATCCCTGATAATTAATTCAGAGAGATCAGGAAGTTGGCGCGCTTTAGTTTTATAAAATCCCACTGGATATATTAGTTTTTGAATTTCCAATTGACCTAATTTACCTAATTTTTTAATGTCAGGCGCATTCGAAAATAATCTTTTTGAAGCGGTAAGTGTAACATCATCGTTGGTTCTGGAAGACAGTAGTGTTGAAATGAGAGTTTTGTATGGATTATTTCCGAAGGTTTCGAGAGGAACGAGCCGGTAGTTTCTTTTGAAGACTCTAAAAATTTTTTCGAAGTTATATGATTTCATCCTTCTTACAAAAGGCAAAACCCGTAAATTACGGGTCTGCCCTTTTTATAAATATTCAAAAATCTAAAGACTTTATTAGCCTCCGATCTTGAACATGGTTGTGCCGCAAACTTCACACTTACCTTTCTTAGCTTTTTTACCATTTTTCATCGTTACGTCTTCAATATCTTTACCTTCTCTTTTTGCGCGGCACTTTACACAATACATCATTTCGCTCACCTCCTCTCGTAAGGGCAGATCAAAAACTGTTAGTTACCCTTCCAGGCTAAGTATAGCATCATCTCAGCCACAAATATGGTTACTGCCAAGCCGAGACTTTTGAATAGGTCTTTTTTAATCGAAGCTAAGTTATACATTTTGCCCGTAAAGCTGGCTTTTTCAATTCTGACGGGAGAAACAATTTTTGATTTTTTATCTTCCTGAAATTGGCTCTTGACAGTTGAAGCTGATACGTATTTTTTCGTGCCTAAAAGCAGACTTTCCTGATATCTATTTTTTGCTTTAAACTTTTGTTTTCTGGTACGGCGTTTATGACTCATTTGTAAATTATTAAGGTATTTGTTATATGAATAAATAACACAACTTATTTAATTCTGCAACAGTAAATGCCTGAATACATTATATAATTGGATAGCAAACATTAAGAAAGTAAAGTTAGCGATATATATTTAGTTATAGAAAATGATAACAACAATACTTTTAATTTTGATCATAATTTGGCTGTCAGTTGTGAGCTTTTATTTGTTTGATGTTTATAAGTCATTACGGAAACTGACAAGGAATGTGAAGGAACGTGATCTTTTGAAAATTCTATCCAAAGTATTCGAAAAAGAGTCGGAAAATTCAAAGTTAATTATCCAGAATTCAGATAAAATTAAGAAACTTTTTTCTGATGAGAAATTCATGCTCCATAAATTAGGAGTAGTAAGATTCAATCCGTTCTCGGAAATGGGCGGGGATCACAGTTTTTCAGTTGCTCTTCTGGACGGCAATAACGATGGAATTCTTTTAACAGGCCTCCATACAAGAGAAAGAACGCGAGTCTATATGAAAAAAATTAATAAAGGGATTAGTAAGGTAGAACTATCGAAAGAAGAAAGCGAGGCTCTTAAAAAAGCTAAAGTAAATGATACCCTCGCCCAAGCCAAGTCACACTTGGTTGTCGAGTCAGACTCGATCTGATTCGGTGGTCTTCTTAAACGCTGTTATAAGTCGGGGTGACTGCACGATGCACGTGCATTGTACAGGCACCCTAACAATAAGATAATTTCATTTAAATTGTGAATAATCCTCTTTAGATTTCTCAAAGATACACCTGATGAGTGAAGGATTTAACCGGTAATACATACTCGGACAATTTAATCTTTCAAGGTTTCCCCATTGAAAATTACCGCAACCATCAACTATTATTAAATAGTCGTTTTTTAAGGTGATTCTCATGGCAAAAATTTCAAAACAATACCTCATTACTTTGGTTATGAGTTTCTTGGGTCTGTATTTGATTTCAGCGGGGGTTTCTTATGCTGTATTTTCTTATATCGGTAAAGATACTACCCCGGTGGCTCAAAGTGATTTGCCGAAAGATGCTCGGGTTGATTTATCTCAGCCAAAAACTGAGGAATGCGTCATGAACGGTAAATATTACACAAAAGATGAAAAAAATATTTGGGAAACCCGCCGGCCAATTGCTGCGATGATTGAAAATCATTTAGATGCCCGACCTCTTTCGGGAATTTCAAAAGCAGATATTATTTATGAAGCCGTTGCAGAAGGCGGTATAACACGCATGTTAAATATTTTTTATTGCGGAGCGGCAGCGGAAGATGTTGAAATAGCGCCGGTCAGGTCGGCAAGAATTTATTTTGTTAATTGGGCGCAAGAGTACGAAGATCCGATATTCATGCACGTTGGCGGCGCAAATGATTATGCAGGTTACGGCGATACCGCAAAAGATGCAAGAGCACTTGAATATTTGACTACGATTGGATGGAGAGTGGCGGGGGGAAATGATTTTGATACAACATTTGATTCAGGATATCCCGTATTCTGGCGTAATTACGAAAGACTGGACCATGAGGTGGCAACGGAACACACAATGACGGCATCGTTAGACGAAGCATACAAACAAGCTGAAAAAAGAGGTTTCGGTCCCGTCAATGAAGATGGAGAGAAATGGAGTGATAATTTTGTTGCCTGGAGATTTGTGGATGATAAAGTGGTTGAAACTCCGGAGTATGAAACCATTAGTTTTGACTTTTGGGATAATAAACCGGATTATTCCGTATCGTGGAAATATGATAAAAGCAAAAATGCTTATTTACGAAGTAATGGCGGAAAAGAATTTATTGATTTGACTACCGGCAGCCAGCTAGAAGCGAAAAATGTAGTTATTCAGTTTGTGAAAGAAAGAGGTCCGGTTGACAGGAATATACATATGTTATATACAACTACCGGTGAAGGCAAGGCTACATTTTTTAACCAAGGAACAGTAACCGAAGGGACTTGGGAGAAAATTACTGCCGACTCCAGAACGCGTTTTTATGATGATAAAGGTAAGGAAGTTTCATTTGTCAGGGGATTAATTTGGATTGAAGCAATTCCCACTGGAAACGTCATCAATTATTGAGTACAATAATTGTACTAGTTTTCTGCCCCAATTAAATTTAAAGATAAAGTATGGTCAGCCTTGCAGATATTATTACCTCAAAAGTCAGAGTAAAAATTTTGGATCTTTATTTTTCCAATGTTAAAGAAATGTATCATGTCCGGGGAATTGTACGCGAAATAAAAGAAGAAATTAATGCCGTCAGGCGCGAGCTTGCAAGATTGGAAAAGTGTGATCTTTTGAAAAGAGAAGCACGGGGTAATAGAGTCTATTATTTTTTGAATAAAGATTATCCTTTTTACGGGGACCTCGTTTCAATGGTCTCAAAAACAACCGGCTTGGGAGCAGAGATTATCCAGTTAAAAAACAAGATTGGCAAACTCTCAATAGTTATGTTTTCCGGTAAATTTGCAAGAAGGATTGAAAGAAAAAGAGAAGACTCTGTTGATATTTTACTGGTCGGAGATGTTACGCTCCCCGATCTGGCTTCCGTAATTCGAAAAGAAGAGACAAAACGCGGATCGGAAATTAATTACACCGTTATGACACGTCAGGAACTCGATTTCAGAAAACGGCGAAGAGATCCCTTCTTACAGGAGATTATGTTGGAGGAAAGAATTATGATTATTGGGGATGAGAGTGACTTATTGTAGGTATACTAATTGCTCCTATGAATTTTTCCAAAGTCTGTTCTAAAATATTAAAATATGTTTAAAACTCCTCTTCCTAAAGTGTTGCTGATAATATTTCTGACCGTTTTTTCAATATATATTAATCTTCCCGGAAGCTTCACGCTTGATTTAACCCGTTACAAAATAAATTTCAATAAAACGCTTTCGAAACCTGATCTAAAAATTGGAAGATTCAATTTGGGGAAAAAGAACGAGCTTATTTTGGGACTCGATCTTCAAGGGGGAAGCCGCTTGGTATTTGAAGCCGATACGGTAAATATAGACAGTTCTGTTTCCGGTGATGCATTGACCGGAACGAAAGATATTATAGAGAAACGGGTAAACCTTTTCGGGGTATCCGAACCCAATGTTCAGCTTTCCGAATTCGAAGGTAAAAAAAGGATTGTTGTTGAGCTTCCTGGGATAAAAGACATTAAGGAAGCAATAAAAATAATCGGGACTACTGCCCAGCTTAATTTTGCCGAAGTGAGCGAAGAAGAAGATAAAGGTTTGATTCCGACTGATCTAACCGGAGCGGATCTTGTAAAATCCCAAGTACAATTCGATCAAAAAACTTCAAAACCGGTTGTCGCCATAGAATTTAATGAAGCGGGCGGCAGTAAGTTTGAAAAATTGACGGAAAAAAATATCGGAAAGCCATTAGTAATCCTTCTGGATAATAATATTATTTCATATCCCACGGTGCAGGATAAAATTTCGGGCGGATCGGCAGTTATTACCGGAGATTTTACTTTGGACGAGGCAAAAAATCTTGCAATTCAGCTTAATGCAGGAGCATTGCCCGTTCCGATCACTTTGGTTGAGCAAAGGACTGTCGGAGCGGCATTAGGTACCGAATCAGTACAAAAATCTGTGAATGCGGGAGTAGTCGGCTTAGTTATGGTTATGCTCTTTATGATTCTTTCATATGGACGGATGGGTTTTGTTGCCGATTTAGCGCTCCTCATATTCGGAACCATTACACTATCCTTGTATAAATTGATTCCCGTAGTTTTAACTCTTCCGGGAATTGCCGGATTTTTACTTTCGGTTGGTATGGCAGTTGATTCAAATATTTTGATATTTGAAAGGTTTAAAGAGGAAATAATTAAACGACCTTTTACAGATGCTCTTGAAATATCATTTGGGAAAGCATGGGATTCCATACGTGACGCCAACATTGCAACCCTGTCAACAGCTTTTATTTTGGCAAATCCTTTTGAATGGAATTTTCTACACACTTCCGGTCCGGTACGCGGTTTTGCTATCACACTTGCTTTGGGGATTCTGATCAGTTTATTTACAGGCATTGTCGTTACGAGAAATTTACTAAGGGTTCTGATTCGAAAGAGTGGAAGAGTAAAAGAGTAGAAGAGCTTGAGTATTTTTTTTACTTATACACTTGAACTCTCCTGCTCTTATACACTAATCATATGAATTGGCTTAAATATAAAAATATCAATTTAACTCTGTCAGGATTTTTGATTATTATCAGTATAATTTCACTTTTGAAGTGGGGTTTGAAAATAGGTGTTGATTTTACCGGTGGCTCTGTTATCGAATACAAAATTGAAGAAAATTTTTCTCATGAGGAGGTTGTTACCCATGCCAAAGACAAAGGTTTCGATATCGTGTCTGTACAAAATGCCGGAAATAAAGTTTATCTTTTCAAACTGCCGCCGATTTCTGAAGACCAAAAATCTCAACTGACAGGTATTTTAAATGATGATCTAAAACTCAAGGCAACCGAACAAAAATTTGAGTCTGTCGGACCGGCAATAGGGGTCGAACTGATTAAAAAAACAGTTTATGCAATGATTATTGCGACGGTTATTATTTTATTCTGGATTGCTTATCAATTTAAAAATTTACGTTTTGGTTTATCGGCAACAATTGCGACGATACACGACAGTACGATCTTGTTGGGTTCGTTTTCAATACTGGGGAAGTTTTTCGGGGCGGAAGTGGATTTTCTTTTCGTTACAGCAATGTTGACAATCCTTTCATTTTCCGTTCACGACACAATTGTTGTTTTCGACCGAATCAGAGAACTTAAGAAAAGATCTTCTGGGGACGAAACAGATATTATAAATACTGCACTAAGCCAGACTATGGTTCGGTCGCTTAATAACTCCTTTACGATTTTATTCATGCTTTTTGCGTTGGTTCTTCTTGGAGGCATATCGGTCCGGTGGTTTGCGATTGCACTTTTTATCGGCACAATTCTGGGAACATATTCATCACCCTTCATAGCAGTTCCTTTTTATGTTGTTCTGGGAAATTTGGGGAGAAAAATTAAAAACCGAAAACCCTGATTGTTATCAGGTATAAAGTATCTCAAAAAATTCAATAAAGAAGAAAAATATATCCATTACCAGGAAAAAAATTAAGTAAATAAGAATATAGTGGAGCCGTTTTTTAAAGGGATAAAGTGTCTTCAATACTGCAAAAGGTAAAATTGTTAATAAAATATAAAACCCGATTCGTATGGTAAGCGGTATATATTTTGTGAACTGTCCGCCGGAAGCACTAAGATCGTAAGGTACAAGAAGTTTATTTATAAGACCTTGTATGATCAGATCAAAGTCCCTGAAAATGTGGGCAGTAAATTCAATCATTAATATAATTATACCAAGCGGAAGAAAGTCCGGTCATTAAAAATATCTGAAGTCGGATTTTTTTAGATTTACTTCAGTTTTAAAAGAGCTTCGATGAGCTCATCCGGGTTATTTTTGATTTCTTTAGCAACAACCAAGTCAAATAGCTTTTTTAAAGCTTCACCGACTTTGGGTCCGGGTTTGAGATTGAGTTTTTTCATAACGGTAACTCCGTTAATCTTCAGATCAGTAACTTTGAATGGCTGCTTTTGAACAAGTTTTATCTTCCGTTTGAAATCCTCCAATCTCCAGGAGGTTTCACTAGCACCACCACCGAGTCTGTCAGCAGTTCTTAACGCGAGCATATCGGAGACGTTTTCCAGACCAACGTTAGTAATAAACCTTCTCACCGCAGTATCTGTTTGATTTTCGTTGACGCTAAATTGGTGCCAGCGGACAAGTTTTTCCAGTTTTTCGGACTGTTTTTTTGAAAGCTTAATCCTTTTTGCCAACTTCTTGGCAATATATGTACTTACAACTTCATGATTGTAGAAAGTTATTATCCCGCTGTTCAATTTTTTATAGGTTGATACTTTTCCCAAATCATGAATTAGTATTGCCAGTTTTGTCACGGGGTCTTCGGTTGGTGCAAATTTCAATGACATAAGAGAGTGTGTCCCGACGTCGTACACATGGTGTCTCCGGGGAGATTTTTGCTGGATATCGAATGCTTTTTCAAATTCGGGAATAATCTGTTCCATAAGTTTGGTTTTTTGAAGTAACATTACTCCTTCGTGTGCGTACGGAGACTTCATAATTTTCAGAAGTTCATCTCTCACCCTCTCAGCTGTGATTTTTCGGATCGAGTCAGAAAGTTCCTTAATCGCAAATAAGGTGTGCTCTTCAATTTGGAAACGGATTTCAGTTGCAATTCTAACCGCACGCATCATCCGAAGGGAATCTTCAGTAAAACGTTCGACCGGATTTCCTACTGCCCTAATGAGTTTATTTTCGAGATCTTTTTGACCATCGTAAAGATCAATTAGAGTAAAAGTGCGGGAGAGTGCAAGAGCCTGAGCAGTTTTTTTCTTATACTCTTTTACTCTTTTACTCTCCTGCTCTATTTTCAACGCCATTGCGTTAATGGTGAAGTCGCGTCTTTTGAGGTCGTCAGTAAGTGTTTTTCCCCACAAGACTTTGTCTGGTCTTCGCGAATCGCTATAACCGTGTTCAGTTCTGAAAGTCGTAATTTCGTAAGGTCTTTCTCCTTCAATTTCGTTTGGGATGCCGACGGTTCCGAATTTGTTATCGTAATAAGCATTTTCAAAAAGAGTAAGGATTTGTTCGGGTACAGCATTAGTTGTGAAATCCCAATCATAGACAATTTTTCCCATTAAAATGTCCCTTATAGCCCCGCCTACAATATAAATTTCAAAATCTTTTTTTTCAAAAGCGGATATAATTTTTGCTACCTGACCGGGAACATCAACTTTCATATTATTTGTAGTAAGCATCAATAGGTAATTAGTTAATTTCGGAAAAATACTCTTCCGAGTATATCAGATATATTATACTTCAAGATTTTGTGAATTTGATTATACTGGTAACATGTGTTGAAATCTGGTATGAAGATCAATATTAAAAAGGAGTTGGTTTGGAAAATTCAATCGGATTTAACCGAAGGAGTAAATAGTAACGAAGAAATTATAAATAAGCTTCTGGAGGGAAAAGGATACGGCACAACGTCAAAACGGAATAATTTTTTAAATCCACCCCATCCGAAACAGATTAAGCTATCAAAACTTGGGATAAAAGCTCAAGAGATGCAAAAAGCAGTAAAAAGACTTACAACAGCTTTGGAAAAAAAAGAGCGGATTACTGTATTTGGTGATTATGACGCGGATGGAATCTGCTCAACAGCAATAGTCTGGGAAGCACTAGATGATCTTGGTTTTCTTGCTATGCCTCACATTCCCAAAAGAGAAGACGGTTACGGTATCAAAAAGGACAGCCTGGACCAGATTATGAAAAAATATCCGGATACAAAAATAATTATTACCGTCGATAATGGGATCGTTGCTCACGATGCCGTTTCCTATGCAAATAAATTGGGGATTAACGTAATTGTGTTGGATCACCATGAAGTGTCCGAGAAGTATCCGGATGCATATGCTCTGATTTATACTAAAAAACTTTGCGGGGCAGCAATATCTTATTTTTTCGCAAGAGAACTCAAAAATAAAATTAAAGGGAAAAAATCAGAATTCCCATACCACGATCCTATTGATTTGGCTGCGATTGGAACCGTCGCGGATCAAATGCAGTTAGTTGATGTAAACCGCGCCATTGTAAAATCGGGGCTTTCTGTACTTCGAAAAACAAATAGGATCGGGCTAACTGAGATGTTCAAAGAAGCCTCTATCGACAAGAGCAAAATCGGTACGTATGAAATAAATTATGTTATAGCTCCAAGGATTAATGCAATGGGAAGGCTCGATGAGGCAATGGAGTCTTTAAGATTAATTTGTGCACGAAGTTTCGGAAAAGCAAGAAGTCTTTCGGGAATTTTGGGAGAAACAAACAGGAAACGTCAGTCGGTTGTTGAAAAATCTACAATCATGGCATTTGAGAAACTGGAAAACTATGATTTTTCATCCAGAGTTATAATACTTGGTGATGAAAGCTTTCATGAAGGAGTCATCGGTCTTATCGCTTCAAAACTGACGGAAAAGTACTATCTGCCATCTATTGTTTTTTCGATAGGAAAAGAAATTTCAAAAGCTTCAGCCAGGTCGATAAAAGGTTTCAATATTAATGCAAACATACGCAAATTGTCGAATCTGACTGAAGGAGGCGGCGGGCATGAGATGGCTGCCGGTTTCAGTATTAAAAATAATAATCTGAAAATATTTGAGAAAGAGTTTAAGAAATTAGCTAAAGTTAAAATAAAACAAAAGATGCTTGAAAAGAGGTTGCTGGTGAATGCAAGATTAAACTTTAATCAAATAAATTTGGGTTTGGCACAAAAACTACTCGACTTCGAACCGTACGGTATAGGAAATTCCAAACCGGTATTTGTTTCCCAAAACGTGACGATACAAAATTCCAAAAAAGTTGGAAGTGCTGCAAATCATATGAAACTTACCCTAAACCAAACTGAGAAATATCTGGATGCGATTTATTTTAATTTCGGAAGCGATGGATTTCTGGGAGGAACTAAAGTCAAAGCTGCGTATCAAATTGATATTAACACTTGGGATAACAGAATTAATTTACAGCTTTTAATTAAGGACATAAAACCAGAAATATAATGAAAACAAACTATATTAATCCTGAGAAAGAATTCAATCATTTTTTGGAAGGTATAAAAGCAAGAGGGTTGGATGAGGTTGTTGTGAAAAAAGCATGGGATTTCGCGCTTTTGGCCCATCATGGACAAAAGAGAAAAACCGGGGAACCGTTTGTGGTCCATTGTTTGGAAGTAGCAAAACAATTGAATGATTGGAAATTGGATCAGGATAGTATTGTAGCCGGACTATTGCATGACACGGTCGAAGATGGCGGCGCAAAATTTGAGGATATCGAAAAAGAATTTAATGGTGATGTGTCAAAGCTGGTCGCCGGCGTTACGAAAATTTCCGATATCAGACTTCGCGGAAGTCAGAGTGAAGCGTTTATTGAAAATTTAAGGAAAATGTTTTTGGCAATGGCCAAAGACCTTCGTGTTATTTTGGTAAAACTGGCGGACCGACTTCACAATATGAAAACACTTTGGGGAGTGGATCCCGAAAAAAGGAAAAGAATAGCCGAGGAAACACTTTCGATATATGCACCGCTTGCCGAAAGATTGGGGATGGGTGAAGTAAAATCACAAATGGACGATTTAGCATTCCCATATGTATATCCCGAGGAATATGAAAGGGTAAAAAAAGAATCCAAAAAATATTATAAAGACGCGGAAAAACAAGTTGTAAAAGTTAAAAGAACTATTTTGAAAGCTTTAGCAAATCATGATTTAAGCGTAAAAATCAGCGGGAGAAAAAAACATCTTTATTCCCTATGGAAAAAGCTCAACAGACCCGAAATTGAATGGGATTTTGAAAAAATTCAAGACATTGTTGCGCTTCGGATTATTACCAAAAGCATTTCTCAATGTTATACCGCACTCGGAGTTGTACACCAGCTTTATAAACCGGTTCCCCATTTGGGGATCTCGGATTTTATTGCCCAGCCGAAACCGAATGGCTACCAATCGATTCATACTAAAGTTTTTGGTGTAAACGGAAGGATTATCGAAATCCAAATCCGGACGGAAGAAATGCACGAACAAGCCGAGCACGGTATTGCAGCTCATTGGTTTTTATCGGACCTGAAATCCAAGGGGAAGTTTACATCAGAGGACGTGGAGAAAGGGGAATTGGCAATGGTGAAAGGTAATAAATTAACCTGGGTAAGACAGCTTGCCGATTGGCAGAAAGAAATAAAAGATCAATCGGAATATCTTGAAGCCGTAAAGTTTGATGCTTTGGGAGAAAGGATTTTTGTTTTTTCACCCATGGGAGATGTATATGATTTACCGAACGGCGCGACTCCCGTGGATTTTGCATACGCGGTTCATTCAAACCTCGGAAATTTTGTTAAAGCCGCCAAAGTAAACGCAAAGCTGGTACCCCTCAACCATATACTGAAAAGCGGGGATGTGGTGGAGATAATAAAACAAAAAAACGAAAAAGGTCCGACAAAGGATTGGATCGGTTTTGTTAATACAACCCTCGCGAAACGCGAGATTAATAAGTATTTGAGAAAAAATTAACAAAGGGTACAATACAGATATGCCTAGCTGTATTTACTTGGCATTTGCCCGGGATGAAATTGATAGTCAATTATTATGGATAGAACACTAATTTCCCAAGTCACAAGTAAAGTCGGTGAGAAAGTAAAACTTCAAGGATGGGTGGACACAATCCGCGATCACGGTAAAATTACCTTTATCGATCTTCGGGACAGGTCAAGCTTAGTTCAATGTGTCGGATCAGATTTGGATCCTGTCACACCGGAAAGCGTTGTAGAAATTATAGGTACAATTGCAAATCGACCTGAAAAACTCATTAATAAAAATATCGAGACAGGTACGGTTGAAATCCAGATAGAAACATTGCGGATAATCTCAAAAGCTTTAGAGTTGCCAATCCCTATTGAAGGAGACGGTTGGGATATCGATGAAAAGGTAAGGTTAAAATACAGGTATTTGGATCTGAGAAGGTCCCGGATGGCAAAAAATATTCGGACGCGATCTAAGGTGGCCAATTTCATGAGGAAGTGGTTGATTGATCGCGATTTTGTTGAAGTAGAAACACCGATTTTGACAAAAACCACGCCTGAAGGTGCCAGGGATTTTCTGGTTCCGTCAAGACTTCAGAAGGGTAAATTTTATGCCCTGCCTCAATCCCCGCAGCAATATAAACAAATGCTCATGGTTGCCGGATTTGAAAGGTATTTCCAGATTGCCCGTTGTTTTCGGGATGAAGATCCGAGAGCTGACCGGGCATATGGTGAGTTTACCCAGCTTGATATTGAAATGAGCTTTGTGGAACAGGAAGACATCCTGAAAATGACGGAGGAATTATTTACTCAACTGGTCAAGGAAGTATTTCCGGAAAAGAAGTTTACTCAACTGCCATGGCCAAGGATTCCGCATAAAGTTGCGATGGAGAAATACGGTTCGGACAAGCCGGATATTCGAAAAAATAAAAATGATCCGGATGAGCTGGCTTTTTGTTGGGTAGTTGATTTTCCCTTATTTACAGAGCAATCAGAAAAGGATTATTTTCATGGATCAGGCAGTGCAAAATTTGCCCCATCGCATCATATGTTTACGGCACCCCACCCTGAAGATATAAAACTTTTGGATTCCGATCCGACAAAAGTACGCGGGCTTCAGCACGATATGGTTTTGAACGGTTTTGAGGTGGGAGGAGGAAGTATCAGAATTCACCAGCCCGAAGTACAACAGAAAGTATTTGATCTTATTGGATTTTCTAAAGAACAAAAGAAAGAGTTTGAACACATGCTGACAGCCTTCAAATATGGTGTCCCGCCCCATGGAGGAATAGCTCCGGGAGTTGATCGTTTTACCTATGTTGTTTTAGGTGAACAAAGTATACGGGAAGTTATGGCCTTCCCTACTTCGGCTTCGGGAATGACATCGGTCATGGATGCGCCAAGTAGCGCAACTGACGACCAGCTAAAAGAACTTTCCATAAGGGTTGTTAAGAAATAATTTTCTTGATTGGAGAGTAAGCTTTTTTCCAAGATGTCATTGAAAGTATCTTCAATTTGATTTAATCTGGATTCTAGAATCTTTTTTCCAAATTTTTTTAATCCAATAGAATGTCATGAATAAATATCCCCCCGGAAATAAAATAAATATCTTTTTCCCCACGCTTGTTTTTTGTTTTCTTTACATATCTTTTGCAACATTTCTTGTAAGTTACTACTACAGTACTCCCAAGCCGGAACAGGTAGTTTTTGCGCAGGATGAAAAAACATTAGGATTGTCAACAGCGGTTACTGAATCAAAACCGCTGCAACCGCAAATTGTCAGCGGCATACCGATACCTGATATATCTGCATGGTCAGCTTATGCAATTGAGGCAAAAAGCCATTATGTTTTATACGAGAAGAATGAATCGGAACAGGTTTTTCCCGCATCTACTGCAAAGATAGTAACGGCGCTTGTTAGTCTTGACTATTACGATCTTCAAAGCGTAGTGAGCGTCGGAAAATTAAACGTGGAAGGTCAAAAGATGGGATTGGTTGGGGGAGAACAAATTACAGTTGAAAATCTTCTTTCGGGTTTGCTTGTTTTGAGTGCGAATGATGCGGCTGAAGTACTGGCTTCAAACTATCCCGGGGGACGGGATATTTTTATTGCACAGATGAATGTGAAAGCAAAAGAACTTGGCATGGTTAGTACAATTTTTACAAATCCATCCGGATTGGATTCTTCAAACCAAACAACAACAGCAAAAGATTTGATCAAAGCCTCTGAAGTTGCAATGGAAAATGATACTTTTTCAAAGCTGGTCGCCACAAAAGATATAACTGTTTCAAGCATTGACGGAGCATACAAGCACCGCCTTTACAACATAAATAGGTTATTGTGGGAAGTGGATGGAGTCAAAGGTGTTAAAACGGGAAAAACTGATGGAGCTCAGGAAAATTTGATTACTTATATTGAACGCGATGGAGTGGGAGTGTATATTGCTGTTTTGGGAAGTAATGACAGATTTAATGATTCAAAAAAATTAATTGATTACATCTTCGCCAAATATTCATTTGAGTAAGAATTAGCTCTGAATCTTAAACTTTTAGACCTGCCTACCGGCAGGCAGGTTTAAACTTACACTTTTGGACGGGACTTAGAACATACGTTTGACTATTCGGAGCGAACGTATTCGTTGATTACCGCCGGGATGTAGGCAACAAAATTGTTATCCCCTTCAAAAACAACAACAGGTTGGAAATATTCCGTATATTGTCCGGGGTCATAATATGCCAGATAAACTTTTCTTATTGTAATCGTTCCTTTGGAATTGTCTCCCAAATCGGCAATATACCCTTTTCCGGATTTCAATTCTTCCCAGGCCTCTTCAGAGGTTTTTATCGGGTATGTACCGTTTTTATTTTCGTCGAGGGCAAAGTGATGATATTCGGCTGCAACCACCTGGTCGCCGCCTGCTCTTGCGCCGGAGAACATGAACCAAACATTTGCCTGCCCCCTGACGCTGGTGACATTCGGAAGATCATTGTAAGTTTTTCGATATAGATTAATTTTGATAAGGTTGGCGTCCGATAAAGAATTGGCTTCGACAAAGTTTCCGTTGTTAATTTTAACGAAACTGTGAGTAATTTCACCGCTTAAATCCTCAGGAAGCGACCTTGCTCGGGAAAGATAAGTTTTTGCCAAAGCTGTAGCCTGTTCGGGGGTTGGCGGAACATTTTCAATTGCAGTCGGTTTTGAATTCAAATCATAGCTAATGGAAAAAATTCCTGTGACAATGTTCAGGTTTAATGACGCCGGCGAGGTTGGGTGAGTAAAAAGATAAACCGTCTCTACCAACTCCCGTCCATCAGGACTGAATCCCAAACTGGCCGCTTTTTGTTTCGCCAGATCAAGAGATTTGATTGTTGAAATCGGTTTGGGCATAAAATAAACAGTCAGCTGTTTTGGAAATTTGGGTAATTTCAAATCGGCCGTTTCCAGGGTAAAAACAAGATCTACGGTGTTGGTCTTACTCGGAAAAGGAATTGGCGATAATTTGTCAAATGACAAAGTCGGAGGAGGGGGAGGCTCCGGAAAATATTTTCTGTATAAACCCAGGCCGATTTTGTACGAATATCTGACAATGACTAAAAAAACTGCAAAATAAATTGAATACCTGATTATTTTTCTTGAAGTGATGGCAACTTGTGTCAATGAGCTCATACAACAATCATTTTAGATGATTAATGGTAAATTTCAAATGACGTAAACCGAAGTGGAGAACAATTCATGAGATATTTAACCGCAACAAAATATACACAGCGTTTTTTTAAAATTATGAAATTGTGTGGATAATATGAGCCAAAAACGCTAGAATTCAGTTGTAAGTATGTCGGGAACATTTAAAACAAAAAGTAAAAAAGTTCGGACAAGATTTGCTCCAAGTCCTACAGGAACTCTGCATGTCGGAGGTCTTCGGACGGCAGTTTATGCATATGCATTAGCCAAAAGATACAAAGGAGATTTTATTTTACGTATTGAAGACACCGACCAAAAAAGGCTTGTCCCCCAAGCGAAAGAAAAACTGGAAGAAATTTTAAAACAATTTTCTCTAACCTGGGATGAATATTATGTTCAAAGCGAGCGTGTAAAATCAGGGATTTACGCAAAAGCCGCTGAGAAACTGGTAAGGGATGGGCATGCTTTTTACTGTCAATGTCTACCAAGGAATGCAAAAACCGAGGGGTTCTCAAAAATCTTACGGGATCCCTGCCGTGATAAAAATTTAAGAACAGGCGCGATAAAGCTAAAAGTTCCTGAAAACAAGAAAGTAAGTTATAGAGATTTTGTTATCCAAAAAGAAATAATCTGGGATAGTGGCGTGGTTGATGATGCAACGCTTCTAAAATCCGACGGATTTCCGACATACCATTTGGCGGTTGTTGTGGATGACCACGATATGAATATCTCACATGTACTTCGCGGACATGATTGGTTGCCATCTACACCAATCCACCTTTTGGTTTATGAATACTTGGAGTATGACCGTCCTGAAATTGGTCATTTAACGGATATTTTGGATCCTGAGGGAGGCAAACTGTCAAAGCGCAAAGGGAGTGTCTCTTGTGAGGCAATCCTTGCGGAAGGGTATCTGCCTGAGGCAATCTTAAATTTTGTTATGCTTCTCGGATGGGCGCCAAAAGATGACCGTGAGATATTTACTCTTGAAGAATTTGTGAAGGCTTTTGACGAAAATGGTTTTCAAAAGTCAAACCCGATTTATAACCGGGATAAATTAAATTGGTTTAATGGTGAATATATAAGAAATTCAAAAAACTCAATACTAATGACCAAATTAGTTGATTTTTTTAATAGGAAATACGCTGAAGAAAAGCTTGAAAAAATAATCCCCCTCGTCAGGGAGAGGTTGAATACACTTTCAGAATTTGAAAGTTTGGCGGGATTCTTTTTCGAATTACCCAAGGCGGACAAAAAACTTCTCGGTGAAAATTTTAAGGAACATTTATCGGGTGCAATCACAGTTTTGGAGGGAGTTAATATATGGAATCTTGAAAATATTAACAAAGCTTTGATGGATCTGATCCAAAGCAAAAACTTCAAAACCGGAAAATTTTTTATGGATATACGGATTGCGATTACAGGCAGTTCGGTAACTCCACCGATAAACGAATCGATGGAAATTCTCGGAAAGGATGAAAGCATAAAAAGGCTAAGCGGTATTTTAAACTGAATCCCATCGTTCGCATATAATAAGATTATGAAGAAAAAATCTGCCCAATTTGGATTTGACGATATCCGGTCAAAATTAAAACTCAAAAACCTTGAACAGCGTCAGAAGATATTAAAAAAATACCCGAGCGTTGATAAAATATTTTCTGAAAGAGGAATAGATATCGGCCGGATTCGGGAACATTCTGCAAGACTATTAGGTGCAGGAATTATAAGCGGAACTCTTCTTTTGGGACAACCCGATACAGCCCATACTCTCCCGGCTCCTGATTATACCGATCCAAAAGAGATTGAAAACGCCCTGGCGAGAATGAAAACAAAAAAAGAAGGCTTGGTCGAAACTTTGACAGCAATACTCCCGGCAACAGCAAGACCTTTAAACCGCAACGAAGAAAAAATGCTGGAAGGGGTATTTAAAAATTATATCGGAGTGGATGCAAGAGCCGGCCTTGAAGGCGAACATTTAAATCAAACCTATGGTTATATCGGCGCAGAACAGCATCTGATCCGATATCCGGGTGATTCAATTGTTAGTCACGGTGATCCGCAAATTCAGAGATCCGGGATGGCTCCCGGTAAAGGCGCGTGGGGTTATTTTGCAAATTCAGCCTCGGTACTGACGGACAATCTATCCGAAACAGAGAAATGGTACGCTGTTGTACAAACTTTATATCTTCCGGACTGGGGAACAAGACAGCCATACTTGAAAAACTGGTACAAATACCGCAAAGTTTTAATCGTAAATACAAAAAACGGAAATGCGGTTGTTGCAGCAATTGCTGATTCAGGCCCCGCCGCTTGGACAGGGAAACACTATGGGGGAAGTCCTGAAGTAATGTATCATCTTGGCGGACAAAAGTATAAAAAAGGTGCGGTAATTGTTTTTTTTGTTAACGATCCGGATAATAAAGTACCACTAGGCCCGGTTGAATATGAGGAAATTAATTTGAATTTGGTTGAAACAGAAATTGCAACATAAGTTTATAAGCAGAATTTTTTACAATCGAGTATTAATGAGAGTGCCAAAGAATTTTATATGAGTAAAATTTTTTATGATGAATTTATTGATTTAGGAGACTTTCATATGCATCTAAAAAGTATGGTTCAGGATGATAATGAAAAAGAAGATTTATGGCATCTGGTGGATGAATTCATACATCTTAGGATGATAGAAATTATTCTTGATAATTTACATGAAGATTTGCACGAAGAATTTCTGAGAATGTTTGGTGAGCGACCTTATGATGAATCATTGGTGACATATCTTGACCAAAACATGGCTATCAAGTTTCCGATCCTTGTTGAGAACGAAATGGAATATCTCCAAAACGAATTATATGAGCATTTCGGAATTCAAAAGCCGGTTAAACTTCCGGTGAAAAAGAAGAAAAAGAAAACGTCGAAAACTACTTCGAAAGCTTGATGAAGTGTTCTTTTTTAAGTTCTTCGTTGTGGTTTTTCAGATATTTTTCTCCATCGAACATTTGGCTTTTGTGCGCCATAATTGTCTGTTTTTTCTTCTCATAATAATCACTGATATCAACAGTGTAATTGATTTCGTGAAGTCCGTATCCGGGAGGGAAATAAATAAAATATTTTCCTTCGAGAGCTCTTTGAGCTTTATTCAGACAAAAGTAGAGCAGAGTCTTCAGTCTTCTGCTGCGTTCGAAAACAAATGTTGAAACCATACTGACTGCAATGTGGTCAATGTGACCCGATACCCCCCTGGGTTCGAAAGTGATAAGGGTATCAGATTTCGTTACATTAACTTTTTCCTGAATTTTGGCCGCTAATTTATGATAGTTTTTATTGCACAAACAGCCGTCCTCAAAATTGAAAAAGAAAACTTTTTTTACTCCCATTATCCTTGCTGAATTCCGGAGTTCTGCGGATCTTCTTTTCCGTAAGTTTTTGTATTTTGATTGTTGACCTCCGCCCCGTGTCACACAAACAAGATAGACATCATTAATTTTGCTTAATTTTGACAAAGTTCCGGATGGGCCAAAAGCCTCATCATCGGGGTGAGCAAATACGGCTAAAATATTTCCCATTTTTTAAAAGAGGTTATTATTTTAATGCAAAACGGATTATTTTTGAAGCGGGACTTCGGAAATGTTGATCTGGTAAGTTTTCACATCCTGGGGTGAAATGTTGGTCTCCCACGGTTTTTTGTATTCAAAACGGATTTCTGATTTTCCGCTTTTAAGAATTTCGAATTCAAAGTACTGGGTACCGCCGGAGCCCACCAGCTTTTCATTACCTTTTGCTAAATAAGTATTATTAAGAAGCTTAAAATAACTTTTATCAAAATTAACCTGCCATTGATATCCCGTTGAAGGATCAGTATAAAGTGCAAGTTTTAGTGGTTTTCCGAACTCAACAAAAACAGGGATCTCGGATGAAGCAGCCGGAGTTGGGGTTATTTCGATCCGGTTGGCAGTTGACACAGATTCCCGTGGCTGAGTTTTTTTTGAAACCGCGGCCTGGTAAACAATTAAAGTAAGTATAAGGAGTACAATAATTCCCCCAGGAATGGCAAAGATCAGGATGTGTTTTTTCTGCAGCATATTCCATTATACAAACGGATTACAAATTTTGTAAATGAAGGAACCTAATTTAGTTTTCAAAAAGGTATTTCCCCTTGTTTGACTGAATCCTCATGAGTCAACTCTTCCCCAATATGACGATAGTTGCACCATTTACAGTTGTTACTTTCTTTGGGGGGAGGCTCTTTTAAAAGCTGGTCGATTTCTTTCATGAATCCATGAAATTGATCCATATCCGGTTTGATTTCCAACCAGGTGGGTGGAAAGTCCAGTTTTGCAATTCCGTTTTCAAAACTTACGCTTTCGGGGTAAAAAATCAAAAGTGCCGTTTTGGAAATCGTTATTGCTGATCCCCGTCTTGGATTTTCGAGAGCAAATTTATATGCCGAGAGCTGGGTTTTGTATTTTTCTGCTTTTCCGTCATCAGGGGTGCTGATTTTCAGATCTATCAATGAATAGGTTTTATCCGGGTTTTCCAAAAGAAGGTCATACTTGCCTTTGATGTAGACACTTGTTTGGGGAACAACAATTGACTCGACCCAACCCTCCTGAGATACTATATTTCCTTCCGGAAGCGTATCTGATAGGGATTTAAGGTTTTTTCCCACCAGACTTCCCTGAATCTGAGTGTTAATAGCGGAAAATACTCCCGGCATCGGCATTGAAGGCTGATAAATATTGTGGACGACTTTCAGGTAGTAGCAAAGTTTACATTCCTCATATAAGTAAGCGAAATCGGAAGGCGATAGTTTATACATTACATCTCACATTATACAGCTTTAATAAAATATACATCCCACAAGTAAATTATATGAAGGCTCACTTTAAGTCACTAAGTTTGGATCTTAACTTGGGAGGCAGCTTTCTGGATCCTTCCCGAAAAGACAATCCTGACATTTTATTTTTGTTGTTTTTTAAGAAATTGTAAACAGTTTCGGGAGATTTTGCGGACATATCCCGAAGGGTCCAGCCGATTGCTTTTCTGATAAAAAATTTGGCTCTTTTATTAACTAAAGTACCCTTATAAATCTTATCAATCCACAATTCATCAAATTGTGATTGTGCCATTTGAAAAAATAAATCCTTCCTTCCTCCTTTTCCGCTTCTGAAAAGAAGGAGTTGGGAAAGAAGTGCGCTTCGCCTGACCCAATAATCATCATCTTTGATCCATTTTAGTAAATATTCATAAACCGATTTATGTTTTTGTAATATACCGGGCATTAAAGGAATAATGAGACTATCCAGGAGCGCCCAACCCCGCGATTGCCTCATCATTTTTTCAATTAACGGTAAATCACTTTTATTCAGTTCGTTTGAATGAAGTTCAAGTATTTCAAGAGCGAGTGTTTTTTCTTCAAATGAAGGTTGGTTCCATAAATATTTTACAAATACAATAGCTTCTTTTTTATTCAGAGATAATAGAAAATCTTTATGCTTCAAGTAATATTCATGCCTTTTATTTGAACCCACCCCGTAATGTTTCAAATCCGAGTAAAGATATGCTTTTTCCTTGACAGCTCTTTCGGAATTAAAATTATCATTAAGAAACTTTTTGTATATTTTATGGAATTCATTCTTGTTCATGCTTACCTATTTTACCTTTCCTGAATTGATTGTAAACAATAATATAGTAATAATAATTATAGTGTCATATAATGTCTGAGTGAAAAAAGATCTTGCCGGAAAAACACTTCTCCTACACGCAAAGTTTGCAGGTAAACTCGGAACTCAAGTTTTGACGCCCATCAGAACAAAAGACGATTTGAGTTTGGTGTATACACCCGGTGTTGCGTCAGTTTCTTCCGAAATCGCGAAGCATCCGGAAAAAATATATAAATATACGATAAAAAGCCACACAGTTGCTGTTGTCAGTGATGGATCGGCCGTCTTGGGGTTGGGCGATATTGGAGCCGCTGCGGCGATACCTGTAATGGAAGGCAAGTGCGCCCTTTTTAAGACTTTTGCAGGACTTGATGCGTTTCCGATTTGTTTGACTACACAAAATCCAAAGGAGATTATAAGTATTGTAAAAAATATTTCTCCCGTTTTCGGAGCAATTAATTTGGAGGACATTTCTGCTCCCCGTTGTTTTGAGATTGAGGAAGCTCTTCAGAATATCGGGATTCCTGTTATGCATGACGATCAGCATGGGACTGCGGTTGTTGTTCTTGCTGGACTTATAAATGCATTAAAAGTCGCAGGTAAAAAGATGAATCAGATAAAAGTGGTTCTTCTCGGGGCGGGAGCTGCAGGAAATGCGATTGCGAATTTTTTGTCCGATAAGGTGAAGGAGTTGGTTGTTGTTGACAGCCGGGGGATTATCTCAAAAAAAAGAAGCGATCTGGATAAATATAAAAAAAGACTACTAAGGTTTTCTAACAGGAAAAATGTTTCAGGAAGCCTGGCTGATGCTTTGCCTGGAGCTGATGTTTTTATCGGTGTTTCAAGAGGAGGGCTTTTTGAGCCCGGTTTTGTGAAGTTGATGAATGAAAAATCAATAATTTTTGCTCTTGCCAATCCTACCCCTGAAATTATGCCGGAAATTGCACATAAAGCCGGTGCATTTATTGTTGCCAGCGGCCGGAGCGACTACCCAAACCAAATTAACAATTCACTCGCTTTTCCGGGGATTTTTAAAGGGACATTAATTTCCGGTGCTTCAAGAATCACGCGGGAAATGAAAGAAAGCGCAGCAGTCGCTTTATCCCGGTTGGTTAAAAATCCTACAAGAGAAAAAATAATTCCCGGACCTTTTGATAAAGGTGTGGTGGAAGTAGTTTCCAGGGCAGTTATAAACGCATCCTAGGCGACTTTATTATTAAAAGACTTTTTGTTTTCAACTTGTTATGTTTTTTTGAACCCGTAGGATTTTTTTGCGGGTAATAATAATGTTGGTAAGAACTATTGCTGAGTAAACTACTCCGGAAATGCAGACTTTTACTATGTTTGCATGTGTTGTTATTGTCAGGAGAGCACCGCTTGCAAGAGTAGCCAAAAAAGCAATCCCGGTAACAAAAACCTTTCTATTTGATGGTGTTATCGATGTGTAAAACGAATACAAAACACTGGTCAATGCCAAAAAGATATGAATGATTAACATGCACCAAAACAAACCTTCAGATTAACGTTATATATTCTATCATTTTTCTTATATTTCGATACAATATATCTACATTTTTAACTCATATGCAAACAGGATCTGAACTTTGTAAAATATGCCCTATTAATGAGAGCTGCAGTTCAGATCTTAACCCTGAAAGTGCAACAAAAAGGAGGCTTGTCATTAATAATCCCTGGAACTGCCGGCATCTGACGTGTCCTGCAGGCGTTGAAGAAGCCAAAAAGGAAAAGTCGCGTTTAAGATCTAAAAATATATTTTTTGGTTATGCCTACTTTTCGTCAAAGGACAAACCAAGTGTCAGAAGATTTGATATGAAGTTGGGTATTATCGAATCATTTCAGGATGGACAGTGGCATTCAACAGGTCAGTCAATCTATAAAAATTATATTGTTGATAGAAAAAACTATCCATATAAAAGAATCAGGAATTTCAGTGTGAAGAAAACTTAAAACTAAATACCCACTTCCCACAACTCATTTCCTATTTCTTTCCCCTTTTCTCTATTAGCTAATTTTTAATCCCTGACTTTTGTCTTTTCTATATCTTCTTCGCTCATGCCGAAATGGTGGGCGATTTCGTGAATAACGGTATTTTTGATATTAACAACTGCGTTTTCATAACTATTAGAAATCCGAAGAAGGGGAATTTTAAAGATTGTGATCTTATCAGGGAGCGGTCCGCCGATGCCATAGTTTCTTCTTTTTGTCTGGGGTATTCCTTCATACAAACCAAGAAGTAATCCTCTGCCTTGGTTTCTCCCGACAAGGTTCATTTGCGATACCGTCGGCCAGTCAGCAATTACAATTGCCACATTTTCCATTTTGTCTTTGAACTCCTGAGGAAGTTCTTTCAGCGCCTGATCGATAATTTTCCCAAACTCCTGATCATCCATGAAGGAAATTATATTTAATCCCAAGCTTAACGGCAAGGAAGGTTCATCGCTGAAGACCAATTCGGCGGCTTTCATAAATTTCCTATATTTGATTCTGCGAAGGAGGTTGTGGATAATGAAGTATTATGGACGAAGCCGGGGATAACATTACTGGAAGTCATATCTCAAGAAGAGATTTTTTGAATATGGGAGTATTGGGTTTGGCATCAATTGCTACTGGTAAAAAATTGGTGAATACCATTAATTATCTCGCTGACGCATTAGGTGATAAAGTTGAAGAATCGGGAATTAATAACAAGCTCCATGAAGTTTTGAAAATTGTTCAGGAAAATTCAAAGATGATTGTTAATTTTTCTGACAAATATGGTATCCCACCGGAAGTTTTGGCGACAGTTGTGTCTATGGAACATTTGATTATTTTAACCGGTAAAACGAAAAAAGATGGATATGCGATAGGTATTTCGGAATCAGATTCCATAAAAGGATTTACTGATTTAATCGAGAAAGAAATTCACCCCGATAAAGCCAATATAGGATTGTGTCAAGTAAATCTTCAGGATGCAATCAATTTTGAAGACCGATTGGTTGGAAAAGATGCGTTTCCTGATGCGGATAAGCAAAAAAGAGAACAAACGACTTATGAGAGGCTGGAATCTCCTTGGTGGAACATGGTGTATTTTTCAGAAATGCTTAAAAAAGAGGCCGCTGATACCGGAAAAACTATTACAGACAAACAAGCAGCAACCCAGTTTATCAGAGAAAAATACAATGACGACTCTCATAAGTTAAAAATATTTAATGAACTACTGGATGTATATTCAAACTTTTTTCAGGATAAGAAACCGGATGAAAAATTTAAGAGGTGTTCACTCGAAGAAGCGATAAGTGTTTGGAATGAATACCCAGAGTATTCACATTTATTCCGAAGTGTTTGGCCTGTTGAATACTTTGTAGTTCATCATACTGCAGGTAAATATCACACTGAGTCGATAATCACAGCGGAACACATTGCCAAAGGTTTTGGTGACATTGGTTATAACGGAATTATCGGGAATGGCGAACTTACAAGCGACGGTAAATTTTATCCTGGGAGAAGTACAAAAAAAGAAGGTGCGCATACTTTGAGCTACAACAAAAAGTCCATCGGTGTTGCTTTGGTCGGGGATTTCAATATAACTGAACCCACAACGCTACAACTGGATTCATTAAGGAAAGCCATTATTGCCAGTTCTGCAATTTATGAGATTGATCCTTTCAAAGTAGTTGGCCACAGAGAACTAAATGATACGCAGTGTCCGGGAAATAATTTTACAACTGATAAATTCAAAAGACCGGTAGATGTGGCCGCAGGGAAAATAGTATAGAAAAACTTAACTCCAAATAACTTAATTTCTATTTTTCCCTTTCCCACTACTCACATCCCACTTCCCATCACCTACCCCCTACAACCTATCTCCTACCGCTTACAATCCACTTTTTATCTCCATTCATCTATATTTGTAGCTTTCGGATGGCGTACAATACCAGCATTATGCAGGAAAATGAAAAACCATCAATTTGTCAACGGAACTTTATGCTGGATTGCAAGCCCGGCTGTCCTCTTTATGCTTATTCCAAGAATTCCGTTCAAACTTTGGCGGATCAACACGGAGTGACTTTTGATGAAGCAATAAAAAAGATCCGAAGTATGCGCTTTGATCAACAAGTGCAGATTCTGGCTTTAATAAAGGGTGGTTTACAATCCGTAAAAGAGAAGAGGGGGATTGTTTTGGAATGCGATAATGAGAAAAATGGGTTAATTTCGGACCATTTTGGTTTCGGATAGCGTACAATACCATCATCATGCCGGAAAAGTGGTTTCGAAGGGTAGAAAATTTGGCAATTATTCCAGTAATAGGTGGTGATTTACCGGGTATGTATAGGGAGTTTCCACCTGAACTTCATGATGCTTTTGAGGAAGGTAAAAAAGCACTGGTTCCCGGTGAACAGTCTTATATATCTATGAGGGGTCCTGTAAAGTATGGTGGTTTTGAAAGCAAAGTATTCATCGTTTCGAAGATCACTCTCGTAAAAGTTGCAGGGTGAGAAACTACTAAAAACTTAAAACTGAATACTAAATACTCACAACTCACTTCCCACATCTCACTTCCCATTTCTTTTCGCTTTTCTCTATTCTCTTAATTCCTTAATTCCTATATTCCTAATTTCTTATCTTCATTTCCCACAACTCACTTCTCACTACTCATTTCCTACTTCCTACCTCCTACAACCTATAACCATTGCCCCTCTCATTTCTCACATCCCACATCCCATCTCTTACAACCTACCGATCAGTGTTAATATACCAATATAAGTATGAAGAAAATAATTGCCGCTATTTTACTATTATTAACAGCCGCATTTGTGTTTTTCGGTTGGCAATATTTTGCTCCGGTTGGTTCATCCGAAGATCTTGTGGTTTTTGTCGTTCCGGAAAAAATGCCGGATTTTAATGTACCCGAAGAACTGTATAAGCAAAAATATATTAAAAGTTCCAAGGCCTTCCGGTTCCTTCTTGAAAATTTTGCACCGGGAGTAGAGATAAAACCCGGCGGATATAAAATAAGTCAAAACATGAATGCTTGGCAGGTTATGAAAAAGATTACAGGACAAGAGGATTTGAAATGGGTAACAATTTCTTATTGCCCCCGGAAAGAACAGGTTGGCGAGAAGCTTGCAGAAGTCTTGGGGTGGAACGACCTGAATCTAAGTGATTGGAATTCGCTCTATAAAAATACCAAACAGGAGTATTTTGAAGGAGTCTATTATCCGGATACATATCTGATTCCGGTTGACGAATCCCCATCACAAGTTGCCGGAAGATTTATAAACCGTTTCAATGAAAAGTTCGCACCTTTATCGGAAAAGTTTATAGAAAAAAATATCAAATGGACGACAGGTCTCAAGATTGCCTCACTTATAGCCCGCGAAGCAGGAGGAACAGAGGATATGAATATAATATCTGCCGTAATCTGGAACCGTTTGGACGGGGGAATGCCGCTTCAGATTGATGCAACGATGCAATACACTCTCGGAAAAAATGAGGATGGCAGCTGGTGGGGAAATATTGATCTTTCAGAAAAAGATAAAGACTCGCCCTATAATAGCTATATGTATAAAGGACTTCCTCCCACTCCTATTTGCAGTCCGAATGTTAGTGCCATTGAAGCTGTTATTAACCCCGAAGAAACCGATTGTCTATTTTATCTGCATGACAAGAATAAAAATATTCATTGCGCGGTTTCCTACAAAGACCATCTGAAGAATATCCAAAAATATTTGAAGTAAACATTAAAAATATACTATAAGAATATTCAGGAAAAGCCATCGAGTCTAATTGGATCTACCTCGACATCCAAGCTTGACTTGACTCGGGGGGGGATGTCATAGTCATTGACTTATGGGATAGTTTGATGCAATAATCACTTGAGAATGCGGACGTTTTCAAGAAAGCTATCATATCTTCTTTGTTTTACTCTTCTTTTTTACCAACTCTCCCTTTTTTTATTCAACGATGCAAAAACCGCACAAGCAACTACGGCATCATATCAAGTGTCAACTTCTACTGATGATGTAAACGAAGACGGCGGGACAATGAATTCAACAAGTACCAGTATTTGGGTGGGAACGGGCGGATCCACAAGCCAAAGTTACACCGGTTTCCGATTTACCAACGTAAGTATTCCCCAAGGATCAACTATTACATCTGCTTATATAGAGCTTTGGTCTATCCAAGATTCATGGATTGATACCGGTTATCAAATCGGGGCAGAAAATGTCGGCAATAGTACAACTTTCACAAGTACAACAAAGCCGTCACAACGGGCTCTGACAACCGCCGTGGTCAACTATTCATCAAGCTCCCATTGGTTAATCAACACTTGGTATCAGGATGCAAACATACCCTCAGTTATTCAGGAAGTTGTTAACCGTACTGATTGGACAAGCGGTAATGCGTTGTCGATTATTTACAAGGGAACTTCCGCAGCATGGGGTAGAAAGTATGCATCAAGCTATAACGGGAACCCATCCTATGCTCCGCGTTTAGTTGTTGCATTTGAAGCCGCAACCACGCCTAGTCCGACGCCGCCGCCGACGCCCACTCCCACTGAAACTCCGACTCCTACACCAACAGAAACACCAACTCCTACTCCTACCGAATCTCTAACTCCGACTCCCACGGAAATCCCCACTCCCACTCCGACCGAGACGCCAACGCCAATGCCTACCCCAACAGCCTCGGTTACCCCGACACCTCAGCCACCTTCGGAATGGACGCAGCTCGGACATGACGCACAGCATTCATCGTACACGGAACAATTTGTCCCAACCCCATGGAAGTGGAAATGGTCATGGAACGGACCCGACGCAGCAGGAAATGTACGTGCGGATAAACTGAATTATCCCGGAAGCAGTGATTTTACAACTCCGGGTATCCCTCGGAATATTCAACCGGTGACCGGTGGGGGTAAAGTATATATTGCTGCCGGAAATTTCGGTGTTTACGCCCTTAATGAGGAAGACGTAAATACTGACAGTTTTGCAGATGTTTTGTGGAACGTAAATCCGGTTGCTGGTGGTGGAGTTAAGTCAACTCCCGCATACGATAGCGAAACTGGAGCATTATTTGTTCTTGGAACAAATGGCGTTGTTTACAAATTGGATACCCTTAACAGCGGGATCGTGATTGGAGAATTTAATACAAATCAAAGTTATGCACCATATACAACAAGTGCTGACCGATACAATCGGGTAGCGTTGCCGACATCCCCCACACTTTCGGGAAACCGGTTATTTGTATCGATGGGACAGAAAGTTTTTGCACTGGACAAAAACAATCTTAGTAATCTTATATGGGAGTACGATGCGGGAGCAGAAGTTTATACACCGCCTGCATACTCAACTGTCAGGGATATGGTCTTTGTTGCATCTCAGGATTTGACACCCGGTCCGGATGGAAAACTTCATATTTATACGCATGCAATATCAAATTCTAATGGACTGGAATTGTGGAAGACTAGCATCACTAATATCACCGGTGTTGAAGCGGGAGACCCCAACCCGCCTCCAAATTACACCAGCCAGGTAAGAGCGGAAGTACTTAACGGTTGGCCGGTTATTGCTGAAGAACATGGTCTGGTTTTTATCAAATTAAGACTTAATTGGAATACGATGTGGACTTGGAGTCCCTGGTCAACGAGCAATGAGACGAACCGGACGAGGCTTCTTTCCAATCCAACACAACAAGCTCTGATTGCTCTTTCAATGGATAGCGGGAGCCAACCGTTTGTTGTCAATATCGGTCACGGAGGCTATGGAGATGGATTCATCCCGATGGGACCCCAACCGGTTGTAAAGAGGTTTGCCGATGGGAGTGAAGTTGTCTATACGATGGTAAGGGGAGACAGTCAATCCGGTGTTGACGGTCGTTCGGATACCCACTTTGGGGAGTTGGTTTTGGATTCAACAACAGCAACCGGATTTGAACCGGGCTATGTCAGATGGATTGAATACGGTAATTATGGTTGGCCGGCAAATTCAAATAATGATACTCCGCCGACAGATGAGCAGCCGAATGTATCAATGTCAGGAAACTATCTTTTCGGAGGCCACTGGGCTGTTGGGAATGCGATGGAAATCGTTGATAGGAATGCAAATTTGGGAGGCTATTCAAACCCCATCACAACAGAACCGATTCCGAATATCGCTTTAATGACAAATTCGTCAACTGTTCCGGAAGGATTTGACTCTTCACACTATGTTTCACACAATTTTGGCATGGCAACGAATGGGGAATGGAGGGCGTTGCCTCCCGGATTTTACGTATATTGGAATCAAGGGCATCTTTATGATCAATACTGGAGCGACTACTCTACCTGGACAGTTAGTAATAATACCGTTTACTATTTGACGAATGATGGTGCACTTGTTGCTTTAGATCACAATAGTGGCAGTCCTACACCTACACCAACACCCAGTCCAACTGCCACGCCTACTCCCACTGAAACTCCGACTCCGATACCGACCGAGATACCAACACCTACGCCAACTGAGATTCCTACCCCGACACCGACTGACATTCCGGCTCCGACTCCAACAGAAATACCTACTCCGACACCTACGGATTCTCCCACTCCAACGCCGACTGATACGCCCACTCCCACGGACACACCCACTCCGACACCTCCGCTAGTGATTAATATGGCTGTCATGAGCGACAGCTCTTCTGATGAGTATCGTGCAGACGACAATCGTGCCGGAGGAACTCAATGGGAGTTAACAACGCTGGCCTGGACCGAGTTATTGGAAAAATATCGCGGATTTAATTTGGGGTCTTGGGGAACGCGTGGGGAGCCAAGACGGACCGGTTATGAATACAATTGGGCAAGGACAGGTGCCGAAGCAGCAGATGTAGTTTTTGCCGGCCAACATACAGGCGTTGCTTCCCAGGCACAGTCGGGTTTAGTCAATATTGTTTATTTCCAGATAGGAAACAACGATTTTGCATATTACCGAGACGGTGCAGATATATATAACGGTGCTCTTTCAGGACAGGCTTTAACCGATAAAATTAATGCAATAATTTCAAATATCTCAACTTCTCTCGATACTGTTTTGGATGCAGATCCAAACGTAAAGGTAATTCTTGGAAATATTGCAGATCCTGGACTATCACCTTATTGGGCAGCACAATTCCCTGATCCGGTAAAAAGGCAGTTGGTTACCGATGCAATAAACCAAACTAATGCGGGTATAACAAACCTGCTTCTTACCCGGAGCAGAGTTACTTTATTTGATCAAATGGCTTTTGCAAACGAGCTTATGTCTAAGGTTGTTAATGGTAATTTGGTGATAGGCGGAGAAAATATCAGCTTAACTCAAAATGGCGATGAACCCCACCATGCAATTTTGGGAGATAATATCCATGGCGGGACAGTAATGGAAGGCTTAGTTGCCAACGGTTTGATTCCTCTGGTAAATCAGACAACCGGATCGCAGATTCAATTATTTTCTGAAACCGAAATTTTGAATAATTCTGGTATCTTTCCCAGTCCGACTCCGACTCCCACGGTGATTCCTACTCCGACACCTACTCCGGTGTTTGAAACTCACTATATATCGGTAAATCCGGACGGAGTTATCGGAGGGGTAGCTGTTGCCGGAGAAGATATTCTCAAATTCAATACCGTAACTGGTTTGTATGAAACATACTTCGACGGTTCGGATGTTGAGCTTTCGGGAACATCGATTGATGCGTTTACCTTTCTTCCCGGAGGCGACATGATTCTGTCTTTTTCCGGAAGCGTTTCAATAACTGGGTTGGGGACAGTCGCTTCGCAGGACTTGGTCAGGTTTACTCCGCTTTCGACAGGTAATAGTACAAGCGGATCTTTTAGTTTATATTTTGACGGATCAGATGTTGCCTTAAGCAATTCGTCGGAAAATATAGATTCAGTATCGGTTTTGGAAAATGGGGATATTCTCTTATCAACAAATGGCAGTATTTCCGTAACCGGAGTTTCAGCAAACGATGAAGATATTATCGAATTTACTCCGACTTCACTCGGTCCGGCAACTTCGGGAAGCTGGTCACTTTATTTTGATGCATCTGATGTTGGATTATCAAGTACGAGCGAAGATATCGATGCTTTGAGTATCGCGTCATCGGGAGATTTTTATCTTTCAACAAGCGGCAGCTTCAGTGTTACGGGTGTCTCCGGTCAAAATAATGATGTCTTTATCTTTGATCCGTTAACTTTGGGAGGGGATTCGTCAGGAACTTTTTCCCAGCCGATTTATTTGGACGGAAGCGCTTTCGGATTATCGGGTTTCAACGTTACGGGATACTACAAATAACTTACAACTCATTTCCCATTTATTTTCCCTTTTCTCTAGTCTCTTAGTTCCTTAATTCCTATATTCCTAATATCCTACCCCCTATCTCTAATAACCAATTATCAAATTCCAAATACCAAACAATAAATTTCTAATATCTAATTTCCAATAAATTTTCTCTTAGTTCCTTAATTCCTTTATTCCTGATATCCTACCTCCTATAACCTGCAACCTATAACCATTATACCCTCACATTCTGTAGCTTAACGCTGAAGTGTTGGCTTTTGTGATATTAACACTTAGGATTTCACCATCATAATTGAATACGAATGAAACACGAGCATCAAGATTGTTTGTGATGTATAGATTTTGTCTTGCACTTTTATCAAATCCGCCGGGAAGATAAAAAATTGAAACTCCGTATTCCTTCGGAACTTCATTAATAACAGCAAAATTGTGATTTGAAGGATCATATGCAGTCAGTCCTGCATCTTTTGCCGCCCAGTATAAAATTGATGCCAAATGGCAGACACCGTCTCCCATAAGATAACCATCGGACTTGAACCCATCCTGATAGTTGAAGCGGGCATTAGTCGTTTTAACTACATTTTTATTAAACTTATCCAGTATCTGGCTATGAAAAGCAAAGCTTTCTCCCGGGTTCAAATCAAACTTATAGTCCCTGGGTTTTTCAATATTCTCCCAGACGATTTCTGATTTATTTTTAACTGTCCCGTCCATATAGTTTAAAGTCAGAAGGATATTATCTTTGAATACATCATTTACAAATTTATTGGGATATCTCTCCTCCAAAGATATGGATTTTGAAGAAAGGGTAGAGTATCCTTCTTCTTCTACGGAATTATTATTTGCCACATTGACCACCTCCGCCGGGGACGACGGGAATAAAATTATCAGTAATATAAAAAGATAAAGTAATTTTTTATACATAGGACTCACTTTTTTTTCAGACATAAAAAAAGTTCCCGAACGGGAACTATAGTGTGTATATTACCACATTATAGGTCTTTTTTCAACCTAACTGATGAAAATATGTTTATTTTTTGATAGTCTGAAATATGGCAAAATATCGGAAAAACAATTTCCCCTATCTGATAACCGTACTTTCCGTAGTTCTTATTAGCCTTGGAATTTTTATATCAAAAAGGAATGTTTCCTATTCCAAGTGTGCAAACACTTTGAGCTGTGAAGAAAGTCTTAACTTTTCCATAAACAATGATGAAACAGCCGTTTTTAATGGTGAAATCATTAAGCCGCCGGAAATAGATCTTGCGCAAATTATTGACGAACCGAAAGTATTGGGTGAAGAAACCGCAGTTTCGGACAAACGTATTGAAGTTGACTTGACTACGCAAACCCTCAAAGCATATGAAGGAGAGAAGCTTTATATGGAAAGTAAAATATCATCCGGAAAAATGTTTCCTACGCCAAACGGGGAATTTACCATATGGAGAAAAATAAGAGCCACCAAGATGTCGGGCGGGACGGGTAATGGATATTATTACCTTCCGAATGTGCCGTATGTTATGTTTTTTTCCGGTTCCAAATTATCAGCCGGACTCGGGTTTAGCCTTCACGGTACATATTGGCATGACAATTTTGGCCACCCCATGAGTCACGGCTGTGTGAACATGAAGACGCGGGATGCAAAGAAACTTTTCGAATGGGTGGATCCTCCAATGACTCCCGAACAAAAACAATCCGAACCGGGTGAAACCGGAACAAAAATAATCATATATGGAAAAGCACCATAATAAATATTATTTAATTTTGACCTTATCCGGAATATTTCTTACTACCGGACTTGTACTTATGGCCGCATCCGGACTGAAGAAAGATGTGTCTGTGACTACCGATTTGGCGTATGACGCCAAAACTGAAATCCCATTCAAAGAAGAAGAGGCGGACATTATTTCCCCCGACGGCAAATATACTCTAACCGTTAAAAAAGGAATGGAATTGAATGGATTGGTTCCCCAATCATTTTATATATCATCGGAAAAGGACTCATCCCCGATAAAAATATTTGAAAAAAATTCAAAACCCGAAAATATGATATCAGTCCCGGAAAACACTTTTTCTCCGGATAATAAATATATTTTTCTGAAATACGACGAACAGGGTAAATCCCGATATCTTGTTTTACGGACAAACGGGGAAGAAATAAGGAATGGAGTTCCGACCGTGGAATTTGAGGGTCTTTTCAGCGAGAAATATCCTGAATTTGTTATTACTGATGTAACCGGATGGGGTAGCTATAGTTTAATTGTTATAAATACTGACACAATAGACGGAAAAACAGGTCCATCCTGGTGGTTTGACCTATCCAGCCTTACATTTATCCGTTTATCATCGAGATTTAATTGATACATAATTTCTTCAAAGGATAAAAGCCCGTATTGAAATATTGATATAGTATGTAAGCTGTGTTACAGACTTATGAGTTCAATTGCGTAAAATGAATGAAGTATATGAATAATAAAGTTATAGTTGCTGCAGTCGTTCTGATATTGCTGCTTGTTGGCGGAGGAGCATATTTGATGATGTCCAAGAAGTCTGGCGTAACTACCCCAACAAGTGTTAATAATTCACAAGGAAGCGCTGTCCAAGAAACGACCGGATCGGGTCAAAAGTCGCTTAAGGATTTACTTTTGGCGGGAGTCCCGCAAAAATGCAGCTTTAGCGATGTAAGTAGCGGTGTGGAGATGGACGGAACATCATATATTGCCGGTGGAAAAGTCCGTGCCGATTTTAATTCAAAAACAGAAGGAAAGGCAACTTCCGGTCATACAATTGTTGACGGAAACACAAGTTACATTTGGATGGACGGATCGCAAACGGGATTTAAGATGGAAGTTAATGAAACCGAAAGCGACACGTCTTCAAATACAAATCAGGAAGGATTGGATTTGAATAAATCGATTGACTATAAGTGCAGTACCTGGCTTCCTGATCAATCACTATTTAACCCACCGAGTGATGTTTCATTTACACAATTTTCTGCACCGCCAACCCAGGCAGCAGGTTCTAATACTCAATTGAACAATTTATGCAGCAGCTGTGATGCACTTACCGGTGATCAAAAAACCCAATGTCTATCTGCTTTGAACTGCAATTAATACATCTGACAGATTGGATTTTATCCCTTTTTAATTCTAAATTGAAGCTAAAAAATTATATATGTTAATCGGAGGAGCACAAAGTATTACATCATCAGCTCTCATTGCAGTACCCTTTTTCGGGTTTATCAGTAGTGGACTTTTATTAACCATAACAAAATTTCTGGGAGGTGTTGTTTTACTAAGCTTCAGCACGACTAGAATACTTAGGGTTTTCATCAGATAGCAGACAAATTGAATATGGATGTATTTACGCTCTTCACTTTAATAATAGTTGTTTTGGGGACTTTAAATCTTTTCAGACTGACTTTTTTTATGGTGGGATCGGATATTTATGGTTTAAAAAATCATATACGCAAACGGAAAAAGTCAACATATGAACCGAATGTCATTGTTGTTATTCCGGCATACAACGAAGAGATAAGTATTACCTCATGTGTTACTTCCGTTCTACGAAGCAATTACCCCCGGGAAAAACTGGAAGTGATAGTGATCAATGATGGTTCAACCGACAAAACCAAAGAAATACTTGAAGAATATCAGCTAAAATCCAATGCCAGAAATCTAAAGATTGTCACTCAGGAAAATTCCGGAAAAGCTCATTCGTTGAATAACGGAATTCGCAATTATTCACACGGGGAACTGGTGATGTGTCTCGATGGGGATTCCATTCTATCGGAAAATGCAATCAAAAATGCCGTTTTATATTTTGAAAAAGAAAATGTGATGGCGCTTGCATCAAATTTAAAAATTCAAAAAGGTAAGGGGATCTTAAATCTGATTCAAAGGTTTGAATATGCGGTTTCATACCAAATGAAAAAAGCCCAGACGGTTTTTAATATCGAATACATTATCGGGGGTGTGGGATCTATTTTCAGGCGTTCAATTCTGGAAAAAGTGCGCTTTTATGACACAAATACAGTGACAGAGGATATCGATTTGACTATGAAAATCATTAATAACGGCAATAAAGAATTCCGCGTGATTTATGGTTCGGATGTTGTTGCATATACCCAAAGCGCGCTGACTATTAAAGATCTGATAAAACAGCGCTACCGCTGGAAATGGGGAAGATATCAAACTTTTTTGAAAAATAAGAAATTATTTTTTTCATTTGACAAAAAATATACAAAAGGGCTTTCTTGGTTTTATTTGCCTTTTGCACTTTTCACCGACATTACATTTTTCCTGGAGCCATTGATGCTGACTTATATCTGGCTTGTGATTTTGGGCCATCGGGATTACGGGAGTTTTTTGGTAATGATAGCAATCGTAACTTATTACCTTGTCTTGAATATTCTTTCCGAAGATACGTTTTCATTTAAGGAAAAGCTTGAACTTATTATTGTGGCACCGTTTATGTATATCCTTTTTTATACATTGAGTATGGTGGAATATGTTGCTCTTATAAAGTCATGGATAAATATGCCGGGTTTGAAGAAAAGTTTACTATCCGATAAACAAAATTGGAAACCAATCACAAGATTGGGGTTTAAGGAAAGTGTGTAATCCCCACAGGGATGATTGTTTTTACTATTATTTGATATATAATTGGCCCAAAGAATAAATTCATCACTGCCCATGTAATTAACATGGTATTAACAGAAGAAGATAAAAGCCGGATTGAGGAAGAAGAAAAATACAGAGCTCAGGTTAGAGGAGATCTGAAAGAAGAAAAACCTCCAAAAAAAGCCAGTGTTGGTAAGGGGTGTCTTACATTAATACTAATTCTAATCATTGGCTTTGTAATAATATCTTTATTGTCGACTCCTAAGAGTAAGAACACTTCAACTGAAAACTCAGTGCCGACTCAATCTCCGGCACAAATAGAACAGGAAAAAGGTGCTGAGGAAATGAAAATAAAAAATCTAAGTAACAGCATTTGCGAAAAGAGAAGCGATGGAATGCCATATCTGAATTTGGAATCAATTTCCAAGATGATTGATGGTCAATGGAAAGAAGGGGAATTAATTTATAACACGACAACAAAACCCCTACCTGATATTTGCGATAAGATAGCCGGGTTCTGTTTGAAAACTTGGGGAGAAACCGAATGCCAAGGGATTGCTGAAAAGAAGATTTGGATTGACATGAGCCAATTTCAGTTGGAATTGGCTATGGGAAACCCCCGTGACAAGAACAACACGACGGGTACCTGGGGAATACACTCACAATGGGTATATGGTGATTTTGGACCTTACATATATTTGGAGGGTGAAGATAAAGATAGTATGAAGGTTACAAGTTGGCAGGATTAAATATTACAACAGCGTTAATTCCAATTCCCGGTGTGGAAATCCTCGTTTACCTATGTCTATTGAATCAAAGAGCAATGCTTTGAAGGTTGCATCAACTCTTTTTTATAAAAAAAGAGCAGGGAACCGGGCGGGTTTAAGATTAACATACCGGATGCTGGCTGAACAGGATCCTCGGGCTCCATATTCTACGAACGAATCTTTGGTTAATGATATTTTTGAAGTCATGGACGATTTTCAAGACAAAACCAAGCATTTTGATCTACTTCGTTTATATTGGCTAAAAGCTGAAAAATACGATACGTCCGAGATTTTTTTGTCAGCTATACAGTTTATGGATGATCACAACGCAATTTTACCCAAGACCACCCTTCCCCCGGCGGATGACATACTCGAGTTTTCAAACTTTGTTTTACAAAGCACGGATAAGGCTACTCATAAAAAGCAGTTCGAAAAATTGATGCAAATTTCAGGTGGAAATCCGATTGGTGCGTCAAATGTTGGCTTTATTGCATCCAGGCTGTATGCCCGGGGAGGCGATACAAGAGCATATCCGGAAATAAAAATTGGAATAGAAGATATTGTCGCCTGGAATGTAAAGATGCCCTATTTTGAGGGAAACGGGAAAACAAATGATGCCTCAGGAGATAACTATTATTTTTGGACACATTTTTTTGCGGCCTCAACACTGCGTTTAATCGGAACCGCCGAGGCGAATTTTTACGATAAAATTTTTGAATACGGTTCGGATATAATGACTTTTGTCAGAAAAACTTTTGTCGGACAGCCCACCGTCACAGCACACCGCGAAGCATCTATGATCGGAAGGAATTTGGGAATTGCAGTTATAGAGAAATGTGAGGGATCTATTTGATATAATAGTAGATGACGGAACGAAATAGACAATTTACTGCTCCACCGGAATTTTCCAAAACTTATACTGCTTCAACCGATTCAATTGGTCAAATGAGTATTGATTTAGGTAACGTCTTTGTCTGGTTGGGATCTTCAAGGGAAATGGGAAGCCGGATGGCTTGGCATGAATATCTCCATATGATGGCGGATGGGGTAAGAGACGGACAGCTGGGATACCGGGTTGGCGCCTCTTCAATAGTTGCTTACTATATGGTTTTTGGGAAAAGAGATCCCGGGGAAATGATGAAAATTGCCTCGGCGCCGGGTTTTGGGGAAATGAGCGGACAGGATCACAACATTTATAACAGCGCAAAAACCGATTATTATCATGAACTTCAGGAAAAAGACAGGGAAAAGGTACGGGAAGATTTGAATGCGTATATCAAGATCAGAAATAAACTGCACGAGCTTGACCGGTATGGAGGTCTCACACCGGACCAAATTGAAAAAATGGATTTCGGAATCTTCAGCGAGAATAAAGATCTTATAAAGCGAGCGGTAGATGAGGTGAAAAAAGAAATTAACGGAAACAGGAAAAACGATGTTTTAATGGAAAGAACGGTTATAATTTGACATCTGGATGGGATTTAATATAGAATATCGCAAATGTTTGAAGATTTCTCAGTCACCACAAAGCTAATTTTGTCTCTCCGCAGGAGAACATAGCTTTTGGTGAGAGGAACTTAAATATTCCTGTTAATACGACCTCTCACGAAAACGAGAGGTTTTTTTGTATCATGAAGGGAAAAAAAATGATTAAAGAAACAGAAAAACAACTAGCATTAGATCAAAAATCACTCACAGATAAATACTATGAGTTTATAGATTTTTCTTATGACTATGGAGCAATCTCAGATTTCCCGGTTCCGGGAAAGAAGGGACTTAATAGATATTTGCCGCTATTGCCGGTTGAGAGTGTTGATACCAAGATAAAAAATTTGGGGAATACTCCTTTGGAAAAGGCTAAAAAATTTGGTTATGAGGTTGGTTTGTCTAATCTTTGGATCAAAAGAGAAGACTTGAACCCGACTGGATGTTTTAAAGACAGAGAAAGCGCGGTAATAATTTCAGCTGCGAAAGAAAGAAACATCACTTCAGTATATGTTGTTTCCTCTGGTAATGCGGCTTTATCTACAGCTAAGTTTGCGAAAGAAGCCGGTATAGCCTGCACCTGCTATGTACCTGAAAAGACCTCTAAAGAAAAGAAAGACCTTATCCAAAAATATGGAGCAGAACTCGAATTGATTCCCGGTTTTTATGAAGATGTATATAGAACTGTTGTAGACATGCATCCAAAAGGATGGAACGTTACTTCTGGACAAAATCCATACAGAATCGAGGGCGGTAAAACGATGGCTTATGAAATAGTTGAACAATTAAAAGAAGTCCCTGATGTTGTTGTTATTCCGAGTGGAAACGGAGGTTGTTTGGCTGCAACATGGAAAGGGTTTAAGGAACTCAAAGAAATTGGAAAAATAGATAAACTACCAAAAATGGTGTGCGTACAAATAAAAGGGGCAGCTCCAATAAAAGTAGCTTTAGAACAGAACAAACCTTATGTGGTCCTCGGAGAAATTGAGGACTCAGTTGCTGAAGGAATTGTTGCTCAAGAATCATATAACTCTCCACAAGCAGTCCAAGCTCTGAAAGAGTCGGGGGGCTATGTAATCGAAGTGAATGATTCGGAAGTAATCAGCGCTCTGAAGAAAATTATAGAAACAGAATCTATCGTTCCTGAACCAACATCTGCAGCCACATTTGCAGCATTATACAAATTGGAAGAACAATCTGACTCACTTGTCGTTGCCGTTAATACTGGTGACGGAAAGAAAATGATAGATGAGGTTAAACATCTAATTCAGAAAACCTAAATATGAGTATCGTAGAATCAATTAACGGAAAAGATAAACCCAAAGGAAATTGGATCAGTGTGGAACATGAGGGGAGTTTTCATCAGATAGAAATTGCAAAAACTCCGGAACAGTTGGCCGAAGCAAAGGCGCTTGATGATTTGGTTTTTGCCGGACATGTTGGTATAACAATGAATGAATTATATGAAATTGCTAATAATGGAGCGGTATTGCTCATGCGAGATATTAATGGGAATTTAATTGGAGAATCACAGGTAATAACCTCACCAATATCCGAACATCCTAATTTAGATAAAGATGAAGCTTATAATTATGGAACTGCTATATATCCGGGATTACAGAATAACGGATTGGCTCAAGTCTTATTCAAAGCTCAAGAACAGATTGCAATCGAAGCTGGAAAATCAAAGAGCACTCTGACAGTCAGGCTTGAAAATGCCCAAAGCATCAGGGGAAGATTTAAATCTGGCTTCTACATTGTAGGCTATGATCCAAACCATTATGGTTCGTTCGAAGATGGTGGAGCAAGATTAATTATGGAAAAAAACCTTTCAAGAAAAAATGGGGTGGTCCCAGTACCTGTTCTTGCGGGAATGGTTGATCAGGGAAAGGTGAGAATTATAAATGGCCATACCGAAAGTCCCAATATGAAAGATGAGGGGTTGTTAATTGGAATCGGTGTTAATTCAGGCGACGAAATAGACCATGCGGCACATGTTGCTGTGAAAGAAGTTTTTGAAAATAATAAACATCTTGGTATCGGTATTCTAAAGTCATGTGAATTTAAGACTAAAGTTGACAAAACAAGCCTGTTAGTTTTTACTGAAAAATAATTCACCTCAAATGGTAAAAACAAATCCTTCGCATCTTAAGGAAAAATATAAATTATTATCAGAGAAATTAGATAGAGAATTACTTAAGATATCTTTCAAGGAAAATAAAGAAAATATAGTCTATTTGCCGGATTTAATAAAAAAACAAAATGTTGAGATGGTTATCAAGTACAAGGAAAATGCGTATTTAAGGGAATCAGTGGCTTTAAATCTAATTAAAGCTGCAAAATATTTTAAAAATAAAAACTTTACTCTTGAATTGGAAAGTGCCTATAGAAGCATAAATGAACAAAAAAAACGGTTTATAAGTAGATATGCTTCAATTAAAAAAAAATATCCTAACAAACCAAAATCTGAATTATTGAAATTAGCAAATACATATACTGCAGGAATTTTAATATTAGCTGCTCATACTGCAGGTGCGGCTGTTGATGTTCTTTTAAAAGACTGGAAAAATTCCAGTCTTGATTTTGGGACAGACTATCTTAATGGTGATGAAAAATCTGTTACAGATTATCCTAATTTATCAAAAAAAGTTAAAGCAAATCGGAAAATTCTGAAAAAGGGTATGGAAAAATTTGGTTTTACTAATTACCCATTCGAATATTGGCATTACAGTATAGGTGATGTTTTTGCAGCTTATTTTAATAAACAAAAATATGCAAAGTATGGACCTGTTAATTATGATATGAAAAAAAATATCACAATATTTTCGAACAATAAAAAAGATTTATATAAATTTTTTAAAATTAGATGATAGAACAAGAAATAAATCCTCAAAAAAATGTAAAGATTGTTATCCCCGACACCTCTTCAGTAGGTGAATTTATCAATACAATCGAAGAAGTATCCAAATGGACACATTTTTATAAAGATACAATGTGGCCAAGGAGTCCTGAAAAAATAAAAAGTTACTTTCAGAAAGGACATTCTGTATTATTAGTAAATGAGAAAACCGATGAACTTCTTGCACATGGAGCGATAAAATGGATATCTGATGTTAATCCAATACTGGAAATAGGAACAGTTGTCGTTAATCCAAAATATAAAGGTTTAGGGTATGGTACTAAAGTTACTAAAGCGGTTATAGAACATGCGAACGTGATGTATCCAGAAAAAACTCAGTTCGCGTTTTGTAATCCATCCAGCCTAGGGATATTAAAAAAATTAGGTGCTATCGAAGCACAAATAAACGATTTACCGCTAGAGGTATGGGAAGGATGCGCAACTTGCCCCAATAAACCTAAACCTGAAACCGGAAAATTTTGTTGCGATACGATTGTCTTTTTCCCTAAAGTCATTAACTAGTTATTAGTATCTAAATAAAATGTCTGTCTCAAAAGAAATTTTTCAAAATGAGCATATTGTTTTACCTGTTATTCACGCGGAAACAGAAAACCAGGTTTTGGACAATGCAAGAGTTGCATATGAGGCTGGTTGTGATGGAATATTTCTTATAAATATGAAGGATCCTACAACGTCCACCAGAATGAGCTACGAAAATCTTCGTAAGTTACACAAAATGGTACGTAGCGAATATGCCACTTGGTGGATCGGTGTAAATTATTTGGATTTACCAGCGGTTAAGGTTTTTGAAAATGTTGACTCTACAGTTTCTGGAGTTTGGGTGGATAATGCGGAAATTTACGAATGGCTTGATAAGCAAGTGGCCGCGCATAAAATTCTTCAAGCCAGAGAGAATAGTGGTTGGCGTGGATTATACTTCGGAGGGGTCGCGTTTAAGTACCAAAAAGAAGTTGATAATCCAGGTCTTGCAGCAAAAATTGCAACTTCTTTTGTTGATGTTGTGACAACCAGTGGTAAGGCAACAGGTTCTGCTCCCGATCTGGAAAAAATACGTTTGATGAAAGAATCTTTGGGAGAGTTTCCCTTAGCGATAGCGAGTGGTGTTTCTCCTGAAAATGTTAAGCAATTTATGCCTTATGCTGATTATTTCATTGTAGCAACAAGTATTTTGGTACATGGAACAGAAAACTTTGATATAAATAAAATTAAATCTTTAATTGACAATGTACGAGGGTAATTTCCCGGTAATAAGTCATATTAAAAATCGATATTATTAATTAATATTTGACTCCTATAATATAAAAAGAGTAGAATCCCCTTAAATGTCGAAAGAGTCTACTATAGAGCAAGAAAAATTTGCGAAAGTTATACCACATATAGAAAATGAGTATTCGCCTCTTAAAAAAGTCTTAGTTAACAGGAATCCTCAATTGGTAACAACCTTTACAGATCTTGTGGTAAACCCTATACAAGGCAGATCTTTGGAAAAAGTTGAACATAGAGGAGAAATCAAAGTGCTTCCAGGTGCTGCTGAATGTCATGGAAATTTATTGAAGGTCTTATCTGAAAATGGTGTCGAACTTTTATATTCCGATGTTACTCCCATCAAAGAAGGTCATACACCACTCTTTACCAGAGATGTGGGGGTTGTTATTGATAACAGAGTATTACCTTCCAAAATGAGGTACGAGTATCGTTCAGTGGAGGTTCCGGAAATGTTGTCCAAAATTTCTGATGGCAGCATTATCAGAACAAACCAAGAATATAAAATAGAAGGAGGGGACGTCGTTTTTTTGGAACCAAATCTTCTTCTAATTGGTATTGGTCCCCGAACCGATGTAAATGGATTAAATTTATTGAAGGGTATTTACCCGGGTAAAGAATTTATATCTTTTTCAACAGTCCGTAAAGAAGAAGCATTTCACATTGATACAAATTTGGGTATTTTGGGAAAGAAGCATTTGGTATATCTTCCCGAACTTGTCCCACAAGATGTTGTTAACCTCTTAAAAGATCGGGATTATACATTTGTTGAAGCCGAAATGTCAGAACATGATACTTGCTGTACAAATATATTAGCTATTAATGATAGGAGAATAATCGCCCCTGCTGAAAATAAAATTACGAACTCAAGGATTCGAAAGTCGGGGGTTGAGGTAATAGAGGTATCACTTAAAGACATATTATCTTTCGGAGGGGGCCCTCACTGCTTAACACTCCCTCTTGTCAGAGATTAAATTATGACAAGTGAACAAGAAGAAAAAAATATTTCTGACGGAAAAGATGCAAAGATTAATAATTCTGAGTTAGACGCAGTTAAAAAAGATACATACGTTAAAATTAAGTCAGAGTTTCCTGGAATAAGTCAGGAATTAACTGACACATTTTTAAAATACTTTTATCAGGACAACTCAATAAAGTATAAGACTAGTAACAGAGACATTGTCACCAAAGCGGATTTAGAAATCGAAAAAATATTTACAAGCTTTATCCATAAAAGATTTCCAAAACATAGAGTCGTAGGAGAAGAGACTTACGATCCACACGAAAAAGAACGAAGTGATTGGGTTTGGTATATTGATCCAATTGACGGTACAACAAATTTTGCCCACCATAATGAAGAATGTGCCATCATGGTAGGTTTATTGCACAAACACCGACCTTTTTACTCTTGGATTAATTTTCCTGTAAAAAATCAAACTTACACTTCGATTCCCAACGAAGGTTGCTACTTGAATGGCCAACAAATTGTAAGAATTCACGACAGGGAAGTTGAGCTTAATAATTCTCTGTTGGGTGTTCTCCAAGAAAGATCGTTGGAAGAATTCACAAAGATTTACAAAAATGTATGGAATAAAAATCAGGGAACACGAATTTATGGTTGTTCCGCTAGCCTATTTTGCAGGTTGGCAACGGGTGAGCTTGATGCATCAATTATAAAAGAATCTTATATTTGGGAATATGCATCAGGATTGTTGATAGCATCCGAATCTGGATGCTCAACACATGTTGTTAACGGCAATCTTTTCAATGATAAAAAAACAGATTTGATTTTAGCCAGAGATAAAGGTTTACTTAATAATTTAATTCCTTTGGTAAATATTCAAAAGGAGAAATTAGAATGAAAGAAAATGATAGGATATGATCGAAAATAGAGAACATCTAATTCCTAAGAATATAGTTTTTTTTGACGCCGACAAAACCTTATGGCAGGTTATTACAACTGACGGATCAGACGATTGGTCAAGTAAAGTTAAAAATGCAACTTTCTTGCTTGATGATGGAAACACCGTTACCAGGAAAGAAAATGGGACAAAATTTGTTTTAAAGGATGAAGTGAAAGAATGTTTGGAAAAACTGTCAAAAGAAGGGATAGGAATCGGATTAATAAGTGACAATGAGCCGGAAGATGTTAAAAAAATAACGGATTTATTTGGGATCTCTGAATTTTTTGACTCAAAACTTATAAATGTTAGTTTATGGGAAGGTCCATGTCCGAAAGAAGTGATGATTACGGAAGTGGTTGAAAAAATCGGATCAGAAAATTTCTCAAGAGTACTGTTGGTTGATGATAAAGATTATAGTGAGGCAATGAAAAATTCAGGTTATTCATTTATACAATCTCCAAAGGACAGCTTTCCCAAAGAAATTGTTTTGGACTACTTTGGATTAAAATAATCAGTAAGTGATTCGTCTGTTGGTATTCCTAATTAGATTGATCAAGAAACGGACCATCGGTGAATGAAGAATTAAGAAGTTTATGAAAATTGTTAACGTCATGCGAGCTTACAAGCAATATATCATTAATGTATATTTCTCACCAATAAATGTATACTTATAAATTATTAAATAATTGGAGTAAGTTTTTATAGTGGTTGCCCACCTAAAAGATGGGTTTTTGATGATAAAATGGACTTTCAAAAGAATGATTATGTGAGAGTAGCTTCTTACGAAGGACAACCCGGTAAAGTCAAGAAAGTTGTCTTGCTTTATTCAGGTGGTTTGGATACTTCAATAAGCCTTAAGTGGATCCAGGATACCTACAAGGCGGAAGTGGTTACGCTCACGGTTGATTTAGGGCAACCTACGGAAGACATTAGTCTTATAAAGAAAAAGGCTCTTAAGTTAGGGGCAAAAGCTGCTTATGTACTTGATTTGAAAAGAGAATTTGCAAACGGTTACATTTCAAAAGCAATTAAGGCAAATGGATTATACGAAGGTAAATACCCTTTATCAAGTGCAATATCGAGATATGTGACTGTTAAGGCAGGCGTCGATATAGCGAGAAAAATTAAAGCTGATGCAATTGCGCACGGATGTACTGGTAAAGGTAACAGTCAGGTAAGGTTCGACCTAGCAATAACAACACTAGACCCAAAGTTAAAAGTAATTGCCCCAATTCGCGAGTGGGGTATATCAAGGGATGCTGGTTACAAGTATGCAAAGGAAAACAATATACCAGTCGTAATCAACAAAAAAACCTTATACTCAGTTGACGAGAATCTTTGGGGAAGAGGAATTGCAAGCGGTATACTTGAAGATCCATCAAAGGAACCTCCTCAGGATACATTAGGCTGGGTAACACGACCTGAAGATGCACCAAATAAACCGGAGTATGTCACATTAACCTTCAAAAATGGTGTTCCTACAGAATTGAATGGAAAGAAAATGGAACTGTACAAGCTTATTATGAAGCTTAATAGTGTTGCTGGAAAACATGGTGTCGGGTTAATTGACCACGTTGAAGATAGAATTGTTGGACTTAAATCTAGGGATTATTATGAATGTCCAGGAGCAGTAACGATATTAGAAGCCCACAAGGATCTAGAAAAATATGTTTGTACTATTCATGAGAATCTATTCAAAGAGATTATTGATAGTAAATGGGCACAGATGGCATATTTTGGATTGTGGTTTGATCCTCTCATGGATGCTCTGAATGCGTTTGTTGATGTGGTAAACGAAAAGGTAACTGGAATAGTTAGACTAAAACTTTATAAAGGTGTAGTTATTGTTGTAGGGAGGGAATCAAAATATGCGCTTTATGATATGAAACTAAACACTTACTTTACAGGGCAAACCTTCAATAGACAGGCTTCAACTGGATTTATAGAGCTCTTCGGTCTCGAAAGTAAAATGGCTAATTTACTAAGAAAGAGTAATCGTTAGTAGTATTAGTTATACAGAACATCGCAAGCCCACAGTTAGTAGGAATGTGAAGTAAATGAAGGTTTTTTAGAATAAAGTCAAGAAATTAATGGACGAAGAATTGGTCCTTACTTGACAATAATTCCACCCTCTTGTATATTCTGGTCTCAGACTATGAGACATTTATTGATTGGTTCATTTTGGAATAACTTCCCTTTTCATTACTTAAATGGCTGAACTTATTAAGACATCAGAATACTTCATAGATCTAGAAAATAGATTTGGTGCCAGAAACTATAAGCCGTTAGACGTTGTAATTGAAAAAGGTGATGGTGTTTGGGTGACCGATGTCAACGGAAAAACCTATATTGACATGTTAAGTGCTTATAGTGCTCTTAACCAAGGACACAGGCACCCGAGAATTGTCGAAGCCGCCCAAAATCAGTTGAATAAAATTACACTTACTTCAAGAGCTTTTAGAAATGACCAATTCGGACCATTTATTGAAAAGTTGAGTGAAATAACTAATAAAGAAATGGTACTTCCGATGAATTCAGGATCAGAAGCTGTGGAAACCGCATTAAAAACAGCAAGAAAATGGGGGTACAAGAATAAATTGAAGGAGGATGAAGAAGCTCGGATTATTGTTTGTCGGGGCAACTTTCATGGGAGAACTATTAGCGTGATTAGTTTTTCTACTGAAGAACAATATCGGGATGGCTTTGGACCATACACACCCGGTTTCGATGTGATTCCATACGGGGATACAAATGCGTTGGAAAACGCGATAAAGCCAAATACTGTAGGATTTTTGGTTGAGCCAATTCAAGGTGAAGGTGGTGTAATAGTTCCTCCAAAAGGATACTTGCGTGACGCTTTCGACATTTGCCGAAAAAATAATGTACTTTTTATGGCCGATGAGATTCAAACTGGTTTGGGAAGAACTGGTAAAATGTTTGCCTGTGATCATGAAAACGTAATACCCGATGTTTATATTTTGGGTAAAGCACTTTCTGGCGGAATACTTCCTCTTTCTGCCGTAGTAGCAAATAAAAATATACTTGGGGTATTTGAACCTGGTGATCATGGATCAACTTTTGGAGGAAACCCCCTGGCTTCAGCGGTAGGTCTTGCATCGCTTAATGTTCTGGTTTATGAGAATTTGGCAGAGAACTCTGCTCAAATGGGAGAATATTTTCAAGATAGATTGAAAAGGATGGAATCTCCCCATGTTAAAGACATAAGAGGAAAAGGACTTCTTATTGGAGTTGAATTGGAACCCGCTGCCGGAAAAGCCCGAGGTTTTTGTGAGCGGTTGCAGGAGGTGGGGGTGTTGGCCAAAGAAACCCATGATGTTGTTGTTAGATTTGCTCCTCCACTAATAATTAATAAGAATCAAATAGACTGGGCAATGGAGGGAATCGAAAGTGTCTTTAAATAAATTTGGTATTATATTGTTGTAAATCAGGAAGATAATAAAGTTATATGACCGAACACGAAAAACTATTATCAAGTCTTATTGAAATAAAGTCATACTCAGGTGAAGAGAAAGATATTCGTGGTTATATAAAAAAATGGTTTAAAGAGCGGAAAATTGATTCTTTTCGGCAGGATGAAAATTTAATAGTTCATTTTGAAGGTGCAGACAGGTCCAAAGCATTTATTTTTAATTCCCATATGGATACTGTCAATAGGGGGGACGCAGCTTGGGAATATGGACCTTGGAAGCCAACTAAAGTAGGAAATACGCTTGTTGGATTAGGAGCGAGTGATATGAAGTCCGGACTTACAGCTTCAATGATTTTGGCGGAAAAATATTCGAACGAAAAGCCCCCAGTTGATCTTTGGTTCACATATGTGACAAGAGAGGAAGTAGATGGTTCCGGAACCGATAGTTTTGCACGGTGGTTCTCTCAAAATAAGTACAACATTCAATACAAAGACAAGGCGGGGATATTTACTGAGCCTACGGGATTGAAAGAAATTGAACACGGACATAGAGGCAATTTATTCTTAATCGCGCAAGCAGAGGGTGAATCCGGACATTCATCTCGACCTGGCGATATTAAAGGAACTTTAGCAGTGAAACAAATGTTTAATTTTTCTCAATCTTTTCAAGAACAAGTAAAGTTATGGAATGAAAAATATCAAAGTAAGTATTTTAATCCGGCAATCACTTTGGGAGAACTAACCTCAATCCAGGCGGGTGTAAACGTTGTTACAAAAAACGGACTTCCCGTAATAGTTCCAGCGTCACCAAATAAATTTCCGTCTCTTTGCGTTGCGACATTCGATTTGAGAACCACACCGGAATTTCATGCTGCAGCTTTGAAGAAAGTCGAAGATTTAGCCAAAAAAGAGGGAATTAAGGTTGATTTACTCTATCCGGAAGCACCTGCTGGATTTACTGACCCTCAAGAAAAGATTATTGAAATAACGAAAAGTAAAGTACCGGATGCAATATTGAAAGTATCGCAAGGATCGGCTGATTTGGGCTTTTTAACAGGGTTGGGAATAAAAGCAATAATATTTGGTCCCGGTGAAAAACTTCAGGCACATAAGACTAATGAATATTGTTATCCTGTTAAAATTCCTCAAGCAGTTGACCTATATCAAGCAATCGTCGAATCTTGGGCAAAGTGATATGAATGAAAGAGAAAAATTAGTGGAATTTCCTTCTCCTCAACTTCTTCGGATTAATGGAATAGCTGGGATGCATTATCGGACAAACATTTCTCCAAGAGCATTACTGATCTATGGAATTGGCGCTCCCATTCTTCCCGATAATGGCAATTTACCTGATGCACCAAACATTTTAGAAAGAGGTGTAGATGTGTTTGTACCTGATTACATAGGTTATGGAAGAAGTGACGGAAATTTTACACCTCAGAATTGCATTAACACATTTGTTGAACTATATGAAAATTTTAAACAAGGATGTACTGGAAGAAATTACTATGAAGGGGTATCAACAAAACTTAAATATGAAAGAATAATATTTATCGGTAGAAGTTTTGGTGGTACTTATGTACCTTTACTCCCAAGATTCAATTCAGAAATTAAAGAATTGGCTCTTTTTTACCCTGTTGTAGATAGTAAGCATTGCGGAGTAGTCGCCGGAGAGGAAACAAACGAACGATTTTTGGGAAGCATGAAGGAGGATGGTTATCACTACCTATATCGGGGAATTCTTGATCTAATGTGGAAAGCTCATTTGGAGAATGAAGACGATTTGTCACCCATGGACAATATGGAATATTTGAAAGAAGCTAAATTATTTATTGCCCATGGAATGAAAGATGCCTGTGTAGATTATTCACATTCTGTTGAGTATTTTAACCAACTTCTGGAGAGGTATCCGGATAAAAAAGATCAAATTAAACTTAATTTATACCCAGAAGGAAAACACGATAAGTCAACATCAAATTTAGCTATAAGTGATTTCCTGGATTGGCTAGGTAAGTAATATTATGATCGAAAAGTTGAATATAAGCGTCTTTGAAAGTTCATTCAAGTCAGAAAAAGAAGCAGAATTGAAAACAGGTTTGAATGGATGGAGTGACTTGGTAATGAAAGGCTATGGATTTTCTGGTGACAGTGTGCAAAGGAGTCGGCAATTTGGTTATGAATATTCGGAAAATCCGGATATAAATATAATCGCAATTCATTCTAAAGATGAGGTAATTGCGACCTTAACTCTTAGTAAAACGAATATATTTGGAGAATATAATTCGTATTGGTTAAATGGGATAGTAATTCTTCCTGAATATAGACAGAAAGGGTTTGGTACAAAATTAATTAAAGAGGCAGCGTTTTTAACAAGCGCTGATGTTTTTGTCGGATCAACGAAAAACCCAGCGGCAGTAATGACTGTTGTAAATGGAGTACTCGATTGTAGTATGAGATCATACTACGGAATGTATGAAGTAACATCTGAAGTCAATTCAGGTAGATCTGACCTGCATACAAATTATATTTTAGAATATTTAAAAGCAAAAGGTATTGACAACCCGTCATTGCCTCTTGATGAGAATTCGGTGGTTTTATATAAAGATACTGATGTTTTATCACCCGACATTCCAGCAATTGAAACCTACCCTCAATATTTAAAGGAAGCTTTTGTGCCGGTTATCAGAGCCCAAATATCTGTAGGAAGGACTAAAACTGCCGTCATGCCATTGATTTCAATTGATGAAAAACTTTTATATGGAAAAACTAAATAGAGATGATGAAGACAAGAAAATTGAATTGTGGTTTGAGATCGAACAAATTGGAGGTGGTATATTCGTAATCGGTGAACCATATCACCGGGAAGAGGTTTTTTGCTACTTTATTGAAGAAAGAGATAAAGATTTGTTAATCGATACCGGCATGGGGGTTGTACCAATTACAAAGGCTTTGGAAAAAATTCGAAACTCCAATAAAGAGCTTGTTGCTGTTAATTCTCATGCTCATTTTGACCACATTGGGGGCAATTATCAATTAGATAATATATTAGTTCCTGATAATGATTGGGAAATTAATATTATTCGTAAAGGATGGAACCACAGTTCTTTAGAAAGGTATGGATTTAGTAAAGAGTTTAAGAAGAAACCGATCGGTTTTATAGCCGACACTTTTGAAATTCCAGGTTATGAGAAAATATTACCTGTGCTTAAAGAAGGTTTTATAATTGATTTAGGTGACAGAAAAATAGAGGTTCTTGAAACCCCTGGCCATACTCCTGGTGGAGTATGTTTTTTCGATAGAAGTAACGAGAAATTATTCACATCGGATTTGCTTTATCAGGGACCGCTTTTTTGTTTCGAAAATGAGAGTTCAATTGAAGATTATTATAGTAGTTTAGTGAAACTTAGAGAGATGAAAAACAACATTAAGCAGATTCACCCTGGCCATAATTATTATGTAGCACAACCGACCCTAATTGATTCCGCATTAGAGTGTTTTGATAGGATAATAAGTCATCTCAAACCGGATTATGAAGAAAAATTTAATGATCAGACTTTATTTGTATATTCACATCCGTCTGTTGAAAGTTTAAGTGTATTGGTTAATAGTAAAGGTTGAAATATCAAACATATGTTTATGGAAAATGAGTTGATAAAAAGGAATTTCGGCCGTTTGGAATATCACTACGAGGAGGAGCAGCACGTGTGGATAATTGACTGGATTGAATCGCATGAAAAAATGGGAGGTAGTAAACTCATCAAAGAATTTGTTGAAATAATCGGTTCCGGGGAAAATGTAGTTATTGAATACGTCATAGAAAAAGAGACAAGAAACCAACTTATGAATTTGGGATATGTGAACCGATTATTGTCAGGTAACGATCAGGAAATTGAAATAAAAGACAAAAAACAACTGGGAAAGCTTAAGTTAGTTAATGTTCAGGAAGACGGAGGGGTTCATGTCGATAGTGTAAAAATCAGCAAGCTCGGATTGATAGGGAGAACAGAAGGTGGGTTAATGCAGCAATTCGGAAATATTCAAATTAGTATTAATGGGCATACTTAAAAATAAAAAATTGACTACTATATACCTATAGTGTATATTATCAATAATTTAAAATTATGGCTGTAGAAAAAAAAATTGAGGCTGAAATTCTTACAAAAGCGTTGATTAAACAACAGAGTATAAGCAAACCTGGTGAGGCAGAATATAGGATTGAAGAGACTAAATTAGCCGAACAAATAAACAAATGGTTTGAGGAAAAAAATGTTCCCTCCTTTTTACAAGAACTCCCAGACGGTCGAAAAAACGTTTTCGCATTTGTAGCAGGGAAAAGAGATGAAACAATAGTAATTGCTGGTCATTTTGATACGGTTGATGTTAAAGATTATCTTCGAATGAAACTGCATCCTTTCGACTCTGACACCTTGGCTGAAGAGCAAGAGATTGATACTGAAAGGTATGTTGTCGGTAGGGGTGCTTTTGACATGAAATCAGGAATTGCTGTTGGGATGACCTTAATGAATAAATGGAATGAAAATAAAGATAATCTTAATGGATCAGTGCTTTTTGTTGCCACATGTGACGAAGAAAACGATTCTTTCGGGATACTCAATGCGGCCGATGTTCTACTAGCCGCAAAAGGTAGCGCAATTGATGACGGTAAATTAACCAATCAAGTCAAAAAGCTTACTGGAGGTAGAGAACTAAATTTACAAGGAGTAATAAACATGGATTATACAACTGAAAGATTCCCTGGAGATAAAGAATACCATGTTTGGAGTGGAACAATAGGAAAACTTTTACCAAGTATAATTGTCAGGGGAAAAGAAACGCATGTGGGTGAACACTTTGGTGGTTTTCATGCCTCATCCTTAATGTCGAGAATAGTTTCAGAATTTGAAGGAAATATGGAATTTGCAGGGAATAGCGTTCCTCCAACTGTCCTTAAATTGAGTGATGGTAGAGATTTATATAATGTTATGACTGAGAGTACTTTAAGAGCGTATGTAAATGTGTTTAGTGTAGGCCAAACACCCGCTGAAATCATAGATAAGTTGAAAGATAAAGTGACCCAGGTTGTTGGCGATTATTCAGAATCAATTAAAAACAATTATGGAATTTACAAAAATAGAATGGGTTTACCAAATGAGGTTGAAATCCCCGATTGGGGAAAGCGAACGAAGGTTATGACCTATTCCGAGCTATTGGGGTTGGCTAATGAGAAAATCGGAAAAAGTGAAGTAGACAATCTTATAAAGAAAATAGCCTCAACTGTTCAAGGTGACGGGAGAGATGTAAGTTTCGCCATTGTTGACGCTTTGCTAACAAGTTCAGAGCTTAAAGATCCCGCTGTTATAATTTTCTACTCTCCACCTTACTATCCCTATATTAAACCTGATAATGGGAAACTCTATGAAGCGACAAAGGCAAAATCTGATGAAGTTGGAAAAGAATATGGTGTATCAATTACCATGCATCACTTTTATCCTTATATTTCGGATATGAGTTACCTGAAACTTGAACCGGAAATCAGTTCAAGTATAAATAAATTAACCGGAGAAATGCCTGTCTGGGGTGTAGAGAACGAAAATGGAAAAAAGGTTTATCACGTCGATCTTGATAAAGTGGCTAAATTGGGGTTACCTGTAGTCAACGTTGGTCCTTATGGACATGGGGCGCATAAAACCGAAGAAAGGGTAGAGAAGAAGTATTCGTTCGAAATTCTTCCTGATCTGGTAGATCGTATTGTCAATAATATATTTAATGATGACAAAACCCCTTCATTGTGAAAGAAACAGTTGAACGATTAGTTATAAAAGAAAATCGTTTCGATAGTTTAAAGGTTGTTGAAATTATTGTTTCAAGTCAAAAGGGCAAGTTTAGACTTAACAATTTGCTTCCCCAGGGATGGATTTTTGTTGAAGGCAATAAACCGATCCATACTGACCCTGAAAGGAAAAGGATTCAGATACCTCAAACGCAAAAAGACAAAAAAACAAATAAGGAAGTCCCTTTCTTGTCCGTTCCCGGTAATACAATTGGACTTCTACACGAAGCCGGACATGCTTTTATAGATGAAGAAATGTCAATGGATGATATTGAGTTAGATTTGTATTTAAGACAAAAGATGAATTACCAAAGTCTTTCTTCTTTTACACAGGTAGAGTTGAAAGAATATGTAAGACTAGTTTTAAAAGCGGAGAAAAAAGCTTGGGACTTTGCCTTGAGTACATATAGTAATTTATTGAAAATGGGATTTAATATAGAACCGGATTTAAATAAAAACGATCTAAAAAGTTTAGCTGCCAGGAAGATGAAATCTTATCCAATTCCTTGATGAATACAATTTCTAAGGCTAATATTTGAACAGTAATAGTAATAACTTGACAGTATGATATATACTATATACACATTTATTATAAATATGAGACGTGCTCGTACACTTAGAAATACCAGGAGGATTAATTGAATCCTTTTTTACTTTGACCCGCGATAAGCGGGTTTTTTTTGACTTATGGCAGAAAGAATTAGAGTAGAACAAAAAGAATTAAAAACCCCCGATATGGGTGTATTTGAAGAGACGGCAGAACTGAAAAGGGTGATGATGTGGGGACTTCCCGGAGCAGAAACTGTTTTGGGACAACTGTTACCTAAAAAAAGGAGTTGTTTTCAAAAATCTTTTAATGTTTCAGAAGCCAGAGATGAGATGGAAGGCGCAATGGATTTGCTCAGAAAAAAAGGAGTTGAAATTTTTGTGGTGAAGGACGAATGGGCAAAAATGATCCAAGAAAAAGGAATAAAAGCAGATTACGGAATTGATGAACTTAAATCAGAATTAAAGGATAAGGGGGAGTACTTGTACCTGAAATATAAAAAAGAACGCGATGAGGAATATCAAAAGGAAAAGAAAGAAGCATTGGAAAAAGGGGAAAGGCCTGAAGAACCTGCTGGTCTGGAAGTTTTGGAACTCTTGGACTCAATATTAGACGCAGATGTTAAAAAATATGGAGAGAATGCGGCAGTCGTAATGAATCAGAAACTATCCATTGATGGATATTGCTGTAAAGACGGAGAAAATCTTCCTTTGTCAAATATTTTTTACGCGAGAGATCAGTCAAACCTGATGGGCTCAACATGGATTTGGTCGTCAATGAAGCATGAAATCAGAAAAGCAGAAGTTCCGATTTATAAAGAAGTTGTCAGATATTCCGGAATTCTTAAGGATCAGGGTATTACTGAAGTGAATGTCGAGGAAACAAAAGAAGGTGTAGGATTGTTTGAGGGTGGGGATGGGATTGTAAATAATGGTATAGCATATATAGGTCTTGGCGGACGATCCGATCTCGAAGGAATAAAACAGGCGGCAAAACCAATTCTTGAAAGCGGATTGAGACTCGTGATTTGTCGGGATAGAAATAGGGCGCGTTTGGGTGAAGACGAAATGGACGCGATGCATCTGGATACTTTTTGGATGCCTACGGATTTGAATGAAGTAGTTGGATGTCCTGATGAGATAAAAAACAGGAAAGCATTTGAAGTTTATTTGGATGAAAAATCTCAAATTAAATTTAAATCATTGGGGAGTTTTTCAGATCATTTGCATCAGAGGGAGATTGATATGGTGCCGTTAACGATAGACGAACAAAGAAAATATGCTCCGAATTTTCTTAACCTGGGTGGAGGGATTATCATACTGTCATTAGCGAATGGTAATAACTTGACGGAAGAACTAACCAGTAGGGGAAAAGTTGTTTATAACGCTGATTTTCAGGAGGTTACCAAAGGTTTCGGGGGGCTACATTGTGCTACCGCTTCACTTTTAAGAGTTTAATATGCCAATAACAAAAGAACGCGAAATAGGCTACGACTTCACAAATGAGAGGTACCCAATTGTTGGTTTTGAAAAGGGTATAAAAGGTCTTATAAAAAATTACACCGGTTATAACGGTGAAATTACCATAACAGAAGCCCCTGCAAATTCGGGATCAGATTTTGGAATTCAAACTTCTTCTATAGCAAGAGCCAAAGGTGAAAATCCCGTTAGCGTGGCACAAAGTTTATCTCAAAAAGGTTGGTCGCATCCATATATTGATGAAGTAAGAAGTCAAGGTCCATATTTGAATTTCCGCTTGGAATACGGCACATTTGGTTTGGATGTTGTAAATGGAATTCTCAGCGAGGAAGCAAATTATGGCATGGAAAGAAAGAAAGAGAAAGGACGGGTAATAGTTGACATGTCTTCACCGAATATAGCCAAAAGAATGAGTTATGGCCATTTGAGATCAACTATTATTGGTGACGCAGTATCGAATTTATATATAAGCCAAGGCTATGATGTGGTTCGTGATAACCACATTGGAGACTGGGGTACTCAATTCGGAAAGCAAATTGCAGCGATAAAGATGTGGGGGGACGAGAAAGAATTGATGAGATCATCGGAACCCGTCGGGGATTTGCAGGAACTTTATCAAAAATTCCATCAAGAAGCTGAAAAACATCCCGAATTAGAAGACTTGGGAAGACAGTGGTTTTTGAAATTAGAGCAGGGAGATAAAGAAGCCAGAAGACTTTGGAAAATGTGTGTAGATTTATCAATGAAGGAGTTTGACCGGGTATATAAAACTTTGGGTGTAAGATTTGATGTTGCAATGGGAGAAAGTTTCTATGAAAAGATGCTTCCGTCGGTGATGAAACAGGTAGATCGAAGTCCGATCTCAAGCAGAAGTGAAGGAGCATTAGTTGTTGATATGAAAGATAGAAATCTGGGTGTGGCAATTATACAAAAATCTGATGGAGCCAGTGTTTATATGACAAGAGATTTGGCAACTGCTATGTACAGAGAAAAGAAAATGGGAGCAGAGAAAGCAGTCTACGTTGTAGGGGAAGATCAAAAGCTCTATTTTCAACAACTGTTTCAAATTTTACAAGGATTAGGTTATGAAATAGGTGAAAAAAGCGACCATGTTTATTTTGGGATGGTCAGGATGGAAGAGGGGAAAATGTCGACCAGGAAGGGAAGAACCATTCTTCTGGATGATGTTATTAAGGAAGGTTTAGAAAGAGAAAGACAAGTTATATCAAATAGAAATCCCAAACTTTTTAATTCAAGAAAAAGAGAAGAGGTAGTAAGACAGGTTGCAATAGGGGCACTCAAATGGAACGATTTATCACGTGACCCGAGAAGATCTATAGTCTTCGATTGGGATGAAGCATTAAATATGGAAGGTTTTTCTGCTCCATATGTTCAATATGCGGCAGTGAGGGCGAATGCAATTTTAGAACATGCTGGTGTTAATCATAGGCACATTGCTCAAGATAATCCTGAAGGTGATGATGTATATAAAGAATCCAGTGAACAAAGTTTAATAAAGAAACTTGCTGCTTATCCAAAAGCTGTAAAACTTGCTCAGGAACAAAACAATCCATCGATTGTTGCAACCAACGTTTATGAAGTCGCAAAAGAATTTAATTCTTTCTATAGGAACAATCCTGTTTTAAGGGGAACGGATAAGAATTTAATTCTTTCAAGATTGAAGTTGGTGGGTGCGACAAGTCAGGTGATAAAAAACGGTCTCGGGATATTGGGAATAGAAGTCCCGGATGTGATGTAATTACCGGAAATTTATAAAAAATATGGATAGAAAAAAACACTGCAACAATCTTTCTGTTATTTTAATATGACGGCGGAAGCAAATTTACCTCGCGACGTTGATCCGTATTCTCCTGAAAACGGCAATATCCCGGAGCTGGTACGTAGAGCTTTGCACATTGCCACCCTTGCGCATGAAGGACAAGTCAGAAAATCAGGCGAGCCGTACGTTTCACACCCTATCGCGGTTGAAAAAATATTACACGAGGAATGGGGTTTGGAAAATGAAAATGTAAGGGCTGCCGCACTACTTCACGATACTCTGGAGGACACCGATTTGACACCGATTGATCTGACTAATACGTTTGGATCGCAAGTTTCCGGATTGGTTTTTGCCCAAACAAACCTTAATGCCAGTACTGCAGGCGTGACATCCGAGGAGTGGAAAAAAATTAAGGACAAGGAAAATGCAAGAAAAATTCTTGCCAGAAGTTTTTTGGATCCAACAGTAGGAGTGGGGAAGCTCGCCGACAGGCTCCATAATATGCGAACGCTGGAACCGATGACACCTCAAAAACAGCAGGAAACTGCTGATGAAACCCGCAGAGTCTATGCCCCATTGGCGGAAGCTCTCGGAATGTGGCTCGTAAAAACCGAATTGGAAGATCTTTCTTTCCAGTATCTTGATCCGCTGTATTTCGAAAAAGTTAAAAAAGAGATAGATTCGGATGCAAGACTGAGTGAAAACTCAGTCGGATTTTGGCAATCCAGATTAAGTCTCCTTTTGAACGAAAATGGTATTGATGGCGACGTACGGGTAAAGAAAAACGGCTACTGGTCAATTGTGAACAAAAGAAGATCTCAATCGGTTGTCAGAAAGAGCTCGCTTTCGAATTTTTCAGATGTTAATGATGTTGTCAGTTATCGTTTGGTTTTGGAAAACGAAAGCGATTGTTATCAAGCTTTCGGTCTTGTTCATAAGGAATTTGGCGAGCTGGTCGATTTTGAGAGAGATGATGTTTTCATGTATGACAATAAAAGAGATAACGGCTATCAGGCTTTGCAGACAACTTTATCGACAAAAGACGGAGATATTGAAATTGCAATCATGACGAAGGAGATGGAAGAATTCAATAACTGGGGAGTAGTCAGTCTCAGTAAATATGGTGTAGAAGATTTAAGTCAGTACAGATTGAAATTGGTTTTTACTCCAACCGGAGATGTGAAGTTTTTGAAACCTCAGGCAACTGGTATTGATTTTGCATATTTGATTAGCGAAAGTTTGGGTGCACAAGCGTCGGGGTTAACAATAGACGGAAAAAGACAACCGATTGCAACCGTTATTCCCAATGCAACCGTGGTTGAAGTTGATCCTGCGAAAGAAACCAGAATTGCGCCAAGTGAGGAAAGCCTGAACTATGCTCTTCCTGAAACGCGGAGGGTTATTAATAGACAATTAATAATTTCGGAAAACCAGGAAATCGTAACCAGTGTTGGAGATCGTCTTAACAAAGCTCTTTTATATAAAAGGGGGTTGTTGGAATTTGAGGATTTGGACAGAGGAGTTAAAAGAATAATCCTGAATCGATTCGGAGTACCAGACTTCAATAGTCTGTGTTTGAAATATGCCGATGATCAAGGCTTGTCGCGCTTGATTTCAAAAATAGATGAAATTCTAGATGGCTTGGGAATCGATAAAGAACTTCGAAGCATAAGTACGGTATATGTCGAAGGTGTTGATACCCCCGGAGTCTTGGCGGAAATTTCAAACTGGATAAATAAAAAGAAAGGGAATATTAAAAAAGTATCGCACGAGGTCGATGGAGACAGATATGAACTAAGGCTTGTTGTTGAAGGAATCGGCTCTGTTGGCGAAGTTTTTATGAGAGATAAGCTTGAAAAAGACCCGAGGTTTGATAAGTGGATCGTTATTTAAACCGTTTCGATTATTTCGGAATCAAATTCTATACTTTTTACCTTTATGCTTGTTGGATTATATTTGTCAAAAGCTGACTCTAAGGCGTTTTTAAATTCCCCTTCCTCTTTCTCGACGCAAGCCACCAAATCTATATGGACAGTATTATATTCCGGCCAGGTGTGTATAACCAAATGAGACTGAGATAGTACGAAAATTGTTGTTGACCCGCCGGGTTGGAAATTGTGAATAAATTTTTCGACCAGATTCAGATTTAAATTACTTATGATAGTTTGTGCAACGGCCTCGATTGCGGACTCAGAATCCTCGAACGATTTTAATTTTATCAACCCGACAAATTGTTTAATCAGCGGTGTAGATTTTTCCTGCATAATTTTGTTTAATCAGCGGTTTAGTAAGCTGTGTAACGTCGCAAACATATAAACTGCTGGTGTTTCCGATGGACTCAGCTTTATTATATCGATTAAATTTATCAAATACCCATCGAACCATTAAACCCATGGATGTTATTGCGCCATGAACCGATACAAATCTTTCTTTTGCCCTGTCGCTGTTTCCATAGCAGAAGTAAATTCTTGCAGCTTGATTTTGCGGGTCAAGACATTCAATTGCTCTTGAAATAAAGAGTTTCATTCCTTCAGTTGTATAAGGCGGATCCGTAAACACGACATCATACTTGCCTTGGTATTTTTCGGGTAAGGATTTCTTGACATCATACCGAGCAGTTTCGATTTTGAATTTTTCTTTTTTTGAAATTACATTAATATTTTCTAAAATCCTGTCATCGATATCCAAAACAGTAATGGCGGATGCTTTTTTTGTATTGGCAATTGCAACGGAAGTAAAATCATCATCTCCCAATAAAAGTATTCTCTTTCCGGCCACGTCTTCAAACCAGTTAAGTATTTGAGACCGCCTTGCCGTAGTTTCCGCGGTTGCCAAAAACTGATCATAACCCCTCACGGGTTCCGGTCGTTTATCGATATATTTATTGAGAAGCTTCAAAGTGGAGTTAAACTCCTTGGTTTTCAAAAATGACCAGAGTGCACCTTCCGGTTGGTATTCGGAATCAAAAAGAGATAAAACTTCTTCAACAGCATCAACTTTTAATTGGGTATTTTTGGAAGGGATCATTAGCATGTCTGATAACATTTCCTTAGCCTGGTTTAAGGCATTTTTTGAAACACCTGATTTCTGAAGTAATTCATTATTTTCAACTGGATTGCCGTCGCGCAAAAAATATAAAAAATCTTTAGTCTTCTTTGTTGGTATTCCTGTTTTTCGCGAAACTTCCAGGATTTTTTCCTTTATGGTATTTTCCATCATATTGAACCAGATTCTATTTGTTTGAATATGCTTTTGTCAAGGAAAAGCAACTAAGATTTTCTTTGTAAGCAGTTATTTTGATGCATAGAAATTTTTGCCTCAATTACATATTTAACCAGGAAGTTTAGTGTTAGAATTAAACGATGTCACTCAATAGGAAAATACTTCTAATTATTGGTTTCACAATGTTATTATTCATTGCAATTCTTTTTGTCACGTCGAGGCTCTTCTTGCTGGAAAGTTTTTCAGAAATAGAAAATCAAAAAATGGTGACGAATGTCGGTAGAGCTGAATCTTCGTTTGATGAACGCGTCAATGATATTGAAGTTGCAATAAGCGATTGGTCAATGTGGGATGATACGTACCAATTTGTTGACGATGCCAACGTTGATTATATCGAATCGAATATCTCAACAAATTCCCTCACAAATTTAAATATTAATTTCATGGTCTTTGCCAATATTGATGGGGAGATTGTTTTTCATGAAACTGCCGATATTGATACGGAAAAATATCCCGATTTAACCGATGAACTTATAAGTTATATCAGGTCAACGGATCTTTTACTTAATCACCAAAATACCGACGACAGTATTGCCGGATTAGTAATTCTTCCGGGGGGAACGCCACTTTTGATAGCGTCTCAACCTATCGTAAAGAGCGACGGCTCAGGTCCCATTAACGGAACTTTAATTTTTGCAAAACAGATGGATGAGGAGGTTGTTAAAAAAATTCAAGACAGGGTGCGTTTATCAATTAATTATTACGATGTTAATAAACTTGATGACGAAGATCTTCAAAATGCTTTTAATAATTTAAAAAATAGTGAAATTTTTACGGAACCACACGAGGAACATATTCGGGGTTATAAGATTATTAAAGACCTGAATGGTAATCCGGCCTTATTGATGCGCGTTGAAATAGCAAGAGATATTTACAGGCAGGGTCTAACGACTATTAATTACTTTTTATTTTTTGTTATCGCAATCGGCGTGGCAGTTACTGTAATTTCTGTACTTTTTCTGACTGTTACTATCATTAAACCCATTAGAACATTGATTAGTGCGACAAACCGGATATCGGAAGGAAATTTCGACCAGAGAATTGAAACAAAATCAAAAGACGAGATTGGGAAACTCGCAACGACCTTTAATTCGATGACTGAAAAACTGCAGAAAACTTTCAAAGAATTGGAAGAGACCAAAGAAAGTGAAATCGGGAAAGCAAAAGAATTGGTCAAATTAAAAGATGAATTTGTATTTATCGCAGCGCATGAAATCAGATCACCTGTTGTTGCCATCACCGGTTTTACAGATATGATCGCTGACAGTTTAAAAAATATGCCTAAAGATGTTCTTGAATCTTTCGGTCTGTTGAAAAAAGCAACGGAAAGGCTTGGACAGCTGGTGAACGACCTTCTTCAGACTGCAAGATCTGAGTCAGGTACGATTAAAATTCAAGATAAGGATGTTAATTTTTCGGAATTTTTGACCGGTTTGGTTAAAAATTATAACGGGAGGATAAAAGAAAGTCACCTGAAGATTACATTGAAAATCGATCCTCAGATAAAAATTATTAAGACAGATGAGACAAAGTTGTCGGAAATTATCGGGAATCTTTTGACGAATGCAATCAAATACAATAAAAAGCGGGGTTCTATAAATATAACGGCTGAAACTACCGGTAAGTTTTTGAAAATTAGGGTGAAAGATACGGGTGTCGGGATTAATCCCGATCTCCATAAAATGGTTTTTGGTAAATTTTTCCGCGCACACCAAGAGGGGACTGAGGAAGTTGAAGGAACCGGTCTGGGACTCTTCGTGACAAAGATGCTGGTGGAAAAAATGGGGGGAGAAATTGGATTTACATCAGAAGAGCGGGTAGGTTCTGAATTCTGGTTCACAATTCCGATATGACATTGGTATTACCCCAAAAGTCCCCGGGTTTTGTCATTTTGTTTCTGACAAATCGGAAAGAATTTGATCGGCGTGAACTTTTGGATCCACTTTATCATAAATTTTTTCAATAACTCCTTTTGAGTTAATCAAAAAGGATACTCTTTTTGCAAAAACCACTCCCGTTGCTCCATATAAGTTAATTACTTTTCGATCGCTGTCGGATAAGAGTGTAAAGGGAAGTGAATATTTTTCAGAAAACTTTTTGTGAGATTTAACGCTGTCCGCGCTGACTCCCAGTATTTTCACCACCCCTTTTAGCTTCTCAAAATTGTCTCTAAGGGAACACGCCTCTTTGATGCATCCGGGCGTGAAATCTTTGGGATAAAAATACAAAAGCACCCAATCTCCCCTGTAATCGGAAAGTTTATGGTTTCTTCCCATTTCATCCGGAAGTGTAAAATCGGGGGCTGCGTCCGCCTTTTTCATATTATAAATTTTACTCCACTCTTCATTAATTTAGTAATTATTTTTTTCTGAGTAGAAGGGACTGAAAATGTAGATTTGGCATATCGCTTCCGATATCGATAACCTTGAATTCTAAAATCTCAAATAAATTTTTAACGTTATCCAGTAAGGTTTAATCCGATAAAAAAGAAAAAAAGCGGGGAAGGTTCATTTTTTTCTTATCAGTAAGTGTCTTTTCTTCATTCATGCCTCCGTAAACACCATAATAAAATACTCCATCATTATTGAGCACACGATGAATATTTTGAAGTACATCATCAAGATCTTTTTTGGGGACGTGAAGCAATACATTCAAAGAGAATATACCGTCAAAAGTAGTTCCTAACGAGGGTAAATCGTATAAATCAAACACTCTTGCATCAAGTCCTCTTTTTTTACACATCTCCACCATCTTGTCAGATAAGTCTGTTGCCAAAACCTTGAAACCGCTTTCCTGAAAATATTTTGCATCTAGTCCGGCGCCGGAACCCAATTCCAAAATAGTTGTCTTATTTTCCTTTTTTAAAAGCTCAACAAATTTTTGTCTTATATCCAACTTCCATTGATCTCTTTTCCCCTCTAAGGAGTCTCTTCTTTTTGCATCTGCATCATATGCAGTTTTTAATTGCTTCTTAAGTTCATTCATTTTTCTTAATCCTAGTATACCGCTCTTATTCTTTATTGCTCTACAGGAATCTTAAGAAGCATTCAAGAATTTCCCCCAAGTCTGACCAAGTTGGATGTCATAACAATCCTAATCCGATAATACCAATAATAATAAGATAACCGGCTATCAGATAATTAAGAAACTTCGGAAACAAAAGAATCAATATGCCAAACAACAATGATGCCAAAGGACTTAAGTTAGTTGTAGAAATATTTATATATCATCACCCCCCTAAAAATTATCAAAGGTAAAACCCCCGCACCCACAGCATTTTCGATTTATCGCTTTAGTAAACGTGCGACAAATATCACAACAGCCGAACCAATGACGGCAACCACCAAGCTATAGATATTAAACCCACTCACACCGGGTTTACCAACCAACCCCATGAGAAAACCGCCGACAACCGCACCGACAATACCCAAAATAATATCCGTAATGGTGCCTTGGCTGGAATTGGTTTTCATTACCATAGAAGCTATCCAACCCGCAATTGCTCCAAAAATAATCCAAAGTATAATTCCCATAATATATTCACCCCCAATCTTTCTAGTTAAACAAATCCAATAAACAGACTAATCTGTGCTAGTCTGTCGTTCGCCGGAAAGTATCCGTACCAACTTAACAATTCCCAAAGCCACAACAGCATATACAATAATTGCGACCAGTGTTGATGGTTCAAGAACTGAAGTTGTTTCTAGTCCTGGGTTCAACCCACGTCTGAATATCCCTTCAAAAGGTATAATAAAGATTCCGGTTACACCATAAATCAAACCTACGAATCCGCTAGCAATACTTGCTCCCATCAATTTCAGTACCAGACGGAATGCTAAAAGTATTTCCAACGCTCCAAAAAAGAAATAAATTAAATATTCAATTGTTTGAGAACTGGTTGCTACCATTTTGGTTTCGGTAGTAACAGCTTCTTTCGGACCTTCGTTTTGAGTAGTTATTGATTCTTTTACAATTTCTGCCATATAATTTCACCCCCTTTGCCCTCCATAGCTTTAGCGACGGAGGGTTCACTTAATAAATCCATTTTTTAAGTCACTATTTTTGTCGTGCTTAATTCTTCGAGCTTCGAGATGAGTTCTTCTTTGGTGTAGCCGGATGTCTCTATTTGTTTATTCACAAACAACCTTAACCCTTCAACGATCCTTCGGGCAAACACCGCTTCCTTCGGCCATAAATTTCTTATTCTGACTTCATTGTCTTCAAAAGTTTTTGAAATAATAACCAATTGTGCGAAGAATATATCCCTGTTAATAAAAATATTGGCGATATCTTTTATATCAACACTATGAATTTCTGAAGAGAGAAGGTGCCGGTTAATTATCGTAATTCGACCCTCCTCAACATTTATGGTGTCGGGAAATAAATCAAAAGGAAACGCGTGAGAGGAGATGGAGACTAAGATTCTGTTTGACTTTTTAACCAAGTTGGCGATTGCCCTGTTGTTCAACCTTTTCTGTTTATCGGCAGCCAATGATTCTTTTTCTATCTCTCGCGCTTTGGAAGAAAGGCGATCTTCTCCCTTTTCGAGTAAATCGTCCACTTCGTGCTGAGTATATAGTTTTTCCGGTCTGTTATTGTTGCTTCTTTTCTGATCATACATTATTAAGTCCATATTCATTCCTTCTTTCCATCACAACCTTTACAATAAAAACGCCCTTCAAATTATTTTAGAGGTACACCTGAACCTCAAATTTTCGTATTTAAGAAGACCGTTTGTTATTTCGGGTGGGGGGTTTACTAATTACGGTCTTTCTTATTATTGTTTCTTTTGGAAGGACATTAATTAAGGACTTTTCAACAAATGCAGTCAAGCTTAAATCTTCGACAACTGCTTGGGCTCTCGCCTGCTTCAAAATTGAAGGATTAACGAAAAGCGTTACTCTTTGTTTATTTATGTTAGTAAGAGCCAAGCCACCAATATTAGTTGTCATACTTCATATAGTACTACTAGTTGTAGTACTTGTCAAGTGTCTTATATTTGAGCTTAGATGAAAAATACGGGTCGGGATTTGCACTCTTCAAATGGAAAGATATATATTTAATTAGTGTTCAGGAAAGTTATTTTAGTATTAACCATTATTCTACTTGGAGTTGTTTTCACGCCTTCGGCCAGCGCTTCCGGGGACTTAATTAAACCGACTTCACGGTTTTATTTTCTGCAGACTTGGGGAGAAGAAGTCAGACTTTTATTAACCTTTTCGAAAGATAATAAGATCGATTATCTTCTAACCCTGACGGAAAAAAGAGTTGATGAAATTAGTTCATATCCCTCATCTTCGGTTTTACAAAGGTATGACAGCAATGTAAATAAATTAAGCCGAATAGCTGAGCAAGTGGAAAATAAAGAGGACGCGGTTGAAAAGATAAAAGGTGCGAATCTTCGTCAACAGGAGATTTTAGCCAAAGTCTATGCAAAAGTTCCCGACGAAGCCAAAGGAGCAATTGTAAATGCGCAGGAGCAATCTTCAAAACATGTTGCACAGACAATACAAAATGTTCAAGGTTCCGATAATGCACAGAATTTTACAAACCAAGTAGAACAGATAATAAGAATAGAAAAGGCCGGACAGGTTGAACAGGTTCCGATGGAAGGAAGCCCGAATGCTAACCCGGGTGAATTTACCCCGAAAGCCATTAATGGACCTAATGAAATAAAAGGAATACTCCCGTCAAATCAATCGGGAGATAGTGGCGGTCAAATGCAGCCGGCAGAGCCCGTACAAATTAATCAACAGGGTAGCCAATATTAAATGAAATGAAAATCTTAAAGAAATGGTGGTTTTGGTTAACAATCATACTATTGGTTATTGTCTTGGCTGTATTATTATTTAATTCTTCAAAGAATAAATCTTCATCTTTTACCCCATCTACCCCCGGTAAAAATCAGGAAACCAATTGGAAAGATGCGGGCGTTGCCGTCAGCGGAAAATATGCCGATGCGGACGTTCTCGATTTGGGAAATGGAAAATTCAGAATGTATTATAGCGTTGAACCGGAAGTGCAGGGGAATAAATTGGAAATGTATTCATCCGTTTCTTCTGACGGAATAAAATGGACAAAAGAAGAGGGGGCAAGAAAGGAATTTGCAACATTTCCGGATGCAGTCAAATTACCGGATGGAACATTCAGATTATATTTTCAGAATGCCGGTGTAATTAAAAGCGCGGTATCTTCCGATGGATTGACTTGGAAAGATGAGACAGGAACAAGGATAGGAAATGATGAGAAAGGCTTCAGCTTGGACAATGTTGGAGCACAAACAACAACTCAATTAAAAGATGGGACATATATTATTGTTTACCGGGGGTTGGAAAATAAGCCGTATGGAAATGAAAAATTACCAAATAATACAACTTCTTACTTTTTCTATGCGACGTCCCCGGACGGAATTAATTTTACAAAAAAAGGCATTGCTTTGGATTCCCGGAATTCCACCTTAAAAGGTTTTGTTGATGGAGCGGAATGGGTGAAATGGGACGACAATGACCTGCGTCTTTATTTTTGGACCTACTCAGGGATCTATCATATTAATTTTCAAAACGGTGCATTTATCGATAAACCCACCTTTGACTTCAGCAATAATCCGAACCAGCCAATGCCTTCCAATCCCCCGGGTGATCCGACTTTAATTAAGATTGGCAGTTCTTGGTACATGTATTACGGTCAACATACCAAAGGCATTTACTACGCAACTTTAACAAAATAAAAATTGATTAAATATAAAGGCAAAACAAGCGGTTTATTAAAAGCTTTTAAAATTTCTATCGGTTTAATTCTTTTGGGAATTGTAGCCTTTCTGGGATTTGAGTTTATACCCGGTTTTTTTAAATCCGGAACCGGTAGTCCTTCTTCAAGCAAAGATGTAGTTGATCTATCGCCTGATCAATATCAAATTAAATCGGTAAATTTACTGGGGTTGGATAAAATAATCGAAACATCCCATTTCTCCATATATTTTCATAGCGGGAATGAAGACGAGGCGCGTCAATTGATTACTATTTGCGAGAATGATTACCCTTCGCTTTCGAAATTCTTTGAGAGTACCCCCAAGACAGAGGTTCTATTGACTTATGACGCCGATGAATATGTTAATGTTTTTAATGCTGCTCCGCCTTGGGCAGGCGCCGATAGATATAAAGACCCGAAAACTTCAGCCGGGTCTTTCTGTCCCAGCTGTACAAAAAGTCTAAAAAACGAAACGGAATATATTTATATGCTTCGTCCCGGAATGAAGTCATTTGCTCATGAGATTTCCCATCGCTACTATTGGTCCAATTACAAAAATCTGCGATTTAATAATGATCTTACATGGCTCAACGAAGGTTTAGCCGTTTATGTTCAGAATGAAATTGCCAAAGGTCCCGGCGGATTATCATCAACATCGCTTCCGAATATTAAGAAATTTACCCTACCGGAGAGTTTTTCGGAACTTAACCAGCTTCAGCAGACAGGCTCAACTGATATGTTTTATGATTTGGTGGGTTTGATGGCTTATTACATTTCGGACCGATCTTCCGATCCGGGACTAAAGAAATTCATCGACGATTTAAACCAAACGAAGGATCTTGATAAAACATCACAAAAAATTCTGAATATGAATTCCAACCAACTATTTACCGGATGGAAAGAAAATGTTGAAAAGGTAGCCGCGGGGAATCCAAAAGACTTCCTAACCAGTTTCAGATCGCAAACTCAAAAATAAATCAGTAGACTATTCAACTACCACTTTTCCAACCATTGATGGATGAAGTCCGCAGCTATAATCAAAACTTCCCTTTTCCGTAAAAGTAAATTCAAATTTATCGCCCTTCATTAAGGTGGACGAATTAAAAGTATCCGACTTAATTGTATGAGTTACCGAATCTTGATTTACCCATGTTACTTTTGTACCCGCCTTAACAGTTAAGGCTCCGGGACTAAAAGTGAAATTTTGGATGTTTACTACGTTAGCAGCTTCTCCGGTTTGTGATTGTTGAGCCGGTTGTGTTGAATTTTGTTGGTTTGACGAATATTTATTTTTCGTAAAATAAATAAAACCGCCTACAACAACTATTAATAAAACAATTCCGATGACAATTTTATTATTCGTATTTATGCACCCCCTCCAAGTTAGTCTCTAACCATATTATACAAGTTAACTGCCAAATTAAAGGGGAATGAGAAGACAAATTTGAAGATTAATTACCCCCGAGTTCAACGATTACTTTATCTATTTCTTCTTTAGTAAGGATCATCCAGGGAGAACTGTCGGGGTTTGATGTTGATGCAGCCGGACTGTCCCCCTGAGTCCACCATTTTGCCTGATAGGGAATGCCGTTAAAAAGCACCCTCTGGCCGTCATCATAAACTGTCTCACCTGACCATACCGGATAAATTCCTGCCGGAAGTGTCACCTGGGGAATGGGTTTTTCTCCGGGTAAAACCGGCCCGATGAGTTGCCAGGGAGTTTCCCATGATTGTAGGACCGGGTTATCGGGAAGATTACCTTGCGTCCACCATTTTGCCTGATATACACTTTGATGCCAAACCACTTTTGTTCCTTGCAAATAAGTTCCCGATTCACTCCAGATTTGATAGGGACTTTCATCGGGGTTATCAGGTTTTTGCTTCGTTGCAGGACTTTCAACCGTTATTAAAGATGCGTTACCGCTAATATCTCCGGCAAATCCCCTGCCAAGAATATTTGTAAAAGCGGACTTTTCCTGCTTTATGCCGCTGCAGGAGTCGGATACGACGCTTATGTTTACATAATTTTCCCCGCACTCGACATCCCTATTTCCCGACCATATTGATATTCTGGCAATGCCTTTTGAGATCGCAAATTCATTCAAACCGGCGGCATCTTCCAGAGTGAATATTTCATCCGCAAAATCATTTTGGCCGATCATCGGGGTTGCACCGATTTTTGTCCAAAGGGTCGAATCACTAAGGTTTTTTCCCGATTGATTGTACAAAATTCGAAGTTGCCGGTGAGTTTCGGTTAACGCCATTTCCGAGGCTTGCTGCATGGTTTGGTTCTTTTCCCGGCTTGCACCGTAATCCATAGTCATGACATTTACACCCGCCAAGTCAACACCTTCCGATAACATCGCAGAAACTGCATTAGTTCCGTCCTGGGTGAGTCCCTGCGGAGAAACGGGTAAAGTCAGCCAAACAGCAAGGCTTTTTCCTTCAAGTCTTTTAGTTTTTTGAAGTTCAGCAACAACCATTCCCCTTCGCTTCAATGCATCTGGATCAGTGAGGCCGTTGCCTTCAAGATCAAGGTCAATCGTATCAATACCATAGCGGTCAATTACAGATTTATACGCTTCAATCAGATTCCCTTGATCTTCACATTTGACTGCAAGCTCATCGTTTCGTAAACCGCCAAATGATACAGCGATATTGCCCTGCTTTTGCCTGAAAAGAGCAATCCGCCTGTCAAGATCAAGCTGAACTCCGGCTTCGTCAAGCGTGTACGCTCCTCCCCAGGCGGGTGTACAAGTGTCTTTTGCGGAAGAAACAATAAATGACAAAACCGCATTATTTGATAAACTTTTGCCGTCGATATGCTCAAAATCAAATATTGGTGTTGCGGTAACATCCACATATTCGGCAAACCAGGGTTTGACGTTTACCGATAAATAATTATCCTTAAACCTTTGCAAGCTCCAAAAAATACTCCAGGAGATACCCGCAAGCATAAGAAGGGCAAGGATCACCCTCCAAGGAGAAAGTCGTCTTCTTTTTTCTGTATTGACAGTTGTTGAGGTTGCATCTATTTTACTCATAGTTTTATGTCAGGCTTTGCTGAGGGACAACCCCTTTTGCTTCACCGTGGTAAAGAACCGCTTTCCAATCCACGTCAACCTTACTTTCAACTTTATTTTGCGTCACTTTAACGGGTTTATCTTCAATATAAAGCCAGTCTGTCAGGTTAAGCCATATGTCTTTAAACATATTACCGATGCCGATATAGGCAACAATTGCCCATGAAGCTGCGAAGGCATTAAATCCTGCAAAGAATGCATTACCCCAATTCTGAATAATTATATTTCGCCATACGGTGAATATAGAAAACCCGACAATCAAAAGCGGCACGATGATAAATTGAAGCGAAGCCGGAGTCCGGTCTTTCACTTTCGGAGTACGGGCAAAGGGTATCTTTTTCCCGGTTATTGCCTGTTCAATTGACTTTAATACTCCTGCGAGATTAACGGGTAGCATTATCAAGTTGAATCCATAAATTCGAAAAATATCGCTGTATTTGTATCCGCAATATTTCAGGTCGCTGGCCATAGCTGTAAAGTAAGGAACAGCAGCAAGAAGTACAAGCGGGCTTAACAGCCGGCCGTCGTACGGATATGCCAAAAGAAAGATTAAGCCGAATGTCGCCCAGGCAATGGACGCCATATAATTAAGCCGGAGCATAAATTCAGTTCGCGAAACTTCATCGTTTCTGTTTTTTCTCACCTGAATCTGCGAAAACAGCTTAGGCATAATAAGGAGTCCTCCATTTGCCCAGCGCCTGCGCTGAACCACCAGTGATCCGAAATCCGGAGGGGTTGCACTATAGCTCAGGCGTTCCGGATAATTCATGAGCTGCCATCCGTGAAATGTTAAGTCTATGCTAGATTCGGTGTCTTCAATAACGGTTCGGTCCTGAATAAAACGCTTTACAATAAAGCCGTTTTGCAATTCATTTTCAACAATGTCGTTCAGAGCGATTTTACGAATAACTGCATTAGCTCCTACCCAGAAAGTTGCGCCAAAATAGCTCATCCCTTGGTGAAGAATATGTTGGATATCAGTGGTTGCACCGGCCAACCGCTCGATTCGAGTATAAGCACCTCGGAAAGATGAGTATGGTGTTTGGGCAACCGCTATCCGGGCATTTTCAGGCTGTTTTAAAAAATAAACCAACCTCAAGCAATATTCTCTGAGTAAAATTGAATCCGCGTCAAGCGTAAGCAGAAACTCACTATCCGGAACTGTCAGATTATTAACATTTTTCTTATTTGTCGGTGTAAGGATAATTCCATTAGGCGAATTTTCTTTACGGAAAGTTCCACCCATAAGACCAATATAAGAATTGAGGTTCATAGCCTTATTGACTTCGTGAGAAAGCGAGACATACTTTTTGCGTTCAAAAACGCTCACATCTCCCTTGAATGTCCATGATAAACGCAGATATAACTGGTGAATACGGTCTCTTGAGAGTTTTACACCTTCCTTTGCGGACAAATTCAAAGCTTGAGCTACCAAATTTAAATCTTCCGCAAGTTTTTTAAGTACCTGATCAGCAAAAAAGACATCAACGTGGTCGTCGATTTTTTCTTTTTCAGCCATTTCGTTTAACCAGGCTGATGCCCATTTATAATGAGACGCCAAAGTTTTTATATCCCCGGTTGTTACGGAATTCTTGATCGGATTATTTTCAAAGCAATTTAGCGCCTTTTTGAATCGGCTGTAAGGCACGGAAAGATAGGATTTTATATCCTTGCCAAGATTGCGTGCGCCAATCAAGCGGGCGGCATCTGCCGGATTTGTCGGATAAGGTTTATCATCGAGAAGCAGGATTATTCTCAGATTGGGATATTCCTGTAAAGCTGCCGAAAGAAGAGTCTTTCGGATGACTTCATTTTCCTCATTGTAAGAAGGGACCAAAACTGTGATTGCCGGTTGATTTTTGCTGAAATATTTCTCAAGAATTGCCCTTGGGGTTCTTTCGTGGGCGGCGAATCGTTCAAGCGCCCCGTGGCGGGAAATAAGATACATCAAAGACGAGAAGGTAAGAAACGAAACGACGAGTGAATAGCTGAATGCCTCCATCGTGAATTGATAATTTTGAGGTCCATCCAAAAGCTGACGGATGATGATTGAAAATATATAAACAAGCCAAAAAACGATCGTAAACATGATACTTAAACGGCTGAGCGTTAATTTGAAAGTTGACGGTTTGTCATGAAAGATTGATAGAGGAGTAGTACTTTTTTCAGCACCCCACTGACGTTTTCTTAACTTTTTAATTCTTTGTTTCAAATTTTTCATATTCATGATCAATTTATATTTCCACATATCGTATAATTACGAACATATACTATAGATATCTATTTGTAATCGTGCGTGGATCAAGAGGTGTTATTATAGGCTATAAACAGTATTTATTCAAGCGAAGTTATATGAAATCCCCGTTCGTTAATCTGAAGGAAAAGCTGTCCAAATGCCATGATGGTACGAAGTATGAATTTATTCGTAATATTGTATGCTAAAATGCACTTATGGATGAAAAAATTTTATTCCTAATTCAGCAAGCGGGTACGCTTATGAATATGCCCAGAAGCCACAAAAAACATCTTGGTACTGCCTTTGATACAGTCGCATCTCACAGCTTCCATGTTGCTGTGATTGCCTATTGTGTAGCAAGAATGGAAAGGCTGGATAACGAAGCGGCAGCGAAGGCTGCATTAATGGGCCTTTTTCATGATTTGGTGGAAGCAAGAACCGGAGACGTTGATTTTGTAGGCAAACATTATACGACTACCGATGAAAAGCAAGCTGTGAAAGACCAATTTGATATCAAGGATTTCGGGAAAGACTTGGTTGGTTTAATAGAAGATTTTGAAGATCGAACTTCTCTGGAAGCAAAGTGCGCGAAGGATGCCGATAGCCTTGAGCAGCTTTATCAGGAATGGGTACTTTCATGGCAGGGAAATAAACTGGCGAATAAGTGGTTTGAGTCCGACTTCAAGGACAGGGTGCCCGGACTGAGGACGGAATCGGCGAAGATGTTAGCCAACAAAATGAAAGACAGTAATCCGCAGGAGTGGTGGTGGTCGCAGTTTGTCAAAGATGACATGGCAATTGATAGAGAAAAATTACTTGGGAAAAAATAATTCTCTCAAAGTAGGTCACAACAATAATTTCTATCCAAAGGTCCCTTCTAAATGCTTAGTTTTTTTCTAATACCAATTTTTTTAGATTCCGAAAAAAACTGAAGAAATATGAAGGGTGTCGAGTCAAACTAGACTTTAACCAAGTTGGACTTGATGCAAATCCATTCCTTCCCGCGGGTGAAATTCTATTTGAGAAAGATTACACAGCCTGAATATGAAGCTTTTTTTCAATTTTTTCAATCCGATTTAATATTAAGGGTCTTTCTTCTCTGGCTGTAACAACTTCCTTCAAAATAGGATCTATTTTTGTAAAGAATTCACTTTTAAATTCTATGAGTTTTTCTTCGAATTTCTCTTCCTGTTCATCCAATTTACTCCCAAATTTTCTTTCCTGTTCATCCAATTTACCACCAAATCTTCGTTCCTGTTCATCCAATTTTTCACTAATTATTTGATCAAGTTTTAACTCGAATGCATCCAAACGTTCATCTAAATCTTTTTTAGTTAATACCATAGTTTATTAAACTTCATGAAAGAGGTGGTGTCAATCTGAAAAACCTTGTTAAATTTGCGAAGTCATTCGAAATATTAACGAAGTAGGAAAGAAATCCGGGGGAGTGCGGAGCTGCGTTTGACGCGGCGAATCGTATATCATTATTCGCTAAAACTCACGACTTTAAGAATGAAAAGGAAAGAACTTTTTTACAGAAGGTTTGGTTTACATATATGGATCCAGAAGCACGGCAAGTTCGTCGACAGAATCGGGGAAGTCGGTCTCATTTTCCGACAGTTCTTTTAACGCGTAGTTTAAATCTTCCCATTGATCAGTGGTGATGACATCGGTGGAATGTATATCATTGAGATTGGAAAGTAGTGAGCCCCAAGTTGATTCTTCGGTTGTATTCCAAAGCTCTTTTAATATTTTTTTGTTTACATCTGCCATACAGGTATTATATCAAACAGGTTACGGGTTATTTTTTTCGGTGTGTTCGAAAGCTACACACCGGGTGTGGGTAAATGATTCAATAGAACAAAGTCGAAGAGTTTGGGATAAGGGTATAGGGTGTAAGGCTATTTGCACCCTAAGGGTGTAATATTGATTGGGGGTGATATATATGAATATGAAAAACGTCCTTCTAAGTTTGTGTACTTTCGCGTTATTATTAGGCTTGTTTACACTTCCGGCTCAAGCAGCTACTTTCTTAGATGATTTTAATGATGGAAATGCTGATGGATGGGACTTAAGTCAAACAGAACACCCATTATTAAATATTGGTAATTGGAGAGTTGTTGATGGAAAATTAGTTCAAGATACAGGTTATGATGGTGTTCTTGCTTTATTACCGAACCAATACTCAGATCAAACAGATGAAACCTTACTAAAAGTTTATGGCCCTTCGGGTGCAACAGGATTTGTTATTTGGTATAAAGATAAAACCAATAGTGTATCAGTACTTGTTGCCAATGGACTAATTGGGGTTGCAGAAGTTTACAACAATGTTTGGACTAATTATTCCTTCCCAGTAACATTTAACATTAACGAAGACAGATGGGCAGACCTTAAAGTAGAAGCAAACAGTCTTAATGGAGAAATAAAGGTTTATTTGGACGGAACTTATTTGTTTACTTATAACGCAACTGCACCCAATCGTGTTGGTCAAACTGGATTTAAACAAGGAAATGCCGGTGGAGCACATGATTACATCAGTATAATTACTCCTGATCCTAGTCCGACTAACAAAGATCAGTGTAAAAATGATGACTGGAAAACTTATGGTGAATTTAAAAACCAAGGAGATTGTATTTCTTTTGTAGTGACACGTGGTAATAGTTCACCAGCAGGTCAGTAGATCTTGAATAAACAGATTCTTTAATTGCAGGGGAACGAAAGCATCCCTACTTTTTATCATTTATAAAAATATTACATTGAAGCTATTTGCACTCTAAGGGTGCAACAAACCTAGCTATCCACCGCTGTTGTTTTATCTTCCGCGACCGCAAGCTTTTGCAAAAGTTTTGCAAACTCTTTCATTTTTTTACCTAAAGCCCGATTTCCTGAATTTACGTTTGAAAGCTCCCGTGATTCATCAAGATTTACAAGTTTTAAATCGTGTTTTGATATTATGCCACATCGGGCTAAGTGACGTATGGAACGGTTTAAAAAATGGGAACTTGTTACTATTTTTTCCGGAAGTAATGAAACGATGGAGTCATCTCCATATTGTTCTATTAAATCAATATGACTTTTGGCCCAAGCAGTCCGTTTTTCTCTCGGATCACGTGGTAAATTTTCAAGATACTTAAGAAGCTCTTCTTTTAATTTAAGGTGATCATCTGTAGTTTCTTGATCAAAAGTATTCCTTCCCGACTCCATATTTTCTAACATTGTATGCAATTATACTTCGAGCTTATATGAAAATCGAAGAAATAGGGAAAAGGGTATAGGGTGTAAAGCTAATTGCACCCTAAGGGTGCAGCGTTACAAATTTGAGATTGGAATTTTAATATTATAAAATACCCGCATGTCGATAGAACAAGATGGTGATAAAAACGAAGTGGAAGAATATCGCAAAAGAGTTGAAAGATTTATAAAGAGTGTTCTGAAGGAAAATATTTCAGATGCTGATGATGAAATTGTTGAAAAAGCACTTCCTATAGCTGTTGATTTATTTTTAGAAGCCAAAATGTTTTACGAATTGGAGGAAAAAACTCTGAGGGCTACAATTGAATTTGCAGAAGCAGGTGAATACGAGCGAGCGCAAACATCTTCAAACGTCTCAAATTTTTTTCAGGAAAAACGAACAAAAACCCTTACAAAGCTCCAGGCTATAGGCGGATTGATTAATAATACCAGACACGTAAGTAAATACGGTGTGAATGATGTAATTGATAATTTGTCTGATACTCCTTTCTTATACCTTTCGCCTCAAACAATTGTTGTAAGGGAAGAATAAACAATAACTAAGGAAGAATATTTATAGGGGGTGTATTAGTAAATCATCCTGCGGTGATTATAATTCGAGATTAAGAGAAAGTTGAAGAGTATGGGAAAAGGGTATAGGGTGTAAAGCTAATTGAACCCTTAGGGTGTGTCGATTAAATATGTAATTTTAGAAGATATAATATAATCAATAGAAACCGTTCGCATATATGATTTCAAAAAATCACAATAATTCTATATGACCTATAAGGAACCAGAGGACAATAATTCTTATCCGGTTGACTGGGAAAAACTTGTCGGAGAACAAGCGCGGCGGTTGCAGTTAGAAAAAGATGCCAAAAAAGGAATAGAAAAAGAAAGTGATGATAAAGCGGTCCGTTTTTTGCAAGAAATCGGGGCTAATGAATTATTAACCCAAATAAGAGATCAAGTCTGGAAAGCGGGTAGTGTAATTCCAGTTTTTCCCGGAAGTAAAATCTACAAGCCTGGGTTTATGGAAACCTTTTGGTGGGCTTATAAAAGTAAAGAAGAATTAGGTTTGATACCAAAGAATTGGTGGAAAAATGATTATATATATCGAAAACAAGCTCGGGAAATGAAAGGACCCTTTGGTGAAGCTGGTATTGCTTTGTGTTTAGCATGGGAAGAGAAAGCTATGTTTATAAGAAGTAATCCTGATCCCGAAGAAAGAGCCGAAGAAGGAATTAAAATCGTCCAAGCAGATGACCCGATTGTGATTAGATGCGCTTATTTGGGAATTGAGAATAACTACGCGCTTGGTGTAGCAAGGGGAGGGAGGAAAAAGTATCTAAATGATAATATAGGATATCTCCCAGTTTCGAGAATAACTACATTCGGAGTAGTACCAGATTTTGATCGACAAGAAGTTGGATTAACCGGCACATTTTTCGTACCCGAAGAATCGAATCCGAGGAAAAAATTGATTGAAGAACTTGTCAAAAAAATATTACCGAATGAAGATTACAGTAGAGTGAAAGAGACAGAAGTCCATTCTTTTTCCCCCATCATTGAACTTTACGAATAAGTAGTTTAATTACAATTGAAGCCTCAAACAAATCATTAAAGGTCATAGACAAATATAAAAAGTGAGTCAAATCATAATCCTGAACCTGGTCGAAGGACTACAGATCTGCATTGTGGCGAGTAGATCGACTTCGCAGAGTTTGACTTAAACCTTCTTGATAGTCGGTATTTGGTTTTACTCTCAACTATTACTATCCCAAAAGGAAAAGTATTTGCACCCTAAGGGTGTAACATTAAAGTTTTTTTGTATAACAAAAAAAATATTGATTTGGAATAAATATAGGGTATAACAATCGATTACAATGACAAAAAAAGGAACCTTGGGTTTTATTCAAAATACAGGGACAAAAGAAAACGGTGGAATTATTGTTGCATCCGATGATCCGAATGAAATTAAAAAACAGCTTGAAGAAGCTTTGGAATTAGCCCAATCTCAGGAAGGGTCCGGAAGAAAAGAATTTGATTTGGATGTTATCAAAAGTATGCTTGCAAGAGCAGAGAATGGATCAGAAGTATTTGAGGTACTAGAAAAATTAGAACAATTATTGCGGCTGGGTAAAGAAGCTCAAAAAAAGCCTATAGGATTTGAAATTCCAAAAAAAATATAATTCCTTTTTAGAATTCTTAAAATTTTCTGTGAAATCTTTTTTTCAAAGCTTTCTTCAAAAGATTCGATTTATTCAGCTTTTTTTATTACAAATCAAATTCCTGATTTAATTGGGGGAGAAAGACCTCTTTTATTCCAAGTTCCTCTGATATTTTTTTGGAAAACACCGAGCGGACCTTGTCCTCCCCGTGTGTGACAAAAACCTTTTTGATATTTTTAATGTGTCCAAGCCAATTTAAGAGTTGTTTTTGGTCCGCGTGAGAGCTCATCGCATCGGTAAAATTGACAGTTGCCTTGACAGAAATATTGACATTATCGATATTTACACTTTTATCTCCATCCAGAAGTTCGCGGCCAAGCGTATCTTCTCCCTGATAACCGACGATAAATAGCCGGGTCGAGAGCATGGGCAAATAATGTGCGGCGTGACCCAGGATCCTCCCGCCGGACATCATTCCGCTTCCGGCAATAATTACTTTGGAGCCGGTTTGTTCATGAACAGCCTGACTTTCTTTCCAATCATTTATAATTACAAGTCCGGGAAAATCGAAAGGGGAACCGAATTTCAAATCGTCCTGGATATGAGGATTAAATAGCTTTGAATACTCCAAATAATCCAAAGTCGCTTTTTGTGCCATTGGGCTGTCCAGATATACGGTGGTCTGATTCTTAACCTTTCCTGACTTTTTCAAATGTTTTATAAGATGAAGTATTTCCTGGGTTCGATCAAGTGAAAAAGCCGGAATAAGAAGAGTTCCGCCCGATGTTTCAACAGCATTTATTTCTGATCCCAAAGCAATTGAGGGGTCCGATTTTTCATGGAGTCGATCGCCGTAGGTGGACTCGATAACCACCGCATCCGCAAAGTTAAGATATTCGGTTTCCTGTAAAAGATCCTCCGGAGTATTTCCCAAGTCCCCGCTAAAAATTATTTTCCGGTAGTTTCCTTTGGCGGTATTATCCACGATCTCCAAACTGGCCGATCCTAAAATATGCCCATCGTCATGAAATGTAACACTAAAATCACCTATTTGAAAAGGTGTCCGGTATTCGACAGTTTCGAACTTCTGAATTGTTTTTACTGCCATTTCTTCGTCGTATAAAAATTCCCTGTCATCTTTTTGAGCAATTCTTGCGCTGTCCAAAAGTGACAGTTCCGTAAGGGCCCTGGTTGCAGGGGTCATCCTGATAGTACTTTTATAGCCATTTTTTAAAAGTATAGGAAGTCGTCCGCAATGGTCCAAGTGTGCATGGGTGAGAACGGCGCTTGTAAGGGTGGTGACATCAAAATCGAACGGTTGGTAATTCAGTTCTTCATATTTGGTTCCCTGAAACATGCCAAGGTCGATAAGTATGGATTGTCCCGAATCGCCGGTTAAAATGTAACAAGATCCGGTTACAGAACCCGATGCCCCCAAAAATTTGACCTTCATACTATTTATATTTTATCACTTCCAGCCTCGAGTTGACAGAAAATTATTTTTATTATTAAGGAGATTTATCAAACCTTCCGATTTTAGGGTTTATATATCCTTTTGGCCATATATAATTGCCTTTCATTTTTTGTTCGTAAACAGTAAATGGTTCCAAACCCATCTTTTTTCTTTTATTATCAAGCATTTTGTTGTCCTTAATTGGTCTTGGGGTTGGTTCACCTTTCTTATTTTGATAAAACTGTGTACCGTATGTTTGCTGTCTGCCTCTATTTACAGCAACTCTGTCTGTTAAGTAGGCAATATTTGCCGGTAAAACATCGTTATTGGACTTAAGTATTAACTTTAAACATTCTTCCTGAAAATTAACATTGTGATCCGCATGTTGAGCAATTAACCATGCAGCATAGGAAGCTTCTTCACCAACTGAACTTATTGTTGGCCAGCCATTGATCTCTTTTAGAATTTGCTTTAAACGTGTGGAATTATTTTCATCTATATTTTTATCAAATGTACTTTTACCAGATTGAGAATCCTTCCGCATCTTTTGGTCAGCTTCGGCCATCGCAATAATTTCTTTTGAAAGATCTGGATATTTCATATTTGTATTATAATTCATCTTAAGATGAAAGATAAAAAGAAAAAGTGGGTAAACCTTATGAAGAAATATTCCGAGTTTGGGGATAAGTTGGGTAAAGGAATCGACAAAGGAATTCTTGAGACAGTAGTTGTTTTGAATGCGTTAGGTATAAATACGGATCAGTCGTGTGAGGGACATCTAAAATGGGGAACTTGTGCACCCTGGGTGGATATTAAAGCACCCAATACACAGAAACTTGAAGATGAATTACAAAAATATTGGGATGAAGCAGAATCATTGTCAAATAGAGGTAAAAGTCATGACGTAACGGATAAATTATTTAGTAAATTTCACAAACTAAGAGTAAAGCTGAAATCAACAAATATGGCCCCCGCGCAAAAACTTCTGGATTTCTTATCTGAGTTTTATGGTGATAGAAATTCGGAGTACAAAACCAGATTAATGCTTTCTTTTACCCCAAAAGGGTTGGGAAGACTGGAATCTCAAGGAGCTGCTTTTCAGGAAGTGTTACCGATTGGTCAAAGAAAAAGAAATCTATTAGTATACGAGAAAGAAATGCATGAATTTACAGAGTTTCTGAAAAAGAAAATCTTCAACTAAATAAAAATATCTTTAGTTTCGCATCATCACCTGAAATAGTAGTTTGTTTATTAATTACGAGAGTTATCTTACTTCCCTTCAATTACTTCAGCTTGTGGTACTGGATAATCTCTTTTTATTGCCTCTGTTATTTCATTTGTTTTATCTTTTATTTCTTCTATTCTATTGACGGAATCGGATTTTCCAGAATAAATGCTTTCTGCGAATGCTTTTGCATGTTGAACAGATAATTCTTGTGTTGCTCCCAAAATTCCAAATACTTGAATAGATCGCCTGTCTAGATTTCCTTCATCAATTTTGTTAATTAAATTATCATAAACTTGAATATCACCAGTTTTATGTTCTTCAGTCCAATCCTTCATGTCCAATAAGTATCCTTTTGCTAAACCAACAACGTCTTCTTCTGTATATCTCTTTTCAGTTGCTGTTTCCCCGCGGTTGATTATTTCACCCTTTTCATTAAATCTAGTACCCAAACCTGACTGTTGTTCTGTATCTTCTGACATTTATATCACCTCCTACTATTATTTATTAACCCAACAATTATTTTCTATATCTTATCTCATGCGACATCCTTAATAAAATAGGATTTCCCTTCTTTCACCCTGTATTCTTTAAACCCTCTTTTCAAACAAAAAGAATACATATTTGCAAATTTATTTTTATAGGTATTTAAAGTTAAATGATTGTATTTTTTATCGATCGCAAACTTTAAAATAGCTTCATACATTTCTTTCCACACACCAAACCCCCTGTAATTTTCCAATACTCCGGCGTTCCAAATATGAAAGTTTTCTTCTTTCGGATAACAAATAGAAAAACCTACCATTTTTTTATTGTTCCAAACAGTAAGCAAAAGACCGACATTATTTATCTTATTCAACCAATCGTCTCTGTTGTGATATTTTTTGATTTCTTCAGAAGTAGGTTTGAAAACTTGCTTGGAAAGATACAAAGCGTTATCCAGCTCCTCAATTTTGTTTTTGTGGAGTGTAATTTTCATAATGCCCTACGTTGAGCAGCTCTGTCTGGAAACATTCGAGCCCATAACCAATTTAACCAAGTGTATCACAGTTGAGGCTAAATCCCCCTTCGCTTTCAGCTTCGGTGGGACTAGTGAGACATTTAGGACAGTTAAAAAGAGTATTACCTGTTGGCAAAGTAATTGTAGACCTTTGCAAACAAGTAGCCTGTTAACCATGCAGCAACGGTTAAAGATACAAGCCCTAATACAAACGAGCCCAACGATAAGCTCCATCCTGTTACCTTGCTAATCTCAAGACCATGAAACCAAGATTGAGCTATGGACATAGATAAATCAGGGAACAAAGAAACCGCAATTCGGCAAAAGACATAAAGAATAGCGCTGGTGACTGAAACCGCATTTGCTGTAGATGTTGGACTATGCTTCATAAAAGATTCACCCCCTGTATCATTTCACTTAATTAAATAGTTAGCTTTCTAATCTTGTATTTTTTAATGTAAGTGCATTTGCAACAACTATAAGAGACGATGTGCTCATAAGAAGAGCACCCCATTCAGGCCGAAGCAAGACGCCGTATGGATACAAAACTCCTGCAGCAAGGGGAATTGCAATAATGTTATATCCTGCAGCCCATGCAAGATTCTGTTTCATCTTTCTGTCAGTCTTGCGGCTTAAAGTTATTGCCTTAACAATATCCTGAGGATTACTTTTTACTAATACAATTTCCGCTGATTCTATCGCAACGGAAGTTCCTGCTCCTATTGCAATTCCGATGTGAGCCTGGGTTAATGCCGGGGCATCATTTACACCATCTCCGACCATTCCGACAATATATCCTTTATCCTGAAGCTCTTTTACTTTATTGGTTTTTTGGTCAGGTAAAACTTCTGAGAATACTTTATCTATTCCAAGATTTTTACCAACCATATCAGCGACTTCTTTTTTATCTCCGGTTAACATCGCGACCCGTATTCCCATTTTATGAAATGAATCGATAGCATTTTTGGATTCCTTTCTAATTTTGTCTTCTAAAATTATTGCGCCGATTATTTTGTTTTCATTAGACACATAAACAACCGTTCCGACTAAATCAGTGGGGAGCGTGATTTTTTCGATGTTGATATTTTTATCTTTCATCATCATCCTGTTTCCTACATATACTTTTTCTCCACTAACAATCCCTTCAGCTCCTTTTCCCGGAAACGACTTAAATTCAGTTGCAGGACTTACATCAACACCATTTTCTTTTGCATAGTTAACTACTCCTTGGGCAATTGAATGTTGGGAATGCAGTTCGACAGCGGACGCAAGTTTAAGAAGTTGTTTTTCATCCAGACCGGTAGTAATTATTTTTGAAACACCATATTTCCCTTCGGTTAAGGTACCGGTTTTATCTAACACCAAATACTGAAGTTTTCTGGCAATTTCCAAACCTTTCATATCCCGAATTAAAATCCCGTTTTTAGCAGCCAAAGAAGATGTAATAGTGGTGACAGTAGGAATGGCTAACCCTAAAGCATGTGGACAAGCAATAACGACAACAGTTATCGCTAGTGTTGCAGCAAAAACTACGCCTTGGGGACTTACAAATATCCAATAAATAAACGTTCCCGTTCCAACCGTAATTGCGGTTAAGGTCAACACGTTTGCTGCTTTATCCGCCAGTTCCTGAACTTTGGGTTTTGTATTTTGCGCTTGTCGTATTAAATCCATAATTTGCGCAATAGCTGATTCGGCTCCGGTTTTGGTAATCCTAACTGTTAACGAACCATCGTTGTTAATTGAACCACCTATAACATCGCTATTTGCCTCTTTGGTGATTGGTCGTGATTCGCCGGTTATCATTGATTCATCGACCGAGGATATCCCATCAGTTACGATACCGTCTGCAGGGATCCGTTCACCCGGCTTTACTAGAATGACATCGCCTTTCTGAAGCTCGTTTGTGGGAACATCTTTTATTTCCTGTTTACCCTTCGTAGCTTCAGCGTAGTCGGGTTTTTCTCCAATAGTCAGTAAATGTGCAGTGTCGGGAATAAGTTTTGCCAACTCCCGAAGGGCACCACCTGTTCCGATTACCGCTCTCATTTCCATCCAATGACCGAAAAGAAATGCTAATGCCAATGTTGAAATTTCCCACCACAAAGACTCACCTGTAAAAAAGAAAGTAGCAGCAGTACTGAATAGATATCCAGCTGATAATGCAAGAGAAACCAAAGACATCATTCCGAAATTGCTGGTTATAATTTCGCTTTTTGCAGCAGAAAAGAATGGTTTACCGCCATATACCACAATTAGAGTTCCTAAAAGAAATAGCAATATTTCGTGCCCAAGAAAGACCAAAGTAAATCCCAACCATTCCTGAATCTGCATCGAAAGTAGAAGAACAAAAATCGTTAGAGGTAAAACTACAAAAAATCTTTTTCTAAAATCATCAGCCATCATTCTGTGGTGCTCCATAGGATCCCCTCCGTCGTTATGTTTATGGTTTTGGCGGGCAGGCATTCCTTCATGATGTCCCTGATGTGAAGAGAACCTTTCCGTTTCCGCTTTTTTTGCATTATGTCCATCATGAGCCATATCCACTCCATGATTTTCCTGTTTTGAATCTTTAACTTCTTGGAGATCCATCCCGCACTTCGGGCATTTTCCAGGTTTGTCACTAGTAACCTCGCTGTGCATTGGGCAAGTAAATGTTTTCATTTTTCTTTTGAAGTTTTAAAGTGTTCGTCAACCCCTTTGATCATTTGTTTTACACACCACTTTGCATAAATACTACCGAGTAATAGCCCCAGTAATTTAGTAAAGAATGGTTTTGGTAAATTGTAATCAATGTAAACCTTCAATAGTGAATTTTCTTTTTCTGGTTTAATTTCAAAACCTAATTTATAGTGGTCAACAACAAGAAGGTTGATATTTCCAACGGTTTTCCATTCTTTGTGGTTGGGAGGGGAGTACTTCGTAATCGCTTCATCTAAAAATAAGTTAAATCCAAAGACTTTTCCATGTAACTTAATATGCGAACCTAGCTTTTGTCCTTTGCCTTCATCCATTTCAGTTTCCATACTTCCGCCACCCATCATCCAGGACGACTTATTCATGTGTGCGGAAAAATTTTTATGATTGTCAGCAAAGTTAAAGATTTCGTCAGGTGTTGCAGACACCAATACGGATTCTTCGTAATGTTTACCAAAATCGGTCATGTGCTTTAATGATACATTAATAGTAACTTTCTAAGCATGAACTTTCTGTGAAGATTTAATCCTTTGAGCAACATTCCATTTCAGACGTAATATTGTACTTATTTGACCATTAAGGATTTATGAAGAAATTTTTGCCAAGGGTAATTTGACAGATACAGAGGTGCCATTCCCAGGCTTGCTATTGACAACAATCTTACCTTGATGCGCATTTACTAGCGCTTGCGCGATTGATAAACCCAAGCCTGATCCCAAAGTTTTCTCAGTACCGGTTCCCCTGTAAAAACGATTAAACACATTCGGTAAATCTTTTTTTGATATTCCTATTCCGGTATCTTTAACGGAAAAAATTGCTGATCCACCTTCTTTTCTAAGTAAAAGCGTAATTGTTCCGTTGGCTGGAGTAAATTTCACAGCATTGTCTATAATATTCAGGAAGGCTCTCATTAATTTGTCTTCCTGACCTAAAACCTCGATATTATTTTCAATATTAGATACAATTTTTAGATTTTTAGTAAGGGTTAGTTTCTCTAATATTTCCTTAAGTTCTTTGGACATTCCTGATAAATCTACTTTTTCGGCTTTACCTCTCGCATTGTCTGATCTGGTCCATGCAAGATCTAGAATGTTTTTAAGCGTAGACGAAATATTATTTATATCGACAAGAGAATCTGTTAATGCCGACTTGTATTCAGTACTTGTTCTTTTTTTGGAAAGTGTGATTTCAACCCCGCTTCTAAGAGTAGCTAGAGGGGTTTTGAGCTCATGGGCAAGGTCTCCTATAAACATGCGTTCCCGTTCAAAAGCTTCACTGATTCTACCAAGCATGGTATTAAATGTTTCAGCCAATTCTTCTATTTCGTCCCCGGTGTTGGGTTTTTTAACTCTCTCGGTTAAGTTTTCAGAACTAACTCTTTTTAATTTATCTGTTATTTCTCTCAGAGGACTTATTGCCCCCTTTGCAAGTAAATAGCCTCCAATAATTGTGGGAATTACAAGTACGACATATATAATTCCTAAAGTTACCAAAAGACTTTGTAAGGACTTCTGGACTATTTCAATAGGATGAGCCATTAAAACGACTCCCAGTAAAGTTCCATTTTTAATAACAGGAGTTGCTCGAAAACGAAGAGGTAATTCACCGACAGTTTTATCTATAAAAAACGGTTCCTTTGTGTTTAATACCTTTTGAAACATTTCTTCTGTTATATTTCCTGGGAGATCAGTTTTAAGTGAGCTGGAGATAGTATTGCCGTCGTTATTCAAAACTACTACAAGCATTCCGGGTATCCCGCTGAATTCTTGTAAGAATGATTGCCTGGCAATTTCTTGATACATGCAACATTCTTGGCGAGTCAAAACTTCAACTACTTTTTCAGAATGGGATGTTAAAGCACTGTCAGTATTTATATAAAGAACATATTTTGTCAGGATAAAAAATCCAATTGCAAGAAGTGCGGAGAAGATAACAAATGCGGAAACATACCAAAATGTCAACCTAAACTTAATGCTTTTAATATTCATATATCTTCTGTTAGACGATAACCCACACCGTGTAAAGTATGAATTAGTTTTTTATCCGACGCTTTATCAATTTTTCGCCGGAGTGATGCTACAAAAACATCTACAATATTACTCATACTGTCAAAATTATAATCCCATGCATGTTCCGTAATCATTGTACGGGTAACAACTTCGTCTTTATGTCGTAACAGAAGTTCAAGAATAGAAAACTCCTTAGGAGTAAGAGTAATATTTTTATCATTTCTGGTGACTGTATGTTTTATCGGATCCACTATTAAATCATCAACTTTTAAAATAGGCGAGGATTCTTGCTTACTTCGTCTGATTAAAGCTTGTATCCTGGACCTAAGTTCTAAGAATGAGAAAGGTTTGGTCATGTAATCATCAGCTCCACTATCAAGTCCTGCTACCTTATCTTCAATTGTTGTTTTGGCTGTTAACATTAAAACTGGAGTTTTTATATTTTTCTCACGGAGCGATCTGCAAAGAGTGAGCCCGTCAATTTTAGGAAGCATAATATCAAGGATAATGAGGTCATACTCTTCAGACTCGGCTAAATATTGACCTTCTTCACCATCGTATGCAACATCAACGGCATAACCTTCCTCAAGCAGACCTTTTTTTATGACATTAGATAATCTGAGTTCATCTTCAACCAACAAAATTCTCATGGTTCGACTCCTCTCACCATGATCTCTTCGAGCCTGAACCTCAGAGCCGATGACTTGAGTGCGATCGAATGGATCATATACCCGTATTATATTATAAATTTATGAAGAATTTGTGAAGTTTTACCTTATTCTATTTATTTTGCAGATTTTTTGTATTCAATCCCGGTTATGCTTTTAAAAGTTTTTTTGTCAGTAATGTGATAATTATCCAGTTCGGTATTTGTCATTTCTAATATTCCTGCTATGCGAACTCTAGGCAATCCAAAAATACCGTATATTTCGTCACCCACATTTTTGAATAATTTGGCTCTTTTCATCATTTCTGCCTCTTCTGACCCTAAGATAATATCTCCCGTTCTTTGAGGGTATGATCCTTGGGCGATTTTTAAGGCACCTATGTCTTCTACTTCAAGAAAAACTTTAGTTTCACCGTCTTTAATTACTAATTTTGTATTTCCTTTTTGGAGTAACTTTTCAGCTGATACTGTCATTTTTGTTGTGCCTTCAGTCTGCATATTTTTCTCTCCGCCTGCCATACTTGAACTGACATTAGCGAATTGTATAAACATAAAGGTAAACGCAATTGCCATAAAAGCTGGTGCAAATGTTGATACATAATCCTTCTTTCCGGGAGTAAATCTTCGTAAAATTAGTGAATTTCCCACTACAGAAATGGAACTTAATGCCATTGCAAGACCTGCGAGTTCGGGTTTTAAAACAAGTCCGGCAAAGCTGAAAACTCTAGCAGCAATAGGAATGCCAATGACATTATAAAAAAGTGCAAAGAACATATTCTGTTTTATCTTTTGCATAGTTGAGCGGGAAAGTTCGATTGAGGAAACAACATCTCTAAGGTCGTTTTTGATAATAACAATTCCGCCGGTTTCCATAGCTACATCCGTACCCGAACCCATAGCTATACCAAGATCCGCTTGGGCGAGAGCCGGCGCATCGTTTATTCCATCCCCGACCATCGCCACTTTTTTGCCGGTATCTTGTAATTTTTTGACTTCATTGGCTTTATCTTCAGGTAACACCTCTGCTAAAACATTAGTAATTCCAACCTGTGAAGCAATCGCTCTTGCCGTTCTCTCATTATCTCCGGTAATCATATAAACAGTAATTCTTCGCTTTGCGAGCATTTCAATTGCCTCTTTTGAGGTTTCTTTTACCGTATCGGCAACAGCAATGAGGCCTAACACTTTCTTTTTTGTTGACAATACCATCACGGTTTTACCCTGGTTTTCTAAAGAATCTATAGTGTATCCATGTTCCGAGAGCGACAGCCCTAATGTTTCGCTTGCAAGTTTTGGTTTACCAAAATAATAAATCTCTTTACCAATGAATCCTTGTACACCAAATCCCGGGATTGCCATAAACCCTTCGACTTCGCTTAAAGCAAGGCCTTTTTCCTGGGCATTTGAATATATTGCCTCAGCAAGGGGGTGCTCTGATTGTTTTTCCAGCGAGGCGGCAATTTCTAATATATTCGCTTGCCCAATAATGTCAGTCACTTCAGGTTTTCCTTTTGTTATTGTTCCCGTCTTATCAAAGATAATAGTATCGATTTTGCACGCCTTCTCCAACGGTTCTCCACCTTTAACCAATATGCCATGTTCAGCACCTTTACCTGTGCCAACCATAATTGCTGTAGGTGTTGCAAGCCCTAACGCACACGGGCATGCAATTACTATAACTGCGGTAAATGCCATTAGAGCAAAAGACAGAGTTGCTCCCAGAACGAAATACCAAATAACAAAAGTTGAAAATGCAATCAATATTACAGCAGGTACAAAAAACGCAGAAATTTTATCTGCAATTGCTTGGATAGGAGCCTTTGATCCCTGTGCATCTTCAACAAGTTTAATAATTTGGGAAAGAGTGGTTTCAGAACCGACCCTTGTTGCCATGAATTCAAAGCTTCCCGATTTGTTAATGGTAGAACCTATGACAAAGTCACCTTCATGTTTTTCGACGGGTAAGCTTTCACCTGTGATCATAGATTCGTCGAGTGCCGAACTGCCTCTTATTATCTCACCATCAACCGGAACCTTTTCTCCGGGACGAACCAATACTGTGTCTCCTTTAAGGACTTCTTCAAGGGGAATATCAAGTGTTTGGCCATTTCTTATAACCCTTGCTGTTTTTGCCTGTAAACACATTAGTTTTTTGATTGCTTCCGATGTACGGCCTTTTGCTTTTGCCTCAAGCCATTTTCCCAAAATGACAAAGGTAATTAAAAATGCTGCGGTTTCGAAATAAAGTTCGGGAATTTTAGATCCGTTTAAGCCGATAAGTGAATTTTTGGCAAGATAATAAAGAATAAAATTAACTGCACTATAAAAATAAGCAACCGATGTGCCGATTGCTATAAGACTATCCATATTAAAAGTTCTCATCCTGAGGCCAGACATCATTCCTTTGTAAAAACCTGCTCCGATAATAAATTGAACTGGAGTTGCCAGAATAAATGAAATAATCCCGACATAGGGGAGAAGCAGGGTTGCCCCCAGGAAATTCGGGAAAAAGTCAAAAAGCATAAAGTAAATCATCGGGAAACTTAAGACTAAGCTCCAGGTAAACCTCTTAAAGTAACCACCAATTTGAACTTGTTGTTTTTCTGCTTCTTCTTTTGTATTTGAGGGGTCTGAAACTATTGCCTTATAACCAGTTTTTTCTACTGCTTTGATGAGGTCCTCTTCTTTTGCAGTCGAAGAATTAAATGTTACTGTCGCTTTCTCTGCAGCAAAATTTACACGGGCTTCCGTTACTCCGGTCACCTTTTTTAACGACTTTTCAATTACACCTGCACAAGATGTACAATGCATGCCGAAAAGGGACAGAGCAATCTTTTTCTGAGATTCAGTTTTTTCAATAGAAGAAGTTGCTGGAACTTTTTCTTTTACTTCCGTAACAGGTTCGTTTTTCAATCCTAAGTTACCTTCGAATACAAATTCTCCTTTCTCATCTTTTTTGACCGATCCTTTGATACTAATACCAGTGGAAATGATGTTTTTAAGAAGCATACTGTCATATATAACTTGTCCAGCAACCTTACCATTACCGTTTTTTTCTTTGAGATTTTCAACCTCACCTTTATACCCTGCGTTCGCGATTGCTTTTAGAATCAAGTCTCTATTTATTTCTTGGTCTGCAGTTAAAAAGCCATCACCAGTTTTATGATCGACAGACACGGTATCAACGCCTGGAATATCAGAAATCTCATCTTTTATAAGCATCTCACAGCTTTTGCAGTGCATTCCGTTGACATTAAATTTGACTGTATTTTTTCCGTTTTTCATAGCAATTTCAAGGAAACCCCGATTCTATCGGGGAGGAATTGAACTTGATATATCATTCTCATTCAGATGTGAAACCACACTCACAAGAGCGTGGAGAATGTTATATAACTTTATATTCCATTCCCTCCAAAGCTTTTTGGAATTCATCATTTGAAATATCTCTTGTCAAAACAACTTCGGTTTCGCCAGTTTCGAAATTAACATTAACCAAGGTAACTCCATTAATCGCACCGAACTTTCTTTCAATAAGTCTTTTACATGCTTGACAGTGAGTACCTTTGATTGTAATTTGAATTTTCTTTTCCATATTAAATAACTGTAATAGTTCCCCTTGGAACTCCCATTGCACAAGTGATAGGGTACTTACCCGGTTTATCAGGGGTAAATTCAAAGACTAGTGTTTTTCCCTTTTCCAAAAACTGCGGATTATCAGTTAGTTGAGGTATATAAATAGTACTCATGCAGCCGCTACCTTCATCTTTTACATCCACTTCCATGCGTACAGGCTTTCCGGCTTTAACGGTAAATTCAAAAGGAGAGATGTCCGTATCACTTTTATAGATGGTATTTAATATCTGGACGCCGTTTTCATTTTTGGCGAGGGTGGGTGTCACCCCCACACCAACTTTAGCCGCTTGTGCTTTTCCACCTCCGCAACCACAGCCCCCACTACCACTTCCGCAACTACCATTTGCCACCGGTTGACCCACAGCGGGAGCTGTGTTTGCTGCTAGCACCTTATTGTCGTTATTGTTTACCTGACCATTAGAAGTGCCTTTTTCAACAACCGCAAAACTTCCTGTGTACATTCCCATGCTGCAGGAGAAATTGATTGTTCCAACTTCTTTTGGAGTAAATTCGATTATATTTTCTCCAGGGTGCAGACTTTGACGAACGTTTAGTTTCGATGAGACAATGCTCGAAGCACAGGTATTAGGATCCTTGGAGGTTATTATCCATTTTACAGGAACACCAACGGCAACAGTAAATTTATTCGGTGAATATCCTCTAGCCGTTTGGTCCATTCTCACAATCTGAACTCCGTCTTGTTCTTGAATTCCTGAATTTTTATCGGATGCAGCGTATGCATTAATTCGAGTGCCTAAATCATTAAAAGGATTTGTTCCCAAAAGATTGAGGCCGTTATTCAGATTAAAGAAAGCCAATAGTGAAACTACTAATCCAGCAAATTTAAAAAACTTTTGAGCAAATACACCTTTGATAGCTGCAGTTAAACCTCCCACACTCAAAAGTCCAGGTGCGGTTCCCAAGGCAAAAATACCCATAATTGCTGCTCCCTGAACAAAGCTACCAGTTGATACGGCATAAAGTTGCATTGCCTGGGTAAACCCGCATGGAAGGAAAAAAGTTGACCCGCCCATTAAAAATGCATTTTTATGACTATATTCCTTCTGTGTTTGTTCCTTAATTCCAAATAGTTTTGATATTCCTTTAGGCATTGAAAAACTAACATTCTGGAGTCTTGGGAAAAGGCCAGTAAGTTGTAATCCGAGTGTAAGCATTACGAGTGCAACGGCTGCAGTAACAAGTCCAAGACTTGTTCCGGAAAACTGAAAGAATGATCCCAAAAGTCCTATTGCGCCTCCGAGAATAGTGTAAGAAGTAATTCTTCCTAAGTTAAATAATAAATGGGGCTTAAATTTTTCAAAAGGGGTTGCGTTGGCATTATTCTGTGAGAAACGAGCTGAAACTCCAAGTACAATTCCTCCGATTAATGCCATGCAAGTTGAAAATCCTGCGGTTAATCCAATAAGTGCAACCGTAAGTAAATTTGAAGGGTGACCGGGATTTACCGCAAAAAACTTTGACAATCCAAGTCCATCGACCAGAATAAAAAGAAAGAAAAGGACAATAGCTGCATAAATTATGTCCATATAGTCTTCAACTTTGGCTGAGAATATGGGAGGTTTTTCTGCAAAACCCACTTGATAACCGGCATTTTGGACTGCTTTATCTATGTCTTCTACTTTCAATTCGGAGTTTGTATAACAAATTTCTGCACAGGCTTTTTTATGCGAAACGTCTACTTTTTTAACACCTTGGATGTTTTTTAATTCATCCTCTATTAAGAGTTCACAGCTTCTGCAGTGCATTCCCTTTATTGGTACGATAGTTTTTTTCATAACAGTTTCAAGGAAACCGTAAACTTAATAGTTTACGGAGGAATTGAACCTGATATATCATTCTCCCTCAGGGGTGAAACCATGCCTAATGGCATGGAGAATGTTATAATCAGTTTTCCAACATCTGATCAATTGCCTTTTTGAAATCTTCATATGGGTAAGCTCCCGGCATTAATTTTGTTTTGCCCGTTTTTGTATCCAATAGAATGTTGCCGGGGGTACCATTTACACCTAAGCTTGCTGCCGTATCTGCGTCACTTTTAACTCTGTCCGCATACTTTCCGCTTTCCAGACAACTCGTAAATTTGGACTCATTTACTCCAGCTTCTTTTGCTAAGTCCGGTAAATCCGAAAGAGCAATACCTGTTCCACCTGAGTTGGTTTTTGTAAATAGTACATTTACAAATTTCCAAAATGCGGTGTTTCCTCCTAATTCATTTGCACATTCTGAAGCTTCTGCCTCTTTGGCTGCATTTGCGTGGAAGGGTAGTGGCAGGTGTCGGTAGACCCAAGCAACGTCTCCTTTGTAGCTATCTACAATCTTTTGGGCTGTCGGATGGAACCTTTTGCAGTAAGGACATTCCATATCCGAATATTCGAAAAGAAATATCCTTGCATCTTTTTCTCCATTTACATGATCATCAGTAGTCAATTTTATCTCACCCTTTAACTCGGGAGCTACTGCGGAAGGCTGAGAGGGTTGAGTCGGGTTGGTATCATTTCCTTTCGCTTCCACCTGTATTCCTTCGACTTGAGAACCGTTTTTATAGGTTCCCAGTTCTTTTTCTAGAAATTTTACACGGGTGTACAATGATCCGACAAAGAATAGACTAACAAGTGCAATTCCTATAGATAAGGCTAAAAAGTTTTCGTTTTTGGGTTCTTGATTATCTGAATTTATTTTTGGCATATGTTAAGGATACGAAATCATTTATGAAGAAATCGTGAATAGATGAAAATAAATCATGAATTGGAATTGTTATATGTAATAATTTATTAATATGTAAACGGCAATACTCGCCATTAGCATCGACCCCAAACTGAAAACCATGGATTGGTAGGGGAAGAGTCTTTTTCCGTTTTTCTTTTTTATAAAGATGTTTAAAATATCAAACGAGTAAAAAACTACACTTCCCAAGATCATGCCGAAAGTTAACTTATCAAAACCAAAGATGCTGTCCATTCTTATAATTAATTTGAATACATAGAAAGACCAAAGTGTCGAAACGAAAATAAGAATATATACTAATAGTCCTACAAAGCGATTAAAAAATATTTTGTTTCTTTGACCCAAAGAATTACAAAGCCAAAAGGCAATCGCACCCAATAATCCTCCGATCCAAATTCCGGTAATTGAGTCGTCAACGCCCACCCATCTGGTTAAAGTAATACCGGCCGCAGCACCTGCAACACATAAAGGACAGTGCGCGAAAGCTAGTGAAGGTGTTAAAAGTCTAACAACCAAAAAAGATAGAAGAATAAAAGATATTATCCACATATTTAGTTAACAACGTTACCATTGAATTTGAGTTCTTTTGTTCCGGACGGATTACTGAAGTAAAGAAAAACCGTGCGGTCAAAAGGACCTACCCCTTTTGGACCGTGTGCAGCCGGATCAAATATTGCAGTAACAGTTGCAGTTTGTCCTGAAGGTAATTCAAGATTTACCGGAGGATTTTTATCTCCCATCCCTTCCATCCCGAACTCTCTGGTTTCTTTGTCGCCGATTTTTATTTTTGTTTTGGTACACATACATGAAGTTGCAATTCTTTGAAGTTTCATAGATTCTGCAGACGTATTTTTGACTTCGTAAGTTTTAACCACATTACCGTCTTTCATTTTGATCGTGCCGACATCATACGATGCAGGACTAACTTCCAAGTCTTTAATATCTACTGATGCTATAGCATCAACCTCTTTTGCCGGAGATTCTTTTCCTCCTTGCCATATTGCAAAACCAACGATAAGTAGAAAAGAAAAAACCAGTACCCCGATAAGTATTTTCGTATCTTTAGTCATTTTTTATTGCTTAAGAATTGAACAATTTTATAAAATTCTCGGTTACCATTTAAACTTTTAATCTTTTCCCGTAAACAACAACTCAAATGACCTTCAAGCATAATTTTTCGCGCATTTTCCAAAGCACGTTGTGCTTTTCGGGAACTTTTTACTACCTTAATACACTCATCATGGTTCTCGAATAAAAATAATGTTTTATTCAGATATTTTTTTGCAGTGGACAATTCTGATAAAACCTTATCTTTTACTATTGTATCCATCGAACTAATGGTAGTTTACAAATCTGACTATTAAGAAATCATGAAGACAGCCTCAATAATTTGCTATTAAAAGATGAAAATTCTGTAGATTGCTTAAATCACTTGGGGAAAATACCGACTTTTCCAGACACCATGATCAGTTTACTGGAATTTAGGCTGGGGGACATGGATTCACTTCACTCACTTTTTAATTCATCTAAACTTTTTCTCAACATTAATTTCAAGGTCTTTTTTCCGGGGTTCGTTTTGAAATATCTTTCCCTTCTTAGTGCATCATGCTTCGAAACAAAATATTCACAAAATATTAATTTAAAAGGACGCCTTGAAGCAGTGGCTTTTGATTTGCCATGAAAGTGTGCAGTTAAACGTTCTTTTAAATTAGAGCTGGATCCGATATAGAAAAGACCGTCTTTTTGACTTAAAAGTACATACGTACACCAATTGAGTTTTGACATACTATTTATATTAATTTGTCTTTGGAGAAACATAAAGTGTCGGTGAAGTACAACGAAGTTGACTTCACGACCATGAAGTGAGCTGTGCTCTACTTCATGGCTGGGGGACAGGGATTCGAACCCCGATTGACAGATCCAGAATCTGTAGTCCTACCGTTAGACGATCCCCCAATATCACATTAATTTTAACGTACAATAAATTTCAAATCCTCAATCCCGCATTGCGGGAAGTCCTACCGTGTCGTCGGGTTTGACTCGACTCTTGCTGTGTACCAGATCCCCCAATATAAAAAAAGTAATTAGTTATTAGTTATAAGTAGAAAAAATAACTCTAACTAAGGGAATTATATCAAAAATCCGAATCAAATCAGAAGTTGTCGGTTCGGTTTAGTCATTATTTGACGAATTAATTAACTGTAATTTCGACTACAGATTTTTTATACCAGCTTTAATAGACTTCATAAGCTATTTGCTCATTATGAAAATATGGCAAATGTGAAGGGGGGTGATAAATATGCAAGAAAAGAAAAATGCAATTGAACATTTAAAGAATCATCAGAAGTATCCTGCCACAAAGGAGGATCTTGTGAAGGAATGCGACGATTTGTCGGATTTTTCGGACGAAGACAAAAAGTGGTTTGAAGAACATCTTATGGAAAAGACCTATAAATCTGCTGATGAAGTTATGCAGGTACTTGGTTTAATGGAGAAATAAATCTGACAAATTTATATCCTTCTTATTTTTTTAACTTTGGAGGGCAAAGGAGGTGATGATTATGATAAAAAAGATAGATTCAATTGGACTTTTCAGCGAGAATGCCAAGAAATTGAAAGATTTTTATGTTGAGAAAGTCGGCTTGAAGGTTTCGATGGAAGGCGAAATGGGAGAAAATAATGATGTATTATATGGATTTGATATCGGTGAAAAAGAAAACTTTTTCATAATGTCGCATTCAGAAGTTAAGGGGAAAAATAAGAATCCCGAAAGATATTTAATAAATTTTGAGGTTGATGACATTGACAAGGAAGTAGAGAAGTTGAAAAGTAATGATGTCAAACAAATACAGGAAAAATACCATGTTGAAGGATATGGTTACATTTCAACATTTGAGGATTCAGACGGTAATTATTTCCAATTGGTTCAGGTAAGAGAAAATTGATTAAAGATACGGGAACGTTGCATAATTATCTATACAAATGTTTCTTCTGATAGACAAACCCAAAGGAATTTCGTCGCACGATGTTGTTAACAGAATAAGGCGCATAACCGGAGAAAAGCGTGTTGGGCACGCCGGAACACTGGACCCAAATGCAACTGGATTATTGATTGTTGCCGTGGGTAGGGATTCAACAAAGAAATTATCAGAATTTCTGAAATTGGATAAAGAATATCTTGCTGAGATAACATTGGGAGAAGAAAGGGATACGGATGATGCATTGGGGAAAATTGTAAAAAGTCTAAGTCTAAGTGTAAGAGAAGATCTATCCCGGAAACAGGTTCGTATTTCACACAACACGAAATCTGTACGGGATGACAAAGCTGGTATCGAAAGTTTACCAACTTTGTCCAGAGAGAAAGTTGAAAATGCGCTGAAGTCATTTGTAGGAAAGCATGTTCAGATACCTCCGGAATATTCAGCCATAAAGGTAAAAGGAAAAAATGCATATGAGTATGCAAGGAAGGGGATAAGTCTAAGTTTAAGTTCAAGAAAAGTTGTAATTTATTCAATTGAACTAATTGATTATTCGTTTCCGGTTATAAAATTAAATGTAAAGGTATCAAGCGGTACTTATGTTAGGTCAATTGCCCGGGATCTTGGGAGGAAGCTTGGAACATTTGCATATTTATCAAATCTTAAACGCTCACAAGTTGGAAAGTATTTGATTAAAAACGCTCTTGATCTTGATTCCTTAACAAGCGAAAATTGGAAGGAGTATTCGTTTAACATTTAATAATGTTCAGAAAAATTGTATATATTCTAATAACTCTTTTTGTTTTTGTAGCCGGAGCTTATTTTATAGCAACAAAATATTTCCACATTGATGAAAATGCCGTAAAAACTCTTGTTGAATCACCTTCGCAGGACGTTGTCAAACTGATTAATGAAAATCCGACAAACTCAGGACCTTTTACTATTTATGGTGATTATAAAATCGGTATTTTTGCGGATCTGGGTGAAAAAGCACCCCGGGTTCTGAGCTTTGACAACTCGGGGACACTTTTTACATCAATTACCGGAAAAGGTGAAATCTTGGCGCTGCCGGACGCAGATGCGGATGGCAAAGCGGACAGGATTGAAGTCGTGTCAAAAGGCTTAAACCGTCCTCACGGAATTGTTTTTTACAATGATTATTTTTATATTGCCGAGACAGACCGGGTGGTCAGGTATAAATACGGTTCTGACCGTAAGTTGGGAGAGAAGGAGTTTTTATTTAATCTACCGGGGGGTGGAAGACATTTTACAAGAACAATAAAAGTATACGAAAACAAATTGTATACATCAGTAGGGTCATCTTGCGATGTATGTGTTGAAAAAGAAATCGATAGAGCTTCAATACTTGTATCCGATCTTGACGGTTCAAATTTGAATGTTTTTGCGACGGGGCTTCGTAATACTGTGTTTTTTGATTTTGCTCCATCGGGAAGCTCAGGAGAAGTTAAAATTTGGGGAAGTGATATGGGGAGGGATTTTTTGGGAGACAATTTGCCTCCTGATGAGTTGAATGTTATTGAGAATGGGGGAAATTATGGCTGGCCGTGGTGTTATGGCAATAAGGCAATCGACTCCGATTTCAATCGGAACGCAGGTTTTGATTGTTCAGTTACGCGGGCTTCTGAATTCAATTATCCGGCACACAATGCACCGCTCGGGACCACTTTTATCAAATCCGGAGTATTACCCAAATCTTATGAAGGCGATTTGTTGGTATCATTCCACGGATCATGGAATAGCACATCTAAAGTCGGGTATAAAATAGTCAGAATCGATATAGAAAACGGAAAAGCCGTAGACATGAAGGATTTTATTACGGGTTTTGCCGACAGCAAAGGAAATGTTATCGGGCGTCCGGTTGATCTTGTATTTGATTCAAAAGGGAATTTATATATAAGTGATGACAAGGCTAATGTAGTGTATGTTTTGACCAAAAAGAATTAAGATAAAGAAAGAATGATCGATGCAAAAATATCAATATTGCTGGGATTTATCCAAGGGCTGACCGAGTTCTTGCCCGTTTCCTCGTCAGCACACTTGGTTCTTATCCAAAACCTAATTCCTAATTTCTCTCAACCCGGAATTTTGTTTGATGTAGTTTTGCATTTTGGAACTTTGTTTTCCGTTTTGCTGTTTTTCAGAAAACAGATATTAAGCATTAACTTGAAATATCTGATGCTTATTGCAGCCGGAACAGTACCGGCTGTTCTGGCTGGCCTTCTTTTTCGGAAAAGTTTTGAGGTGATGTTTTCCAGCATCGGCTGGTTGGGGGTTGAACTCATGATAACAGGGGTTTTGAATATTATGATAGACAAACCCGATGACGGAAAAAAAGTTTTAAATTATCGAAATTCGCTCTTGATAGGTGTTGCCCAGGCAATAAGTATAATACCCGGGATTTCCAGATCGGGAGCAACAATCTTTACCGGGGTTAAATTAGGTATCAGTAAAGAGAAAGCAGCTGAATTTTCATTTCTTTTATCGGTTCCTGCAATTCTGGGAGCAAATATACTTGAATTTCTTTCCCATCGTGAAGTTAGTATTCTTCCTGCTAATATCTACATATTAGGATTTTTAACAGCGTTATTGATCGGTTATGTTTCGATTAATCTTGTATACAGATTTTTAAAACAGGGAAAATTCAAACTCTTTGGTTATTATGCCATTCTTCTCGGGCTGGTTACGATTCTTCTATTCTAAGTGAGGATTGTAATTATCTTCGGTAAAAAAAGTACGATGCCGACGATAATCGACATGGCAGCGGCCAGAAGTACGCAAGCTGCTGCAACATCTTTAGCAATTTTTGCATAAGGATTAACCTCGGGACTTGTGGTATTGACGATAGCTTCCAGGACCGTATTTAAAAGTTCCAATACCAACACAAAAAATATTGTAAAAGTCAGAAATAACCACTCCAGAAGATTAAGTTTAAGTATAAGACCAAGAATAAGAGCAAAGACGGAAAACGAAAGATGGATTCGGAAATTGGGTTCGTTTTTTAACGCCGTATTCAATCCCTGGAATGCGTAAGAAAAACTTTTTAGAGTTGTATGACGTAAGCCCATGTTGTTAAGTATTAGTGTAAGTCCTGCAACAAGATAATGTAAATGGATATTTATAACAGCGTTCAAGAATACCACGCCCTTTAGGGCGTGGATGAATTGAACTCAGATATGTCATCCTCCTTAGGGAAACCCCGCCTTTTAAGGCGGGGAGGATGTCATTAAACCGGGAAAGTTTTTTTCGGATAAGCATTTATTTAGAATCAATGCCTTTGGATGCTACAATTATATTTGAATCAGAAAGTATTCGGGAGGATGTCATGAATTTTAATGTTTTGATAACATTTGTTGCGAGTTTGTTAATCTGGTTGATGGCTGCCGGAGTCGTTTATCTTTGGTTATTCAAAAAGGCGATACCCAGGAACCAGGTATTCAGGATTTTTTTGGCAGGCATAATGGCGTGGATTTTGACCGATATAATCAAAAAAATAATTCCCACCCCGAGGCCGTTTATGATTGACGGACTAAACGCCCTTACGCTTACTATTCCCAAGGACGGTTCATTTCCGTCTATGCATGCATCAACCGCATTTGCAATTGCTGTATCTTTCAGAAAATCCGATAAGAAGGTTTTTATCATTTTTGCTTTAATAGCCATTCTTATCAGTTTAGGAAGGGTATTCAGTCATGTTCATTATTATTCGGATGTGATAGCCGGTGCAGGTGTCGGAATTTTGGCGGTTATTATTATCGAGCGGATAGACCTGAAGAAAATCAGGAAAACATTCAAGTTTTAACTCTTGACAATTAGCAGATAAGACACTAGACTGCTAGAAGCTTAAATTAAAGACTAAAATTATTATAACAGCGTTCAAGAAAACCCCGATTAAATCGGGGATGAATTGAACTCTGATATGTCATCCTCCTTAGGGAAACACCGCCTATTAAGGCGGGGAGGATGTCATTACATTTTCTGAAAATTCAGCTTCGATGTATTTTAATAAATTAAAAATTGCGGATATCCGTAAAATTTTTATAAAATGGACGAAAAATTAGACAAAGTCTACCGAAAAGTTCCAATTGTACCGATTCGAGGATCGGTAGTTTTTCCTCATACCGATACGGTTCTGACATTCGGCAGGAAAAAAAGTGTTGCCGCAGTGAACGATGCTTTCCAAAAAGACAGGGTTATTGCTATTTTTACGCAAAAAGATCCAAAAACTTCTGAACCCGGAAAGGATGATCTCCACGAAATAGGTACCATTGCCACAATCAGTCAAATGATGTCTACCGACGGTGAGATTCACGCAGTAGTCAAAGGTCAGGAGCGCATAAGAGTAAAAGAGATTATTTCAAAGGATCCGTTTCTTGTCGGATTAATTGAAGAAGTTAAAGGTGATATAGCAGTGAGCGATGAAACCCGGGCTTTCACCAACAGGCTGGTTGAACTTTTCAAAAAAGCCATAAATATGGGTAAGCAGGCTGAGGTGATGACAGTGATGAAGATCGTATCCGGAACTCCGGAACCATATGAAGTAGTGGATCAAATTGCATCATTATTGGATATCAAATCGACCGAAAAACAAAGAATATTGGAAACAATTTCGTTGAAGGACAGGCTGCAGAAAGTTTTGACTCATCTCTCGCGCGAAGTGAATGTACTTGATATTGAGAAAACCATATCGTCAAAAACTCAAAAAAGATTTGAAGATCAAATGCGCAAAGCCATGCTTCGGGAGAAGAAAAAAACTATAGAAGAGGAACTCGGGGAAGAAGAATTCGGAGAACTCTCAGGTGAAGAGACAAAAGGATATAAGAAAAAGATAAAAGAAGCAAAAATGCCGAAGGACGTTGAGGAGAAAGCGAAAAAGGAACTTCAAAGACTCATTCAAATGTCTCCCCACAACCCTGAAGGCGGGTATATCCGGAACTACCTTGATTGGTTATGCGATATGCCTTGGAGCAAAATGACGCCGAACAATGTGTCAATAAGTCGCGCTGAAAAAATACTTGAAAATGACCACTACGGACTCGAAAAAGCCAAGGAAAGAATCCTGGAATACTTGGCAGTAATGCAGCTGAAAGCGCATAACAAACATAAAAAGATTTCAAAAGAATATACCGATTCCCAGCCGACGATCTTATGTTTCATAGGTCCTCCCGGAGTCGGTAAAACTTCTATCGGTAAATCTATTGCACGTGCACTGAAACGTAAATTTGTCAGAATTTCCTTGGGAGGGATACGCGATGAAGCTGAAATAAGAGGTCATAGAAGGACATATGTGGGAGCTCTCCCCGGTAGAATTATACAGGGAATAAAAAATGCCGGGACCAAAAATCCGGTCTTTATGCTGGATGAAATAGATAAAATCGGTACGGATTTCAGGGGTGATCCCTCTTCGGCTTTACTGGAAGCACTTGATCCCGAACAAAACAAAGAGTTTTCGGACCACTATTTGGAAGTTCCGTTTGATCTTTCTCAGGTAATGTTTATTGCGACAGGGAATGTGATTGATACAATACCGCACGCGCTTCGGGACCGTATGGAAATTATTAATTTTCCCGGTTATACGCAGGATGAAAAGTTTTTTATTGCCAGGAAATACCTATGGCCAAAACAGATCAGAAATCAGGGTCTCGAAGGAAGGAATTTTGAAATAGACGACAAATCAATTTATGAAGTAATCGAGAAATATACAAGAGAATCTGGTGTGAGAAGTCTTGACAGGAGTTTGGCAACCGTTTGCCGTAAAATTGCAAGGCTTTATGCTCAAAAGAAAAGGGTCACGAAAAGAATAAAGCCATCGGACATAACCAAGTACATGGGTCCAAGAAAGTTTTCAAATCTTATCGTCGAGAAAAAAGATGAGGTTGGAATGTCAACTGGTCTTGCCGTAACCCCCGCGGGCGGTGAAATATTGTTTATTGAAGTATCGCTTATGCCCGGTAAGGGTAAGCTGACCCTGACGGGACAGCTGGGAGACGTGATGAAAGAATCGGCGCGCGCAGCATTCACATGGGCAAGGTCACATTGGAAACTTTTGAAACTTAAAGAAAATTTCGGAAGTAATATGGACGTTCACATTCATGTTCCTGAGGGAGCTGTACCCAAGGATGGACCGTCAGCGGGAATTGCAATTACAACGGCATTAGTGTCGGCGTTGACAAAAAAAGCCGTAAAAAGAAGTGTCGGAATGACGGGTGAAATTACACTCCGGGGAAGAGTATTGGAAATAGGTGGAGTTAAAGAAAAAGTAATTGCCGGTCACCGGGCTGGTCTTACCACAATAATTCTTCCTAAGGATAACAAGAAAGATATGGAAGACGTTCCCGAGAAAGTTAAAAAAGACATTCAGTTTCTTTTTGCAGACAACTACGAAGATGTGATGAAAATTGCCTTGACTTGAATTATCTCCATATAAATTAATTTCTACTTCTCAATGGTTTTTGGATTTGTATTGGAATAAAATAAAAGAAGTGTTGAAATATATTCATAAACATAATTTTGCACTGAGCTCCTTGATAAGGGAAATTGTTTTTGGTTTGGAAGATGGTATGGTAAGCACTCTTGGTGCAATCACGGGGATTGCGATAGGAAGCAGGGACCGTTTTACAGTACTTTTAGCAGGTATAGTTTTCATCAGTGTGGAATCAATTTCAATGGGAATAGGTTCCTATTTGTCCAACAAAACTTCAAAAGAAGTTGATGATAAGAATGTAGAGGAGGAAAAAGAGGCTCTCAAGAAAGATCTTCCCGGAGAAAAATATTCGGAACTGGTAGAACTTTTTTCGCGCGACGGATGGCCGCCATATTTATCATCGCAAATGGCCAAGTTTGCATCGAGCAATAATAAGCTTCTTCTGATGGAACACGAACTTAGAGAGCTTGGGATATCACCTTTAGTCAAACAAAATCCCATAAAAAATGCCATTTTTATGTTTATTTCATATAATTTCGGAGGATTTATTCCGTTAATTTCGTATTTTTGCTTTCCAATTTCAGTTGCAGTAACAGTTTCTATTGTGACGACGTTAATGTCACTTTTTCTATTGGGTGTTGGAACAAGCCGGTTTACAAAAACGAATTGGATTAAATCAGGTTTTCGTACTCTGATCCTCGGGGGAATCGCTCTTGTAGTGGGTGTTATGATAGGCGAACTGGTTTCGGAGTTTAATTATTTAATAAAATAAGAGGTTAAACTAGCTTCATAATTTTTTCGCGGGCGTTCTTCATTTCAGTTCTATTGACTAATGCATATTCCTGAGCAAGTATTTTGACAGCAGATTCAAATAATACTTTTTTATTGCGATTGAACTTTTCAGGATTATCTTTTTCTTCTTTGGAAAGAATTTTAATGACGTTAACGACATCATAAAGATTTCTTGTTTTAAGCATATCCTTAATTTGATCAACATTAATGAATTTGATTAAGATTCTTCCGGAATTGAGTTTATTTAATATAATCTTCAACTCCTTTTTTGAAATGGGTTTTCTGATATCCGTGAGGGATAAATTTTTTATCGGTATTGAGCAGACAACCGGGTTTAAGATGCCTTCTTCGAAATATGTTTTGAAAAACATAACCGGTTCCTTTTCACCGTCGCCATTTTTTTGATACTCTATTTTGAAGATTTGAAATATTTGATCAAACTCTATAATTTTATCTCCGACCTTGTAACTTGTAATTTTTGTCATAAATCCGAACCTCTCAAATAAAGATGCAATTAAGTATAGAAGTGAAAATCGAATTCGTTAAATCGGATCGACTATCCTTTAAATAATTGTAATAAGTATTATACCATTTCTAAGAGGTAATTTTAAGATGCTAACAGCTGAAGTGTATTTGCATTAGGCAGAAAGTAGGACCTTAATTTTTTAAGCTCTTTTTCAGAAATTAAAAATAAGCTACAGCCATAGCTTGGTTAATTGGATTACATTGGAACTGGTAATTTCGACTCTCTTTAATTACAAACTGACACCAAATCATACTTAAAAATGAATAAAAATTTAAAGAATTTGACAAAAAAACTGAAAATCAATCGAAAAATTGCTGTTGTTTTCTTGATAATAGCCTTAATAACCGGTTATTTTGCATACAAAAAAATATCAAATAAAAACGCGGTTACTACAGTTCAAACTGCTACAGTTCAGAAAGGTACAATTGTTTCTTCGATTACAACTTCCGGTTCGATCGTTTCTTCAAATATCGAAAACATTACCACTCAAGCAAGCGGAACAGTAAACAAGGTCTTTGTCAGCGATGGCGATAAAGTGGTGAAAGGTCAAAAATTGGCCGAGATTGAGCTTGATGTTGTCGGAAAGCAGAATTATTTATCTGCCTATTCCGGTTATGTCGGTGCTGTTAACTCTTTGACGTCCGCCAAAAACAGTTACAGATCGACTCAATCCTCGCTGGCTTTGGTTTATGACGAAATAAAAGGACATGATAGCGATGAAACCTTGGAAATGAAAGATAAAAGAACAAAAGCAGAGGTCGCTAATGACAATGCATACGATTCGGTTAGACTTGCCGAAATAAGGCTTTCTGCATCTTCCTTAGCATTAGCCACAACAAAACCTCTGATTACCGCTCCCGTTTCGGGGATTATTAAAAGCGTAACAATTGCCGAAGGAATGAATATCGGAGCATCCGAGACTTCAAGCGGCAGCAGGGCAAATCAAAGAATTGCAACAATTGAAACAGGCGGATTGCCTATTGCCACCTTCAATGTTTCAGAAATTGATGTTGTTAACCTAAAAACCGCTCAGTTGGCAACTATCACGATCGACTCAATAACGGATAAAACATTTACAGGAAAAGTGGTAAGTGTTGATCGGGTGGGTGGTAAATCGAATAATGTAACCACCTATCCTGCAATAATTCAGTTTGATTTAGCGTCTGATTCAATTCTTCCGAATATGGCGGCTACAGCAAATATTATTCTGGATACAAAAACGGACATTTTGATAATTCCCACCTCGGCAATCAGTTATGATAACCAAACTGCTATTGTTATGGTTGAAAAAGATGGCCAAAAGAGGAGTCAGGTTGTGGAAACGGGTATAGCCGATGATACGCGTACAGAGATCATATCGGGATTATCCGAAGGCGACGTTGTCGTCTTGGGAGAAACTTCCTCAACAACCAACGAGTCTACTCAAGGAAACACCCGCTCGCAGGGAACTTTCTTTGTTGGCGGATCCGGAACGGGAAGAGCTTTTATCAGATGATAAAAAATGTATTCAGGAAAAACCCCGATTCTGATATGGGAAAATAATTCATGAAATATGCCAAACGTAAAAAAATTAATCAGCATCAGAAACGTTTCGAAGGTATACGATAACGGCGAAGTGGAAGTTCGGGCACTTGATAATGTCTCTTTTGATATCAAAAGAGGTGAATTTGTTGCCATCATGGGTCCATCCGGAAGCGGAAAATCAACACTGATGCATATAATAGGAGCTCTTGATAAGCCAACAACAGGTGAATATTTATTAGATGGGCAAAATGTTGAGAAACTGGATGAAGATGAACTTGCCCAGATTCGCAATCATAAGATAGGTTTTGTTTTTCAATTTTATAATCTTCTTCCGAGAACAACAGCCACAAAAAATGTAATGATTCCGATGATGTACGGTGGTGTTCCAAAGAAGAATCGGATTAAATTGGCAAAAAAACTTCTTGATATGGTTGGTTTGAAGGATAGATATAACCACACTCCGGGACAACTTTCCGGAGGTCAGCAGCAAAGGGTGGCAATTGCACGCGCTCTGGTTATGAACCCGGCGATAATTTTGGCTGATGAACCGACAGGAAACATTGCTTCGAAACAAGCTGAAGAAGTAATGAAAATTTTTCAGGATTTGAATAAAAAACAGCACACCATTTTAATGATTACGCACGAGGAAGAAATTGCCGGCTATGCAAAAAGAATTATCAAAATCCGTGACGGGAAAATAGATGCGGACATTGATAACGGTAAAGCAAATGTTGCAAAAGCGAAGGATTTCTAAATAGCAATTAAAGACCGATCTATTAATTAATCAATACTTGTATGGATTTATCAGAACTTATTACTGAAAGCATATCAACCCTGGCTCTTAATAAGGTTAGAACAGGACTTGCTATGCTTGGAGTAGTTATAGGAATAGGAAGTGTAATCGCCTTAGTTTCTCTTGGTCAGGCATCTCAGAAAATGATTACGGATTCTATTCAATCTTTGGGATCGAATCTACTGACTGTTGTTCCCGGATTTCAATCGGAAGGCGGAGTGCGGGGGTCGGGAAATGTTCAGACTCTTACCTATGAAGATGCAAAAGCGTTGCGTCAAGCTTCACAGTTGAATGCAATCGATAAGGTTTCAGCAGAATACTCTTCAAGAGGGCAAATTACGGCAGGAAAAAATAACACTAATACTCAAATTATTGGAGTAGAACCATATTATTTGGAAGTCAGGAATGTGAAGATTAAGAGCGGCACTTTCATCAATCAAAAACATTTGGATAGCCTTAATAAAGTTGCAGTATTAGGTCCGACCACCGTAACCGATCTTTTCGGAGATGCGGCTGACCCCATTGGTCAAACGGTTCGGGTTAACGGCCAGGTTTTTACGGTTATAGGTGTTACAGTTTCAAAAGGCGGAACAGGATTTAATAATCAGGATGATGTTGTATATGTACCTATCACAACAGCACAAAAGCTCTTGTTCGGTGAAACTCAAATAAATTCGATATCGGTAAGCGCAATTAATGAGAAATTAATGACGCAAGCCAAAAATGAAATTACTTCATACTTACTGGCAAGACATAAAATTAAAAATCCTGATGATGCTGATTTCAGAATATTCTCACAGGAAGATATTCTTTCGACTGCCACGTCTGTGACTGCTACTTTTACTACACTCTTATCGGGGATTGCAGCAATATCTCTTGTTGTAGGGGGGATAGGCATTATGAATATTATGCTTGTGACTGTTACCGAGCGTACGCGTGAGATTGGTCTTCGCAAGGCTCTGGGCGCCAAAAAGAAAATAATTATTTATCAGTTTTTAACCGAAGCGGTTATGATTACTTTTATTGGCGGAGTTGTTGGTTCTGTAATCGGAATAAGTGTTTCGTATATCCTTTCAAAATCCATGAGTTTACCTTTTGTTTTATCGTTTAGTTCGATATTTTTGGCATTTGCAGTTTCGGCAGGAGTCGGAATTATTTTCGGTTGGTACCCGGCACGAAAAGCTGCGGACTTACAACCGATTGAAGCTTTGCGCTATGAATGAGATACCAGCATATCTGAGTTTCCCAATATCTTTTTTGTTGATTGGAGGTGAAGTATATGGATGAAAACGAAGAGGAAAAAACGTTGAAAAACAAAAAAAGTAATGTGTTGCCGGTGGTAATAATTACCTTAGTCATTTCCGGAACTCTGGGCTTTTTTGGCGGAATGAAATATCAGCAAAAGAAAACACCTGAATTTTTCAGAAATTTTCAGGGTAATTCTCAGGATGGAAGAAGACAGTTCGGAAACGGCAATGCAAATCTAGGTTTGCGTCCGGTTAGCGGGGAGATTCTCCAAAGTGACGAGAAAAGCATCACCGTCAAACTACCTGACGGTAGCAGTAAAATTGTCATCCTTTCGGACAGTAGTTCAATCAATAAAACAGAAAAAGGTTCGAAGGAAGACCTGAAAGCCGGGATAAAAGTCACTGTCTTCGGGACGCAAAATTCGGACGGAAGCATATCAGCTCAAAACATTCAGATCGGAGGAGAAGTGTTCAATCAGAGGATTGGACAGTAAAATTGTTCTTGACTTAAAAGTTTTTACAATTACTATTAATAGTTAGGTATCGAGAGGATAGGGAGGGACACAGCCCGACGATCTATCCAGCAACCCTTCAAAGGTTAGGGTGCTAAATCTGAAATAAGATACGGTCCGCCTTGGGTGGACAAACCAATATGGACTACAAATATTTTACTTCTGAATCAGTAGCTTCTGGGCATCCTGACAAAATTTGCGATCAAATATCTGATTCAGTGTTGGACGGTGCCTTAAAGATTTATCCAAAATCCCGTGTTGCGGTTGAAACTCTGGTTACGGCCAACCGGGTGGTTTTGGCGGGAGAAGTAACTTGCCCCGGACCGGTCAATTTTGAAAAAATTGCCAGGAAAATTATTCGTAAAAATGGTTTTACCGATCCTATATTTAATTTTACTGACAAATCGGATGTATTGGTTTATATTCATTCGCAATCTCCCGATATATCCAAAGGAGTTGACGCAGACGGAGCAGGTGATCAGGGTATGATGTTCGGATATGCAACGAATGAAACAAAAAATTATATGCCGCTTCCGATTGTTCTTTCTCATCAGTTGGTCGAAAAAATGGATATTTTAAGAATGACAAAAGTTCTTCCATACCTACGGCCTGACGGTAAAAGCGAGGTAAAAATAAAATATAGAAACCGGATTCCCGTGTCGGTGGAAAAAGTAGTTCTGGCAGTTCCCCATAATCAGAAAGTAAATAAAAATAAAATTAAAAACGATCTATACAAAAACGTGGTTTTACCGGTATTGAAGGAGTACGGTTTTTCTTTAAAACCAAAAGGTTTGATTGTTAATGGGACCGGGAAATGGGAAATTGGTGGTCCTGCGACAGACACCGGCGTGACCGGAAGAAAAATAATTGTCGATTCATACGGCGGTATGGCTCGTATCGGAGGCGGAGCTTTTTCCGGGAAAGATCCGACGAAAGTAGACAGGAGCGGAGCATATGCAGCCAGATATTTAGCAAAAAATATTGTCGCAAACGGGTTAGCTGACCGGGTTGAGGTCCAGCTTGCTTATGTAATCGGGCATGCAAAACCAATAACAAAATCAATCGAAACATTCGGTTCTGGTAAAACTAAAATGAAGGTTATAGAGGACTTTGCATTCGGTAAACTGCTGGATCTTTCGGTCCGGGGAATTATCGAAGGACTAGATCTCCAAAGACCGATTTACGAAAAAACCGCCCGCTACGGGCATTTTGGCAGGAATTCCTTCCCTTGGGAAAAAATAATAAGACTGTAGGATTTGATAAGAGTTGAGAACTTCAGCACATTTTTGTTAGTAATCAAATATGCGATACGTCATTCCAGGTTTCCAATCTCCAGCCGTATTTTTCTGTATACTCCAAATGGGTTATTCCGGTATTTTCAGTCGATGTATGGGCAAAAAATTGCCAAAATACTTCGGGAGTAAGCATATTGCCCAAAATTATACTTAAGACTAACAATTTCGTAAAACCCGCATGTGATACACAGACAACATTTTGGTTTTTGTGGTGGATAAGTAAATGCCTTTTCACTTTTTCTGCTCTTCCTACCAAATCGTTAAATGACTCATCGTCAGAATATTTGTAATCAGGTATAAAAAGATTTTCAGATACTTTACTATTGATTTTGATTGCTTTTGGATCATCTAATGATAACCCTTCAATTTCGGACGGTCGTTTTCTTTCGCGTAAAATATCCCAATACTCAATAGGGAGCTTTAATTCTTTGGAAATAAATTCTGCTGTTTGTTTTGCCCTGATATACGGACTTGAGTAAATACTATCTACAGGAATTTTTTTAAATCTTTGGGCAAGAATTTTCGCCTGCACCTTACCGTTTTTGGATAAGGGAACATCAGCACCTTGGTGGAATTTCTTGAGATTCCCTTCCGATTGACCATGTCTTACCAAATAGATATTCATACGAAGATATTTTATATCAACTTTTAAATAATTTGTTTTGCAAAGAGGTTAAAGAAAATAATCCACACCAAGTCAGACTCGGTGACCCCACCGGGATTGCTCGTTCCTCCGCTATCATTTCGACTGCGTCGAAAAGTACGAAACCGCAACCGACTTCTCACCAGATAAAGTCACAAAAATACTCCCACTAAAGGGGAGCTTTTTTGTGACCCCACCGGGATTCGAACCCGGATTATTGGAATGAGAATCCAATGTCCTGAACCATTAGACGATAGGGCCTAGTCAAATATCAATAAATTGTTAAATACTTACTCTTAAAGACCTCACGATCTAATATCCTTAAACCATGTCGTCGAGTCAAACTCGACTCTTAGCTTCGCTTCAGACGATGGGACTTTAATCAAGATATGTATTAAATATACTCAACTAAATCGTATTTTATCATTTCTGGGATATAAATTGCGATTCTCCAGGTAGATTCTTTCAGATTATTTTAAGCTTTCGGGTATAATATCGTATGCTATGAGAATCTTAGTCATTGAAGATGAACACAGGATTGCAAATTCGATTAAAAAAGGTCTTACCCAGGAATCATTTGCCGTTGACGTTTCATACGATGGTGAAGAAGGATATGATCTTGCTTCGACTGAAGAATATGATGTAATCATCCTGGATTTGATGCTTCCGAAAATGGATGGCGTTGCAATTTGTAAGAGTTTGCGTAAAGAAGGTGTTCATACATCAATTTTAATGCTGACAGCAAAATCGTCGGTTGATGATAAAGTTGTGGGATTGAATGCAGGAGCTGATGATTATTTACCTAAACCTTTTGCTTTCTCAGAACTTCTTGCCCGGATTCGGGCATTATCCAGACGTCCACTACAAACTCTGAATAATGTTCTTAAGGTTGGCGACCTTGTGATGAACACAAATGAACTTTTAGTTGAACGTGCCGGAAAAAAAATTGATTTATCAAAAAAGGAGTACGCATTGTTGGAATATTTATTACGGAACAAGGGAAAAGTTTTAACTAAAGAACAAATCATGAACCATGTATGGGATTATGATTCGGATATTCTACCTAACACTGTCGAAGTTTATGTAAAATATCTTAGGAATAAAATAGAAAAACCTTTCAGTAAGAGCGGACTTTTAATAAAAACAATCCGCGGGTTTGGATATAAGATTGAAAATAAATAATTTAATGTTCAAAGCAGCGCGACTAAAGTTAACGATCTGGTATTTGCTGATCATTATGACGATCAGTCTTAGTTTTAGTGTTTTCATCTATAACATTGTTGCATCAGATCTTCAAAGGAGACTTACGGCAATCGAAACAAGACTGAATTTACAAAGAAGAGGGATGGTTGATCCCCAGCAGGGGCAGTTGTATGTACTTCTCGACGACCTTACGGAGGCAAAAGAAAAATTATTGTTTATTCTTTTGGACACCAATATTACGATTTTGGTTATATCTGCAATAGGAGGATATTTGCTTGCGGGAAAAACCCTTTCTCCGATTGAAAAAGCTATGGACGAACAGAAAAGATTTATCTCAGATGCCGGACATGAACTGAAAACCCCACTAACTGCACTTCAAACGTCAATCGAAGTTGCCCTTCGGGATAAAAAACTCACCCTTCGCGAGGCAAAATATGAACTTCATGAAAGTCTTCAGGATATTAATAAGATGACAAATTTAACTAACAATCTTTTGGTTCTGTCCAGACTTCAAGGTAAAAACGGTTCAGTAAATAAAAGCAAACATATTTTGAAAGACGTTGCCCAAGGTGTGATTAAAAAATTAAAACCGATTGCAGATAGTAAAAAGTTAACAATAAAGCTAAGCGGAGGTAATTTTTCGGCAAAATTCGACAGAGACGATTTTGAAAAATTATTGACGATTCTTCTGGATAATGCAATAAAATACACACAGGTTAACGGTAAAATTGCAATGGAAATTGTCGGAAAATATAAAGAATTTGATGTGAAGATTGTTGACAATGGCATAGGTATTTCAAAACAGGACTTGCCGCATGTTTTTGAAAGGTTTTACAGAGCAGACTCCTCCAGGTCGAAAAACAATTCAGATGGTTATGGATTGGGTTTGTCAATTGCAAAGAATATTGTTGATAACAATCAAGGATCAATCTCAGTAAAGAGCATATTGGGGAAAGGGAGCGAATTTTTGGTTAAATTGCCTAAAGCTTAGGGTAAATTATGTCTCCAAATAATTGCAGATAAGTTTGCGGCTCCGGAAGTGAGTTTTAAGGCTTTTTCCAATTTACCTTGATTGATAGAGTTTGTATCGTTTCCATATTTTACCGATCCTGGTGTGTAGTATTTATTCAAATACGGTATCGCTTTCGGATCTCCGAGTTGTCCCAAAGCCCAAATCGCGGAGTTCCTTTCATCATAAGGATTGTTTTTATCATCCAAAACCATAATTAAAGCTTCGACACAGTCGCCTCCGTATCTTTTTTCTGCAATTGAACAATAATTTTTAACATCACTCCCGGTCCAAAGACTGGTAACGACGAAAATAATCGCTGAAAGAACCAACACCCCGATTATTGTGTATATAATTATTTTTTTCTTCATAGCAATTTCAAGGAAACCACGTTCATGTAAACTGAACGTGGAGGAATTGAACTTGATATGTCATCCTCCCTCAGGGGAAACCACGGACTACAGTCCGTGGAGGATGTCATGATTCATTATACACACGTAAATACCATGGCTTTTAAGCGTTTTCTAAGAAGAGATAAATATATTTAGTGTCTGAAGGGGGGTGATGAGAATGAAAAAGAAGTTTTTATATCCGGCATTTATTTTGACATTTGTTACATTACTCACTCTTTATGGGGGAAGTAAAGTTTTAGCAGATGATGTTGATGGTTATCCTCCGATTGTTCAGGCGATTGCGGATAAGTTTGGGGTCGATGAAAGCGATGTCACTGAGGTTTTTGATCAGGAAAGAGTGAGAATTCAGGACCAAAGACAGGCTTTGTATGAACAACGACTTTCGGAAGCCGTTGCTGCCGGGGTTATCACTCAAGAGCAAAGCCAAAGTATTTCTGATAAACATAAGGAGTATGTTGCGGAAATGGAGGCGATCAAATTACAGCACCGGGATGAGATGCAAAAATGGATAGGCGATCAGGGAATCGATCAGGATAAATTGATGCAATACATCGGATTTGGATCAGGAGGAAATAAGATGCACATGGGTATGGGTAGTTTCTAAAGGGGCTTGAAAAATCCCCTCAAGTAGGATGATGTCTTGGAATGGAAAATTGATTTGTCTTTTACCCCGTCACACTCCCACAAAAGAATTGTGGGAGTGTGTACAAAAAAGCTTTTACTTTTTTTCTAATTCTTTCTTAATAAATTCATGAATCTGGTCCCAATTTCCCTCACCCGATTTCGGAAGCAGAATATATTGTTTGTCGGAAGAAATAGCATCAATCAAAACATTATCTGTATTGAGAGATATTGTCGAAATTGATACATCCTGAATCTCCTTCTGATCTTTAGCGATTTCGTAAAACGTTTGAATATCAATGTCAGTCAGGGTGTGGTCGGAGAGGGTATTAATAACAGGTATAACTTTTGTAAGTGTTGAGAATGATAATAATTTATTCTTGACACCCACCAAAAACGCCTGCTGGCGGAGGGATCTTCCGAAATCACTTCCGTTTATATCGGAATGTCTCGATCGGACGAATTTCAGTGCGTTTTCTGAGTCGAGTGTTTCAGTACCTTTATCATAATGTATTGTTTCAAATCTACAGGTAAATTCTTTTTCAAGGAGTTGACCCGATAGTGTTGCATGAAGAGCTTTAATATCCTCGTCGGATTTACCGCATATATCATTTTCCAATCCTTCGATAGGGTAATATTTATCCTCAAATGAATAAGGAACGGATACTGTCACACCTCCGAGAATATCGACGATGCGAATGAATCCCTGAAAGTCTATCGCAATAAAATTGTCAGGATGTATGCCTGTTACTAATTCAACCATATCTCTGGATAGATTGCCGGCTCCAATAATCCCTTTATATTTATCCGGTTTTTCTGGGTACTTTTTATCATCAAGTCCAATTGCAAAAGCGTGGTTTATTTTATGTTTTTCGATGTTGTCCTTTGAAATCGGAATGGGTACAAAAATGTCTCTTGGTATTGAAATCAGAATAATTTTATTTTCTTTAGGACGAATACTTGCAAGCATCATCGTATCAGTTAATGTTGCTCCTTCGTGGTTTCCGCCCGCATAACCAAGAAGCAGTATATTTCTAATGCGTAGGGGGTCTGGTGTTGGGGTGGGAGCTAAAGTAATTGATGGATCATCCGGTGATTTGACAACAACTTTATTATATGTCCGGATAGCATAAGTAACCGTAGCCGCAAGTGTAAATAAGAATAATACGTAAATTATCCCAAGTATTTTCCTTTTTTTTAATTTTCTCTTAACCATAATTCAACAAGCTCTATATTATAACAGCATTCAAGAAAACCCAGAGTCAGGCTCGGGTAATGTCATAACTGATTATTAAAAAGCGAAATATTACCGAAAATACCAGACTAATTTTTTGTTACAAAAAAGTCTTGTCTTAGCCTCGAAACTGAGAGATTTTGATAAGCTTAATGGTATAGGTAAAACTTGACAATAATCCCCGCTATAGTTACAATACCCTCTGGTAAACATGGTTCTGCCCAAAAAAACACACCCTTGAAAACCTTCTCTTTGTTTGTATTATTAATACTATTGCAAAAATATAAGTAATCAAAGGTGGCAGAAACGTTATTTAGAATTTTAGAACTATGACAGATCAAGTACAACTTACAAAACAGGGATACGACTCATTGAAAGAAGAGCTGAGGATTTTGCTGGACGAAAAACGGCCAAAATTGGTCGACAGAATTGCCAATGCGAGATCTCAAGGAGATCTTGCAGAAAATAGCGATTACCAAAACGCACGGGATGAGCTTGAATTTCTTGACGGTAGAATTGAAGAACTCCAGGATGTTCTGAAAAATGTCATGGTAATTGCGGGGGGAAAAGGCGGAAATGTTGTATCAATCGGGACAAGGGTGAAGGTCCAAATTAACGGAAATCAACAGATTTTTGAAATTGTCGGCGAGTGGGAAGCGGATCCTGGGGAGAAAAAGATATCCCATAGCTCACCTTTGGGACAGGCATTGATTGGTAAAGTTGTCGGGGATTCTTTTGAAGTAGAGGCTCCGGCCGGAAAGCTGACCTACAAAGTTTTATCAATTGACTAAGATTCCAATCGTCAATATAATACCTTTCATCATATGAATATACTTACTAATAACAAAAAACACACAACTTCCTGAAGGAGGTTTTGTGTTCACATGCTTAAACCTCCTTACAGGAGGTTTTTTTGTGGTACGAAAGTACCATCTAAAAAATATCCATGAAAAAGAATTTAGTTGAAACATTTATTGATTTAGTGAAGATCGATAGTCCCTCCGGGGAAGAGGAAAAAATTTGCGTTTATATTCAAAAACGACTTTCTGCTATGGGAGTAAAATCTCAAGTTGATAAATCCGGGAATTTGTTTGCCAAAGTGGATGGGGTTGGTGTTCCTGTAATTTTGTCTGCGCACATGGATACGGTTGAACCGGGGAAGAATATTAAGCCGAAGATAATTAACGGGGTGATCAAAAGTGACGGTACGACAATTTTGGGAGCTGATAATAAAATTGCAATTGCCTCCATCATTAATGCTTTACAGCAAGTAAACCCCAATCGCAGAAGATCCCTGGAGATTGTTTTTTCGGTGCGCGAGGAAACCGATGGCGGAATTGCTGATTTTGATTTTTCGCTACTTCAAGGAAGAACCGGGATTCTTGCAGATAAAGCAACGGATGTCGGGATCATAGAATTAGCATCACCCTGGATCGAAAACTTGGAGATTACGATTAACGGATTAAGTGCGCATTCGGGATCTCCGGAAAAGGGGATAAATGCCCTGACAGTTGCTTCAAATGCGATTACTAATCTTGATTGGGGACGGATTAATGACGAAACGACTTCCAATATTGGTGTAATTAGCGGTGGGAGTGTGATGAATACAATTCCCGAGAAAGTGTTTTTGCAGGGAGAAGTCAGGAGTTTTTCCAGAAAAAAGCTTGATAATCAAATTATAAAAATTAAGAAAACTTTTGAAAGTACTACCAAAAAGTACGCAGCTGATCTTGGATTTATTGCTAACAATTATTGCAATGGCTATGTATTTAAGAAAAGTGATGAATATGTGGATCGGGTTGCGGGAGTTATGAAAAGTTTAGGAATTAAACCTAAATACGAAATAGCTTTTGGCGGTAGTGATGCAAACACTTTTATTAAAAATGGGATCAACCTTGTTAATATCGGTGACGGGGGACGTGATCCGCATACTCTCAAGGAGAGTGTAACAATCGCTGATTTGGAGAAAATTGCGATGATTTTTACCTCGTATATTCAAAGCGTTTAATTTACTATAGATTGTAAAATTGTTAAACTTGGAAATAGATCCGAGATTTAGAAGTCGAACCACTTGCAGTGAGTGACTGAAAGGAAACGAACCATGGCAGACCAAAGATTGGAAGAAATAAGAAAAATAAGGCTTGAAAAAGCCCAAAAACTTCGTGAAATGGGAATTAATCCCTATCCTTCAAAAGCAAAAGGCCCAACCACCCCAGTTGCGACAGCCTTAGATTCTATGGATAAAAAAGTTGCTGTTGCGGGCCGGTTGATGTCGTTTCGATCTCATGGGAATGTTACATTTGCTGATCTGAAGGACGAAACCGGAAAAATTCAGCTTTGGTTTCAAAAAAATAATTTGAATGAACAATATAAAGTTTTAAACCTAATTGATATAGGCGACTTTTTGTACGCAGAAGGAACTGTCGCAAAAACAAAATCAGGTGAAATTTCGATTGATGTTGCCAACTACCAAATATTAACAAAATCTATTCGACCCTTGCCTTCAATCTGGTACGGACTTAAGGATGAAGAAGAAAGGTACAGAAGAAGATATTTGGATTTACTCCTTAACGACGAACTAAAAGATCTCTTCAGGAAAAAAGCAATATTTTGGCAGAGCATGCGTGAATTTTTGGTGAATAAAGGATTTTTGGAAGTCGAAACCCCAGCTTTGGAAGCAACAGCCGGTGGGGCGGACGCAAAACCTTTTGTAACACATCATGATGCACTGGATACTGATTTTTACTTGAGGATTTCGATGGGGGAACTCTGGCAAAAAAGACTTATGGTTGCCGGTTTTGAAAAAACATTTGAGGTAGGAAGGCAATTCCGGAATGAGGGATTGAGCCGCGAACATTTACAGGATTATAGTCAAATGGAATTTTATTGGGCATATGCTAATTACGAGGATTCTATGTCGTTGGTTGAAGAAATGTACAAATATGTTGCCGATAAAACCTTTGGCAAACTGAAATTTACGATTACAGATCAGGAAGTTGATTTGAAAAAGAAGTGGGAAAAGATCGATTACCGAGATACCATTCTTCAAAATACCGGAGTTGATATTTCAAATGCTGATAAGAATACAATTGTTGCGAAATTAAAAGGACTCAAGCAGGAGTTTAACGAAAAAGAACCCAGGGAGAGGCTGATTGATAATCTCTGGAAAGGTGTCAGAAAGGGAATTGCCGGTCCGGTGTTTTTAGTCGGGCATCCGGTTGAAGTATCGCCTCTGGCAAAAAGAAAAGAGGACAACCCCAAAATGGTAGAAAGATATCAGATTATTTTGGCCGGAAGTGAAATGGGTAATGGTTATTCGGAGCTAAACGATCCGGTAGATCAGGCAGAAAGATTTAAAACTCAGCAAAAAATGCGTGAGGAAGGCGATGTTGAGGCTCAGATGCATGACAAAGATTTTGTCGAAGCATTGGAATTCGGAATGCCACCCGTGACGGGTTTTGGGATAAGTGAACGACTTTTTTCGTTCCTGGCAGATAAACCGATTCGCGAAACGGTATTATTCCCTCTTTTGAAACCGGAGAAAGATAAAGATTAGGAATACTGGTATTTATATATAGATTAATGAAACAAGAAAAAAAATCTTTAATTTGGAATAATTTTTTTGTTCAGGCAATAGTTATTTTCGTTGTATTGGTAGCAGTAACATATCTTCTTGTTAACGTCCTCTCGAAAAAGAATAAATATGTTTGCAAATTTATCGGAAATTTTTGGTTTAATGAAGTCCAAAGCACGGAAATCCCGAATCCGAAAGTCGGATGCTATTCATATATGGATGTGTACTAGTTGATAGCGAATAGATAAAAGCGAAAAGTGAATAGAGAATAGTTTTTTGTTGAAAATTAGTTTAAAATTTGTAGCTAATTAGTAATTAAATGAATAGAACACAGGCGCTTAAACTTCTTCATGATAATATGCAGAATCCGAATCTTCGGAAGCATTGCTATTCTGTTGAAGCGGTAATGGGAGCTTTATATGACCGTCTCGAAAATGGGAAGAAAAGCGAGGAAGAAAAGGAGAAATGGCTGGTTGCCGGACTGCTCCATGATGCGGATTATGAGCTTACCAAAGAAGACGCAAAGAACTCCCACACAAAGCATGTGACAAAATGGCTTGAAGAGGCCGATGCCCACTCCGATATCAGAGATGCTGTTGTATCGCATGCGTGGGGTTTTTTGGATTTTGCGCCCGAGCCTAAAAACAAAATGAGTTGGGCTTTATATTGCTGTGATGAGTTGACCGGACTTATTATCGCCGTTACCTTGGTAAAACCAGATAAAAAACTTGCCTCAGTTACGGTTGAATCGGTGATGAAGAAGTGGGGATCGCAAAGTTTTGCAGCCGGAGTTAATCGGAAACAAATTGAGATGTGTGAAGAAAAGTTGAATCTACCCCTTCCTGAATTTATCCAGATCGCGATTTCTGCGATGCAGGGAATCTCGAATGATTTGGGACTTTAGTGTATTATAAATTTTAAGTGTATATGGAAATATTCAGACATAATAATCCATTAGGATACAATGTTGAAGTAATCCAAAAAGTACAAATGGATAGACTCGATTTCAGAAATAATCCCGAGGGAATTGTAGTTAAATCGGTGGTAGATTCTACAAATGTGGAAGGTGTTATGATTCCTTATGGTGAAGCTCAAAAATTAAAAAGGATATTACAAGCCCAGATTAAAAATTTGAAGGAGGAAGGGTTTAAGGAATACAAAGATTATAAAGTAAAGATTGTACCTCAATAATGATAATTTGGGATTATTACAAGTTATTTTAATCGTGCTCCAGTTTCTGCACTTCCTCTAAATTCTGCTTTTCTTAATAGGGCATAGGCGCCTAACATAAGCGAAGTTACCGTTCCTACCCCTACTGATGCAAGAGGAACAAAATTTCGCCGAATAGTATCTAATGTTGCAGGATCTTTTAATAATTCGAGCGTATCGGTTATACCCTTTAATGCTTCTGCTGACATAATAAGTCGTATTATAATACAATTTGAAAGTATTTTAAATATTTTTGAAGGTATATTGTATAATTCGAATAATCAAATTAATAAAAAGACAATTAACGTTTTATGTTAGACATTAAATTTATTCGCGAAAATAAAGATCTTGTAAAAAAGGGTGTTACTGATAAGCAATTTGACCCGTCAATTGTTGATGAGGTTTTGAAGGTGGATGAAGAAAGAAAAAAACTCCAATTGGAAGTGGAAGAATTAAGATCAGAGAGAAATAAAGTTGCCAAGGCAGGTAAGCCCCAGCCCTCTGAAGCTTCGCGGGGTAAAGAAATAAAAGAGAATTTGAAAAAGCTGGAACCTGAATTTGACAAAGTTGATACGAAATTTCTTGAGCTTCTTAACCAGATTCCTAATCTGCCGCTTCCCAACGTTCCTGTAGGTAAGAATGAAAGTGAAAATGTTGAAATTAAAAAAGTCGGAGAAATCCGGAAATTAAATTTTACCCCGAAGGACCATCTTGAGCTGGGAACCAAATTGGGAATTTTGGATTTCGAAACCGGTGCCAAAGTGACGGGTTCGCAGTTTTATTTCCTTTACGGAGACGGGGCACTTTTGGAACTTGCCTTAGTTCAGTATGCGATGGAGCTTCTTTCAAAAGAAGGATTTCTTCCTGTGATTACACCGGACCTTGCCAAATCAAGATTTTATTTGGGAACAGGCTACGCTCCAAAAGGAGTTGAAGCTCAGACCTATATTGTTGAAGGGGAGGATTTGGGACTTATCGCAACAGCCGAAGTAACGCTTGCCGGAAAACACGCAGATGAAGTTATTCCTGAAAACGAACTCCCTAAAAAATATATCGGTTATTCCCATTGTTTCAGACAGGAAGCGGGGGCGTATGGAAAGTATTCCAAAGGAATGTATCGTGTGCACCAATTCACGAAAGCAGAGATGTTTATTTACTGCAAACCGGAGGAATCAGAGGCAATGCACCAGCATATTTTGGAAATGGAAGAAAAGATCTACCAAAACCTAGGACTCCCGTATCGAGTATTGGAGATTTGCACAGGCGACCTTGGCGCAATGGCAGCAAGAAAGTACGACATTGAAGCATGGATGCCGGGACGCAATGATTATGGAGAAGTCACATCAACCTCAAACTGCACCGATTATCAGGCAAGAAATCTGAATATAAAATACCGTAAAAAAGACGGGAAGATAGAGTTTGTTCATATGCTCAATGGTACCGCGATTGCAACATCCCGCACGCCTTTGGCTATTTTGGAAAATTATCAAAATGAAGACGGGTCTGTTACAATCCCTGAAGTATTAAGAAAATGGATGGGAAAAGAAAAAGTTGAGAAGAGAAATAAGTAGTGAGTTGTGAGAAGTGGGATATGGGAGATAGCGATAGGTTGTAGGGGGTAGGAAATAGAAATAAGAAATAAGTGAAGTAAATGAAAGGAGAGTGATTTTATGAAAAAAGAGAGAGAAAAAAAAGCGGAGAAAGTTAAAGTAACGGTTGGGAAAAAAATAACCGGAATGGTTGATAGGATTCTGGGAGCTCTTCCTGATCCCGATGCCGAAGGTAGGGAAAGATTAATGTCGGCTATTGACCACGCTAAAGTATCCGGAGGTTGCGTTCAGACAATTATCCCTGATATTGGAGAATATTCGGTTGTGTCTGACGGATACGGAACCGAAATAGTTCCGGTGGAAAATTGATTTCCAAGCCTATAATGTGGTAAAATAGTATTACTATGAATGAATTAGCAAAGACTTTCGCTAACCCTTTGTTATTGAATCATTCCGGCGATGGAGTACAGGTTCGCCCTGACGACTGCGGATATAAAAAGTCTTTATTGGGAGTCCCTGTTAATATTTCATACCCCCGAGTTGCAGCTAATGGTTCAAGGGTCGTAAGCGACACCTGTGTTGTTGAAGGGAAAGGATTTTTTAGTATCCCGCACTTATATAAAACAAACTTAGAACGAACTCCGGACGGTAAATTTGTTTGCCACGCTGATTGTCCCTGGATAAAGTAACTTCATTAAATTTCGTACCCGGACTTTAATACAATCTCTTTAACTTGAGAGATATCAGCCGACTCGTCAACCTCCAGAGTTTGCCTGGGATATGAACATTTTGCATTTATTCCCGCCTCTTCCAAATCCGATTCAAGCATTACCGCACAGGATTCACAATGCATGCCTTGAATCTTGTAAACTTTTGATTTTTGACCTTTTTTAAAGAAGTTGAACATGTTTAATTTATAACGGTGAATGATCCTCCATACATACCCATCGAACAAGTATATGCAAGTCTTCCTGTTTTTGTCGGAGTGAATTCAATAATCGTTTCCCCTTTTTCAGGAAGAATTTTTGAAATGTTAAATGCGGGGATTGTGAAAGCCCTTGAACAACTGAAAACCCCTTTTGTAACGAGTTTAAGTTTTACCGGAGTACCCACTTTCAAAGTGTCGGTTGATGCTTTATAACCATTATTTTCGACGTTGATTGTGACATCCTGATATCCATCAGCTGTAACAGTTACAGAAGTAGGCTTGTTTGATCCGGCTACGGTATCACTTTTGAAAAGAGACGAGATAGCGCTTTTATAATTTTGTATTGTATGGGGTGAGCCCAAAAGTCCCAATCCGCCGCTTATGGCTGTAACCCCAAAATATAATAGAAACGCCGATGCGACATATGAAAAAGCTTTTTTTGACAGAAGTTCACCGGCTACTGCACCCATAGTGAAAAAGACAGGGCTCGTTCCGATCACAAACAAAGCCATAATAGCCCCTCCAAGCAGCCAGTTGCCCGAAGACATAGCAAGAAGCATCATTGCTTGGGTAACACCGCAAGGCATTAAAACCGTCAATACCCCCATGGTTAGCGGGGTGACAGTTGTAGGATCTTTACTGATTTTTTTGGCAAGCCTGAATGCAAATTTCGGAGGCCGGATAGAAAAATATCTGAAAACAGGATGCAAGTTTAATATCTTGCCCGCGGTTCCGAGTATGAAAATACCGGCGGCAAGCTGAATAAAAGCTTGTAACTTTATCGAGAGCAATAAAAACGATCCCAAATATCCAAGAACCATCCCCAAAGTAGTGTAGGCGAGAAGTTTTGCCAGCAGAAATAAAATAACATGCTTCATTTTCTCCGACCTTTTATTATTTTGTACTTCAGTCAGAGACGATGTCAAAAGTCCTCCTTGAATTGCAAAGCAGGAAATTCCCCCTGAAGTTAACCCCGTTATTAAAGCCAGCCATAAATTTCCCATTTTAATATTTTAAATCAGATTTAATTGTAGAGTAAATGAATATATCATTTGACTATTGTCCTGTAAAATAATATGATAATGATATCCCCTGGGGGGGGATTAAGTCAAGGGGAGTAAATAACACCAAAATATTAAAATATATATGAATAACAATGGAAACATAATTCATCGATACAAAATTGCGTCAGGTCATTTGAAGAAAGTTATCAAAATGATTGAGGAGGGCGTTTATTGCGTGGACATTGTACATCAATCACTGGCAGTTCAGGCTGCCCTGAAAAAAGCCGACCAGCTGGTTTTGAAAAACCATCTCGAAACATGTGTATCAGAATCGATAAAAAAAGGTGAAGGGAAAAAAGCAATTGCAGAAATAATGGAGGTATTGGAAAAGACATGAACCTTAGTGAAATATTTGTTTTGGCTGCGGGACTATCTCTAATTGGTTTTGTCTACTGGTTCTTTTTTGGAAAAAAATACAATGAAGTTGTGGCGAATGATAATGATAAGGTAAAAATTTTAGTGAGTGGAAGGTATAAACCTGATGTTATAAGAGTAAAAAAGGGTGCAGCAACCAGCCTTTTATTAACAAGAACAGATTCGAACCCCTGCTTGGAGGAATTTATTATCCCTGATTTCAAAATCAAGAAGTATTTACCTATGAATAAAGTCGTTGAAATTAAGCTGAATCCCGAACAGATTGGTACTTGGGACTTTCATTGTGGTATGAATATGAATCATGGAAAACTCATCGTTGAATAATACAACCAGAATCACTTTTCCCGTTGTCGGGATGCACTGTGCATCTTGTGCAAAACTCATTTCGCGAAAACTCGAAAAAGTTCCCGGAGTGACAAATGCAGTTGTTAATTACGGAAGTGAGCAAGCCATCATTGAAGGAACCGGAGTGGATAAGAAGAAAGTTATGTATGCTGTTGAGGAAGCCGGATATCAGGCATTAATTACGGAAAATTCCGATTCTTCATCCGAGTCGGTTGAAAAACAGAAAGAGGCGGCAAAGAAAAGGGAACTTAAGGATCTGCAGATAAAAGTATTAGTCTCTTCATTTTTATCGGTAATTCTTTTTATCGGCAGTTTTCCGAAGTGGTTTGGCGACTTGGGTATTATTAATGATAAATATTTTTTACTGCTTCTTGCTACTCCGGTTCAATTTTGGGCAGGCAGAAGTTTTTATCAGGCAGCTTGGTCAGGTTTAAAAAACAGAACTGCCAGCATGGACACGCTGATTGCGATAGGAACTTCAGCTGCATACGGTTTCTCTGCCTTGATGACATTATTCGGAAAATATTTTATGGTTTTGGGCGTACAAACGGCAATGTACTACGATACAGCAGCCGTGATTATTACTCTCATACTTCTGGGAAGGTTTTTGGAAACTAAAGCAAAAGCAAAAACTTCGGATGCGATAAAAAAATTAGCCGGTTTACAGGCAAAAACAGCCAGAATTCTTTGGTCGATGACAAAAGATAAATTACAAATGACAAGTTTTACAAAAAAAGAACAATATCAGGAAATAGATACACCTCTTGATCAGGTTGTTGTCGGGGATTTAATCCGTGTCCGGCCGGGAGAGAAAATACCTGTAGATGGGATGGTTATTGATGGAGATACCAGCATTGATGAATCTATGGTCACCGGCGAATCAATACCGGTTGAAAAAAAGGTTGGAGACTTGGTTATTGGCGGAACAATTAATAAAAACGGAACGCTTTTGATACAGGCTAAGAAGGTCGGAAGTCATACAATGTTGGCACGCATAATTCAGATGGTGTCTGAAGCTCAAAGTTCCCAGCCTGCCATTCAAAGATTGGCAGATACGGTTTCTTCGTATTTTGTCCCCATTGTTCTAATGATTTCTGTTGCTACATTTGTTATATGGTTCATAATCAGTGGTTTTGGTCCGGCACTTTCAAATTTTATTGCAGTTCTTGTTATTGCATGTCCTTGTGCACTGGGGCTTGCTACACCGACAGCTGTAATGGTTGGAATAGGAAAGGCGGCGGAATACGGAATTTTGGTTAAAGATGCGCAGGTTTTGGAAACAGCCTATAAAACCAAATATGTCGTCTTTGATAAAACAGGAACGCTTACTCATGGAAAACCAATCGTTACGGATGTAGTTACTTTTAGTGAATTAACCGAAAAAGGAGTCTTGGGATTCGCAGCTTCAGTTGAACAGGTATCGGAGCATCCTCTTGCGGAAGCAATCGTCGGTAAAGCAAAAAAAGATTCGTTGGAACTTCAGAAGGTCACTGACTTTACTGCTCATACCGGAAAGGGAGTGGAGGGAAAAGTTGCAGGAACCTTTGTTGTACTTGGGAATAGATCATTATTTGAAAAAGAGGAAATTATAAGTATTGAAAACCAGATTGAAAAGCTTGAAGATCAGGGTAAGACGGTGATGCTATTGGGAAGACATGTTGGTAAGGTCAATAAGATCGGAGGACTTATTGCGGTTTCCGATACGGTCAAAGAAAGTGCATCGGAAACCATTTCTCTTTTGAAAAAAGCTAACATTTCATCTGTAATGATTACAGGCGATAACGCGCGTACCGCAAATGCGGTTGCACTTGAACTTGGTATTGATTCTGTTTACGCGCAAGTCTTGCCCCACAAAAAGGCTGAGAAAGTGCTGGAAATAAAAGAAAAAGGTGTAGTGGCGTTTGTCGGTGATGGGATTAATGATGCACCAGCTCTTGCATCGGCTGATGTTGGTATGGCTATGGGAAGCGGGACCGACGTCGCCCGGGAATCGGCTCATATGACGCTCCTCAATACGGATTTGAAAACAGTTGCCAAAGCGATAGCTCTAAGTAAAAAAACAATAAGCATAATTAGGGAGAATTTGATATGGGCGTTTGGGTATAACGTGATTTTAATACCTGTTGCGATGGGTGTGCTTTATCCGTTTATCGGAAAATTTTTAAGTCCTGAAATTGCAGCTTTTGCGATGGCAGCAAGCTCTATCTCCGTTGTTGGCAACTCCCTAAGATTAAGAAGATTGCGTATTTAATTATTCGCTTCGATTAAATTTTTTTCCTAAAGTACGATGAACAAACTTCTTGGTATATAATTTGCCGGATGATAAAAAAAGAGATGCATAAAATTAATGTTGCGGATATTCGATTAGGTTTACCAGAATTTGAAGTAAAGGAAAAACAAATTGACGATAATAAATATTCCTATTTTGAGGCCGGTGAAGGAAAACCGCTGATTTTACTTCCGGGATTTCCGTTCGGAAAAGAATTATATTCTTTGGTAATACCCGGTTTAGCGCTTAATAAAAAAGTTATCGCCTTGGATTTACCCGGTTGGGGTGAATCGGGTTATAAACAAGAAATAACCTATTCGGGTATTAATAAATGGTTGTACAAATATGTAAATAGCGAAAGTCGAAGTATTGACCTATTTGGTTATTCATTTGGAGGCAGTATTGCTTTGAGGTTTATCAATGATTATCCTGAATTGGTTGATAGAGTTTCTGTATATTCTCCGGCAATAAAATTCTCAAGATATATGGATCCGATAAAAAGTATTTTTTTGCAGTTTGCAAACATGTCGCCAAAAATAAGGCAAATATTTTTTAAAGAATTAATATCGGGAGGCGGTAATCTTCATAAAATTATGTTTGGAGTCGAAATGAACATCCAAAATCCCTACCATCAAAAATTGTATGAATCATTACAAAAAGTCCGGCTCGAACCATTTTTTGAAACCTTAAAAACAATTTTTGGAACAGATTTGGCACCTGATCTTTCCGGAATTACAAAAGAAGTTAATATTGTTACCGGAGAAAAAGACTACATAAAAACCGATAGCTTTGAGGCAATCAAATTGTTAAAAAAATCCCATTTAATTGTAATTCCCCGGGTAACTCATAACTTTATTGATGAAAACCCCGCAAAATTTCAGGAAGTTTTATCAAAAATATTTAATTGATTTCCATGGAAAGAAAATCCGACCTGATAAATATTGAAGTTTTTCTGGGGGGTGAATGGCAGCCTATTATCGATGCTATTTTGCCTGTTGAAATAATCGGAAATCTGAATAAATTAGATCCCGGAGAATCCATGCTGATTCCTGACGAAGACAGTGCGGAAATCTTCATAAGAAAATTAGTCGCATTAACAAACTAGCAACGCATATACTTGCCGTTCTTGTTAATTTCGGAAGTTGAAACAAACTGAAGAAAAACTGCTTAGAGTCAGAAAACATCAATACTTAGTACCCTTTTAATAAATGCGGTCCTATTGGACACCTTTTACAGGTTGAAGAGTTTTGACAATTGGTCCGTATTTCCTGGATCTTAGTTTCGAGCGATGTCAAAGCAATATCAGTAAAATTCATGTGATCTTTCAGCATCCTTGTTGAATTGGAAACACTAATATTAATGGAAATCCCGGATAAACGCCTTACTTTAAGTAATCTGAATCTATAGCAGAACCCAAGAAAACCCCGAGCGTGAGCTCGTGGGATGAATTGGATTCTGATATGTCATCCTCCTTTAAAGGAAACCCCATTCGTAAGAATGGGGAGGATGTCATCAGTTTTACTCAAACTTAAACTTAGATATTTTGAGAGAGTCGTACAAAGAAAAAATGCTTGTTCTGCGGACATGTTTGGTATTCCATAGATAATATCATTATAAGTTAAAAAATATACTTAGAAAGTTCTTATACTTTATTTCTTGCTTGGCGGTATTTTCTTTTCCGTACCTTTAACCATATTTAGTCAAGTTCTTTATCAATATAAACGATGGTCATTCCAACTTCCTGTGCAACTTTGTGTTCATCAGTTGCTCCACGGGATTTTTCCCATCTGGGGGTCATAAACATATCGGTTACAAATTTTTCTTCTGCGCCAAGTACTTCCCTCCAAAATACTTCCCAATCAGAGTTTACAAAACCTGCTGCATCTAATCGCTTGAAAAGTTCATCATCAAAAACTTCCGTTGCAGAAAACACTGGAAATTCCTGTTGTGTCCTTATTTGTTCAGTAAATCTCCCAAGCCTTGCGATATTCTTTGGTATGTTTTCTTTCCCGTCAGCTGTAATTGCCCCTGAAACATATCCAATTCTGTTATATCCGGCAAGCCTATATTCTCTAAATACACCAAAGAGAGAGTCTCTTACTTGTGCCAGAGAATTTGACTCTTTGACTGCTCCCGTAATTTTTTCTTTCATTTTAGCTATCTCTTTTTGGCTTATTATAGTACCTCTTTCCTTTAATTTTATCCGGCAGCAAACTTTCTTGTGTATATTTCTCGTAACCCTTACCATATCCCAATTCCTTCATCAAATTTGTCGGGGCGTTGAGAATTTGGAGGGGGATTGGAAGATTTCCGAAATTATTGACATCACCCAAGGCTTTCATATAAGCATCATATGCTGATCTATCCTTTTTGGTTGTTGCCAGATAAACAGTTCCTGCAGCGAGATTTTCCTGGCATTCAGGATACCCAATCTGCTGGCAGGCTTGAAAGACTGCGTTAGCAACGACTAGTGCGGTTGGAGAGGCAACATCTTCTGAAGCGAATACGACCATTCTTCTGGCAATATACAATGGATCCTGTCCCGCAGCCACCATTCGTGCAAGGTAATAGAGAGCCGCATCGACATTGCTTGCACGCATTGATTTGATGAAAGCCGAAATAACATTGTAGAATTCTTCCCCCTGCCTGTCGAAAGTCAGCTGCTTTCTTTGAAGCGCCATTTCAATAGTGGAGAGTGTAAGAGTAGAAGAGTATAGCTGCTTGTTTTTTTTATCAGCAGATCGCATTCTGTTATCTGTAGGCAAATTTGATGCTATTTCCAGTACATTCAAAAGGACTCTTGCGTCACCATTGGATGATTCAATGAGGAATTTTTCAGCTTTTTTATCAATTTTGATATCAAGTTCCGTAAGACCCCTTTTCAGGATTTTTTTCAGGTTTGGTTCTTTCAGCTGATGTAAAACTACAACTCTGGAGCGGGAAAGAAGAGGTCCGATGATTTCAAATGACGGATTTTCAGTTGTTGCGCCTATGAGAACAATATTACCCCGTTCAACATACGGTAAAAGTTTATCCTGCTGGGCTTTGTTAAAACGATGAATTTCATCAATGAATACAATAGGCTGTGTATTGTGGGCAATTAGGGGTGAGTTGAGTATATTTTGAACAACCTGCTCAATTTCTTTGGTTTTTGCATTGACTGCTGAAAATTCATAAAATTCTCTTTTAAGCTCATGGGCAATTATTCTGGCAAGAGTTGTTTTTCCGGTCCCCGGCGGTCCCCAAAATATTAATGAAGGAAAATAATTTTCTTTTTTGGCGTTTTTAATTAATTTCCGGACGACCCCGTCTTTTCCTGCTATATGATCTTGTCCGATAAAACCCGACAAGTTATTGGGACGAAGTTTCTCCGGAAGCGGTATAATACTCATAAGATTATTTTACATCCGAATATAAACCGAAGCAATTAAGAATGTCTATTTATCCTCTTCATTTGAAGAGTGTAATTTCTTATCCAGTTCCGTAAGCATTTGATTCACCTTTTCATTTCCTTCGTTTAGAATAGTTTGTTGGACTATTATTGATTGCAGCTTAGCTTTTGCTATAAGAACTCTCAGGATGTTTGATCGTAAAGTCCTGTCAATGACCAAAGATCTTTCGTAAAAGTCTGATTTTTTGAAATGTTCATCGGTCATACACGCAGATTGTATCATATATAGTAAAATCAAAACCGGGTTATAAATATTTTTTTGACTTCGATTAGTATCGGAACTAAACTACATTTGAAAATTTAGAAAGAAATCCGATGGAAAGAGATATCGTATTGATACAGGTTAAACACTTGAATAAAGACGGCAGAATACAAAACCATGGGTCCGTTGCCGGTCCGGGAAATCCCTATCCCCATTTTCGCACTTTTGAAGAAACGGTGAACGTTGCCTTGGTGGTTGCAAAAATTGTAACAAAGCATTGGCAAAGACCGGTTTTCATTTGTGATGTGCATCATTCACCGGTAAAAGAGTAACTTCCGTTTTTTTGGTTGGAATCCTTTGTAGTATCATATATGTATGGGATTTTTCGGTAGTCTTCTGAAGGGGGAAACTGTTTTGGAAGAGGTAACCTCACCTGTGAATGGGAAAATAACCGTTCACAAAAGCCTTGCATGGGGAACCTATTTGTCAGTTGGTAATCTTACCCAATCCGGAGGTGTTGTTCGGGATATTTGGAAGTCAACTTTGACAAAGTTGAAAAAAGAAAACAGTGATGTCAAAGATTGTCTTATTTTGGGAATCGGCGGAGGAAGCAACGCCCAATTGGTCAGAAAATTTTGGCAGTATTCAAGGATTACGGGGATTGATTTTGATCAGGTGATTGTTGATTTGGGTAAAAAATACTTAGGTCTTGACGATATTAATGTAAAACTTATTGTCAGCGATGCGTATGAATTTGTGGAAAATGAAGCAAAATTCGATCATAAATATGACTTAATATTAATTGATCTGTATGTTGGGAGTGAATATCCGTTTGTGTTTGAGAGTGATGAATTTATAAAACATATTAAGTCTTTGCTGCATGAGCAGGGGAGGGTGATATTTAACCGTTTATATTCAGACGAAAAACGTTCATCCGCTTCAAAATTCGGTCAAAAACTGGAAAAAACTTTTAGCAAAGTTGAGTATTTTTATCCGCAAGCGAATTTGATGCTGATTTGCAGCTACTAATTTGTTTAGTAGCTATACTTGGGGCGGCGGTTGAAGTATAAACCATAGTCATCGTAGACGCCGGACTTTTTTTGAGGGATCAATTTTGAAAACTTTTCGAACATTGGAAGTTTAGCCTTTGCCCAGGTCTTAAAATTTATATTTACTTCTGAAAAGGCATACGAAAAAATATAAATCACGATAAGAAGCCCCATTATGTTGGCAGCAATTTTAATAAACCCATTATTGCCCGCAACGAGTTGTATCCCCGAAATAATGAGGAGAACCGGCCAGAAGCGGAACAGTATTTGCCAGATGCTCCAGGGAATTATATTTAAGTTGTTAAGAAGCAGGATTAAACCCAATAGGATAAATATAATACCGCCAAGAAAATCTGAATGATACGTTCTTTTTGTATTCTTTGAAGTATTCTCTTGGGGTTCGATATTTGTCACTTTAATCTCGTTTGGATAAGATTGCCAAACCTAAAATTATTATTACGACACCGGGAAAAAACCTCCACAATTTTGCGATGTTCAAGATACCGAAATTGCCCAGCAGGAGCAATGACCCGAAAACTAAAATTACCAATCCGAAGAATTGTTTTGAGTCGGCTCTTTTGGTATTCAACTTTATTTCTTTCGCGATCTCATGCGCTTTATCTTTCATCTCATTAACATTTTTCTCAAAGTTTTCTTTTGACAATTCAGACAGCGAAGATTTGGAAGGAACTATCAGCCAGAGAATAATATAGAGGAAAAGTCCGCCGCCCCCGAAGACTGTGACGATGACGAATAAAATTCTTATGAGTGTGACATCAACATTGAAAAAATCAGAAAAACCTCCGCAAACACCCCCTAACATCCTATTTTCTTCCGATCGGTAAAGTTTTGTTGAGCCTGAGGAATTTTTTGATGAATTCTTAGTTGCCATAATACGAAATATTATACAATCTATGCCTATTTTTTCAAGTTTGTAATATATATAATACGGCTTCCGGTAGCAGATGGCTGGAATCAGTGCTAAAATAATTAGCCATAGAGATCCGGTAGATTTAATATAATCCGGCATAAAATTAGTGAACCAGTCCAAAAAGACAAGGTTTGTAGTTTTCTTATGTTTAAAAATCTTTTTTCAAAACTTCTTGATATAAATCAAAAGGAAATTGACAGATTGTCAAAGATTGTTGACAGGATTAATTCTTTTGAGGGTGAAATAAAGAAACTTAAAAGTGCTGATTTTGCAAAAAAAACTGAAGAATTTAAGAAACGTTTTTCTGAAGATGAAATCTTGGAGGAACTTATTCCCGAAAGTTTCGCTTTGGTTCGCGAGGCGGCTTGGCGGGAGTTGGGACTTCGGGCATATGACGTGCAGATGATGGCGTCGGTTGCATTATTTGAGGGAAAAGTTGCAGAACAAAAAACAGGCGAGGGAAAAACTCTTTCAGCAGTTCCGGCGCTTTACCTTCGGGCGCTTGCCGGAAAAGGTGCACATCTGGTAACAGTTAACGATTATCTGGCACGACGCGATGCAGGCTGGAACGCTCCGATATTTAGGCTTCTTGGTTTATCAACGGGTGCAATTGCCCAGGAAATGAAATCGTATGTTTATGACCCCGCATTCTCCGATTCAAGTCACGGTGATGAAAGATTGGCGCATTTGAAAACTACGACAAGAAAAGAAAGTTATGCATGCGACGTTACATATGGGACGAATAATGAATTTGGCTTTGATTATCTTCGGGACAATATGGTTCAGCAGGTTGACGACATTGTTCAGAAACACCATTACTTTGCAATTGTTGATGAAGTTGACTCTGTTTTGATTGATGAGGCAAGGACTCCTTTGATTATTTCTGCTCCCGATACAGAACCGACTGATAAATATTATAAATTTGCCGCACTCATTGAAAAATTAAATCCGGATACTGACTATTCAATTGACGAGAAATTGAAAAGTGCAACTCTGACGGAACACGGAATTTCAAGGGTAGAAAAGATTCTCGGAGTTGAAAATTTGTATGAGAAGGATTTTGACTCAATACATCATATTGAAAACGCTCTTCGCGCCAAAACTCTCTATTTGAAAGACCGGGAATACATCGTCAAAGATGATGCCGTAACGATCGTTGACGAATTTACGGGAAGGTTGATGTTCGGACGCCGTTGGAGTGACGGACTTCATCAGGCGGTAGAAGCAAAAGAGGGGGTAAAGATTCAGCAGGAAAGTAAAACCCTGGCCACGATTTCGTTTCAGAATTATTTCCGTATGTATGAACATTTGTCGGGTATGACAGGAACGGCCGCAACCGAGGCGGAAGAATTCAAAAAAATATATAAGCTTGATGTTGTTGTGATTCCAACCAACAAACCTCTATCAAGAATTGACAATCCCGACTCGATTTATAAAAATCTGGGTGCCAAGTATACGGCTATTGTTAATGAAATTACCGAAAGGAGTAAAAAAGGTCAGCCGATACTCGTCGGAACAACATCAATCGAGAAAAATGAGATCATTGACGAGTATCTCAAGAAAAGAAAAATCCCCCACAATGTTTTGAACGCCAAAAACCATGAACGGGAGGCTCTCATCATTTCCGATGCAGGAAAACCGGGGGCTGTGACTGTTGCAACAAACATGGCCGGACGGGGTGTTGATATTGTTCTTGGAGGATCCATGCCCGACCGCCCCGAGGGAATAAGTCAGGAAGACTATACAAAATCCAAAGATTACATACGCTGGCTTGAATTGCATGAAAAAGTGGTCAAAGCCGGAGGACTTCATGTTCTGGGAACCGAAAGACATGAATCCCGGCGCATTGATAATCAGCTTCGGGGTCGTTCCGGAAGACAGGGGGATCCGGGTTCGTCAAGATTCTATTTATCGCTTGAAGATGATTTAATGCGGATATTCGGCGGAGAGCAAATAGGGTCTTTGATGGACAGGTTGAAACTGCCGGAAGACCAGCCAATCGAAAATAGTTTTGTCAGCCGTGCAATTGAATCAGCTCAAAGCAAAGTTGAAGGTTTTCATTTCGATGCCCGTAAAACTCTTGTTGAATACGACGATGTAAAAAACCAGCAAAGAGAGATTGTTTATGGCCTTAGAAATAAAGTTCTAAAAAGTAAAAGTCTGAAAGATGAAATATACGAAAAATTAAAATCGGAAGTCAGCTACAATATTTCGACCTCAATGGATTCCGTAGCGAATAAATTCGATTATGAAAAACTTGTGGTCGGATTTTCTGAAATTATTCCATTTGATGATAAGTCCCGTGAAGAAATAAAAAAACAGCTTGAGAAAGTTTCCGATGAAGAGAGTATCAGAAAATTTTTTGAAAAAACCCTGGAAGATGTTTATGAAAAACGAGAGACTGAAGTCGGGGGAGATGTCATGCGGTCAATAGAAAAATTTGCATATCTGGGATCAATAGATCATTTGTGGATTGACCATCTTGATACGATTGACGGGATTGAAGATGCCGTTAAGCTTCGGGGATATGCCCAAAAGAACCCATTATCAGAATTTAAAGGTGAAGCCTTTTCCTTGTTTGAAGGGCTTCTGCAAAAAATTGATACCGAGCTGACGAGAAGAATTTTCCGGATAGGTGTAGCCAGAACTCCGGCACCGACGATACCTCTGGAGCAGGCAAGGACAAATGTTGACCAGATGGATTCAACAGGACTGGCTCCGTATGGAGAGGATCTGACCGCAAAAGCGGGAAAACCCGCTTTCAGTTCAAGTTTAAGTCAAAGTAATCAACTAACTAATGCACAAACTAACAAAACAGGCCGCCTCGCTGAGCGGGGAAGTGGCCGAGCTAAGCTCGGACGCAACGACCCGTGTCCATGTGGTTCCGGTAAAAAGTATAAGAAGTGCCACTACCCTCAATATGGATAGTGATTTGTGGTTATATTGGCCTGTCCCGCACTTACGCTCTTACGACGCGAACATGTAATATTCGGGAGCAAGTAAGTATAGTGCTGGGATGCGGAAGCGGTAAGAAATGGAAGAAATGCCATTATCCGCAGATTGGTTAATTTATGAAAAAACATATAATTTTTGACTTTGACGATACAATTTCGTCAGCATACGAACACAACCAGCAATTATTTGTTGATACCTTTTTAAAACATAAGAGTGATATAGATCAGGATTATGTAAGGAAGGTGCACTTCGTAAACAGAGGAACTTCTATGGAGCTTCAATTCAATGAGGTTATAAAAAAATTTGATATGAAGATATCTTCACAACAGTTGGTAGAAGAGAATGAGAAATTGCATCGCCAAAAAGCTGGTGAAATCACTATATTCGCCGGTTTTGAAGATATATTAAAACATTTCGAAAAACTTGGAAAAATAATTTCCTTATGTACAAATCGCGCAGAGGGTTCTCTCAAAATTATTCTGAAGAATAACAACATGGAAAAGTATTTTGATAATGTCGTTTCCTGCAAAGACGAAAAGCACGAAAAACCTGATCCATATTGTTTAAATCAACTCTTAAAGAAATACCCCAAAATTTCGAAAGAAGAAACAATTTATTATGGGGATTCAAAAACAGATGCGGAATTTGCACAAAATGCAGGTATAGATTATTTAGTAATTGATCACTATTTGAATAAGAAACAATTTTTTACTTTGGCTTTGAGCACATTTGCAGGTGGTGAAGATGAACTTTTAGTTGAAGTCAATAAGAACGACCAGGATATCGGTGTAATATATAAGATGGAAGCGCATTCGGACATCACACGCTTTCATCGAGCAGCACATGTGATGTTATTTAACTCCAAAGGTAATGCAATTCTACAACAAAGATCATTATCAAAATCCTTTGATCCTGGTGCCTGGGATATGCCTGGCGGACATCAAACATTCGGACAAACTATAGAGCAAACAGCAACAATTGAATTATCGGAGGAAATGGGTATTAAGCCTGAATTAAATTTTGTTAAAAAGAGGCTTAAGCAGGATGATATACAATCGGAATGGGGTTATTTGTATTATGCAATTAGTGACGGTCCCTATAAATATGATGAACATGAAGTTGCAAAAGTAAAAGAATTTGATTGTCAAAAACTTCTAAATCACGAATACGATAAGGATTGTCCCATTTTAAAGCATATTTATATTTATATTGAAGAACTTAGAAATATTTGGGAACCTCTTAAAAAAGTATGAATCAGTTTATGGTTCCCAATTTTGACAACATTACAGGAAGTGTCATTATCCGCAGTACGGATGAAAAAAATGCAAAGTCCTTCCGAAGCTCGATAAAGCAAAGGAGGAGAAAAAATGCCACTACCCGCAAATTGGATAAAGCTATGGTAAATAAATTTAAACCATATACTAAGAATGTTATATTTTTTGATGCAGAATTTACTTCGAGCAATCCCTATACAGGTGAAATAATTTCTTTAGCTGTTGTCAAATTATCTGGTGAAGAACTTTATTTGGAGCTCGAATATGACAGTCCTGTAAGTGAGTGGGTTAAAGATAAAATATTACCCGACTTAAAAAATAAAAAGTTTAGCAGAGCAGACGCAATAAGTATTATCAAAGAATTTGTAGGTGAAAGTAAACCGTACTTGATTATACTTA